>ENA-UOJV01000032-UOJV01000032.1-human-gut-metagenome-genome-assembly--contig:-C82-NODE-32-length-220199-cov-44.892561_pt1 | contig 220199 bp, 200 predicted proteins | sample MGYA00242356_ERZ723903 | MGnify/ENA metagenome assembly ERZ723903
GCTCTATCGATGAACGATTGACAGACAGCTACTGGCGTAACTTTCCACGTCACACGAACTTGAAGTCGTAGATATACATCGAGTAGCCTTTCTCGATCTGTTGCTTGATGTAGGAATTGACTACGGCGTAGGATTTTCCGCTGCCGGGCGTGCCTAATACGATGGATGCACGCTGCGGCAAAAGAATGTTGATCCAGCCGTTGTTCCACCTCTTTTTATAATAGAAACGGGTGGGCAGGTTCACGGAGTATTCGTTGGTCAGAAAGCGTGTCTCCTGCATGAAGCTTTCGTTCTCGTTGTTGAACGGATCGTCCATGAGGTTGTTCTTCAAAAGGCGGCTCGCCCACAACCCGGCCATCAGGAGGCAGACGTATCCCGCCGCCATCGTTGCGATGTAGAGTGTTACGGTCGCCGTGAGCGGCAGAGGCAGGTCGAGCAGCCACCAGTTCAGGAAGAACAGCACGAAGCCCGCCACGAGTGCCGTGCCGATTTTCAGCCATGTAATCTTTTCGTCCTTTACGCCCGTCGTTCCCAGACACGAGAGTGCGAGCAGCACGACGGCAAAGAGTTTCGTATAGAGTATGGAGTGGAACAAGTGCGCCGTGCGGTCGAAGTTCATCAGAATCTTATCGACCACGCCGATATTCACACCCCACGCGAGTATCGCTTCATAGCAATACCAATACACGTTCATTACTACTAATAATATACTTACGGCACGCAGAAAATCCATGATTTTCGCCAATGCCCTCAAATCGTCTTCTTGTTGCATAATAATTAGATTTTACGATGTTTTCTTTTCTTCTTCTTTCGCCGCTGCATCTCGTGCATGAACGCCTGCTCCTCGGCATCCGTCCCGCCTGTCGTCGGCGAAAACAGTCCCAAAGCGTCCGACAGTTCTTCATAGCCGGCAGACAGAGAGGTGTTGTCCGCCACCTCTGCGGTGGGTTGCGGCAGGTCGATAGAGAGCGGAATCCCCGGAGCGGGAGGTGCGAAATGTTCCTGCAAGGCGTTTGCTGAAAGCTCCTTGCCCATGCGCGAGCCGTTCAGGACGCAGCCCGTGCGGTGGTCGATGAACGTCGTGCCGTATATGCGCCCCGTGTCGGTTTTGCGCAGTACCACGTCCACGCCTTTGGCTTCGAGTGCCGCGACAAACTCTACCCGGTCTTTCGTGCGCCGCATGGCGGCAAGCACGGTCGCCTTTGTCATGTCGCTCGTCTTCTGCTTCTTGATCTGCGCCTTGCTTGTCTCGCACCACCTCCCGAACGCCTCGTAGCCGTAGCGTTTTCCGAAACGGGAGGCTTTGATCGGTGTGCCGACTTTTTCGCCCTGCGTGTCGATGGCCGAATAGACGAATCCGTGATATTCGTGCCCCCGCATCTCGCCCCTGCACTCCTCGACGGTTATACCATAGAGCGACAGCAGGGCGCGGTATTCTCCGAGCGACTGAAAGCGGTACTTGCCGGAGATGCCTTTCAGCACGTTCCCGATCTGCTTCTTCACGTCGCCCTGCGCCGCATCCACGCGCCGCAGCGGTTCGCACTGCGTCTGCCGCTTGCGCTCGGCAGGATGCAGGCCGTATTGCTGCTCCAAAGCACGGGTGATGTTCTTGCTGCGGCGGTGCAGAAAGCTGTCGCCGATTTTCTTCCCTTGCTCGTCCACGCATAGCGTCACGATGTGCACGTGGTGGCGGTCGATGTCCTCGTGCTTGAAGATCGCATAGGGCTGGTCGCCGTAACCGAGCCTTGCGAGATACTCCTCGGCGATGGCTGTCAGCTCCGTATCGCCCAGACGGTCGTCGGGATGGGGGTTCAGGGAGATATGAACGACGGGCTTCGCCGTCCGCACCAGCTCCGGCAGGCAGCGTGCGAAGTCCTCCGCAGCCTGCCGGATGTCGAGGCGGCCCGTCCCCTCGTCGAAGATTCTGTTGGTCGCCAGCAACCGTCCTTGCCCCTCGTTTACCTTCTCGCCGTTGTACGCCAAAGCCCCGTAAAGGGAGCTTCCTACGTTAATTTTGGCAACCATTGCTGCTGAAATTCGTGGGTTAGGGCGAGAATCCGACGGCTTATTTCGGCGAGTTCCACCGTCAGGCGCTCCAATTTATAGAGCAGCGCCATCGCCTTTTTCTCCGAAAAGCGGCTCTTCAGCTCCTTTACGGTCTGGTTGTAATTGACGCCTACGGCACGGTATTGGGCGTGCAGCGAGGAGAGTTTCGTGTAATAATCGACGAGCGTCCTATCGACTTTCAGCACGCGAAACTCCGCGCCGAATACGCGGGCTTTGATGAATACCGCTTTGGCATACACGCCCGATTGCTCGTACAGAGCGAGGAAACGGGCGTATTCCTCGTCCGTGAAGCGCACCATGACCGGATGCGCGGCCTTGTCGGGTTTGGGCGGCTTGCCCCCGACGTTTCTTGTCTTACCTTTCATATACTTATGGATTTAGTGGTTGCGCGACATAAGCCACCACACGGATGCAGACCGAAGGTCTCCTCTTTGTGGCTGCCCGACTTCGGAGGGACAGCCCGGCCCCCTGCAAGGGCAAGGTTTTCGGGAGTAACCCGAAAAGTATCGAGTAACTCGATACACACCTTGCTATGTTCCGATGAACATAAAAATCCGTCCGGGGACGGATTGCGGGAGAACCGATTTCGACCGCAGCATGAAGCCGCGTGGTGCGCCCTGTCGCTTGGGTGCAAATGTAGAGGCTTCCGGCGTCGGATTCCAGAGGCCGAAAACGCCAAACACTGCCATCCCGACGCCACAAGCTGCCACATGGGGCGCAAACGATACAAGCGACATTTTTTCCTTGTTTATTTGCGGCAGGTTTGAATAACGATAGAGATATGGAACAACAGATAGAGCGATTTGCATCCTTGCGGATGCGTTGCCGCAAAGCCCTGCCGACTTACGGAACGGACGGTTCGGATATTCGGTGCGGCAAGGATGCGGTGTCGTACAGATTTACGGATTTACTGTCGTATTGTCGTACTGACGTATTGCACCGACGATTTACAGCCATGCGTCTGCACGTCGGCGTATCGACGGTTCTGTAAATCTTCGATGCGCTTTGTCAGCGGATAAGCAATGAATTGCAGTCCTACGGAAATACCGAATCAATAACTTAAAAAAGCAATGTTATGAACAAGGAAATCTTTATTGCATTTGCCACGCAGAAAGGTGGCATCGGAAAAACTACGCTTACCGTCCTTACGGCAAGCTATCTCCATTATGTGAAAGGCTACAACGTGGCAATCGTCGATTGCGACGCTCCGCAGAACAGCATCGCCGACCTGCGGGTACGGGAGATCAAAGTCATCGCCGAGAGCAGCTATTTCAAGGCTCTTGCCTGCGACCACTTCCGGCGGGTAAAGAAAAAGGCATATCCTGTCGTTGCGAGCAACGCTGTCGATGCACTCGACGATGCCGACAAGATGCTGCGTGAAGAGACGACAAAACCCGGCCTCGTTTTTTTCGACCTGCCGGGTACGCTCAACAGCGAGGGCGTTGTAAAGACGCTCTCGCAGATGGATTACATTTTCGCCCCGATTAGTGCCGACCGCCTTGTGGTGGAGAGCACCTTGCAGTTCGCCGCTCTGTTCCATGAAAATCTGATCACGACGGGCATTGCCAAGACCAAAGGGCTGCATCTGTTCTGGACGATGGTGGACGGGCGTGAAAAGAGCGAGTTGTACGACCTCTACGGGCAGATCATCGACGGTATGAATATCCCCATGCTGGAAACCCGCCTGCCGGACAGCAAGCGCTTCCGCCGAGACTTGTCGGAGGAGCGCAAGGCGATATTCCGCTCGACGATATTCCCGATGGACAATGCCTTGATGAGAGGGAGCAACATCAAGGAACTCGCCGAGGAGATTTGTTCGGTTATGAAAATCCAACGGGCATGAGCAGTCGCAAAGCGGATACGGAAGGAATAGACGAAGCCCTGCTGCTGGATTCCATCGGCAGGCGCAAGCAGGACGGCAGCGTGCAGCCGCAGGTAGCGGAAACGGCCTCCGACCGGCAAGCAGCGGAGGTACAGCCCATCGCTGCGGAAACTCCGAAAGAGGGAGGTCGCCGTAAACGGCAGAATGTCGATTACACGGCGACGTTCCTCAAACGCAACGAGATCAAAACGCGCCAATGCGTCTATATCAGCCGGGAGATACACAATCAGATTTCCCGTATCGTGAATGTCATTTCCGACAAGGAGATAACCGTCGGCGGATATATAGATACCGTCCTTGCCTGCCATCTGGAACAGCATAAGGACGAGATAAAGGAATTGTATAAAAAGCAACTTGAAAATTTGATTTAACGATGAAAGAGGAAGATGGAAAAGAGATTATGGGCATGGCTCGAAAGGAGATATACCGCTCTCTGTTTTTCAAAGAGGCAACTATACCTGCGCGGATCGGCAAGACGGTCTATGTGCGCAAGGAATACCACGAACGCATACAGCTTATTCTGCGGGTTATCGGCAAGGACGAAGTGTCGCTGTTCAGCTATATCGACAACGTGCTGGCGCATCATTTCGACACCTTTCAAGAGGACATCAAGAAACTGTATGAACAGAATAACAACTTATTCTAACCGATTAAAAACATAAGATTATGATTTGGAAAAGATGGAACAAGCGGGAGGCAAAGAAGAATTACCGCTCGCGTTATTTGAAGAAAGCCGATACGGTCGCCCGTCAGGGCAAGCTGGTCTATGTACGCAGGGAGTACCACGAACGAATCAGGCGTATCGCCCGCGTTATCGGCGGCGACGATGTTACGCTGTTCAGCTACATCGACAATGTGCTGGCGGAGCATTTCGCCTCCCACAAGGAGGTTATCGCCTCGTTGTACGACGAACATAACCGTCCTATTTTTTAGACGGCTATGGAGACGCTTTTAGTATGCCTGCTTGTCGGCTACGGGGTATGGCTGGCCGCCTACCTTTGCTGGGAGAAGCATCAGGTAGGGAAAAATCCGCAGTCGGATGCGACACCCGCCGCACCGCCGCAGGAGCGGCAGGACATCGTGGGGAAAAGCACCTTTCGGATAAGGCCGAGAACGCCAGATGCTGCCATCCCGACGCCACAAGCTGCCACGAAGCCGGAAAACGGGAAACCGATGGAAAATGCGGCTACATTTGCCCCCGAAACCGAAAAACGGACTTCCGCGCGTATCCCCGACGAGAAGCTGGACGAGACTTTCGAGCATCTGGAAATTCCCGACGTGCCGCTCGAATACGAGGAGGAGGAGACGTGGGACGAAGAGGAAGAGATGCCGCTTGCGGCAGGTCGCCAGCGCTACGCTTCGGGAGCGAGCTTCGAGGAGATCGCCCGTGCGGTCAAGACCGCAGGCGACAACTCGGCCACCGACGCGGAGCGCAGGCAGGCGGGGCAGGTTTTCGGACAGCTCGGAGGCACGGAATTTTTCGAGCGGCTGTCGAACGGTTCGGCAGCCATCGGAGCGAAAATATCGGGATTGATGGACTATTATTTAAGTCCGCCTGCCGTGGCGGTAGCCCCGTCGCCCGATCTGCCGGACGAGGCCGTCGGTTTCGACATTCGGGATTTTGTATAACGATTAAAAGTAACGAACGATGAAAGAAAAAGAGTACGGGTAGCTGCACCCCTGAAATGCAGACCACTAAATCCACAAAGTTAAAATCAGTATCAACCCGCCGGGCGGCCTATCCAACCGTCCGGCACAATCCGAAAACAATTTATGAACAAGAGACATCTTCTTTTCTCGGCAGCCCTTCTTCTGGCTGCATCTTCAGCCTTTGCGCAAGGCAACGGCATGGCGGGCATTACCGAAGCCACCAACATGGTGACGAGCTATTTCGATCCGGCAACGAAGTTGATTTACGCTTGCGGGGCGGTCATCGGTCTGATCGGCGGCGTGAAGGTCTATGGCAAGTTCTCGTCGGGCGATCCCGACACGTCGAAAACCGCCGCGAGCTGGTTTGGCGCGTGTATTTTCCTGATTGTCGCCGCGACCATCTTACGCTCGTTCTTCCTGTAAAACCGCGCATCATGGCAGAGTTCCCTATCAACAAGGGGATCGGCCGTTCGGTTGAGTTCAAGGGGCTGAAAGCGCAGTACCTTTTCATCTTCTGCGGAGGTCTGCTCGTCGTATTCGTCCTCTTCATCATCCTCTACATGGTCGGCATCGACCAATGGTTCTGTATCGGCTTCGGGGTGATTTCTGCGTCCGTTCTGGTCTGGCAGACATTCGCCCTGAACGCCCGATACGGACAATACGGATTGATGAAGCTGGGTGCAGTACGCAGCCACCCGCACTATCTGATCAACCGTCGCCGCATCGCCCGATTATTTACCCGTAAAAAAGAGAAGAATGAGAAACATACTTAAAGCATCGACGCTCGAATCGAAATTTCCGCTGCTGGCTGTCGAGCACGGCTGCATCCTCTCCAAAGAGGCGGATATCACGGTGGCCTTCGAGGTCGGGTTGCCGGAGCTGTACACCGTGACCTCCGCCGAATACGAGGCCATACATTCGGCATGGTGCAAGGCCATCAAGGTCTTACCCGATTACAGCATCGTCCACAAGCAGGACTGGTTCGTGCGCGAGCAGTACCGTCCCGAACTGCAAAAGGACGACATGAGCTTTCTGTCGCGTTCGTTCGAGCGTCATTTCAACGAACGTCCGTACCTGAACCACTCGTGCTTTCTGTTCCTGACGAAAACGACGAAGGAGCGCAGCCGCCAGCAGAGCAATTTCAATACCCTCTGCCGGGGGCATATCATCCCGAAGGAGATACGCGACAAGGACGCTGCGGCCAAGTTCATCGAGGCGACCGAACAGTTCGAGCGCATTATGAACGACAGCGGCTTCGTCCGCCTGCGACGCCTTACCTCCGACGAGATTACCGGAACGGCGACGAGTGCGGGATTGGTAGAGAAATACTTTTCTCTTTCATTGGAGGATACCGCCTGCTTGCAGGACATCTCCCTCTCGGCCGGGGAGATGCGCATCGGCGACAATATCCTGTGCCTGCACACGCTCTCCGACGCGGAAGACCTGCCGGGCTATGTGGCGACCGATACCCGTTACGAGAAGCTCTCCACCGACCGCTCGGACTGCCGTCTGTCGTTCGCTTCGCCCGTCGGCCTGCTGTTGCCATGTAACCATATTTATAACCAATATCTGCTGATCGACAACAGCGAGGAGAATTTGCAGCGTTTCGAGAAAAGCGCCCGCAATATGCAGTCGCTCTCGCGCTATTCGCGCTCCAATCAGATAAACAAGGAGTGGATCGACGAGTATCTCAACGAGGCACATAGCCTCGGCCTTACCTCCGTGCGTGCCCACTTCAACGTGATGGCATGGTCGGACGACCGCGAGGAGCTGAAGCACATCAAGAACGACACGGGCAGCCAGCTCGCGGCGATGGAGTGTACCCCGCGCCATAACACGGTGGACTGCCCGACGCTGTTCTGGGCGGCCATACCGGGCGGCGAGGGTGATTTCCCAGCCGAGGAGAGCTACTACACGTTCATCGAGCAGGCGGTCTGCCTCTTTACCGGGGAGACCAACTACTGCTCGTCGCTCTCACCGTTCGGCATCAAGATGGTCGATAGGCTCACGGGCAAGCCGCTGCATTTGGACATCAGCGACCTGCCGATGAAGAAAGGCGTGATCACGAACAGAAACAAGTTCATTTTAGGGCCTTCGGGCAGCGGCAAGTCGTTTTTTACGAACCACCTCACGCGGCAATACTACGAGCAGGGGACGCATATCGTGTTGATCGACACGGGTAACTCTTATCAGGGATTGTGCGAGATGATCCGCCGCAAGACCGCAGGCGAGGACGGAATCTATTTTACGTACACCGATGAAAGCCCCATCGCGTTCAATCCGTTCTATACCGATGACAAGGTGTTCGACATCGAGAAGCGCGAGAGCATCAAGACACTGCTCCTGACGCTCTGGAAAAAGGACACCGAGCCTGCCACGCGCTCCGAGGAGGTCGCCCTCTCGAACGCCGTCGCACTCTACATCGAGCGTATCAAGCGGGATGCAGGGATCGAGCCGTCGTTCAACACCTTCTACGAATTTGTGAAGAGCGACTACCGTGCCGTGCTGGAGGAGAAAAAGGTACGCGAGAAAGATTTCGACCTTGCCAATTTCCTCAATGTGCTGGAGCCGTATTATCGCGGCGGGGAGTACGACTACCTGCTGAACAGCGACAAGCAGTTAGACCTGCTGCAAAAGCGGTTCATCGTCTTCGAAATCGACGCGATAAAAGATCATCCGATCCTCTTTCCGATAACGACGATTATCATCATGGAGCTGTTCATCAACAAGATGCGCCGTCTGAAAGGCATCCGCAAGATGATACTTATCGAGGAGGCGTGGAAGGCCATCGCCTCGGCGAACATGGCCTCCTACATCAAGTACCTCTATAAGACGGTTCGTAAGTTCTACGGCGAGGCCGTCGTGGTCACGCAAGAGGTGGACGACATCATCGCCTCGCCGATTGTCAAGGAGAGTATCATCAACAACTCGGATTGCAAAATCCTCTTGGATCAGCGCAAGTATATCAACAAGTTCGACCAGATACAAGCGCTCTTGGGGCTGACCGACAAGGAGAAGGGGCAGATTCTCTCGATCAACATGGCCAACCACCCCTCGCGGCTCTATAAAGAGGTCTGGATCGGGCTGGGCGGCACGCAGTCGGCGGTCTATGCCACCGAGGTCAGTGCCGAAGAGTATCTGGCCTACACGACGGAGGAGAGCGAGAAGATGGAGGTATATGCCCTTGCCGAGAAGCTGGGCGGCGACATCGAGGCGGCGATACGGCAGCTCGCCGAGAGGCGCAGAAATAAAAAGTAATCACATCAAAAAACGAAAAGTATATGAATATAAGCAGAGAAAAGTGGCTCACATTGAGCAGTTGTATGGTCTCGCTTGCGGCTTTGATGCTGCAAGCCTGCACCGAAGTAAAGGAGACGGATTGCAGCAAGCTGTGCGGGAATTGGGTAAGCGTGGGCAGGAAGCCCGACGTGCTGATCTACCGCGAGGGCGACGCCTACAAGGTTACGGTATTCAAGCGCGGCGGCCTCTCTCGCCGCATGAAGCCCGAAACCTACTTGCTGCGCGAGGAGAACGGTAACCTTTTCATCAACACGGGCTACCGCATCGACATTGCCTATAACGAGGCGGCGGACGTGCTGACCTTCTCGCCGCACGGCGACTATACCCGCGTGAGCGAACAACAGTAAACAAACCGCTAAATCCCAAAAGAGAATGAAAACAAGAATCATCCTACTATTCAGCGCGTGCCTGCTCCTTGCGGGCACGGCGCGGGCGCAGTGGGTTGTCAGCGATCCGGGCAACCTCGCGCAAGGCATCATCAATGCCTCGAAGAACATCATCCACACCTCGAAGACGGCGACCAACATGGTGTCGAATTTTCAGGAGACGGTGAAAATCTACGAGCAGGGCAAGAAATATTACGACGCCCTCAAATCGGTAAACAATCTGGTCAAGGATGCCGTCAAGGTCAAGAACACGATTTTGATGATCGGCGAAATCTCGGACATCTACGTGTCGAACTTCCAGCTTATGCTGCGCGATGAGAATTACACGCCCGAAGAACTTTCGGCCATCGCTTTCGGCTACACGAAGTTGCTGGAGGAGAGCAACGACGTGCTCAAAGAGATGAAGGACGTGGTGAACATCACGACGCTCTCGATGACCGACAAGGAGCGCATGGACGTGGTGGACAGATGCTACAACCGTGTGCGCAACTACCGCAATCTGGTGATGTACTATACCAACAAGAACATCTCGGTGAGCTACCTGCGGGCACGGAAGAAGAACGATATGGACAGAGTACTGTCTCTGTACGGCAGCGGCAGCGAACGCTATTGGTAAACCTTTGACACGATACGCTTATGATGTTAATGGCAATAGAATTTGACAACCTGCATACCATCCTGCGCTCGCTCTATTCCGAGATGATGCCGCTCTGCGCGGACATGGCGGGCGTGGCCAAAGGTATCGCGGGCTTGGGAGCGCTCTTTTATGTGGCCGTGCGCGTGTGGCAGTCGCTCGCCCGCGCCGAGGCCATCGACGTGTATCCTCTCCTGCGGCCTTTCGCCGTCGGCTTTTGTATCATGTTCTTCCCGACCGTCGTCCTCGGCACGCTTAACGCGGTGTTGAGCCCCGTCGTGCAGGGCACGAACCGGATGCTCGAAACGCAGACGCTCGACATGAACGAGTACCGCGAGCAAAAGGACAAGCTCGAATACGAGGCGATGATGCGCAACCCCGAAACGGCCTACCTCGTCTCGAACGAGGAGTTCGACCGACAGCTCGAAGAGCTGGGCTGGTCGCCGGTCGATATGATTGCGATGGCCGGAATGTATGTCGAGCGCGGCGCCTACAATATGAAGAAAAACATCCGCGACTTCTTCCGCGAGGTGCTGGAGCTGCTGTTTGCCGCTGCCGCCCTGCTGATCGACACGCTGCGGACGTTCTTTCTGATCGTGTTGAGCATACTCGGCCCGATAGCTTTTGCGATCTCCGTCTGGGACGGCTTCCACTCCACGCTCACGCAGTGGATATGCCGCTACATACAGATTTATCTGTGGCTGCCCGTTTCAGACCTTTTCAGTTCCGTGCTGGCGAAGATTCAGGTGTTGATGCTGCAAAACGACATTTCGGAGTTGCAGAACAACCCGAACTTCTCGCTCGAAGCCTCCAACGGCGTGTATATCGTGTTCCTTATCATCGGAATCATCGGCTATTTCACGATTCCGACCGTCGCCGGATGGATTATCCAAGCCGGAGGTTCGGGAAGCTACGGACGTGCCGTAACGCAGCTCGCGGGCAAGGGTGCCGGCGTTGTGGGTGGCGTTGCCGGAGCAGCCGTGGGCAATGTGGCCGGGCGTGCCGGACGCGCGGGCATGAACATGGGTAAGGCCGCATGGAAGCACACCGCAGGCAGACTGTTCAAACGAAAATAATCCTATAAAAGTAACAAGATGGAATTTAAGTCATTGAAAAATATCGAAACATCGTTCAGGCAGATACGCCTGTTCGCTATCGTCTTCATCTCGCTGTGCGCCCTCGTCGCCGTCTATTCGGTGTTCAGCGCCTACGGCTTTGCCGAGAAGCAGCGCGAGAAGATCTACGTGCTCGACGGCGGCAAGTCCTTGATGCTCGCCTTGTCGCAGGACTTGTCCCAAAACCGCCCTGCGGAGGCACGCGAGCACGTCCGCCGCTTTCACGAGCTGTTTTTTACGCTCTCCCCGGAAAAGAGCGCCATCGAGCACAACCTCAAACGCGCCCTGTTACTTTCGGACAAGAGTGCCTACAACTACTATGTAGACTTCGCCGAGAAAGGGTATTACAACCGCATCATCGCGGGCAATATTAATCAGGCGTTGCAGGTCGATTCGGTGGTTTGCAATTTCGACCGCTATCCCTACGAGGTCAATACCTACGCGCGGCAGATGATTATCCGCGAGAGCAACGTGACGGAGCGCAGCCTCGTAACGCGCTGCCGTCTGCTGAACGCCTCGCGCTCGGACGACAACCCGAACGGGTTTACCATCGAGGGCTTCACGATTCTGGAAAACCGCGACCTGCAAACATTGGAGAGATAGCGTATGGGAAAGTGTATGAAACGTGTCCGCGATTGGACGGACAAGCAGGATGAGCGGCTGCGCCGAAAGTTGGAGGCGCTGCCGCAGCGGACGAAACTCGCGGTCGTTCTGGTGATCTTTACCCTTTTCGCCGTCTGCGCCCTCTTTACGTTCGGGGCGGCACTCTACCAGATCGGACGGGAAAACGGACGGCAGATAGAGATCGAACATATCAGAGAGTTAAACCTGCCCCAAAAGCAGGACAGTATCAACCTTTATAAATATTACGATTATGGAACAGAACAAAAATCCGACTTTCTCCCCAAAAGAGGCGAAGCCTGAACAGCCGCTTACGCCGCTGCAGCGGCAGAAGCGCCGCAAGATGCTCGTGTACCCGCTTATGGGGTTGCTCTTCGCGGGTTCGATGTGGCTGATCTTCGCACCCTCCGAAAAGGAGAAGGCCGAGGCGACGCAGGGCATGGGATTCAATACCGAAATGCCGCAGCCCGCAGAGTCGGGCATCATCGCCGACAAGCGCACCGCCTACGAGCAGGCGCGGATGGAGGAGAAACAGCAGGAGCGCCGCTCGCAGATGCACGACCTCGCCTCCTTGTTCTCGGACAAGGAGGAAGAGCCGCGGGGCGGGCATGACGACTTCGACCTGCTGAATCCCGAACCCGAACAGCCCGCCCGTACCTATGGCGGCGGCAGTTCCCGACAGACGATCCGCTCCTCGGCCTCGGCGTATCAGGACATCAACCGCACGCTGGGCGGCTTCTATGAGCAGCCTGCCGACGATCCCGAAAAGGAGGAGCTGCGCGAGCGCGTCGAAGAGCTGGAGGCGATGATGGCGCAGCAGGCCGCGCCCTCCGGCGCGTCGCTCGACGATCAGGTAGCCCTGCTGGAGAAGTCCTACGAGCTGGCGGCCAAGTATATGCCTGCGGGACAGAACGGTGTGCAGCAGCCCTCCCCGGCAGGGGACGGCAAAAGCCAAAAGGCGCATACACGCAACGGCAAGGCGGTGGCGATGCCCGTGCAGCAGGTAACGACGCGGGTGGTGTCGGCACTGACGCAGCCGATGAGCGACGCGGAGTTTATCGAGGCGCATAGCGGGGAGCGCAACTACGGTTTCCACACGGCTATCGGGAGCGTAAGCACCGCCGAAAAAAATACCATCGCGGCTTGCGTACACTCTGACCAGACCGTAACCGACGGGCAGACCGTCCGTCTGCGGCTGCTGGAGCGGATGGAGGTGGCAGGAATACGCATCCCGCGCAACACCATAGTCGTGGGTGCGGCACGGGTACAGGGCGAACGCCTCGGCGTGGAGATTACCTCGCTCGAATACGAGGGAACGATCATTCCGGTCGAACTCGCCGTATTCGACAGCGACGGGCAGGAGGGCATCTTCATCCCCGGCTCGATGGAGATCAGCGCGGTCAAGGAGATTGCCGCCAACATGGGTTCGTCGCTCGGTTCGAGTATCAACATCTCCACCGACGCCGGGGCGCAGCTCGCCTCCGACCTCGGAAAAGGAGTGATACAAGGGACGAGCCAGTACATCGCCCGGAAGATGCGCGTCGTCAAAGTGCATCTGAAAGCCGGATATAAGGTAATGCTTTATCAGCCGGAGAATTAACAGACAACCGATTATTAAACCGGGGTTCTTAACCCCACCACTAAATCCACAATGAAAATGAAAAAGATTTTTGTAATGATGTTCGCCCTTTTAACGGGCATCGGTGCAATCCATGCACAAGAGCAGGTAACGACGGAGAACGGTACGCGGCAGGCTGCCGATAATGCGGTGCAAAGCATCGAAACAGAGCAGGAGCCGGAGAAGATCGCCTTGCAGAAAGAGGTTTATCCGCAGGCGGAGGCCGACGGCGACCTCTATCACGGCCTCACGAAGAAACTCACGTTCGACCGCATGATTCCCCCGCACGGGCTGGAGATTACCTACGACAAGACCGTCCATGTCATCTTTCCGGCGGCGGTGCGCTATGTCGATCTCGGCTCGCCGAACCTTATCGCAGGCAAGGCCGACGGCGCAGAGAATGTGATCCGCGTGAAGGCCACCGTGCGCGATTTCCGCACGGAAACCAATATGTCGGTCATCACCGAGGACGGCTCGTTCTATACCTTCAATGTGAAGTATGCCGCCGAACCGCTGCTGCTCAATGTCGAGATGTGCGACTTCATCCATGACGGCAGCACCGTGAACCGCCCGAACAACGCGATGGAGATTTACCTCTCGGAGCTGGGGAGCGAATCGCCGCTTTTGGTGCGTCTTATCATGCAGTCCATCCACAAGCAGGACAAGCGCGAGGTGAAGCACATCGGTTGCAAGCGCTTTGGCATTCAGTATCTACTGAAAGGCATCTACACGCACAACGGGTTACTCTATTTCCACACCCAGATCAAGAACGCCTCCAACGTGCCTTTCGACGTGGATTTCATCACGTTCAAAATCGTCGATAAGAAAGTGGCCAAGCGCACGGCCATCCAAGAGCAGGTCATTTTTCCGCTGCGTGCCCACAACTACGCCACGCGCGTGGCCGGAAAGAGGGACGAGCGCACCGTATTCACGATGGCGAAGTTTACCATTCCCGACGACAAGTGTCTCGTCGTGGAGCTGAACGAGAAGAACGGAGGCCGCCATCAGTCGTTTACCATCGAGAATGAAGACCTCGTGCGTGCGAATGTCATCGACGAACTCAAAGTGAAATAGCCATGAAGCGGTTTTTAATCATCCTCGTAGCGTCGCTCGCCCTCTGTGTGGGGCGGGCTGACGCCCAACGATGCCTCCCCAAGATGCGGGGTATCGAGCTGAAGGCGGGCATGGCCGACGGTTTCTACTCGCACGCGAGCCGTGCCGAGACGGGTTACTATTTTGGAGCGGCGCTTGCCACCTACACCAAAGGCGGCAACAAGTGGGTGTTCGGCGGCGAATACCTGCAACGCTACAATCCCTATAAGGAGAGCCGCATCCCGACGACGCAGTTCACGGCGGAGGGAGGATTCTACTACAATTTCCTTTCCGACGCGCGAAAGATTTTCTTCGTCTATATCGGCGGTTCGGCACTCGCCGGATATGAGACGGTCAATTGGGGCGAAAAGGTGCTGTTCGACGGTTCGTGCCTTGCGAGCAAGGACGCCTTCATCTACGGCGGGGCGCTCTCGCTCGAAGTGGAAACCTACCTCGCCGACCGGATAGCCCTTTTGGTAAATGTCCGCGAGAGGTGTTTATGGGGCGGCTCGACGGGGCATTTCCATACGCAATACGGAATAGGACTGAAATTCATCATCAATTAGGAGGATATTATGGTACTATTGGAATTGTTTTCAGGTATCGGTGGTTTTAGTAAAGGATTGCAGGCCGCCGGATACTCCTTTGAGAAAGTGTATTTCTCCGAGATAGAAAAAAATGCAATCGCCAACTTCAAATATAATTATCCTTATGCAGAACATATCGGAACGGTTACAAACATTACAAAGGTCGATATTGCGCGACCGAACATTATCACTTTCGGAAGCCCTTGCCAGAATTTCAGCGCTGTGGGAGACGGAACGGGATTGCGGGGAGAGGCAAGCTCCCTCGTCCGTTACGCAGTCGAAGCTGTCGGGAGATTCCGGCCTGACGTTTTTGTCTGGGAGAATGTTAAAGGCATCCTCTTCACAAAACATCGCGCAGATTTTTGGAGCATCATCAAAGCGTTTGCCGACATTGGCGGCTATCGACTCGAATGGCAACTGCTTAATACTTCATGGTATTTATCCCAAAACCGAGAGAGAATGTACCTTGTCGGACGTCTTGCAGAGAAATGTGCCGGAGGTGTATTTCCTCTCTTCCCGCCGTGTGAAAAGCATGATAAGGGCAAACAAAACTCGGTTTATTCTGACGGATGTGGAACCATAACGCAGAATTATTACAAAAAGCCCAATCTCGGCAATTATATTCTGCATCTCAAAGGCGGAGAGACTTTCAACGGAACACCAACAGTAGAGCAGATGCGAAGAATCAGGATGCTGACGGAAACGGAATGTGAGAGGTTGCACGGATTCCCCGACGGACATACGCAGTACGGCATTTATGAGGACGGGGTTGTCCGAGCTATTTCGAGAGGACGACGGTATGCCATGCTGGGAAATGCGGTGAGCGTGCCGGTCGTGGCGGCAGTTGCAGGGAAAATAAGGGAGACCACCTTATTCTGAAGCTATGGATATAGACAGAATGAGAGGGATTCCGATAGAGGATTTCCTTGCAAGGCTGGGGCATCATCCGGCTATGCGGAAACGAAATGATCTGTGGTACAACGCTCCCTATCGCGAGGAAAAGACACCGTCGTTCAAAGTCAATACGGACAGAAATATCTGGTTCGATTTCGGGGCGGGACACGGAGGCGATATTTTCACCCTTGCCGGAGAGTTGATCTGCAGCACGGATTTTCTCACGCAGGCGAAATACATCTCGGACACCGTAGGCGGGAATTTCGTGCCGCTCCCTGCGCCGCGACCTGCAAAGGAGCGTGCCGCCGAGCCTGCATTTCACGAGGTCGAGCAAAAGACGTTGATCTACGGCGTGCTGAAAGACTATCTCGCGCAACGGGGCATCTCCCCGGAGGTGGCCGCCCGACATTGTCGGCAGATCAGTTACCGCGTACACGGGAAACCCTATTTCGCTATCGGGTTCCCGAACGTATCGGGAGGATGGGAGCTGCGCAGCAAGTTGTTCAAGGGCTGTGTTCCCCCGAAGGACATCTCCCTCGTCTCGCATCGGAAGACGCCGACGGATGCCTGCGACGTGTTCGAGGGGTTCTTCGACTTCCTGTCCGCCGCGACGCTCGGAGTGGCCGAAGGCAACGATGCGGTGGTGCTCAATTCGGTCGGCAATCTGGCCAAGTCGTTTCCCCGTCTGGACGGTTATGCGAAAATCAACTGCTGGCTGGATAACGACGAGGCGGGACAAAAGACATTCGAGGCGTTGCGTGCCCGTTACAAGGAGAAGGTGGTCGATTGTTCGGGGCTTTATGCCGGATGCAAAGACCTCAATGAACACCTGCAAAAGAAATTGCAGGAGAAAACGACGAATAACAAAACATTAAAATTCAGGTTATGATTAGAAGTTTCAATATCACAAGATTAGTTTTTTCTTTTTTCATTGGGATGATGGCTTGTCTGCTTTCGTCCTGCGACAATGAGCTGGAGATTCGGCAGGCGTATCCGTTTACGTTGGAAACGATGCCCGTGCAGACGAAGATCGTAAAGGGCGAGACCGCCGAGATACGATGCACGCTCCACCGCGAGGGACGCTATGACGAGGCGCGGTACACGATCCGCTACTTTCAGCCCGACGGCAAGGGGACGCTCCGCATGGACGACGGTACGGTATTCCTATCCAACGACCGCTATCCGCTCGACCGCGAGGTGTTCCGTCTCTACTACACCTCCGCATCGACCGACCAGCAGACCATCGACATCTACGTCGAGGACAATTTCGGGCAGGTCGTGCAACTGACTTTCGACTTCAACAATGAAAACGAAGAAAAGCAACAGCTATTAGTATAACTAAACGATTGTGATACAAAAAGGCTGAAATATTTCAGCCTTTCACTATTTTTGCTCCAGTTATATACTTAATAAAGAAAAATATATGAAAACTTTAGCTGTTGTTGTTGGAAATAATGAATATTATGAGGGAGCTAAATTGAATAATGCTGTAAATGATGCTCGCTCTATTGCAGAAACCTTTGAACGGCTTGGATATGATATTATATATAAAGAAAATTGTAAAATAGAAGATTATGTGAATGTACTAAAAGAATTTGATGAAAGGATTAAACAGTATGATGCTACAATCTTTTACTACGCAGGACATGGATTTCAAGTTGATGGTGAAAATTATTTAGCATCTGTTGATTGTCAAATAGCTTCTCCTAATAAGTACCACTGCAATAAGACTTGCATTACCCTATCTGAAATTCTAACTATTTTGAAAAACAATTCAAATAAAGTTAATATTGTTATAATAGACGCTTGTCGGAAAAGTTTTGATCGAGGTGGATATAATTCATTTATGCCACTACAAGCTCCAAAAGGAACCCTTATTGCTTTCTCTACATCCCCAAATGAAGGAGCTAAAGATACTGGAATGAATGGCCATAGTATTTATACAGGTACATTACTTAACTATATAGGGCGAGAATGGTTATCAGTCGAAGACCTCTTTAAAAAAGTTCGGAAAACTGTTTTTAATTTAACAGAGGGAGCACAAACTCCATGGGAACATACATCATTAATTGGTGATTTTTATTTTAATACAGGTCAAATGGTCTATTCACTGAAGTTACCTTATGATGAATCAGTAATTAAAGATTCAACTTATAATAGAACAGACAGTTTTGGATTACTTATAGAAGAATTGAAATCATGTGATTGGAATAGACAAAACCCTGCTATGGATAAGATTCGAAACATTTCTCCACAAAATTTAGATAAGAATCAGCAATTTGTTTTAGGACGTAATTTACTGCAAGCCAATGGCTATTCATTTAATGTTACTAATTTCTTCGATAATTTAGCAACTAATTTAATAAAATATAATATTGATGGAGAAAACCATGTTTTAAATGGGATATTATTTGAAATATATTTTGATAATATTGGTGAATTCAGAAATGGTAAATATAAAAAGCATGATTTCGAGCGAATCTTTGCATTACGAAAAGATGTCAGATTTAAAAAATCGTTTAATTTTTTACAAACGACTTTAGAACCCTATAAAGAACAGTTGTTTTATGTTCCTACTATCAATGACAGTATTATAGATGTTGACATATTGGCTACATCTGAAAATACCAAAGACTTTTTAGGGAATGAGGTTACATATCAGGTTATTAGTAAAATATGTGTTTCTACTAAGAATATCACAAATCAATTAAAAAAATATGGAATAACAGGACAAAATGCTTTAGGATTAAAGAATGCATTGTCTGATTTCTTATTGATACCGATAGATTTATTGCATCTAAATACAAATATAGAATTATCTAAAATTGCATTTACAACGGATGAACAAGATATTTTGTAAAATAAAGACCTTCGATATTTTTATTTTCGGAGGTCTTCTTTTTGTTATGTTATACACACTTGGACTGTTTAAGCTGAAACAAAATTGGCAATAGGTGTATAGTGTTGAAGCCACTCCTGCACGTACTCTGTATTATATTCCGAGGTAATGACCGCCGTGTGTTCGTCCGTCTGCGTGAAGCGTGTACTTTCGTAGCTGTCGATCCACTCTTTGAGCGAGGCGACGTCCCATGCTTCCACATCGTCGAAATAGTTGTCCAATGTGCGGATCGGCTCCGCAAAGGTTACTATTAATGTCCGGTAATTTACTCTGTTCTTTTTCATCGTTCGTCTATTTACTGTTTCTATTATTCAACCATGTATCCCGTTTTGCTCGGCACTCCTCCAATGTCGGGGCGACGCAGGAGAACAATTCGCCGTCTGTGTGTCGGTAGTCGTATTGACAAAGCTGTTTCTTTCTGCGTGGGGAAAGAGTGAGGGTAAAATACTCGTGGCGTTCTTCTCCCGTCGGGCAAACCGATACGCCGTTTACAGTCATTTTCGTTTTCATTGTCATAATCTTTTAGGGGGTTAAAACTCTGCTTTCATCAGCCTGCATCTGAAATACAGGGTTTGGTCGCTGGGCTTGCGCTGGTGTACCCATAGATGATGTGCGCCGAAACCGTACACGAAATAGTCGTCGAGCGGCACTTGGGTTTTCAAGCGTTCGAGACCTTGCCGCAGGCTGTCTTCGCCATCGGCAAAAAGAATGGTGTTCACAAGGCGGAAATAGGTCTCCGTCACTTCGTCGCAATAGGGACAAAAGAAAGATTCGATCGTTACGTTCATAATGCTTTGTAATTAGAGTGTTAATAACCAAAAGAGAAAACCGAAAAGGGCGACCGCAGAAAGCAGGAAGACGATGCAGCCGAACAGAAAGCGGATAATACCCTCTATAATCTCCTTGCAGAGCCATAGACCTATCGACCATGCCCAAATGCTGCCGCCGAACATACTGCTGACAAACATTGCCAGAACCAACCAAAATGCGATTTTTAATGTTGCTTTCATCTTTGACCTCCTTTTCTTGATTGATGCGGATTTGAGAGTGGAGGGAGTGAGTTTCTTATCCTAATCTGCCGCTCGTTTATCCGACATTTTTTTTGATGCGTCTTTCGGTCGCGTCGGTCGTTTCGTTTCAGGGGCTTTTCGGTGTAGAGATTAGGACGTACAAGGTTTTTGAGAATAAATACCTCGCAACCGCAGGGCGCAGGGAAGGTTTTTCGCAAAACCGCAAGGCTCGACCTTGTACGTCCGTCAAGACCTCGTAAACACCTTTGCACCTGCAACGTAACGACGCCACGACGCGATGGAAAGACAGCGAAAATGGAGGTAAACGAATTATTAGGCAGATTCGAGAAAGTAAGAATAATATGTGCCAAATACTTATATTGGACATTAAGTCTCTATTTAAAACAGCTCTATCAGTTGCCGCTATATTTGTTTTTTCTATCTTTGCAAATAGATAGAGAATTGAGTATAATTAAAAGACCTATTAAAGAGTTTACGATATGAAAGTAGTAAACCAAACTATAAATTTGAGTGGATTTGTTTCTAATATAGAGATTGATCCAGATGAGTATTTACTACCGCTTCAAGAGGTAATTGTAAACTCCATTCAAAGTATTGAAGATAAACTTGACGCAAGTCAATCTTCGATTGGTATAAAAATTATTAGAGCAGCAGAGCCTGTTTTGTCTGAAGAAGAATTTGGAGAGCCGTATTATTCAATTACGGGCTTTGAAGTAACAGACAATGGTGTAGGGTTTGTGGAGAAAAGATTTAAAGCATTTAATGAAATTTATACTGATATAAATAAGGCTAAGGGTTGTAAAGGAGTTGGTCGGTATTCTGTTTTAGCTTGCTTCCATGATATGGAAGTAGATAGCACTTATTATGAAAATAATGAATGGAGAAGGAGAGTTTTCAAATTTTCCGCAAAAGACGGTGTGGTCATAGACAAAGATTTGGCAGAACTCCAAGTTGAACAAGAAGTGTTATCTACAAGAGTGCGATTAAATAATTATAAAAAGGATTTTATTGACTATATCAACAAAAATAAAATTTCTATAGAAGAAATTTCAGAAGCAATAATACATCATTGTATGTTGTATTTTACTTCTAATGACGTTCCTCTAATGAGAATTTATTATGATGAAGATAAAGACAATGCTATTGTCTTGAATAATCTTTTTAGTGAAGTGGTTAAATTCGATAGAGGACCTCAAAATACTAATATTGATGGAGAAGATTCTCCTTTTACGTTACATTATATTCGAAATTATGCCAATAGAGCGCACTCCATGCATTTGTGTGCAAATAAACGAGAAGTAGGAAAGAAAATTTCATTGTCGTCGTATATTCCTTCATTTGTAAAGCCGTTACAAGATAATTTGGATAAGAAATATTACCTTTCGGTATATATTACGGGGGATCTGTTGGATCGGCGTGTGAATAGTCAACGTACTAAATTTTCAATTCCACTAAAGAAAGATGATGATAATGCTATTTTCAATTCAATATGCTTACAAGATATTTTTAATAGCATATCAGAGAATGTAAAAAAGGAGTATAAAAAGAATATCGAGGAAGCAGAAAAAGAAAAAGATAATCGTGTTAGGAATTATATTCTTGATAAAAAGAAACCTCGTTTAGCATATCGGCATTTAATTGGCATTGATGGAGCATTTGATAATATTCCAGCAGATGCAACAGATGAACGAATAGAAGTAGAATTACATAAAAAAACATTTCAATTAGAACAAAAAAGAGCCAAAGCATTTGACAAGGCATTTGCAAAAAAGAAATATGACGAAGAAGATTTTTCTAATATAATCCAGTCTGTTCTTTCTGAAGAGGCAAAATTCTCGGCAGATAAATTGGCCGATTTGATGATTCGAAGGAAATCAGTTCTTAAATTATTCAGGAAATATCTTGAATGGAGAAATGATGACAAAGAGTATATGCTCGAAAAAGACTTGCATAACATTATTTTTACAATGGGAGCTGAAACCGATGTTATGCCACAAGAATATCACAATTTATGGCTTTTAGATGAAAGGTTGGCATTTCATAGATATACAACTTCCGATAGAGCATTATGTACTAATCAACATATAGATAGTGATAGTAAAAAAGAAACAGATCTTTTAATTTATGATTTTCCTTGGGCTTTTACAGATAATCCCAACCATGTAAATTCTTTAGTTATTTTTGAATTTAAACGTCCCGGTCGGGATATGAATACCTCTGAAGATAAAAAATTAGATAGTCAGGTCTTGGAGTATTTTGAGAAACTATTAGAAAGCAAGGCTAAAAGTGATAAGGGAAAGTTGTTAAACATCCAAAAAACTACACCCAAATTTGGGTATGTAATATGTGATTTGCATAAAGATTTAGTTGATTACAATCAAGATTTTAATGGATTTATGACAACTCCATATGGTACATTATTTAAGATTAACAGTAATCTCAATATGTATATTGAAGTAATGGATTATGATACGATGCTTGACTTTGCTGAAAAAAGACATGATAGTTTTTTTCAGGCATTGGGAATTGATAATTTGTAAAAAGAACTTGGAATAGTAAATATTAAATGTTACTTTTGCAAAGTAATGAAGAAAAAACGGGCAGACAAGAAGAAGTCATAAGACGACTATGACAGACAGAATACCGTTACTAAATCATTACAAGCGTACTTTTTGAAACAGTTATCACCTTGATAATAAGGATTTTCGGAGAGATTGGTTCATAACCCTGTCTCTCCGCAATAAGTATTGAAAATCAATGAGTTATAATAAAAACACCCAATCTTACATATAGAAAGATTGGGTGTTTTTATTATTTTATCTAAGTATATCCAGACTCACCTGCAACGGACTTTAGCTTTTATAAAGATCATTTTGTTCTCTGATCAATTTCGGAAAGTGTCCTTGACGTATTATCTTTCTCACTAGAAAGTTCGGGGGTATTTATGCCCTCATGCCCTCACTGCATGTATAATAGGTTAATTATAAATGACTTATATGACAATAGTAAAAATATTTGCTTTCACTTATACTCTCATGCCCTCACTATGTTTTGAGGTTGATTTTTACATAATATGCTTGCTGTCAGCTATATATTCTCTTTTTATAGACCGTTCCAGCTTGGTATAAAGTAGAGCGTTTTCAAGCTTTTTTCTCGTAAGAATGCGCATGAAGGGGGGAGACACTTCCACGGAATGATAGCTTACGAATTCCCGGCAGCGATAAAAAAAGAGCAAGACATTTTAAAAAAAACTCTTGTTCTTTAAAAAAAAGGCGGTTATCTTTCTTGAAAAGCTCTTGATCTTTTTAAAAAATGTCCTTGTCTTTGATATGGAATTTCATTCTGGACTAAAGCGTTTTACATACATACGCATAAGCTTGTACGTATGTATAGCCCCGTGTGAATGTATGTGCAAAAGCGTGTTTTCTGACAAGGGTAAAGCATAGTCATACGACACTCCCCATTGATAAGGATTCTCAATAAACATATTAAAACATTCTTTTGGTATTCCTGATTACCTTTAATACAATACTTAAACCTAAGTGCAGATTATATTATCCTAACAGAGGAGTTCCATTACAGTTTTGTGTATAAAAGCTTTTATATCCGCCCCCTTTGTATTCTTTAAATGCTTTTCATTTATTGAATCTGCGCATTGATTTCGTTTCTGAACTTTATAGGATTGGTGATAAAGTCAAATTTGTTGGTGACCCCGCCTGTAGTAACTACAATAGAACCAAAACCGAGCATACGTCCCATGAGGCTTTGATTAATCCGTATCCCTTCGCATTTGTTTAAAACCAATTCAAGGGCATCCCGGCTTAAAATACCGGATTTTAGAATGACTTTCTTGTTTGTGACAACATATTCAGTGCCCATCTTAAGAAGAATTCTTTTTATCAATTGGAATAATCCGGACAATAATAGAAATAAGCTAACATAATGGAAAAATCCGGTTTGTGCAGAAGAAAAGAAAACGCTTAATAATAGTAGTATTACCGGATATGCAAATATATACCAGTGAATATCTGCTTTGTATTTTATTTCTTCACCAGCTTGTAGATTGTTTTGGATATAGCTCATTGTTTTTGTAAATTAATAGATTGCATAATTTTATTATCAAAAGACAAATATAAGGATAATCAGAATGGTATAAAATAAATCTTGGTTTATTTTAAAGCTGAAACTTAAAATAAAAACAATTCTTCCTGTTTTTCTTCTTGTCAATATCTCTTTTCTTATCAAATATTTTCTTCTTGTACTTGTTGTTTCAAGAATTTGTAATCCTTATAATTTTTTCCTCTCTTTATTCGGAAAGTTAGTTTATGCCATTCGTCTTTTGTTAGGGGGATATCCACGTTCATACAAAAATAGCAGGTTTCGTAGCCAATGAGAGGGGAAATCCATATTTTTCCTATACATTCTTTCTTGCCGGAGTTGGAATAATATAAAAGACAGCGTACTCTTCTTATTTGTATGCTGTCTTCATTGCATACTTTTATCTCTATACGTTTACCTTTTCCGATGTTGTAGAATTGGGGAGTAGACATTTTTATTTTGTTTAAAATACTATCTTTATCATTTACACAGACTACGGTGAACTTCTCTATATTGTTTGGTGATTGGGAGAAAGTGCTTTTTGTGGTAAACAACAATATTAAAAGTAATGTTATAATTTTTTTCATGTGATTGGACTTGTTGGTTAAAGCAGTAGCAGATTATTAATTAAGATTTTACTCTTCTGATAATAGATACTTCATACTGCAAAGTAAATATTTTTTTTGTTTTAAGGGTTATAATTGTTAAAATGCAAAAATAGCCTGCATCTGCCAATCTGTCAAGGGCTGTTTTTCATAAAAAATGTTCAATTCTTTGGTATTTCTTTTGGATTTTCTTGGTATGAAATTTCTGATAGATTATATGAAAAGTGATTTGAAGGCTATTGCAATTCTTTTAGAGTGGTGCATTAAGCAATGGGAAGTTTTAAAAGCTTGATTGGCATTTGAATGCTTTATCTTTGTAATTTGAACAAAAAGTAATAAATAAAAGAGGTATATGGACATTCTTGTATGGGGTGGTCTTGGAAATTCCGATTATTTGGAAAAAATGATGTCGTTTTCCAATATATATTTGTACTTTTGGCTGAAAAGAAAACAAGGTATATCCCGTGTTTATATTTGGTGTTTTTTTATATGTATTTTAAATGGACTGAGGTTTTATGACAAACATTATAGATAATATGCTCTCTTTGTGTCCGGTTTCTGAAGATACGATACAAGAACTGAAAAAATGTATGATTTTATGTCGTTTCCCTAAGAAATATCAGTTAATAAAGGAGAATACATTTTGTAAATCAGCTTATTTCATAGAAAAAGGAATGACGCGTTCTTTCTGGCTTGTAAATGGAGAAGAAATAACAACCTCCTTTTCATGGGAAGGAGGTATTGTTTTCAGTATGGACGAGTTGTACTATAATAAGCCGAGCGAGGAATTTGTGGAAACGCTTGAAGATGTAGTTGTTTACAAAATATCATTAGTTGATTTAACCAAGCTGTTTCAGACTAATATTGAATTGGCTAATTGGGGGAGGATTATTCATCAAAATGAGTACAGGCGTTTGCATCGTTCTCACAAAGAACGGCTGACTTTGCCTGCAAAAGAAAGATATGAGGAGTTTAAACAACAGTTTCCTCAAATATGCCAACGGGTGAAGTTAAGGTATATTGCATCTTATTTGGGTATAACACTTCCCACACTTAGTCGTCTTCGAGCTAAAAAATAATTTATGTATTACTGTTTTTTTGTCATAGGACAAATTTAAAAGCCTTTAAGTTGTGTAACTTTGCAGCATTATTAGTAACGGTTAAAAAGAATTAATTATTAAATCTATTAATTTATTATGGAAAAAATCTCTTCTGCAGCATTTACAGATACAAAGCCTCATTATGATCTTCTTGATGGATTGAGAGGAGTCGCTGCTCTTATGGTAATATGGTATCATGTATTTGAAGGCTTTGCTTTTGCTAGTGCCGGTAATATCGAGACTCTCAACCACGGGTATCTTGCTGTGGATTTCTTTTTTATTCTTTCGGGTTTTGTTATCGGTTATGCGTATGATGACCGTTGGGGGAAGAATTTCACTATGAAAGACTTTTTCAAACGCCGTTTGATCCGTCTTCATCCGATGGTAATTATGGGTGCTGTTTTGGGAGCTATTACGTTCTGTATTCAAGGTTGTGTGCAATGGGATGGAACGCATGTCGCCATTTCCATGATTATGTTGTCTTTGCTTTGTACAATATTCTTTATTCCTGCCATGCCGGGTGTGGGATATGAAGTTCGTGGTAATGGTGAGATGTTTCCATTGAACGGACCTTGCTGGTCCCTGTTTTTTGAGTATATAGGTAATATTCTTTATGCGTTGTTCATTCGTCGTTTGTCTAATAAAGCATTGGCTGTGCTGGTTGTGTTGCTGGGTATGGCATTAGCGTCATTTGCTGTTTTCAATGTGTCTGGTTATGGGAATATGGGAGTGGGATGGACACTCGACGGAGTGAATTTCTTAGGTGGAACCTTACGTATGCTTTTCCCATTCTCGTTGGGTATGTTGATGTCGCGTAACTTTAAGCCTATGAAGGTGAATGGGGCATTTTGGATATGTACTATTATACTGATTGCGCTGTTCTCGGTTCCTTATCTGGAAGGATTGGAGCCGATTTGCATGAATGGTATTTATGAAGCTTTTTGTGTAATTGCGGTTTTTCCTTTTCTTGTGTGGCTGGGGGCGTCGGGTACTACTACGGATAAGCAGTCTACAAAGATATGCAAGTTCTTGGGAGATATATCCTATCCGGTTTATGTAGTACATTATCCGTTGATGTATTTGTTCTACGCATGGTTGATTGAGAATAAACTTTATACATTGGGAGAAACTTGGTATGTAGCTGTGGGTGTTTTTGTTTTGAGTGTCATTTTGGCTTGCCTGTGTCTGAAACTGTATGATGAGCCCGTAAGAAAATGGCTGAGTAAGAAGTTTCTTGCTCCCAAATAAAAATACTGCATTTCTTGATGGATGTTCATTAAAAGGTCGGACACTATACAAGAAGATATTACAGCTTTGAATAACTGACAATTAGATGAATGGCATCCGATCTGTAAATTCGGATGCCTGCATTCGATTATTTCAAAATGGGCTTTAGGATTGATTTCCTTTTTTGGCAATAGTCACACATGTTGATGAGAGCATTCCGAGCATAGACCTTTCAGGACATAATTGATACTTTGTACGGTGAATCCGGGAGGTAGTGTCACGATGGGCACGTGGATACTTTTCATACAAAACGTGCGATGACAGTTCTCACAATAAAAGTGAGTGTGGAGATCGTCTACCTCACAATTGCAATCATTGCTGCACACGGCATATTTTAACGATCCTGTGCCGTCATCAATGCCATGAACCAAATGATGGGCTAAAAAAAGGGTTATGGTGCGGTAGATGGTTGATTTGTCTACCGTATCCAATTCGTTTTCCAAATCCAACAGTGAAAATGCTTCTTTGTGCTGCATCATGGTTTTTAGAATAAGCAGACGTATGGCTGTCGGTTTGATTTCCCGCTGTTCCAATTTTTTTAAATAGATTGTTTCATTCATAGGTCAAATCATTTTATTCTTTTCATTTCTGTATTCTCATTGCATTAAAAATGGCGAGTAAAGCTACGCCTACATCTGCAAATATAGCTTCCCACATAGTGGCCATTCCGCCGGCTCCTAATAGCAATACTAACAATTTCACTCCGAATGCCATCGATATATTTTGCCATACAATGCGATGGGTCTGTTTTCCTATTTTTATAGCTTCCGCTACTTTACTGGGTTGGTCTGTTTGTATCACTACATCCGCAGTCTCTATAGCAGCGTCACAGCCTAGACCACCCATGGCAATCCCAACATCGCTGAGTGCCAGTACGGGAGTATCATTGATACCGTCTCCTACAAAAGCTACACGATTTTCAAAATTTGCTTTTAATTGTTCTAAATGTGCTACTTTACCTTCGGGTAGTAAATCGCCGAAAGCATGTGTGACACCTATCTTTTCGGCTAAATTAGAAACAATTGTCTGTTTATCTCCCGATAATATTTGAATATTATTAATATTTAAGTCTTTCAGCTCGCGGATGGCTTGTACAGCATCAGGTTTTGGGGTATCCGCCAATGAAAGATATCCCAAATATTTGTTTTCCATTGCACATAGCACGATTGTTTCTGTCATGTTGCTGATTTCATAGGGAAAAGAGATGCCGTATTTTGATAATAACCGTGTATTTCCTACATATACTTCTTTACCGTTTGTTACGGCTTTTATTCCATATCCGGCAAATTCAGTGATTCTCAGTGACGAGTTAAGAGATATACTTTGTTCTTCCGCATATTTGACAATGGCTTTTGCGATAGGATGATTGCTGAAACTCTCTATAGAGGCGATAAGTTGAAGCAGTTCCTTTTGCGAAACACCTTCGGCTGCCGATATTGCCTGAACACTGAATACACCTTGGGTGAGTGTTCCGGTTTTATCGAATACTACGGTGTTTATTTGGGTTATGGCATCTAGATAATTACCCCCTTTGAAAAGAATCCCTTTGTGAGATGCGGCACCAATACCTCCAAAGTATCCTAATGGAATGCTGACCACTAATGCGCAAGGACATGATATGACTAGGAATACTAAAGCCCGATAGAACCAATCATCAAAAACAAAAATGAATTCAGGTTTTATCAGAGAGTATAAATAGGGGAGTATGACAACTAGTATCGCCAGTCCTGTCACTATCGGTGTATAAATTCGTGCAAAACGGCGGATAAATAATTCGGCAGGGGCTTTTCTTTCTGCTGCATCTTGTACTAAAGTGAGGATACGTGCTAACGTACTTTGATCATACGGTTTGTTTACTTTGATCCGTACCACTTTATCTGAAGCGATCATTCCTGCTAAAACTTCTTCTTGTTTATATAGAGTCCGGGGAACACTTTCTCCGGTTAGGGCGGCCGTATTAAATGAAGCGGAATCTTCCAGTAAAAATCCGTCTAGAGGTACTTTTTCTCCAACTTTTACTTCAATGGTTTCTCCTGGCTGTACTTTTTCCGGTGCTGTTATTTTATATGTGTTATTATATACTACAGTGGCTGTTTCGGGACGTACATCCAATAATGCTTTGATGTTGCTGCGTGCTTTGTGTACAGCTTTGTGTTGGAACCATTCACCTATGAGATAGAACAGAATAACGGCAATACCTTCCCAGTATTCTCCTAGATAGAATGCTCCTGATACAGCTATCCCCATTAAAGTGAATTCATTGAAAACTGATTCTAATTTTATTTTTTTCATTGTTTCTTTTTATTTATGGCAACAAAGATAGTGGAAAGAAGATGCAACTAAATTGCAAATTATATTGTACTTTTACATCGGGTAATTTTTTATATACATGAAAAAAAGATATTGGGCTTTTTTGATAGGAAGCTGGTGTTTGTCTGTGGGAATGCAGGCGGCCAAAGTGGATACTTTGTCGGTACATAGTGACGCAATGAATAAGGAGGTTCAGGTAATTACCATCTGTCCGGATAAAGCCATGGCAGGTGAAAAATGTCCCGTACTTTATCTGCTTCACGGATATGGAGGCAATGCGGGAACGTGGCTCGGTATAAAACCGGAATTACCTCAAATAGCTGACAAGGAAGGAATCATTTTTGTTTGTCCGGACGGGAAGAACAGTTGGTATTGGGACAGCCCTTTGAATAAGGAGTACCGTTATGAAACATTCGTATCAAAAGAATTGGTGAACTATATTGATAAGAATTTTACTACGAAAGTGGAGAGAGGGGGACGTGCTATCACCGGGTTAAGTATGGGTGGTCATGGAAGTTTATGGTTGTCCATCCGTCATAAAGATGTCTTTGGAGGAGGAGGTAGTATGAGCGGAGGTTTAGATATCCGTCCGTTTCCCAATAATTGGGAGATGAAGAAGCAATTAGGCGAAGAAGCGAGCAACAAGCAGAGATGGGACGAACATACGGTAATTAATCAGTTGGATAAGATAAAAAATGGTGATCTGGCTGTTATAATAGATTGCGGTTGTGATGATTTCTTTCTGGAAGTGAATAAGGCTGTACACGAAAAACTGTTGAAGAAGAAAATAAATCATGACTTTATCATCCGTCCGGGCGGGCATACAGGCAGGTATTGGAATAATGCCATAGACTATCAAATACTATTTTTCAGTAAGTTCTTTAATAAATCGAAATAATAAAATGGATAAAATTGTTTTTATTACAGGAGCTTCCAGCGGTATCGGTGCCGGATGCGCTCGCAAGTTTGCTTCACAGGGAGCAAGTTTGATTTTAAATGCTCGTAACGTAAATAAACTGAGTGCATTGAAAGAAGAATTAGAAAAGCAATATGGTACGGAAATATATTTGCTTCCTTTTGACGTGCGCGACCGTAAGGCGGCAACGTCTGCTTTGGAATCATTACCCAAGGAATGGCAATCCATTGATATACTGGTGAATAATGCTGGGTTGGTTATCGGTACGGATAAAGAACAGGAAGGTAGTCTGGATGAGTGGGATATTGTCATAGATACTAATGTTAAGGCTTTGCTGGCAATGACACGCCTGATTGTACCGGGAATGGTGGAACGTAAACGAGGACATATTATTAATATTGGTTCTATTGCCGGAGATGCTGCTTATCCGGGAGGTAGTGTGTATTGTGCTACAAAGGCCGCTGTGAAAGCTTTATCGGATGGACTGCGTATAGATTTAGTTGATACTCCATTGAGAGTGACTAATATTAAACCGGGGTTGGTAGAAACAAATTTTTCAGTTATTCGTTTCCGAGGAGATAAGGAAAAGGCGGATAATGTATATAAAGGTATTCGTCCATTGACGGGAGATGATATTGCGGAAACTGTTTATTTTGCTGCTTCTGTACCAGAATATATGCAGATTGCAGAAATGTTGGTTATGCCTACTTATCAAGCTACAGGGACAATTGTTTCACGCAAATAAAAGAGGTAGAAGAGATATAAATAAAGGCGACCCTTTATAAAGCCGCCTTTATTCTTACCTTCTCATTTTACCTTCTTACCTTAAAAAACAATTATAATTCAATAATCAATGATTGACGTGCACCGACTGTCATATTTTTGGTAAGGTCAATTTTTTTGCCACTGATAAGTTCTTTACCGCTTTTTGAGTCATTTGTCATTATGCGGTAGTGGTTATTAGCCACCACTTGTTCGGCATTGGTGCTGTTTAGGACAATGAGTTCAGTTTTCCCAGAATTAGTACGTGCGTACATATATATTCCGTGTTGGGGAATATGGTACTTAACTGTTTTCTTTTCCATCTTCGTTTAATTTAGTTTGGTTTTACGGCGGCAAATTTATATGTTTTTCAGCATATCTTATATAACTAATCATTCAAAATTCATAATAAATCATTCATTTCTTAATCTATATCAATAAAAAATCCTCTTCCACATATTAGTTGAAGAGGATTTTATTTGTTGTTGTTCAATGAATTACATCAAGAATCCAAGTAAAATACCGGCTGCTACGGCAGAACCGATTACACCAGCTACGTTGGGACCCATAGCATGCATCAACAAGTAGTTGGTAGGATCATATTCCAGACCAATAACCTGAGAGATACGTGCCGAGTCGGGAACAGCAGATACACCGGCATTACCGATAAGCGGGTTGATTTTGTTATCCTTACCTAATACCAAGTTGAATATCTTCACGAAGATAACTCCAGAAGCAGTAGCAATGATGAATGACAATGCACCCAGCGCGAAAATCAAGATCGAATCAATGGTAAGGAACTCTGAAGCTTGCGTGGAAGCACCTACTGTCAATCCTAATAAGATGGTAATGGTATCAATCAGCGGACCGCGGGCAGTTTCTGCTAAGCGACGGGTTACACCGCTTTCTTTCAATAAGTTACCAAAGAAAAGCATACCCAATAGAGGCAGACCCGACGGAACCAGAAAACAAGTAAGTAACAAACCAATGATAGGGAACATTACTTTTTCTGTATGAGAAACGACGCGTGGTGGTTTCATACGGATCAAACGTTCGTGCTTGGTAGTGAGCAGACGCATGATAGGCGGCTGGATAACCGGTACCAATGCCATGTATGAATAGGCTGATACCGCAATAGCTCCCATCAGGTTAGGCGCCAGTTTGGATGAAAGGAAGATTGCTGTCGGACCGTCCGCACCACCGATGATGCCGATAGCACCAGCCTGCATCGGATCAAAGCCCATTGCCAATGCAATCATGTATGCACCGAAAATACCAAACTGTGCGGCAGCACCAATCAACATCAGTTTAGGATTTGAAATCAATGCCGAGAAATCCGTCATTGCACCGATACCTAAAAAGATAAGTGGTGGATACCATCCGGAGGTAACTCCTTGATATAAAATATTAAGAACAGAACCTTCCTCATAGATGCCGACTTTCAGTCCGGCTTCCATGTTGAAAGGAATATTACCGATCAAGATACCAAAACCGATAGGAATGAGCAACATCGGCTCAAATTCCTTGGCCACGGCAAGGTATATGAAGAATAAACCTATCAGGATCATTACGATATGACCAACAGTAGCATTGGCAAAACCCGTATATGTCCAAAAGTCAGCTAGGTTATTCCCTAAAAAGTTGATAAATTCTCCCATATTATTCAATAATTACAAGGTCAGTACCTTCGAGAACGGATTCTCCTTTACTTACATTGATTGCGGTGATCTTGCCGTCTTTGTCTGCGTTGATGTTATTCTCCATCTTCATAGCTTCAAGGATAATGATGGTTTGCCCCTTTTTTACGGTATCACCAACATTTACCTTAATATCAAGGATTACACCTGGCAACGGAGATTTAACGCCCGATTTTCCTGTAGAAGTTGCAGCAGGCTTTACTACTGTAGTTGGAGCCGGAGCAGGGCTGGTTGATGCAGGACGAACTACCGGTTTCATTACAGCTTTCGGGGCTTTTTCCATTTCTACTTTGTAAGGAGTGCCGTTTACTTCAACATGAGCGATATTATCTTCTATATCTCCAATGGCAACCTTATATATGTTACCGTTAATCTTATATTTATATTCTTTCATCGTTTTATCTTTTTATTGGTGACTTACTTTTTGTGGGGAGTTTCACGCAAGGTATAAATCTTAGAACTCCACGGTGAATAGCTACGTTTTACACGAGTAATGGTAAGAACAGTTTCTTCTACATCGTGTACATCGCTTTGCATTTCGTGCATAGCCATGGCAATTGCGGCGAATACTTCGCCTGGAGCTTCACCCAGTTTCTTTTCTTTGGCTTCTTGTTTGTCGGTAATACCTTTTACCTTCATGGCATTGCGCTTGCTCAGGTTGACAGAAATACGGCCTATAACTTTGAAAGCAATAAACAGAAGGAGCAAGCCTACGAATACGACACTCATAGCTGATATGGACATACCAATACCCACACTGTCATGTTCTTCAAACTTTTCCATCTTAGCGTTGCTGTTGATAGTCTTGTTGTTAGTGCTAGGAGTTACATACTTGTCTGCACTAGAACCTTTTACTTCCCATTCATTTGCAGCGTCGCTGACACGTGCGTATGATTGGTTTGCCTGTAATGTACCTGCAGGAACTATAATCTGATCCAATAATTTCTTGCCTGAATCATACAAGCCGATCCAATTGTTCGTTGCGGCATTCAGGGTGAAGTTGGTGTGGAAAGTACCACGATTAGGTTCACCATCTGCCCAGAACAAAGCGTGCTGGCGAGGTTTGATCAAAGTCAATACATCACCTTTAGGGATAAAATAAGTAGCAGTATCTCCAGGCTGGCTGCTCACCTTCAGTAAACAACCGGCAAGGTCTGCGCTACCAAATGATCTATTGAATATTTCAATCCATGCGCTGTGTACTCCGTAGTCATCTTGGAAATTGCTTTCATTTTCAATCAGCACTTCATTCAGTACCAGCTTGGTGTTTGATTTCTGTTCTCCACAAGAACATAAACCCACCATCAGCAGCAAAGAAAGGAATATTCCTATATTTAATTTCTTCATGTTCAATTCTCAATTTTTAATTTTTAATTAAAGAGGAATATTACCATGCTTCTTAGCCGGATTGGTTAATTTCTTAGTTTGCAACTGTTGCAATGCACGGATGATGCGGAAACGGGTATTACGCGGTTCAATCACATCATCAATATAGCCATATTTGGCAGCATTGTAAGGATTGGCGAACAGCTTGGTGTATTCAGCTTCTTTTTCGGCTAGGAATGCGGCAGGATTTTCCTGTTCTTTGGCTTCGCGGGCGTATAATACTTCTACTGCACCTGCACCACCCATAACGGCGATTTCGGCAGTAGGCCATGCATAATTCATATCACCGCGAAGTTGTTTACAGCTCATTACAATGTGAGATCCGCCGTATGATTTACGCAGGGTAATTGTTACTTTGGGTACAGTCGCTTCGCCGTAAGCATACAGCAACTTGGCGCCGTGGAGGATTACGCCGTTGTATTCTTGTCCTGTGCCTGGAAGGAATCCCGGAACATCTACCAATGAAACAAGAGGTATATTGAAAGCGTCGCAGAAACGTACAAAACGCGCACCTTTACGTGACGCATTGCTGTCAAGTACACCCGCCAGATATTTTGGCTGGTTTGCAACAATACCTACAGATTGTCCGTTGAAACGTGCGAAACCAATGATGATATTTTTAGCGTAGTGAGGTTGGACTTCCAAAAACTCACCATTATCTACGATGGCGCTGATCACCTCATACATATCGTATGGTTTGTTGGGGCTGTCGGGGATAATTTCGTTCAAAGAGTCTTCCAGACGGTCGATAGGATCGGTACAGTCTACATAGGGAGCTTCTTCCAGATTATTTTGAGGAATATAGCTTAACAATTTGCGGATCATGGCTAACCCTTCTTCTTCCGTCTTGGCAGTAAAATGAGTAACACCGGATTTGGTAGAATGAACGCTTGCACCACCTAAGTTTTCTTGGCTTACATCTTCACCTGTAACAGTCTTTACCACTTTCGGTCCGGTAAGGAACATGTATGATGTGCCTTCCATCATCAATGTGAAGTCTGTCAGCGCAGGAGAGTAAACAGCTCCGCCTGCACAAGGACCGAAAATACCTGAAATCTGTGGAATAACACCTGAAGCAAGAATATTGCGTTGGAAAATTTCAGCATAACCGGCCAGCGCATTGATACCTTCTTGAATACGTGCGCCACCCGAGTCATTGATACCGATACAGGGAGCACCCATTTTCATGGCTTGATCCATTACTTTGCAGATTTTCAGAGACATTGTTTCTGACAGAGAACCGGCAGAAACAGTGAAATCCTGTGCAAAGATGTAAACTAAACGTCCTTCTATGGTACCACAACCTGTTACTACACCGTCGCCCGGATAATGTTTTTTCTCCATGCCAAAATTGGTGCATCTGTGTTCCACAAACATATCCATTTCTTCGAAACTGCCTTCATCCAGCAACATGGCTATGCGTTCGCGGGCTGTATATTTTCCTTTTTCATGCTGTTTTGCAATTGCTTTATCACCTCCACCCATGCGTGCTGTAGCCCGGCGTTCGATAAGCTCTTTTATTTTTTCAAGTTGATTGCTCATTTTACTTATGATTTTACAATTTACGATTAAAAAATATTTCTATTTACGCTTGAACCAGACTAAATACACTGATTTCAATCGTGAATAGTCAGATCTCGTGTTTTATGGTTTTTCGCAAAGCTCAGTCAGGACGCCCAAAGTTGATTTGGGATGTAAAAAAGCAATTTGCAAACCTTCAGCACCTTTACGCGGAGCTTTGTCAATGAGACGGATGCCAGTGGTTTCCGCTTCGGCTAACGCATTTGCCACACCATCTTCCACTGCAAAAGCCAAATGATGCATACCACCGTTGCCATTATTTTTTTCAATGAACTTTGCGATAGTGCTTTCAGGGCTTGTAGGTTCCAGCAGTTCTATTTTAACATCACCTACTTTCAGAAAAGCGGTTTTAACTTTCTGATCCTCTACTGTTTCGATATTGTAGCATTTCAGACCTAATACGTTTTCATAATACGGCAGGGCCTCTTCAATGCTCTTTACGGCAATGCCCAGGTGTTCAATGTGTGAGATTTTCATGATCTTATAATTTTAATAGTTTGGTTTTATACTCAAGTTTTCAGATAAAACTGCACAAAGAAAGTAATTTCGAGTTAAATAAAGAAATATTTCTTCAATTTTATTTCTTATTTGCGAGATGCTTCACAACACTTTAGACAAAAAGACAAAAATGAATTAAATATAGAATTTGCACAAGAGTTTGTTCAGCCACTTCCAACTGAAGCGGAACCAGCGGCGTGTACTGCTCTGCTTGCCGCCAAAGCGGAGTATAAAGTCCCTGTAACCGTGCTTTTTGAACGGTAATCCTGCATCCATGAATTCCAAATGTGCATATCCTTTTTCGTGAGCATAGGTAATAGGTGCCCATACGGCTAGAATACCGGGGTAAAGAAAAGCATAGGTTTTCCGCATACCTCCTGAGAACCACAGATAAGCACTTTCTTTTGAGAAAAGACAGATAGAACCACCTATGATTTTGCCTTTATATTTCACAAGAAACACTTTGGCTAATTCTTTTTCTGGGTTTTGCCATGCTAATAGCCGGAAAAAGCCGATGTCCGGGAAATGTTTTCTTACCTGTGAGGAATAGGCTTTTTTCAACATTCGTGAGAAATCTTGAATATCTTTCTCATTGTCGGCTACTTCCATGATGGCACCGTTTCTCAACGCTTTGTTTATTTGTCTTTTGCGAGACATGCTCAGCCGTTCGTAAGGGACTTTACTGTGCAGTGAGTTACGTACTCTTAGCCAATTAATGGCGAAATAGTTGTTCTTTCTGAAAGCTTTGTATCCGAATAGCGGATTTTCCAAGTTGCGGAACTCGATGAGGAACGATTTGCATAATACTTCGTTGGTGAGATGTTCCAACATTTCCCCGAACAGGTCTTCCTTATTCTGTTCTTCATCAAAATACTCGCCTGTGCCATAAATCTCGCATCGTTTGATGATTGCGGGGGGGAACAAGCGCATACTCTTCCGGATGACAGCCAGCAGTTTGCCTACAGGACGGTTTCCTATATAGGCTACGATAAGCAGAGGTTCGTATCCCCGAGTCATTTCAAAGACATGAAACAACTCGGTAGAATGGAAAATGTTTGTTCCAGGCAGAGGGGGAATGGCATTTCCTTTGCGATATGTACTTAATCTGACAGGCATCTCTAATTGCAAATTTATTGTTTTTTGTTTATCAATCCACATTCTAGTTGTATATTTGTGCAGAAAAATAAATTAACTGAGTATATTATGGAACAATTTAGTGACTTAATAAAGAACAGACGCAGTATGCGTAAGTTCACGGATCAAGAGTTGACACAGGAAGAGGTGGTTGCTTTGTTGAAGGCTGCTTTGATGGCTCCGTCTTCTAAACGTAGCAATTGCTGGCAGTTTCTTGTGGTAGATGATAAGGATATGCTGGAAAAACTTTCCCATTGTAAGGAGATGGGGGCAGCTTTTCTAGCGGATGCTGCTATGGCTGTAGTTGTGATGGCTGATCCGTTGGCTAGTGATGTTTGGATTGAAGATGCGGCAATTGCTTCCATAATGATCCAGTTGCAGGCAGAAGATTTGGGGTTGGGAAGTTGTTGGATACAGGTGCGTGAACGTTTTACCGCTACCGGGATGCCCTCGGGTGAATACGTGCATACGCTGCTTGATATTCCGTTGCAGTTGCAGGTGGTTTCCATTATAGCGGTAGGACATAAGGGCATGGAACGCAAGCCTTTTAATGAGGACCATTTACAATGGGAGAAAATTCACATCAATAAATTTGGAGGCAAGTAAACGTGGCTGCTGTCAATCATAAGGATACGTATAAAGCTTCTGCGGTGTTTCTCATTGTGATGGGTATGCTTTATCTGATCGATAAGTTTATAGGATTTGCCTCACACGGGTTGCCATGGGTTATGCAGAAAGACAATCTGTTACTGTATGCAGCTGTTATTTTCCTTTGGTTCAAGGCCGATAAGTCAGTAGGAATTGTATTGGCGGGTATATGGCTGATATTGAATATCAGTTTGGTGATAGCTTTGTTGGGGCAGATGTCTGCTTATTTGTTGCCGGCGGCTTTGTTGTTGTTAGGAGTTATTTTATATTTAGTTTCGACCCGATGATGAAAATAGTTCTGATAGGAGCCGGCAATGTGGCTACCCATTTGGGAATCGCTTTACAAAAGGCAGGGTGTCTTATTTTGCAGGTATACAGCCGTACAGAGGAGTCTGCTTCTGCATTGGCTGACAGACTTTTAGTAGACTACACAATTGTGCCGGATGAGATACGTCGGGATGCCGATTTGTATATTGTAGCGCTGAAAGATACAGTTTTGCGACAATTGGCTCCTGTATTGGTGAAAGGAAGGGAGCAGGCTTTGTTTGTACATACGGCGGGTAGTATGCCTATGGATTTATGGAAGGGGTTGGTAAAACGCTATGGGGTACTTTATCCTATGCAGACTTTTAGCAAGCAGCGTGAAGTTGATTTCAATACCGTACCTTTTTTTATAGAAGCATCTGCTCCGGCAGAAGTGGGAGTGCTGCGTATGGTGGCAGTTCGTCTCAGTCCTAAAGTGTATGAAGTGACTTCCGGTCAACGTAGGCATTTGCATCTGGCGGCAGTCTTTGCTTGTAATTTTGCTAACCATATGTATGCATTAAGTTCACATATACTGGAAAAGCAGGGGATTTCTTTTGAAGTGATGCTTCCGCTGATAGACGAAACTGCCGGCAAAGTACATGAACTTTCTCCCACACAGGCGCAGACAGGTCCGGCTGTACGCTACGATGAAAACGTAATAAGCAAACATTTGGAGATGTTGGCGGATGAGGAGTCTTTGCAGGAATTGTACGAAAAGATAAGTAAAAGTATTCATAATCTCCCTTTGTCTGTTATTCAGACAAATAAAGAGGGAAAGAACTCATAAGTGGTATGATAAACTATGATTTAAAGAAAATAAAGGCATTGGTATTTGATGTCGATGGGGTATTGAGTGCGGAAACTATTTATTTGCACCCCAATGGTGAACCCATGCGTACGGTTAATATCAAGGATGGGTATGCATTACAGTTGGCTGTGAAATGCGGGCTGCATGTTGCCATCATTACTGGTGGAAATACCGAGGCGGTGCGTAAGCGTTATGAGGGGCTGGGTATCAAGGATGTTTATCTGGCTGCTGCGGTAAAGACCCGGGAGTATGCCCATTTGAAGGAAAAATATGGATTGCAGGATGAGGAGATACTCTATATGGGCGATGATATTCCCGATTATGAAGTGATGCGTTTGTGTGGGCTACCTTGTTGTCCTGCTGATGCGGCACCTGAGATAAAAGAAACAGCTGTTTATATTTCTCATCGTAATGGGGGGTATGGATGTGCCCGTGACGTGGTGGAACAGGTTTTGAAGGCTCAAGGAAAATGGATGGCTCATGAAAGAGCCTTCGGGTGGTAATGAAATAAAGAAAAGCTATGTTGGAAAATTTAGAAAAATATAAAATAATCCTTGCTTCCAATTCTCCGCGCCGTAAAGAATTGTTATCCGGCTTAGGTATAAAATATGAGGTAAAAACACTACCCGGCATAGAGGAAACCTATCCGGATACATTGAAAGCAGAGGAAATTCCTTTGTATATAGCTTGCGAGAAGGCGGCTGCTTACCGGAATACCATGCATCCGGACGAATTGATTATTACTGCTGATACCATTGTATGGTTGGACGGTGTAGTCATGGGCAAGCCTCATAACGAGGATGATGCACGGCAGATGTTGTGGAAGCTTTCTGGCAAGACCCATCAGGTGATAACTGGGGTTTGTCTGACTACTGCCAGGACTCAGAGAAGTTTTTCTGCTGTGACAGAAGTAACGTTTGCAGAATTGTCCGATGAGGAGATCAATTATTATATTCGGGTTTACAAGCCGATGGATAAGGCTGGTTCTTATGGTATACAAGAGTGGATAGGCTTCATTGGTGTCTGTGGAATTTCGGGTAGTTACTTCAATGTGATGGGACTCCCTGTGCAGTGCCTGTACACAGAACTGAAAAAACTATAAGTCTGTATGTGAACAGTAAGGGACGTGTTTTTGTTATTTATATGAACTATAAATAAAAAATAATTATGGCTTATAAAATAGCTTTTTACGACACGAAACCCTACGACGAACACTCGTTTACGGAGGCTAATGAGAAGTTTGGCTTTGATATCAGGTATTACAAAGGCCATTTGAATATGAATAACGTGGTGTTGACCAAAGGAGTGGATGTGGTTTGCATCTTCGTAAACGATACGGCTGATGCCGAAGTTATCCGGGCAATGGCGGATAATGGTGTTAAACTGCTGGCTTTAAGATGTGCTGGTTATAATAATGTGGATTTAGCGGCAACGGCAGGTAAGATGAAAGTGGTACGGGTACCGGCATATTCGCCATATGCTGTTGCCGAATTTACAGTGGCATTGATGTTGTCACTCAATCGTAAGATTCCTCGTGCCACAATGCGCACACGTGACGGAAACTTTTCTTTGCATGGACTTATGGGATTTGATATGCATGGCAAGACTGCCGGAATTATCGGTACGGGTAAGATTGCCAAGATTTTAATTCAGATATTACGTGGATTTGGTATGAATGTTCTTGCATATGATCTTTATCCCGATTACAATTTTGCCCGTGAACATCAGGTGGTTTATTGTACTTTGGATGAACTTTATCATAGTTCGGATATCATCTCCCTGCATTGTCCTTTGACAGAACAGACAAAGTATCTGATTAATGATTATTCCATCAGTAAAATGAAAGATGGGGTGATGATTATCAATACGGGGCGTGGGCAGTTGATTCACACCAATGCCTTGATAGAGGGGCTGAAGACCAAAAAAGTGGGATATGCCGGTCTGGATGTATACGAGGAAGAAGAGCCTTATTTTTATGAAGATAAGTCTGATAAGATTATTGATGATGACACTTTAGCTCGTCTTCTGTCTTTCAATAATGTGATTGTAACTTCACATCAGGCTTTTTTTACCAAAGAGGCAATGACGAATATTGCTCATACTACTCTACAAAACGTGAAAGACTTTGTTGAAGGTAGACCTTTGGTGAACGAAGTAGCGGTGGGGAGGGTCTAATCTCCCCTGTAGTAATACAATAAGGAATGGCGGGCTATAAAGTCCGCATTCTTTTGAACCAGTTCCTTTTCACCAAATTCGGGGAATTGTGCATCGGGGATATAGTGGTTGTTTATTAAATATTCCATCAGGTCCGGCGGACATTTGGTCGGGATAGTAAGCAGGCTGAATGCCTCTTGGGCAGCTGTTGCGGCATCATACATCGGGTTAAGAGGATCACTGATGTATTTGCATATATCCTTCGCCAATAGAATACCTTTTTCGGAATTTACCATCATGATGAAATCCTTATGTTCCTTCATTTGGGGCAAAGTGTGATTGGAATCGTCCGGCCATTGTAATACTTGGGTAAGGAAACTGTGTAGTTCTTTATAGCTTTTCAGATATACGATACGGGCACCATTTGTGCCTTGCGTGAACAATTGATAGGTATGGTGGTTCCTTTCCTTCATCTCGTCCGATATTTCGGGAATGGCAGGGTATAGTCCTTCTATCTCTTCCCAACATTCGGTTTCTCCGTTGGTCAGCAGGTCAATCCATTCATGAAGAAACAGGGCAAGGGGGCCACATGGAATGATGAATTTGTCGGTTTCTGTAACCTGTGCAATATATTCTTGTACAGATGGTTCTGTGAGATAAGTATGTCCGAACAGCCAGCGTAGTTTATGGTTTGCGTCCTCTTTTCCTTTGAAATCCATAAAGAACTCCTGTAACGTGGCATTGGCGGGAGCCGTTTCATATTCTTCATCCAATATCCGGAAAAATAAATGTGCAGTTTCTTCGATATTCCTGTCCATCGGATTGATATACAGATGTTTATATGGAGCCTTCTCTAAAGTGTTCCAAATGATGAAACGGATATCTTCCTCATTGATCTCATCTTTTATATAATCCGGTCGGATGGTATAGAAAGGAAGTGACGTATCATATAGTTCCAGATGCTTTTTGATGAATGCTTGCCATAGACCTAAACCTGAAATGACATCTTCAAAATAGGCAGCGGTGTAAAGACATAACTTCTTTTTAATGGATTCGGGAATCTCTCTTATCGTACAAGTGGAGTATAATCGGTTAGCCAGATCGACAAAATATCTGTCTGTAGTCTGTTGTTGGATATAAGGATGGATAGCCAACCAGTCTTTTATGTATAATTTTATGGTTTGCATATTAGTTTATTGGAATTATTTTTATTGCAAAGATATTCCTTTCATTGTAAAAAGGAAGGAGAATATCGGGATATTTACTTTATCTTTGCAATATTCTAACTTTGAAATACCTATAAAAATGGAAATAGATTTAACAACTCCTGCTTTATTGTTCTCAGCCATATCGCTGATTATGCTGGCATATACCAATCGTTTTCTGTCATATGCCCAGTTAGTACGCACGTTGAAGGATCAGTATCGTGAAAATCATTCGGCGGTTACGGCAGCACAGATTTCTAATCTCCGCAAACGCCTTTATCTGACACGTGCTATGCAGGTGACAGGTATCGGGAGCTTGTTGCTTTGCGTGGTCAGTATGTTTTTAATGTATATACAGCTTTACCTCATATCCGTATATATTTTTGGACTGGCACTGGTGCTGCTCATTATTTCTTTAGGCATTTCTGTCCGCGAGATTTATATTTCCGTCAAGGCGCTGGAACTGCATCTGAGTGATATGGATTCTTGATTTATCTTTTTGCAAAGATATTTATCATAAAGGAACAGGCTGTTAATGCGATCCCTGTTCCTACTACTCCTTGCCATCCAAACCAATGCCAGAATGTTCCGGCAAGGAATGTACCTACGGAACCACCTATAAAATAAGTTGTCATAAAAATGGTATTAATACGGTTGGCTGCTTTCGGGTTGAGGGCGAAAATCGTAGTCTGATTACTCAATTGGATACATTGCATACCTATATCTATAATAAAAATTCCGGTGATGATACCCACGTAAGAGTCCTGACCGAAATAAAGTGAGAACCACGCCACAAAAATCAAGCCACAACCTATGTAATTCAGTCGTTTGACTCCCAAAACATGTACATATTTTCCTATATACGAGGCGGTGAGAGCTCCTGCTATGCCGCACAATCCTAATAACCCTACAATATTGTTTCCTGCAAAGAAAGGAGCTTGTCCCATTTTGAATGCCAGCGAAGTCCACAGAGCTAGGAATGAACCGAAAGCAATTCCGGCACGTAAGGAAGAAATACGTAACTGGGGGTATTCTATCACTAATGAAAACAAGGATTTCATCAGATCACTATATTTCCCTTTAAAATTACATGGCATATCGGGTAGTACACGCATGATAATGATGAGACATATCACCATCATTCCCGCCGCTACAAAGAAAATAAACCGCCATCCCAAATATTCGCCGACGATTCCGCTGACTACGCGCGAAGCCAAAATACCAGTCAGTAACCCTGATACAATCATGCCTACATTTCTTCCTTTGGTTTTGGGGGTGGAGAATTGTGCAGCTATGGGGATAAAGATTTGTGGCATCACCGAACAAATGCCGGTCAGCAGAGAGGCAAATAAAATGAGATGGATATAAGGAGTCAGTGCGATGGTTAGTAATGAAACGACTAGGACTGTGAAATTGATTAGAATAATGGTTTTCCTTTTAAATAAATCTCCCAAAGGAATAATGAACAGCAATCCGATGGCATAACCTATTTGGGTAATCATTGCTATCAGGTTGGCGGTGAATTCGGATGTTTGGAGATCACGGCTGATGCGATTTAATAAAGGTTGGTTATAATATAAATTGGCAACGGAGATTCCCGCAATAATTGCTAGCGTCCAAAGTAAGGAGGCAGGTAGTCCTTGGTTTTCTTTTAATTCTTGTTTCATGCTGCAAAAGTAGTAATTTCATGAAAATCATGTTATCTTTGTAAAGAAGAAAAATAGAAATGAAAATGAAGAATTGTATAAAAACGGTCTGTTTTCTGTTTTGGACCTGTGTAATGTTTATAGCGTGTATTGATGATGATGTGGAGGAAGGTACTGTTGATTTACAAACAGGAGAGAACATTCCTGTTTTTTCTGTGGTAATGGATGATGGACAAATAATAACTTCCGAAACCCTGAAAGGAGAGGTTTCCTTGATTGTGTTTTTTCATACGGGTTGTCCGGACTGCCGGAAAGAACTTCCTGTGCTGCAAAAAATATATACGGATTACGGTCAAAGAATCCGGATGGTTTGTATTAGCAGGGAAGAGAGTTCGGCAGAGATTGTCCGTTATTGGGACGAAAATCATTTGACTTTGCCCTATTCGGCCCAAGAAAACCGCACGGTATACTATCAGTTTGCTAAATCGGGGATACCTCGTGTTTATGTCATAGATAAAGAGTTGGTTATCCGTAGTGTTTTCACGGATAACCCGTTGGCAAGTTATGAAGATTTGGCTGAGGCTATAGAAACCTGTTTGTAGTTTTTAGAGAGGGTAAAATCCCTAAAAATAGGTATTGTCAGATAATGATAAGCTCATTACCTTTGCCATCATAAAAACAGAATCACAACTGACTATACATGCAAATATTAAAGGATAACATACGTAGCCGTATTTTGGATGTAGCCAAACAACAATTTGAGTTGAAAGGTTATTCCAAGACTTCCATGCGTGAGATAGCTGTGGATGTAGGTGTTGGGGTGGGAAATATTTACAACTACTTTAAAAGTAAGGATGAGCTGTTTCATGAAGTTGTTCGTCCGGTTTTGTATGCGTTGGAAATGCTGTTGCAGGAACATCATGGAATACAGGGCGAGGATATTATGATGATGAGGTCGGAAGAATACTTAGAAACCTGTATAAACGAATATATTTCCTTGTATGACACCCACCACAGATTGATGAAAATACTGTTATTTCGTGCGCAAGGTTCTTCATTGGAATGTTTTCGGGAGAATTATACAGACCGTTCAACCGAATTAGTCAAAGTCTGGTTTACGGTGATGCAGAGAAAGTACCCGATGATAAATATAGCTATTCCCGATTTTATAATCCATTTGCATACTGTATGGATGTTTACTATGTTTGAGGAGCTTTTGAGGCATTCAATAGCGAAACAGGAAATGAAAGCTATTTTACACAATTATATTCTATTTGAGATCCAAGGTTGGAGGGCCATTATTCGAATATGACAGGTAAAATTTGTATATACAGACTGGTTGCTACAGTAAGGCAGCAGGAAAGGAGGAAGTCTTTACGGAGGTTTCCTCCTTTTTTTATGAACAAATTTGAATACCGTTCACTAATAATCCGTTTGATATAGTACAATTATATGAAAAAGAAGAAAGAAGGATTGTCCCGTTTGTTAGAGATTGCGGGACAGAAGAAAGGGTTGCTTCTGCTGGCAGGTTTGTTGTCGGTAGGTAGTGCCATGTGTATGCTTGTGCCCTATTGGGCTGTCTATGAGGTGCTGAAAGAGTTGTTGTTGCATGGCAGCAATCCTGTTTTGGCAAATGGAACTGAAATGATACGTTGGGGATGGATCGCACTGGGTGGACTTGTCGGCGGATTGGTTTTGCTGTACGCTGCCCTTATGTCCTCTCATGTAGCCGCATTCCGAATCTTGTATGGGTTGCGTGTCCGTTTATCCGAACATATCGGTAAACTTCCGTTGGGCTATCTGAACAACACTTCCATCGGGTCCATCAAAAAAACGATGGATCAGAATATCGAGAAGATAGAGGGATTCATTGCACATACTATCCCCGATTTGGTAAATGTGATAGCTACGGTGGCAGTGATGTTTGTCATTTTCTTCTCATTAAATGTATGGTTGACAGTGGCGTGTTTGACAGTTGTCGTATTAAGCCTTTTCCTGCAATTTTCCAATTTTATGGGAAAGAAAGCGAAGGAGTTTATGCGTGTCTATTACGATGCACAGGAAAGGATGAGTACTTCTGCTGTACAATATGTTCGTGGAATGCCTATAGTAAAGATTTTTGGGCAAAGTGTATACTCGTTCCGCCAGTTCAATGCAGAGATACAGGCATACAAGACATTTGCTTTGAAATGCTGTGATACCTACCAGAACGGGATGATTGCCTTTACTGTTCTGCTTGGTTCAATGGTGACATTCATTCTTCCAATGGGTATCCTGTTGCTGAATGCCAACCCGCAATCTTTGTCACTGGCTGCGGTATGGTTGTTTTTTATTATTATGGGACCAGGTGTGGCTTCACCTATTTACAAACTGACTTTCTTGGGTGGGAACACACGGGAAATCAATGAGGGGGTAGCACGTATTGACCGCATACTGGAGAGGCAACCTATTCCCGAGCCGGAACATCCACAAGTGCCGGAGAGGTATGATATAGAATTTCGTCATGTGTCATTTTTTTATGAGAACACAGAACAGGGAACACGGACGAAAGTTTTGCATGATATCAATTTCAAGGCACAGCAAGGGGAAATAACTGCGCTCGTAGGACCATCTGGTAGCGGTAAATCGACGGTAGCCAACTTGATACCGCGTTTTTGGAATGTAGAGCAGGGCGAAATCCTTATCGGTGGTGTGAATATCAAGCAAATAGCAACAGCAGAGTTGATGGATACCGTATCGTTTGTCTTTCAAGACACTTTCTTGTTTTATGATACGCTGTATGAAAACATTGCCATCGGTTCTCCTTCTGCCGGTAAAGAAGCGGTGATAGCTGCTGCTGAAGCCGCCCAATGCCATGATTTCATAGAACGGTTGCCAGATGGTTATGATACTAAAATTGGGGATAAAGGTATATTTCTTTCGGGCGGTGAGGCGCAACGGATATGCGTGGCACGCGCCATCTTGAAGAATGCGCCGATACTAGTACTGGACGAAGCCACTGCTTTTGCTGATCCGGAAAACGAGTATAAGATGCAAATGGCCTTGCAGTCTTTGATAAAAGACAAGACGGTTATTGTAATAGCTCACCGTTTGTCTTCTATTGTATCAGCTCATCAGATTGTTGTCATGAAAGAAGGCCGGATTGTGCAATGTGGAAAACATAATATTTTATCTGTGAAAGAGGGGGTATATAAAAGTATGTGGGATGCTTATAGAAACGCTTACCATTGGTCGTTAAACAAGAATTAAACATATATTGATATGAGAAACAAGCATTTATTAAACAGTATTTTGCAGAATACAAGCTGTCCGAAAGGTTTTTGGGGTCGGATGATTTTATGGGGAATGAATCGTTTTCATGCTTCTTTGGCCCGTCGTGGTATGAAACAGGTAAACTGGCAACCGCAATGGACTGTCCTAGATATTGGATGCGGAGGTGGAGCCAACCTGAATCGTTTGTTGAAACAATGTCCTCAAGGAAAGGTTTATGGTATAGATTTATCGGAAGAGAGTGTAGTTTTTGCAAGCAAATACAATGTGAAAGAATTGAATAAACGATGTTTCATACAGCAAGGAAGTGTGTGCTCCTTGCCATACAAAGACGGGACATTTGATGCTGTTACTGCTTTTGAAACAGTCTATTTTTGGTCGCCCATAGAGATAGCGTTGGCTGAGGTGGTACGAGTCTTACGAAAAGGAGGATGCTTCCTTGTCGGCTTGGAAGCAAGCAGTCCTGAACTCGGAAAAATGTGGACTGAACGGATAAAAGGAATGGTGGTATATACAGCCGGAGATTTGAAGGATTTGTTGATAGAGGCCGGATTTTCAACCATTCAGGTTGTTCATAATAAAGAAGAAATGTATATTATCGCACGTAAATGAAAGGAACAGGTATGAATGCGATCAAAAACATTACAATTGGTCATACGAAACGTCTTTGTAGACCAGTAGGTTTAACAGTGCTTGCCAATTTGATTAATATTGTGCCGTTTTGCCTCTCTATTGAGGCGGTACGTATTGTTTTTAATACGTTCGATGGAAGTGGCCGGCCACTTGACACGGTTCGTTTGTGGTATATATTCGGAGTGATGGCTTGTTATATGATAGTCATGGCGTTAGCGGAACGAGCTTCCTATCGTTCCAATTTTAGAGGGGCATATGAGATGAGTGCTTCGGGACGTCTTTCTTTGGCAGAACACTTGCGGAAGCTCTCGTTAGGATTTCTTTCACAACGTGATCCCGGTGACTTGTCGTCTATGCTTATTACCGATTTTTCAATGGCAGAAACCGGAATATCCCATCATTTGCCTCAACTGATGGGGGCTGTAGTTATGCCTGTACTAGCTTTTGCTTCATTAATATGGATAGATTGGCGGATGGCTGTTGCTATGTTTGCCGCTTTACCACTGGCTTTATTCATTTTGTGGGTAAGTACGAGTGTGCAGAAAAAATTGAGTGGAAGTCAGGTTCAGGCCAAAATTAATGCTGGAAGCCGATTTGAAGAATATCTGCAAGGTATCCGGGTGGTGAAAGCTTACAATTTGTTGGGAGCCCATTTTGACCGGTTGCGTGATGCGTTTGCAGAACTGCGCCGTGCCTGTATCCGTCAGGAGGCACAGTTAGGCCCGTTTGTGCTGCTTTCCATTGCTTTGGTGCGTGCCGGGCTGACATTGATGGTACTGTGCGGTACTTATTTGCTATTGAGTGGAGATCTCTCGTTGCCTATTTTTATACTGTTTCTTGTAGTAGGATCTCGTGTGTTTGACCCGTTAACTTCTGCCTTGACCAACTTTGCCGAGTTTCGTTATTTCTCCATTGCTGGAGGGCGTATTTTAACACTGATGGATGAGCCGGAAATGAGAGGAGAACTGCAATCTCCGGTTACAGGTGATATATGTTTTGAACATGTTTCATTTGCCTACCGGGACAAGGAAGTCCTGCATGATGTTTCAATTACGCTTTCCAAAAACTCATTGACTGCCCTTGTCGGTCCTTCCGGAAGTGGAAAAAGTACAGTAATGAAACTTTGCGCCCGTTTTTATGACCCACAGAAAGGACGTGTTTTTTTTGGTGATCTCCCGATGGATAAAATAAATCCGGAAAGTTTGATGAGTCATATCTCTATGGTATTCCAGGATGTCTATCTGTTTCAAGATACGGTACGCAACAACATACGTTTTGGTAAGGCTGGTGCAACGGATGATGAAATTATTGTCGCAGCCCAAAAAGCTTGTTGCCATGATTTTATCATGCAGTTGCCGCAAGGCTATGACACGATGATAGGTGAAGGCGGTTGTACTTTATCCGGAGGAGAAAAACAGCGTATATCCATTGCTCGTGCTGTTCTGAAAGACGCACAAGTCATTCTATTGGACGAAGCAACTGCCTCGCTTGACCCTGAAAATGAAGTGGAAATGCAGAAGGCCATCGATACTCTCATCAAAGGTCGTACTGTTATAACTATCGCTCATAAGCTCAAGACAATCATGAATGCTAATCGGATAATTGTTTTGGACGATGGTCAAGTTAAGGAACAAGGAACACATGATGAATTGATTCGGGTAGATGGTCTTTATGCCCGGCTATGGAAAATTCAGGAAAGTACTTCTGGATGGAATTTATGAGGAATTCTATTTGATTACACAATTGAAAAGAGAATATGAATTACTATTCTCTTTTTTAAGGATTTGTCGGACTTTTATAAAAAACTCCCTTATTGTTTTTTATTTCTATCATTCCGTTGTCTGAATCATACAGGAATGGTGGAAAAGTAAAAAAGACATAAATCTCGGTGTCTTTTAGTTTGTACAGCTTGGGAGTGATCTTTTTACTGATTCCGCTTGGGAATACTTGGTCATCCATTTCGGTAGGAATATAATAATCTGCTCCCTCCCTCAATACATTTTTGCTAATCTTGGCTTCTGCTTTTGATTTGGCAATCGTATAGAATCCCTCTATATCATATTTATCCCAATTTTTATACTCTTGTCCAAGCACCATACTTATGTTTAAACATAAAACCAGTAGTAATAATATTCTTTTCATATCTATCTGTTTTTAAGGTTATTCCAAGTTGGTATCACAAATATAAGAATTCTTATTGGTTTTTTCAAGGAATAAGGAAGAAAATAGAGAGTAGAATTTTAAAAAAAGAAGGTAATCCCTATCCATACCAGAGCTCCTGATATCAGAACGATTCCTAACATGATTAATTTTATTTTGAAGAGCTGGTTAGTTTCCGCTTCTTCTTTTTCTTGCGTTTTTATTCTGATCTCTTCTAATTGCTCAAGGGATAGATGGGAGGAGTGCTCTTTTTTGTTCAAATCAACCAGTCGGTTTCGAATTTCATTTAAGCGTTCCTTTCCTGCTTTTCGTAGTTCACGATTTTCTTTATCTCTTCTCATCATGTCATTGATACAACCTAAAGTTCCCATAATCTAACTGTTTAATTTGAATTCATTTCCACAAATATAGTGTTTTTTGCAGTTGCTTTTCTTCACTTGCTAATTTAATATTTGAAGGATAGATATTACTTAATAAACCTGATGTGCCTTGACTGCCGGATATAAATATTCTGCCAATGGATTTGTAATATAAAGTTGTATGCCATTATGCTTTCATACCATTGCTTATGGGGTAATATGTTGATAATGAACTGTATTTATATGGCGTGGCATTTTCCCCATTGAAACAGGTAAAAAGTAGATGTATTTATCTTATCATTGAAAAAAAATGTGAATATAAAGTTTAGGTGAAAGTGATTTTATTTGTAAATTGTATACCGTCATGTAGGTATCTCCGATCTATGTATAATTTAGTATATACCTAGAAATGGGGATTGTGCCGAGCTTTTATGAATTGTAATTTTGCAAACCAATAGAGAATGAAATGATTTGTAAGATTGCATATATTTTTTTATTTATAATTTGTAGCAATGTGTCTCTTTTATGGGGGCAGACATTTGTATTTCGGGGAACTGTACTGGATGAGCAGACTCATAAAGCGTTGGATTACGCTACAGTTCAATTGTTTGTGGATAAGCAGATTGTTTATGGGGGAATAACAGATGCGAATGGACATTTTGAACTTCTACATATCCATCCTGGAACTTATCGGGTTATTGTATCCTATTTAGGATATGATTCTACAGAAAAAGAAGTGAAGGTCATTGGGGATATTTCAGCAATCTTTTATTTAAAACCTTCGGTCATGGCGCTGAACGAGGTAGTGGTGACCGCTTCTGAATCAAAACGCGCTACCAGCGCTTCTATCGTTGACCGTACAGCCATGAAACATCTTCAGCCCAGCAGTTTCAGTGACTTGATGGAATTAGTACCTGGAGGAAAGTCGGCTGATCCTCAGATGGGGCAGGCCAATCTGATCCGGATACGTGAAACAGGTAAGACGGAGGATATCTCTTCATTGGGAGTTGGATTTTATATTGATGGTATCTCCCAGAATACGGATGCGAATCTGCAATATATGCCAAACAGTACTTCCGCAGTGAATGCAACGAGCACAATGTCAAAAGGGATGGATATGCGTACCATCTCAACCGATAATATTGAGAAGGTGGAAATCATTCGTGGCATTCCTTCCGTGGCTTATGGTAATGTGGCAAACGGTGCGGTAATCATTCAGCGTAAAATGAATGAGAGCCCCTTGTCTGCGCGTTTTAAGGCTGATAAAACCAGTAAACTGTTTTCTGTAGGCAAGGGAATTCGGCTGGATGGGAACGGGCGTTATGTGTTGAATGCTGATTTAAACTATTTGGAGTCCAAAATAGATCCGCGTAACAGTGTGAAAAATTACACTCGCCTTACTGCTTCCGCCCGCTTGGATGGCAAATGGTTATGGAATGAACGTAATATTCATTGGAATATCAGTTCCGATTATACCGGCTCGTTTGATGATGCGAAGAGGGATAAAGATGCGACAGTAAAGGAAGATTCTTATAAATCGGACTTTAACAGCCTGAAGATAGCGGGGAAATGGAGCATGAAGTTTCCGGCCCATTTATGGATTCGTGAGGTTGGTGTGACTACTTCTGTCAGTCAGCAGTGGGAGAAGATGCGTGAAATAAAGTCCGTTTCTCTGAATCGTCCGGCAGCTATTGCTACTCAGACAGAAACCGGAGAGTTTGATGGCATCTATCTACCTTATAATTATGTGGCACAGATGGATATTGATGGTAAACCTTTATATGTTACGGCTTCCGCCCGTACGCGGTTGGCTTTCCCGTTGGGGGTATTACAGAATGCGATGAATATGGGGATGGAATGGAATTATCAGAAGAATTTGGGAGAAGGCCAGGTATTCGATGTGACACGGCCCATCAGTGAAAGTTTGAGTACACGGCCTCGCCGTTTTAAGGATATACCGGGGCTGCAACCTTTCGCCTTCTATGCCGAGGAGGTGTTGAATCTTCCTGTAAATAGACATAAATTGGCTTTTACGGCTGGTATCCGTTTGCAGTCTTTATTGGGGCTGGACACTAAATATAAGATGCAGGGCAAGATATATCCCGATCTTCGTCTGGACTTGCAATGGAGTTTACCGGTATCAAACGGATGGGATGTTGCCTTTTCGGGAGGTTTGGGCTGGATCAGCCGTATGCCGACCACCGCACAGCTATATCCGGATTTTAAGTATGTAGATTTGATTCAGTTGAATTATTACCATATCAATCCGGATTATCGCCGTATCAATATGATGACATATAAATGGGATAATACAAACTATCAATTGGAACCAGCACGTAACATGAAATGGGAAGTGCGGGCCGACGTCAGCTATAAGGGAAACCGCCTGTCGATAACTTATTTCCGCGAACGGATGAATAATGCTTTTGATGATATCACTTATTATAGGTCATTGGCATATAAACTATATGATCCTGCTAGTATCGACGGATCAGCATTGACGGCTCCTCCAGAACTTTCTCAGTTGACTTATACAAATGAATATAATCTGGATGTGTATTCCACACAAGGTAATGTAATGAAGGTGTGTAAAGAAGGAGTGGAGTTTCAGTTCGCTTCCAAACGAATAGAATCGCTCAAGACTCGCGTCACTATGTATGGAGCCTGGATAAAGACAATTTATAATTCGGATTCTCCTCAATATAAGGCCTCTTCTATATTGTTGGACAATAAACAGCTGAAATATGTGGGATTGTACAATGGGGACAACGGAACAGAAAGCCAGGCATTCAATACGAACTTTATGTTTGATACCTATATACAGCGTTTGGGACTTACTTTCTCTACGTCGGCACAATGCACTTGGTATACCAACAGACGGAACTTGTGGAATAATGGCGTGCCGGTAAGCTATATAGATCAATCCGGTGAAACGCATCCGTTTCGCGAAGAGGATAAAAACAATATTCAGTTACAGCATCTGGTGGAGAAATATTCAGCCACTTATTTTGAGCGTACTACCGTGCCTTTTTATATGGATATCAATTTGAAGGCGAGTAAACGGATCGGTAAGTATCTGAATCTGGCTTTTTATGTAAACCGGCTTTTGGGTATTTATCCTGATTATACGTTACGGGGCGTACTGCAACGGAGAACGTCCGAATCGCCTTATTTCGGTATGGAAATGAACTTAACTTTTTAGTAAATGAACAATAAAATAGAGATGAAGATGAAAAAGAATCAATTGACAATGTTAGTCCTTTTTGCGACAATGCTGGGATTTACCGCATGTAGTGATGATGACAAAGTGAGCATATCCACTGTAGGTATTACCACTACTGTAGATACAACTATCGAGGGGCTGCAACTGACCGGTGGAACCTATACTTTTGAAAATGTAAATACATCTGTCAAGACAGACATTACCTATCCGGCTCAGAGTATTGAACTGGCGGACGGGTTGTATAATGTAACTTTCATTGGTAAGGGAACTTACTCACAGAATGGAACTCCGGTGGAAGTCGATGTACAGGGAGTACAACAGAATGTGGCCGTATCTGGAGGGTCGTACAAGCTGGAACTGAAGGTTCATGTACTCAATACAGGTGACCCTGATTTTGTGATTGCCGAGATATTTATTCCCGGAACCTATAATGAAGCAGGTAAGCAATATAATGGCGACCAGTATATACGTATCTATAATAACTCGGATAAAGTTTTGTATGCGGATGGATTGATATTTATGGAATCACAATTCCAAACTACTCAGAAATATCAATCGGTAGATCCGGATATCATGGATGAAGCTATTGCGGTAGGCTCTGTTGTAGCAGTACCGGGCAGTGGAACAGATTATCCGGTACAACCGGGAGAATCCTTTATCCTTTGTGACAATGCGATCAATCATAAAGAGGCTAATCCGAATTCTATAGATTTAAGTAAAGCCAATTTTGAGTGGTATATTGAATCAAAGCAAGATGTGGATAATCCGGCTGTTCCCAATCTGGATGTTTATTATTGTTATTCCAAAACTATCTGGGTGTTGAATAAACAGGGAAATCGCGCTTATGCTATTGGCAGATTACCCAAAAGTATGACTAAAGAAAAGTATATTTCAGACTATGCATACAACTATACGTATATTATGCAAAATGGAACAGCCAGTAAACCGCAAAGCAAATATAAGTTCCCCAATGAATGGGTGATTGATGCTGTAAATGTAGGTGCTTCCAATGAATGGCAGTGGAATGTAACCTCTACCGGGCTGGATATGGGGCATACTTATATCGGTATGAACAATACCGTTGCAGAAAACATCGGAAAGTGCGTAATGCGTAAAGCCGCCTACAAGGATGGTGATCGGGAAGTATTGCAGGATACAAATAACTCTACCGTTGATTTCACACCTGCGGCTACTCCGAGCCTGTTTAACAAATAATTGAATCCGTCTTATTGATATATAAATCTTTATTATTCATGATGCTAATCCGAATTATCATTATGTTGCTGATTGCTTTATTTGTGGAGAGTCGGCAGGAAGCCTTCGGGCAGACTACCGACACACTCTCCCTGTCCGATAAGGTAATCCGTACCGCTTCATTTGCGACCGGATTTCGTGGCGAGATATGGCAGAATCCGGCACTTTATTATTACTATACTCCGTATACATGGACAAGGCTGGACGTAAATGGAGCTTATCATGATAAAGGAAAAGCATCTTTGAAACAGGAAGGTGATAAGGATACCCGTATCGGGGTAGATGTCAATTCCTTCGTTATTCTTTCGGAACGTGATCGTGTATTCGGTTCAGCAGGATACAGGAGTGAGAAGCAGGAGAATGTGTTATGGAATGAAAATATAGACTGGAAATTGATAGCTCCTTACGTGACTGGTGATTCCATTGGTGGTTTCCTGAAGGGAGAAACTTATTATTTCAATGGAGGTTACGCCAGTGAGTCAGGTTCCTGGACATGGGGAATCACCGGTGGTTACAGAGCGTCTCATAATTATCGGGATAAAGATCCGCGTCCACGTAATACAGCTTCCGATCTCTCTTTTGCTTTGGGAGCAGGATATCGTCTGGGGACATATCGTTTGGGAGTTTCCGCAGATTTCCGGCTTTATCAGCAGAAAAGTGAGATTTCATTTCTTGCAGATAAAGGCTCTACTTCGGTATACCATATGTTGGGATTGGGCATGGATTATGTGCGTTTCGCCGGAAACCAGACCGGGACGAAGCATCAAGGCATCCGGTGGGGAGGAAGCATAGGCATTCTGCCAGTTGATACGGAAAAGGGGATATCGGCCACAGTTTCAATTGACCGTATGTCAATGGACAAGAAATTGAGCAATGCCAATAATCTCACTTTGCTGGAATTGAATACGACTGATTTGAAAGGAAACGTGACCTGGATGCGGGAACTTCAGCAGGCAGAACACCTTGCTGTGAAACTGGATGCAGGCTATATAGTTCGTAAAGGAATGGAGAATATTTACGGAGAGGCGGGCGGAAGCTCCTATGGAGCATTAATTAGTACATCTCCGGGAATGAAGGTCACGAATAGTCGGATTGCCGTAAGTGGTTTGTGGGAGAAGCTTTTGACCGATAAAGGTGTATGGGGAGGAGCAATTGTCCCAAACATAATCTACCATCGGTTGGAAACGGATTACAACGCCGTATCCCGGTTTGTTCACTTGTCTGTTTTGGAGAGTTCTTTGCGTGCCCGTTTGCTGTATCAGAAGAGGCTGCTACGATTGACCGCAGAAGCTAACGGTGGATATTATGCCAATTTATCGGCTGAATATTCTTTACCGGGATTGAATGCCGCGAAGTCGTCCGCCCAGACTTTATTGTCAAATATTGACTATTTATCTGATAGTTATAGTATGGTGGGGATTCGTCTGCAAGGGGATTATCCCATCATGAAACAATATAACCTGTCTTTGTCTGTTCAATGGCAGGCGGCATATTATAAAAAATGCGGAACGGCCCAGTATGCCGTTTGTTCATTGGGCATCTTTTTTTAAAAAATAAAAACAGTTAGCATATGAAAATTAAGTTTATGGTCGCTGCAACCTTAATGGCAGCTTTAGTAACTACTACTTCTTGTGGAAACAGTAACAAACAGAGCCAGTCTGAAAAAACGGAGCAGGCGGCTCCGGCGGCATTGAGTATCGATAATCTGCTGGTGCATGCCGATTCACTGGCCAACAAGGAGGTGACTATCGAAGGAATCTGCACACATACCTGCAAGCACGGAGCTACAAAAATATTCCTGATGGGCAGTGATGATACCAAAACGATTCGTGTGGAAGCCGGACCTTTGGGCTCGTTTGATACCAAATGCATCAACGCTATTGTCACAGTGACCGGAACGTTAAAGGAACAGCGGGTAGATGAAGCTTACTTGCAAAACTGGGAGGCTAAACTGAAAGCACAGACTGAAAAATCTCATGGAGAAACTGCTGCCGGGTGTGATTCGGAAAAAAAAGCACGCGGTGAAACAGCCAGCACCCCTGAAGCCCGTATTGCGGACTTTCGCGCAAAGATAGCAGAAAGAAAAGCTGCTACCGGAAAAGATTATCTGTCATTCTACTATATGGAAGCCAGTTCTTATGAAATCGCAGAATAAAGGTACTGCATTCCGCAAGTGGAGCCGGATCATCCATCGTGATCTGTCTTTCTTCTTTGCGGGAATGATTTTGATTTATGCTATTTCGGGTATCGTGATGAACCATAGGGATAGCATAAATCCCCATTATACAGTTACACGAACGGAATATAAAATAACAGAGGATCTGTCGGACAAGAGCAAAGTTAATGAGAAGATGATTTTGACTTTGTTGGAACCGCTGGGCGAAGCCGGAAATTTTACTAAATATTATTACCCAGAACCGGATCTGATTAAGGTTTTTCTGAAAGGAGGCTCAAGTCTGGTGATTAACACCCGGACAAAAGATGCTGTCTACGAGGGGGTGAAGCGCCGTCCGCTGATCTCTTCCATGGTACAACTCCATTTCAATCCGGGTAAGTGGTGGACTTGGTTTGCCGATGCTTTTGCTGTCTGTCTGATTATTATCACTGTCAGCGGTATAGTGATGATAAAAGGTCCTAAAGGATTGTGGGGCAGAGGAGGAATCGAGTTGGTGGCCGGTATCTTGATTCCTATTCTTTTCCTGGCGTGTTTCTAATAGCAAACGAAAAATGATTTATAAAGCATGAGTGCAATTATAGAATGTAAGAACCTGACCCATTATTACGGTCAACGCAAGATTTATGAGAACTTGAGTTTTGAAGTTCCTCAAGGGCGTATCTTGGGGTTGTTGGGTAAAAATGGTACAGGGAAAACGACAACCATTAATATATTGAGCGGTTATCTTCAGCCGCGTTCAGGCGAATGTCGCATCTTTGGTGAGAACATTCAGACCATGAACCCTGCTTTACGCAGGAATATCGGTTTATTGCTGGAAGGTCATGTTCAATATCAGTTTATGAATATCACACAAATAGAAAAGTTTTATGCTTCTTTTTATCCGGGACAATGGAAAAAGGAGGCTTATTATGACTTGATGAATAAATTGAAGGTAGCTCCGGGACAACGTATCTCAAGAATGTCGAACGGACAGCGTTCGCAAGTGGCATTGGGACTGATCCTGGCACAAAATCCGGAGTTGTTGATTCTGGATGATTTCTCTTTAGGACTTGATCCGGGCTATCGCCGTCTTTTTGTGGATTATTTACGTGATTATGCCCGTTCCGAGAACAAGACTGTTTTCCTGACTTCCCATATTATTCAGGATATGGAGCGGTTGATTGATGATTGTATTATTATGGATTATGGCTCTATCCTTATTCAACAGCCTATTGAAACGTTGATGAAAGAGCTGAGAAGATATACTTGTACTGTGCCCGAGGGGTATCAGCCTCAGTTGCCGGCAACTTGCTATCATCCGGCTGTCATTCGTCAAACCTTGGAAACGTACTCCTTTTTGCCTCCCGTGGATGTGGAGAAACTGTTGAAGGAAAGTCAAGTTCCCTTTACTGGTTTGCAGCACGAAAATGTAAGTCTGGAAGATGCCTTTATCGGTCTTACCGGAAAGTATTAATATGTAAACTAAATAGAAGAAATATGATACAAGCCATATTTTATAAAGAGTGGATAAAAACGCGTTGGTATTGGTTGCTGGCAACTCTTTTTATGATAGGGATCACAGGATATTCCATGCTTCGTATTGGCCGTACCATTGCCATACAGGGAATCGATCATTTATGGGTAGTGATGGTCCAGAAGGATGCTATATTTATTGATTTGTTGCAATTTGTCCCTTTACTTATCGGTATCTTGCTTGCTGCCGTACAGTTTTTCCCCGAGATGCAACGTAAGTGTTTGAAGCTTACTTTGCATTTGCCTTATTCACAGAAGAAAATGGTCATGTCAATGTTGGCCTATGGCGTACTTGCACTGGTGACCTGTTTTGCTATGAGTTTTATTATGATGGGAGTTTATCTGCCACAACATTTTATAAGTGAGTTGGTGCAGCGTGTTTTATTATCTGCGGCTCCATGGTTTCTTGCCGGATTTGCCGGTTATCTGCTTGTTTCATGGATTTGCCTGGAACCCACATGGAAGCGCAGGGTTTTGAATCTGATTATTGCGGCATTGATTTTCCGTGTCTACTTTCTGGCTCCGGGAGCGGAGGCATATAATAGTTTCTTGCCCTGTCTGACACTTTATACGTTGCTTGCCGCTTCTCTTTCGTGGATTTCTGTGGTACGGTTCAAGGCCGGTAAGCAAGACTAATTGAATGTTTATTATTAAAAAATCAAACAAACATGATTCGATTCAGCAAAATATTTTTTTATATTACCGTAGCTGTCCTGCTTGTATGGCAGTTGCCTTGGTGTTATGCTTTTCTCACACTGAAGCCTGTCAAAACTCCTTTTACTATGTATAGTTCCGTACTTGGTGATTTTGTTATTACACAACTAGATGAGAATAAGCAACTTCACCGCTATGATACGAAAGGCAATACATATACACAACAGCAGGTAGACAGTTTGTTGCCTTCTCTCTATGTGCGCCAGCTTACGGCGGACGAACGTTTTCCTGATACCATTTGTGGTAAGGCAGTTAGTCCGAAAGATATTCAATTGACAAACTTTACTTTCAAGAGTGTGCCGTCAGCCATCAATGCTCCCCAGACAGGACTCTATTTTCTGATGGAGTCCATGTCCAAACGGGTGGATTTGAAAATGCCCGAAGATGCATTCCGTTTTACCGATAAAGGTATAGAATTTATTCGTATGGAGACGAATTGTATCGATGAGGCGAAAAGCAAATTGTTTACGGATATGCTGGTTCAGAAAGGGTTTGCTTTTCCTGCATGTTATGCTTCGGGCAATCCAACTACTCGTAAAGACTATGATGAGGGATATCTGGTTTTAGATGCCAACCATAAATTGTTCCATCTGAAGTGCACCAAAGGACGTCCGTATGTGAAAGCTATTCAGTTGCCTGAAGGAGTCTTGCCGGAATATGTGTTTATTACTGAATTCCGTAGCCGTCGGACTTTGGGGTATATGGTAGATAGCATGCATCATTTTTATATTATCAATAGTGATGGAAGTTTGGTGAAATCAGCTCTCCCCGGTTTCGATCCGGCAAAAGATGAGTTGACCATCTTTGGAAATATGTTTGACTGGACTGTAAAGTTATCGACAGATAAAGATGATTATTACTATGCTTTGGATGCTACAGATTATTCACTGATTAAAGAACATGCCTATAAAGATATCCGCCGTTCTGTTCCGGGGTTGTCTTTTACATCTCCAGATGACAAATTTGTAAAACCTCGTTTTTGATGTGAATTTGGCAGGGGAAGTCTGATATTAAAATGTATATTAGTTCGAACAGACCGAAAACAACTAGGTAAAGGGGCTATCATGTTAGGCATCAGCTAACTCTACCTTCTGTGAGATACTGCAAATACGGGATTATATAATTGTGCGGACAGACAGGAGGGCGTGAAAACAGCCTTCCTTTTTTTGATAATATTTAAGATACAGGGATTTGATCTAGTTTTTCTTGCTCGTCAATTTTATATTATGATAATCGTTCTTTGAGTATATGCAGGATAAAACAGGTTGTTGAATTTTGCTTGTTTTTAAATTTTCAAAAATGCCAGATTGCATATAAATAATCTTCGTTTTGACCTCCTTTTATCCTAAACCAACTCTTAATTGTATAACCGATTTATGATTTAAAGAACCAATTTCATTCCGTAATTTTAGACAATTATTTGCAATGCTTTTGATTGATATTGAAAAATAGGAGGGGGTGGGTCATCAGTTAAACGAATGAAATTACTGGAAATAAAAATCCCTATAACTGCAATGGTTATAGGGATTTATATATTAGCAATGTATTATATTACTTGCTCAAAGCAGTAGCAACGTCTACAGCACAAGCCACTGTACATCCTACCATCGGGTTGTTACCGATACCCAGGAATCCCATCATTTCCACGTGAGCGGGAACTGATGAAGAACCAGCGAACTGAGCGTCTGAGTGCATACGACCCATTGTGTCGGTCATACCGTAAGAAGCAGGACCGGCAGCCATGTTATCCGGGTGAAGAGTACGACCTGTACCACCACCTGATGCAACTGAGAAATAAGGCTTACCTGCAAGAACACGTTCTTTCTTGTAAGTACCTGCAACCGGATGTTGGAAACGAGTCGGGTTAGTAGAGTTACCGGTGATTGATACGTCTACACCTTCTTTCCACATGATAGCTACACCTTCGCGAACATCATCAGCTCCGTAGCATTTCACTTTTGCACGAGGACCGTTAGAATAAGCGATTTCACGAACTACTTTCAGTTCACCTGTGAAATAATCGAATTCAGTCTGAACGTATGTAAATCCGTTGATACGAGAGATGATCTGTGCAGCGTCTTTGCCCAAACCGTTCAAGATGCAACGCAGAGGTTCTTTACGTACTTTGTCTGCTTTTGCAGCGATTTTGATAGCACCTTCGGCAGCAGCGAATGATTCGTGACCTGCCAGGAATGCGAAACATTTAGTTTCTTCGCGCAGCAACATAGCAGCCAGGTTACCGTGACCGATACCTACTTTACGGTCGTCGGCTACAGAACCCGGAATGCAGAATGCCTGCAGACCGATACCGATAGCTTCGGCAGCTTCAGCAGCGTTTTTGCAACCTTTCTTCAATGCAATGGCAGAACCTACTACGTAAGCCCACTTGGCATTTTCGAAACAGATAGGCTGAGTTTCTTCACAAGTTTTATAAGGATCAAGTCCGGCAGCTTCGCAGATTGCGTTAGCTTCTTCGATGTCTTTGATGCCGTTTTCGTTCAAAGCAGCAATGATCTGTTTGATACGACGGTCTTGGCTTTCGAATTTTACTTCTCTAATCATATTCTTTCCTCCTTATAATTATTCGTGACGTGGATCAATTTTCTTAACAGCTCCTTGTTCTTCAGTTACACGTCCGTAAGTACCTGTAACTTTCTTCAATGCTTCATTAGCATCAGTACCCTTCTTGATTTCGTCCATGAACTTACCCATGTGAACGAATTCGTAACCGCAGATTTCGTCGTTCTTATCCAGGAATACGTTTTTGATGTAACCTTCAGCCATTTCAAGGTAACGGGGACCTTTAGCCAAAGTACCATACAAAGTACCTACCTGGCTGCGAAGACCTTTACCCAAGTCTTCCAAACCGGCACCGATAATCAGACCGCCTTCTGAGAAGGCTGACTGAGTACGTCCGTAAACGATTTGAAGGAATAGTTCGCGCATTGCTGTGTTGATAGCATCACAAACCAAGTCAGTGTTTAATGCTTCCAATACAGTCTTACCCGGAAGAATTTCAGCAGCCATAGCGGCTGAGTGAGTCATACCGGAGCAACCGATAGTTTCTACCAATGCTTCCTGGATGATGCCTTCTTTTACGTTAAGGGTTAGTTTACAAGCACCCTGCTGAGGAGCACACCAGCCAATACCGTGTGTCAAACCAGAGATGTCTTTAATTTCTTTTGATTTTACCCACTTTCCTTCTTCAGGAATAGGAGCTGGTCCGTGATTAGGACCTTTTTTCACAACACACATGTGTTCTACTTCGTGTGAATAAGTCATATTCTTTACGTTTTTTGGTAATAAAATAAATATTCGTAAACCACGTGAAAAGATTGGTTATTCTTTTCGCCCACAAAGTTAGTCGTTTTATTCTTTTCTGCAACTTGTTGCCCGTCACTTTTTATCTTTAAATAAAATAAATTTATTGTAGGACAGCATTTTGCAAACTAGAGTTGCCAAAATGTTTTTTCTTTCCGATGAAACCTCTATCTTTGTACCTATATTACAATGATAGGAATGGAAGCAAATAAAATAGCAATTACAGACGAAGCTTTGCGCCGAGGTGCGGAAGAGGGTATGGATGGTTTTTTGAAGGTGTTTATAGATAAATACCTAGAGGTGACAGGGGGTGTTGTCAATGCGGAAACAATGCCTTTACTCAATGGTTACCAGCATTCATTGTTGGGGTATCATTTCTTGCGTGAAGAAATAAATGAAGGTGGTTTTGTGCAATTGATACAGAATGGTTTTGGACCTTATATCTTTGATAATCCTTTTGCAAAAGCAATGCGGCAGTTTGGAGCGAAAGAATTTGCCAAATTGATTTATAGCGCGAAGAAAATATATGATGAGAACCGTGCTGATTTGGAAAAGGACAGGGATGATGAGGAATTTATGGCAATGTATGAGCAATACGAGGCCTTTGATGAGTTGGAAGAGCAGTTCATGGATATGGAAGAGTTGGTAACTGCCCGGATTGCAGAATATGTGGACAATCATATTGAGGAGTTTGCGGAGATTGTATGACAAGGACTTTTGCGTACGTTTGCCTGGTATAGACTCATGAGTTTTGATATAAAAAAGTAAATTGGCTTCAATGGCTAAGTAAGATAGTTCGTTGGCTGACGAACCTATGTTGTTTGGTCAAGTAAGTTAACTTACTTTTTTCTGTTTTGTTATTCCTGTGTCATTTATTGTTTTTTGATAGACCAGCCTTTGATATAAGCGGTTGCCAGCACGGCAAGTCCTGCCGCTAGGCAGATTCCTGTAAACATCAGCCCGTAACCGTTCAAGAAAGCTACCGGAGCGAAAGTTATCAGGGAAATCTCTACCGGGGCGATGAACAAGTAAGCCAGTGCATAGTTATCCAGGCATCGGCTGCGCATTTTGGGGTCTGCAACGCGGAGCAATGCGATGCCCATAGCCATAGTTCCAGTAAACCATCCCCATGTGAAGATAGCTTTCTCGAACCAACAGTCTTTCATTAATTTGCGAGCCATGACCAGAACATAAATCAGGGTTGCAATTAATCCTGAGACTAACAGAATTAATAAGGGTATGATGTACTCTATTACAACAGATATTTTAATGGAAGCAATTCCAAAAGCTACCAGAAAATCGGTAAAAGTTCCGCTGATGTGTCCTATGGTTTGCGGGCAGAGATAATCACTGGTCTTTGTTTTGTCGAATATCTTTTTGATGAACATACCCACCACAAATGCACAACTGAATACCGGCAATTCAAACCCCGGCATAAAATGGGATACTGTTTTGCTGATACAGTATCCGCCTAATGCTATCACTGTTACAATGATAAGATTGAAGGTCAGTGAGTCAATGGAGATGGAAGAGCAGGAACTTTTACCCATACTTTCCCGTTTGTCACCGGGCAACAGACCTGTCTGTAATTCGTGAGGAAGGTCATCGTAATTGGCGAGGAAGGAGGTGTGCCCTTTCTTTGTCCCCCATTTTATAATGATCAATCCGATAATGACTGCTGCTACGATACCGAAGGTGGCGGCAGTCATGGCCAAAGTTAGAATTTCGTCATATCCGAACTGGCTGAAAGCCTGTCCGATGGCTGCTGCTGTACCGTGCCCGCCGCAATAGCCGCTTGGCATAGTGATGCCGAAGGCAGGGTTCAAGGGCCATATCCGGTTTAAGACAAGCAATCCCAACAGTCCCCCCAAAAGCCCATTGCAACAACATTCCTGCCTGTGAATATGCCCACATGCTGCCTATATTGTCTGCATCTCCTTTAGCTGCCTTTTGTGAGGTGAGGGGGAGGGCACCGAAAATGAAGGCTATCAATATGCCGGCATAAGTTCCTGTTTGGGTGGAAAGAGGAATGATGCCGAAACCGTGAGGTCCCAAGGCCAGTCCCATAAACCCGGCCAACAGACTGGGGGGAATGAACAGCTTTTGGATGAATCTTATTTTTACTCTCATGAGTTTGCCGAGCAGTAGCAATACTGAGATGATGCCTGTATCGACAAAGAGTGTCCACGGGGTGAAATCGGTCATAAATTTAGGGCTTGTTTGGATGTATTCGTTGAAGAATACAGTGTTCATAAATAGTTTATTTTACCGAATCGGTAGGAATGGAAATTTATCTTATCGGCAAAAATAATATACAGGTATCATGTAGATTACATATTTAACTATATATTTATGCCGATTCTTTTAGTCATAGGCTGATTTAAAAAAATGTTCTTGAAAAATATAGGGTAGATGAGGATTGGTTATGCTGTAGTCCACTTCATTACCCTATATTAAATTCAAATGTTTCATTTTATATCTTTAAGAATATAAGTAACCTTGGAACCTTTATTGAATGCTCCTTTCCATTTGCCACTCATCTCTATAGTTTCTCCTTTGTCATTTGCAAAAATAGCCAAATAGGTTGCTGTATATTCTTTGATATATATTTTACATTCAGTCGTTACTTTTGTATGTGGAGAAAGTTTTAGTGTTTCTTTTGATTTATATAGAGGGGAAAGCACTGTTTCGTTAAGGGACAGAGGTGCATGTAAGTCGGATGATAATTTTCTATATTCAGAACTCAAGGTACTGGCATTAGCTGTAATATCAACCAATATATTCTCTTTTAAAGTCAAAGAATTGAATAGTTCCGGGTCGTCACTGTAAAATTGTGATGTCTCTTTTATGTTTTTTTCAAATGAAAAAGTGATAGACATAGGTTCTTCTGTATTGTTGCTGGTTATTTTAGGAGGCAACTCAATTGTATCGACTTTCTCGGCATCATCTGCACTAAGTTTCCATTGAATGGATTGCAACTGATAATTGTTGATATCCAGTTTATCATTGCTGCTGCAAGAGTATATAAACAATGTACATAGGGCGGTGATCAATGCTTTACATGATTTCTTGAGTATTAGCATAATATTCTAGATTTTATGGTTAATGGGTGTTTTGTTTCAAAGATAGGAAATAAAGTGGTACTATAGCTAAACTGCTTGTTCTTTTATGTATTAATTTTTATTAATGGGTTAATGGCAGATAGATTACAAGTGAATCTCAGTGGAAAAAATAGCTAAAACAAAAGATAAAGCAAGTCTTATCAGAGAATGAGATATGAATAAAAAATAATGTTAAAAAGTAAGTGACGACGCAGTATTTAAGCCAATTTTTCATTTAATCATTAAAACAATAAAAAGAATTAAGTTTCTTTCTTGGAAACCGGTTCTTTTATTTAATTTTGCAAACCCTAATAATTATAAAGAAGAAAATGAAAAAAATGAAATTGGCAGCAATATTTGCTGGGTTAGTATCGGTGTTTACTTTTAGTTCTTGTTTGAATGATGGTGATAGCGGCTCCAATTATGATCTTTATGAGATCGTTACTGTGGAAGAAGGTAGTATTTTTGGTGGAACCGTTCTGAAAGGAGATGCATGGGGATATACTTATACTCCAGTGGCTTCAAGTGTATTGGCTGGTCTTAAGGCATCTGACGGCAGTTATTACAAGCGTGCGCAGGTAGGGATCAAATTGATGGAAGGAGAAGCAATTACAGAAGGGAAAAAGTCTTATAAGGTAAGTGAAGTTGGCGTATTGGCTATTTTGAATTATAAAGATTTTAATGTTCAGTCTGATACATTGAGAACTGATTATGCACTAGTGTCATTGGAAGATTCTAATAATAAGATATGGGCCATAAATGGATATGTTAACGTACCTTTTACTTTTAAAACTAAAGAACAGCTGAGTATGAACGATTTCCATTTATATGCTGTAGAAGCCAAAGAGGATACATTGGTGACAAAACTTCAACAGACCAAAGGAGCTGATGATGCTTATCAGACAGGGAGTGCTTTGATTAGTTTCCATATGCCTTTTAATGATATGAAATTTCGTGATATTTTCGATCAAGTAGTGCCTAAGAGTGATACTATTGTAGTTAAGGTGACGGCAAAGGGAGAAAATGATAAAGAACTTGTTTCTACAGTGAAATGTAGTGCTTCGAATATGCAAGCAAGCTATTAATGATATTTTATTATATAGTAAAATCCTCTTCAGCTACGGTTGAAGGGGATTTTTTATTTAATGGAACTATATGGTTCAATTCATAAGATAAGGGGGATAGAAATTTGACGGGGACTACTTCTTATTTTCCTGTTCATATCTTTCTTTAGATTCAGTATATACCTCCTGCATGTGAAAAGAGTTAACATGAATTTTTAAACGGTTCGATCTTTCTGCTGCCGTAATAACAACATATCGCATTCGTTCCTGTTGCATAAACATTTTCTATCTCTTGATTAAACCTTTTTATGCGGATGTATTCTATCTCCATAGCCTTTGGAGTTATCTCCATAAGTTTTGGAGTTATCTCCCAAGACTATGGAGTTAACTCCAAAGGCTTGCGGAGATAAAACAGGCAGGAAGAAAACCCTTAACCATACGGCAAGAAAGGTTTAGAGGTATGGATAAGATCTTTTAAGGATGAACCTGATTATAAAGCTATGCATTCCCTATGGAGAGAAAATTCCCAGACATCCTTCTTTTAAATTAACATTTAGTTTTTTTATATTCTAAAGCTTTCAAAGTTTTTTCTTTTGTCATTTTGCCTTAGTTATATTTGTCCTTCTTCTAAATTTATAATAAAAGTACTCTTATTTTTTGATTCCCCCAAGAGAAGTATGCGTTTTTTATTCGTTTATTCCAGTGAATTAATTACCTTTGCATTTCATTGAAGTTGAACAGAGGTAAATAGATTAGGCATTGAACTACAAAGATTTATTTAAGCGAGTAATAGCGTTGATTTCGTCTCCGGCAAAAGTGTGGGAGGAAATTAGCAGAGAAGAGGATAGGCGTAAAGTGTTGGGAGCATTTGTTTATCCCATGATAGGCTTATGTGGTTTATCCGTTTTTATAGGTACATTCATAGGAAATACGGAAGGAGTCGCTGCTTTCCAAATAGCGATGACACGATGTTGTGCTATATTTGTATCCTTGTTTGGAGGATATTTTTTGGCGGCATACGCCATAGACCAATTGGGCAAGAAACTTTTAGGGCGTGAAGACCAGTATGAACTAAATCAGCAGTTTGTAGGTTATTCTATGGTAGTGACTTTTGTGCTCGATATTGTCAGCGGGTTGTTTTCTATTTCCATCCTTCATTGGATATTGCAATTTTACACCGTATTTGTGGTGTTCGAAGGTGCACGTACCCTGATGAAGGTAAATGAAGAGAAACTGACACGATACACCTTGATTGCTTCAGTTATTATAATTGTTTGTCCGGCATTGATTGCCGCTGTGTTTAATGAGTTATCTGTTATTTTGAATTAATGAAACCGACTCCTGTTAATATAAAGAATAAGCGTGCATCGTTCGATTATGAATTTATCGATACGTACACGGCAGGTATCGTGCTCACGGGAACTGAGATAAAATCCATCCGTTTGGGCAAAGCCAGCTTGGTAGATACCTATTGTTATTTTGTGCAAGGCGAGTTGTGGGTGAAGAATATGCACATTGCCGAGTACTTCTATGGTTCATATAATAACCACTCCGCCCGTCGAGAACGCAAATTATTGTTGAGCAAGAAAGAACTGCGAAAATTGGAAGAAGCCGGAAAGAATCCCGGTTTTACGATTGTTCCTGTCCGTCTGTTTATTAATGAAAAAGGACTGGCAAAGTTGGTTGTCGCATTGGCAAAAGGTAAAAAACAATATGATAAGCGCGAGTCGTTGAAAGAAAAAGACGACCGTCGCGAAATGGACCGTATGTTTAAAAGATAAATATTTTATAATAATTAGGCACGGATTACATGAATTTCACGGTTCCCGGTTGTAGCAACCACAGAGGAAATCCGTGTTGTCCGTGTAATTCGTGCCTAAAAAATAGACCTATGGCTACATTAAAACAAATAATCAACGAGCGGGTCCTCATCCTTGACGGTGCGATGGGAACCATGATACAACGGTACAACCTGTCCGAACAGGATTTTCGCGGAGAGCGTTTTGCCGGGATACCCGGACAAATGAAAGGTAATAATGATTTGCTTTGCCTTACCCGTCCGGATGTGATAAAGGACATTCACCGCAAATACCTAGAAGCGGGAGCTGATATTATTGAAACAAATACGTTCAATGCCCAACGGATTTCGATGGCAGACTATCATATGCAGGATTTGTGTCGTGAGATTAATCTGGCCGCTGCCAGACTTGCTCGCGAACTGGCCGATGAATATACCGCGAAGACCCCTCGTAAACCTAGATTTGTAGCAGGTTCGGTAGGTCCTACTAACAAGACTTGTTCCATGAGTCCGGATGTCAATAATCCGGCCTTGCGTGCTTTGACATACGATGAACTGGCCACCGCCTATCAGGAACAAATGGAGGCCCTGCTGGAAGGAGGGGTGGATGCGCTTCTGATAGAAACCATTTTCGACTCCCTGAATGCCAAAGCGGCCATTTATGCTGCGGAAACGGCAATGAAGAAGACAGGGCGCGAGGTTCCTCTTATGCTTTCTGTTACTGTTTCGGATATTGCAGGACGTACTCTTTCGGGGCAAACATTGGATGCTTTTTTGGCATCCGTACAGCACGCGCCTATTTTTTCTATCGGTCTGAACTGCTCATTCGGAGCGAAACAATTGAAACCTTTTTTGGAAGGGCTGGCCGCACGCGCACCTTATTATATAAGTGCTTATCCCAATGCCGGACTTCCCAACAGTTTGGGACAGTATGACCAGACTCCAGAGGAAATGGCTTCAGAAGTGAAGGAATATATCGATGAAGGATTAGTGAACATTATCGGTGGTTGTTGTGGTACAACGGAGGAATATATTGCAAAATATCAGGAATTGATTGTTTCCGGTTCTGCCTGGGTGCCTCCTCATATCCCTGCCACCACTCCTGAGAGGCTGTGGCTTTCCGGGTTGGAACTGTTGGAGCAGACTCCCGAAATGAATTTTATTAATGTAGGTGAGCGTTGCAATGTGGCCGGATCCCGTAAATTTCTCCGTTTAATCAATGAAAAGAAATATGAGGAAGCGCTAAGTATCGCCCGCAAGCAGGTGGAAGACGGTGCTTTGGTGATTGATGTGAATATGGATGACGGTTTGCTGGATGCCCGGGAGGAGATGACTACTTTCTTGAATCTGGTCATGTCCGAGCCTGATATAGCCCGTGTACCCATCATGATTGACTCTTCCAAGTGGGAAGTCATTGAGGCCGGACTGAAATGTCTGCAAGGAAAATCTATTGTCAATTCTATTTCTTTGAAGGAGGGGGAGGAGAAATTTATAGAACATGCCCGTCTGATAAAGAAATTGGGAGCTGCCACTGTGGTGATGGCTTTTGATGAGAAAGGACAGGCAGATACTTTTGAACGTAAAATTGAAGTATGTGCCCGTGCTTATAAAATATTGACGGAGCAGGTAGGCTTTAATCCTCATGATATCATTTTCGATCCCAATGTACTGGCTGTGGCTACTGGTATTGAAGAGCATAATAATTATGCGGTAGACTTTATCAATGCCACCGGATGGATAAAGAAGAATTTACCCGGAGCACATATCAGTGGTGGTGTGAGCAATCTGTCGTTCTCTTTCCGTGGAAATAATTATATCCGTGAGGCAATGCATGCCGTATTCCTTTATCATGCTATTCGTCAAGGTATGGATATGGGTATTGTAAATCCTGCTACTTCGGTGCTTTATACAGATATTCCTGCTGATGTGCTGGAACGGATAGAGGATGTAGTCTTAAACCGTAGGCCCGATGCTGCCGAACGTTTGATAGAAACTGCTGAGGCATTGAAAAATACGGCGACCGGAACAGAAGCCGTAAAGCAGGATGTGTGGCGTGAGGAACCGATGGTAGAGAAACGTCTTCAGTATGCCTTGATAAAAGGTATTGGTGATCACTTGGAAGAAGATTTGGCGGAAGCGGTGAAACTATATCCTAAGGCGGTGGATATTATTGAAGGTCCGTTGATGGAAGGTATGAATAGGGTAGGAGAGCTGTTTGGAGCAGGGAAAATGTTCTTACCGCAAGTTGTGAAGACTGCTCGTACCATGAAAAAGGCAGTAGCTATTTTGCAACCTCTTATTGAGGCTGATAAACAAGAAGGTGCCCGCAGCGCTGGAAAGGTATTGATGGCTACCGTAAAAGGGGATGTGCATGATATTGGGAAGAATATCGTATCAGTGGTCATGGCTTGTAATAACTATGAAATTATAGACCTTGGCGTGATGGTTCCTGCTGAAATGATAGTCCGGAAGGCTATAGAGGAAAAGGTGGATATAATAGGATTAAGCGGGCTGATTACTCCATCATTGGAAGAAATGGCGCATGTGGCTGTAGAGTTAAAGCGTGCGGGGCTGGACATTCCCATTATGATTGGAGGAGCCACTACTTCCAAGCTGCATACTGCCTTGAAAATAGCACCTGTTTATGGAGGTCCGGTCATTCACATGAAAGATGCTTCACAGAATGCCTTGGTAGCCGCCCGTTTGCTGAATCCGGAATCTTCTTCTGAATTTGTGGAAAGGCTGAACAAAGAATATGAGGAACTTCGTCTGAAAAACAGTACCAAACAGGTAAAAACGGTATCTTTGGAGGAAGCTCAAAAAAATAAATTGAACCTTTGGTCATAATGAAGTGTCCCCCAAAAGTTAGACACAAAACTTTTGGGGGGCACTTCATAAAGTTACGACTTTTTTTATCTGCCCATTTTATCCGAAAGAATAAGAAGCTGTTTTGTTGGATATATTTCTTGGACTGGTTATAATTTACTGAGAAACTCTTCCGCTTTTTCCAGATTTTCCGGTTTACCGATATCAAGCAATTGCAAATCATCTTCTACATAGCACTGGATGTCGACTCTGTGACATATGGAGAGATAGAAATCGATAATGGAATATTTTCCTCTGGGAAGGAGATTTAAAATTTTAGGAGTAGTCACTTGTATCCCGCTATAGGCGTATTCCCGATATTCCCCTTCTTTATACCGGAGTCCTGCCGGTTTGGTTTCCATGGTGTCTTTATTGACCCAGCCACGTAACAGATTGTCGTCATTAAACAACAGATAACGGGAGGTCTTGCGTGGGCTGACTAAAAGGGTGGCATTGATGTTAGAACTATTCTGATGATAATACATAAGACTTTCAAAATCGCAATTGGAAAGGATATCTACATTGTGGAGCAAGTAGCATTCTTTCCGCATAATTCCTAAGCCTCTTTCGATTATTTCTTCCTCATCCATTCCTTTCATCAGATTTTCGAATATCAGTTCATACGGAGTTTCGCCTTCTTTGGTAAACATATCCTCAGGATGATGTAATAAGTAGTATGCTCTTTCCAAACCGCCGCCCGTATCAAGCAGACAGTCTGTCTCGTCCGAGATTTGTATATCGATTCCGAAGTTCTGGTTAGCTTCCAGAAAAGCGAGAATCTGATTGGAAAAGTGGTGTACATTGATTACTATTTCATCAAATCCTGCTGCTTTCAGTTTTAAGATGATGTGCTCTAACATGGTTTTTCCACCCACCGTTATTAATGCTTTAGGCCGGGTGTCTGTTAAAGGTTTAAGTCGGCTGCCTAGTCCGGCTGCAAAAATCATTGCTTTCATAATGTTCTTTCAAATGTTTGTTCTATATTCTGTTCTCGGTGTATTAACTCTACTTTTATACCGAATTTTTTATTGAGGTGTTCTGCCATGTGTTGTGCCGAATAAACAGAACGATGTTGTCCTCCTGTGCAGCCAAAACATATAGATAAGTTACTGAATCCGCGTTCCATATATCGTTTTACCGAAGCGTCTACTAAAGAATAAGCAGCATCCAGAAATGGGAATATTTCACCGTCTTCTTCCAGAAAGCGAATGACCGGCTCATCCAGCCCGGTGAAAGGTTTATAACGTTCGTATTTTCCGGGATTATTTACGGCACGGCAATCGAAGACATACCCTCCACCGTTGCCTGTAGGATCATCGGGAATACCTTTCTTATAGGCGAAACTCATGACTTTCACTGTGAGTTGCCGTTTCTTCAAATCATCCTTGAACTGCTTCAGTTCGGTAAGTTCCCTTAGTACGGAGCATAAATAGGGATACTCGGGATATTCATTATGAAGTAATTGCCTCAGGTTCTCAATGGCGTATGGTACACTTTGGATAAAATGTGGCTTCTTTTCGAAATAGCCACGGAAACCGTAAGCTCCCAATACTTGCAAGGTGCGGAAGAGCACGAAATGACGCAGTTGGTTGAAGAAATAATCACGGTCTACGGGTTTATATTTACATAGGGCGTCTATATATTCTTCCAACAGTTCATTGCGCAGAGTTTCGGGAAATTTAGCTTTAGCCTGCCATAAGAAAGAGGCTACATCATAGAAAAACGGTCCTTTACGTCCTCCCTGGAAATCAATGAACCAGGGTGCTCCATCCTTTATCATCACGTTTCTGCTTTGGAAATCCCGATACATAAAAGTGGCGGAAGAACTGCGTAGCAGTACATCACTCATTTTTTGAAAGTCATCTTCCAGCTTGTCTTCTTGGAACTCCAGTCCGGTAGCTTTCAAAAAGCAGTATTTAAAATAGTTCAAGTCCCAAAGGATAGAACGTTGGTTGAATTCGGCTTGGGGATAACAGTGTGAAAAATCAAAGCCGTCTGCTCCGGCAAATTGGATAGAAGGCAGTAAGCGGATGGTCTTGCGCAGCATTTCTTTCTCCTCTTCGGAGAAGACGCTGGTCGCCCGCCCTTTTTCAATAGCGTTGAATAAAAGGATATCTCCTAAATCTTCTTGCAGATAACAATTCTTGTCTTCAGAACAGATGTATACTTCTGGAACAGGAAGACCTTTCTTGCGGAAGTGTACTGCCATATAAAGAAAGGCTTCATTTTCTTCTTTGGAGGTGCCGTATACGCCAATCAGTTTTTTAGTTCCGGTCAGCCGGAAATAACGCCTGTTGGAACCGGATGAGGGTAATTCTACAATCTCTTCGGGTACTTCTCCGAGGTAGGTTTGATATAGGTTCTGTAAATCCTCTGTAGTCATAATCATATTTTGGAGCAAAGATATATATTATTCTCCCTTCCTTTGCTGATTTGCAAAGAAAGTTAATGCTTTAGTTCCAATTTATGAGAAAATTACTTGTTTTTACTCTTTCATCCGTATCAGTGCATTTGAAATGATGGCAGTAACTCCACCTGTTGTAATGCCGGATGAGAAAATATTCTTTATTGATTCTGGAAATTGACATAGTATTTCAGGAACCATTTCTACACTTAAACCTAAAGCGAAACTAAGTGCGATGACTAATGTTGCTTTCCGGTTAATCTTTTGTGCTGCGATAATACGAATGCCTGCTGAAGCTACTGTTCCGAACATCAGTAAAGTAGCGCCTCCCAATACAGGTTCGGGCATTAGGGAGAAAATTAATCCTACACTGGGAAATAATCCTAATAAAATAAGGAAACCTGCAATGTAATAGCCTACATATCGGCTGGCTACTCCTGTCAGTTGTATCATGCCGTTATTTTGCGCGAAAACGGAGTTTGGAAAAGAATTGAGAATACCTGCCAGCATCGAATTGAATCCGTCTGCCAAAATTCCTCCTGAAGCACGTTTGATGAATACTTTTCCTTCTACAGGTTCTCCTGATATCAGAGAATTGGCAGTAATGTCTCCATAGGCTTCTATGGCTGTTATCAAAAATACTAATCCCAAAGCTATGAATGCGGAGAAGTCGAAATCCAGTCCGTATTTGAATGGGAGGGGAATATTGAAACCACCAAAACTTTGTACTGCCGAGAAATCAATTCTACCGAGGCCCCAGGCAACTAAATATCCTATAATCAAGCCGATAACGATGGAACTCATGCGTAGGTAGCGGTTGGAACTTCTATTAAAAAGGATAATGAGAATGAGTACCAGTAGAGCTAGACCTAGATTCTCAAAACTTCCGAAAGTGCCGTTGCTTTGGGCGGAGACACCTCCGCCACAAGCTGTGATACCTACTTTTATCAGGCTCATTCCAATCAAAGTGACTACAATACCTGATACCAGAGGGGTGATTATTTTACGGGTATATTTTAAGATGCGGCTGATGACCATCTCTACAGATGATGCCACGATGCAAGTGCCGAAAATCAGTGGAAGTCCGCCCAGCATACCTGCCGAGATGATAGGACCAATAAATGAAAAACTAGTTCCTTGGATACATAAAAGGCCGGTGCCGATACCTCCTATCCGTTTACATTGGATAAAGGTAGAAATACCTGAGGCAAAGAGAGACATGGATACTAGGAAACTGGTCGTTTCCAAATCCAGTTTTAATGCTCCAGCGATGATAAGAGGCGGAGTAATGATGGCCACAAAAATAGCAAGCAAATGCTGTATGGCGGCAAAAATGGCCTCTCGTACAGGAGGGCGGTCGTTCAATCCGTAAATCAGTCCGGTATTGGATTGGGCGGTTTGAGATTCCTGCATGGGATTATCTTATTTTGATTTCACAATTGTCCAGACTTTCAATGATGGCCAATGACTCTACGCGGATACCTGCATTACGCAAATAATCTCCGCCATGTTGGAATGCTTTTTCGATGATGAATCCCATTCCGGATAGTTCGGCCCCGGCTTTTTCTACCAAATCGATGATCCCCTTGGCTGCATTGCCGTTGGCGAGAAAGTCGTCAATAAAAAGAACACGGTCTCCTTTGGACAGGAAATCTTTGCTGACGCATACATCATAAGAACGGTCTTTAGTAAATGAATATACACTGGTGGTGAGCATATTTTCCATTGTGACGGGTTTCTTTTTCTTGGCGAAGACAACAGGAAGTTCCAGTAAGTAGCCTACCATGATGGCGGGAGCTATACCACTGGCTTCGATGGTCATAACTTTATTGATATTGGTAGAGGCAAAACGGCGTACAAATTCTACAGCAATGGATTTCATGAGGATAGGATCCATTTGGTGATTGATGAAATTGTCTACTTTCAGTATTCCTCCTTCGAAACATTTTCCGTCCCGTAAAATGCGTTCTTTTAGTGCTTTCATTCAAATAGTATTTTATAAATGAGTCGCAAAAGTACGTATTTTGCGGCATTATGCCAAACGTTTGTACAACTATCTCTACAGAAGCTTTTTTACTTAATGGCTAGGAAAGTTGGAATAGATAGGGCTGTGAAAGCATAAGCTGGTGTGGATTAAAGAATGTTTATTTCCACAAACTTTAGTTTATATATTTGGTATGTACTTCTTTTCTTAATAATTTAGTTCTCAATATAGTTTTCTTAATTTAGTATTCTTACTTAACGAAGATATTCTAATGGAGGAAAATGACTGAATATGATGTATATTTTTCTTGTCTTTTATGATATCTGTCGGTAGGTAAACATTTAAATTTAACCATTATGAAAAAGATATTTTTATCACTTGTATTCCTTTTTGGTGTAGGAACTTTTGTCATGGCTGATGATACCATGAAAGTAAAGAATGATACAGTTACTGTGGAAGACGGATTTAAAAACATAGACCTGAAAGAGGTTCCTCAATCTGTTAAAGATGCCATAGCTAAAAAATATCCCGAATCGACTCTTAAAAGTGCTTCTCTTTCTCTAAAAGAAGAAGGGGTAAAGGCATACAGAATAGTATATGTAACCAAAGAAGGAGTTGAAAATAGTATTCTTATTAATATAAAGACGGCTCCTGCTAAAACAGCTCCTGCTACAAAGTAGTTTTTGACAGGTAATATAGAATGTTTTATTAATATATTGAAAGCCACCTTGCTATGGTGGCTTTTTTGATGGGATAAGTTCTTTTTCCTGTCGGATTTAGACTTTATATATAGCAAAGAACAGATTGAATTTGTAAGAAATAGGGTATATGCTTATATTTGAACATAGTTTAAAATCAAGTTTATAATCAAATAGAAAAAGTATGAAAAGACAATTATTTGCAGTGTTAGTGTGCATGACGATGTTTGCTGTTACATCTTGTGGTGAAAAGAAAGGAAAGGATAAATTTGAGGAGCGTATAGAAAAAGCCAAAGAATCGGTTGAAGACGTGATGGATGATGCCAAGGATCAGATTGAGGATAAAGCTGATGAGGTTGGGGAAACTTTGGATAAAGCTAAAAACAAGATAGAAAAGACCAAAAAGAAACTTGATGAGGCTGATAGAGATTGAGGAAAATTAACTATGAATGAATGGAAAGAGATTGTCGGCTGATTTATATTAAACCAGCCGACTTAATTTATATTTCTAGACCTTTGTTTACCATTTATTATAATGGATATTTTCGGTCTTGAATTTATCTTTAGATTCTTCCCGATGTTGTGGATAACCCACTGGAATCAAATTGAAAGGAATGATATGGTCTGGTAAAGATAAGACTGACCTTACCTTTGCAATGCGGTCGTTCTCTGGATAGACCGCAGTCCATACCGCTCCCAACCCCATTGACTCTGCTGCCAGTAACAAATTTTCGGATGCGGCGGAGCAATCTAGCATCCAGTACCGGTCTTTTTCTCCGTTCAGAGCTTTGCTTAAATCACCACAAACCACGATGGCTAGTGGAGCCTGTGCCGTCATCTTGGCATAAGGCAGTTCGGCGGCTAGTTTATCTAATACTGTACGGTCATCCACTACCACGAAAGCCCAAGGCTGCTTGTTTACTGCTGTCGGTGCAGCCATAGCAGCTTTTACTAATAAGTCCACTTTCTCTTTTTCTATCGGTTGGGATGTATAGGCACGGACGCTCTTTCGGGCAAAGATATTTTCTATAGCCGTGTTTTTTCCTGTTTCTTCTTTTTTTGTTTCCATATTGTTACAACCTCCTGTCATTAGTAATGTTATTGAAAGAGTAACAGTTGTCAGAGTTTTAAAGATTGTTGCCGCATTCATTTTTATTATTGATTAATAATTGAGATGGAATTCTACCACAGCTTCAATTCCTTTACGGAATATATCCAGAGAGAAGTTTTCATTAGGCGAATGGATGGCATCACTTTCCAACCCGAATCCCATGAGAACGGTCTTTATACCTAAGATTTGTTCAAAATCACTGATGATAGGAATACTTCCTCCACGGCGTACGGCAAGTGGTTTTTTCCCGAATGCTTTAGCAAAGCCTTTTTCGGCAGCCTGATAGGCGGGCAAGGTGATGGGGCATACATATCCTTCGCCCCCGTGCATCGGGGTTACTTTTACTTGTACATATTCCGGAGCGATAGACTGGATATAGTCCACAAACAATTGGGAAATAACTGCGTGGTTTTGATGTGGAACCAGTCGGCACGATACCTTGGCATATGCTTTTGAGGGAAGTACGGTTTTTGAACCTTCACCTGTATATCCGCCCCAGATACCACAAATATCAAAAGAGGGACGGCAGCTATTACGTTCTAAAGTGGAATATCCTTTTTCACCTTTCAGTGCTTTTACGCCAATGGCTTCCATATATTTTTTTTCATCGAAAGGAATTTGTGCAATCATCTCACGTTCGGCAGCCGGTACTTTCTCTACATCGTCATAAAAATGGGGGATAGTGATGTGTCCGTCTTCGCCAATGACTTGGGCTAACATACTGCACAGGGTATTGATAGGATTAGCTACCGCTCCGCCGAAGTGTCCGGAATGAAGGTCACGGTTCGGACCGGTCACTTCTATTTCCCAATAAGCCAGACCTCGTAAACCTGTAGTCAGAGAGGGAAGGTCCGCGCCTAGCATACTGGTATCCGAAACTAGAATTACATCGGCTTTCAGCAATTCCTTATGTTCCTTGATGAAGGTATTCAGACTGGGAGAACCTATTTCTTCTTCACCTTCGAAAATAAATTTCACATTGTGTTTCAGCAGTCCGTTTTTTACTACGTATTCGAATGCTTTTACTTGGATCATAGCTTGTCCTTTATCATCGTCAGCGCCACGTGCCCAAATGTGTCCGTCGCGAATTTCAGGTTCAAAAGGTTGGCTTTTCCAAAGGCCCAACGGCTCGGCAGGCATTACGTCATAGTGGGCATAAATCAATAGGGTAGGAGCATCATTGCTTACATGCTTTTGTGCAAATACCAATGGATTGCCTTGTGAGGGCATTACTATGGCTTCATCTGCTCCGGCTGCCAACAAAAGTTCTTTCCAACGTAAGGCACAGGCCAGCATATCGTCTTTATGTTCGGGTAAAGCACTGATGCTGGGAATACGGATGAGGCTGAAAAGTTCCTCCATGAAGCGTGCTTCATTTTCTTTAATGTATTGTTTTATTTCCATAATTGAATGATTCTTATAGTTGTGTAGTCCTGTCTATCAGATAATAATCCAAAATGGTCATGGCAGCCATGGCTTCTACAATGGGGACGGCACGCGGCAGCACGCAGGCGTCATGACGTCCTTTGGCTTTCATGGTCGTGTCTGTGCCGTTGATATTTACAGTATGTTGCTCCATCAGAATTGTGGCAACTGGTTTGAATGCCACACGGAAGTAAATGTCTTGTCCGTTGCTGATGCCTCCTTGTATTCCTCCGGAATAATTACTTTTTGTTTCTACTCTTCCATTATTATTATAAAATACATCATTCTGCTCGCTGCCTTTTAGTTCCATAGAGTCAAAACCTTGTCCATAAGAGAAACCTTTTACGGCATTGATACTTAACATGGCATTTCCTAGTGCGGCATGTAACTTCCCGAATACGGGTTGGCCTAATCCGATAGGGCATCCTTTGATGACGCAACTCACTACACCACCTATTGTATCGCCTTCTCCTTTGATTTTCCAGATAAGCTCTGCCATTTCCTTGGCTTTCCCCGGATCGGGACAACGCACATCGTTTGTTTCTATCAATTCGAGGTTATAGCTTTTGTAATCTTTATCAAGTTTGACAGATCCTACTTGTGAGGTATAAGCTGTGACACTGATTCCTAGTTGTTTCAATGCTAATTTGGCTAAAGCTCCTGCTACTACGCGCGAAATGGTTTCTCGTGCTGATGAACGTCCCCCGCCACGGTAATCACGGATTCCGTATTTTTGCATATAAGTATAATCTGCGTGTGAAGGGCGGAACAGATTCTTGATATTCTCGTAGTCGTTTGAATGTTGGTTCTTGTTCCATACCACAAATCCGATGGGGCAACCGGTGGACTTGCCTTCGAATATACCTGAAAGGAATTCCACTGTATCAGGCTCCTTGCGGCTGGTGGTAAGTAATGACTGTCCGGGACGGCGGCGGTTCAGTTCCTGCTGAACGAAATCCATATCAACCTTAATACCGGCAGGGAAGCCGTCAATGACGCCGCCTACTCCCGGTCCATGGGATTCACCGAAACTGGTTAACCGGAAAATATTACCAAATGAATTGAACATATTGCTTGTAGTTTTAAAAGTTTCTTTCCGTAAAGATAATGATTTTAGGGATAATATGCTTGATTGTTGTTGAAAAATTAGTGAGATGGATAAAAATAGGGTACGGATTGTATGATTTTTACAGTTTGGCATAAAAAAACTGCATGGTTTCTACAATCCGTACCCGAAAGCTGTTTCTTAAGATTGGAAACAGGGACTTGTAAGAGTTAGAATTCTACTTTAGGTGCTTTATCAGCTCCTTCTTCAGATTCAAAATATGGGCGTTTGTCAAATCCGAACATACCTGCAAGCAAATTGCGGGGAAAAGTGCGGATAGCTGTGTTATATGCGCGTGCTGTGTCATTGAATCTTTTGCGTTCTACACTGATTCGGTTTTCTGTACCTTCCAGTTGTGCTTGCAACTCTTTGAAGTTCTCATTGGCTTTCAAGTCGGGATAAGCTTCGGTGATAGCGAGCAGGCGGCTCAACGCACTACCTACTTCGCCTTGTGCCTTTTGATAGGCCTGCATTTTTTCGGGAGTCAGGTCATCGGCGCTGATCTGCATTTGAGTGGCTTTGCTACGGGCGTCTACTACAGCTTGAAAAGTTTCTTTTTCGTGTGAGGCGTATCCCTTTACTGTATTTACCAAGTTGGGGATTAAATCAGAACGGCGTTGGTACTGGTTTTCTACATTGCTCCACGCTGTGCTGACAGATTCATCCATTTTTACCATACCATTATAAGAGGTTATTCCCCAAATGGCAATTAATACAATGACTACTATTACAATAATCGTTGACTTTTTCATATGTATATACTATTAAAATTATGAATATTCTTGTTCTTAAAAACGGCTTCCGGCTCCTCCGCCTCCAAAGCTTCCACCTCCGAAACTTCCTCCGCTAAATCCGCCGCCACTTCCACCGTGGCCACCAAAAAATCCTCCTCCCATTCCGCCTATGAACGGACCTCCTCCTCGGGGACCTTTGTAATTCTCATCTCTCGACCGTTCTTTCCGTCTGAGGATATGTCCGCAATTTCTGCATTTATATACTACTTCTTCAGTCTTTGTTCCGTTACTTCGGTCTATAACTTTGGAAGAAAGACGTTGCAATTTGTGTTTTTTGCAATGGGGGCAGCGTGTTTTACGCCAGTTTGCATATAATCCGATGCCAATAAATCCTCCGAAAATCACAAAAAAGATGATGATGAATTCTAAGGGATCATCTTCGCTTTCGTCATTGTTTATATTTTCCATGGAACCGTCCAGATAGCCGTTTACAGCCCGTATTCCTGCTACCATTCCTGCGTTCCAGTTATTGTCCTTGAAATAGGGCAGCATATAGCGGTTCTGAATCCGTTTGCAGATGGCATCCGGCAATATCCCTTCAAGACCATATCCAGTAGCGAACTGCACACACCGCTCGTCGGTGGAAAGCAAGATGACCAGCCCATTGTCACGTTCTTTTTGTCCTACGCCCGTTTCCTGTCCCAGCCGGTGGGCGAAATCAAAACAATCACCTCCCTCTATGCCTGTTACCGCTACCACTAATGTTTGTATACCTGTTTTTTGCTCTAAAGCGTAGAGGATGCTGTCCATAGTGGTGACAGCGGTTGATGAAAGGATACCGTCGGGATTGCTGACGTAGCGGGTACGGTTTTGCAAATGTACCATCGGTATGTCTTTTATGGCATATTCTTTGGTTTGAAGGTGGACGGAGCCAAGGAGCATGAAAAAAGTAAGTAAAAATGTCAATTTTCTCATTGGATGTATTTGTCTACAAATGCTTTTACTTTTTGGGTATATTCTTCGGTATTGAACAGATAGGAATGTGCATGGTCTGCTTCCGGAACTATCCATAATGCTTTGGGCTGAGGTTTTGCCTCATACAATTGGTACACCATCCATGTGGGTACGTAGTCATCTTTATCACCATGGATAAAGAACATGGGCAGATGGCATCGGGCTACCTGTTTCAATGCGGATGCTTCTTTGAATCCCCATCCATATTCCAGCTGGCATAACCAGTCGGCAGTGTACATTAACGGGAATTGAGGCAAGCCGAATTGTTCTTTCAATTCTTTGGAAAATTGATCCCATACGCTGGTATATCCGCAGTCCTCGACAAAACATTTCACATAGTCGGGTTGCGGTTCGCCTGAAACCATCATAGTGGTGGCTGCACCCATCGAGATTCCATGTACTACCATGCTGGTACTGTCACCGTAAATTCGATTGGCAACCTCCATCCATTGTGTTACATCTTTGCGGTCTAACCATCCCATTTGTATGGCATTTCCACCGCTCAGACCAGTATTGCGCAAATCAGGTAGGAGGATGTTGAAATCCAATTTTTTATTGTATAGATAACCTATCATCATCATGCGGATGGCATTGTCTGTATACCCGTGTACTATAATTGCGGTTTTGGCTGTCGGGCGGCTGGAAGCCACATAGTAAGCATGCAGTTTTACGTGGTCGGGAGAATAGATAAAGGTATCTTTCAGTGCTTGGTTCTGTTTCAGACTATCTATCCATGGTTTTAGATAGGAGTAAGTCTTAAACATATATTGCCAGGAACTTTCTAAATTCTTTCCCCTGTTTTTAGGGCGTAAGGAATAGTTCAGCATATATTGACTGGCTCCAAGTAGGACTATAATAAGCAGAACGAATATACAACTCGTTCCAATAATCATTTTTTTTCTTTTCATACCTTATCTATTTGTTCCATATATCCCATGCACCAAAGGCTTGCAATAAGAGCATTTCTAAACCGTTTTTGGTAATTGCCCCTTTGTCTGCCCCCTTTTTCATAAAAAGAGTAGTGTCAGGATTATATAACAAATCATAAAGCAAATGGTTGGGTGTGAGATATTGGTATGGAATATTGGGGTATTCATCGGCACGGGGATACATACCTACAGGAGTGCAGTTAACAATTACTTTATACTCATCCATGATTTCGGGAGTGAGCTGATTGTAAGTCAGCATTTCTTCACGCAGGTTTCGTGATACGAATTTGCATTCCAAACCTAATTTTTTCAGTCCGTAGGCAATCGCTTTCGAGGCACCTCCTGTTCCTAGAATCAGAGCTTTTTTGTGCTGGGGTTCCAACAAGGGGTCGATAGATTGAGTGAAACCAATCACATCGGAATTATAGCCTATTAGCTTAGTCTTACCTTTTTGGCGGACAATTTTGATTACATTGACGGCTCCGATGGCTGCCGCATCTTTATCCAGTTCGTCCAAATAAGAGATGACTTGTTCTTTATAAGGTATAGTGACATTGAACCCTACTAAATCAGGATTAGCCAATAACACAGAAGGCAGTTCTTTGATGGATGGGATTTCGAAGTTTACATATTCGGCATCAATGTTTTCCGAATGAAACTTTTCATTGAAAAAGTTCTTTGAGAACGAGTGTCCTAACGGATAACCTATCAAACCATATTTTTTCATAAAACTCTATACTTTAAATTATTTCGTTGCTAAATAAAGCGTACAGATACCTAGCGTCAACCGTTTGAAACTCACCTGATTGAATCCGGCTTTACGGATAATGTCTGTCATTATTTCGCCTTGTGGAAAGGCTTTAATGGATTGCGGCAGGTAAGTGTAGGCACTACGGTCTTTAGAGAGTAGCTTGCCCAAAGTGGGGATGACTATTTTAGAATAGACAGCATATAGCTGTTTCATGGGAAACCAGTCGGGTTCAGAGAGTTCCAAAATGACTAGTTTTCCGTTGTCTTTCAGTACGCGGTGCATTTCGCGGAGTCCTTTGTCAAGGTCCTCGAAATTGCGTACACCGAATGCTACGGTAATAGCGTCAAAGCGTTTGTCGGGAAAGGTAAGTGCTGTACAGTCTTCTTTAGCAAAGGAGATACGGCTGTCCAGTCCGGCGGCTTTTACTTTTTCACGTCCCACATTCATCATGCCTTCGGATATATCGGTACCTATCAGCTCTTGGGGGTGAAGTGTCTGACAGGCTTGAATGGCAAAATCGCCCGTTCCGGTGGCTACATCCATTATGTATTGCGGGTGAAAAGGTTTCAGCCAGTTAATGGCTTTGCGGCGCCAGCTTTTGTCAATATTCCATGAAAGGGCATGATTCAACTGGTCGTAAGCAGGGGCAATGTTGTCGAACATTTTCTCTACTTGGACGCTTTTCTTTTCGTCAGCGTTGTAGGGCTTGATTTTTTCTTGTGGGTAGTTCATGTTTAATTAAAATTGAAAATTAAAGATTAAAAGGAGAGGGTGGAGGATTTTTGGATTCCTGTACTTGTCTTTTAATCTTTAATTTTTCATTTTTATTTATTTCAAGTATTCGGTTACGTTCTTTTCTATACGTGCGGCGATGTTTTCAGTGTCTGCTTTCACAAATTTTTCGCCGGTGATGTGCTCGAACAGTTCCATGTAGCGTTCGCTGATAGAATTTACGATTTCCGGAGTCATTTCGGGAACTTGTTGTCCTTCTTTGCCTTGGAAACCATTTTCCATCAACCATTCGCGTACGAATTCTTTAGAAAGTTGTTTTTGAGGTTCGCCTTTTGCAAAGCGTTCTTCATAACCTTCCAAATAGAAGTAACGGCTTGAATCCGGAGTGTGGATCTCATCCATCAGGTAAATAGTGCCGTTGTGTTTACCGAATTCGTATTTGGTATCTACCAGGATCAGTCCGCGTTCTGCAGCGATTTCAGTACCGCGTTTGAACAGAGCCAATGTATATTTTTCCAATATTTCGTATTCTTCGGGAGTAGCCAGACCTTGTTTCAGAATTTCTTCCTTAGAGATGTCTTCGTCATGCAGGCCCATTTCGGCTTTAGTGGTTGGAGTAATGATTGGTTCGGGAAATTTCTGGTTTTCTTTCATTCCTTCGGGAAGTTGTACACCACAGATTTCGCGAACGCCGTTTTTGTAAGCACGCCATGCGCTACCGCACAGGTAACCACGGACAATCATTTCCACAGGAAAACCTTGACACATAACTCCTACGGTAACCATAGGATCTGGGGTCGCCATTTTCCAGTTGGGGCAGATGTCAGTAGTTGCATCCAGAAATTTGGCTGCAATCTGGTTCAGCATTTGTCCTTTGTAGGGAATACCTTCAGGCAGAACTACGTCGAATGCGGAGATACGGTCGGTAGCTACCATTACTAACTTTTCGTCATTGATGTTGTATACATCACGCACTTTGCCGTGGTACACACTTTTCTGTCCCGGAAAGTTAAAGTCTGTTCTTGTTAATGCTTTACTCATGTCTTTATTTATAATTAAAATCAATAAATTCGTTTTATGTTTTCAGATTTTTCACTTCGTCCAGAATGGCATGAATGAAGGGTTTTCTGTTTTTCTTCAAACTTCTCGTATGCTTCCACAATGCGGGTAACCAGTTTGTGCCGTACAATGTCCTTCTTGTTGAGTTCGATGAAACTGATTCCTTTCACGCCTTTCAGAATTTTTAGTGCTTGTATCAATCCCGAAGTTTGTGAAGATGGTAAGTCTATCTGTGTCATGTCACCTGTTACAATCATTTTGGTGTTCATCCCCATACGAGTGAGGAACATTTTAATTTGCTGGGTGGTGGTATTTTGAGCCTCGTCCAATATCACTACAGCGTCATTCAAGGTGCGTCCGCGCATAAATGCCAATGGGGCAATTTGAATCACATTCAGTTCCATATATTCTTTTAGCTTGGCGGCGGGAATCATATCTTGTAATGCGTCATATAGTGGTTGTAGATAAGGGTCAATCTTATCTTTCATATCACCGGGTAAAAATCCGAGTTTTTCTCCTGCCTCTACAGCTGGACGGCTCAAAATAATTTTTTTGATTTCTTTGTTTTTCAGAGAACGGACAGCAAGGGCAATAGCGGTATAGGTCTTTCCTGAACCTGCGGGACCGATAGCGAACAGCATATCGTTCTTCTCATATTCTTGTACCAGCCTCAATTGGTTCTCACTACGGGGGACGATCGGTTTTCCTGTTACACTGAATACAATAGTATCCCCTGTTTTCTCTATTTGGGGTGAACGACCTTTCACTATATCTAAAATCACTTCTTCTTTCAGTGAATTATACTGGGCGCAATGCTTTTCCAAAGCCAATATATTCTCTTCAAAAGCACACATTTCCTCTTCGTCTCCCAATACTTTGATGACATTTCCACGTGCCACAATTTTTAATTTGGGATACAAAGCTTGTATCATTTTCATATTGACGTTGTTTACGCCATAAAATATAACAGGATCAATATCCTCTAAAACTATATGTTTTTCTATCATTTAACTAGTTTAGGTACTTTACGTACTTGTTTATAGGGTGCAAATTTAATGAAAGGTTTTCATTGTTCTTATTTTCCGGGCAATTTATTTGCATAAGCTTTTTCAGAAAAAGGATTTTAATCTATCTTTGCGAGGAATTTGAAAAGATAGTTAGATTATGAATTGTATGAAAGGTGCATGTTGCACGCTATTGTCACTTTTGTTTTCCTTGACAGTTTCTTCCGGTTGCAAGGAAAAAGATATGTCCATGAAGATGAATGAGCCTCATAATATAAAAGGTGTAATTAGCTATAAACGTAGTTTCGGTGATTTGAATGATACTCATCTCAGTGTAGCGAAGAAAATAGGAATTCGCCCGTTGGCTTCTCGTTCGGAAGCAGAGGGATTGGGTGGTAAATTGGTCCAGATAAAACCTTGTGAGCGTTATGCTATGGATTCGCTGACTCACTCCATTCCTTTTCTGATTCCGCAAGCTAGTGCGTTATTGGATACAATAGGAGCCAATTTTTTGGATTCATTGAGTTGCAAAGGATTGAATCCTAATCAAATCATTGTTACTTCTGTACTTCGTACGGCAGATGATGTGAAACGTCTTCGTCGTCGCAATGGAAATGCTTCTGCTAATTCAGCTCATGCTTTTGGGACAACTTTCGATGTCAGTTACCGTCGGTTTTGTAAAGTGGAAGATCCGGATGGACGTCCTATGCAGGATGTTAGTCCGGATACGCTGAAGTTGGTATTGGCCGAGGTACTCCGTGATCTTCGGAAGTCGGACAAATGCTATATCAAATATGAGTTGAAACAGGGATGTTTTCATATAACAGCCCGCTGAATTATTGAATTTTCACTTGGTTAGAGGCTTTACGATGCGGTATTTCATATATTTGGCTTATGATGGGACAAATTATCACGGTTGGCAGATTCAGCCCAATGGTGACAGTGTACAGGAAACATTAATGCGTGCTTTTTCTACTTTTCTCCGTCAAGAAATAGAGGTAGTGGGAGCAGGACGTACTGATGCCGGCGTGCATGCACGTCTCATGGTCGCGCATTTTGATTATGACCAGGAGTTGGATTGTGTTCAGATAACGGAGAAATTGAATCGCTTGCTTCCTTCCGATATAGCGGTTTACGATGTGAAGCGGGTGAAGGATGATGCGCATGCCCGTTTTGACGCGACTTATCGTACTTATAAGTATTATGTGACTATCCGGAAAGATCCGTTTAACCGTCATTATGCTTGGAGGCTTTTTAATTCATTGGATTTTGAGAAAATGAATGAGGCTGCCCGTGTATTGTTTGATTATACTGATTTTACCAGTTTCAGTAAATTGCATACTGATGTGAAGACGAATAATTGCCGGATTATGTATGCTGAATGGACGCGGGTGAGTGGAACAGAATGGGTATTTACTATTAAAGCCGACCGTTTTTTACGGAATATGGTAAGGGCTGTGGTAGGTACGCTGGTGGAAGTGGGGCGTGGTAAAATGACTTTAGATGGGTTCAGGAAGGTGATAGAGAATAAAGATCGTTGTAGTGCCGGTAGTTCTGTGCCGGGACATGCCTTGTTTTTAGTAGATGTGGGATATCCGGAAGAACTGTTTATTGTTTCTCCGTCAGATATTTCCAATACCTGACAGGCATATCTTGCCGGTGTTTTTGGGGATTCCAACGTTCTTTGATACAAATGGACTTGAAATATGTTTTCCAAAGTTCCTGAAATAATCTCTCATTGTTGTCCATCAATGTTTCATTTAGCATTCCTGTGACCAGATGTGCTTGGCGGGGATCTTCAAATGTTACTTCTTCCATCTCTGTTAGATTATAGTAATACCCATATTGTCGCTTCACATCATAAATGAGCCAACGCTGGTCGGCAAAACGGTCTTTGAAATGATCCACAGCCAGTGGCAGTGCGTTGAATTGAGGTTTTACGGCTGCAAAGAAAGTTCCGTCCGCTGCTTTTTGGAAACGGACGAACTGCATGAGGTGTACTCGTTCTCCATCTACTCTTTTATAGATTTTCGCAAGCTCCAGCACATCAGGATCGGCAAAGTTGGTCTCAATAGAATGAGGAGAGTTTATGGCCTTCTGGATATAGTGGAAAAGCATTTCGTCCACCTTTGGTAATTCTGATAACCAGCAGCAGGTCAAGCTGAAAAGGGCATGCTTGGAGATTTTTTTCTGTAATCCGCGCCACACGCGTCCGGCTTTCTCTTCATCAGTGGCTATGTGTATGGCTTCATTGTAAAACAAGGGTAGCGGCTCGCCTTCCATCAAGAGCAAGTCAGGAAAGGTTTTGCGGAAGTAAGCATCGAAAATGCAAGTCAGCAAGCCTTCAAATGTATGGTCATAGATAAACAGAATCATTCGTTATCAGTAAAGTTTAGTATTAATTGGCGTTCGTCCACTTTCTTTTTGGGTTTGGGTACTAACAGTCTGCGTACTCCTGTCGGAGTTAGTTCATTAACAGTCCGGGTGGGGAGTTCGTTGCAGGTTATGAAGTATTGCGCTTTTTTCATCACTACACCTATTTTTTTCAGTTCATAGAATCCCAGTTTTGAGAAGCGGCGTGACGCGATGATTTGTCTTGCCGATTTGATTCCGATACCCGGTACTCTGAGAATCATTTCGTAATCTGCCTGGTTTATATCTATAGGAAATTGTTCTGGATGCCGTAATGCCCAACCTAATTTGGGGTCGATTTCCAAATCTAGATCAGGATAGGAGTCATCGACTATTTCTTCTACTTTAAATTGATAGAAACGTAACAGCCAGTCGGCTTGATACAAACGGTTCTCACGTACCAATGGCGGCTGTTTCAGTGCCGGAAGCCGTTTGTCGTATGTATTTACGGATATATATCCAGAGTAGTAGACGCGCCTCATGGTGGGGTGTTGGTAGAGTGAAGAAGAAAGATAAAGGATGTCTTTGTCTGATTCGGTTGTGGCACCGACAATCATCTGCGTACTTTGTCCGGCAGGAACGAAGCGTGGAACATGGCGGAATTTTTTTCGGTCTTCTTTGTTGGTAAGTATTCCCTGCTGGATATAGCGCATGGGCTGGTATACACTTTTGTGATCTTTTTCGGGAGCCAGTAATTTCAGATTCTCTTCTTTGGGAATTTCTATGTTTACACTGAGACGGTCGGCGTAGAGTCCGGCTTCATTGACTAGTTCGCGACTGGCTCCGGGGATACTTTTCAGGTGAATATATCCGTTGAATTTGTGTACTAACCGCAGGTCTTTGGCAACACGTACCAACCTTTCCATGGTGTAATCAGGATTGCGTACAACGCCGGAACTGAGGAAAAGCCCTTCTATATAGTTGCGTCGGTAGAATTCGATGGTGAGGTCTACCAGTTCGCTTACCGAAAGCGTGGCGCGGGGAATGTCATTGCTTCTTCTATTGATACAATAGGCACAGTCATAGATACAATAATTGGTCAGCATTATTTTCAGCAAGGATATGCAACGACCGTCCTCGGCGAAGCTATGGCATATCCCCCAGCCGCCTACGGTGTTTCCCAATGCGCCGGATTGGTTACGGCGCACGGTCCCACTACTAGAGCAGGAAACATCATATTTAGCAGATTCTGCGAGTATTTTCAATTTGGCAAGGACATTCTCATTCATTTGATCAGAATATTTCTGCCAAAAATACAGATAGTGTTTGGAATGGGCAAACGGTTTGGCATTCTCTCTGTTCATTTTTAACTTCTTTGTTACATTATGTTATTCTTTAGTCTTATTATCTGTGTCTTGCAATAGAAGAAAAATGTGTTTATTACCCAGCTAAATGCATTTGTTTCGCCTATGAATCAAGATAACCGGTCCTATAGTCAAAAAGAACCGGACGTTTTTAAAAAAGGTCTAGTTCTTTTTTTAAAAGAACTAGATGTTTAATAGAAAAGAACTAGATCTTTTTTGAAAACTTCAAGTTCTTTTTTTTGAAATGTTTGAAGAAACACTGAAGCTGCCAATCAGTATTGTTTCGTTATCAATAATAAAAAGAGGGCGGATGTTTTGTTCCGTCCTCTTCTTTATCTATTGTTTAACGAAATTAATGACAATGTCCGCATCCGCATCCACCTTCATCACCGCATCCTTCTCCGCAGTCACCACAACCACAGCCGCATCCTTCTCCACTCATCATTTTTACCATTTCCTGAATTTCTTCATTAGTGGCTGTGCGGGATTCTACTACTTCACCTTCAAAAGTGAGATCTTTACCTGCATGAGGATGGTTCAAATCTACAGTTACAGTGTCATTGGTTACTTCGCTTACGGTAGCGTAGAAGTGATGTCCCTCATTGTCCTGTAAGGGAATGACAGCTCCCGGGAAGATGCGTTCTTCATCAAAAACACCATCAATGGTGAACATATCTTTAGATACAGTGCGCACACCTTCGGGCATATATTCTCCGTAGGCTTCTGCGGTAGGAATGACAAATTTAAATTTGTCACCCTTCTTTAAGGCTGTTATTTCTGTTTCAAAGCGTTCCAGTGTGGTTCCTAATCCGGATATGAATTGGAAAGGATGTTCTACAGTTGCTTCTTCTACCAATGTTTTCTGGCCGTCCTGCATTACATAAAGTTTGTATGCTACGGTGATGTACTTATTTTCCATGTTTTCTTATTATAATAATGTAATATAAACTATTTACGTAAGTTTTTTGTTGGCAAAGATACGAATTAATTCCCCTTAATCCTTTGTTATTACGTTTATATTACATAAATTTGTTATTATGATACTATAAATGCGCTTTTGATTGCGTTTGATCCTTGATATAAATCAATTAACCGCTCGCCTTGATAGATTTTTGCTTTAATTAACGGATATATGACAACATGTCGTAAAGCATGTTGTTATATTTGCAGTGTAAAGAGAAAGAGATAACGAGATTGTTTTTAAAAGGTATTATTTAGTTCTTAGGTACTAAATAAATTGTTTTTAGGTTTAACAAATTAAAATTTTAGGTATTATGAAACGTTTAGTATTGTTGGTTGTAGTGGCATTAGGAATGTCAGCTACAAGTTTTGCAGGAGAAAAAGTAGAAGGTAAAGATTGGAAGGTAGATGTTAACGTCGCAAAGTTGAGCAAATATTTGAATTTGGATGCACGTCAGATGGAGGAAGTTGCTAATATTTCTGATTATTTTGCTGACAAAGTACAAAGCGCAAGCTACGCAAAAGAAGCTAAACAAGGTAAAAAATTGCGTGAAGCCGTATATGGAAACTTCAAACTGATGAAACGTACATTGACAAATGAGCAGTACAAGAAGTATGTACAGTTGTTGAATGTTACATTGAAAAACAAGGGGTTGGATTCCTATATGGAAGATGTGGCGAATAAGTAAATTTATAAAATGAAATAAATGAACTGAAAAGAGAATGCAAACCAATGCATTCTCTTTTTTATTTATCCGTTGGAAGATACAGTGTATATTTGTGATAAAATGATTGTTTAAAGCTCGATTTAGTTACGAATAATAATTTATAAGAAAAAAAATCTTCATTTTATTTGTTTGTTACGAAAAACGCCTTACCTTTGCAGTCGTTAAAGAAACAAAGAAAACAGATATATGAATATTACTACTCTAAATAACCTAGCAGTCCTGCATATTATTCGCGTCGTGGTGGTCACACTAGGAGCGTGAGAAAGGTTGTGTATGTGTAGTTGTACATATAAAGAAATAATTGGAAGCCTTTCTCACATGGTGAGGAAGGCTTTTTCAATAAGTATAGGACGTTATAGATTTAGAATAAGATGAAGAATCAGTTACGCAGTTCGTTTAGCACACAGGGTCGCCGTATGGCAGGAGCGAGAGCTTTATGGGTGGCTAACGGCATGAAAAAAGAAATGATGGGCAAGCCCATTATAGCCATAGTAAATTCGTTTACACAGTTTGTTCCGGGACATACCCATCTGCATGAAATAGGTCAGCAGGTGAAAGTTGAGATTGAAAAACTGGGATGTTTTGCAGCAGAATTCAATACGATTGCCATTGATGACGGAATAGCTATGGGACACGATGGTATGCTGTATTCACTGCCCAGTCGTGATATCATTGCCGACAGCGTGGAATATATGGTGAATGCTCACAAGGCGGATGCAATGGTGTGTATCAGTAATTGTGACAAAATCACTCCAGGTATGCTGATGGCTGCCATGCGACTGAACATACCGGCTGTTTTTGTATCGGGTGGTCCTATGGAAGCGGGAGAATGGAATAACCAGCATCTTGATTTGATAGACGCCATGATTAAATCTGCTGATGCATCGGTCAGCGATGAGGATGTGGCTCAAATTGAAAATAATGCGTGTCCTGGCTGTGGTTGCTGTTCGGGTATGTTTACGGCTAATTCCATGAATTGCCTCAATGAGGCTATTGGTCTGGGGCTTCCGGGGAATGGCACTATTTTGGCGACTCATGCCAACCGTACTCAGTTGTTTAAAGATGCGGCTGCTCTGATAGTGAAGAATGCTTATAAATATTATGAGGAGGGAGATGACAGCGTGTTACCACGCAACATTGCTACTCGTGACGCTTTTCTGAATGCCATGACATTGGATATTGCAATGGGTGGTTCTACCAATACTGTGCTCCATCTTTTAGCTATCGCCCACGAGGCGGAAGTAGATTTCAAGATGGATGATATTGATATGCTTTCACGCCATGTGCCTTGTTTGTGTAAAGTAGCTCCGAATACACAGAAATATCATATCCAGGATGTGAACCGTGCCGGTGGTATCCTTAATATATTGGGAGAATTATCCAAGGGTGGTTTGCTGAAAACTGATGTGAAACGAGTGGACGGCCTGACATTGGCGGAAGCTGTCGAAAAATATAATATATGTAAGAAAGAAGTGGATACTGAAGCAAAACGTATTTATTCAAGTGCTCCGGGAAACAAATTCAATATAAAGTTAGGTTCTCAGAATGCTGTTTATAAAGAACTGGATACAGATCGTGCCAATGGTTGTATCCGCGATTTGCAACATGCCTATAGTAAAGATGGGGGTTTGGCCGTTTTGAAAGGGAACATTGCACAGGATGGTTGCGTAGTGAAAACGGCCGGAGTGGATGAAAGTATTTGGAAATTCTCGGGGCCTGCCAAGGTGTTTGATTCGCAGGATGCTGCTTGTGAAGGTATTTTAGGAGGAAAAGTAGTCAGCGGAGATGTTGTTGTTATCACTCATGAAGGTCCGAAAGGTGGTCCCGGTATGCAGGAAATGCTTTATCCTACTTCTTATATCAAATCCAAGCATTTAGGAAAAGAATGTGCTTTGATTACCGACGGACGTTTTAGTGGAGGAACTTCGGGATTAAGCATCGGGCATATTTCTCCCGAAGCTGCAGCGGGTGGTAATATCGGAAAAATAGTGGATGGTGATATAATTGAAATCGATATTCCGAATCGCAGTATCAATGTGAAACTGAGTGACGAAGAATTGGCCGCCCGACCGATGACACCGGTGACCCGTGACCGTAAAGTTCCTAAAAGCTTGAAGGCATACGCTAGTATGGTAAGTTCTGCAGATAAAGGAGGAGTGAGAATCATTGACTAAATTAGAAATTAAAAATTGAGAATAAAAAAAATAGATTTGTTGTCATTGGTCGATTGTACGGCATCGTATTTTTTTGATTCTCAATTCTCAACTAAACAATTATGGCAAAAGAAAAGATAACAGGAGCAGAGGCGATGATGCGTTCTTTGGAGTATCAAGGAGTGAAAACTCTTTTCGGATATCCCGGAGGTTCTATCATGCCTACTTTTGATGCTTTATATCATCATAGAAATACATTGAACCATATATTGGTCCGTCATGAACAAGGAGCTGCCCATGCAGCACAGGGATTTGCCCGCGTATCCGGTGAGGTTGGTGTCTGTTTGGTGACTAGCGGGCCCGGTGCGACAAATACCATTACTGGCATTGCCGATGCTATGATTGACAGCACGCCTATCGTGGTGATTGCCGGGCAGGTAGGAGCTTCCTTTTTAGGTACGGATGCTTTTCAGGAAGTGGATCTGGTGGGCATCACTCAGCCTATTACCAAATGGAGTTACCAAATTCGTCGTGCGGAAGATGTAGCTTGGGCTGTAGCCCGTGCTTTCTATATAGCTAAAAGCGGACGTCCCGGTCCTGTCGTTTTGGACTTTGCCAAGAATGCACAAGTGGAGATGGTGGATTATGAACCGATGAAGCTTGATTTTATCCGTAGTTATGATCCAGAACCTAATCCTGATAAGGAATCTCTTCAGGAGGCTGCCGAATTGATAAACAATGCTCAAAGGCCATTAGTGTTGGTAGGACAGGGGGTAGAGTTAGGTAATGCGCAAGATGAGTTACGTGCATTTATAGAAAAAGCCGATATGCCTTGTGGCTGTACTTTGCTGGGACTTTCGGCTATACCAACTTCGCATCCTTTAAACAAAGGAATGTTAGGTATGCATGGAAATCTGGGGCCCAATGTTAAAACTAATGAATGTGATGTGTTGATTGCTGTAGGTATGCGCTTTGACGATCGTGTAACTGGAAAATTAGATACATATGCTAAACAGGCAAAGGTGATTCATTTGGATATTGACCATTCTGAAATAGATAAGAATGTAAAAGTGGATGTACCCGTATTAGGTAATTGTAAATATACGCTAGCTATGCTGACGCAACTTATCCGGAAGAATGAACATTCCGAATGGATTGATAGCTTTACTGAATATGAAAAGACGGAATATGAACATGTTATCAGTAAAGAAATTCATCCTGTTGACGGGGCGTTGAATATGGGTGAAGTGGTGCGTGCGGTAAGTGAGGCTTCGAACAACGAGGCTGTATTGGTGACAGATGTAGGACAGAACCAAATGATGGCTGCTCGTTATTTTAAATACAGTAAGAACCGTAGCATTGTAACTTCGGGTGGATTGGGAACGATGGGATTCGGTCTTCCCGCTGCTATAGGCGCTACTTTCGGTCGCCCGGATCGTACTGTATGCGTATTTATGGGGGATGGCGGTTTGCAGATGAATATTCAAGAATTGGGAACTATCATGGAGCAAAAAGCACCGGTAAAGATTATTTTATTGAACAATAACTATTTGGGTAATGTTCGTCAATGGCAAGCTATGTTTTTTGGTCATCGTTATTCATTTACTCCGATGTTGAATCCGGATTATATGAAGATTGCCGAGGCATATGAGATTCCTGCCCGCCGTGTTATGAAGCGTGAGGAATTGCAGGCTGCTATCCATGAAATGTTGACTACTGACGGGCCATTCCTGCTGGAAGCTTGTGTGATAGAAGAGGGAAATGTGTTGCCGATGACACCTCCGGGAGGCTCGGTGAATCAGATGTTACTGGAATGCTAATTTAATAATTATGGACAAGACATTATATACATTAATCGTTCATTCAGAAAATATCGCCGGTTTGCTGAACCAGATTACGGCAGTGTTTACTCGCCGCCAAATTAATATCGAAAGTCTTAATGTTTCTGCATCTTCCATCAAGGGGGTGCATAAATATACTATTACTGCTTGGACCACCCAGGATGTGATAGAAAAAGTGGTGAAGCAGATTGAAAAGAAAATAGATGTTTTGCAGGCACATTATTTTACTGATAGTGAGATTTATCAGCATGAGATTGCTTTGTACAAGGTTTCTACTCCTGAATTTCAGGAGAATCCTATGGCATCTAAAGTTATCCGCCGTTATAGTGCCCGCATTGTAGAAGTGAATCCGGTTTTCTCTATTGTTGAAAAGAATGGGATGAGTGAGGAAATTACTGCTCTTTATGAGGAGTTGCGCGGATTGGGATGTGTGTTGCAGTTTGTCCGTTCGGGACGTGTGGCCATTACTACCAGCTGTTTCGAGCGTGTGAACGAATATCTGACCCAACGCGAGGAAAAGTATCGCCAGCAAAAAACAGAATAATGATGAGTGAGAATAAAGTAGGAACATACAGATTTGTGGCAGAACCCTTTCACTGTGATTTCAGTGGAAAGTTGACCATGAGTGTGTTGGGTAATCATTTACTGAATTGTGCCGGCTTTCATGCTGCCGACCGGGGTTTCGGAATTGCTACGCTCAATGAGAATCATTATACATGGGTACTTTCCCGTTTAGCTGTAGAGTTAGAGAATATGCCCTGTCAATATGAGGGTTTCAGTATTCAGACATGGGTAGAGAATGTTTATCGTCTTTTTACAGACCGTAATTTTGCAATTTTGGACAAGGAAGGAAAGACTGTCGGATACGCCCGTTCTGTATGGGCGATGATCAGTATGGAAACTCGCAAACCTGCTGACCTGCTTACGCTTCACGGAGGTAGTATCATTGATTATGTATGCGATAAGAAATGTCCTATAAGCAAGCCCGGTCGTATTAAGGTGACAGAGAAAGCTCCGGTTTCTGAATACCAGACCAGATATAGCGATATTGATATTAATGGTCATGTGAACAGTATTAAGTATATAGAACATATTCTCGATTTGTTTCCTATAGAGTTTTTTAAAGAGAAACGGATTAAACGTTTTGAGATGGCTTATGTAGCTGAGAGTTATTATGGTGATATATTGAGTTTCTACCGCGAGGAAGTGGAGGAGAAAGAATATGATATAGAGGTGAAGAAGAATGGCACAGATGTTGTCGTTCGTAGTAAGGTGATATTTATTTAGAATCTAATTTTTAATTTTTAATTTATAATTTAAAATGGCACAATTGAATTTTGGCGGCGTTACAGAAACTGTAGTTATCCGCGATGAATTTCCTTTGGAAAAAGCACGTGAAGTATTGAAAGATGAAACAATCGCTGTGATCGGGTATGGTGTACAGGGACCGGGGCAGTCTTTGAATCTCCGGGACAATGGTTTCAATGTAATTGTTGGTCAGCGTCCGGGAAAAACATATGAAAAAGCAGTTGCTGACGGATGGGTTCCGGGTGAAACTCTGTTTGGTATTGAAGAGGCTTGTCAGAAAGCGACTATCGTAATGTGTCTGTTATCTGATGCAGCTGTTATGTCTGTATGGCCGACTATCAAACCTTACTTGACCCAAGGCAAGGCACTTTATTTCTCTCATGGCTTTGCCATTACTTGGAGTGACCGTACAGGGGTAGTTCCTCCTACTGATATTGATGTGATCATGGTAGCTCCTAAAGGTTCGGGTACTTCACTGCGTACCATGTTCTTGGAAGGTCGTGGCTTGAACTCTTCATACGCTATCTATCAGGATGTAACCGGTAAGGCTTATGAACGTACTATTGCATTGGGTATTGGTATCGGTTCAGGCTATTTATTCGAAACGACTTTCCAGCGTGAAGCAACTTCTGACCTGACAGGTGAACGCGGTTCTTTAATGGGGGCTATCCAAGGATTGTTGTTGGCTCAGTATGAAGTATTGCGTGAAAACGGACATAGTCCTTCTGAAGCATTTAATGAAACTGTAGAAGAATTAACCCAGTCATTGATGCCTTTGTTTGCTAAGAATGGTATGGACTGGATGTATGCTAACTGCTCTACCACTGCTCAGCGCGGTGCATTGGATTGGATGACCCCATTTCACGATGCTATCAAACCCGTAGTTGAAAAGTTATATCACAGTGTGAAGACTGGCAACGAGGCTCAGATTTCTATCGATTCTAACTCTAAACCCGATTATCGTGAAAAATTGGAAGAAGAATTGAAGGCATTGCGTGAAAGCGAAATGTGGCAGACTGCTGTAACCGTACGTAAACTTCGTCCTGAAAATAATTAATAGTTAGTATTTAATGTAGAAAGCGGGGATGCGATGAGGTATCTCCGCTTTCTTTTATATATATTAATGTTAGTGGTGTTGTTTATATCATGTGTAGTCGCTAATTTTGTGAAAACTTGACTTAGGCATGAATAATAGATTATCACTTTTATTAATAGGGTGCATATTTCCCTTTCTATCTTTTTATGCACAAAAGAACATGAATCTCCCGCCATATTATCCTACAGTAAAAGGTATTACGGATTATGCTGTGTGGCAGCTCGTATATCCGGATTCTTTATTAAGGGCCAATATTGCAGGTGAAGCTGTGTGTACGCTCCGCATTGATAGTTTGGGGACTGTCCGTTGTAAATATATTGAAGCCACTCACCCCTTGTTTGCTAAGGCGGCCGAAGATGTGATTGAGGGTATGCGTGAATGGCAGCCTGCAAAGAAAGCGGGTAGAGATATAGATACTACTATCGTCTTTCATATTCCTTTTAATCCTGATGTTTACAGTGACCGCATTTGGCGGCAGCAGCAAGTTCTGGAATCTTGCAGAGGACAACTTGTCGATTCCATGCCTGTCTTTCCTGATGATATTCGTAGTCTTGTTATGGGAAATATGAGTTGGCCTGACGATAAAGTGGATAAAGCCGTCGCTATTTGCCGTTTTACGGTAAATGAAAAAGGAGAAATTGTGGATATCCGTGTGATAAAAGGTACTCATCCGGCTTTTGATAAAGAGTCCATACGTATTCTTTCTAATTTTCCCCGGTTGATTCCTGCTATGAAAAACAGAAAATCTGTGCCATATGATTATTTTTTAACTATGCGTTTTTGGAAAGAGGATCTGGAGCATTATTTATTATATAGGGAATGCGCACAGGAAGATTTGGAAAAGATCACTTGGGAGCCTTATAGATACTCTTCTTATCCCGGTGGTACTGTTGCTTTGACGCAATTTATTAATTCTCATCTGAAAATTACTCCCGAAATGAAGGCTACGGGAAAGCAGGGACGGGTGATTTATAGTTTCAATGTGGATATAGATGGTTCAATGAAAGATTTTCAGTTGGTGAGAGGACTTGATCCATTAATGGATGCCGAAGCATTGCGGGTACTTCAATTAGTGAATGAAAGATGGAGTACGGGGTATTATTTCAATTCAAAGAAATGGTATCGGGAGTTTTATGTGAATCAATTCACCATTCCAATTATTTTTAGTTGGTAGTGGTGGCAGAGGGCAGATACGCGGACTGCCCTCTGCGAAAATGATAGCATTATTAAAAGTGGATGAAATTTATTAGGTAGGATTCATGCTGTTTCATAATAGCGGGATGATTGTGATATAAATACCTGTAATAATTGCTGAAGTAATAACTCCCGATATATTGGCTCCTAGTGCATCTCCTAGGATAAATGAATCAGGATTGTCTTTACTGACAATCTTTTGTGCCACTTTGGCAGTAGTTGGTACGCAGCTTACAGCAGCAATGCCAATGACTGGATTATAATTTCCTTTCTTGATATAGTACATGATATATCCGCCTAAAATACCTCCGATACCTGATAGTAACAATGCCAACATACCTAGTATCAGCAATTTTAAGATTTTAGGATCTAGTAGCAGATGAGCGTCGCAAAGCACTCCTAATAATAATCCCAGCATAAAAGTAGAACCGTAAAGCAATGGACCGCTGACAAAATCATAAATATGTTTCATCCCTGATTCACGTACAGCCACTCCTAGAAATAGAGAGAAAAACAGGGGAGAGGCCACTGGAAAAAGGAAGCAGAGTACAGCGCAGAGTACCGCTGCGAAAGCAAGCTTTACCTTGGCATCGTAATTCTTCGGCGCTTTCTTTACGGTCATTTTGATGGAACGGAAACGTTTGGGAATCAGTAATTTAACCAAATAGGGATAACCGCCGTAAGTCAATCCTAAATAGAGATAAGCTACCACAGTAATCGGTACAAACAAATGCTTGGCTAATGCCAATGAAGTGAACAGTACCATCGGACCATCTGCACCTCCTACCATGGCTACAGAAGCACTCTCTTGTGCCGATAAGCCAAGTGCATTGGCAATTGGCAATGTGAGAAAGGTTCCTAGTTCTCCGCAAAGTGCCAGAAACAAACTAGCAAAAGGTTTTTGTAGCAGGAAACCTACATCTAGCAAGGTTCCGATTCCCATGAAGACGAAACAAGCGATGAGTCCATTACTGAATGTGAGGGTGTAAACCGGTTGCAGAAAATCTATTTGCATGGTATTCATCAATTCGTCTGTATCCGAGAGCATGGGATCAAGAAAAAGATTGCCTAGATTTCCATCCGGCATGATTAATGTTCCACAATTGATGGCTATCATACCGAGTCCCATTGGAATCATGACCATGGGTTCCAATATTCCTTTCCAACCTAGATAAATGAGTAGAAATCCCAAAAGAATTAAAAAAACGCGCGCACAGGCAAGGAACCAACCGCTTTCTATCATTGTACCAATGCCTTGGAAAAGTATTCCAAAATCTATATTTTCCATATCTAATTGTTGATTTTCAGGTTATTTATTCATTGAAAGATTCTTTTTCACATGAGTGCTTTTTTGTTGCTGATTATGCATTTCCTCCCGTTTCTTAAGGTAGATCATCTTTGTGTCCGGATAGTAATAATCTATCAGATTTAATTGGGATGCTCCATGACTGACACCATGGTAGTAACCACCTTCCTGTTTTCCTCTCAGATCGCTGTTCATTCCTCGGTTCCAGTTTTCACGGCTGTCTCCTAGAGCTTCCATCTCTTCTGGAGAATTATTCCATACTAATTGGATAAAACGGGCACGTGCTTTTTTGATTTTTCTTAAACGTTGAAGTTCCAATAGGTGGGAGCTATAGAAATCCATAGAATCTGCTGCCAGCGCTATTCCTTTAATAATAGCAGCGACAAAAAAACCGATGAGGAAAGTAAGCCCCATCATGGCCAATGTGGATAAAAATAAGTGTAGCATTATAATATAAATGTGATTTAGTAGGTAAAATAGTATTAAATTCCGAGTTATAGTGATATTCACATCGTAGTGTCACACATATATGTATACACGCCGATAGAATAATTTCAATCCGGAATGATAATGATCAAGAATAAGTAAGAGGAAATAGCTGCTAAATCAAAATATGTCCTAATGTGTAAATGAAGTATTTACACGAGGATTTTACATAATTAATGCTAGGATATAGGCTATTAAATTTTTGTTCAGGTAGAAGAATACGGTAATGGCAAAGTACTTTGATTGTAGATAAGGGTTTTGATGTTTTGGTAAACATCGGAGTACGTAAAGTGAAACATAAAAGATTTACTTCGGATAGTTTCACATTAGGAGCGTCATATCGTTTCTCTGTAGATAATTGGCGATAGGAATTCGTATCATCCGAAAGCATGGATATAGAAGATATGACTTCTGGCGGGCATTCGCGGATAATTCCTCCTTTATTTGTACTATTAAAGCTACATAACAAAAGGATACACGTACATATAGCAATAAAATACTTCATAATTACTGTTGCAAACATAATGATAAAAATGGGAATACGGAACGTAAACGAATAGATTTTATAAATTATTTCATCTTTAATTTTTGCGAAAATAGGAATAAGACAAAACAGGCTGTATCGACGAATTTTCGATACAGCCTGTTTTGTCTTATTGATAACTTTCTGATATTAGAAATATAAGTAACGGTCGTCTTTTACATCAGCTTTCTTATACAGGTCATTGATGAAACTGCTAGCATAACGCCCTGCCATATTGGACAAGTTGTTTTCTTCATTCTTGGCATCAAATTCTTCTGCACTCTTTTCTTTGTTGTAAACCTGAATCATGTAAACACCTGCATTACCTTTGATAGGACCAGTTAACTTATTTATTTCAGCTTTACTTGCATAAGCACCTAAAGCTGGTTCGCTAGCGCGAGTTACTGAAACATATGCCGGAGCAGAAAAAGTTATATGTTTTACAGAATCGCTAACTGCATTTGCCATACTTTTTACTTGGTCAATGCTGCTTGCACTTTTCATTTCAGCTATCAGTTTTTCAGCTTTTTTATCTTTGATGATTTCTGCTTTCAGCATGTCGGCAACAAGATTAATATTACGATATCCGGCAGGATTAATCTTTTCAAGAGCAACTACCATCAAGTGATCGTTTTCACCACATTCATACAATGGGGACACTTCACCTTCCTTGGCTGCAAAAATCCATTTCAACGCTTCACGAGTTCCTTTTACACCACCCACACGGTGTTCTGCGCTACGGAAATCAGCACGTTCTAACAAGCGATATCCGCTTTCTTCTGCATTGGCAATAATTTTATCCATTGTAGTGTTCTGTGCTACGAATTGACTGAAATCATTGTATGCTTTGTTGTATGTTTCTTTGCTAAATTCAACCGGACGTTTAATCACTGCAACTTTATATTTATCTTTCATAGCTTTTTTGTCCAATACTTGAAGAATAACGTTAGCTTGTCCGATCTGAAGATTGGTTAATTCTTTGACATTAGAGTTTATCAATGTGTTAATGTATTTAGCATTGTCTGCATCTAATGCAGCACCTTCATAGTTGCGTGCAGTCAACCAAGTCGCTTCACCTGTCTGACCATATTTTTTTGCAATATCAGTAAAGTCTGCTCCACCTTTCAGTGCATTAAAAATACTATCGGCTAAAGTTGCGGTTTTAGCAGCATCTTCGGCATATACCTGAATTTGACGATATTGGATTGAGTCGGGAGCTGTCTGTTTGGCAATAATTTTAAAAGCATTATATGAATCATCTGCTTGGTTATAGTAAGGACCATATACTTCGTTGATAGTTACAGAGTCCAAACGAGCAACTACATCATTAGGATATACAGTCTTGTTGATTGCAATTTCAGAAAAAGGAACTACAGAACCGGTGGAACGGATGAATGTGTTCATGTCTGCAGCAGTACCTAGCTGGGTAGCGTATTCGGTTACTTCGTTTAATACCTCTTTGCGATCTTCGTCAGATGGAGTAACCAATACATCAATATATTTGATGTTACGAGTTTCAACTGGCTGTTCAAAAGAACCTTTTTTCTTGTTATACAGATCTTTGATTTCACTATTTGAAACTGTAATAGTTGAATCGCTGATAGAAGAATAGGGAATTGCAGCTAATAAAACGTCTGATTGTTCAGTACGTGATATAAAAGCATCTTCAGCTGCAACCGGATTTGAAATCAATGATTTTGCAATCAGGTTCTGATATTTTTCAGCTAAAGTGGATTGTATCAAAGTCTTTTCAATAAAATTCCAAAAAGCTCCCATCTTTTGATAGTATTCTACATATTGTGCAGGCATTTTGCTTGCGTCCAGATGAGCGTAATCCACTAGGAATTTTTTCAGCATATCTTTGTCGAAAGCACCGGTTTGCGGATTGCGGAACGGGGTTTGCATCAACAATGGGTTAGTACCTTCCTCGATGATTGCTTGAACTTCAGCTTTGCTGACGGTCAACCCCAATTTTGCAGCTTCCGCTGCGATTAATTGGTTATTTACGTAAGATTGCCATACTTGGTCTTTCACTTGAGTCAGTTGGTCGTCATTTAATGCAGAAACACCTTGTGTCAATTTTATGACTTCTGTGTATTCATCTACCATTTTTTGATACTCTTGTGCTGTAAGTGTTTTTCCATTTACTTCACCTACGTCTTGTTTACCCTGATGTGGTTGGAGAACCTTCCATGCGTCTCCGGCAATGAATGCGAAGAGGGCAAGTCCGATTACAACGACCAACAGAGGGCCTTTACTTCTGATTGTTTGTAATGTTGCCATTTAATTTTACTATTTTTGTTTATTGTTTTTTTATACTTCATAGATTTAGCGCACGAAGATACAAAAAATGCAGCTTACAAGCTATTTTATTGTGAAAAAAATCTGTTATTCGATTACTTTCAACTTTACTAATTCAATTCTTGTTGCTGTTACTTTAATTATTTTGAAATGGAATTTATCGAAAATGATCTCTTCATGTATTTTGGGGAAACTTTGGTATTGGTGCAGGATGAGTCCACCGATAGTTTGGTAATCATCATTTTCCGGTAGGTCAAGTGAGAACAATTCATTGGCTTTTTCTATTTCCAGACGTCCGGAAAGGATGTATTCATTGTCACCGACGGATTTGGCAATGTAAGAAGTTGTATCATGCTCATCTTCTATTTCGCCGAAAATTTCCTCCACTAAATCTTCTAGCGCCACGATGCCGGATGTACCTCCGAATTCATCGACTACTACAGCTAAGGATTTCTTTTGTTGCATAAATAATTTCATCAGCTTATGCGCTCCCATCGTTTCAGGAGCAATAGGCAATTGGCGGACACTCTTAGTCCAGTCTGTCTGTTCACGAAACATTTCAGAGGAATGTATATAACCTATAATATTGTCAATGTTTTCTTTATAGACAATAATTTTACTTATTCCGCTTTCAATGAAGCGGGCTTTTAATTCTTCTATGGGAGTTCCATATTCGATAGCAACAATTTCGGTTCTAGGTACCATACAATCCTTAATTCTAATATTCGAAAAATCTAGTGCATTTTGGAATATCTTGACTTCGGTGTCTATGTCTTGTTCATTTTGAGCATCTTGTATACTACTTTGAATAAAGTAATCTAGGTCGACTTTAGTAAAAGCTTTTTCATTAGCTTCTTTATTTGTTTTAATGCCTACAATGTAAAGTAATATATTGGATATTCCCGAAGCAAACTTGCTGATGGGATAGAGTAAGACATAGCAAATGTAAGTGGGAACTGCAAAAATATTCAGAGTGAAATTGGGGTTAATCTTAAATAAGGTTTTAGGTAGGAATTCTCCTGTGACCAAAATGATTAATGTGGAAATAATTGTTTGGATTAGTACTAATAAAAAGTGGTTGTCTATCAATCCTGACAACAAGTTTTGTTCAATGACTTGTGCCATCAATATACCGTAAATAACTAAAGCGATGTTGTTTCCTACCAACATGGTAGAGATAAAATTGTTCGGATTATGAAAGAAGATGGAAAGTATACGTGAATTTATGCTTTGGTTGTTACGATCCATTTCAAAACGTAATTTATTGGATGAAACAAAGGCTATTTCCATTCCGGAAAAAAAAGCGGAAAAAGCCATTGTAATAAGAATCTGTATAATAATGCCCATAATAGTGAGTGAATTAGCGTATCGAATCAGTTCTAGTGCTATTTGCAACAGCTTTTGTACTGTCTGCTGGTGCTGTATCTTCTACAGTGAAAATACCTGTGTTATTATAAATTTGATATTCTGTCATTTGCTGGTTAGATTCAAATCCATAACCGGTAATGATTTTATCTTCTTGTTCAATGCGGATAAATTTGTCAGAATAGACCCTTTCCTGCTTTTCATCCCAAAAGAGCAGATCTGTGTCAAATTTGTCGCCTCTTTGGCTGCGGATATGCACATTGCTTCTCAATTCCCAAAGTTTCTTTTTCTCGTAGTAATAAGCTGTATCGGCTTTTATGCTGGCATCAATATGGAATAGGGAATCAAATTTTTCCAAATAAACTCCTTTTTCAAATGCCCAATAAGGAGGATTCTTTTTATCATAAATTTCCCATTCTTCTGTGATAATTTTGTAGCGGGTGATACCGGAATCGGATATAAGGGTAGTAACTCCCAATGTTTTCATGCTGGGCAACGAATCTCTTTCTGTAATAGCTTCTGCCAGATTCTTTTCGCCTCTTGAGCATGCTGGAAATAAAACAAACATAACAGTTGTCCAAACGGCAACTGTTATGTTTAAGAATATAAAGTGTGATTTTTGTTCTTTTTCAGACGACATAATTATCTGATAGTTGTTGTTTCACCAATCCATCCGCCGATTGTAACAGAGTCACCTTTCTTTAAACTGAGGAAGAACAAATCAGCATCTTTGGGGGTATGGGCTGCATAAGTACTAATTAGTTTGTTTGCTTCTTCAGCAACACTAGGATCTACGCTTTTTGCTTTTTGCAATTTGTCGATAACTGCAAAATAAGTGCATTTGTTCAATGCTGCTTCATCACTCCAATTAGGACTTGATGCATACATGTTAGCAATCAAAATGTATGGTTTACCGTTGTTGCCATCTAACGAGATCGCTTTCAGTGCATATTGTTTTGCTTTGCTCAACTGTTTCTTACTAAATAAAATGGCAGCGGTTTTATATGCATAATCAGCTTTCTTTAATTGGTCTTGTTCTAAATTGATAGCTTGATCAAAATAGTCGATACATTTGTCCATATCGCCTTTCTTATAATACATGTATCCGCAACCTACAGCCGTTTCTGCTGTCGGTTCGATGGCATGTGCAGCTTCAGATGCAGCAAAGTAAGCTTCTTGTTCTGTACAGTTTAACATCTGCATTACAGAGATAACCTGTTTCAGATAATCCAAATTAGTCTTGTTTTGCTCAACTTTCGGAGCATAAATTGCTTGTAAATTATCACAAGTTGCCACACCACTATTAATGAAGAATGCGTCAATATTGTCTTTTGCCACTTTCAATAATTTTTTGTCATTTTCCTTTGTAGCGGCTTTCAAAGCTCCATCAGCAACTCCTGATGCAAATAAATAATCTTGAATGAATTGTTCTTTGTATGATTCATCACTTTTCATTTTACGGGCAGCTGCATCCATGAACTCTTGTAATACAAAGTAGTCAGAGTTTTCTTTTTCAAGTTCAATGGCTTCTTTGAACATGTTATATGCTTCATTCATGTCTTGGCCACCCATTGTGAAGTAGTCATGGGCCTTCATACCGATGATTGAGCCTTTTGTAGCATCTCTTTTAACCAACTTGTTCAAATCGTCCAGATATTGGATGCGTTGGTCGTGAACTTTCATCAGTTCGTTAAAGTATTGTTTTTGTTTAGCTGCATCTTTTTCACCGGCTATTAAGGCACGAAGAATTTTTGCACCATTAGTATAAGTGCTTACTTGAGCTTTGGGGGCTTCTGTAAATACACTCATCCAAGGAGTGTAAGCATCCTTGAAATTGTTAGTCTTAACATACTCAGTGTAAATACTGATATTTTTCAAGCATCGGATACTGTCTTCACCATGTCCGAATCTTGATCCGTCTGACGCTCCGGTCTGAGCGAAAGAAGCTGTCGTACCTAAGGAAAGAACGAACAGCGCTGTTATCATCTTCATTTTCATCGTATATAAATTTAGTTGTTGTTATTTATTTGCTTCTCTCCATTTTATTAATCAACTTTCCACTTCATGAACCAACGTTCATTGAAAGTAAGTCCAATATTGATTCTCAAATAATTTTCTTCCATTAATCCTTTAAATTTAGGACTGACTTTAATGTATTGCCCGGAAATGTTCAGCATAGATTTACTTTGGAACATGGGAAGTCCAAACCCAATACTGACACCATATTCGCGTGCACCGTCTTGGAAACTGGTTGTTCCTGTGTCCGGACTAGTATAGCTGACCTTATTATAAGGACTTGAATAATAGGCCCCCATACGGTAACGAATACGTTTCAGATAGTTGTGGCTGATATAACTTGGTACGAATTCCGCACCAAAAGCTATTTTTGTACGGCTATTCATTTCCACACTTTCTTTATTGAACTTACTCCAAGCTAGATCGGCTGTATTCCACTTTTGTAAAGTATAGTCAACCCCTATAGTTAAGCGGTTATCATATACATATGTAAGCCCTATACCAAATGTATGTGGCATTTTAAACGGATTCGGAATAGTATCGCCAGTTTGTGACTGTACATAGATAGAACCATTACTTTCCGCACCTGTTTGATGATACTTATATGCATCTCCATGCAAGGTACGTCCCAAGGTATAAACAGCACCTATATTAATAGTGTTTTTTTTATTTAACTTATAAGTATACTGTAAACCAAAATCTAATTTATAATCACTGATAGAAAATTTGTCTAATTTAATACTACGTGTATCTGTCGCTCCAATAGTTGTCATGGATTGATGAGTAATATCTCCATAAAGATACGAAAAATTTGCACCAACAGACAAATTATTAAAAACTTTATAACCTAATCCTATGAAAACTTGATGAAAACCTCCGTCGCCATCATAAGATTCGCTCCACTTCCCGTTATTGTTAACATCCTCAAAATCATGTGTTTTGGAGATGCTGTAACCTACTGTGGAAAATGGAAGAAACCCAATTGTCATCCCCATTTTTTTCCATAGGCGAAATTGCATAGCCAAATAATCAAAGCTTGAATTTTTAGCATTGGTTTTTACATTACCATCCTTGAAGTTCGCATTTTGAAGGGTCATTCCTGCATCGAACAAGAATGTCAATGAATCGATGGCTGTATAAGATGCCGGATTAGATGCGTTGATTTGGTAGCCGTTTCGCAAGCCGTATGCTATTCCTCCCATCGCTTTACTGTTACCAAAATTTTGATCAGCTAACTGACCAAAGCCGTAGCGTGTATAGGGAGAATTTGTGCTTGTTTGGGCTACGGCTAGCCCTGTGACTGTGAGTAATATTGACGCACTAATCAGTCTTTTATAGTTTATCATTATAGCTTAATATTCTGTTTAAACCTTTCAATACTAAAAATCTATCTGCAAAGATGATACTTTTTAATTTTGTATCAAAAGAAAATTCATCTCCGCCCGTTAAAAAAACCAAAAGTCCCGGATAATTCTTTTGAAGATGGGTGATATACCCGCTCATTTCAAATTCCATTCCGCGAATGACCCCTGCCCGGATAGCTGTTTCTGTAGATTGTCCATACATCGGAACTTCTCCTTTGGCGCTTACTTTGGGGAGTTTGTCGGTGAATATGTTCAATGCTTTGAAACGCATACGCATTCCTGGAGAAATATTACCCCCATGATAGGATCCGTCGGCATCGATAAAATCGTATGTAACACAGGTCCCTGCGTCAATAACCAGTACATCGTGTCCAGGCTTCAGCCAGTTTGCTGCAACCACAGCTGCTAAACGGTCCATACCCAGTGTTTGAGGCGTTTTATATAAATTAGTGATAGGAACAGGGGTTTCATGACTTAATTCGATGATATTAAAAGGCAATCTTCCCAGTTGGCGCCGGATAGTATTGCTTAGTGTTATGACAGAAGCTATGATACCTCGTTTCAAGGGGTATCGAGAACAAAGCATCGGGAGACAATCTAAAGAATGATTGGAGCCACGAAATACTTCAACTAACTCGCCTTTGTCAAATATAGCCAATTTAGCTACTGAGTTTCCTATGTCGATTATTAAATTCACAACTTTGCTTTTTCGGCTGCAAAGTAACGTAAAAAATAAATAGGAATAGCAATAAAAAATGGTATTTGTGAGGAATTAATTAATATTTAGGTGTACTTTTGCATCGGTAAACAGAAAATGGATTTTATGAATAAATTAATTATAGCATTGATTTTGTTATTCTTTTCCTTGAGTCAATCGATTAGAGGTCAGGAGGATAATATAAAGGTGAGTCTGATGACTTGTGCTCCCGGTACAGAAATATATGCTTTGTTCGGGCATACGGCATTGCGCTATGAGGATACGGCACGTGGAGAGGACTGGGTGTTTAATTATGGTATGTTCAGCTTTAATACTCCCCGTTTTATCTATCGTTTTGTCAAAGGAGAGACTGATTATGAATTGGGCGTAACCCGTTATCCTTATTTTGAAGGTAGTTATGCTATGCGTGGTTCCTCGGTCTATCAGCAGACATTGAATTTGACTATTTCGGAAAAACAGAAACTCAGAAGATTGCTGGAAGAGAATTATCTGCCGAAGAATAGGGTTTATCGTTATAACTTTTTCTATGATAATTGCACTACACGTGCGCGTGATATAATAGAAAAGTGTATTGAAGGAAAGGTTGTTTATTCTGAAGGAAAAGAGAGACTCTCTTTTCGGGATATTGTCCATCAATATACTAAAGGGCACGAATGGGATGAGCTGGGCATTGATATGTGTTTGGGCAGTGAAGCTGATAAGCCTATTGATACGCGTAAGCAGATGTTCGCTCCTTTTTATATGTTGGAGGCAGCAAAAAAAGCAACTATAGTAGTAGGTGACAGCGTGCGTCCTTTGATTCTGCATGAAAAAAAGGTAGTGGATGTAGAACCAGAGGACGTTAGGGAAGGCTTTCCGTTGTCACCCATGGTGTGTGTCTTTATTTTAATAGGAGTTACTTGCTTTGTAGGGTGGTTGCAGTTTAAAATCAGGAAAATAATCTGGATTTGGGATTTGCTTCTTTTCGGTGTACAAGGATTGGCGGGATGTGTCATCACTTTCTTGGTCTTTTTTTCTACTCATCCTACGGTAGGGTCCAATTGGCTTATCCTTTTATTGAATCCTATCCCTTTAATTTATCTTCCGGTTATGGTTTATCGAGCTATAAAAGGTAAAAAAGACTACTATCATACAATAAATATAGTGTGCTTAACATCTTTTATGATGATAATGCCGTTTATACAGCAAAAATTCAACGTAACGGTATTACCTTTGGCACTGTGTTTGTTAATATGTTCTGCAAACCACGTTTTATTATATTACAGACAAAACAATAAATGAAAGGACGCATCTTAACTTCTCTTTTGACTGTTATCGCATTAACAGGGTTGCAGGCACAGAACATTCCTGCGGTCCCTAGGTTAGTGGTCGGATTGACTATTGACCAATTGCGGACTGATTATATAGAGGCTTTTTCGGCTTTATACGGTGAACGTGGCTTTAAGCGGTTGTGGAAAGAAGGACGGATTTATCGGAATGCCGAATATGATTTTATTAATGTAGATAAGTCATCAGCTGTGGCGGCCATTTATTCTGGTACTACACCTTATACCAACGGAATCGTGGGGGATAACTGGATGGACCGCAGTACTCTTCGAGTCCTTAATTGTGTGGACGATGCTGATTTTATGGGCATTTATACTTCAGAGTCTACTTCTCCGCAGAAAATGAAGGTGTCGACTTTGACAGATGAGTTGGTAATAGCCACACAAGGAGTAGCTGAAGTTTATTCTATCGCTCCTACACGTGAAATGGCGGTGTTAGCTGCCGGCCATGCTTCGAAAGGTGCATTCTGGTTGAATGATGAAACAGGAAAATGGAGTGGCAGCACATATTACGGTATATTTCCTGCATGGGTGACTACTTATAATGACCGTGAAGGACTAGATTTCCGTATCGGCAATATGTCGTGGGCGCCTTATTTGCCTGTGACTGTCTATAAATATTTGACTAGCGAGAACAAACAAGTTACGTTCAAGCATAATTTCGATGATGAACGGAAAAATAAATACCGTAAATTGAAAACAAGTCCCTATGCTAATGATGAGGTAAACCGTTTGGTTAATGCTTGTTTGAGTAATACTTCCATTGGAAAGGATGCTGTTCCGGACTTTTTGTCACTAGCATATTATGCCGGGAATTATGATCATAAGGCTCCTGCAGAACTCCCGATGGAAATGCAGGATACATATGTACGCTTGGATAACAGTATTGCTGAATTATTGGAATTGATAGACCGGAAAGTTGGTTTGAACAATACTTTATTCTTTATAACCTCTACAGGATATGCTGACACAGATCCTGTTGATCCTCCTCAATATAAAATACCGGGTGGAGAATTCCATATTGAACGTTGTTCTGCTCTGTTAAACCTTTATTTGGCTGCTATTTACGGTGAAGGGCAATGGGTGGAGGCACATTTTGAGCAACAAATATATTTGAATCATAAGCTGATAGAGCAGAAACAACTGAATATGTCCGAGATATTGAACCGTGCGGCAGAATTTTTGGTACAGTTCAGTGGGGTGAAAGATGTATATTCTTCACAACGTTTACAATTGGGGGCGTGGACTCCTACCATTGATAAAATAAAGAATTACTATAACCCGATATGTTCTGGAGACTTGTGGATAGAAGTTTTACCAGGTTGGACTGTGTTCCGTGAACATTCGCTTGATACGCAGGTGCAACGCTATTCGTATGCGTCGGCTCCATTGATTTTCATTGGGAACGGAATAAAACCGGAAATAATCCATGCGCCTGTAAAAATAGGTAATATAGCACCCACCGTAGCTCATTATATGCGTATTCGTGCTCCTAATGCAGCCGTTCTGGCACCAATGACAGACATCAGAAAATAATATTAAGGAGAGAAGTGCAAATTAATCTGCATTTTATTGTAACTTTGCATTTTCAAAAGTAATCAAATTAGAAAATAATAAAAACAAAAAAATACAATGGGATTTAATGAATTTATTGGCAAATTATTTGGAAATAAGGCCACTCGTGACATGAAAGAAATCAAGCCATGGGTTGATAAAGTAAAGGCTGTTTATCCGGAAATTGCCAAATTGAGCAATGACGAGCTTCGTGCAAAAACAGTAGAATTAAAGAAATACATTTCTGATTCGGCTGCAGAGGAACAAAAGAAGATAGAAGAATTGAAAGGTACTATCGAAACTACAGAACTGGAAGATCGTGAGGGCATCTTCGCGCAGATAGACAAACTGGAAAAAGAAGTGCTGGAAAAATATGAAAAGGCACTGGATGATGTACTTCCGCAGGCTTTTGCCATTGTAAAAGACACTGCACGCCGTTTCTCTGAAAATCCGGAATTGATTGTAACCGCTACCGATTTTGACCGTGAATTGGCTGCTCAAGGAAAAGATTTTGTGCGTATTGAGGACGATAAAGCTATTTGGCAGAACCATTGGATTGCTGGTGGCAATGACATGGTATGGAGCATGGTGCATTACGATGTACAGTTATTCGGTGGCGTAGTGTTACATAAAGGCAAGATTGCCGAAATGGCTACTGGTGAAGGTAAGACGTTAGTGGCCACTTTACCTGTATTTTTGAATGCACTGACCGGTAATGGTGTACACGTAGTTACTGTTAATGATTACTTGTCAAAACGTGACTCGGAATGGATGGGGCCATTGTATCAGTTCCATGGATTGAGTGTGGACTGTATTGATAAACACCAGCCTAATTCAGATGCACGCCGCAGAGCTTATATGGCCGATATCACTTTCGGCACGAATAATGAATTCGGTTTCGATTACTTGCGTGACAATATGGCTGTCAGTCCAAAAGACTTGGTGCAGCGTAAACATAATTATGCTATTGTCGATGAGGTGGACTCTGTATTGATTGACGATGCTCGTACTCCGTTGATTATTTCCGGTCCTGTTCCTAAAGGTGAGGATCAGTTGTTTGAACAACTTCGTCCTTTAGTAGAGCGTCTGTTTGAAGCTCAGAAAAAGTTGGCTACCCAATATTTGGCCGATGCCAAACGCTTGATTGCATCGGATGACAAGAAAGATCAGGAAGAGGGATTTTTGGCGTTGTTCCGTAGTCATAAGGCACTCCCCAAAAATAAGCCATTAATCAAGTTCCTAAGTGAACAAGGTATTAAGGCAGGTATGCTGAAGACCGAGGAAATTTATATGGAACAGAATAACAAGCGTATGCCTGAAGCCACTGATCCATTGTATTTCGTAATTGATGAAAAGCAAAACAGCGTAGATTTGACCGATAAAGGTATCGACCTGATTACAGGAAATGCGGCAGATCCTACTTTATTCGTTTTGCCTGATATTACTTCCCAATTGTCTGCTTTGGAAAATGAGACAGATCTGACAGAAGAAGAAAAGCTGGCCAAGAAAGATGAACTGATGACAAATTACGCTATCAAGTCTGAACGCGTACACACTATCAACCAGTTGCTGAAGGCTTATGCTATGTTCGAAAAGGATGACGAATATGTTGTAATCGACGGACAGGTTAAGATTGTTGACGAACAGACAGGACGTATTATGGAAGGCCGTCGTTATTCTGACGGTTTACATCAGGCTATTGAGGCCAAAGAAGGCGTGAAGGTGGAAGCTGCTACCCAGACTTTTGCTACCATCACTTTACAGAACTATTTCCGTATGTATCATAAATTGTCGGGTATGACCGGTACAGCGGAAACGGAAGCGGGAGAACTTTGGGATATTTATAAATTGGATGTCGTTGTTATTCCGACGAATCGTCCTATTGCCCGTAAAGATATGAATGATCGCGTTTATAAGACAAAACGTGAGAAGTATAAAGCTGTTATCGAAGAGATTGAAGAAATGGTGAAAGAAGGACGTCCTGTTCTGGTAGGTACCACTTCGGTGGAAATCTCTGAAATGTTGAGCAAAATGCTTGCTATGCGCAAGATTGAGCATAATGTGTTGAATGCGAAACTGCATCAAAGAGAGGCGGATATTGTGGCACAGGCAGGTCAGAAGAGTATCGTGACTATTGCTACTAACATGGCAGGTCGTGGTACCGACATTAAGCTGAGTCCGGAAGTGAAAGCTGCGGGCGGTTTGGCTATTATCGGTACGGAACGTCATGAAAGTCGCCGCGTGGACCGTCAGTTGCGTGGTCGTGCCGGTCGCCAAGGGGACCCGGGTTCATCTGTGTTCTTTGTATCATTGGAAGATGATTTGATGCGTTTGTTCTCTTCAGATCGTATTGCCAGTGTAATGGATAAACTTGGCTTCAAAGAAGGTGAGATGATTGAACACAAGATGATTTCAAATTCCATTGAACGTGCGCAGAAGAAAGTGGAAGAAAATAACTTCGGTATTCGTAAACGCTTGCTGGAATATGATGATGTGATGAACAAACAGCGTGTGGCTGTTTATACCAAACGTCGTCATGCCTTGATGGGTGAGCGTATCGGTATGGATATCGTGAATATGATTTGGGATCGTTGCGCTTATGCTGTAGAATTGGGCGACTTTGATAATGTGAAGATGGAAATATTGCAGACATTGGCAATGGAAGTACCATTCACAGAAGAGGAGTACAACAAGATGAGAAAAGAAGATCTTGCAGAGAAAACCTTTGAAGCGGCAATGAACAACTTCAAGCGCAAGACAGACCGTATGGCCCAGATTGCCAATCCCGTTATCAAACAGGTATATGAGATGCAAGGACATATGTATGAAAACATCATGATTCCTATTACTGATGGCAAGCGCTTGTATAATATTTCTGTTAACTTGAAAGCGGCTTATGAAACAGAAGGTAAAGAGATTGTGAAATCATTTGAGAAGGCGATACTGCTTCATACTATTGATGATGCTTGGAAAGAAAATCTGCGTGAGCTGGATGAACTGAAACATTCTGTACAGAATGCTAGCTATGAGCAGAAAGACCCGTTGCTGATCTTTAAGTTGGAATCGGTCAATTTGTTTGACAACATGGTACATAAGATCAATAATAATACCATCTCTGTATTGATGCGCGGACAAATCCCGGTTCAAGAACCGGAACAAGTTCGTGAGGCTGCTCCCGAACCGCAGACTCCTCGCCAACAGTATAGAGAGGAGAAGCAGGATTTAAGTGATCCTCACCAGCAAGCTGCTGCCGAACGTGATACTCGTGAGGTAAAGCGTGAGCCGGTTCGTGCAGAGAAGACAGTAGGTCGTAACGATCCTTGTCCTTGCGGAAGCGGTAAGAAATACAAGAACTGTCACGGGCAAAATGCGTGATAAATAACGATTATTATAGAAACGTCCGGGGCGAATTTACTACCCGGACGTTTTTTTTATTCCTTTTAACTCACTTCTTACGTAAATAAGCGTATTTTTGTTCCCTAAGAAAAAATGATAATATGAAAAGATCCGTTTCATTAATAATTCTAGTTGCTGGGACGCTTCTTGCTTCCTGCAGCAGTTTGCAGACCATATCTTTTGATCAGTTACAGGCAGCCGATGTCAGTTTTCCAGATGCTGTGAGAAAAGTGGCTGTGATAAACAATATGCCTGTACTGAAAACTAAAGATAATCATGAAATACTGAGCAGCGAATTGGAAGGCGATGGTAAAGTGGCATCCGAAGCTTTGGCAGAGAATATTGCCAATGTGAATTATTTCGATCAGGTCATTATCTGTGATTCTGTATTCCGGGCACAGGATAAAGTGCCACGGGTTAATGTCATTCTGACCAATGAGGAAGTACGGAAACTGAGCGAGGATTTGGGGGTGGATATGATATTGTCTTTTGATCGTATTCATATTCAGACTAAGCCCGGCGTACTGTTCTATCCGGATTTTCCTATGCCTATAGATGCTGTAGATGGAATTATATCTCCGATTGTTAGAGTATACATTCCCAATCGTGATAAACCTTTGTTTGTAGTTGCCAAGCAAGATACCATTTCCTGGGAAATAGAACCAGCTCTTTCTGACCGGAAGATAGTAAAAGAAGCTTCGGAATATGCCGCTTCTATTCCAGTAGAACATCTGTTGCCACATTGGGATGAGGTGGCTCGTTTTTATTACGATGGCGGGAATATTGAAATGCGTGATGCCGGTGTATATCTTCGTGAGAACAATTGGGATGAAGCGTATAGTCAGTGGAAGATAGCCTATGAGAAGAGAAAAGGCCAGCAAAAGATGAAAGCGGCTTTTAATATTGCACTATATTATGAAATAAAGGATAATGTAGAACAGGCCAAGGAATGGTTGGGTAAAGCGAAGAAATTGGTGAAATCAGGCAGCAGGGATGAACAATTGATAGCCTTTTATTCATTGGAGTTAGAGAAAAGAGAGAGTAAGCTATCCCAATTAAGAATACAAATGAAACGTTTTGATGATAATTTTTAGAGAATAAGTGTTGAGAGAAAGATTTTTTTTGTACTTTTGGATATAAATAATATATAAAATTGATTTTGGTATGAAATTCAGTGCACAGTCACATGCTTCTATTGCGTCTTCGCTCCGGGAAGCGGTTGATAAATATATAGCGGATGGAGAGAGAACAGTAGTCACCGATATCCATTTGCAACCTAAGCAGGACAGTGGTGAATTAGTTATTTTTAATGATGATGACGAAGAATTGTCACGTACCATAATTGAAGAGTGGGTGGATTATAGTGAAGATGATTTTTATACAATAGTAGAGCGTATACTTCGTGGGGAGATCAACGCATTGAAAGATACGGGAGTTTTGGATAAGTTAGCTATAATGAAGCCTTATTCTTTTGTTTTAGTTGATGAGGATAGGGAAACTGTAACCGAACTTTTATTGATAGATGAGGAAGACACTTTATTACTGAATGATGAACTTTTAAAGGGTTTGGATGAAGAATTGAATGCATTTTTAAAAGACTTGCTTGAAAAATAGATAAAATAATAGAAGTATCGGGATAGTAAAGTTCCCGATGCTTTTTTATATCATAGGAGAGGAAAATGATTTTTCAAGAATGGTGTTTAAAATATTGTTTTCTCATCCATCGGTCAAAAATAATGAATAAGGGTATAGTTATGATGAATAGCAGATAAATGAGAGGTATTTGTATTTTTAAAACATGACTAAATGCATGATACATAGTTGCTTTAAGATGCTTTCCAAAATAAATATACAGACCGATGCTGCTGCTTATTATTAAGAATAGAGAAGCAGCAATAGTAGCTAGTAACATCTTTCTCTCCTGTTTCTTTTCACGTAAGAGTATAGCTTCCTCTACTTTCTGCATGGTGCGGAAAGTAAAATTGGAGGTCAGCCGGAATTGGGGCTGTTCTTTTACAGCCTTCATTAATCCTTTATCTTTTTGTTTCTCGTTCATTCTGCTTCTGTTATGAGTATATATAATTTTTTTCTTATTCGATGCAATTTTACTTTTGCATTGCTTTCCGTCAGTCCCAGGATAAGGGCGATTTCACCGATAGTTTTCTCTTCATTATAAAATAGGGAAATCAAGGCGCGTTCTTCTGCATCCAGTTTCTTGATGGCCTTATTGAGTTTTCCTACCCGTTCCCCGCTTTCATCATTCAGGGCATCGTCTATTTGCTGGTCAGATATATTCATTAACATGGCACTGTCCATAACAATTAACTCTTGTTTTTTTTTCTGGTTGCCGATATGGCGGTGTTATATGCAATGCGGTATATCCATGTAGAGAAACTACTCTCTGCTTTAAACGACGAAAGATGTTCAAAGGCTTTCAAGAACGTATCCTGGGTCAACTCTTCCGCATCCTCCTGATTCTCCACGATGCGTATAATCAGGATAAATACTTGCTGACTGTATTTATCCAAGAAGTATTCGTAGAGAGAAGTTTCTCCTTTTAATATCCTATGAATAATATGTGTTTCGTCGTTTTCCATTTTGTCTATTAGACGCAGGGCTGGGAGAGAGGTTACATAAAAAGAGAAAATATTTTTTCTTTCTCAAAAGTGTAACCTCTTTGGCTACGCAGCGTCTAATGGATACAAAGGAACAAAATTAATAACTTAAATACGAATAAATTATGGGTTACATTACCGGTTGGATTGTTGTAGGTATCATTACATTAGGAATCTACAAATTATTTGAACTTTTTGTTGGTAAGAAAGAGCGTCTTACTATGATAGAAAAATTGGGAGACAAGTTAGATCCTTCCATGTTGGGGAACAGGCTTAGCCTGCCTCTTCCTGTAGGAACTCCTTTCATGTCATCTTCTCCGATTTCTTTCTCGGCCTTGAAATTTGGCTGTTTGTTGCTGGGTATGGGACTAGGGTTGTTGACTGGTTATATTATTTGTGCAACCACGGTTCCCGATTATTTCACAGAGCGTAATTGGCGCATGAGCGAGTTAACTTCATTGATTTATGGTGCAAATGTCTTGCTTTTTGGTGGTTTGGGCTTGGTAGTTGCTTTTATAGTAGAATTGAAAATTTCTCAGAAAAACAGGAAAGATCATACCCGTTGAATAATGAAAGACAATTAGAAAAAAGAAAGAGATGTGTCAAAATTTGAAGTAATTATCAAAACTATCCGAGCTTTGCAGCAAGACAATAGCAGAATTACTTTTGACACATCTCTTTACTAAAAAAGAAGTGATGACCGCTTTACATAGAATGTTGCAATCTCTGTAAAGCGGTATATTTTTTTATTTTTTCAAAGCAGCAATACTTTCTTTTAAAGAAGCTATTTTGCTTTCTGCATCAGCCTGTTTCTTGCGTTCCATATCAATAACGTTGGCTGGTGCTTTGCTGACAAATTTTTCATTGCTTAATTTTTTCAATACACTTTGCAAAAAGCCTTCCTGATATTTTAAATCAGCCTCCAGTTTTGCCAACTCTTCTTCTGTGTTGATTAAATTGCCCAATGGTATGGCATATTCAGTTGTACCTATCATAAATGAGCCGGAGCCGTCAGCTTTATTCTCTACGGCTTCGATAGAAGAGAGGTTACACAATTTAGTAATAACAGGATTGAATGTAGCTACTGGATTTACACCTACTACTTGCAACTCCAAAGTTTCTTTCTGTGCAATGTTTTTCTGTAAACGAATAGTGCGGATACCACCGATTACTTCTTTCACTACTTCAAATTCTTTGACGATAATCTCATTACAAGCAGTCGGAATGTTCAATTGCTGGACCATCAGGCTTTCTCCTTCTTTGCGGTCATATATATGTTGCCATAACTCTTCGGTAATGAAAGGCATGAACGGATGCAGCAACTTCAGCAAGTTATCAAAGAAGCCTAAAGTTTTTTCATAGGTCGCTTTGTCAATGGGTTGTCCGTATGCCGGCTTGATCATTTCCAGATACCAGCTTGAGAATTCGTCCCAGAATAATTTGTATACAGCCATCAGTGCTTCGCTCAAACGATATTTGCCGAATAAGTCAGCTACTTCTGCAGCTGTTTTTGCCAACATGGATTCAAACCATTCAGTGGCCAGTCTTGCATATTCGGGCTGTGCAATATCGGCAACTTCCCAACCTTTCACCAAGCGGAATGCATTCCATATTTTGTTATTGAAGTTACGTCCTTGTTCACATAACGCATCATCAAATAAAATATCGTTTCCTGCGGGAGCGGCAAGCATCATACCCATTCGCACGCCATCGGCACCATACTTGTCAATTAGTTCCAACGGGTCGGGTGAATTACCCAAAGATTTTGACATCTTACGTCCCAGTTTGTCGCGTACGATACCAGTGAAATAAACGTTTTTGAACGGCATATCACCTTTATATTCATATCCTGCCATAATCATTCGTGCCACCCAGAAGAAAATGATATCCGGTCCTGTAACCAAGTCGCTAGTAGGATAATAGTAGTTTATTTCTTCATTATTAGGATTATTGATACCGTTAAATAAAGAAATGGGCCACAGCCATGAAGAGAACCAAGTGTCCAGACAGTCATCGTCTTGACGTAAATCTTCCATTTTCAGATTGGCATTACCGGTTTTTTCTTGTGACAACTTCAAAGCTTCTTCCGCTGTTTCGGCTACTACATAACCGCCTTCGGGCAGAAAGTATGCTGGAATGCGATGTCCCCACCAAAGTTGGCGGCTAATACACCAGTCTTTGATATTTTCCAGCCAGTTTTTGTAGGTATTCTTGTATTTGGTAGGATAGAATTTCAGTTCATCATTCATTACAGGAGGCAATGCCATGTCTGCAAAATGTTGCATCTTCAAGAACCACTGCATGGACAGTTTCGGTTCGATGGCTACATTGGTACGTTCCGAGAAACCTACCTTATTGGTATAAGCTTCTACCTTTTCCAGCAATCCGGCAGCTTGTAAGTCTTGTTCAATCTGTTTACGTACATCAAGACGGTCCATACCTATATATAGTCCGGCAGCTTCGCTCAGTGTTCCGTTGTCATTGAAGATATCAATGCTGGGCAAGTTATATTTTTCGCCAAGCATATAGTCATTCACATCATGGGCAGGTGTTACTTTCAGACATCCTGTACCAAATTCAATGTCTACGTAGTCGTCTTCGATAACCGGAATGATACGGTTTACCAGTGGTACAATTACCTTTTTGCCTTTCAGCCATTGGTTTTTCGGGTCATTGGGATTGATACACATGGCAGTATCTCCCATAATTGTTTCGGGACGAGTGGTAGCAACTACTGCATAGCGTCCTTCAGCATCATCTTCTACTTTGTAACGGAGATAATACAGTTTGCTGTGTTCTTCCTTGTAAATAACTTCTTCATCACTGAGAGCTGTCAGTGCTTTTGGGTCCCAGTTTACCATGCGTACACCGCGATAGATCAAACCTTTGTTGTAAAGGTCTACGAATACTTTGATAACACTTTCGCTACGTTCTTCGTCCATGGTGAATGCTGTACGGTCCCAATCGCAGGATGCACCTAGTTTACGCAGCTGTTTCAGGATAATACCTCCATGTTCTTCTGTCCATGCCCAGGCATGTTTCAGGAACTCGTCACGGCTAAGGTCAGTTTTCTTTATACCTTGTCCGGCCAGTTTGTTCACCACTTTGGCTTCTGTGGCAATGGAAGCATGGTCGGTTCCCGGCACCCAGCAGGCATTCTTGCCTTCCATGCGGGCACGGCGTACTAATATATCCTGAATGGTATTGTTTAGCATGTGTCCCATATGGAGTACTCCGGTTACGTTGGGTGGTGGAATGACGACTGTGTAAGGTTCACGTCCGTCGGGTTTTGAACTAAAGAGTTTGTTGTCCAGCCAATACTGATACCATTTTCCTTCCACGTCAGCGGGATTGTACTTACTTGCTAATTCCATTTTATATTTTATTTATTTAATTGATTATCGCATAATTGAATGCAAAATTAATAAAAGTCGTTGGATTATTATGTACTTTTGCACTACAAAATGATATTAATAAACTGATTATGCATACAAGAAAAGAACAAATGGAAGCATTTGGCCGCTTTCTCGATATTTTAGACGAGTTGCGAGAGAAGTGTCCTTGGGATCGGAAACAGACGAATGAAAGTCTACGTCCTAATACGATTGAAGAAACTTACGAACTTTGTGATGCTTTGATGAAGGATGACAAGAAGGATATCTGTAAAGAGTTGGGTGATGTGTTGTTGCATGTGGCCTTTTATGCAAAGATAGGTAGTGAAACAGGAGATTTTGATATTAAGGATGTGTGTGACTGTCTTTGTGAGAAGCTGATTTTCCGTCATCCTCATGTCTTTGGCGAAGTGAAAGCCGAGACTGCCGAGAAGGTGACTGAAAACTGGGAACAGTTGAAGATGAAGGAAAAGGATGGTAACAAAATGGTTTTGAGCGGAGTACCTCCTGCTTTGCCTTCGCTAATCAAGGCATACCGCATTCAGGACAAGGCCCGCAACGTGGGATTTGATTGGGAGGAGCGTTCGCAGGTTTGGACTAAAGTAAAAGAGGAGATCGGCGAGTTTGAAGCTGAGGTGGAGAACATGGATAAGGAGAAGGCGGAAGCGGAATTCGGTGATGTAATGTTCAGTCTTATAAACGCGGCCCGCCTTTACAAGATTAATCCGGATAATGCATTGGAACTCACTAACCAGAAGTTTATCCGTCGTTTCAATTACTTAGAGGAACACACCATCAAACAGGGAAAGAACTTGAAGGATATGACTTTGGAAGAAATGGATGCTATATGGAATGAGGCTAAAAAGGAAGAAAAATAGTAGGGTTAGAATTGTTTTTTATGATGTGTGTTATTTTTGTCTTGCTTGTTTTTCTGTTTTAATCAATAAAGGGTATTGTATTTATTCTAGGTAATTTAATGTATGGTGATATCAAATTGTGTTCTATAAGAATGAGGGGTTGTCTTTTTTTATGACAGCTCCCCATTCTTTATAAAATAAGTTTTACATGAATTTTATTCTACCCATTCTTTGATGGCTTGTGAAGGATCAGGATTTAAAACTGCACCTTTGTTGAATACATTTTCATAAAGACTGATAAAGATATTCATCCAGGGCGCACAGTAGCCTTCTATTGAATTAAATCGATATCCGATAGGAGCATTAGTACCTGGATAACCACGAACAACTTGTAACTCTAACCGTTTGTAATCCCAAAAGATGATCCCTTCACCCCAGAATTCAATACGTTTCTGTTCAACAACCTTCTTTTGAAACTCTTTTAGATCATTTACTTTACATGTATAGCTACCCACAGAAGTATTATAACGAAATGTATTTACGAAATCTTCTAATTTAGAAATACCGGCTGCTAATCCTTGGCTCATTCCTATTGCTTCGGCTTCAATTAAATACATTTCCTCTATACGCATTAACGGATAGTCAACGGCAGCTCCGATTGTATAATCGTTCATTTCTCCATTTTTAGGTCGGAATTTGATACCTGTATATGGAGGCATATCAGCGAAATCATCATCGGTCAACAAAGTTTTATATTTAGTTCCGGGAGCTTTGTGTGCATCTTCAGGAGCAATCCAAGTTGTTTTTCGCCAGTCTGCATTTGGTATTTGATCGAACAATTTTTTGCCGATAAGCTTGTATCCTTGCCATTTTCGGTTACCGTAACCGAAAGTTTGTTCAGGACACATGCTTCCGGCAAAGTTGAGCCAATAGCTATGTACATCCTCGGTAGTCATGATGGATCCCCATACCCATGAATTGGTTAGTACACTGTTGAAGCCGGTAGTATAGCTGTCTCCACCAAACCATTCCTTTTCGGTCAGAGGCATTGCTCCGCTTTCGTTAATGACTTTGCGTGCGTATTCGGCTGCTTTAGTGAAACAAGTTTCTTTTGATGCAATGTTTAAATCTGTATTGTTGTTTAGGGTGTTGAGATCTTCAGGGTAAAGTTCGAAACGAGATCCCATTTCCAGCCACATACGTGCCATCAGACCATGGACAACCGGGGTACAGGGCAAGTTTTTGGTTGGGCGTTGATAATCACTCAAAAGCTCCTCAGCTGAGGCTAGATCATCTAATATGAATTTGTATACGGCATAGAAGGGAGCACGTGGATTATTACGCCCTTCTTCTTCTGTGGTTTCATCGGTAATAATGGGTACGGTTATGCCATATAAATTTTTACTGGCTGCTTCTGCATCTAATTTCTCTACTCCTGTTTTTTTATATTCATACATTCGGACTAAGTCCATGTATATCATGGCTCTATAAGATAGGCATATACCTTTATAATACTTGTTTTCGGGTGCATCATCTGCTTTTTCTAAAGCACTCAGTGCATTATTTACATTATTCAGAAACTTGTAGTTATAATACCAAATAGTATTGACAACATCAGCATCACCCAAATCATTACATACTCCATAAGTATCAAAAAAGTCAAATTTGGGTTCGTGGCAGAAGAAGTCTTCGCATGCACTTTCTCTGATTAAATTATATCCACTATATCCAAAATCATGATAAAATTGTGGACCGTAACTTCTAAATGCATTAATAAATGCGACTACTGAGTTTACCATTGCGCTGATAGCTTGGTCAGATTTTCCTATTTGGTCTATGGTAGCTGTGCTACTTTCTGGAAATACCTCTTCGATACAACTGTTTAAGCTTAATGCTGATGACAGACATGCAGCAATCATTAGTTTGGTAATATATTTCTTTTTCATATTTTTGATTGTTTATGTGTTGATTAGAATTGTAAACTTAGACCGGCGGAGAATGCGCGTACGGCTGAATATTCTCCGGATGAATCTTTATTTCCGTTCCATGTTACGCGTGAATCGAAACCTTTTCTTTTTGACCAATAATAAACATTGTCGCAGGCCACATAAATGCGCAGATTAGTTAGATATAGACTTCTAAGTGTTTTTTTTGAAAAAGTATATCCTAATTGAATGTTTTGAATACTTATGGAAGATGCATTAGTTAGAAACCTGTCGGATGTTTTTACACTGTACAGGTCATTGAATTGCCATTGTGGAATATCACTTTGAGTATTCTCCGGGCTCCATGCTTTATAAATATCTTTGTGAACATTATATCCTAAATGAGTTGAAGTAGGAGGTGACATTAATGCTTGGTAACCATAGTCGTATGCCTGACCTCCTATACTGTAGTTTATTTGTGCAGAGAAATCAAAACCATAAAATGAAAGAGAGGTATTGATACCACCGTATAGGTCTGGAACAGCGTCACCACATAAGTATAGATCAGCTTGAGAATAGGTTGTTGTTGTTTTCATCTCACCGGTTTGCTTATCTGTATAATACCATTGTGGTTTGCCTTCTTCGGACACACCTGCATATTTTTGAACATAGTTAGTATACATTGGAAGTCCTTCTCCGTAATAATACAAACCGTTTACATAACCGGCATGTCCATCTATAATGTCTGTTTTTTTACTTTCTGCAAGACGGCTGATCTTATTTCTATAATGTGTTGCATTAAAGCCAATATTCCATGTTACGTTTCTAGTCTTGACTGGTATATATTTTAAATCAATTTCAACACCTTTGTTATTCATGTCGCCAATATTGTCATAATAGCCTGAATACCCTAATGATAAAGGTACGGAAAAACGGTTAAGCATATCAGTTGTTCTGCGATTGAAATATTCTATGCTACCACTTAATCTGCCTTTTAATAGTTCGAATTCTATACCTAAATTTATATTTGTATTGGTTTCCCAGGTAATATTTTTATTTCCTTTTCTGGAAAAACCTAATGATAACTCATTATTGCTGTTATTGATATTGTAAGTATCTACATATAAGAAATCGTCTATTCTGTCGTTACCCTGTTGACCTACAGAAAACTTTAGTTTTAATAAATCGAGCCATTTAATGTCATCCAACCATTTTTCTTTGGTAAGAATCCAAGCAGTTCCCACAGAGTAGAAATTACCCCAGCGATTATCCGGGTGGAAGCGGGAAGAGGCATCGCGCCGGTAAGAAAGTTGGAAAAAATATTTGCCGTCATAGTCGTACATACCTCGGAATAAATATCCTTCAGTATTGTATTTGCTCTTATAGGATGACTCATCGTTGGTACCACTGATGGCACCGTTTAATTCTTGATTCTGAAAAAAAGAGAACATACTGTTTTTGGCTGCGTATAATTCTTCATAAACGTTATTAAAGCTTTCATGACCTGCCATCAATGAAACGTTATGTAATCCGAAGCTATGATTATAATTTAATATTTGTTGTAGGTTGAGGGTTGTTCGATGCCAATGCTGGACATTGATGCTTCCATTCAAGGAATTTGCTGTTCCATAAAAAGGATTTAAAGCATTTTTGTACCGGCTGTCACGTATCGAAGTGCCTGCATTGAATGTGAATTTGAAGTCTTTCAGGAAATTAATATCTATAAATGCGTCTCCATTCAAAGTATTTGCAGAGGTGTTATATGTATCAAGCTGACTTAATTTTATTCCGTTAGAGTTCGGGTTGATGGGACGGTTTAGAGGACCTTGGTTGGATACTCCGAAATCGTACATGTCACCATTTTTATCCTGCATGATCTTACCATTTGTATCACGTAGGTAAAGCGGATATATAGGGGCTGTATTGAATGCCTGGGCAAAGCCGCCGGCCGCTGCATTCTGTATTGAGTGTGTATAACTGATATTGGCACCAAATCTCATCCATGGTTTAGCCTGGTAAGTCGTTTTCAGACGACCGGTAATACGATTATAGTCAGAACCTTGTGCGATGCCATCTTCATCTAGATATCCGAAAGAAGCATAGATTTGCGCTTTGTCACTTCCACCGGAAATATTGACATTATATTCCTGGCGTAAAGCTGTATGGTATGTGGCATCAACCCAATTATCGGGAGTGAGATAATAACCGTTTACTATCCGTCCTAATTTTGCATTAGGATTAAGAAGACCGTTTTTACCAATCAGATATTCTCCTTCAGGATATGAATATACGTTGTAGGATAAACCGCCGGTTTGGCTGTTGGTTCCTATCATATTAGTATTTGCGCTGACATATGCTTGGTCAGGGGTTTGTCCTTGGGCATTTAAATAATAATTGTATAATGCTTTATAGTGTGCTTGATAATATTCTCCTGGATCTTTTATGTAGTCATATTCTATTTCACCACGGGTATTGGCACTCCATTTAGCGTCTACTGTGATTTTTGCATCGCCTGCTTTGGCTGATTTTGTTGTTATAATTATGACACCGTTAGCACCTCGAGCACCATAAAGAGCTGTGGATGCTGCATCTTTTAGTACAGAAATAGATTCTACATCTGCTGGATTGATGTTATTCCATCCTCCTTCGTATGGCATACCGTCTAATACGATGAGGGGATCTGTTTTTGCGCTCATTGAACTGATGCCACGTATCAGAATGCTTGGAGTTTCGCCAGGCTGTCCATTTGTCATTGTCATTTGTAGGCCTGCCACTTGTCCAGATAAACTTTCTATGACATTAGTAACCGGACGTTTAGTTATTTGTTCTGTATGAATCATTTTTGCAGATCCTGTAAAAGCTGATTTTTTTGCAGTACCATAAGCAACTACCAAAACTTCTTCCATCACTTCTGTTGTTGAAGTCATAACAATTTTCATTTCCGGCTTGATGGTTACTTCTTGGGTTTCCATTCCAATGAAAGAAACAATAATTGTTTTGTTGGTAGGTGAGATGTTTGTAAGTGTAAACTGACCATTGATGTCGGTGATTGTTCCATTGGTTGTTCCTTTTACCAATACGGAAGCTCCGATTACCGGTTCGTTGTTTTCGCTTGAGATAACGGTTCCTTTCACTGTTACCTGTGCTTGTGCATGGCTTATTCCTACGAATAAGCATACGAATAGTAGTAATAGTGTCTTTTTCATAATGTTTGTAATAGATTTGTAAGTTTATGGTTTGCACAAACCTAGGAATAAAATCTAATAAATCAAAATATTTTTGATGGTAAATGTTTAAAAATAAAAGCATATTCTAATCAATGTAACAAAAACTTAATAAGCAAGAAAATTAACTTGTTTTTATAAAAGAAGCATCTTAAGCATTTTGTCGTTTCGCTGAACTTTTTAAATACAAAAATCCCCAAATCTAAGTTGATTGATAGATTTGGGGAAAAAGTTAGAAATATCTCTTGTTGCTTTTATTTTTTTTGAGATTGGTGCATAATTTTTAAGATATCACGGTGGAATTTAATCTCTGCACGTTGCAACTTATATATTTTCTTGGGAGATAAGATTTTTTTAAAGCGCTGTAGATATTCCAAATCCAATTTATCGGCTTCAATCCTTGCTTTGACAATACCTTCTATAATTTGTTCGTATTCGGCATCGGTTGTTTTAGGATTTTTGCCTTTGCGTGCTTGCTCCCATGCTTTATCATTTACTGTTTTTTTACGGTCTTGTAATTCGAAGTAGATAGGGAAGAATTTAGTGGCCTCTTCTTGCGTTATTTCTGCTTTGTGCGTGAGATATGCTTCTTGTCTAGCTCTGAATTCTTCTTTGGTGAAACCAGGTTTCTTTTTGTCTTGCGCCTGTAGCGAAATGCTTATATATAAAGTGATAAGCAAGGTTACCAGTCTTTGTATCATGTGGTTATTATTTAATTATACATATCTGAATTTGCATCTGTCAAGTATTGATAGAGCGTATAATCATCCATCATGGAATGATCTAAAATCGTTTCAATATATTCGTCTGAGAATTGTTCAGTTTCCGCTGCTGTAAAAATAGGAGTGTCTTGTTTAGGGGGACCTACAACAACTCTGACGCTGAACATCAATCCACAAAACATAGCTGCCATATATATCCAAGGCTTGATACGTTGCCAAGTAGTTATTGTTTCTTGCGGAGTAGAAGTTTGTTCCTTCTCCGGCAATTTATTCATCAACTCTTTTGAGAAGTTGTCGAAATAACCTTCGGGTACCATGAATGGATTTTTTGTCCCGCATTTTTTTAATAGTTCATCTTCTTCCTTCATAGTGGTTCTCCTTTCTTTGTTAGATACATTTCTTTTAAAAAGGTTTAAAGGTATTCTTTTAAAAAGTTCTCTATTTTTTTCACTGCATGGTGGTAGGAGGCTTTCAGTGCTCCTATACTTGTTCCTAATATTTCAGACATGTCTTCATATTTCATTTCTTGAAAGTATTTTAAATTGAATACTATACGCTGCTTTTCAGGGAGTGTCAGTAATGCCTTTTGAAATAATATTTGAGTTTCATCTCCATTAAAATATGTATCACTTTCCAGTTTGTTCACCATATCTGCATCAGCGTCGTCTATGGATAATTGGTTGGTGGCACGTTGTTTATTTAAAAAGGTTAAGCATTCATTCAAAGCTATGCGGTAAAGCCAGGTTGACATTTTGGCTTCGGCACGAAAATACTCTAGATTAGTCCATGCTTTGATAAATGTATTCTGTAACAGATCATTGGCATCTTCATGAGAAAGTACCATCCGGCGTATCTGCCAATATAGCTGTTCGCTGTATTCGTTGACAATACATTCGAAGGCTTCTTTTTGTCGTGCCGGGTCCTGTAATAAAGCTATTATTTCTTTCTCATTATAAGTGTTCATGTTCCTATTTTTTAATTAGATATCCGGTTTATGTTATGGTTTAATGGATTCTATTGAAATTTTTAATGTTTCCCGTGCAAGTAGAGTGTTAGGAAAAATATCCGATGCTTCCTGTAACAATATGCTTTCATCTTCGTAGCGGGCTGAAAAATGTCCTATAAGAAGTTGTTTTACTTTTGCGGTACGGGCGATTTCTCCAGCCTGTGAAGCAGTTGTGTGAAAGGTTTCTTTCGCACGGGCTTGTTCGCTTTGTGCAAAGGTGGCTTCATGAAATAACAGGTCCACTCCGTATATTTGTTCTATGATACGTGGCAAATAAATAGTATCTGAACAATAGGCATATCGGCGGGGAAGGGCAGAAGGGATAGTCAATTTGTTGTTTGGTACTATTTTTCCGTCCGGTAATGTGTAATCGGCGCCATTCTTTATCCGGTTGAGTTCGTATACGGGGATTTCATAAAAGTCAATCATGTCGCGACGAATATGGGCGGGAGTCTGTTTCTCTGAAAAGAGGAATCCGCATGTTGGTATCCGATGACGTAAGGGAATTGTTTCTATGGTTAGCGAACGGTCGTCATAAATTATTTCAGCTTTGCCCGGATCAAAAGTTTGGAAAACGACTTTGTAACTCATACCTTTGCAAAAAAAGTCGAGTTGCGGAGTAAGAAGACGTTCTAATTCTGCATGACAGTGAATATAGAGTGTGGCTGTCCTTCCCAGCATACCGAAAGTTGATATCAGTCCCATTAGTCCGAAACAATGATCGCCATGCAAATGTGAAATGAATATATGGTTTAGCCGGGTGAATTTCAGTTTTGATTTGCGTAATTGCATTTGTGCTCCTTCACCACAGTCTATCATAAATAGTTTTTCACGGATATTTACGACTTGTGAGGTCGCAAAATGCCGTGTGGTCGGCAATGCTGACCCGCATCCTAATATATGTACTTCAAATTTCTCCATCGTTACAAAGATACTATCTTTTTTGAATGGAAAATAAAAAATGCCGTAAAAACGGCATTATAGGATTGAACTATTTCTTAAGTTTTATTTTCACAGCATTCATACCACGTGACCCTTTTTCTAGTTCAAAAGTCACGATGTTATTTTCTATGATATTGTCTATCAGTCCACTAATATGAAAGAAGTATTTCTCTGCATTCTTCAAATCTTTTACAAATCCATATCCTTTGGATACATTGAAGTGCTCTATTCTTCCTTCATGTACTAGTTCTATCGGTTCTTCAGTTCTACGAGGAGTTGAAACTTCAATGGTGGACATATCCACTTCTTGTGGTTTATTATTAGAAATGGGAGGAGTATCGGTTATCATACCGTTCTCGTCCACATAGGCAATCATATCTTCGAAGGAGGATGTGCCGTTATTTTTTCTTTCTTCTTTTTTCTGCTGTTTTGCTAAACGCTTTTCTTGTTTTTTCTTTTCCAGATCTCGTTTGGTAAATGAAATAGGTTTCGCCATTTGATTCTTTTTAAATTAGTAATATACAGTCCGACCTGCTAAGGGGAAGTGTATGGAATTAATAATGAGGTAATAAGAAAACGGGGGAGAAGTCGTTGTGAAATACTAACTCGAAATTTTATTACTCTATAAAGATACGGTTTTATTACGGATATCCCATAGAATATTTTCCTTTTTAAGAAATAATGGCATAAAAAAGGATGCATTTTAATAAATGCATCCTTTTGGCTTATCTTGAAGTAAACTGATTACTTCTTCTTGTTTTCCAACTGTTCTTTCAAAGCAGCCAAAGCATCGATATCACCTAAAGTGGTAGAAGCTGCCTGATTTTGGATAGCAGGAGCGTCTTCTCTCTTAGTTGTTTTCTTTGCATTAGAAGCTGCTTTCTTTTCAGCTCTTTCTTCTGCCTTGGCAGCATCTTCGAAAATGCGGCTGTGAGACAGAATGATTCTCTTGGCATCCTTGTTGAATTCAATTACTTTGAATGACAGTTTTTCATCCAATTGGGCTTGAGAGCCATCTTCTTTTACCAGGTGTTTCGGAGTTGCAAAACCTTCTACACCATAAGGAAGAGCTACTACAGCACCCTTATCCAACATTTCGATGATAGTACCTTCGTGTACAGAACCTACAGTAAATACAGTTTCGAATACATCCCAAGGATTTTCTTCCAACTGTTTGTGACCAAGGCTCAAGCGACGGTTTTCTTTGTCGATTTCCAATACTTGAACTTCGATATCTGCACCGATCTGAGTGAATTCAGAAGGATGTTTTACTTTCTTAGTCCAAGACAGGTCAGAGATGTGGATCAATCCGTCTACACCTTCTTCGATTTCCACGAATACACCGAAGTTAGTGAAGTTACGAACTTTTGCAGTGTGCTTGGAACCTACAGGATACTTTTCTTCGATAGTTTCCCATGGATCTTGTTTCAACTGTTTGATACCCAAAGACATCTTACGTTCGTCACGGTCAAGAGTCAGGATAACAGCTTCTACTTCGTCACCTACCTTCATGAAGTCCTGAGCAGAACGCAAGTGCTGTGACCAAGACATTTCAGATACGTGAATCAAACCTTCTACGCCCGGAGCAATTTCGATGAATGCACCGTAGTCAGCCATAACGACTACTTTACCTTTCACTTTGTCACCTACCTGCAAGTTAGCATCCAAAGCATCCCATGGGTGCGGAGTCAGTTGTTTCAAACCAAGAGCAATACGTTTCTTTTCGTCATCGAAATCAAGGATAACTACGTTCAACTTCTGATCCAGTTCAACTACTTCTTTCGGATCGCTTACACGCCCCCAAGACAGGTCAGTGATATGAATCAAACCATCTACACCACCAAGGTCGATGAATACTCCGTATGATGTGATATTTTTAACAGTACCTTCCAGTACTTGTCCTTTTTCAAGTTTACCGATGATTTCTTTCTTCTGCTGTTCAAGTTCAGCTTCGATAAGAGCTTTGTGAGAAACAACAACGTTTTTGAATTCCTGGTTGATTTTAACCACTTTGAATTCCATTGTCTTACCTACAAATACATCGTAGTCGCGGATAGGTTTCACATCAATTTGAGAACCCGGCAAGAATGCTTCGATACCGAATACGTCCACAATCATACCACCCTTAGTGCGGCATTTGATGTAACCCTTAATAATTTCTTCATTTTCAAGAGCAGCGTTTACGCGGTCCCAAGAACGAGTAGCACGTGCTTTTTTGTGTGACAGAATTAACTGTCCTTTCTTATCTTCCTGATTTTCAATGTATACTTCTACAGTATCACCTATTTTCAAATCTGGATTGTAACGGAATTCATTCAAAGGAATGATACCGTCTGATTTGTAGCCGATATTGACAACTACTTCGCGTTTGTTCATTGCAATAACAGTACCGTCTACAACCTCGCGGTCGTTTACTTTGTTCAGCGTACCGTCATAAGCTTTTTCAAGATCTTCGTGGCTCATGCTGGTTACAGCTTCGCCGTTTTCATAAGCATCCCAGTTGAAATCTTCAACAGGAGTGATGTTTTTTAAATTTTCCATTAATAAAATTGTTAAAATTCTCAGTTAATTACGTTAGACATTATATTGTTTATCTAATTTCGGGCGCAAAGATACAACAAAATACTGAAACACAAACAAGTTTGCTGAAATTTCTTGCTGATTAAAATTTAAATGGGATATAATCGTTGTTTTTAATTTATGTTTGTACATTTGTAGAAATTTAACCTATTAAAATATGGTAGCGTTCATTTTAGTTTGTTTCTACTTTTAGGTTTTTTATGGGAGATAAGAAAGAGGAAAAGTTTGGAAAAGGAGTTCGTTAAGAAGAAAAATAAGGTGTGTTCCGTGAAAGAATTTTCGGATACCATATTGTATAATGTGGATGCATATATAATTTTGGTTGATCGGAATTTTTTGGTTGAAAAGACCAATTACTATAATTTGAATAATACTTCTGAAAGATAAGCGGAAAGTAATGTCCAGAGGCTTTAACGGTTATTTGTTCAAGCCTCTGAACAAAGAAGCTTTGTTTAATATGCTTCGCCAAATGGATATTTAATCTTCCAAAGAGTAATCAATGGTGGTTACAACACGGATACGTTTGATGTAAGGAGTATTGGCATCACGATCCTCGATACTGAATTGTCCCTGATAAGCTCTTTTTATCTTACCAAGTTCGCTGTCCGAGTCCTTGGCGAATTTAATAGCTGCCGCCCGTGCGTTTTTAGTTGCTTCCTCTATCATTTGAGGCTTGATGTCGTTTAAACCGGTATAGTCATATTGCACATTGTAACGATAATCTCCACCGGTAATAGCGATACCTTGCTTTAAGAGTTCGCTTTGTTCGCTGATCATCTTTCTCACCAGATCTACTTTAGTTGAAGTAACCGTGATGACAGAGGTCACATTATAGCGGAAGGGAACTGAATTATTATTATAACGTTCAGCTTGCATGTCTATAATTTCCGGTGCATTGATACTGATTTCGTTTTCAGTGATTCCTTTCTGTTTCAAGAAGCCGACAATTGTTTGGTTGGTTGTATTTATTTTGTTATATAAGGTCGGGAGATCATTTCCCAGGTCTTTATACATTAAAGGCCAAGTTACTTTATTAGCTGGCACCTCCATTTCTGCCAGACCTTTCACATTCACTACTCTGTCTTTACCAGAGAAAGTGTCCAATCCCTGTTTGATAAAATACCCCATCATCAACATGCCTATAGCAAGGATGACGGCTTCTTGTTTCCAACTTTTCATACTTCAGTCGTTTTTAGTGATACAATTATTTGTTTTGTAAGCGTCAAATGCCTTTTTAACAGAGCCCTGTTCTTGCAGCAATTGTTTTGCTTCTGCTTTATTAATATGTAATTCGTCAATTAGCATTTGTACTCCTCGGTCTACTAGTTTTTGATTGCTGAGTTGCATGTTTACCATCCGGTTTCCTTTTACTCTGCCTAGTTTTATCATGACGGTGGTACTTATCATATTCAGTATCATTTTTTGCCCTGTGCCGCTCTTCATACGCGAGCTGCCTGTGATAAATTCCGGACCGACTATCATTTCGATGGGTATATCTGCTACATTCGAGAGTGGAGAGTTTGGATTGCTGCTGATGCTTGCTGTTAATATTCCGTGTTCTCTCGCTTTTTGCAGCGCTCCTATAACATAAGGAGTTGTTCCCGATGCCGCTATGCCTATCAGGATGTCTTTATTTGTGATGTGATGCTTTTGTAGTTCCATCCAGCCTTTTTGACTATTATCTTCAGCACTTTCTACAGGATGTTTCAAAGCTTGTTCACCACCGGCTATAATACCTATGACACAGGTATCAGGCATACCGAAAGTCGCTGGAATTTCAGAAGCGTCCAATACTCCTAGGCGTCCACTGGTTCCGGCTCCCAAATAGAATATGCGTCCTCCTTGATGCATACGTTCTACTATTTCATTTACTAGTTTTTCAATTTGTGGTATGCAGGCATGAACAGCTGAGGCTACTTTCCGGTCTTCTTCGTTGATACCTTCCAGTAACTCTCTGACGGATTTTTGTTCCAAATCCTCATGTATGGACGGTTGTTCGGTTATTTTTATAAAATTCATACTTCGAAATGATAATCCTTTAATCCTTCCAGTGGACTTTTTAAAACTTTTCCGATGGACACATTCAGTCTTAGAGCTGCTTCTTTTACTTCTTCTTGAAAGTAAAATGCAATAGAACCTGTAAAATGTACAAGAATATCATGATATTCGTATTGCATTACATTACGGGTGAAGAAATCAGTGAAGCAGGAAATTAATAAATTCTGTATCTCTGGTCTATGCTTGTGGGCGAAAAGAAAAGGAGTCAGACCCGCCAGAAAGCGGTTGGCTAAGGGCTGTCGGTATACTTTATCTAAAATCAGTGCTGGGGTCAAATCGTATTCTTTAAGGAAATCTCGGCAAAGGTCATCGGGAAGTTGGTGTTTCAGGAAGTCACCTACCAGACGTTTCCCTAATACGGCTCCGCTACCTTCATCTCCTAAAATATACCCTAACGGAGAAATATTAGCTGTTATTTTTTCCCCGTCATAAAAACAAGAGTTGGATCCGGTTCCTAAAATACATGCAATCCCTGCCGTTTTACCACATAGGGCGTGGGCGGCACCTAACAAGTCACTTTCGACAAGGATATTTGCTTTGGGGAAGTTCTGCGCCAAAGCTGTTTTCACTATATTCGTTTTTTCGGGAATACATCCTGCACCATAGAAATAAATAGTTGTAAATTCAGTGGTGTCTCCCAACTGGGGAGTTAGTGTGGAGGCAATCACTTCTTTTATTTCATCAACTGATTGGTGGAAGGGGTTGATACCTCCTGTTCGAACTGTCCTGCTGTTTGTCTTGGTGTTACCCAGACACCAGTCTGTTTTGGTAGAACCACTATCTGCTATTACTATCATATCGGATAATAAGATGATTATTAGTCTTACAAAAATAGTATAAATTTATCCGATATCCATTGTTTTCCGTATTTATTTGTCGGGCTCTTATATTATTTTAGTAACTCTGTTTCTATATTTAATTTGATGTACAAATAGTTATAATTTTAGTCTGGTGTTCGATTTCTACCCAATTTTGACCAATTTTTCAATAAAGTGTATCTGTTTTGCTGCTATTTTTGTGTATTCGAATTTTTAGGTATGAAACTATGAAACACAATTTATGCCGGACACTTCTGCTTTTTGCCGGAGTATTCCTCTTTGCAACTATAGATGCACATTTTAAGACTACTCCTCAGTCACCTGTTCATATTACTGAAACCGACGAACTGGTTTATAAATCGTATCCTAACGGCGATCGGATACCTGATTTTTCTTTTTGTGGTTATCGCCAATCTGAGTATCCCATTCCTTGGGTGGATGCAAAAGTATATGTTCCTGTCGTGGATGGAGATGCAACCGGTCTTATTCAGCAGGCATTGAATTATGTAGCCTCTCTTCCTATGGAACCGGATGGTTTCAGAGGTGCAGTTCAGTTAGCTCCCGGTAACTATGAATTGAAAGGTAAACTTTTGATGCGGGCTGACGGAGTGGTTCTCCGTGGTAGCGGATGCCATAAAAATGGAGGAACGGTTTTACGTGCATTGGGACCGATGAAAGATGAATTGATTCGTGTTTTGGGTTATAATAATGCGAAAACGGAAGACACTATTCATATTGCCGGGCAGTATGTACCTGTAAATGCTACGGTTATTCCTTTGAAACAAACTGCAACATTGAAGGTGGGAGATAAAATACGCATTGTCCGTCCATCAACAGCCGGATGGCTTTCGGTGCTTGGTACGGATAGATTGGGCAATGAACAGGAATATAATTTCTCGAAATGGACTCCCGGTCGTCATGATATGGTGTGGGAGCGTACTGTGGTTGCTGTTACCTCTGAAAGTATTACCATAGATGTACCATTGACCATGAGCCTTGATCCCAAGTATGGTGGTGGGTATATTTTACCTCTTTCATGGACTGGGAGGATTAATAATGTCGGAATAGAGAATTTGTGTTGCGATTCTGAATATGATCATACTAATTTGAAAGATGAGAACCATCGTTGGCAGGCAATTACCTTCAATCATGTGAAAGATGGATGGGTACGAAGAGTGGAGGCTCATCATTTTGCAGGTTCGGCGGTAATGGTATTGGAGGGAGCGATGCAGGTGACTGTGGAGGATTGTAAATTTCTGTATCCCGTGTCCGAGATAGCCAACCATAGGCGTTATGCTTTTCATACTTTGGGACAATTAACTCTTTTTCAGCGTTGTTATTCTGAAGAGGGGTACCGTGATTTTACAGTTGGGGTTGCCGTACCTGGACCTAATGCTTTTGTACAATGTCATTCCGAACGGCCTTATAGTTTCAGTGGATCTACTGGTGGCTTCTCTAATGGTATTTTGATGGATAAAATAACGGTGTCAGGAGGAATTATTCAATTGGGTTATCGGGATATGGCAGATCAGGGAGCCGGTTGGGTGGCGGCTAACTCTATGTGCTGGCAGGGACGAGCTTCACAGACTCATTGTGTTACTCCTCCTACAGCTCATAATTGGGCTTATGGAATGTGGACGCAACCTTTTGGTAATGGCCATTATGAATTGTCGCATACTTTTGTCAAGCCGGAAAGTTTTTTTTATGCTCAACTGGCGGCTCGTATGGGTAAATCTTCAATGGAAGAAAAGAAAATATTTGTGTACACTACTGATGAAACTACGAAGCCAACTCCCGAGTACGCTCATTGGATGTCTGTACAGTCATTAAAACCGGATATGCGAATGGATGTATGGATAGACAGTATGATAGTGAAATATCCTTTGGAGATAACCCAGAATAATGCTCCTCTTTTAAACGAAGTGAACTGGCGGCCTGAAAAAGAGAAGCATGTGGTCATGGCAGAACCTTTACAAGTGAAAAATGGCTGGATTGTGCGGGGAAATCATATTCTCATTAACGGAACTTATTTTCGCAAGAATATTCCCGGTACTACAGGATGGCAGGGCAAAGGATCACTCAGTCAGTTTGTTCCGGGACGCACCGGTACGGGATATACCGAAGAGCCAGATAGTGTTGCGCAAGTATTATTGCTTTCGGGAGCACATGTGCTTCATCATCGTACAGGATTGTGGTATGAGCGTCGTCGTAATGATCATGAGCGGAATATGCATGCTGATGCTGAAGTTTGGGCTCCTTTTAATGAAATGCCTTATAGCCGTAGCGGGCAGGGGGAAGCTCAGGATCGCTTAAGCAAATATGATCTGAATAAATTCAATCCTTGGTATTGGAATCGTTTGAAGCGATTTGTAGATGTGGCGGATCGAGACGGACTGGTTTTGTTACATGATCATTATAACCAGCACAATATCATAGAAGAAGGAGCACACTGGTGTGATTATCCTTGGCGCTCTGCTAATAATATAAATCAGTTGGGATTTGCGGAAAAGACTGTTTTTTCGGGGGACAAGAGAGTGTATATGGCAGAACAGTTCTATGATATTACTCGTCCGGTTATCCGTGAATATCACAGTAAATTTATTCGTCAGAGTGTAAATGTGTTCCATGACAATAATGGTGTGGTACATAGCATTGGATTGGAATATACCGGACCATTGAATTTTATGAACTTTTGGTTGGAAGAGGTCAATGCGTGTGATAACCATCAGTTAGTGGCGTTGACAGCAACAAAAGATGTGCAGGATTCTGTCTTGAAAGATAAAAAACATACTTCAATGGTTGATGTGATTGATATCCGTCAGTGGCATTATCGCGCAGATGGAACTTTATACGAACCTCAGGGAGGGGTAAGTCTGGCTCTTCGCCAGCATGCGCGACTGATTGATCCGGGCACGGTATCTTGTGCCAGTGTTTATCGTGCGGTACGTGAATATCGCTGTAAGTATCCTGATAAAGCTGTGGTTTATAATGGTAGTACAATTAGAGTTCCTCGTAATGCTATGAATTGGGCTATATTTATGGCGGGTGGCTCTTTTGCCAAAATTCCGCCGATTGATGAATTACCGGTTTATGAGAAGGCTTCTTCTTTTTCTCCTATAGATAGACAGACCGATATGGATACTCAGTGGGTAATGGGGGCTGTCGGAAAGGGATACCTTGGGTACTGTGTGAAGAATGAGATTAATTTGGATTTGATGGGAGATAGAGAAACGTATAAAGTCTTTTGGATTGATCCGGATAAAGGAACGGTTATAAAAGAAGATGGTAGCGTGAGAGGAGGTGGAAAAGTAATTTTAAAGGCTCCTGCTGAAAGTTCTATTTGTTTTTTACAATTGTGATTGCAAAGCTTTTGTAAAACTGTTGGTTGAGTAATAGGAACGGATTCCAATCTTGTTCCTATTACTTATAAGTTAGTGCTTTTTTATATAAACAGACTTTTTTAATAATTGAGCCAAAGCTTCATTGCAGCTATCTTTTCTCTGCTTACAGTAATTTTATCTTTAAATGGCGGTTTTACCTGTACTATTATTTTTCCTAAAAAATAGTTTTCTATTTTCTGTATGGCATGTACACTAACCAATGTTTGCCGGTTGGTGCGGAAAAAAATATCTGGGTTTAGTTGTTCGGACAGTTTGTCGAGCGATAAATCTATGATATGCTCTTTCCCTTCTTTTGTGACGGCAAAAGTAATTTTGTTTTCAGAATAGAAATAAGCTATATCTTCTACTTGCAAGGTATACAGCTTTTCGTCTCCTGATATCAGGAAGCGGGTACGGTATTTTTTTTCCGGATTACTTATATTTTTCAGTAAGTTCAGTAATTCATTGGATGAGCTCGATAGGTTGGCATTGCCATATCTGGCAGTTAATCTTTCAAACTTTTCGATGGCTTCGGCCAATCTTTCCCTGTTTATTGGCTTCAGCAGATAGTCTATGCTGTTTACAGTAAAAGCACGTATGGCATATTCGTCGTAGGCGGTGGTAAAAATAATCATACTTTCCGGTTGGGTCTGTTCTATGAAAGTGAAAGAAATGCCGTCGGTCAGTTGGATATCTAGAAAGATTATATCCGGGTGTGGATGCTCTTGGAACCATTTTACAGATCCCTCTACGCTGCCGGGTAATACAACTATCTCCCAGTCTGGCCTTAATCCTGACAACATTTTATGTAACAGGCATCCTGCAGGAATTTCATCTTCTATAATAGCGGCTTTTATCTTATTCATTCAGCAAAGGTATTTTAACGGTGAAATATTCAGAATCGTCAATAATTGTGATATGCAAGTTGCAAATCAGCAGATAGCGGGCAGATAAGTTCTTCAGTCCCATTCCTGATTTTGCAACATTCTTTTTTAATTTGATCTTGTTTCTTACGGAAAGAGTTTGATCTTTGTCAGAATAATCCAAATGGATGACCATTGGATTTTCCATATTGATGATGTTATGTTTTATCACATTTTCGATAAGCAACTGTAGAGTTAATGAAGGAATTTTCTTGTTCAATAACGTGGGGGGTATTTTGTTTTCCAGTTGAATACATTTTCCCAGACGCACTTGATGCAGATAGATATATGAATCCAGAAATTCCAGTTCATTACGTAAAGTAACAAGTCCTTGTTCCTGACTTTTTAGGATATAACGATAAACATCCGATAGCTTTTGTGTAAAAACTACTGCGTTTTCCGGATTGTATTCTATTTCGGATATTAAAGTATTCAAACTATTGAACAGGAAATGTGGATTTAATTGATTTTGTAAAGCCGTGTATTGTGCTTTGATGGAACTTTCTTCCAGTTTCATTGTTTTTTCATGCAGAATAACCAGCTGCCTGTAAAAAGCGTTCATGATACTCAGGCTCACAATCACAATTTCTACCAACCATATAATCATGATCAAGCGCAGGCCCGGACTGCTTAGTACAAATGGGAAGGGCAGTTCCAGCAATACTTTACAGATGGTCAGAGTAGCGTAATTCATGAAGAAAAGAATAGCTGCAATCAAAATGCAATTGATGATCAGTTTGTTTCTCTTCTTGATAAAGAATAGATAGCTTTTTTTCAGCCATCGGTTGATGAATATCAGACTAAAGCCTACCAGATTGAATATGAATACCACAGAAATAAATCCCAGAAAGGAGATTAATATTTTCTGATGTTGAGGCGTAAGGTCGGTATATAGTACCAGCGAAAGGTATGAGAAACATGCCAGACCTGAAAACAGGAAAAAGTTGAAGAATTGATTGTATTTATTTTGCATAGCCATTCCGCTGCTGAAAATGATTTGGGTTATTTTACAAAACTATGAAAAAAAGAGGAAATTCAGAAAAAAATAGAATACTTTCCAAATCTCCTCTTTTATGAGCAAACGCTTAGTATGGATTAAAAACAAACTCCTACACGCACACCCATGCTATTTCTTCCATCTTCAGAATAAGTCAGGATATCGGTTTGATTGGTTGCGTAGCTATAATATACGGCTACATGAAATCCCAGACGCTGATAAGGTACCGGATGAATATCTATTCCCAATTCGGGTGATACATAGAATCCCCACGGGCGTTCATACCATTGTACCAGATTGTTGTAAATGGAGTTTTGAGAATACATGGCACCCGATTTGACTCCGAAGTAAGGTTTTACATACCTGTTATCCAGTAACTTGTAGGATACAGATATTCCAAAGGGAAGTTGGAACGCCGATTGTTGCTGGTCTGTTGTCAATGAAGCCGTTGGGGTGAGGGGGATAGTCTGGCGGTCCACGTATCGGTGATTGGTATGAAAATTAAGGAAAGCTCCTATAGACCAATAGGGAGTCAGATCATATTTTCCTTCAAAGTTCATTCCCCATCCGCTGAATTTATCGGCAAAGTTGCTGTTCAACGGCATATTCATCTGCCAGTCTACGTTGAAATGTACATTTTCCCAGATCTGTGCTTTACTTGTGAAACAAAAGAGAACTAATAACACTCCGATGAGGATACGTTTGGGAGCTCTGTGTTTTAATATTTTCGTTTTCATGATTTTCCGGTTTTATTGTTTGTTTGACAGATAAGGAGATTGTGCAAATGCCTGATTGACGGCATTTAATGTCAACTGCATATTGAAATGGGAGTTTCCGTATAGCAGTCCTGACGCATAAGCATGCCAGATGACAGGCAGTTTGTTTTGGTTAGACTGATCGACAGGTTGTCTTAAATCAACCATTTCCATAATCAGGGTTCCTGTGTCATAGCTGTAAGTTACCGGATAAGGATAATACCATCCTCCTCCCCAGTAAGGTCCCCAGAATCCGGCATCCCACCAGCCGCCATACCATCCTCCTGTGGTTATTTGTATTCTTTGTTGGGCGTATGACAACTGAATGCCTACATTGGCTTTTTCTTTATCTTCCGTCCTTACATAGCCTTTCTGTTCCATTTCATGGGCTACTGCACTGATAATGTTTTGGGCATTTTCATCTTTCCAATAATTGGCTTTCAGGCTGTTGTCCGGAACCAGAATGCTATCTGGCAGATAATAGGTGGAAAACTCATTGAAATGTACACTGTTGTCATAATCGGTGTAAACGCTGTAGTCACTATCCAGTTTATTCATATCCGGATCTTTCTCGCACGAAGTAACTATCATGGCAAGCATGAATAGTGGAAATAGTAGCTTCTTCATATTCCTATTATTTTAGTTAAGTAGTTTATAGTGAGCGTCCTTTAAACACATTGGCTTTCTTTAATGGCAATATTTGACCGGATAAAGTCATGTGGCTGGAATTAAAGTTCGGAAGAATATCTACAGTCGCATTGTTGCTTCCATAAGGTATATCAATGCTTACTTGGGCTGAGATTCCGATTCCCATCACGTTCATACTGACATGAATATTACCTTTTTTGTCGGTTTTTACTTTATAGTTCGAAGCATTCCCGTCTACGGTAATACCTCCTAGTCCGTTCGGACCGCTGAAAGGTACATTGAATGCTACTTGCACTACAGCCTTGTCACCGTCCAGTCCTACAAAGTTGGTGTTGGATGAAACGAAAGCGGAGGTTCCGTATTTAAAGTAAACTCTGTCCGCTTCCAGTACAAAGGTTTGGTTGTCTATTGCCTCTTTGGCTTCCTGAAATAACATTTTGTCCAAAGCTTCCTGAGCTGCTTTTTTTTCCTGACGTGTCATTTCCTTTTCTGTTGTTTGTGCCTGTGAGTACTCTACGCAGGTAAACAAGGTTACTAATGTTAATATTACAACTTTTCTCATAATACCTACTTTTTTATTTTATGTTGTTTTCCTATTGAAATCCGGTACAAGCATAATAAGCTTTGGCATAAGTAGGTAGTAATTTGTTACTGAAACGGAAAAACCGGTTGCTGAAGTGTATTTTTGAAGAACTGAAATTAAAAGTGTGAAGAGGAATGAATGGGAAATAAACAGCCCTGGAAATCTGCTTTAACAAAATTTCCGGGGCTTATGTTCTATGAACTATAAAGTGATTAGAAAGACCTTCCTTTAAATACATTTGACTTGTCAAGCGGCAGTAGTTCACCGGATAAAGTCAGGCGGTTGGAATTGAAGTTGGGCCGTATATCTACGGTGGCATTGTTGCTTCCATGAGGTAATGTTATGCTTACCTGAGCAGATATACCCACCCCCATTACACTCATTGTCAGATACATGGTTCCTTTCTTGTCGGTTTTGATCTTGTAACCGGAAACATTGCCGTCTACAGTGACACCTCCTAATCCGTTAGGGCCGCTGGCAGGAATGTTAAACGCTACCTGTACGGATGCTCTATCGTCGTCTACCATTACAAAATTGGTATTAGAAGAAACAAAGGCATTTCTGCCTCTTTTAAATATAACCCGGTCAGCTTCCAGTGTGAAAGCTTTGTTTTCTATAGCTTGTCTGGCTTCTTCGAACAAGGCTTGTTCCATGGCTTTTTGCGCCTCTTTCTTTTCCTGACGTGTCATTTTCTTTTCTGTTGTTTGTGCTTGTGAGTAGTCTATGCAGCAAAACAAGGTGACGAATACTAATAAAATAATCTTTTTCATATATGTATCTTTTATGTTATTGTTTGAATATGAAACAAATATAATAACTGTTTTGTTGAGAGGACTTTATCTTATTTTTTAGGTTAAAACTCTTCCTTGTCATATTCTTTCTAGTCTGTTTTATTTGGCTTGAGTTTGCAAGTATAGCATTATTTTCTGTCTTTCTATTTTTTAAAAAAGATTTTTTCTTCCGGGGGCTATGTGAACTTCTATTTATTTTTTTCTCTATAGAGTTTCTTTTCTACTGCCACTGCTGCCACCTTTTGTCTGGAATGCTCATAAATAAAGGCTTTGAGGGGTGATGGCAGCAGAATATTTGAAGGGATGGAAAATGTTACTGCCACCATTTTAGGATATTCTTTTTGATAATAGTAATTGCAGGAAGATTGTCAACCCGGCAAAGAAATAACTCTTGAAAGAGTCAACTGATATTATAACTAAGTATTATCTCTGTCAACCATCCGTACAAGTAAGATGAAAGAGTAGTCAACCTAAAGCGTTAAACTACACTGCATTCATTCTACATGCCGAGTTGTTTCAGACTGTTCCATTAAGTTGAAACCGAAACATCATGCGGTTGAATGTATCAGAAGATAAGCATGTATTGTTCGGAAGTTCCTTATCTTTTTTCAAAAGGAGCGGAAGAATTCCTCTAAATATATGTTCCTTTTTGTGGGAATAATTCGAGTCTTGATGAGAAAAGTATTATAAGAGGTGGTGGCAGCCTTTTGGGTATCTAAAAAATACTGCTGCCACCACCTCTATAAGATGCTTATATCTAGATTGTTACTTCTGATAAAAGCTCAGTAGTGGTAGCAGAAATGAAAAACTCTGTTGGAGAAAGAGGGCAAAGTCTCTGTTTGTAGATGTATTCTTCATCATCGGCATCAATCTTTTTTTTTGCCGAATTCCGGATCAATCTTTAATAGTGCCGTCACCCCAAAGGTTACAGCGCAACATATCATAATCCAGATAAAGAAATGGTTGTATCCCATCTGGTCCTGAAGCCAACCGGCGGCCATTCCGGGAATCATCATGCCTAATGCCATAAATGCGGTACAAATGGCATAATGTGCCGTTTTATGTTCTCCGTCCGCAAAATAAATAAGATAAAGCATATAAGCTGTGAAACCGAATCCGTAACCGAATTGCTCTATAAAAATGCAAATATTGATAAGGTATAGGGAATCGGGTTGGACATAACTGAGGTAAACATAGACTAAATCAGGTAAGGAAATAGCCCATACCATCGGCCACAACCATTGTTTTAAACCGTTACGGGCTACGGCTATTCCTCCTAAAATACCTCCAAGGGTAAGCCCGATGATGCCGACTGTTCCTTGTACGAAACCTATCTCCTCAGTGGTGAGCCCCAAACCACCTTCTTCAATAGGATCTATAAAGAAAGGAATACACATTTTTGCCAGTTGTGCTTCCGGTAAACGGTAGAGTAACATAAAGAGAATAGCAATACTTGCCTGCTTTTTCTGAAAGAAACTGGCAAAAGTGCCAAAAAATTCTTTGAGTAGGGTAGAAGCGGAAACTTCTTTGGCTGCATGGTCTGAATCCGGATGGGGAAGAATAAACTTATGATAGATCCACACTCCCAGGAAAAGCCCGGCCAATACAAAAAAGGTGATGGACCAGGCGTAAGGTATATTGTCTGTTACAATTTCCAGTCTTCCTGCAAGCATGATAAGCAACCCTTGTCCTGCAATAGTCGCAATGCGATAGAAAGTACTGCGGATTCCTACAAATAAAGCTTGCTGGTGCGAGTCCAGTGCCAGCATGTAAAAACCATCGGCAGCAATGTCATGCGTGGCAGAGCTGAATGCCAACAACCAGAAAATTGCCAACGTAAGTTGGAAAAAGTGTTCGGTGGGGATGGTGAAGGCTATGCCTGCCAGTCCCGCACCCATTAAGAGTTGCATAGTGACGATCCACCAGCGTTTCGTTTTGATAAGGTCTATGAAAGGACTCCACAAAGGTTTGATAACCCAGGGCAGATTAAGCCAGCCGGTATAAAAAGCCAGTTCGGTATTGCTGATTCCTAATCTTTTATACATAATGACTGAAATAGTCATCACTGCCACGTAGGGCAGCCCTTGTGCAAAGTATAGCGTGGGTATCCATGCCCACGGTGAAGTATGTTTGTTTTTCATTATTCCTTTTTCATTTTAAAGATTCCGGATGGAAATCCTATCCGGCGCATGGCTTGGTGGATCGGTTAATAGAAACGGCGGATATCTGCACCTTTATAATAATGCAATAGAATTTCGTCGTAGGTATATCCCCGTTCCCCCATTACGGCAGCCCCGATTTGGCACAGGCCTACTCCATGTCCCCAACCGGCACCCGTTAGCAGAAACCATTCGGGGACGCCGTTTTTCAATTCTCCCTTATCTACTACAAAGGCTGAACTGAATAGGTGGGACGAAGACAGGGTACGACGTATCTCCAATTCTTTTCCGATAGTCAATGTTTTCAAAGAACCTACAATTTTCAGTTTGCAGATACGTCCGGACTTGCCACGTTGGATGGGAATCAGGTCGATGATGTCTCCATAATCTGATTTTGTATTTTGACGGATCAGTTCGGCTAGCTCTGACTGGGAATAACGCACTTTCCAACGATAGAAATCTGTGGTTTCCTGATCGTAATTGTTCAGTATTTGTGAAATTACTTTTTTATCGTGGGTATCACAGAACGAAACGGGAGAAGTACGTATCCAACGTTCTGCCTCTTCTTCTTTAGTCAGATCGGGTAACGGACGGTTTTCTTCTTCTTCCGTATCACGGATGGTAGACAAATAGGGATAATTCTTATCTTCCCAGCAATAGCCGAATTCCTCACTTGCACCTCCGCAACATTTAGAGAAACGAGCATCGCAGATGCCGCGTTCATACATTAGTAATTGCCCTCGGGTTGCCTGTACTGCTTCAGTTACGGCAGCACTGGATGCCTTGGTTATTCCCTGATAACGTTGGCAATGATCATCTGCACAAACGTCGAATATGGTGTGGTCTTCCCGGTCGTACCAACGGATATATTCGGTATCGGTCTTGATAAAGGAAAAGAAACCTTCATTTTTGCCACTTAAAGCTTTGCGTTTCTCTATTTGAGCAAACAGCCAGCTGCGTGATACCACGGCATGTGCTTTCAGAAACTCTAAAGAGGAGGTGGCGTTCATCTCCGAAGAGATGACGCTTATCAAATAGTCTTCGGCGGGAAGAATATTGATAGCGGTGATTTTGCCTTCGTCCACCACTAGTTTCAGTGTTCCCATAAAACTTTGGGTTTCTTGCCGTTCCCAGTGGAAATTAATTCCGATGGTTACGTCATATAATGAAAACGAGGCATGTTCGTCTTGTGGAGTGAAGGTCAGTTCGCGGTAAAGATTACCATTCCACAGAATACCTCCTTCGCTGAAGGCTACTTGTTGTTCACCACAGACCGTTTCTCCTTTAGCGAAAAAATTGCCGTTCAGTGAAAAATGAATTTCTTGTGCGTTTACTATTCCTACGCTTATTTCGGGTTCTTTCATTGTTATTCGTCTTGTTTATGGGCTTGCTGTAATTCCTTCATCTCTTCGTGTTCTCTCTATCTTTTTGCTTTCTCGTCAAAATAACGTCCGGGTATCTTCTCGGCTTCTTCTACTGTTATTCCCACTTCTTTTATGATGGATGCCACTTTTTCTTCTGTTATTTTGTCGAAATCTTCCTGACGGGTGGTGACGATTACGCCAGCCATGTCCAAAGCTCCCGGACTGATGAGCATCTGTTCGCTGCCTTTTGCAAAGTAGCAGTCGGGACGGTGCTTGCTGCGGGGAAAAACCACCGTATAGTATAGATGGCCTTCCTTCCATAACAGCAGGTTGAACTTCGCTTCTTGTCCGTCTTCATCCGGTGGGAAAGCGGCGAGGGCGCTGTATAACAGGGAGTCGTCATAATGCGTGTTGCTTGAGAGGATTACCAAAGGACAGGGATAGTCCTTGGTGTTGAGGTAAATTCGGCTACATTCTAGTGGATAATCTTCCTCTTCTTCTAGGTAGGGAAAATACATGCTGCGTATATCGATTGTCTGTGCGTGGGTTATCAGCTGTTGTACGTTCGGGATGATGGGAACATCAGTTTTTCTGACTCCTTGAAGATGGAGATGGTCCGGTGCAGAGGCTCCGCAATGTGCTCCATTATAGAATAGGGCGTAGTCCGGATATTTCTGTACGAATGCACGGACGTCATCGTAACTGAAAATATTCTCATCCATGAGTTGGGGGATGTGATCTTTATGGGCGATAGTGAGGTGATCCGGCAATATGGGATAAGGGTTAACGCATATTCTGTTTGCAGTGATGGTTTCCAGTGCTTTCTGCTCCTTAGGCTGGTTTTCCTTGCACAGGAAACAGGGGCGTGCTTGGATGCTGTCCTTATCCACTTTGGCGGTAGTCGAAACCGCACGCTGTGCATTGCACTGTACCACAAACGTGTAGCCGTTTATGGACAGTTCCTTGGTCTGTACAGTCTGTAATGCCTCGTGGTTGTGGTGTGCCAGTGGCCAGCACGCCAGTTGGCTGTCTATAAATCGCTTGATTTCATTCCGGTTCTTCAGCTCTTCTGTATATTTTTTGCGGATTCCCAGTTCACGGGTGCGCAGGCTGTCTTTGTAGTGATTGTTGGCATTGGTCTGCTCTATGCTCAGGGCGGCATCCGAGTTCCCTTCCCAGCGGCGGCACAGATAGAGTACATCATAGATTCTTCCTATCTTATATTGGCGCGAGAAAATGAGTCCCAGGGCATAATCTTCTCCGTAGCTGACATTGGGCACGCCTGTTTCGCGCAGGATAGGTGTGAAGAATGCGCGCGGAGCTCCCAGACCGTTGATGCGCAATGCGTTATTGTGTCCGTTCTCTTTCGTCCACTCGCTATGGTCTATCACTCCCGGAGCGATGGTGTTCAGCCGGAAGTCCGTCATGCGGTAAGTTCCTATTACCATGGCGCATTGCTCTTTGTAGAACGTGTCTACGATGGTTTGCAGGGTATGGGTGTCGCTGTACAGGTCATCGCTGTCAAGCTGTATGGCGAAGCGTCCGCACCGGGGGTGGTTGATTGCGAGGTCCCAGCATCCCCCTATGCCCAGATCGGTACGTTGGGGCTGAAGGTGGATTACCGCTTTGTTGTCCTTGTATTGACCGATGATTTCTGTGGTTCCGTCTGTCGAGTGATTGTCCACGACGATGATGTTGAATGGAAAGCGTGTTTCTTGTGTGAGTGCCGACCGGATGGCATCGTCAATGGTACGGGCGCGATTGCGCACGGGGATGATGACGGAGGCTTCATATTCGAAATTTCCTTTCTTTACATCCGTTTCCACACATATGGGTTCAAGGAGGGCATTGATGGATTTCAAGTATCGTGTGAATGCTTCTTCCATTTCTATCTGTATTTCCCTGTTACGGGGATTTACGTAGTCGAACTGCTTTTCGCCGGACAGGCGGTTGTCGCTTTCTGTTTCCGTATAAAGATATTCGTTGATATGTACCAGATGAGAATGGAGGGTAAGGAACAGACGCAGTTCATAAAGGGCGGCATACTTTCTTTCCTCTGTCATTTGGAGACTGGCGAGGATGAATTCCGTTCTGTTGAATATCAGTAGCGGACCGAAGTCGAAATCATCACGCACACTGCCGGGTTGGTAGTCGTTGACGGGATGTTTCTTCTTTTCTCCGTTTTTCCATTCATGATGGTCGGCATAGACCATGCCGCATTCTCTGTCCTGCAGGAAGTCCGTCATGCGTTCCAGTGCCTTGTAAGCCAGTTCCAAAGCAGAAGTTTTGGTATAGAGCAATATATAAGGTGTGTCTGCTTTTTCAGCAATCATCTTCATTGTCTTAGAACTGGTTAGTGAATCAACAGGTAATATTTCGCATCCTTCGGGGGTGGATAATGTCTTGTTGGGTTCGATGTTCAGCAGATAGATTTTGTTGACTATGCTACTTTCTTTTAGAGCATGGATTGTCTGTTCTGCCGCTGTGCTTTCCCTATAAGGAATAAAGCAATTAATTGTTTTTCTCATTGTTAAAAAGTATTTCTCACGGCAAAGATAGGTAATATATCTTATTTTTTCTCTACCTTTGTACGCTAATTGTCTTTTAAATATAAATGGAAACTCCGAAAACAGCATTACTTGGCAGGACATTGGATGAGATTCAACAGATTGTGAGGAATCTGGGAATGCCTAAATTTGCCACAAAGCAGATTACGTCTTGGTTGTATGATAAAAAGGTGGAAACGATAGACGAAATGACCAATTTGTCATTAAAGCATCGCGAAACATTGAAAGAAGGGTATGAGGTGGGAGCATCTGCTCCGGTGGAAGAAATGCGTTCGGTAGACGGTACGGTGAAATATCTTTTCCGTACACCGGCTCATAATTTTATTGAAGCGGTTTATATACCCGATGAGGACCGGGCTACTCTTTGCGTTTCCTCGCAAGTGGGATGCAAGATGAATTGTAAGTTCTGTATGACCGGGAAGCAAGGTTTTACAGCTAATCTGAGTGCCCATCAAATATTAAACCAGATCTATTCTATTCCTGAAAGGGAAAAGCTGACTAATCTTGTTTTCATGGGTATGGGAGAGCCTTTCGACAATCTGGATGAGGTGTTGAAAGTGCTTGAGATTCTGACTTCAGAATATGGTTACGGCTGGAGCCCGAAACGCATCACTGTTTCTTCTGTGGGTTTAAAGAAAGGACTGGAGCGCTTTCTGAATGAAAGTGATTGTCATCTGGCTATCAGTATGCATACTCCGATTCCTTCGCAACGAAGGGATTTAATGCCTGCCGAGAAAGCTTTTTCCATTACGGAAATTATTGATATATTGCATAATTATGATTTTAGCAAACAGCGGCGTCTGTCTTTTGAGTATATCGTATTCAAAGGGGTGAACGATTCACTTATTTACGCTAAAGAGATTGTGAAACTTTTGCGCGGCATTGAATGTCGTGTCAATTTGATCCGGTTTCATGCCATTCCTAATGTGGATTTGGAAGGGGTAGATATGGAAACAATGGTTGCCTTCCGTGATTACTTGACGCAGCATGGCGTATTTGCTACGATCCGTGCTTCAAGAGGAGAAGATATTTTTGCTGCTTGTGGAATGTTGTCAACGGCTAAACAACAGAAGGAGAAAGGTGTTACATTACAGTAAATAACAACAATAATACCATATAATTATGAAACAAATAGCATTTTATTTAAGTTTGGTGCTGGTGGTTCTGGTACTGGCTTCTTGTAAGAAGGGACAAAAGAACTTGTTTACCCCCACGTCCAGCGGTAGACCTTACGAAGTATTGGTCGTAGTAAATAAACCTGTATGGGACCGTCCTGCAGGACGTGCATTGTTTGATGTATTGGATACCAATGTGCCCGGACTGCCCCAGGCGGAGCGTTCGTTTCGTATATCAAATGTGGACCCTCAGCATTTTGACCGTGTGCTGAAAATATTCCGTAATATCATCATTGTGGATATTCAAGATATTTATACTCAGCCCAAACTCAAGTTTTCCCGTGATGTTTATGCGTCTCCACAGATGATTATGACAATTCAGGCTCCTAATGAAGACGAATTTGAGGAATTTGTAGCAAAGAACAGTAAAGTGATTATAGATTTCTTTGTGAAAGCTGAGATGAATCGTCAGATAACTTTGTTGAAACAAAAACATAGCGATGTGATTTCCACTAAGGTAGGAAGTATTTTTGATTGTGATATCTGGGTGCCGATAGAACTGGCTAACTATAAAGAAGGCAAAGATTTTTTGTGGGCTTCTACTAATCGTGCTACAGCGGATATGAATTTTGTAATGTACTCTTATCCTTATACAGACAAGGATACCTTTACTAAAGATTATTTCATTCATAAACGTGATTCTGTAATGAAAGCAAATATTCCGGGTGAACGCGAAGGAATGTATATGGCAACAGACTCTATGTTTGTGGATGTGGAAGATATTGTTGTAAAAGGAGAGTATGCGCAAGAAGCTCGCGGATTATGGGAAATGGAAGGTGACATGATGGGAGGTCCGTTTGTGTCTCATGCACGGGTGGATCGTGCTAACGGTCGTGTCATTGTGGTTGAGGCCTTTATTTATTCACCGGATAAATTGAAACGTAATCTGATGCGTCAGATGGAAGCTTCACTTTATACATTGAGATTGCCCAATGAAAGCTTGATTGACGAAATTGTAATTAGTGGTAATATTCCGGAAGAAAAAATAGATACAACAAGCCGGGTAAAGTAAGAAGAGACATTATAATATATAATATAGATGGAAGATAACTACAAGATACGAGTTGGTATTACTCATGGGGATATCAACGGAGTAGGATATGAAGTAATTCTCAAAACTTTTTCGGATCCTACCATGCTGGAACTTTGTACACCCATTATTTATGGATCACCTAAAGTGGCTGCTTATCATCGTAAAGCAATGGATATTCAAACAAATTTCAGTATTGTCAATTCTGCAGATGATGCTCAGCCGGATAAACTGAGCATCGTGAATTGTACGGAAGACGAATTGAAGGTGGAGCTCTCCAAACCGACACCGGAAGCTGGTAAAGCAGCTTTGGATGCGTTGGAGAGAGCTTTGCAGGACTATCGGGAGGGAATGATTGATGTTTTGGTAACTGCTCCTATCAATAAGCATACCATTCAGTCGGAAACTTTTCATTTCCCCGGTCATACAGAATATATTGAAGAGCGTGTGGGGGAAGGACAGAAAGCGTTAATGATTTTGCTGAAGAATGATTTCCGGGTAGCTTTGGTGACTGGTCATGTTCCTGTACGCGAGATAGCACAAGATATTACCAAGGAACTTATTATGGAAAAATTGGCTGTTTTCCATCGTTCTTTAAAAGAGGATTTTGGCATCGACAGTCCGCGTATAGCTGTGTTTTCATTAAATCCTCATGCGGGTGATGAGGGATTGATTGGTACGGAAGAGAGTGATATCATAATTCCGGCAATGAAGGAAATGGTTGCTAAAGGCATTCAGTGTTTCGGACCTTATCCGGCCGATGGCTTTATGGGATCTGGCAACTATACTCATTTTGATGGAATTCTAGCTATGTATCATGATCAGGGATTGGCTCCTTTCAAAGCTTTGGCAATGGATGAAGGAGTGAATTACACGGCAGGACTTCCTATTGTACGCACTTCTCCGGCACATGGTACTGCGTATGATATTGCCGGACAAGGGGTTGCCTTGGAAGATTCTTTTCGCCAGGCTATCTATGTGGCTATGGATGTTTTCCGTAATCGGATTGTCGAAAAAGAAATCCATGCACATCCATTGCGTAAACAGTATTATGAGAAACGGGATGATAGCGATAAACTGAAGTTAGATACCATTGATGATGAAGATTGATGGTGAACCGGTCTAAAATATAATTTCAAGAAAAAGAGTAGAAATGAAATTTGCAATTATATCAGCGGGTGAAGGCTCCCGACTTTCACAAGAAGGGGTAGCTTTACCCAAACCTTTGGTGCAACTGAACGGAGTTGCCATGATTGACCGTCTGATACAGATCTTTGTGCGCAACGGGGCTGATAAGGTGGTCATCATTATTAATAATGAAAGTCCGTTGACAAAAGAGCATTTGGCAAAACTACAGGCGGAAGCGACAGTGCCATTGGAAGTAGTTGTGAAAACTACGCCTAGTTCAATGCATAGTTTTTATGAACTGAACTCTTATTTGAAAGACGATAAGTTCTGTTTGACTACTGTAGATACCATATTCCGTGAAGAAGAATTCTCGACTTTTATTGAAGCGTTCAAACAATCGGACAAAGATGGATATATGGCGGTGACCGATTTCATAGACGATGAAAAACCGCTTTACATTTCTACAGATGAAGCTTTGAACATAACTGGCTTTCATGATGAGGCCATCTCCGGATGCCGCTATATATCGGGAGGAATTTACTGCCTGACTCCGACAGCGGTCAAGACATTGCACGGGTGTATGGAAAAAGGTATGTCCCGTATGCGCAACTTCCAGAGGCAGTTAGTGGCCGACGGCTTGAAATTAAAGGCTTATCCTTTTACAAAAATTCTGGATGTAGACCATGCCAGTGATATAGTGAAAGCGGAAAACTTTCTGACCGGTAAGGACGAGTAATTTAAAAGATAACATAAAGGAATGAATGTGATTTCAATAATAGGGGTAAGCCGTGGAAACGAATATTCACCCAATCATGTGGACAATGATGCCGCCATATTTAATAAGGTGGTGGAAGAGTTGGGACAATTGGGCTGTGAAGTTGAGGTTTATGCCGAGAAGGATTTCGTGGAGCAGGGTGTCAAAGGAGATATCATTTTTGATATGGCCCGTGATAAAGCAACAATAGCCCGCTTGAAGTCTTTGGAGGATGGAGGTGCGTTGGTGATAAACTCTGCTTACGGTATAGATAATTGTGTACGTAGACCCATGACGGAGCTACTTATAAAAAGAGGAGTTCCTCATCCGCAGAGTTTTATTATTTCCACAGCAGACGAGTATTCTGAAAACTGTTATCCTTGTTGGGTAAAGCGGGGAGACTCTCATGCTATGGTGAAAGAAGATGTAGCTTATGCCACTTGTAAGGAAGAGGTGGAGAATATTCTGGCTGATTTTCGCAACCGTGACATTCCTGTTGCGGTCATCAATGAGCACTTGCAAGGCGACTTGGTGAAATTCTATGGGGTACACGGCACTGATTTCTTTTATTGGTTTTATCCGTCTCCTTGTTCGCACAGTAAGTTCGGTTTGGAAAAAATAAACGGAATAGCCAAAGGGATTCCTTTTAGCGTAGAGGAATTGAAAATACAAAGTGATAAAGCTGCTGAGGCGCTGAACGTACCCATTTACGGAGGTGATTGTGTGGTTTCAGCCGACGGAACACTGCGGATTATAGATTTTAATGATTGGCCCAGCTTTGCCCGTTGTCGTGAGGAAGCGGGAGGTAAAATTGCAGAGTGCATTTATAACCGGGCTAAAAAGCAAATGAAACAATAAAGACATGAGTACAGAGAGTGAGAAGAAAGGAATAGAGGCTTCTTTCAAATCCATGGACACAGAGGAGTTCCTGGATATTTATTTCAATCGTCCCATAGGATATGCATGGGCGCTATTGTTTAAAAAATTGAAGGTACATCCCAATGTCGTGACCATTTTTTCTATTATTCTAGGTATAGGCGCAGGCGTGATGTTCTATTACCCCGATATGAAACATACCCTGATTGGTATACTTCTATTGATGTGGGCAAACCATTATGACAGTGCGGACGGCCAATTGGCACGGCTTACAGGGCAGAAAACCCAGTGGGGACGTATGTTGGATGGCTTTGCCGGTGATATTTGGTTCTTTACTATTTATGCGGCGATCTGTCTCAGACTGATGGACCAGCCTATGCCGTTTCATATTGGTGACGGGATGCATTGGGGGATTTTTATTTGGATATTGGCTGCTTTTTCGGGCACTGTTTGTCATAGTAAACAATGTACATTGGCGGATTATTATCGTAATATTCATTTATATTTTCTGAAAGGGAAAAATGGAAGTGAGCTGGATAATTTCAAACAACAGCGTGAGATCTTCTATAGTTTACCTTGGAAAGGAAATTTCTGGTGGAAAGCTTTTTTGTATTTTTATGGTAATTACACACGTCAGCAGGAAAGAATGACCCCTAATTTTCAGCGTTTCTATGCTTTGGTAAAGGAAAAGTATGGGGACAATATTCCACAGGAGTTGCGGAACGAATTTCGTGCAGCTAGCAAACCTTTGATGAAATATACCAATATCTTGACTTTTAATACACGTGCCATTGCTTTGTATATCAGTTTGCTGATTGGCGAACCTTGGTTGTATTTTGTATTCGAGATTATTGTAATGACTTCTTTATTTGTATATATGCGCCATTGCCACGAGGCGGTTTGCGCACAGTTATATTATAAATACGCGGCGAAGTGAAAAGTAAATATAGAAATATATTCCTGATATTTGGGATTGTAGCTATCGTGGTAATGCTCTGTACTTTTGATATGGAGTATGATGAATTGTTGGCTAACTTGCGCCGGGCAGGGATTTGGCTGCCGGCTGTAGTAGGGTTATGGATTATCATTTACTTGTTCAATACCCTTTCTTGGTACATTATTATCCGAGATGGAAAAAAAGGAACGCCTATTCCGTTTTGGAAAGTTTATAAGCTTACAGTTTCCGGGTTTGCACTGAATTATGCTACTCCGGTAGGATTAATGGGAGGAGAACCTTACCGTATCATGGAACTGACTCCTTATGTCGGGGCCAGTAAGGCAACATCATCAGTTATCCTTTATGTGATGATGCATATTTTTTCGCATTTTTGTTTTTGGTTTTGTTCTATTTTCTTGTATTTGGCTTTACGCCCGGTAGATATTGCCATGGGGACTATGCTGGCTGTTGTGGGTGTGGTTTCTCTTTTGGCTATTTATTTTTTTATGAAAGGATACAAGAATGGAATGGCTGTCCGTACTTTAAAATTATTACAATATATTCCTTTTATTAAAGGATGGGCCAAACGTTTTTCAGAAAACAAACGGGAGACTTTGGAACGTGTGGACAGTCAGATAGCAGAGCTGCACAAACAGCGTAAGTCTACATTTTATGCCTCGTTAAGTCTGGAATTCATGGCTCGGATTCTAGGTTGCCTGGAAGTGTATTTCATATTGAATATTCTGACAACAGATGTTAGCTTTCCGGCTTGTATTCTGATTATGGCATTTACTTCTTTATTTGCTAATTTGTTCTTTTTCTCACCTATGCAATTGGGCGCTCGTGAGGGGGGCTTTGCTTTAGCGGTAGGAGGACTGGCTATTCCGGGAGCTTTCGGAGTTTATACCGGATTGATAACCCGTGTACGTGAATTGATTTGGATTGTAATTGGTGTGTTGTTGATGAAAGTCGGCAACGGTACACCTACTAATAAAGCATGAGATAATGAACGCATTGAAAGATATTCAGGGAGTTATATTTGATTACGGCGGTACGATAGATACGAATAGCCGTCACTGGGCGGAAGTATTGTGGGCCAAGTATGTGGAACATCAGATTCCGGTGGATAAGGAGAGTTTTCGTGAGGCATACGTCTTTGGAGAAAGAGCGTTGGCTAAATACCCTTTTGTCCAGCCTTGGCATGATTTTCATGATGTACTTTCCATTAAGGCCAAACTTCAGATGGAATGGTTGGCAGAACAGAGAAAGTTGCCTATGGATGAGTTGAAACTGCAATCTTATGCCACGAAAGTAGCAGACAGCTGTTATGAGTATGTATTGGATATATTGCAGGTTACACGTCCGGTAGTGGAAGAGTTGTCCAAAAAATATAAGTTAGTGCTGGTTTCTAATTTTTATGGTAATATTCAGACCATTTTAAAGGATTTTGGACTTCTGGATTTCTTTGATGAAATTATTGAATCCTCTGTGGTGGGTGTTCGTAAACCAGATCCCGCTATCTACAGACTCGGAGTGGATGCTATGGGATTTGTGGCAAAGAATGTGCTGGTGGTTGGAGATTCTTTCTCAAAAGATGTTGTTCCTGCCAAAGCGGTGGGATGTCGTGTAGCTTGGTTGAAAGGAGAAGGTTGGGGAGGAGAAGTCATTGACGAATCTGTTCCTGATGTGATTATAACGAATTTGGCCCAACTGCCTGTTTTATTATAAAAAGTATGGAGACACAAAGACATGCATTGGTAAAAAGGGACTATCTAGTTCCTTTTGTTTTAGTAACCTCTTTATTCTTTTTATGGGGATTTGCACATGCTATTCTTGATGTGCTGAATAAACATTTTCAAGAGGTGATGGATATTACCCGTACTCATTCGGCAATGGTGCAGGTAATGTTTTATTTAGGTTATTTCGTAATGGCTGTTCCGGCAGGGTTATTCATCACCAGATATGGATATCGTAGGGGAGTTGTTTTCGGATTATTGCTTTACGGCATCGGGTCGTTGATGTTTATTCCCGGCGAATACTGGATGTCATTTGAATTTTTTCTGTTCTCTTTGTTTGTCATCGCTTGCGGCTTGGTTTTTTTGGAAACGGCTGCAAATCCTTATATGACAGAATTAGGGGATAGGGAAACAGCTGCCAGTCGGTTGAACCTGGCCCAGTCCTTTAATGGATTAGGATGTATTTGCGGCCCTTTGGTGGGAGGACTATTGTTGTTCTCGGAGAAGGGAGAGGCGAATATTTCATATCCTTATATGCTGATGGGGGTAGTTGTGCTGATAGTGGCACTGGTCTTTTCCCGTATCAAACTTCCGGAGATTGTTCATACAGACAATGTGGTGAATGGAAAGACAGTTAAAAAAGGCTTATGGTCGCATAAATTATTTTTATTTGGTCTACTGGCACTATTCAGTTATGAAATAGCAGAGATTTCTATCAATAGTTTCTTTATCAATTATGTGGTGGACGATGGATGGATGAATGCCCGTGATGCGGCAGTAGTGCTTTCATTCGGTGGGCTCGGGCTATTTATGTGCGGACGTTTTGCCGGTAGTTGGATTATGCAGCGAATTCGTGCAGAAAGAGTTTTGCTATACTGTGCTTTGGGAACGGTAGCGGCTACTTTTCTTATCGTTTGCAATTTAGGAAAAATTTCATTAGTTGCTTTGTTTTTGGTATATGTGTTCGAAGCCATCATGTTTCCCACTATTTTTGCCATATCTTTGAAAGGGTTGGGAAATAAAACCAAACGAGCCTCTTCTTTTTTAATGATGTCTCCTGTAGGAGGAGCTATTGGCCCTGTGTTGATGGGATATGTGGCAGACAATAGTAATATGTCCTTATCATTCATTATACCATTTGTTTCTTTTTGTGTTGTATTATTCTATTCGTGGTATGCCGATGTAGAAGGAAACTGAAATAAAAAATCCCGATATGGCTGTCTGGCTTTATCGGGATTTCTATCTATTTTTAAATTTCCTCGGCTTTCAAAGGACTAGTCCGGATAATATCCCATACATCTTCTTCTGTTTTGCTGAAGGGACCGGATGCTTCTAATTTCAGTGTCGACATGGCTGCTGCAAAACAACCGGCTTTTTCATAGGATACTCCTTTGTTGCGCATATATAAATATCCTGTGGCATACGTATCTCCGCATCCTGTAGCATCAACTATATCTTTAGGAGGATAGGCGGGTATCTTATGAAATCTACCTTCTGCATAAATTACAGAACCCAGACTTCCCAAGGTTATCAATACCTCTTTTACTCCCCATTCAGCAAGTTGCAAAGCGGCTTGTTTTATGTCTTTGTGACCGGTAAGCACTTCCATTTCGTGTTCGTTTACCTTTAGAATATCAATATATTTTAAGGCTTCCAACTTGTCTGTCCAATCTATGGGATAAACTCTTTCACCCCGGACTTCGCGCAAATATCCTTGGGCATCTACCGCCAAAATACCTTTTTCTGAAAGATATTTTACAACATCCAGTGAAAAATCATCTGCCAGAAGGCTTCCCAAATGAAAAATATGGGCATTTATATTCTGTAGCTGTTCCACTGTGAAAGGATCGGCTTTAGCTAATACCCGCTGACTGCGGTTATCTTGATTTTCCCCGTATGTATTCTCGAAATAGACTGTTCGCTGACTGGGAATAACAGTGACTCTGATACCTTTTGCACGGATATCTTCTACAGCTTTAAATTCACTGGGCGCTAGTGCTGTGACCAGCTGATAATGCTTTGTATCCTTTAAATGACTGATTCCGTGTGAAAAATAATAGGATGTTCCGCCGGGCATATAAGTCGTTTTCCTGGGTGTTACTATCTTATCTAATGTAATGTGGCCTATGCAACAAATATCATCCATACCTATTTATATTAAACGGTTGCAAAGCTACAAAAAAAACTAGAAAAAGCATGGAAGTTTTCAAAAGAAGGTGTAACTTTGGCACAAATTATCTTAATCTCTGCTATGAGATGCAATTTTAACAAAGAAATTAGAATGGAAAAAATGAATGTGAAACCGGCAACCGGTAAATTGGGCGTTCTTTGTGTTGGATTGGGCGCTGTTACTTCAACTTTTATGACAGGTGTGCTGATGGCTCGTAAGGGACTGGCAAAACCTGTCGGATCTATGACTCAATATGATAAAATGCGTGTTGGCCGTGGAGAAAATAAAAAGTATTTGCATTATGGAGAAATCGTTCCATTGGCAACTTTGGACGACATTGTTTTTGGTGCATGGGATGTTTATCCTGCTAATGCTTATGAATCAGCTGTAAATGCTGAAGTTTTACAAGAAAAAGACATTCTTCCTGTAAAGGAAGAACTGGAAAAGATAGTTCCGATGAAAGCTGCTTTCGATCACAACTATGCTAGTCGTTTGGATGGCGATAATGTGAAAGATTGCAAGAATCGTTGGGATATGGTAGAACAGCTGCGTGAAGATATCCGCAATTTCAAAGCTGAAAATAATTGCGACCGTATCGTAGTTCTTTGGGCTGCTTCTACAGAAATCTATGTACCTGTTGAAGAAAAAGTACACGGAACCTTGGCAGCATTGGAGCAAGCGATGAAAGAGGATGATAAGGAACACATTGCTCCGTCTATGTGCTATGCTTATGCAGCGCTGTCAGAAGGTTGCCCTTTCATCATGGGAGCTCCTAATACTACAGTTGATATCCCGGCTATGTGGGAATTGGCTGAAAAAACGAAGATGCCTATTGCTGGTAAGGACTTCAAAACAGGCCAGACATTGGTTAAGTCAGGCTTCGCTCCGATTATCGGAACCCGTTGCTTAGGCTTGTCCGGCTGGTTTTCTACAAATATCTTAGGTAATCGTGATGGTTTGGTGTTGGACGAACCGGCTAACTTCCGTACTAAAGAAGTCAGCAAGCTGTCTACTTTGGAGTCGATTCTTGTACCCGAAGACCAGCCTGATTTATATACAGATTATTATCACAAAGTACGTATCAATTACTATCCCCCTCGTAATGACAGTAAGGAAGGTTGGGATAATATCGATATCTTCGGATGGATGGGCTACCCCATGCAGATTAAGATTAATTTCCTTTGCCGTGATTCAATTTTGGCTGCTCCTTTATGTTTGGATTTAGTATTATTGAGTGACTTGGCTGCACGTGCAGGACGTTTTGGTATACAGCGTTTCTTGAGTTTCTTCTTGAAGAGCCCGATGCATGATTATACAGAAAATGAAATACCTGTCAACCATCTCTTCCAGCAGTATGCTATCTTGAAGAATGCTATTCGCGAAATGGGTGGTTATGAAGCTGATCAGGAAATTGATTAATTCATAACAGACTGTTTTTATTCAGGCGCGGATTGCGCGGATTTCACGGTTTCTCTTTATAAAAGACCGTATCAATCCGTGAAATCCGCGCCTTATTTTTTATTTTTCTGCCATAATTACTTGCTGTCTGCTCGGGAATTTGTAATTTTGTCATATAATAAAATGAATATGGTCAGGTCAGAAATACAAAATGTTAAACTCAGATTTGGTATTATTGGTAATGCTGAAGGATTGAACCGTGCCATAGACGTGGCTATTCAGGTGGCGCCCACAGATTTATCAGTATTGATCACCGGTGAAAGTGGTGTGGGAAAGGAAAATTTTCCGCAGATCATCCATCAGTTCAGCCGTCGGAAACATGGACAGTATATAGCCGTGAATTGTGGAGCTATACCTGAAGGTACAATAGATTCAGAACTTTTCGGACATGAGAAAGGTGCTTTTACAGGAGCTATCAGTGACCGTAACGGTTATTTTGCCGAAGCCAATGGTGGAACTATTTTTCTGGATGAGGTGGGAGAGTTACCTCTTGCTACGCAGGCGCGTCTGCTACGTGTGCTCGAGAGTGGTGAATTCATTAAAGTAGGTTCATCCAAAGTACAAAAGACGGATGTACGTATTGTTGCCGCTACCAATGTAAATCTGACGGAAGCCATTGCCGAAGGCCGTTTCCGCGAGGATTTATATTATCGTCTGAACACTGTGCCTATCAAGATACCACCTCTGCGCGAACGTGGAGATGATATAACATTACTTTTCCGCAAATTTGCATCGGATTTTGCTGAGAAGTACCGTATGCCGGCCATTCAGCTGACAGAAGATGCAAAAGCCTTGTTGTTGGCTTACCCATGGCCCGGTAATGTACGCCAGTTGAAGAATATTACAGAACAGATATCTATTATTGAAACCAATCGCGACATTACGGCGGAAATTTTGAGAAATTATTTACCGGAACAACGTGTAAACTCCGGTTTACCCGCTTTATTTGGTGTGAAAGCAAGTGCGGGGAAGGCTTTTGAAAGTGAGCGCGAGATTCTGTATCAGGTGCTGTTTGATATGCGGCGTGATGTAACTGAGTTGAAGAAATTGGTAAACACCTTGATGTCGGAACGTGGAGCGCAACCTGTTCCGCCATCGGCTACTACAGCAGTTTCTTATTATCAAGAACCTCAACGGAATTTGGTCGCTACAGTAGTGCCTGCTACACCTACCATTATCTCTGCCGCTAAATCCGTGCATCCTGTAGTAGATGATATTCAGGACACGGAGGAATTTGTGGAAGAAGCGACACTGTCATTGGATGAAGTGGAAAAAGAAATGATACGTAAGGCGCTCGACCGTCATCATGGAAAACGAAAGAATGCGGCAAAAGATTTGAATATTTCAGAGCGCACACTTTATAGAAAAATAAAAGAATATGGTTTGGATTAAACAATTGAAAGTAGTTGGTGTGTTGATGGTACTGGCGGGAATAGTAACTGCTTGTTCCATCTCTTATAAGTTTAACGGATCGTCTATAGACTATACTAAGGTAAAGACTATTTCGTTCGAAAACTTCCCGAACCGTTCGGCAGGTTTTGTGTGGGGACCGATGGAGAGCATGTTCAATACGGCATTGCAGGATATTTATATGCAGCAGACCCGGTTGAAGCAAGCCAAGCGTGGAGGTGACCTGCAATTGTCAGGGGAAATAACCAATTATGATGCTTTGAATAAAGGAATTGGTTCTGACGGTTATTCCAGCATGGTGGAATTGCGTATGACGGTTAGGGTGAACTTTGTCAACAATTCCAATCCGACAGAGAATATGAATGGTCAACAATTCTCGGCTAGCCGAGAATACAACGCTAATCAGCAGTTGAGTGCTGTACAGGATGAATTAGTAACCCAGATGATTAAAGAAATTGTAGAGCAAATATTCAATGCTACCGTGGCAAACTGGTAGTGAGCCCTTTTCCGTCATGACACAACAGCAATTATATGAATGGATAACCCATCCTGAATTATTAAATCGGGATACACTATACGAGCTGCGTACGTTGCTTGCGCGTTATCCGTATTTTCAGACGGTGAGGTTGCTTTATCTGAAGAATCTGTTTTTACTGCATGATATAACATTCGGTGAAGAATTGCGTAAGGCTGCATTGTATGTGGCCGATCGCAAAGTTCTTTTTTATCTGATAGAAGGGGAGCGTTTTATCATTTCTCCTCTTGACAAGCAAGAGAAGCCTAAGGAGGAAGGCGGATTGGACCGTACTCTTTCATTGATAGATGCTTTTCTGTCTTCTTTACCCGAGGACTCTGCTGCCGTGGAGTTGCCTATGGATGTAACAGCCGATTATACTTCTTTCTTATTACATGAAGAAGAACATCCGTCCGATGATGGTATTCCTCGGATGAAAGGCCAGAGTCTGATAGATGATTTCATTGAAAAGTCTGCAGAGGAACCTTTATTACCTCAATTAGGGATAAAAGAGGAAGTGCCGGTGAAAAAGGAAATGCCCGAAGAGGATGAACCGGAAGCGGAGGAAGATATAGAAGATGAAAGCTATTTTACCGAAACATTGGCCAAAATATACGTTAAACAGCAAAGATATTCTAAGGCTCTGGAAATTATTAAAAAATTAAATTTGAAATATCCAAAAAAAAACGCTTACTTTGCAGACCAAATAAGATTTTTGGAGAAATTGATTATTAACACTAAATCAAAATAAAGAAAATGTATTTATTACTTATTGGATTAATTGTGCTTGCAGCTCTTTTGATGTGTTTCGTCGTACTGATTCAGAATTCAAAAGGAGGTGGTTTGGCTTCTAGTTTTGCTTCTTCAAATCAAATTATGGGAGTTCGTAAGACTACGGATTTTATTGAGAAATTAACATGGGGATTAGCTGCTTTTATGGTAGCATGTAGCGTGCTTACCGCTTATTTTGTTCCTACTGCTCATACAGATTCTTCTATCATCATGGAAGAAGCGGTGAAAGAGGGAGCTACCAATCCGTTGAATGCACCTTCAGGTTTTGCTGCTCCGCAGACAAATGATGCTGCAGAGACTCCTGCTCCGGGTGATTCGGCACAGTAATTAAAGAGAGCATTTTCCTTAATAAGGATAGGCGTTCTGTTTTATCAGTGAAACAGAGCGCTTTTTTGTTTTAAGATATTTTGCTTTGATAAGTATGCTTTTGTGCTTACTTTTGTTCTGGAATATGTTAGTTTAAAAATAATAAAAGAATCATGTTGAAATTCATATCATGGAATGTAAATGGCTTGCGAGCTTGTTACGATAAAGGTTTTGCTGATGCTTTCAATCGTTTGGAAGCTGATTTTTTCTGTTTACAGGAAACAAAGATGCAAGAAGGACAACTGGATGTACAATTTGAAGGGTATCAGTCCTATTGGAATTATGCTGAAAAGAAAGGATATTCGGGTACTGCTATTTTTTCTAAAGTAAAGCCATTGTCCGTTACATACGGTTTAGGCATTGAAGAGCACGATCACGAAGGCCGTGTAATTACGCTTGAACTGGAATCGTATTATCTGATAACTGTTTATACTCCTAATTCGCAGGAAGAATTGCGACGCTTGGATTATAGAATGAAATGGGATGATGATTTCCGTGCTTATTTGAAGAAATTGGAAGAGAAAAAACCGGTAATTGTGTGTGGTGATTTGAATGTAGCACATAAGGAGATAGATTTGAAGAATCCTAAAACGAATCGGAAAAATGCAGGTTTCACTGATGAAGAGCGTGCAAAGTTCACTACTTTGCTTGAATCAGGTTTTACGGATACATTCCGCTATTTCTATCCGGAGCAAGAGGGAATTTACTCATGGTGGTCCTATCGTTTCAAAGCCCGTGAGAAGAATGCGGGTTGGCGTATTGATTATTTTCTCACTTCCGATTCGTTGAAGGATAAATTGAGAGGTGCTCAGATTCATACTGACATCTTGGGATCAGATCATTGTCCGGTGGAATTGACAATAGAATTGTAAAAATGGGCTAAAAAACTTTGTAGTTGTCGCAAAATGAATCCCTGATTATCTGCAATAAAAAGATAATCAGGGATTTGTGTCGTCGCAAAACTTATTCTGTTTTATTCTCATAAATCATGGATTCCTGTATATCTTTGTTTCGGGAAATAAATATTTTTTTCCTGAAAAACTGATTGAATCTATGAAACAATGGCATTTATTTTGCTTGTTGCCTTTGATGGCAGCTTGTGACTCCGGACATTCCGGTTCCGGAGAATTAATTTCGGTGGACTTGCGACAGGGGATAGATCATCCTTCTATGCTCAATCTGCAAGATGAGGTAGAGAGTGTGGAATATATACCTTTGGAAACAACCGATGATCCCGCTTCTTTGTTGGATGGAGTATCCGAATATGCTTTGACAAGCAAATACATCTATGTTTCTCCCGTAAAAGAACAACGGATTGTTCAGTTTGACCGGAAAGGTCATTTTATAAAGACATTGATTCCTTTCGGACAAGGACCGGGGGAGTTCAGTAATTTTTTAGCAGGTATACAGGCCGATGAGGAAAATAATCGTCTTTACCTGTTCAGTGCTAATCAGATAGGGGTCTACACCTTAGAGGGGGAGTTTATTCAAAATTTGAACCATGATTATCAGATAGTATATCAGCGTAAGGTGGAACAAGACTGTTTTGCTTCGGTGGCATTTCCGTATATTCCTTTTCGGAGCGGGAGTTATGGCTTAGGCATATTCACAGAGCAAGGGGACACTATTGCTGTAAAGAATGATTTTACTTCGCCACTGGTTCCTCCGGAGAAAGCAGGTTTTACTATAGGCATTGCAGCTACCTATTCAGGTAAGCAGCAGTCATTACTGTTTAAAACAGGATGTAATGATACTGTTTTCAGAATTTCCGATCATAAAATTATGCCAGCTTGTGTTTTGAATTTACAGAATTCAGACCAAGAAATCATCCGCTGCCTGGATGCGACTGATTTCAGTAGCTTACATCAAAAATTTGGAGGAAATAAGGATATTTTTGTGTCTGATCTTTTTGAGACGCCACGAAGTTATTATTTCCGTTGCAGGTATGATGGAGGACATTATGTGGTTTCCGTTGATAAAGAAACAGGGAAGATTCTGGCGGAGCAATGTGAGCAGCCTGAAGATATTTTTAAACTTTCTGATGCCAATCTTCTTTTTGGTATGTTGGGGACACGGAGTTATCGTAGCTTTCCCGTTTGGGGCCGTATGGAGAAAGATGGTTTGGTGCAGGTTGTCATTCCTTATGAGCTGAGTCTTTATGAAAAAGGATCCACCCTACTGTTCCGGATGAATTAAAAAAGATAAATGTGGATAGTAATCCTATTTTTATAGTCTATAAATTGCGAGAAGGCTAAAAAGTGATACATTTGCGATATGATGAGAAAGTACTTGTTTATAGGCTGGGCTGTATGGATGGTGGTGATATTGGGTATCATCTCCTCTTGCAGTCAGGATAAGGGCACTTCTAGACTGGCATGGGGGAAATATTATTTGTGGAGTGCCCCGGATTCCTCCTACCGGATACTGAATGCCATTCCTTTTCCCGATAAACTTTCCGTAGAAGAACAAGCGTGCTATGCATTACTGATGACACAAGCTATGTATAGATGTGGGCATAAGATATCTTCCGATTCATTGATAAACATTGCTGTACAGTATTATTCTTCACAAGGTAATGCAGATGATAAAGCTTCCGCTTTGCTTTATAAAGGATATATTTTAGAGGACTTGGGGCAGGATAATGAAGCTTTGTATGCCTATAAACAGGCAGAGGAGGCGGTAAAGACTGTTAAGGATTTGCGGATCCATTTTTTGATATATACAGCTTTAGGGAATATCAATGGAAGGTATGCTCATTATGAGCACTCACTGTCGTATTATAGAAAGGCGTTGGATCTTAATCTATCAGTTCCGGCTTGGAATGCAATGGGGGGAGAATATATATTTGCCCCTCTTTATCTGGCTCAGGGAACTCCCCGGTACAATGAAGAGGTCAAGTTGGTTTATGATAAGTTTTTAGGTTTGGTTAATAGGATGGACTTTACCTCGCAAGAGAAAATCTATTATCAATGGGCCTTGAAGGAGAAAGACAAGCAGGAATGGGATTCGGCGGCTTCGTTCCTGTTAAAAGCGATGGACTATACCACTACTGTTGAGTCCCGTTACTGGTATGATGCTGAATTAGCTGTTATCTATAAACATTTAGGAAAAACTGAACTAGTAGACAGCCTTCGTAATAGGGCATTGAAATCTTCGCGACCACTTTTGAGATCCTCTGTGTACAAAGCTATATACCAGGATTTGCTGGCGGCTGGTAAGTTAAGTAAGGCTAATGAATATATGCAATGCTATATCAATGAACTGGAATTACTATTTACTTCCGGAAGCCGTACTGAATTGTTTAAAATCGAGAAAAGATATGATTACACGGCTTTATTACGTCAGAATGATGAATATCGAAGCCGATGGAGCATTACTCTGTTGATAACAGTGGCTGCTGTTTTTTCATTGACTTTACTGCTATGGGGCAGTTGGAAATTTTTTCGCCGCCAGAAACTGGAGATTTTAAGTCATTATAAAAGGGATGCTTCCATGTTGCAGCAGCAGATTGATGATTTACAAGAGAGGATAGAAGAGAATCAAGGTGAGGCGAAGAATCTGCAAGAACAGATGCAAATCCTTGAAAAGGAAAAGAAAAGTAAGGAAATACGTATTCGTCAGTTGGAACTCACTTTCCGTTCGAAACACATCTCGCTTCCGGTTGAGTCGGTGGAGGCAGCACAAGTATACTTGCAAATCGTGACGAAGGGAACTCCTCATTATACCCCTGCTGAAGACCGTACTAAATTAGAGTATTGGTTGAACATATCCCGTAATCGCTGGGCCGAGCGATTGGAAAAGCTTTATCCATCTCTGACCAACGGAGAGAAGGATATTTGTTACCTGTTTGTAGTGGGACTTTCATTTGATGAGATAGCCAGTTTGTTGGGAGTGCAGTCCCGTTCTGTAAACCGTGTGGTATATAGAATTTGTAGAAAGATGGGTATAGAACAAGGGAGCAAAGATGAATTTGTGGCACAAATCTTCCGTTTGGATGATTGCGACACAAATATATAGCTTACATGGCTACTTCGATGGCCAGTATTTGCGCTTCGGATTTAGCTTCAATTGTGACACTTTCAATGTCCCAGATACCGATACCGTCACGACGTGAAAGATTCTCGCCTGCTACATTTATTTCTCCTTCTATAATGAAGATATAAACACCTGTGCGTGGTTTGTGCATACGGTATGTCACACTTTGTCCGGCATCCAATGTGCCCATAGAGAACCATGCGTCCTGTAGCAGATGCGCCGGTGTATTGCCAGATGGTGAGATGAAGGTGGCTAGTTCGTTACGTTTCAATAACGGACGAATGTCATAATTATGGTATTCGGGTTTAGTTCCCTCCACATTGGGAATAATCCAGATTTGCAGGAATTTTGCGTCTTCAGTCTTACTGGCATTGTATTCGCTATGATAGATGCCTGTGCCTGTACTCATTACCTGAATTTCACCTGGGGCAATGGTACTTTCATTCTGTACGCTGTCTCCATGTCTTAAATATCCTTGTAAAGGGATAGACACCACTTCCATATTTTTATGGGGGTGCATACCGAAACCTTCTCCGGGAGCTACTGTATCATCATTTAGTACGCGTAAAGCACCGAAGTGAATTCGTCTTGGATTATAATAGTCTGCAAAGCTGAATGTATGGTAGGTTTTTAGCCATCCGTGATTAAAATACCCTCTTGTATTAGCTTTGTCAATTACTGTTTTCATAACTCATATCCTTTCTTTTTTAATTTGTTGATATTTGATATAACAATTGGGGAAACAGAAAAGTTTAACGGTTGCTGTAAGGTGGGTTGTACTTTAGATTCAGCTCTTCTAAATGATCTGTTAGAGTCTTTTGTTACATTAGAAAACACATTTTGTTTCGGTTTTAGTGAAGATTTTTGGAGAACACTCTATGGTAAGAAGCTTTTGGTTTAGCAGACAGGTAAAAAGATAAGTTCGTTTTTCAAAAAGGGCCTTATCTTTTTTTAAAAGACCTTATTGTTTTGGAAAAACATCCTTATCTTTTAATAAAAGGAACTTATGTTTGGCACAAGAATTCATAGAACTTGGCGCAGGATCCGGCAGAATTTGTATCAAGATTCTGAACACTCCGGTAGGAGGAAATGTAGCTTCTTGAAACCGGACAAGGGCTATCGAACTGATTGGGAAAGTAAAATAAAGCAATGTGATGATTGATTGCCAAACAGAAGAAAACGAATTTGTATGTATACATTTGTTTTTACGAACGGAATAAAATCCTTTCATCACCATATCTTATTGTTGTTCAATGGTTTACTGTGTAGAAAGATGGTAAGACATGCCCAAGTGGTAGTTGACGGTGAATATGCCATACACTTTTCGCTTCCGGAACCAGACGGGCATGGCATGTCCTTGGAGCATGTTGGGCTTGTCCGGGGTCAAACCACTTGAGCGTCTTTTACGTCCTTTTATCACCACAAATTACTGGATACTAATTGATTATAGTGATTGAACAATTTTATTTTTCATGTAAAGACAATTCGGATGCTGGCAACTTGAGTAGTTAATCTTACAGTTCATACATTTAAATCTTATAGCTCATAGATAACTTATGACGTTGTCCACAGAACAAGCTAAGCATGTTCGTCAAACAAGCTAGGCCTGTCCTTTGGACAAGCCCGGCCTGTACGTATGCATGAAGCTATACATATGTATGCATCGCCTCATGCGTACGTACGTGTAAACCGGATTTGCATTTTCTTCTTCCCAAAAAGCGTTCCACCCTTTTTCACTTTATGCCGGAAGGTTTTTTCAAACTATCCTTATAGGTTTGACGAGTTTTGCTCAGAGTTTCCCGGAGTTATGCTTGAAGTTTTATCAGATTCACCTATTACTTGCAGAGGGTCTGTCACAAAAACGGGACAAAGCAAAAGTGTTCCTCTATGAAATATCGGATGAACCTGGTTTCTTGGAGCCGAACAAGAATTCTTGGACATCCTGCTCTTATAATTATCGGGTAAGTGAAGGAAGGGTAGGATATAAAATAAAAGAAGAGATGATTTAATCATCTCTTCTGTAGAGCGGAAGACGGGGCTCAAACCCGCGACCCTCAGCTTGGAAGGCTAATGCTCTATCAACTGAGCTACTTCCGCAATTTTTGTGGGCAAAGATGGATTCGAACCACCGAAGTCGAAAGACAGCAGATTTACAGTCTGCCCCATTTGGCCACTCTGGTATTTGCCCATTCGCTCTTAAGATTCTATCTCAATTCTCTTATTGAGTAGGCTTGTTTCTCAATTGCGATGCAAAGGTACGTCTTTTTTTTGAATATGCAAATTCTACAAGAACTTTTTTTCAAAAAATCTGCTTTCCCTGCACTTTTTGCTTGAAATCGAGCATTTTGATGGCAGTTATTGCACATTCATCTCCTTTATTACCTAATTTTCCACCGGCACGGTCTTCTGCTTGTTGCATGGTATTGGTGGTAATCAAACCATAAATTACAGGAATATCTCCTTCGGCATTCAGTTGGGCGATGCCTTGGGTAGTACCGGCACATACATAGTCAAAGTGTGGAGTGTCACCACGAACTACACATCCTATTGCAATCACTGCGTCTACTTTTCCGCTTTTTATCATTTGTGCGGAACCAAAAGTCAGTTCAAAACTTCCGGGTACAGTTTGTACCAAAATATTTTCATCTTTTGCACCATGTTTTTTCAAGGTGGTTACGGCGCCTTCCAATAAGGGACCGGTGATGTTACTGTTCCATTCGGATACTACGATACCGAAACGCATGTTTTCTGCATTGGGAACCGAGTTAAAGTCATAATCAGATAAGTTATGATACGCTGTTGCCATTATTTTTTGTTTTTTAGTGGGATTAATAAAAGAAAAAGGTTATCTGTACGTGGGTGCAGACAACCTCTTTATATAATTCAAGGTATATTTCTTTTCTTATTTGATAGAGGCACGCTCGATATATTTGTCGATGTCCATTGACTGATAAGAATTGAAGTATTTTTCTTTCACCAATGTATAAGCTTTAACAGCTTCACTGTTCTTACCCAGTTTCTCGAACAACTGACCTGCCTGAATCAAATAGATAGGGCTTAATGCCTGACTGTCTGCTTTGTCTGCTGCTTTCAGCAAAGTTCCGGCAGCTTTGTCCAATTGTCCCATCTCAGCGTAGCAGTTACCGATAGTTCCCAAAATAGCGGGGCTTACCAACTGATCTTTAGCGCTGAATTTATCTAAATACTTCACTGCGTCTTCATATTTGCCTAACTGTGCGTAGCAGATACCTGCATAAGCATTTGCTAAATTACCGGCAGCTGTTCCGCTGAATTCATCTGCTACTTTCAAGAAACCTTTGTAACCAATGCTGTCGCCGTTCAATGCTGTTTCAAAGTTATCGGCTCCGAAATATTGTTCTCCTTTGAACAAAGCTTCTGATGCTTTCATTTCATTGGGTTCAGAAATAAAATGCTTATATCCCATGAAACCTGCAATGATAATCACAACTGCTGCAATAGTTCCAAGGATTTTTCCTTTGTACTTGATAAGGAATGCTTCTGAAGTACTCAGTGCTTCTTCCATATCCAATGGGTCCTGAGTGTGTTTTTGTTCTGCCATTTTTATATTTACTTTTTTATTATTTTGCGAATCTACTTTTTCGGTCAGCAAAAGTAGTTCATTTCTATGTATTAATGAAATTTACGGGCATATTTTTTTAGTTTTTCCCGTTTTTATCTCTAATTTTGTATCCTCAATTAAACAGAAGTTCTATGATACTGAAACGCATCTCGATATTGAATTATAAAAACCTGGAGCAGGCAGAACTGGAATTCTCGCCAAAGATGAATTGTTTTATCGGACAGAACGGCATGGGGAAGACGAACCTGCTGGATGCGGTTTATTATCTTTCATTCTGTAAAAGTGCCACTAATCCCATAGACTCGCAGAATATCCGTCACGAGGGCGATTTTTTTGTGATTCAGGGTTTCTATGAAACGAATCAAGGAGATCCTGAAGAGGTATATTGCGGCTTGAAGCGTCGTCAGAAAAAACAGTTTAAGCGGAATAAAAAGGAATACAGCCGTTTATCAGATCATATCGGTTTTATTCCTCTCGTAATGGTTTCTCCTGCTGATGCGGAACTGATTGCGGGAGGTAGTGACGAGCGCCGCCGTTTTATGGATGTGGTGATATCTCAATATGATAAGGAATACTTGGATGCACTGATACGTTATAATAAAGCGCTGACACAGCGTAACGCCTTATTGAAGTCGGAGCAGGAACCTGATGAGGAATTGATGTTGGTATGGGAGGAGATGATGGCATTTGCAGGCGAGGTTGTTTTTAGAAAACGTAGTGAGTTTATAGCCGAATTTATTCCTACTTTTCAATCTTTCTACTCTTATATTTCGCAAGATAAGGAGAAAGTGAATCTGGCGTATGGATCTCATGCTATGAATGGGAATTTGCTGGATATAATAAAAGAGAGCCGCAAACGTGACCGTATAATGGGGTATTCGCTGAGAGGAATTCATAAAGATGACTTGGTGATGCAGTTGGGTGATTTCCCTATAAAGAGGGAAGGTTCACAAGGGCAGAATAAAACTTATCTGATCGCTTTGAAACTGGCTCAGTTTGATTTTTTGAAGAAAACGGGGAGCAATAGCACTCCTTTGTTGTTGCTGGATGATATTTTTGATAAGTTGGATGCTTCCCGTGTGGAACAGATTGTGAAACTAGTGGCCGGGGATAGTTTCGGACAGATTTTCATTACGGATACCAATAGGGATCATCTGGATAAAATATTGAAAAAGATTGAAAGGGAATACAGAGTCTTTTCTGTAGAAGATGGCTGTGTGACTGAAAGAAAGGAAGTGGCTGAATGAGACGTAATGATGCGGAACAAATAGGGGAGATGATTCGGAAATTCTTCCGGCAGAATGCTTTGGAGGCACCACTGAATGAGTATCGTCTGATACAAGCATGGAAAGATGTTGTGGGGCCTGCCATTACCAAATATACTAGTAATCTTTATATCAAGAATCAAATACTTTATGTGCATATCACTTCGTCCGTGCTCCGTCAGGAGTTGATGATGGGACGTGATTTATTGGTGAAGAATCTGAATAAGCAGGTAGGGGCACAAGTGATAGTCAATATTATTTTTCGTTAACTAGGCGGTCTTCTGTATGTTCTTTTGGTTATCTCCGAAGGTTCCTGTAAAACTTCCTGCCAGGTGCGGATTTTTACGGATTTTCCTTCATCTTTTTCGTAAAGTCCACACTTGACTTGAAAGAAGTGTGATGTAAGAGTGGCTTATGGGGCAGTTCTTATCACGATAGATTCTATTTCAGTATTCCATTCTCAGTCCAGACTTCATCCATTCTCCGGTCGAAAGGTTCGACAGGCAGCTTTTCGCTTACTTGGAAGTTATAACATATACCTATATTATAGGAATGAAGAAGAGGCAGTAATTTGTCATAATATCCTTTTCCTCTTCCCAATCGGTTGCCTTGGGCATCAAAAGAAACACCCGGTATAATGGCGAGGTCTATCTTCTCATACGCTGTAAATGCTTCTCCCGTCGGTTCCTCTATGTGATAAGCCTCGCCGTTTTTCAGGTTTTGTCTACCTGCATAAATACGGAGTTCCAATTCGTCTCCTTTGACTACCGGCAGCAAAATTGTTTTCTGCCGGTGCCATTTCTCAACGAAGTCATGTGTCTGTACTTCATCACCCAATGAATAATAGAGCAAAACGGTACGGGCCGATGCAAATTTGGGATGCTGTTCCAGTTTCTCAAGCAAAGCAGCGGACTTTGTCATTAATTCGGTGATGTCGTGACGGCGTTTTTCTTGCGCTATCTGCTTGCGCAGTTGTTTTTTTAGTTCCTTCATCGCTTACTTTCGGTTCTATGGGTTGTTCGGGAGCTTTGGGAAATGATTCACCTTTATCCAATACTTCCAATGCTTTGAGGACAGTTTTGTCGCTCTTGTTTAAGTATTCTATATAAGCTTCCATGCCCAGCATATTATAAATGATGTTTCCATATAAATTTGTTTCAAATAGTTTCTGTGATTTGTACATCAATATGTTGCGACGTTTTAACCCTTTGCTTTCAGCGAAACGGGCGAATTGTTCCAAAATGTTCTGATGTTTCAAATATTGCAACAGGCTTTCTTCTGTTTCATATTTTTGCATTTCGGCACGGTGGTTGTCCGTATACTGGAAAGCAAACTGGATGGTTAGTCCGCGGTTAACGGACATACGATAATAGGAAGTCACACCGGTAGTATCCTGCGGTACAAAGATATCGGGCATAATACCTCCACCTCCATATACAGGACGGCCTAAAGAAGTTTCAAAGATTTGGCTTTGATCCTGTTTGATACTGTCCTGTGAGAAAAATTCTCCGTGTTCGTAACGGGTCAGGATATCCATTTCATAATTTGCGTCATTACCTTTTACATACGGTTTTTGTATACAGCGTCCTGACGGAGTATAGTAACGGGCAATTGTCAGACGGATGGCTGAACCATCGCTGAAGTCGATAGGCTGTTGTACTAGCCCTTTTCCGAAAGAGCGGCGCCCGATGATTGTCCCTCGGTCATTGTCCTGGATAGCTCCGGCAAAAATTTCGCTGGCAGAAGCCGATCCTTCGTCCATCAATACGACAATAGGCATTTTCTGGCTACTTCCGGTTCCGTTGGATGTATAGTTCTCACGTGGAGACTTACGTCCCTGTGTATAAACGATGAGTCTGTTTTTGGGTAAGAATTCGTTTACCATCTGGATTGCTGCACCCATATATCCGCCGGTATTACCGCGTAAGTCGATTACCACTCCTTCGCAGTTTGCCTGATTTAGCTTGGCTAATGAAATCAATAATTCGGGATAAGTTGTTTCACCAAACTTGTTTACTTTTATGTAACCGAATTTGTCATTCAACATATAGGCGGTATCTACACTCTTTACCGGTATGTCACCACGAACAATGGTGAAGTGTAAAGTTTCTTTTTCTCCCGGACGAAAAACGCCAAGTTTTACCTCACTGCCTTTGGGACCTTTCAGTCTTTTCATGGATTCATAGTTGGTGACAATTTTTCCTACAAAGGCACTGTCATCAACTTCTATAATGCGGTCTCCTGCCATTAGGCCCACTTTTTCTGATGGTCCGCCTTGGATGACACTGTTTACATGGATGGTATCTTGCTGGATGGTAAACTGGATACCAATTCCGCTGAAGCTCCCTTTTAAATCAGAATTTACAGCTTCCAGGTCTTTTGCCGGAATATAAGAAGAGTGAGGGTCCAGCTCGCCTAGAATTTGCGGCATAGCATCTTCCACCAGTTCACCCATGTTTACTGTATCTACATATTGGTCGTCAATGATACGCAATAATGCATTCAGTTTGTTGGATGAAGTATTAATGATACCTAATTTGTTTCCTGAAAAGTGGTTGGCGTAAAAAGTTCCAATCAATATTCCGGCTACGATGCTTACCGCAACGATTACCGGCATAAAACGGGATGTTCGATTTTTGCTCATATCTTTATTTGCTATTATTCATTGGGATTGATATAGATTACTTCAATATTTGCGCGTTTCAATAAATCAAGCCCGTCTTCCAAACGGTATTTTTCTGAGTAAACTACACGTTTGATTCCTGCTTGGATGATGAGTTTGGCACATTCTATGCAAGGAGATGCGGTGACGTACATGGTTGCTCCGTCACTGCTGTTGTTGCTTCGTGCTATTTTGGTGATAGCATTCGCTTCGGCGTGTAGCACGTAAGGCTTGGTGACTCCGTTGTCATCTTCGCATACATTTTCGAATCCTGCAGGAGTTCCATTATATCCGTCGGAGATGATCATCTTGTCTTTTACGATTAATGCTCCTACCTGACGGCGTTCACAGTATGAATTTTCCGCCCAAATACTAGCCATGCGGATGTATCGTTTGTCGAGTTTGAGTTGTTTTTCTTCTTTCGTTTCCATTATTTCAGTCTTGCTTATTATGTGCAAATTGAATATAAGTTTTTTTCCCTTCGGGAGCTAGCAATAAAACATTGCTGTCACCTTGATAAAATATTGCATTATTCAATGCTTCTATGAACTCGTTATTATAGCTTGTTGAAGATGGAGTCTTGGTAAAATTTATGTTTACTGTCCGGTCTTTTCCATCCGCTTGCCATGTGCCTTCAATGGTTCCGTTTTGTATGCTTCCTGTAAAAGTGCCATCCGCTTTGAAAGTAATGTTGAAACCATGAATGATATCCAAGGCTTTTCTTCCTTCGGCTGCGATAGTCTTATCCGGGTTGTGTGCCATTGCATTGTATTTGGGCTCTCCGTTCCGTTTGTCCCAATTGGCTTTACCATAGAAATCCACTACATGCCATGTGCCGCTTGCAAAGATTTCCTCTACATCGTCTTCATTGTTGCAACTCCATAAGAAGGGGAGTAGCATCAGTATATAAAGAATAGACTTTAGTTTCATATTGTTTAGTTTTTTAGTTGATTATTCCATTTCTTTTCAGCAAGGCATGGATACTGGGTTCTTGTCCACGGAAGCGTTTGTAAAGGGCCATCGGATGTTCCGTTCCTCCTTTCGAGAGAATATTCTCCCGGAAAGAAGCAGCGACTTCCTGGTTGAAGATTCCTTTTTCCTTGAATAAGGAGAAGGCATCCGCATCCAGTACTTCCGCCCATTTATAACTGTAGTATCCGGCAGAATATCCCCCCGCCATGATATGTGAGAACTGTACGGACATGCAGGTATCTTCTACTCCGGGCAGTATTTGCGCTTTTTTCCATGCTTCTTTTTCATAAGCGCGGACATCTCCGTCAAATGTTTCCTGGCGGGTGTACCATGCCATATCCAGTAAGCCGAAACTTATTTGACGTAGGCAGGCGTAGGCCACATTAAAATTGGATGCATCTACAATTTTTTGAATCAGTTCGGCAGGAATGGGTTCTCCCGTCTGATAATGTCTGGCGAATGTATTGAGAAATTCTTTTTCAGTGGCGAAATTTTCCATAATTTGTGATGGAAGCTCCACAAAATCCCAGTATACGCTGGTACCACTCATGGTTGAATAAGTGGTATTGGCAAACATTCCGTGCAAGGCGTGTCCGAATTCGTGTAAAAAAGTATTTACTTCCGAGAAAGTCAACAATGCCGGTTTTCCAGCTGATGGCTTGGTGAAGTTCATGGTAACGGATACGTGGGGGCGGCTGTTGACTCCGTTTTCTATCCACTGTTCCTTATAGCTGGTCATCCATGCACCTGAACGTTTTCCGGCACGGGGGTGGAAATCTGTATAAAGTACAGCCAGGAAACTTCCGTCTTTGTCGAATACTTCATAAGCTTTTACATCGGGATGATAGACCGGAATTTCTTTATTTTCTTTAAATGTGATGCCATACAGACGGGTAGCCAGACCGAATACGCCTTTCTCTACTTGGCTAAGCTCAAAATAAGGGCGCAACTCTTCTTCATTCAGATTGAATTTCTTATTTTTCAGTTTTTCTGAATAATAGGCCCAATCCCATGGCTTCAGCTGGAAATCATTGCCTTCCATTTCGCGTGCCAATGCTTCTACTTCTGCTACTTCCTTTAGGGCGGCAGGGGTGTAGGCTTCCAATAATTGGTTGAGCAATTTGTATACGGCATCACTTGTTTCGGCCATGCGCTTTTTCAGTTTATACTCGGCAAAAGTGGAGAAGCCTAGTAAATGAGCCAATTCCATGCGAATGTTTACCAATTGCTTGATGATGTCCACATTGTTGTAGTCGTTATTGTGTGTACATTGGGTATTATAAGCCATATAGACTTCTCTGCGCAGTGAACGGTCGTCACAATATTTCATGAAAGGAACAAAACTGGGAGCATCCAATGTAATGATGCTGCCTTCTTTTCCCTTGTCCTTTGCTGTTTGAGCATAACTTTCCAATGAACTTTCGGGTAATCCTTCCAATTGTTTTTTCGTCAATGCCAATTCGTAGTTATTCGTTTCTTTCAACAGATTCTGAGAAAAACGTAAGGTTAATATGCTTAATTCAGTATTCAGTTGGCGGAACTTTTCTTTTGCCTCACCGGTCAGATTGGCACCGCTTCTTACAAAACTGTCGTATGTTTTTTGCAGCAGTTGGGCGTCTTCACCTTTCAGTTGCAACTGGTCTTTCTGCTCGTATACAGCTTTTATGCGGGCAAACAGTTTTTCATTCAAACTGATGTTGTTGCTGTGTTCAGACAGTAAGGGCATCATTTTTTCTGCCAATTCCTGCATCTCGTCACTAGTCTCGGCACTCATCAAATTGCCGAAAACAGTAGTTACGCGGTCTAGCAACGCACCCGAATTTTCCAGAGCAACAATGGTGTTTTGGAAAGTCGGTGCTTCGGGATTATTGACAATTGCATCAATTTCCTCATTTTGTTCTTTCATTCCTTCCAACAAGGCAGGTTCATAATGTTCTATCTTGATAAGATGGAACGGAGCCGTGTCATGAGGAGTGTTATAGGGTTTTAAAAATGGATTTTTATTTTCAGTCATGGCACTATTTTATTTGACTTACAAAATTGCTAAAAAAAAGTATCACTATCCTCATTCTATTTACTTATTTAACAAAGTATATTAAATAGTTAGGTTAAAAATAAAAAAGCACAAGCAGAAATGCCTGTGCTTTTCATCTTTATGAGGTTTTACCTGATTATTTATTCTTTTCGGTCAGTTTTTCCAATGCCGGAATGGAGATTGCTTTTCTGCTAAGTTGTACCAATCCCTGTTCCTGTAAATCATTCAGAACTTTTGACACATTGATTCGTGTCTCATCAATCAAACTCGCCAAATCTTCCATTTTGATTTTAAGAATTTTTTTCCCTTCGGGCTTCATGGAACGCAGTACTAAAAAATTCAGTATTTTTTCTTCTGTATTACCTATGTGGCTGTTCCATAATTTTTCGTATGCCACTTGTGCCCTATTACTCAGAATATTTAAATAATTAAGGCGGAAGATTTCGTAGTTGTTCAGTTCATTTAATACAAATAACTTATCTATGGTAACTATGTTAATATTTGTACGTGCTTTGTAAGTCGCTGTATAGTTGGTCTGCATGCCGAATAATGAATAGGGCTCTATAACGAAAGGACTTCCAAAAGTTTCAAATAAGGAGTATGAATGTTGGTTATCGGTTGCTTGGGAGGTTATCTCCCCATTTAAGAGAAAGATTAATTGAGTGCAAGGTGCTCCTTGTTCCACAATGATATCATCGGCGTTGTATTTACGAAAATGTAGCTTTACCTTACCTATGATATTGGTGAAGTCATTTTTACATAATCCCTGGAAGAGAGGAAGTTGTAAAAGTGTATCATACATTGTTATTTCCATAAGTTCTAATGTTCGTTAAGTTATAGTTTAACACACAAAGGTAACGATAAAACGAGATTTATTATTTATAGGTGGGAGAACTTTTATTTTTTTTATTGTTTCTTACCGTCTCCTAATGTTTAAAAGCAGAATACTTGCGGGCTGTATAAAAAATAAATATATTTGCATTCAAAAAAGGAGGAGTTTATGTTTGGATCATTTGATTTTCAAGAATTTTTAAGTGCGTTTATCGTACTTTTTGCTGTCATTGATATTATCGGATCTATTCCTATTATATTGAACCTTAAGCAGAAAGGGAGAAATGTCAATGCTAATAAAGCTACCGGCATTTCTTTTGCTTTATTGATAGGTTTCTTTTATGCAGGAGATATGATGCTGAAGTTATTTCAGGTAGATATCGCTTCGTTTGCCGTGGCGGGTGCTTTTGTTATTTTTCTCATGTCTTTGGAAATGATTTTGGATATCGAAATATTCAAGAATCAAGGTCCTATCAAGGAAGCGACTTTAGTCCCCTTGGTCTTTCCGTTATTGGCAGGTGCGGGGGCGTTTACTACGTTACTTTCCCTTCGTTCGGAGTATGCTCCTGTAAACATTGTTGTAGCCTTGATATTGAATATGGTTTGGGTTTATGTGGTGTTGAAGTTGACAGATCGTATCGAACGTTTCTTGGGTAAAGGTGGAATTTATGTTATTCGTAAGTTTTTCGGAATCATTTTGTTAGCAATATCAGCGCGTTTATTTACGGCTAATCTGACTTTGTTGATAGAACAGTTTCAGAAAGCTCAGTAATATGCTGTTTCTTTGCAGATAATAATGTCGGAACTCACCATAGATATTTTATTGGAAACCAACTGCTTTGTGTTAAATTGATATTAATCTGTGGTGAGTTCCGGTATCATTCCATTTGAATGATAGTTGTTCGATGTTTTGATGCGCCTCTTTAATGTCTATTTCTCGCTGGCGATAAATTTCTTCATCCCATCTGTAAAATAAGTTTCATATTTATCCCCTTCGCCCGAGCAGATAAAATAGGCATCCAGTTCAGGATGTGCTTCACAAAAAGCTTTGGCTGAGTCCAGTCCCATCACCATGAAAGCAGTAGCGTATGCATCGGCACTGGCGCAATCTTTTGCAATGACAGTGGATGACAGGATGCTATGTTGTACTGGGTATCCGGTGCGTGGGTCTATGGTATGTGCATATTTCTTTCCACCTTTGTAATAGAAATTACGATAATTTCCTGATGTCGCCATACCTACGTCACTAATGGCAAGTACAGTCTGTAACTCCTGGTTTACTGACAAGGAGTCATCTACAGGTTTGTTTATGCCGATACGCCAAGCGTTCATTTTGGAATTTTTGCCTCTTACCACTACTTCACCACCGATGTCTACCATGTAGTTTTTTATCCCTTTACGTTCTAATAGCCTTGCTACTGCATCTACTCCGAATCCCTTGGCGATAGCGCTGCAATCCAGCATTATACGAGGGTCTTTTTTTATTATCCGGTTGTTCTGTAAGTCTATTTTTTGATATCCTATCATTGGGCGTAAGCTGTCTACTATCAGTGAATCCACTCCTGTAGATTTTTTGAATCCAAATCCCCATGCATTTACCAAAGGTGCGACAGTGATATCAAAGGCTCCATGGGTTTCATCGGATATTTTTTTTGCGAGATGGAATACATGTACGAAAAAACTGTCAACTTCTGTCTTTTCATTGTGGTTTACGCGGGTGATTACAGAATTCGGATTGAAAGGAGAGAGGGAGTAGTCCACTTTCTTCAGTTCGGTTTCTATTTCTTCTTTCAGATTATCTTCGGACTGGTAGGTGATTTTGTATACAGTACCGAATACAAAGCCTTCATCCGTACGGAAAGGTGCTTGCTTTTTTAGAATAATAATTGTTCCTATTATCAGAATTGCTAGAAACGGCAATTGCCATGCTAATTTTTTTTTATTCATACCTGTATTTTAGTTAAGAAAGAAATAAATGTTCTATTAAGATTTTAACACCGATAATAATCAGAACCAAACCTCCCCATAATTCCATGCGCAGGTTGAAACGCTTGCCACAAAATACACCTATCAGACTTCCTAATGTTGAGATAACAAAAGAGGTAAAGCCGATGATGACAATGGGAGAAAGAATGGAAGTGAAAGAGTTCATTCCTACAAAAGCAAATGATATACCGATGGCCAACGCATCAATGCTGGTTGCTATAGCCAGCGTAACAACCACTTTTAATTTAGTGGGGTCGAAGCAGCATTTGTCTTCATTGCTGAAACTCTCTTTAATCATACGCCCTCCCAGGAATGCCAATAACCCAAAAGCGATCCAATGGTCGTAATCCTCTATCAGGTGGCTGAAGCGGCTGGCGGCAAACCAACCGATAAGCGGCATGACGGCCTGGAAAAGACCGAAGAAGAATGCCATAATAAAAAAAGTGCGCCAGCAAATGCGACGCATGATAATTCCGCTTGTTATGGAAACAGTGAAACAGTCCATAGCAAGGCTGATGGCAAGGAGCCATATTTCTAAAGTTGTCATTAGTTAAAATGGTAATTTGTATATTAAACTGTATGTTACTCCTAAGTTAGTCGAGTTGTTCTTTCCGAAACCGGGAATATACCAAGGCTCGGTGTGTTCCGTCTTTTTCATGTTCATGCGTATGCGGTAGCGCAGTGACCAGCCCATATAGAAATTCTTGTATACATTTACCTTTATTCCTGCCAGCAGTTCGGTCCAGGTTACTGTGGTTTTAACTCCCTCATAACTGAAGGGGATTTCCGGAAATCCCCATGTAGGGTCTTTCATTGTCGGAGCATCTACATCGTATGAAAAAGAGGTGAATCCGTAACGTATGCCTCCATACAGAAAACCAGGCAGATAGGGCTTCTTGAAAAAGAAGTTGTAGTTCATACCTATACGGAAATAGGGAGCTGAGGCTTTATAATGTATATTGGTACCGTCATCAGTAGTGTCGGTGGTTCCATATCCAATTTCAGCTACGGGGACATAACGGTTTTTCAAATTGACCTCTACGCTGATTTCTGTACTTGTAATGTCACCTCCAAAAATTTTGCTTCCCAGGCCAAATATATCTATACCGATAGTAGTTCCCTGATAGAAGGGTACCTTTTCTTCCTCTATGGTTGTTTTTTTTTCTTGTGCCGCCAGTGTGGGGCTGTACAATAGCATACTACTCAGTAGCGTTAACAACGTAATATATGTTGAAATTCTTTTTTTCTTCATTATTGATGTCCGGATTTACAGTCTCGATAGATTTTAAGTTATAAGTGGTGTATTTAATGTCTTCCACTTTATAAAACATCATGGTGCCACATTCTATATTCTGCAAGTAGGGGATATTCTGGTGAATGAGTATGATGGTGTCACGCATCTTTTCCGTATAATGCAATACGTAGGTAGTTTTTGATGTATAACTCAAAGGCAGGCTCATACTGCTTTCCGCTTTATTGAATATCGTGTCATTCATCAATGAGTCTTTTACTACAGTTTCCTTAATAGTTCCATCTTCCAGTGTGTCACGTACAATCACATCGGTAGTGATAAATCCAGTGACGTCAAAAGCTGGACTGAATTTCACAGCTTGGTGTGTTTCTGCATCCAGAAAGTCGAAATGGGCAAAGGAATTGGTGGTAAGCGGACAATCGCTTTCCCCACAGCTTTGCATCAAGGTGCTTACGGTAATCAGGAGCAATAAGATAATGGCTGGTAGTCTCTTCATTTTAAAACTCTTTCTCTATTTTATAATTATTGCGTTCAGGAGCATTCCGGGCTATCAGTTCTCCTATGAATCCTGCCAGAAACAGTTGGGTTCCCAAAATCATCAAAGTTAGGGCCAGATAGAAGTAAGGAGAATCAGTAATTAATATATAAGGTAAACCATGTGACAAGGCATATAGCTTGTTTGCTCCGATGATAATGACGGAAATGAAACCAAGAATAAACATCAATGATCCCATAAACCCGAAGAAGTGCATCGGCTTGATACCGAATTTGGATAAAAACCACAGAGTGATGAGGTCTAGATAACCATTGAAGAAACGGTTTAATCCGCCAAATTTTGTTTTACCGAATTTCCGTGCCTGATGGTGTACTACCTTCTCGGCTATCTTAGGAAAACCTGCATTCTTTGCCAGATAGGGGATATAGCGGTGCATTTCACCGTATACTTCGATGTTCTTTACAACATCACGACGATAAGCTTTTAGTCCGCAGTTAAAGTCATGCAGATTCTTGATGCCTGAGACGGCACGTGCTGTGGCGTTGAATAGTTTGGTCGGAATGGTTTTTGATAACGGGTCATAGCGTTTTTGCTTGTATCCTGATACTAAGTCGTAGCCGTCTTCTGTAATCATTCTGTATAATTCCGGTATTTCGTCCGGGCTGTCCTGCAAGTCGGCATCCATTGTAATCACCACATCACCTTGCGCCTTTTCAAAACCACAATACAAAGCAGGGGACTTGCCGTAGTTCCGGCGGAATTTAATACCTTTTACGTTGTCCGATTCCGAGCGTAGTTTCTCAATCACTTGCCAGGAGTGGTCGGTGCTGCCGTCATTGACAAAAATAACTTCATAGTTGAAGTGGTTGGCATCCATTACACGTTGAATCCATGCGAATAGTTCCGGCAAAGATTCTTCTTCGTTATACAAAGGAATAACTACAGATATATCCATCTTTTATTCATTTTTCTTTTTACGCATCACGATCAATGCCGTAGGGATAGCCATTAGCATCCCGTAAAACATATTTTGTGATATCAGTTGAAATGTCATTTCCAGCGGGGTAAGTCCCGACAGTAAATCTATCGCTTCTTCAAATTGGTTTAGTGAGGTTGTCAGTTCGGGTCCGGCAGTTTCTTTGAACTGATTTAAGATGGAGCGGTATGCCTCGAATACGAACCCGCCATCTATATAGCGGAAGTAGATGTAATGCACTACCGCTACAAATAGAGAGGCGAACATATACATAAAGGTAGTGAATAGAAACGCACGTGAAAAAGTGATGCTTCCGCCACAATGCCGTTCTCTGAACTTTTTGGCAAATATGTATCCTAAAAAGGGTACTCCTATAGTTAAGACTATAAAAAGTAATTGTAGGAAAGGTATTCTCAATCCTAGTGGGAAGAGCATGAATTTGAAGGCCCATAAAAGACCCATGCCCGTACCATAGCGCATGGCGCATTCCTGCAAAGTCGGTTTATAATTCGTCATTCTTTATTAATAAGTGCACAAAAGTACTTCTTTTACGGGAATCCGTCCTATAGTTATGGGTGAAAAATGTATTTTTTCTGCTAAAATCAAAAAAAAGTATTCGAAAGTATTGTAGTTTTGAAAATAATGTCTACCTTTGCACTCGCAAAACAAAAATGGGTAAGTCCTATACGGCCAGCTCCTGATGAATCCTCCAGGGCTTGATCGCAGCAAAGGTAGTTGGTTGTAGCGGCGCGATATAGTAAGCTTACCCACCCGCCTCTTTAGCTCAGTTGGCCAGAGCACGTGATTTGTAATCTCGGGGTCGTTGGTTCGAATCCGACAAGAGGCTCAGAAAAGCGAGAAGGACGAAGAAATCTTCATTCTTCTCGCTTTTTTATTATATTTGCGCTGATATTAGTTTTAAGGTTGGTACAACCGTTATTTAAGAGTTCTTTTGTATGATAGAGTCACAGATTGCGGCAAGAGTATTGCCGTCTAAATGCCGTGAAGCGGTAAAGGTTCTTTTGCAGGAAGTGTACGGATATGAAGATTTCCGTAATTTAGAAGTTTATGATGACTTGTTCAAAGGTAAGGAAAAATTGCAATTGTCTCAAGGGCAATTAATTGAGGAAGTCATCATGGAAGCTGAAAAAGGGATCAAGGGTGATTCGTCTGTTCATAATTTGCTCCTGACTGCTCCGACCGGAGCTGGAAAATCATTGTTGTTTCAGCTCCCTGCCATTTATCTGGGTAATGAATATAAGCTTCTTACTCTTGTGGTTTCTCCGCTGAAAGCATTGATAGTGGACCAGGTTGAGGCGTTGCAGGAGTTAGGATATGAACGTGTGGCGTATGCTTCGTCCGATCTTTCACCTGAACAAAAGAACGAAGTATATCGTCGTGTCCGTGACGGGGAGGTTGATCTTTTTTATCTTTCCCCTGAATTATTGTTGGCGTATGATATTAGTTATTTCGTAGGTGAACGCCGCATTGGATTGGTAGTAGTTGACGAGGCTCATACCGTGACTACTTGGGGTAAAGAGTTCCGGGTGGATTATTGGTTTCTAGGGCGTCATCTGGAAGCTTTAAAGAATGCGTTGGGATATGTATTCCCTGTTTTTGCATTGACAGCCACTGCTGTGTGGAATCCCAAAGGTGGGAACGATATGATTTTTGATACCATCCGGTCGTTGCATCTTGCTCCGTGTGCCTTGTACGTGGGCACGGTGAAGCGTGAAAATATTGGCTTTGACATTACCGCCATGACCATAGAGGAGGGAGAGACCTACGATAAGGCCAAGCAACGTACTGTTGCCGCCCGGGTGGAGGATTTTCTGGACGGGCATAAGACTATTATTTATTATCCTTTTGCCGGAGGTATAGATATGAAACTGAAGACTTGGGTGTATCCGGCTAATTGGCATTGGGTGGCATCTTATTATGGTAAAAAGGATAAAGAGCAAAAAGCCGAAATTATACAAGCTTTTAAGGAGGGTGAGAAAAAAATAATCGTTGCTACGAAAGCTTTTGGCATGGGGGTGGATATCAGCGATATTGACCGTGTGTATCATGTGGCTCCATCCGGTACCTTTGTCGATTATATTCAGGAGATTGGCCGTGCAGCCCGTGATAAGAACATTTCTGGTGTGGCAGCGACGGACTTTAATGAACGCGACTTTTATTATATGAAACGCCTGCATTCTGCAGGTGCCATCTCCCAGGAACAGTTGGGGATGATTCTGAAGAAAGTATGGGAAATATATCTGATGAAAGGCTGTAGTGATGAAATGCAGATGTCTTTATCCGATTTTGAATTTGCAGTGAGGCTGCCTCGTAAAAAGAACAAGCTGGAATATGAATCGGATTTGGAGCAAGTCATCAAGACGGCTTTGTTATGGATAGAAGAGGATCTGAGTTTCCGGCATGGCGGTTCTCCTGTTGAAATCAATTCACAGACTCTGTTTGCCGATGGCTATGTACAGGAAAAGACGGGTGATGCCGCTTTCCGTAAAAAATACAAGCAGTATATGGTTCCCGTGGAAGGGGTTGAAGGAGTCTACAAGGTGGCTTTTGAATCTTTGTGGGAAAATTGTTTCTCGGAGATGGGGTATCGTGAGTTTAAGCGCGATTTATACAATGGAAATCTCTTTGAGGGAGTTCGTGCGGCAGCTGTGGGTAAGCATGATGTCTTGTTAAAAGAGAGTGCAGCGGATATCTGCTCCAAGCTGGCAAGTCTCTTGAAGAGTTTGAAAGATTTGTTGACGGTGAGTCTGTATGGTAATAAAGGAAAGTTCGAGGAGGACGATTTGCGTAGTATTTTTGCGGCGTATGATATGGATGTTCCTTCTGCCAAGCGTTTTATCACTTCGTTACTGGAGTCCAGGGTAGAGGAGGGCAGAAGTGTGAGTTACATCACCAGTGCCAAGAAGAAAGATGAAGACAAACTGATGTTTACCGTTACCCGTGGTTTTGATTTGTTGCTTTCCCGTTACCAGAAGTTGTGCACCCAGCGTATTACAGGGAAGAAAGGAGGCCGGCTGTTGTTCTATGTCACTCCGTTCTCCGATCTCAATATGCTGCTCAACTTGCTGTCTATGCTCAATGTGGTGGACTTTACCGTAGAGGGAGGGGTTCCTTCCGTTGGAGTGCGTGTCCATGATGCGGAGATATTGAAAAAGGAAGCTACCTCGGGGAGCTATCAGAATCGTGTGCTAGAGAATAATGAGAAAATATTCCAGGAACAGATAGAGTTGTTCCGGCTGTTCTTTGGCAATACGAAGTTAAGTGACGAGCAGCGATGGGAATTTATAGAGGATTATTTTACGGGGATGAGTTTGGAGGGATTGAAAGAAAAATATTCTTGTGTTGTGGAATGCCGGCTGTGTAAGGTCTGAAATACCGTATGATTTTCACGGCTCGATAAAGACAGCTGAGGCGGCAGAAAGCTATATTGTCAATTGCATGTGGAAAAAACTCGGGCAAGAGGAAGAGTGGACTGTATATTGGAAACAAAGGATTATGTATATATATTTGAGCTTAAACTGGATAGTACGGCTGCTGAAGCTTTACAGCAGATAGAGGACAAAGGATATGCTAAGCCTTATCTGACAGATACGTGCAAAGTTACGGGAATTGGTATCAGTTTTTCATCGGAAACCATGACGGTGGAGGAATGGGAGGAAAAACATTGTAACCCTGTTGTGATTAAATAATAGTGCAAAAATATGCCTCAAGCCGGAATCATCACGATCCGTCTTGAGGCATTCTTCGTTTATGGAATTTGGGATACAAACCGCTTACGCTTTAAAATTGCGTGCTATTTTTTTATATCCATATACGGCACGGTTGCCCAATTCTTCTTCAATGCGGAGCAACTGGTTGTATTTCGCCATACGGTCGCTACGGCTCAGTGAACCGGTTTTAATCTGTCCGCTATTGGTGGCTACGGCGATGTCCGCAATGGTAGCATCTTCCGTTTCACCGGAACGGTGGCTGGTCACAGTGGTATAGCCGTTACGTTGAGCCATCTCAATAGCATCCAGAGTTTCGGTCAGCGAACCGATCTGATTTACTTTTACTAGGATAGAGTTTGCACAACCTTCACTGATTCCTTTTTCCAGGAACTTCACATTGGTAACGAACAGGTCATCACCTACCAGCTGGCAGCGATTGCCCAGACGCTCGGTCAGCATGCGCCATCCTTCCCAGTCGTTTTCTGCCATACCATCCTCTATCGAATCAATGGGGTAGTCCCAACTCAATTTTTCCAGATAAGCAACCTGTTCGGCGGCACTGCGCTTTTCCCCTTTTGGGCCTTCAAACTTGGTATAGTCATAGATGCCGTCATGATAGAATTCGGAAGAAGCACAATCCAAGCCGATGGTGATATGTTTAAACGGTTCATATCCGGCAGCTTCGATAGCGGCAAGGATACAATTCAAAGCATCTTCGGTGCCATCCAACGCAGGGGCAAAACCACCTTCGTCTCCTACGGCTGTACTTAGTCCGCGTTTTTTCAATACCTCTTTTAAAGCATGGAATACTTCTGCGCCCATCCGCAAGGCCTCACGGAATGTTTTAGCACCGACAGGACGAATCATAAATTCTTGAAAAGCGATAGGGGCATCGCTGTGTGAGCCTCCATTAATGATATTCATCATTGGAACAGGCATGATATAGGTGTTTGTTCCGCCAATATATCTGTAAAGAGGAATATCCAAATAATTGGCTGCAGCTTTTGCCACGGCTAGGGATACGCCCAAAATAGCATTTGCGCCCAGTTTTGATTTAGTTGGAGTTCCATCCAGATCAAGCATGGCTTTGTCAATACCACGTTGGTCCATAGAGTCCATTCCTTTCAATGCCGGAGCGATAAGAGTATTTATATTTTCTACAGCTTTTAATACGCCTTTGCCTCCGTAACGGGTCTTGTCGCCATCACGTAATTCCAAAGCCTCATGTTCACCGGTTGACGCACCCGATGGGACAGAGGCACGGCCCATAATCCCTGATTCCAATATAACATCCACTTCCACAGTGGGATTACCACGTGAGTCCAAAATCTCTCTTCCTTTAATCTCTGCTATTTTCATATAGTTCTAATTTTATAAGATGGTTTTATTTTAATAACAATAGAGAAGCCGGATTTGTTGAGGTACTAGGGAAAGTTTTTTCATGATATTTACTTTTTTATTTCTTTCCACAGAGTACATCCGTCTTTATTTTTCGTCTCCCTTTAATAAAAGCTAGAGATCAATATGAAAATAAAATGGATAGTGGGGGGGCTGTTATGGGCAAGTTCTTACTTGCAGGCTGCCGCACAAGAATATAAACTGTGGTATGATGAACCCGCTCAAGTTTGGACTGAAGCACTTCCGCTGGGTAACGGGCGGTTGGGAGCGATGGTATTCGGCAATCCCGGTGTGGAGCATATCCAGTTGAATGAAGAAACTATTTGGGCAGGACGTCCCAATAATAATGCTAATCCCAATGCGTTGGAATATATTCCCAAAGTGCGCCAGTTGGTGTTCGAAGGAAAATATCTTGAAGCACAAACATTGGCTACTGAGAAAATAATGGCGAAAACCAATAGTGGTATGCCCTATCAATCGTTTGGCGATCTGCATATTTCTTTTCCGGGGCATACACGTTATTCCGATTACTATAGGGAACTGAGCCTGGACTCAGCTCGTATCATTGTACGTTATAAGGTGGACGGGGTGACTTATCAGCGTGAAACATTGACTTCGTTTGCTGATCAGGTAGTTATGGTGCGTCTTACTGCCAGCCAACCCGGAAAGATTACTTGTAATGCCAATCTTACTACTCCGCATCAGGATGTGATGGTCTCGACGGAAGGGGAGGAGGTTACCCTTTCGGGCGTATCTTCTTGGCATGAGGGGCTAAAAGGGAAAGTCGAATTTCAGGGACGTATGACTGCACGTAGTCAAGGAGGGACCCAGTCTTGTCGTGACGGAGTCTTGAGTATAGAAGGGGCGGATGAGGCTGTGATTTATATTTCCATTGCTACCAACTTTACTAATTATAAGGATATAACAGGTAACCAAGTGGAGCGTGCGAAGAACTATCTGCGCCGGGCTGTAAGTAAGGATTATGTGACATCACGTAAGGCACATGTTGATTTTTTCAAGCAATATATGGACCGTGTCTCTTTGGATTTAGGTATAGACAAATATGCAGGGGTAACCACTGATATGCGTGTGCAGAATTTCAAGGAAACGAAGGATGATTTTCTGGTAGCTACTTATTTCCGTTTCGGCCGCTATCTGTTGATTTGTTCTTCACAGCCGGGTGGGCAGCCTGCTAATTTGCAAGGCATTTGGAATGATAAATTATTTCCTTCCTGGGATAGTAAATATACTTGTAATATCAATGTTGAAATGAACTATTGGCCGGCCGAAGTGACGAATCTTAGCGAATTGCACGAGCCTTTGATACAGCTGATTCGTGAAGTGAGTGAAACAGGGCGTGAGTCAGCAAAGATTATGTATGGGGCGGATGGTTGGGTATTGCATCACAATACGGATATATGGCGTGTTACCGGAGCTATAGACAAGGCTCCGTCGGGATTATGGCCTACGGGTGGAGCTTGGCTGTGCCGTCATTTGTGGGAACGTTATCTTTATACAGGCGATATGGAGTTTCTCCGTTCGGCTTACCCTATCATGAAAGAAGCCGGTAAGTTTTTTGATGAAATAATGGTGAAGGAACCGTTACATAACTGGTTGGTGGTATGCCCGAGCAATTCTCCGGAGAATACTCATGCGGGCAGTAATGGAAAAGCGACTACGGCTGCTGGGTGTACTTTGGATAACCAACTGATATTCGATTTATGGAATCAGATAATCACTACCGCCCGATTATTGAGTACGGATGCTGAATTTGCCACCCATTTGGAACAGCGTTTAAAGGAAATGGCACCCATGCAGATAGGACGTTGGGGGCAATTGCAGGAATGGATGACAGATTGGGACAATCCGCAGGATGTGCACCGTCATGTATCACACCTTTATGGTTTGTTCCCCAGTAATCAGATTTCTCCTTACCGTACTCCCGAATTGTTTGATGCGGCACGTACTTCGCTGATCCATCGTGGCGATCCGTCTACCGGATGGAGTATGGGATGGAAGGTATGTTTGTGGGCTCGTTTGTTGGATGGTGATCATGCTTATAAACTGATAACCGATCAGTTGACTCTCGTACGTAACGAGAAGAAAAAAGGAGGAACTTATCCTAATTTGTTTGATGCCCATCCACCTTTTCAGATTGACGGTAATTTTGGTTGTACAGCGGGTATCGTAGAAATGCTGATGCAGAGCCACGATGGTTTTATTTATTTACTTCCCGCATTGCCGGCGCAATGGAAAGAAGGAAGCGTGAACGGGATTATAGCTCGTGGAGGTTTTGAATTGGATTTGAGTTGGAAGAATGGTAAAGTGAGCCGGTTGGTGGTGAAATCCCGTAATGGGGGGAACTGTCGTTTGCGTTCTTTAAATCCGCTGGCAGGCAAAGGGCTGAGAACGGCAAAAGGGGAGAATCCGAATAAATTGTATGCCATACCCGAAATCTTGCAACCGATTATAAATAAAGAAGCGAAATTGAATAAAGTTGAGTTGAAAAAAACTTATCTTTATGATCTGGAAACCAAAGCAGGTGAAGAATATATATTCTTAGGTAAGTGATGATTCTTGCACTGATTGTAAGGATGAAAAATAGTAAAAAGAAGAAATATGAAAAGAACAGGATTAAACATTATTTGCTCATTGTTGCTGGTAGGTGGAATGTGTGCATGTACTGCCACTCCTAAACAGACCGAAGAAATCAAATGGAGCGAACGTATGGCTCAGTCGGAAATGCAACGTTTCCCTGAGCCTTGGATGATAGAAAAAGCGAAAAAGCCTCGTTGGGGCTATACGCACGGACTGGTGGTGAAATCCATGTTGGAGGAATGGAAACACACCGGTGACACAGCCTATTATAATTATGCAAAAATATATGCAGACAGTCTGATAGACACTGACGGTAAGATAAAGACCATGAAATATCTTTCTTTTAATATTGATAATATCAATGCCGGAAAGATTTTATTCGATTTTTATGAAAAGACGGGAGACGGGCGTTATAAGGTGGCGATGGATACTCTTCGTAAACAACTGACCGAACAGCCCCGTACCAGTGAAGGTGGTTTCTGGCACAAACTGATATATCCGCATCAAATGTGGCTGGATGGTATATTCATGGCTTCTCCTTATTTGGCTCAATATGGTAACGTATTCAAGGATACTACGGTCAATGCCGATATTGTGAATCAAATAATGCTGATTGCCCGTAAAACGTATGATCCTAAAACCGGTTTGTTTTATCATGGTTGGGATGAGAGCAAGACACAAAATTGGGCAAATAAGGAAACCGGATGCTCACCCAATTTCTGGAGCCGCAGTATAGGCTGGTATGCCGCTGCTGTGGTGGATGTATTGGATTATATGCCGGCGCAGTTCGAAGGACGTGACAGTATAATGACGATCATAAATATGTTGGCCGAAGGTATTGTAAAATATCAAGATCCTGAAACAGGGGTATGGTGGCAGGTGACTGACCAAAATAACCGTAAAGGAAACTATTTGGAATCTTCTGCTTCATCGCTTTTTGTGTATTTCTTGTGTAAAGCAGTGAATAAAGGATATATTTCTTCGGAATATAAGATGGCTGCAGAACGTGGTTTTAATGGCCTGATCAAACAATTCATTAAAGAAGAACCTGATGGTTCGTACACTATTACCAACTGTTGTGCTGTTGCCGGATTAGGCGGTAAAGGAAACCGGGATGGAAGTTTTGCTTATTATATAGGTGAGCCGGTAATAGAGAATGATCCGAAGTCAGTAGGTTCCTTTATTTTGGCGGCTATTGAATATGAGAAAATGAAGTAGTAGGAATAATCTGAGAAAGATGAGGACATTTGTCAAAAAAGTCTTCATCTTTTCTCATAAGATCAAGAGCTTTTTAAAAAAGATAACCGCCTTTTTTAAAAAACATAAGGACCTTTTTTTAACACCTTGTTGTTTTGATAAAAGCTCTTGTTTAGAGATTGTTAATTAATTAATAAACGAATTTGAAAATACAATGATGAACAGACACGCATTACTTTCCTTATTGGCTTTATTGCTATGTTACTCTACTTCCTTGCCGGCGCAGAAAGCGAAAACGTATATTCCCTGGAAGAATGGCAAACTGGTGGTGTCCGAGGAGGGACGCTACCTGAAGCATGAAAATGGAGTACCTTTCTTCTGGTTGGGTGAAACTGGATGGCTGATGCCGCAACGCTTGAATCGTGACGAGGTTTCTTACTATCTGAATAAGTGCAAGGATGCTGGATATAACATGGTGCAGGTGCAGGTATTGAACGGTGTGCCTTCCATGAATATTTACGGTCAGTATTCCATGATAGACGGTTTTAATTTCAAGGATATCAACCGCAAAGGGATTTATGGATATTGGGACCACATGGACTATATTATTAAAAGTGCTGCTTCACGGGGCATCTATATAGGGATGGTATGTATTTGGGGAACTCCCGTGGAACAAGGGTTGATGAATGAAAAAGAAGCCGTGGCATACGGTAAATTTCTTGCGGAACGTTACAAGGATGAGCCGAATATTATTTGGATGATAGGAGGGGATATCCGTGGTGATAATAAGACGGAGGTATGGGATGCGTTGGCAAACAGTATCCGTAGCATAGACAAAGGTCATCTGATGACTTTCCATCCGCGTGGACGTACCACGTCGGCTACTTGGTTTAATGACCGCGAATGGCTGGATTTCAATATGTTCCAAAGCGGCCACCGTCGTTACGGGCAGCGTAATGGTGATGGTGACTATCCTATCGAAGAGAATACGGAAGAAGATAACTGGCGTTTTGTGGAAGCCAGTCAGGCAAAGACTCCGTTGAAACCGGTAATTGATGATGAACCTATTTATGAAGACATTCCACAGGGACTGCATGATCCCAATGAAACCCGTTGGAATCAGCACGATGTGCGTCGTTATGCCTATTGGTCGGTATTCGCCGGATCATTCGGGCACTCATACGGTCATAATGATATCATGCAATTTATCCGTCCGGGATATGGAGCCTCTTTTGGTGCCGACGGACGCAAGAAAGCATGGTGGGATGCTTTGGAAGATCCCGGCTTCAATCAGATGAAATATCTGAAGAACTTGATGTTGACTTTTCCTTTCTTTGAACGTGTGCCCGATCAGAGTGTTATTGCGGGAACTAACGGCGAACGCTATGACCGTGCCATCGCTACCCGTGGAAATGACTATTTGTTGGTTTACAATTACTCAGGACGTCCTATGCAGATCGATTTGAGCAAAATCAGCGGTGCGAAAAAGAATGCATGGTGGTATAGCGCGAAGGACGGTAAGTTGGAATATATCGGTGAGTTTGACAGTAAAGTCACTCCTTTCCAGCATGATAGCGGTTATCTGAGCGGCAATGATCAGGTTCTGATTGTTGTGGATTCTGCGAAGGATTATGTGCAGAAAGCTTGGACAGCCTTGCCGGATGCCATACAGAAATGGAATAAGTAAGAAATATGCATATCATGAAAAAACAAGTATTATTAATCATTCTTCTGGCACTTCCGTTGTGGTTGAAGGCAGCGGATGTTTCGGTTACCGGCCTGCGTACCGAGCAGATGGTAGATCCCATGGGGCTGGATACTGCTGTCCCTCGTATGAGCTGGCGGCTGGAATCTTCTCAAAGAAATGTGATGCAGACCGCCTACCGGATTTTGGTTGCCTCTTCTCCTGAACTTTTAGCACAGGATAAAGGGGATTTGTGGGATTCCGGAAAAGTGGAATCCGATGCGTCCGTATGGATTCCTTATCAAGGGAAGCGTTTGAAAAGCAATCAGCGTGTTTACTGGAAAGTGAGAAGCTATACCAATCGAGGTGAGACAGAATGGAGCGAGCCTGCCCGATGGGGGATGGGACCTTTAGGTGAGATTCATTGGAAAGGACGATGGATAGGTTGGGACGCTGCGTTTGCATGGGATCGGGAAGATTCACACAGCCGTTTGAGCTCTCGTTATTTACGCACGGAATTTAAAACGCAAGCCAAGGAGATAAAGTATGCTACCCTTCATTTGTGTGGTTTGGGAATGTACGAACTGTTCATTAACGGTCAGCGGATAGGTGATCAGGTATTGGCGCCGGCTCCAAGTGATTATCGTCGTACTGTGCTTTACAATTCTTTTGATGTCACTAAACAGGTTGCCGGAGGAAATGCCGACAATGCCATCGGAGTGACCCTGGGCAACGGACGTTTCTACACTATGCGTCAAAATTACAAACCTTATAAGATTCCTACTTTTGGTTACCCCAAGTTACGTTTGAATCTGATTATAGAATATACCGACGGCAGTATACAGCGCATCAACAGTGATGAGAAATGGCGTTTGACGGCTCAAGGGCCTATACGTAGCAATAATGAATACGATGGTGAAATTTACGATGCCCGTATGGAATTGGGAAACTGGACACAGCCCGGTTATGATGATTCCAAATGGCTGAAAGCGCAACGTGTTTCATTGCCGTACGGTACACTTCGTGGCAATACCGCTCCCAACATGAAAGTGATGAAAACGCTGAAGCCGGCTGTCTTCAAGCAATATGGTAACCGTTATATGATTGATTTCGGTCAGAATATGGCAGGATGGGTGCGTATTAACATAGCGAAAGCCGCTGCGGGAGATACGATTTGCATACGTTATGCCGAACGGGTAAAGAATGACGGTACGGAACTGGATGTGGAAAATCTCCGCCATAGCCAGAGTACGGATTATTATATCTGCAACGGTAAAGAAAACAACACTTCCTGGAGTTCTCGTTTTTCTTATCATGGATTCCAATATGTAGAAGTGACAGGTTATAAAAATCTGAAAGCGGAAGATTTGGTTGCTGAAGTAGTATATGATGACTTGGAAGATAACGGTACTTTCGAATGTTCCAATGATATCATGAATCGGGTTTATCGGAATGCCTGGTGGGGGATTTCCAGTAATTATAAAGGAGTGCCTTTGGATTGTCCCCAGCGTGACGAGCGCCAGCCCTGGCTTGGCGACCATGCTATGGGAACGTGGGGGGAAAGTTTCATGTTCAATAATGGAAACACCTATGCCAAATGGGCGGATGACATCCGTGAAGCGCAGCGTGAAGACGGTTGTATTCCTGATATTTGTCCGGCTTATTACAATTATTATACATCGGAAATGACGTGGTCATCCACATTTCCGGTAATCTGTGATATGGTTTATGAACAGTTCGGCAATATCGAACCTATTCGTAAAAATTATGCCGCTATCAAGAAATGGATGCACCATATACGCAGTGAGTTCACTACAGAGGATGGAGTGATTAACGCCGATAAATACGGTGACTGGTGTATGCCTCCCGAATCACCGGAATTGATTCACAGTCAGGACCCTGCCCGCAAGACGGATGGAGCGCTGATTGCTACAGCCTACTATTATAAGGTATCGCAAATGCTGGCCAAGTTCGCCCGTTTGCAAGGTTTGGAAGATGAGGCGAAGGAATTCGAGAAGGATGCAGCAAAAATTAAAGACTGCTTCAACGCCCGTTTCCTTACAGTTAAGAAGGGAACTTCTCCGGTACAAATGCCCCATGTTCTTTATCCCGACAGCATATTCTATGGTAACAATACAGTGACGGCTAATATCCTGCCACTGGCTTTCGATATGGTGCCTGAAGCCTATAGGGAAGAAGTGGAAAAAAATGTAATAACAGGCATTATTACCCGGAATAAAGGTCACATCAGCAGTGGGGTGATAGGTATGAACTGGATGATGCGTGAGCTTACCCGTATGGGGCGTGGCGATGTTGCTTTCTTGTTGGCAAGCAACAAAACTTATCCCAGTTATGGCTATATGATAGAAAAGGGAGCTACTGCCATTTGGGAATTGTGGAACGGTGATACCGCCAATCGTTGGATGAACAGTTGTAACCATGTGATGATATTGGGTGATCTATTGACTTGGTATTTCCGTGATTTAGCCGGATTTAATCCGGCACAGCCCGCTTACAAACAAATCATCTTTAAACCGGATTTTTCCATCCAAGAGTTGAGTTATGTCAAAGCTTCGCACAACACTTTATATGGTAAGATGATTAGTAATTGGAAGAAAACTCTTACGCATCTGGAATGGGATATCACGATTCCTTGTAATACTACTGCATTGGTTTATCTTCCTACCTTGGACGAGAAGGCGGTAAAGGATAAGGACGTTACCTTTGTACGTCGGGAAGGCAACTCTACCGTATGGAGTGTTCCTTCGGGAAACTATCATTTTTCGGTTAGTATGGATCCATCTTTAGGTAAAAACCGTGCAGGTATCGTGGAAGATCAGTTTTTATACGAGCAAGCTTCTTTTCCCGAATGTCATGGCGCTACTATTGTGGAATTGAAGAACGGAGACCTGGTAGCTTCTTTCTTTGGAGGTACTAAAGAGCGTAATCCGGATTGTTGTATCTGGGTATGTCGCAAGCCGAAGGGTGCGACGGAATGGAGCGCACCTTATCTGGCTGCCGACGGGGTGTTTAGTCTGGATGATCCGCAAGCTGTTTTGGCGGGCATTACAGCAGAATCCACTCCGGCGGATGCCGGCCCCGTGGCTTCTACGTTTAAAGGGGATAAGTCCCGGGCACGCCGCAAGGCTTGTTGGAATCCTGTGCTTTTCCAAATACCCGGCGGAGATTTAATCCTGTTCTATAAAATAGGATTGAAAGTAGCCGATTGGAGTGGTTGGCTGGTACGTTCTAAAGATGGTGGAAAAACTTGGAGCCAACGTGAACCGTTGCCAAAAGGTTTCTTAGGTCCTATTAAAAATAAGCCGGAGTATGTGGATGGCCGTATTATTTGTCCTTCCAGTACAGAAGGTGATGGAGGATGGCGTATCCATTTTGAAATTTCGGATGATAAAGGAAAGACTTGGAAGATGGTAGGTCCTGTAGAGGCGGAAATGAGTGTGCCTACTGCTTTGCGTAAGGCAAATGCAGCCAATGTAGACGATCAGGAAGGCGGTGAAGCCATAAAAGGAGAAGGTGAGAAGCCTATTTATGCTATCCAGCCCAGCATTTTGCGTCATAAGGATGGGCGTTTGCAGGTGCTTTGCCGTACACGTAACGCACAGATTGCTACTTCATGGAGCAGTGACAACGGTGAAACATGGAGTAAAGTTACCTTGCTTGATGTTCCCAATAATAATTCGGGTACGGATGCCGTAACAATGAAAGGTGGTCGTCACGTATTGATTTATAATGATTTCAGTACATTGCCGGGCACTCCGAAAGGGCCGCGTACACCGTTGTGTGTGGCGGTTTCGGATGATGGTATTCACTGGAAGAATGTAATGATATTGGAAGACAGCCCTATCAGCCAATATTCTTATCCGTCCATCATTCAGGGCAAGGATGGCAAACTCCATGCCGTATATACCTGGCGCCGTCAGCGTGTGGCTTATAAAGAGTTGGATTTGAGCAAACTGAAATAATACGATTGTGGATAAAGGAGTTCTTTGATAGAAAGTATTGGAGAACTTGAAAAAAACGGGTGTCTGAAATAAAAATCAGAAACCCGTTTTTTGAAAACAGACTTTCATTATCTGCCAATGAAAGCTCTTTCTAAAGATACAGAATATGAAATAATTATAAATAGAGTACAAACGTTTCTTATTATCGTCCTCTCTTTATAAAGAAAAGAATAAGTGACAGATTATTATGAAGAGCATTAGACTACTACTTTTACTGGCTTCCGGAGTAACTACGGGAGCATTTGCCCAATCGGGCGGGCTGACGGATATGAGCCAAAGTCGTTTTGCCAAGATGGCCAATACGGAATTAGGTGCTGTGCATTGGACAGATGGCTTTTGGGGCGACCGTTTCAATGTATATAGCCATACCTCCTTGCAAAGTATGTGGGATACATGGAACAATCCCGATGTTTCGCATGGTTTCCGTAACTTTGAAATAGCTGCCGGTGTTTGCGAAGGCGAACATTGGGGACCTCCCTTTCATGATGGTGATATGTATAAATGGATGGAGGGAGTGGCTTCCGTGTATGCCGTCACGAAAGATCCCGAATTGGATAAACTGATGGACCACTTCATTGAACATGTGGTGAAAGCCCAGCGTGCGGACGGTTACATCCATACCCCTGTCATCATTGAGGAAAAGAATAAGGGGATTGACACTCATTCGGAAAAACAGCAACAGACGGTAATTGGTACCAAAGTAGGCGGTGAGGACGAGAAAGGTGCATTTGCCAATCGTCTGAATTTTGAAACCTACAATTTGGGACATCTGATGATGGCAGGTATTATTCATCGCCGTGCCACCGGAAAGACTACTTTATTCGATGCTGCCGTAAAAGCGACAGACTTCCTCTGTCATTTCTATGAAACCGCTTCTGCGGAACTGGCAAGAAATGCTATTTGTCCCTCCCATTATATGGGCGTGGTGGAAATGTACCGTGCTACAGGGAATCCCCGTTATCTGGAACTTTCCAAGAATCTGATTGATATCCGTGGAATGGTGGAAAATGGCACCGATGATAATCAGGACCGTATTCCGTTCCGTCAGCAATACAATGCGATGGGACATGCCGTGCGTTCCAATTACCTGTATGCCGGTGTGACCGATGTGTATGCCGAAACAGGAGAAGACCAACTGATGAAAAACCTGACCAGCATCTGGAAAGACATTGTGACCCGCAAGATGTATGTTACAGGAGCGTGCGGTGCGCTGTATGACGGTACTTCGCCGGATGGTACCTGCTATGAGCCGGACAGTATTCAGAAAGTACACCAAAGCTATGGCCGTCCTTATCAGTTGCCTAATAGTACGGCGCATAACGAGACCTGCGCCAATATCGGCAATATGCTTTTCAACTGGCGTATGCTGGAAGTGACGGGCGATGCCAAATATGCGGATATTGTGGAAACTGCCCTCTATAACAGTGTGTTGAGTGGTGTCAGTCTGGATGGAAAGAAATATTTCTATACCAACCCGTTGCGCATCAGTGCGGATTTGCCATACACACTTCGCTGGCCTAAAGAACGTACCGAGTATATCAGTTGCTTCTGTTGTCCGCCTAATACGCTGCGCACCGTTTGTCAAGCCCAGAACTATGCTTATACGGTGACTCCGAATGCGGTATATTGCAATTTATATGGAGCGAATACACTGACGACAGCTTTGAAGGAAGTGGGAAAGATCGGGCTGATGCAAGAAACGGAGTATCCGTGGGAAGGTGCTGTGAAGCTGACTGTTACCGAAGCTCCGAAACCATCAAAAAAGAAAGCATTCTCTTTGTTCCTCCGTGTTCCGGACTGGTGCGAGAAAGCAACTTTGAAGGTAAATGGTGAACCGGTGCAAGGAACTTGGAAAGCGAATACATACGCCGAGGTAAACCGCATCTGGAAGAAAGGGGACTGTGTGGAATGGGTGATGGATATGCCTGTAAAATTGCTGGAAGCAAATCCGTTGGCCGAAGAAATCCGTAACCAGGTAGTGGTAAAACGTGGCCCGTTGGTATATTGTTTGGAAAGTATGGATATAGAAGGCGGACATAAGATAGATAATGTGCTGATACCTGCCGATATCCGGTTGACCCCGAAAAAAATAATCATTGAAGGCAGTCCGATTGTCGCGTTGGATGGTACTGCCCGTCTGGTTGATGAGGTATCGTGGAAAGATACATTGTACCGCGAGGTAGGAAAGGCCGACAAACCGGTCAATATCCGTCTGATTCCTTATTATGCATGGGGAAATCGCGGAAAGGCTGAAATGACGGTATGGATGCCTTTGGCGCGGACTAATCACTAACCACTTACTCCTAATGATTTACAAATGAAAAAAATATTCATAACCACTACTGCGCTGCTGATAGCTTGTACACTATCAGCAGCCGATTTGTTCGTATCTCCGAAAGGTAATGACCGGAATCCGGGTACCAAAGACTCTCCGAAGGCCACCCTTACAGCCGCATTGCGTCAGGCAAGGGAACTTCGTCGTCTTAATGATGAGAGTGTAAAAGGTGGCATCACCATTCATATGGAGGCAGGTGATTACCATCTGTACGAACCCGTCTTTATTCGTCCCGAGGACAGCGGGACGGAAGCTTCACCTACAGTCATCACTTCGGATGGAAATGCCATTCTGAATGGTGGGGTGGAAATCAGAAACTGGAAGAAGCAAGGAAAGTTGTGGGTAGCCGATGTCCCTATGTTTAACGGACGTCCGCTGGATTTCCGGCAACTGTGGATCAATGGACAAAAGGCTGTTCGTGCAAGGGATGTGGCAGACTTTGAAAAGATGTATCGCATCATCAACAACGATCCCCAAAACGAAATACTGTGGGTACCTGCCGCTGCTGTAAAGAAAATACAGAAGGCCCGATATGCCGAAATGGTCCTTCATGAAATGTGGTGTGTGGCAAATCTCCGTATCAAGTCGGTCGAAATACAGGGAGACAGTGCCGCCGTGCGTTTCCATAATCCTGAAAGCCGCATCCAGTTTGAACATCCGTGGCCGCGTCCTATGGTGACTAAGGATGGTCACAACTCGGCTTTCTATCTGACCAATGCCATGGAATTGCTGGATGAACCCGGCGAGTGGTATCATGACATTGAAAGCCGTAAAATATATTATTATCCTCGGAAAGGAGAGAAGATAAGCAAAGCCGTAGTTCCCGGCATCGAAACTTTAGTATGGGTGGAAGGAACTATAGACCGTCCGGTAAAGCACATTCGTTTTGACAATGTTACTTTCCAATATACCACCTGGATGCGTCCCTCTTTGCAAGGTCATGTTCCTCTTCAGGCAGGTATGTACATGACAGACGGGTATAAAATCCGTCCTTCTATGATTCGTAAGAACAATCATAAGCTGGATAATCAAGGTTGGTTGGGACGTCCGGCATCGGCAGTCGTAGTCAAGGCTGCCCAGGATATTGATTTCGAGAAGTGCCGTTTCCAGCATTTGGGCTCTACAGGTATTGATTATGAATGGGCCACCGGTGGAGGACGTATAAACGGTTGTCTTTTCCGTGATATTGCCGGAAACGGTATTGTGGCGGGTAGTTTCAGTCCTGCCGCTCACGAAACACATCTTCCATACGATCCTGCCGACCGTCGTGAGGTCTGTACCGGACTGACCATTTCCAACAATTATATCAATGATGTGACCAATGAAGACTGGGGTACCTTGGGCATTTGCGCCGGTTATGTAAGTGATATCAATATCGAACACAATGAAATCAGTGATGTATCCTATTCGGGCATCAGTTTGGGATGGGGATGGACACGTACAGTAAACTGTATGCGCAATAACCGCGTGCACGCCAATCTGATTCATCACTATGCCAAGCACATGTATGATGTAGCCGGTATTTATACATTAGGTTCACAACCTCATAGCTGGATTACGGAAAATTGCGTTTCTAACATTTTTTCACCCGGCTATGCACACGATCCCAATCATTGGTTCTATCTTTACACCGACGAAGGATCTTCATTTATCACCGTCAAGGACAACTGGACGGAAGGAGAGAAGTTTCTGAAGAACGCCAATGGTCCGGGTAATACATGGGAAAACAATGGTCCGATGGTGAACGACAGTATCAAGGCAAATGCCGGACTGACAAAGGAATATAGCTATTTGAAGGAAAAATAAAACGTGATACCATTATGAAAAACAGACTTGCCACTTTAGTCGGAGCACTTGCATTGAGTGCTGCCGCCTCCGCCCAGACCTGGATCTGGTATCCGGGTGATTATGAAATATGGCTGGGCAACCAGATGAACAACCGCCGTACGGAACGCGGTGCTTTTTTCCCTCCCTTCTGGAAAACAGACAGCCATTATGTGGTAGTGGAATTCAGCAAGAAATTGGACCTGGCGGAACCTGAAGAGATCTTCATTGCCGCCGAAGGAAAATACAATGTGAAATTGGATGGCAAACTGCAATTCGGTATGCCCTCCACTTTGAAACTCCCCGCAGGAAAACACAGTCTGAACATCAAAGTGTGGAATCAGTCCACTCCCCCCACTATTTATGTGAAAGGAAAAACCGTAAATACGGACAAAACTTGGAAAGTAACCTACGAGGATAAAGAATGGATAGACGAAAGCGGAAAAGCCAGTGATACTTCTGCTACCGTTTATATGGATGCAGGGTGTTGGAACTTTGACGGAGCCACCCAACTGCCTTCCAAGTTTTCATTGGTTAGAAAACCGATGAAAGCAGTTTCCTCCACTCCCCGGAAAGAGGGGGTATTGTACGACTTCGGAAAAGAAACCTTTGGTTATATCACTCTGAAAGATGTAAAAGGAAAAGGAACGATCCATATCTATTACGGTGAAAGTCCTGAAGAAGCCTTGGATACGGAATATTGCGAAACATTGGACAAATTGCTGGCAGAGCCGGGGCAAATAACCGATCTGGCCATCCGGAATACACGGAAACTATACGATGAATATACTTTAGACAATAGCAAGGCTTTCCGTTATGTCTATGTCACTTGCGATCCGGGAGTAACGATGCAGGACGTTTCCATGCAATACGAATACTTGCCCGAAGAGTACCGGGGCTCATTCAAATGTAATGACGAAGAGCTGAACCGCATTTGGGAAGTAGGAGCATACACCATGCACCTTACTACCCGTGAATTCTTTATCGACGGCATCAAGCGCGACCGTTGGGTATGGAGTGGCGATGCCATCCAGAGTTATCTGATGAACTACTATCTGTTCTTCGATAATGAAACCGTGAAACGTACCATTTGGCTGCTTCGTGGAAAAGACCCTGTGACCAGCCACAGCAATACCATTATGGACTACACCTTCTATTGGTTTCTCAGTATTTACGATTATTATATGTATTCCGGTGACAAAGACTTTGTAACCCAACTCTATCCGCGTATGCAAAGCATGATGGACTATGTATTGGGACGTACCAACGCCAACGGTATGGTGGAAGGTATGACCGGTGACTGGGTATTCGTAGACTGGGCAGACGGTTATCTGGACAAGAAGGGCGAACTCTCCTTTGAGCAAGTCTTGTTCTGCAAAAGTTTGGAAACCATGGCGCTTTGTGCCAGTCTGGCCGGCAATACGGCAGACAAAACCAAGTATGAGAAACTGGCTTCCGCTTTACGTTCCAAGCTGGAACCCGCTTTCTGGAATGAGCAGAAACAAGCGATGGTACACAACCGTATTCAGGGAAAGCAGAGTGAGTCCGTTACCCGTTACGCCAATATGTTCTCTGTCTTCTTCAATTATCTGAATGCCGATAAACAGCAGGCCATCAAACACTCCGTATTGCAGAATGACAGTATTTTGAAAATCACCACTCCTTATATGCGTTTCTATGAACTGGAAGCGCTGTGCGCCTTGGGCGAACAAGAATCGGTAATGAAAGAAATGAAAGCCTATTGGGGCGGTATGTTGAAAGAAGGAGCTACCAGTTTTTGGGAGAAATACAATCCCGAAGAAACAGGTACCCAGCATTTGGCCATGTACGGACGTCCATACGGCAAGAGCCTCTGCCATGCATGGGGAGCCAGCCCCATCTATTTGTTGGGCAAATACTATCTGGGAGTAAAACCCACCAAACCCGGTTACGAGGAATACTCCGTCACCCCTTGTCTGGGCGGGTTGAAATGGATGGAAGGAACAGTACCTACTCCATACGGCAATATCCATATCTATATGGATAAGAAAGTAATCCGTATCAAGTCCGACGGCGGAAAGGGAATACTGAACATTCCAACCCGGAAAGGAATGAAAGCCATGACCATAGAACCCGGAAAAGAACAAGTATTCAAATACTAATGGTATAGATCAAAAAAAGGTGATACCTACCTTCCTAGGCGGGTATCACCAACACTACTTCGTAAGTTTCCGTTATCCGCTGATAACAGTACTTACCTCTGATCTAACATTAGTTTTCTTATGGGCTTCCCCCTGTATCACTACATTCGGAAGCGGGGATTCTACATCTTGGAAAAAAGTATCTTCCAAAAGCTTCGCTTTTTATTCTCTTCTTTATTATCTGAACTTTGATAAATATCTTCGTATCCCCATTTGTCATGGATCATTCTGTAAATCATCCCCCATTCGGGCAGTCCTCCCAGATTGCGGTCATCAATAAACAAATCCGCCTTCAGTTTTCTGGAATAATGATCACTTTCCAGGGTTTCTTCCGCATAATTGCTGTTTACGGCATAAAATTCCAATCCACGCTCCCGGCAGAAATCCACGGCCTCCTGTAATAATTTACCTTCCCGTACACTCCACAGAATAAGGCGGTGTCGTTCCTGTTGTAGTTTTTTCAGCGTTTCTATGGCAAAGGGTAGTTCCCTGCCTATTTCGGGATATTTATGCTCCACTATTGTGCCGTCAAAATCAACTGCTATAATCATTCCTTATGCTTTCGAAAATTCTTTAATACGCTGCTCTTCTGCCAGTTTGCATATCAGCAGGGTTCCCTCTTTCTCGGCTATGATATATCCGTCCAGTCCTTGTATCACCGCTTGTTTCAAATGCGGTGTGTGTACAATGCAGTTATTACATTCATACAATCGGATATTTTCGCCTACGATGGCATTGTTCCGGTTATCTTTGGGCAGCAAGGAATGTAATGAGCCCCAACTGCCCAGATCAGACCATCCGAACTCTGCCGGCAATACATAAATCCGTTCCGCTTTTTCCATTACGGCATAATCTATGGATATACTTTCACAAGTAGGGAACAGCTCTTCTATGGTTTCTTTTTCCCTTTCGGTATAGAACTCCGGATAAATCCTGTCGAACACCTCGGCGATGCCCGGTGCATAACGGCGTATAGCCTCTTCTATGGTTTTTACATTCCATACAAAAATCCCTGCATTCCAGAAATAATTCCCGGCGTCCACATATTGCTGTGCCGTTTTCAAATCCGGTTTCTCTTTGAATTCATCCACTTTCCGTATATCCTGATCCACCTCTTCTCCTGCAGCTATATATCCGTATCCCGTTTCCGGGCGGCAAGGTTTGATACCTATGGTTACAATGGCCTTGCTTTGATCTGTCATCAGCAGTGCCTTGGCTATCGCCCGGCGGAATTCATCCGTATTGATAACCAATGCATCCGCAGGAGTCACTACAATATTGGCGTGAGGGTGGTGTTTTTTGATTTTCCAGCAAGCGTATGTGATGCAGGGTGCCGTGTTACGTGCAACCGGCTCCGTCAGTATATGATGAGGCGGCACAGATGGCAATTGTTTCCTTACTGTCTCCTTATACTTTTCCGAAGTCACTATCCATATATTATCCGGAATGCACAACCCTTGAAAGCGTTCCACTGTCAGTTGGATCAGGCTTTTGCCACATCCCGTCACATCAATGAACTGTTTGGGACATTCCGGCGTACTCATGGGCCAGAAGCGGCTTCCTATGCCGCCTGCCATGATAACGATATGAGTTTCCATAACGCGTATGTTCTTTATTTCTTTTTATATTCCAGATACCATTGGTACATCTTGTGCACCCCTTCCTCTATGTCTATTTTGTGATGCCATCCCAATTCGTGCAATTTGGTCACATCAGTCAGTTTGCGCATGGTGCCGTCCGGTTTCTCCGGATTGAATGTAATGTTGCCTTTATATCCCGTCTCCTTTACTATCAGATGAGCCAGGCCGGCGATGGAGATTTCTTTTCCCGTACCGATGTTGATGTGGCAGTTGCGTATCTCTTTTGTGCCGGGACGGTAAGTATCTTTAAAGTCCACATGCTCCATGATGAATACACTGGCATCCGCCATTTCCTCACTCCATAAGAATTCGCGCAGTGGCGTGCCTGTTCCCCACAGTTCCACCCCGTCCTTGCTGATACCGTAGCTTTTCAGGATAGCCAGTATCTCCTCTGTTCTGCTCTCTCCGTTTATACCTTCCACCGGACGCATGTCCAGATCATAGCGTATGTTCTCCCAGTTATCTTCGTTCAAGCATTTGGCAAGATGTATTTTCCGGATCATGGCAGGCAGCACATGGCTGCGTTCCAGATTGAAATTATCATTGGGACCGTACAGATTCGTAGGCATAACAGCGATATAGTTAGTACCATATTGCAAGTTGAAACTCTCGCACATTTTCAGACCCGCTATTTTGGCGATGGCGTATGGCTCATTCGTATATTCCAGCGGGGAGGTGAGGAGAGCATCCTCCTTCATAGGCTGTTGTGCGTCTCTGGGATAAATGCAGGTACTTCCCAGAAACAATAATTTCTTCACTCCGTGACGGAAGCTTTCTCCTATCACGTTCTGTTGTATTTGCAGGTTCTTATAGATAAAGTCCGCCCTGTATGTACTGTTTGCCATGATACCTCCCACGTGGGCGGCGGCAAGGATTACATAGTCCGGTCTTTCTTGGTCAAAGAAGTCCTTTACGGCAACCCCGTCCAGTAAGTCCAGTTCCTTGTGACTTCTGCCGGTCAGGTTGGTGTAGCCTTTTTCTTGCAGGTTACGCCAAATAGCGGAGCCCACGAGTCCGTGGTGCCCTGCTATATAAATTTTGGCTGATTTCTCCATTGAAATTTTAACTAATGATTTAACAGCTTGCTTTAAGATGGAGTTTCTTCACGAATTTCATATCGTGTTTCACCATGATTCCCACCAGTTCCTCAAATGAAGTCTTGCGGGGATTCCATCCCAGTAACGTTTTGGCTTTGGTAGGATCTCCCAGTAATTGTTCCACCTCTGCCGGGCGGAAATATTTGGGATCCACCTCTACCAGCACCTTGCCTGTAGCTGTGTCAATACCCTTCTCGTTCACACCTTCACCTTCCCAGTGCAAGTCGATGCCCACTTCCTTGAAAGCAAGGGTGGCAAATTCGCGTACAGTGTGATATTCTCCGGTGGCGATAACAAAGTCTTCGGGCGTATCGTGTTGCAGAATCAGCCACATACATTCCACATAGTCTTTGGCGTATCCCCAGTCGCGCAGGGAATTCAGATTTCCCAAGTACAGTTTATCTTGGAATCCTTGTGCGATGCGTGCTGCCGCCAGGGTAATTTTCCGGGTAACAAAAGTTTCGCCCCGGCGTTCACTTTCGTGATTGAACAAAATGCCGTTTACGGCAAACATGCCATAGCTTTCGCGGTAATTCTTGGTTATCCAGAAACCATATTGCTTGGCTACTCCGTATGGAGAACGGGGATAGAAAGGAGTTGTCTCTTTCTGAGGAACTTCCTGTACCAGTCCGAAAAGTTCCGAAGTAGATGCCTGATAAATCTTGGTTTTCTTTTCCAGTCCCAATATACGTACCGCCTCCAGCATACGCAGCGTACCTACCGCATCCGCTTCCGCTGTGTATTCGGGCACATCGAAGCTTACTTTTACATGGCTTTGTGCGGCCAGATTATAAATCTCGTCAGGTTGTACAGACTGTATGATGCGTATCAGTGAGCTGCTGTCCGTCATATCCCCCCAATGCAGGTTCACCAGTCGGTTCTGCTTCATATCCCGCACCCATTCGTCCAGATACAGATGTTCTATACGTGCGGTGTTGAATGAAGAAGAACGTCTCAGAATACCATGTACTTCGTATCCTTTTTCTATCAGGAACTCGGCCAGGAACGAACCGTCCTGACCTGTGATACCTGAAATCAATGCTACTTTTTTACTCATATTTTGTATTAATTGAAAAGACTGTTTTAGCCTATAGAGCCACCACCATGCATACTTGAACTTTGGTTGGTATAAACAAATTCCACTCCCAGATAATGTTTAACTTTTACAGTAACCTTTTTACCGGCAATAGAGAAAGTGTACTCTTTTTCTACATATTTGGCTTTGCAAGAGAAATACAGAATATAGTCACCGCTTACGTGGGCTGTAAAGGTCTTGTTTACGGTGTATACACCTTCCGATCCACCTTCTTGTGCGGCTATGGCAGCTTTCACCAATGAAAGAGCGCCTTCATCCAGTCCGGATGCAGAGATTTCCCATCCTAATTTGGCAGTATAAGGAATATCATAAGTAGTAGCGCTCATATTTCCTGCGTTACTGTAGCTGTCTTCTTTCAATATTTCATCGTTCTTGGTTTCGCTGACATTCTTTTCACTCTTTACACGGATAGAATAATCCTTATTCAGTGAACTTCCCTTTTTGATGGCAGCTATGTAGCTGTTGGTCGCTTTATCAAAAGCGGCGTCGGCATATTTCTTCCAGTCACCGATAGCACGTGCGTTAGTCTTTTCGTATACCTCTACTTCGTCAAAATAATAATCGCTGGAACTAGCATTGGCTACAGACAAGGTAACATCCTGATTTAGGGATGCATCCTGGCTGGAACTGATAGCAATATTAGTCATGGGAATCGCTTCTTCTTTGCTGCCCGGAGTCACATCGGTTGCAACAGCTTCCAGATACGGAGTAAGAGTTACATCGGTAGCGGTTGATACGGCACCGGCGGGAATAGTCAAGATGGTCAGGGCATCTTCTGTTTCCCCTTCTCCTTTTTCTGTAATCACTTTATCACTTTCAGTATCAACAGCTACAGCCACGCCTTCCTTGCTCATAGTCACGTTCAGTGTTACTAGACTTCTGTTGGTAGCGTTGTTAGCTATTTCTACTGATGCGTCAGAAACAGTTCTATATCCCTCCTTGGCAAAGCTCACCGTATAAGTTTTCTTATCTTTTACCGTCAGTGAATATTGACCGTTTTCGTCTGTGGTTGCGGTAGCCTCTCCCGCTGTTACGCTGACTCCGTCCAGTGCGGCATTATCCGCTACTACTTTACCTTCAATGTAATATTCCACATTTTCGCTTACAGGGTCAACTACAATTTCCGGTTCTTTGTCGTCATCCCCGCAGCTTATTAACCCCAAACTTGCTACAAACAGTAGCAAACCTGTTTTAAAAAACTTGCTTGTTCTCATTTTTCTTCGTTTTTAAAAATTAGTAATCTATTTATTTGCTTCCTTTATCAGAAAATAGCGTATATATTCCGGTTGGAAAAACCGGTTACTCCGGTTCTCATCAGGTCGGGTGCGATAAGTTTCCCCCATTTTTTCATCCGCATATCTGCCCCAGGATTCCATACTGTATTCCATGGCAAAATAATCCGCTTGCCTGACACGCACCCCCCGGTTACGGCTCCACTTCTTGCCGGGCAGAGGGATGGCAAAATGGAATCCTCCGTTTATTTCCCCATCAGTATACATTCCATACACGCCGATGGCATATTCTCCGAAATGGCGGGTGCAGTCGCCTCTTACTCCATAATCCCCATATAGATAACGTGCAGCTTGCAAATCAAATTGCAAATTGAAGCGAGGTTCATACACAGATGCTTTCAGTGCGGCATTCATCCGCAGTTTCCGGCTGATATACCATCCTTCGTCGTCGGTCAGCACAGATTGCACGGTAGCTCCTGCCATAGCTCCCAGTTCCAGTCTGCCATTCGCTGTGCGGTATTTCATCTCCGCTTGTGCCCCCATGCGGTTGTTGGTAAAGTTTCCTGCGGTTACTCGCCCCAAAAATCCTTTGCCGAAGCAAAACTCTTGCGATAGTGCAATCACTCCGGGACGTATCTTCTTATATTGTCCTTTTAGGTTGGTCGCTACCGGGAATACCACTTGCGCTGTCAGTTCCGCCCCTTTCCATAAAGCCATTTCTACGGCTGGAGCCAGGTTGACATAGTAAGTATAAAGTCGGTCAAAGCTGGAGTTTTCCAGTTTTACTTCCGGATAGACCACAATGTCTACTTTCCCTGCCGATGAATTGAGTGTCCGGTGTGTCTTTTTCAGTACCTCCATCGCTTCATCGGTATCATAACTGATTCCCATCTGTCGGTACACTTCCCCTATGGTAATCTGTTTCTCTTTATATTCGGTTATCACCTTATCGCTCAGCGTAATGCATAGCTGGGGGATACTGTGCTCCAACACCACCATTTGCAGATTTCCCCCGTACATTCCTTCCATAGCTGCTTCGATGGCTTTGCCTATTCCCCGGTAAGTACCTCTATATACATTGTCTTCAAAAGCAATCGTTGTGTTGCCGTTCACCTCCGTTACCGTTTGTATGTTCTCCATTCCCAGTTGCTGTAGTTTTTCGGCCACTTGTGCCCGGAGGGAAATGCTCCATGCCGAAAGGAGGATTGCTATTAAATATTTGCTCATTGCGTCAATGTATTAGGGTACACTCATAGCGTATACCACCCGATACGCAAGTAAAATCGTGGGTAAAAGCATGCATGGACAAATGTTTCCACAGCCTGACTGCTGCTCCCACATTCACCCTGTCCGAGTCATATTCGGCCATCATCTTCAACTCTTTGCAGAAAGCGGGTATATAGCTTATCCCTCCGAATACACCTTTGTATTTATTGCCGAACCATTTGGTATTACTGTTCTTCCCGCCTTCCAGATAATATCCCAAAGAAGCTGAGAGATAATGCTCTCCTCCCAGATGGAATCCTTTCGTTATCACTCCATAGTAAGATTGAAAAGTGTTGGCTCCTTTATCCGCTATCGGATCATTGGCTCCCAGTGCTATTCCCGGCAGAAACTTTCCTTCTTTCCACACACACAGCCGGATGGAGTAGGAACGATCCTGCTGATTGTATTTAGGCTTGGATGATATATAGTCCCCTTTTATTAAAGTTTCCCGATAGGCAAGCTCCAGAAAGGAAAAGAAACTGATGCTCACAAAGTAATTTCCTGTGTTGTAGTCGAATCGTGCAGGCATCATCTGTTTGGGCAGATAATTTCCTCCCAACATCACAGTTCCCGGCTTCTGCCTGTCGGCGGTAGGAATATTCATCATACCGGTAGTTCCCAGCATATATTGTGCTTGTATATGCTGATGAACTCCGATAATCAGCAAGGTTAGAACTAGTAAACGTATTTTCATTCTTTTTTATTTGCGGCGGCAGGTTGTATCAGGCTTTCTTCCTCTGCTTCTGGTATTTCACTCCACGGCAGTCTGGCTTCAATGAACTGTGGAATCTTTGAAAGAATTTTGCCTTTCAGCGCCGAGATGGGTTTTATTCCGTGACTTTTATACATTCTCAAGTCCTCCGCCCATTTCAGTTTGCTTTTTCCTGCATCAGTAGAAAGTCCCCCCATTCTCATTTTCACGATGTATTTGTTCAGGTAATATACTTTCAGGTTGGCTTCATACAGATAGCGCACCAGCAAATCCGAGTCGGCGGCTATCTTATAACTTTCGTCGTAAAGTCCCCATTTATCCATGCACTCCTTCTTTATATAGACAGTGGGGTGGAGTGGGAGCCATCCGTTTTTTACATTCTCTTTACTGTACCGTCCGCTTATCCAGTTTCGTATCATCTGGTTGGTGTCGTCATAATCTACAAAGACTCCGTTGCCGTATATCATATCCGCATCTTGTTCCTCGAATGTTTTCACTATGTCGGAGATGGTGTGAGATGAAAACAGGAAATCGTCGGAGTGAATCAGACCGATAATATCTCCTGTTGCTGCACGTATTCCTTTGTTAATCGCTTCATACATACCTTTATCCGGTTCGGAAATAATTGTATCTATCCCGTTTTTATATTCATTGATGACAGCCAGCGAGTTATCTTTCGAAGCTCCGTCCACCACAATGTATTCTATGTAGGGATAATCCTGTTCCAGCACACTTTCTATTGCTCCACGAATAGTGGCTTCCCGATTGTAGCAGGAAGTGATAATTGAAACTTTCATAGTGTTGATGCTTTTATAATGTAAGTGGTTATTTATCTAAATACGTTTCTTTTATGAATGCCTTGATTCTCTTGTCATTCCATCCAAAGCGTTTTTTTGTTTCATAAATTTTGGCATCTACCAGGAAACGATACCAGAAACCTTGTAAAAAGTGCCATATAAAGCCCTCTTTTCCATCCAGAAATCCCCCTTTCAGAATGTAGCGTATATTGAAATTGATAAATGGCCGTAAGAATAGCGGTGCTTTTATATATTTCACTTTCAGCCATCGTTTACGCTGTTCCTCTGTACCCCAAAACTTGGCCTGTACTTCTTTGCCTCTGTCGTCCAGTCCGTATTCCATCATCAGCATATCCGCCATTTCCCGTGTAGCATATCCATTGTGCTTTTCTGTCCACCAGGTCAGGTCATTCAAATTGGCGTCCACTTGATTCCCCTCTTCCACTGTGATTGTTGTTCCACTGAAGATGCGGATATGTTCATCCATCCATCGGTTCTCACACTCCCCATGTCCTCTTCGCCATACTTTCAGGTGGTAAGAAGGATACCATCCCCCGTGTAATAGAGGCTTGCCCATAAAATCTATACGCTTGCGGACGTATACTCCATTTACCTCATTGTTACATTCTGCCAATGCTTTTTTCATGGCAGGTCCCAAGTTGCCCTCCAAAAACTCGTCAGCGTCAATGCGCCATATCCATTCTGTTGTAATGGGACAATTCTTCAGCCCCCAGTTGAACTGTGTCGCATAGTTTTTCCAAGGATTTTGGTAAACTTGCGCTCCTGCTTCTTTCGCAATTTCTACAGTTCGGTCCTTGCTGAAAGAATCGATGACGAATATTTCCTCACAGATATTTTTAAGCGAGTTGATACAACGGGATATATGTTTCTCTTCGTTGTATGTAAGAATGATGGCAGCTATGGAATTATTCATTTTTCAAAATTCTTTTTTTTATATATTTAGCCGGATTTCCTGCATAAACTCCCCACGGCTCTGCGTCTTTCACCATTACTGTACCTGCACCTATCACAGCACCTTCCCCAATCTCTATATCAGGACCGATGAATGTATTAGCGCAAATCCATGTTTGATTACCGATACGGATTTCGGGACGCAGTAGGGGAAGAGCCGGATCAGTATAGTCATGTGTGCCTGCACATACATGGACCCGATGGCTGACAGTAGCTTTTTCTCCTATTGTTACTTTACCTAAATTATAGATCAGGGTTTCTTCTCCAATGGCACTCCAATCGCCAATTTCCAGATTCCACGGGAACCAGATAACAGTGGAGGAGTATATATGGACATGTTTTCCTATTTTAGCTCCGAATAGGCGTAGTATCGTGTTTCTGTATCCGAAAGCTATACGGGGAGAATTACGGAAAAAGAATTTTCCGAATGTCCACAGTATACGTTTTACGTAGATCCATTTGGAGTAGTTTAGGTGATTACGATTTTCTGCTATGTTGAGTTCCATGTTTATAGTTTTAGTATACAAACTCTGGCTTTTCTTCTTCTTCTTTTAATATCCATTTGTATAATCTCTTCATTTTCGTAGCTACAGCTTCTACACTATAGTGTCTTTCCATTAATTCACGTCCTCTTTCTCCCATATCTTTTAATTTTTTATGAGGAGTGTTAATGGCTTGCTGAATTGCTTCTGTTATTGAGTCTTGATTATATGTGACCCACCAACCGCACTGATAACTTTTTAATTCTTCCCATGGAGAACCAGTTGTTGCTATGCAGGGTATTTTTCTAACTAATCCTTCTAGTATTACGTTACCTAAATTTTCAAATTCGCTAGGCATAACTAGGACTGAACATGAAGCTAAAGCCTCATCTTTTTCTTTTCCATTTAGGAAACCTGTAAAACGTATTGTACCATACTTTATTTGATTGGCTAATTCGTGAAGTTCTTCCATGTATTCTTTATCTCCATCTCCTATGATAAGTAGTTCTTTGTCTTTCATTTCTTCACCCAGATTAATACATGCTTGTATTAATCCTTGTATGTTTTTTCTGCGAGAAATACGGCCAAGATATCCTAGACGAAATTTTTCGTCTTGTTTATAGCATGGATATTTCTTGATTTCTACAGGATTAGGAATAATACCAATTGGAGAAGTAATTCCAAGTTTGCGACAGTGATGTAATTCATCCATACATGTTACATGTATACATGCAGCATTGTTGAGATCTTGAAGCAATCGTAGCTTTAGTGATAATTTTTTAAACATGGTATTGCTTTTTGCTATATCTTGAGGATAAAGCATTCCTCGTGGGGTAATGAGATATGGTTTTCCTATTTGTTGTGCAGTGTCAACTAATGCATAAGTTGGCCATTGCCATACTCCTTGAGCATGATAAATATCATATTTACCAAGTTTTAAGATATCATTTTTATAGCTTGGAGTGTAACAGAATTTGTGTTCCCAAGGAGATTTGGTATAATGAACAGGCACTTCCTCACCTCTTAATATGTCATTTTTTGTAAGAGGAAACTGAATAATTTCTGCATCTATTCCTTGTTGTCTAAGTCCCAATAATGTAAAATATGTACTCATTGCAGGACCGCCAGCTGTAGCTGCTAATGTTCCAACATGTAAAACTTTCATTTTATCAAAGTTCTTTGTTTTTTATCATATAGAGATAATATGTAAATATTGTATTTGTAAAATACACACTAGATATCGTAAAATCTTAAATTGTATCTGCATGATTATAACTTTTTAATATTGACGGATCATTTCATCTATAACACGAGAAACAGCAATATTTGGATTATAAATATCATTGGCGATTTTAAGTGATATTAAACTTGCATTTTTCATCCATGCTTGATCTGCATTAAGAATTTTTTCTATTTTTCTTATCGCATTTATAGAATCATTATAGTCAAATACACACCCATTTTCAGATTGGATAACTTCAGGGTAGTTACCAACGTGAATAGAAACTATTAAAGGAAGTCCTGACCATAATGCTTCTATGCAAGTTAGTGGATTAGGATCTGATAAAGATGGAAGAGCAAATATGTCAGCTATAGAAAATAGTTCTAACATTTCATGTTGCTGTTGAAAGCCAAGTAAGCGGACATCAACCGAAGATTGTTTTATAGCTGATTCTATTTCTTCTTTATAGGGTCCTGTTCCTGGTATTACAACTGTGAATTTTTCTATACCATTGCAATGAGATAAAAGATTTATGAATTTGTCTATGCCTTTTTCTTTGGATAGTCGAGCTGGTATGATGATACATTTTTTTTCTATTTTCCATTTCTTTTTTAATGTGTTTTTTTCTTCTATTGTACAGGTATGAGCTTTAGAATAGAGAGTATTATCGACAAGGTTAGGAAGAAAAAACAAATCTTTAGGAGTAGTAGAATAATGATCGCAAAAATCTTTAGACATACTACCGCTATACCAAAAGCCATCTATTTTGGAAAAAAAAATATTCCTTATTTTTTCTCTGATTTTCAGTGTTAGTTTGTTGTAATTTCTTAATTCATTAAAATGAGCTTCGTTCCAATAGAGTAATTTGTATTTATATTTTCTTTTATATGAACATACTATCCAATTTGTAAGATACATATAACTACCAGCCATAATAACGACGTCCGGTTTATATATTTTCAATTGTTTTTTAATTTCAATATTTAAGTGATTATTGATAGGAAAAGTTATATGTATGTCTTTCATTAAATGAGCGAATGGTATTTTTAAGGAATTATAATCCCAATTACGCTTTGGCTCAATTTTCGTCATAAGTAAAACTTTAAAATCTATTCCTTTAGATTCACATATTTGATGAAATTTGGAATAAAAAATTTTCCGGTAAGGTGTTAAGTGGTTAGTCACCAATAATATTTTTCTCATAAAACTCTATGTATTTTTTAGCAATTGTTTTAAGATCATATTTTTTTATATTATCTAGGCCTTCTTGAATTCGTTCATTTCTTACTTTTTCATCTTTTATTATTTTTAATATTGTATTTTCTATTTCTTTTACTTTAATAGGATTGACTAAATATCCTCCAGTTCCACATATTGATGCCATTGGTTCAATATTACTGGTTATAATACTACGTCCCATTGCTTGAGCCTCAAGAATAGGTAATCCGAAACCTTCTGTAAGAGAAGCAAAAAATACAATGTCACATTCTGAATAGAGTTCTTTTAATTTTGTATTAGAAATATCATAATATTCATTGAACTTAATATTATAGGTATGTAGTAGTTCAAGATTTGAATGTGAAATTTTGCCAACGATATTAATGATACATTCTATATTTTTTACTGCTAATATAAGATTTTTTAAATTTTTATGAGTTCCAGAACCTATTTGAAGAATTTTAGGTGTTGCAGAGAACTTATGAGGTGTATATGTATAATTATGAATTAGTGGATTAGAAATGACATAAAGTTTTTTTGCATTTATTCCTAAATAATTAATTAAATCATTTTTTGTGAGTTCACTAATACAAGAAACACGTTTTAGAAAACGTATTGGTAGCTTAAAGTATAAATATTTACGTATCAAATTTTTTATTGGTTCATGATGATTTTTTATCATTCCTATATCATGAATTGTCATTGTTGTTTTATTGTAAGGAAGGAATAATGAAAACCAATATATATCACCAGTGATGTGGTAAATATCTGCTTTTGCCTTATATACATTTATTATATCTAAAAATGTATTTCCAGTAAGATAATAAGATTCAATGGTTAAACCAAAAGACATAATAGTTTGGGATATTGCGGAAAATAATTGTTCTATACTATGTCTGCTGGGTAATGGCTTTCTGTAGATATATAGGACTTTAATCATTTTCTTCTAGTGCCTTACGTAAGTATTCTATATAACCTTTACCAAATTTTATGTCAGGTTCCATATAATTACCTTCTCCCCATTCATTCCATGATTTAAGGAAGATAATTTTATGAGACTCTTTTTTATTTTTTACCATGGATAAAACTTTTTTTACATGGGTGTAAAATTTCTGTGGAGTTGAATTCTTGATTATAAGACCTGTTTTTTTACTTCTTGGGCTATGATCCCAATTAGGATAAATAGCAGGGAATACATCTTCTCGTTTGTCAATATCTTCTGAATAATATTGAATTTCTTTGTCATATGAAGCAATTCGTGTACAGCCATTATATTTTAAATAGCCAATTAAGTGTCTAGTCAATCTTTTTATTTTTGATTCTTTTAAAATTGAATTACCAAGTCGTCCTATGGTAATAGCATTAAACCCTTTATTTAAAAGTAAATTGAATTTATTTTCCATATACTCTGCATAAGTTAGACGCCCAACAAAATAAATACCGGAAAATCCATGTTCTTGAGCCATCTGGTTCCATATTGTAATAATTTCTGTAGGAAGTAAGATGGCTCTATGTATGAATACAAGTGGACAATTATCTATGAGTATATAACGTTTATCCTTAAATGCTGGAAGTAATTTGTTAAAATGTGCTTTGTAGTCTTCTAGACCTTCATATTTTTGTTCAATAAGAAGTTTTCCGCCTTTTAATGTTCCATCCGCATTCCATTGTTTATTTAGCCAAGACTCATTTGCCCACCCAATACAAAAAGGAAAATCAGGAACTCCTGATGAAACAACTTCGTTAAATGGGCGTTCCATGAGTTCCTTGTTTTTACCAAACCAATAATGCCAATAGCAAAATCCATAAACACCTGCTTCCTGTGCTAGTTTTATTTGTTCTTCTCTTGATTCTGGTAAACGTAAATCATAAAAGCCAAGATCTTTGGGTATTTTAGGTTGGTAATGTCCTTTGAACAAAGGCTGGGCTGTTGTTACATTTGTCCATTCTGTAAATCCTGCTCCCCACCATTCATTATTTTCTTTGAAGGGATGGTACTGGGGAAGATAAAAAGCAATAATTTTGGTATTCATATTTTGATTTCTACAATAGAGTTATTATTTTAACATAGATGAGTCTTATTATATTGCCAATGATGAGAGAATATATAAAACCAATCCATCCGCTTAGACCACCACCTACACCGAAAAGGAACATAATAAAATAAATTTGAACTAATCCAATTATAGATATAATAGAACCATTTTTTTTCTTGTAGGTGAGGGAATCTAGTATATAAAAAAGTAGTTTTGATATAATAAAAGCGAAAATAAAATACCAATAATGGAAACATGAAATACCAAGTCCAACGTCGCCTCCAACTTTGAATCCTTGAGCTAATGTATTTGTGCATAGTGAATATAAAATATCCATTGGAGAAGACATGATTGATTTCTTTTGAAATCCGAAAGCATTACAAATGGGACCAGGCAGAATACTTGTAACTCTGTCAGAAAAGTCTTTTAGCATTGTTTTATCACCTAATCCTCTTTTATATGCATATTTAATGGATGAATCTACTACTTTATAGTTGCATAGTCTTTGAAAAAAAACATTGGAGCAGTAATATTCATCCCATAAGTTTGCAGATCTTCTATCTTTAGTTGAAATATCTATATTTTTTTTAATTGCATCAAGTTTGTTTTTGTCTGTCAGTATGTTTATGGTAGTAGAAAATACATTATTAATTGATCCTCCATAACGTACACTTCTTGCGCCTAACATTGCTATACCTAGATTTGATAGAAAAGAAAAAGATATAAGTATTATTATGCTCCATATGATTGTTTTACTAGAACATTTGATTTGTTTTTTGTTTTTTACAAAAAATAGAAAGAAGTAGATTGCTAATACTATAAATATTGATATGATTGCATTTCGTGAATTGGATGTAATGTTTACCAATGTTGTGGCGATGATATATAAAATGATAGGTGTGTCGAATTGGGGAGTTTTGTATTTGGATTTGATATCATATAAGTTTTTAAATGGAATTATTAAGGGTGCATAAATAGTAAGCGCCTAAGTAAGTACATCTTCTACAGTTCATTTTCCCTCCTTACTTTT
>ENA-UOJV01000033-UOJV01000033.1-human-gut-metagenome-genome-assembly--contig:-C82-NODE-33-length-215656-cov-28.949856_pt1 | contig 215656 bp, 194 predicted proteins | sample MGYA00242356_ERZ723903 | MGnify/ENA metagenome assembly ERZ723903
AAGCTCCTATATAGTAGTTTATTAAAAACATACTATATAGGAGCTTTATTGTCAACAGTTTATATGTCTTAATAGGTAAATCCCATTTTTTTCAATTCTCCAAACTGAAATTTGTGGGTGAGATTGAATATCTCTTTAATACTCAATTCCTTTTCGTCTTTACGCAAATGATGACTGCTACAATAATCATTGGAATCATACTGATAATACCAATATATGCTGGACCTAGAATTGCCATATTGGAATATTCAGGTTTTACCAGATATGCAAAGATGGTAAATGCATTGATAGCACCATGCATAAGGGATGGCAACCAAATGGTTTCTGTCTTTTCATATACATAATCAAGTAAAATACCCATCATAATAGTAGAGATACAGAATACGATTGGCCCAAGTACCGGTGCGCCGATATATTCTTTTCCATACTCATAACCGGCAAAAATCATGATCGGCCAGTGCCAAGCACCCCAGATTGCACCACCCACAATACGGCCTTTGGTGTCACCAAACTTTTTCTTCAAATACGGATACAGTGCACCTCGCCAACCAACCTCTTCGCCTAATGCGACAAACATATTTAGAAATGGTGCAATTGTCACAGCTTGAACAGACGTAATCAGCAGATACATTGGTATCGTGATACCCTGTGCCTCGAACTGTTCCAACGCTCCCGCTTCCTCTAAAAGACCTCTTAACGTCATAAATTCAGAGTCAAATGTATCCGGGAAAATCACAAAAAACAAGACCCCTCCAAGGATACTTAATAACGCCGGCATCCAAAGGGCAAAGAATACATAACGAAGTTTCCCTTTTAAATGTGGTACCCATCCCATACCTTTTAGCGGGATTCTGGCTACCAGTACACCAAGGAACGGCATAAACATGGTAATCATCACTATAACAGTAAACACTATCTGATTTCCATTATTACTAAAAACACTTGCTATCATTTCTAAAATCCAAGCTAGTCCAAATGCGACTGCCATGTATATCACAAATTGTTTCTTACTCAAATTAATTGTTTCCATTATGCATCCACCTCTTTTCTATATACTTCCAAACTCCAAATTTTCCTCCTACAACTAGGACAAGTTAACTTTCTCATCTTTGGATTATGATTTGCCAACAGAGTTTCCATTTTCCTTGGTTGAAATCTGGTATGGCATTCCGGACAAATATACTCTATCCGTTTGTACCAATAGTTTGCTAAAAAGACAGCACAAATAGTATACACTGCCGTAGTTACAAAAAATGGTATCCAAATTCCTTGTAATATACCAATAACAAAAGTTACAATTCCTGTGATTTCTACAGGAATTCCTACGATCAGCATTTTTTTGTACATTTTCTTTCGCTTTTCTTTTTCCTCCATAATTGACGATATGTCATGAATTGTTTTTTGTGAGCCATCCTTGAAAGAAGTCAAAAAATTTCTTATATTTTTTATTTTTTCTAATTGCTCTGTTTTTTTCTTAATATCTGCCTGAAGGTTTTTATTCAGTTCATCAAGCAAAAGTTCAATTACTTTTTTAGACTCATCAGATTCCAATATTTCAGCAATATCTTTAATAGAGATATCTAAGTCTCTCAAAAAGCATATTGTTTCCAATGTAGCAACATCCTTTTCAGAGAACAGTCTTCGTCCTCCCTCTGTCAAATCCGTTGGCACAAGAATACCTCTTTCATCATAGTATTGAATGGTTCTTACTGAAACATTACACTTCTTTGCAAGTTCTCCTGTTGTATATAATGACATATCCTGCCTCCTTTCAAGGCCCATATTAGTATATAACGCTGCGTGACAAGCAATATATCACGCTGCGTTATTTTTTATTTTTTACGCAAATAATTAATTTCTCATATCAACCAGACAGTGAGAGAAATTCCGATTTTCACGTTAGGTTTCATCCAAATATATTTCTATTTTGCTGAATACCTTATCTTTACAGAAATCAAACTCAGGAGTCTTTTTGATATAGCTGAATATATCTTCTTCAATATCCTCATTCCATATAGTTCGTTGAAAATCTTTATTTTCTTCCGTTGGAATATATAACACATCCACATGAATTTGATAATACTCTTCCTCATCATTAGGAAATTGTCTAACCAAAGAAAAGTTAAACATAGGTTTTCCTGTAAAAGAATAGGTTCCTGTTTCAAATAAAATCATATCTTCTTTAAGTGGCATATTACACATCTCTTCGAACACGCTTACTATGTGTTCCAGGCTAGAATTATCTGAAATGCTATTTTGCAAATATCCTAATAAACTTTCCTTTGATATCTTCTTAAATCTATCAAATAATCCCATTTGAACCCTCCTGTAATTTGTACTTATAGGCTCAGCATAAGCCCCAATATCATATGTAATATATTATTACAACAAAACCATAACCCATGTTGTAATATCGTTCTGATTCCATAAATGACTAAATAACCGCCTTGCCTATTTCCTCAGCATCTGCATCAGCAAATAATATAAATTCTTTGATGATTTCATCATATGTATATTGTCTTTTATGTGATTTTTTCATCGAATGTATTATATACTGATTATCTTCAGTGATTTTAACACGAACATAATGATTATTTTTCCAAAAAGATACTCGGCTTCTATATTTCGTATTTTTCTTCCATGCAGCATTTTCTTTTCGCTCATTAGGCGTCAGCGAAGATAAAGGACTGTTGACCAATATCATTTTGCGTTCTTATACGAAAGCAAAATATGGCTTGGCGCAAACAATATTGCTGCGATAAGCAACAGAATTGATCTGCTCATAATTCCACTAAACAAGAACAAAACTGAGGGAATAACAGATAGCGCCAGTGCTCTGAATATGCTGCTCTTCTTAAAGCAAATTATCCAAATTGCACAATACAACACTACTAATATCGCGTCCACAATAAGGTATATGGCAAATGCTTCGTCAGACCACCACCCGAACCATGTTCCAGGAATGTTAATTATCATAAAACCAAAGCAGCCAAACCTTCCTATCTGTTCTGCAACCTCAACAAATTTATTGCTCCATTTGTTTTGAAATCCCTCTTTGCATCTAACTGCAAAAATAATATTGGGTATCATAATAACTGCAATCATTATCAGTCCGAATATATTTAACCAGTCCATAACTTTCTCCATAAATTCACATCACCACATGCCCTTGTCTGGACGCACCACTGAATTTTATCTGATATTATCATAAAATCTCTGCAACACGATCGCCAACTCTTCCGGAGCTTCTATGTTTGCTTCATGACCTGTTTTCGCAAGTTCATGGAAACAGGCGTTGTTAAAATATTGGCAAAGTTCTTTTGAAGTTTTTTTGTTTGCAGCGTCCTTTTCCCCACAAATGAGCAATACCGGACAAGACACCTTATGCAGGGAGTCACTGAAATCCAATTCAGCCATCGTCCCGCACAGGCTGATAACATCCGCTTTTTTGAAACCCATTTTACTGAATGCCGAATTCGGCATAAGATGAAACAACATATTCTGAACTTTCAATAATTTTTGAGGCATTTTATACTGTGCTGCAATTAATACGAGCGACTTTACTTTATCTGGGTGGTCTATCGCATAATTAAGTGCCAAAACAGCGCCTAGAGAAAGCCCACATAAGACAATTTCATCGTTCACCTTGTCACATTCTGATGAGAATGCCGAATATAATTCCTTATATGTAGCAGATTTTCCTTCTAACATCTCTGCCAAACTTAATTTGACACTACTTTCCGATACCTTCGTTTCTTTTATTACGCTATTCCAACTGTCTGGCTTTTGTCCTAGTCCATGCAAATATAAATACTTCATATATTGTTGCTCCTCCTCATGTGGGGACGTTCCTTCTCAATAGAATTCCAGCCTGTGCTCCACCAGCTCACTTCCCTCATATACGAGCTTGAGTGAGAAAAATCTCTCCTCCCCTTCAAGCAACAGCTTCAGAAATATCGCATCCCCGCTCCACGTCGGAAGTGTTGGCACGATCTCTTTATCTATCCATTGAAGATCACCCTCATCGCATATCTGGACATCCCCCTCAAATCTATCTGCGGTGAACAGGCACATAAGCTCATTCTCACACTCATTGCTGATAAATGTCACCAACCCTCTGAATCTGTACGATGTAAGCGTAAGTCCCGTCTCCTCCTTTATCTCCCTCAGAAGGCAGTCCTCAGGACTCTCACCCTCCTCGGCATGTCCACCTACACCGATCCATTTGCCTTTATTAATGTCCTTCTCCTTCTTTGTTCTGTGGAGCATCAGGTATCTTCCATCTTTCTCTATGTAACAAAGTGTTGTCATCTTCATAATTACTACTGTCTCCTTACCCTCTTTTGCATGTTTCATGTCGCAAATACAATTAATCTTTCTCACTCTGTTCTCTGCTGTTCACTATGTATATTCCTGCACACACCAACACCAGCGACACCAGACTTATCGGACCAAGCGCCTGCGCGCCCTCGCGGAGCAGCCATGCCGACAGTATCACGCCGAATACCGGATTCATAAATCCAAATACTGCAACCCTTGATATAGGATTATACTTGAGCAGCATTCCCCACAGAGAATATGCCACCGCCGATACAAGAGCCAGATATATGAGCATCAAAACTCCACCTGTGGATACGGTGCTGAGTCTGCCTCCCATGGCAAAACCGGCAGCCGACAGAATAATTCCGCCAACTATAAACTGGTAGCCACTGAGCATGACCGGATTGTGTTTTGCCGAATATCGCTTCAGGAACACAGATGAAAATGCATAAGCCACTGTCGAAAGGAATATCGCACCCTCACCTGACAAACTCATATGGAAATTCATTCCATTCATGTTTATAAGTACAACTCCCGCAAATCCAACCAGACAGCCAAGCATCTTCTTCGCAGTGACATTTTCCTGATGGAATATGAATCCTGACACTATGATGGCAACGAATACATTTACTGCCTCTATGATGGACGCCTTGACTCCGCTTGTATGTGCGAGTCCTATATAAAAGAACAGGTATTGCATGACTGTCTGCAGCATCGCAAGCCACGCTATCTTGCCGGCGCAGCCCTTCTCCGGTCTGATGAATCTTCCTTCCAGCAGACTTCCAAATATCACGGCAAGAATTCCCGCCAGCACGAATCGCATACCTGCGAACAGTATCTGTGCCGACGTATCCGCACTCTCTATATTCCACAGTCCATAACCTATCTTTATACAAGGAAACGCACTTCCCCACAACAGGCAGCACAGCATGGCACCGAACCACACAACACTGGTCTTCTGCATCCATTTGTCGTTTATCTCTATCTTTTTCATATTTACTTCTCTCTCGTGTCTTTTATATCATAGACTAACAACATTATATACGATTATAACTGCCAGTCTATATTCTTTGCATTCTCAGCAAGCAGCAACCTGGTCGCAAGCTCTTCATCATCCAGTTCTACATAGTCACCATTTGCATAATATCTCCACTCGGCTGTCATCTTTTTCCCTGTAAAGTTCGTCTCCCTTATGACCCAGAACTGTTTTGGAGACAATCTCTCCTGATTATTTTTCATCAACGTATAGCACTCTGTGTACTTGCAATTCTTTACTAGTTCCTTGACATCCATAAATGTCTCACGATTCTGAACCTGACATATAAGCAGACTGCAATTCTTCTTTGGTTTTCTCTGTACCCTCTCAATGGATATATCAAACCATGAACACAGTATCATATATATCAATATGTATACAAACAAATATGCTATGGAAAATACGACATCACCTTTATCGCCAATAATCTTGTATAGGAACCATTTATTAAAATAGAACAGGATCACGCCAGTCAGAAATGAACATAAGATCAGATCTGTGAACCACTGGCCGGCTATGATCAGCCCATGTGTGTTACGTGAATCTGATAAAAAGCGCAGTATCCATAGAATCAACAGTGTGCCAACCGCCAACACAAGAGCCGCTATGCCAAGATGCACACCTGAGTCAAATATCCAATGCCAGTTAAGCGGCAATTTTATATGTTTTATATCTTGCAAGAGGTACTGCACATCAGGATTCCACACCGTATTGCCCCAATATATGAATCCCCATACTGCACCTATCACAAATAACAAAATCTCCTTTTTCCATCTTCCCCTCATAATGTACCTCCATTCTTAAGCATCTTTTATTGTATATATATGGAAAGTATATTTTTATACACGAAAAAAGTCAATTTTCTTTCCCCATTGGCGCGACTTGTTTTTGGCAAATATTTCTTCAATTATCTCCTCGTATATGATATGCTCTAGTTAGTTTATGCTAACCATATAGATTATTTACAAGGGGGATTACATGGAACAGAAAGAAAAAATTAAATACCAAAGGAACTGCCTGCTGGGCGCGCTCGGCGCAGCGCTCCTGATCGTGGGGGATCTGTGTATCAGCATAGTACCCGCATCACCCGCGGACAAAGGACTTTATGTGAGGGGGGCATATCTGAACGGGGATTTCCAGCTGTGGAGAGTGGCTCTGCTGCTTGTGACAGGTCTTGTCGGTATGTTCTTCTATGCATTTGGCATAGACGCCATATCGGAGCAGATACTTCCCAAGTACCGCAAGACGAGGGCACTCGTCAAATACGCAGGGCTCATGTATGTCGCGTCCGCCGCGACACTGCATTTTCTCGTGGGAACACTCGCTTACTGGGTAACCTATCTGTCTGAACACATAGGAAGAGAACAGGCCATCGCATATGTTGACGACTACTACAATCTGCTCTTTCCAGCCGTCAGCATAGTGTACATACCTACGGCACTGCTCATGCTCACAAGTCTTATATCGCTGCTGGCAGGCAGAACTGTCATGAAGAGGAGCATGATCGTATTTCACATCATCACATGGCAGCTTATATTTGTGCTCATTCCTGACATCAGACAGGCCATGGGCGCCGACATATCCACACTGGATTATGTATTCAGTCAGGCATCAGGAAACACCGCCTGCCTCATCTGGCTAGTTGCCAGCTTTGTATATTCTAAAAGAAACAGCAATTAACAACCGTCTCCAAACTAATTCAAACATATAAAAAGTTCCATGCATCTGCACCGTGCAGACACATGGAACTTTCTTATTACTCTATATTAACTTCAACCTACAGCATCCCCTCTTTGATGATGTCGTGGTCTCTCAGTACCTTTTCGATCACCGTGCCCTGAATCTTCCTAAGTATAGGTCTCTTGAGCTTGTTCAGTGGTCCGAGATTTATCTCAAGCGGAGATTTGCCATCCATGAGCTTCACGCTGCTGTCCAGCAGTTCACGGATATCGTACACACTTCCCCACACCTCTGGAACACCTCTGTCCACACCGAGGAGTCCATACACAGCCTCCATGGCTGTTCTCACTGAATACTCTGTGGTGAACACTGTGTCACGAGGAGTGTCGGCGAACTGTCCGAGGAATGCAAAGTTGGTACATCCGTCTGGAATTACGTCCGGTCTGTCGCCCTTTGCTCTAGGCATGAAGAACGCGGTGATATATGGCATCATAGTTGGCACACAGACTGCGCTGTTTGTGGCCAGCTCCTCGATCTCATCCTCAGGCACTCCCAGATGGTAGAGCCACTCCTCTGTAATCTCCTTACCTGTGCAGTCCTTCATAGGCTTCTTGATATAATCGCCCGGGACATCTGTGAACAGGCCATATACCCATACACACACCTTATCCTTGTCCTGGGTCTTGAACTGTCCCTGTCTGTTGATGGTCCAGCTCATCAGCCAGCTTGAATCCTGACAGCTCACTATACCACCCGTGACAACCTTTCCTGTTCTCGGATCACGCTTGCAGATATCTACGATGTATGGGATGATCTTGTCGTCCAGTGTTGTTACTGTGGCCGACTCCCAGTTTGTCTTAGATATATCAGAACAGAACTTCTCAGGATGGCCAAATGAAGGATCCTGTGCAGCTATGTTCTTCCACAGGCTCCAGCAGCCGCTTGTCCTGACCTCTGCGTCACCATTTGGCGCATGGTTCTGATCACCGTAGATAGTTCCCTCCGTGCAGCTTCCATTTGTGACAAATACAAGATCGTTCTCAGTGAGTGGAATACCCTTCTCAGTCCCATTTACCCTGCACTCGATGGTCTTTGCTATCTTCTTGCCGTCTCTCATGTCAAATATGACATTTGTGACCTCCGTGTTGTACTGGAATGTCACGCCCGCAGCCTCAAGATACTTCACCATCGGAAGGATCAGCGACTCATACTGGTTGTACTTCGTGAACTTGAGGGCCGAGAAATCCGGAAGTCCTGAGATGTGATGTATGAATCTCTGGAAGTAAAGTTTCATCTCCAGCGCACTGTGCCAGTTCTCAAATGCGAACATCGTCCTCCAGTACAGCCAGAATGTTGAATCAAATACCTCATCGTCAAATACATCCTCTATCGTCTTGTCATACAGATCCTCATCCTTTGTCATGAAGAGCTTCATGATTTCCATACAGCCCTTCTGGCTCAGATTGAATTTGCCATCTGTGTGGGCATCCTTGCCTCTGTTCACTGTTGCTCTGCACAGTGAGTAATTTGGATCCTCCTTGTTCAGCCAGTAATACTCGTCAAGAACCGATACCCCTGGTGTCTCTATGGAAGGTATACTTCTGAACAGATCCCACAGGCACTCGAAATGGTTCTCCATCTCACGTCCACCTCTCATGACGTAGCCTCTGGCAGGATCAAATATTCCATCGCACGCACCGCCCGCTATATCCATGGCCTCAAGAATATGGATATGTGAGCCCGGCATCTGTCCGTCACGTACAAGGAAGCAAGCTGCTGCCAGTGATGCAAGACCACTTCCCACTATATATGCGTTCTTGTCATCCACGCCCTCCGGCTTTCTCGGTCTGGCAAATGCCTCGTAGTTACCATTTGTATAATAGATTCCCTTGCTGTTTTTCTCATGCTTTCCGCGCTCCGTATTGCGGTACTCTGCATGTTCAGCCGCAGCCTTCTCCTTCTGAACTTTTGCCTTATTATGATTTTTAACTGTGAGAGCTGCTGCTCCTGCGCCGGCTGCTGCCACCGCTGCTATTCCGATTCCTAACTTTTTCTTTGACATAAGCAATTCTCCTTTCAGTTTGCCGTCTATATCCATCTCATGTCCCTATAATAGCTTGCCCAATTTTTATTTCATATTTACAAAAAAAGTGGAATGATAAAATTTTTATCATTCCACCCGTTTTGTATAACTCTATATTGCATATGTACTCTAGCGATACCTTCTATCGCCGCCCTTCTGCCTGTAATATGCCGCCTTGTTCTCGTACATTCTCTCATCTGCAGCCTTTACTATCTCGTCAAATGACTCCCAGTCCTTCTCATCACTTGACACATAGCCACATGATATCGATACGGATTTCACCAGCTGTCCAGACCATCCACGCACAACGTCATCAAACTCCTGCTGCACTCTCTTCAGCCTTCTGGTATTTACAAAGATGATGGCTGCAAATTCATCACCGCCCATCCTGTACACCTTACCATAGTTTCCAAAACACTGCTCCATACACTCGGCAGCCCCCTGAAGCAGTTCATCTCCAGCCGCATGTCCCAGGGTATCATTCACTGGCTTAAGCCCATTTACATCCATGGACACATACACATATACAGAATCTCCCGGCAGTTCCCTGACATCATCTATATATGCGCTCCTGTTATAACATTTTGTAAGCTCATCTGTATAAGACCGTCTTATCAGCTTCTGCTCCCGTTTCTTATCTTCATCTATGTTTCTGGTGGTAAATATGACTTTTAAAGGACGTCCGTCCTCGTCAACATCTATCGATATAAATGACAGTCTGAACCATCCAAGATCCTTCACCATGAACTCACCTGATACAATCTTTTTCTTGATCAGCCTGTCCCCAAGACTATCAAGATCCATGAATTTCTGGGCACTTGCCTGATGTTCATCCACAACCACCTTATGAACGATCTTCCTCATAAGTTCCTTCGCCCCTGCTGCCCGCTCACCTGCCCTCAATATCAGGTCTCCTGCGGTATAGAGTGCAAATGTATCATGCCTAAGATCAAGCATATGCATGCTGTAATACATCCCCGACATGGATGTCAATATTGACAGCTGTTCATTTCTCTCCCGGTTCGCACGGATCACCTTCATCACCATGTTTACCACCAGGCCGGCGGCAAAACACAGATACAGTGCCATGATAACCATGATTGCCATATTACTCCGGCTATTCACATCCATTCTATATATGACCCCGATCACATACTCTCCGGATCTTCGGAATACACATCTGTTTCTAAATCCATTAATCCTTCTTATGCCTGTAAAACTGTCTTCATCGTCCGGCAGCATATCATCAGTCACCGAAATGCCGATCTCATCAAGAGTAAGCCCTACTACCGGTTCATATGAACATCCATATATTTCTCCCGATTCGCCATCTGCCACTACAACACTCAGTCCATCATACATAGGCATATTGGCAACCACCGTGGATATCTCATTCTGTTTTACTTCATTCAGAAGTCTTCTCGGCTCGATTCCAACCTGTATCATCTTGGTTCCATCGTCGTTCCATGTTATTGCATACATCATCTTCTTACCCTTTGATGTGTTCGGAGTGACATCCTGACACATGGTGAGATTCTTGTCATCAAGCATCGGCTTGAAATACGCCATCTGCTCCCCGGAATCAAAGCTATATCCAAAATATTCGGGATTGGTACCAGCATATATCACGCCATCCGTATTAAACAAATGCACCTCATCAACAGATATAAGTGCAGCAATCTTGCGGAGCTCCTCCACATCATTTGCCACCTCAGGCTTTGCATCAACTATATACGCCACAGCCTTAGCCCTGACCATATAATCCTCCTTGAGAGAGTCTATCAGATCATCCTCACTTGCTTTATTCTTCTCAATTACATTGCTGACCTGATCCAACAGCACCTGCGAGGTCCTGTCAAAACTCCTGTTATTGATAAAGCTGAGTATGACCGCCTGGATGACCATCGCAACCAGCACGATCCCCCCTGTTATCAATATTATCCCCGGCAATCTCTTTTTCATATCTGATGTTTGACTCATAAGCGCTCTCCCCGCATATCTCACAGTAATAGATTCCTTTATCCTGATCCGTCCTCTGCTTTTACATCTCGCTTTCAAAGTTATGAATGGAATTTGCTATATTTCCACGAAGCGTGGTGCTAAGCTGCTCCACTATTTTATGATAATCGTCTTTCATCCCCTTGTCTACCCAGTCAAGCATAATCCCAACAAATCCATACTTGTAAAAGTCTGCGATGAACTGCTTATCAGCCTCCGAAAGATTATCCCCTGCACATTTCTCATCGACTACATCCGCTATGAGCTGATACGACAGCTTATACAGATAGTTTTCTATCTTAGCCTTATCCACCGACCTGTATATATTTGCGATAAATGGCTTGTTCTCCAGCACAGCCTCAAACACCTGTATCATGCCCTCCTGCCAGGTATCGTAGGTCTTCTTATCCTTCAGTGCCTGCTTCCCATCCTCTATACAAACCCACTCCGCAAGCTCATATATATCCTGAAAATGATAATAGAATGTCATCCTGCTTATCCCGCAGTCTCCGGTGAGGTCCGCTATCGTTATCTTGTCAAATGGCTTCTCCTTAAGAAGCTTTTTCAGAGATGCCTCAAGTGCTTTTTTAGTTGAATTTGCCATGCATACCTCCTGTTATCTAAGCTGTGCATATCATCCTTATAAACAAACATACTCATAAAAAACAATGTTGCTTCTTATGAGTATATCTTTATGTTTATTATATTCTTTTTTCGACAATTCTCTACTTAAAAATGTTATATTTCCTTATCTTTCTTCTGATCTTACGTCTGTTCTTCTCGTCCCCAAAGAAGCTGCTGAGCTTTTCAACAAACAATGTCAGATACCTGAACATGGATTCCGCAGCAAATGCAAATACAACCATGAGCAGGAAACATATGTTGGATATCGACTCTATGGCAAACAGCCTGCCGAGGAAAAGTCCACAGAACAGCAATCCGACTATGTTGATAATAAGCACTCCATACTTCATCTTGTTGAACGGATGGCTGATCTTGATTATTATCATGAATCCGACAACCGCAAGAAGCATTGTTCCGGCTGTGGCTATATCCTCACTCGGGAGATTGAATACCTGTCCGCAGATTACAAGTGCTCCGACCGACAACACATCCGTGAGTCCCGCAGGCAATGCCTTTAACATGACATTTGCCATAAAGTTACCCTCTATACGATTCCTGTTCGGCTCAAGTGCCAGCAGGAATCCCGGCAATCCTATGGTGAACATGCTTATGAGTGATATCTGTGATGGCTCCAGAGGATACGTGATTGCAAACACCGCTGAGAATATCGCCATCAGCAGTGAGAATATATTCTTAACAAGGAAGAGGCTTGCTGATCTCTGTATATTGTTGACCACCTGTCTTCCCTCAAACACCACATATGGCATACGTCCGAAATCCGAATCCAGAAGCACCGTCTGTGCCGCCTGCGCAGCCGCTTCACTTCCAGATGCCATTGCAATACTGCAATCAGCATCCTTCATTGCGAGTATATCATTTACACCATCACCAGTCATGGCAACCGTGTGTTTCTGTTTCTGGAGCGCCTTGACTATGAGCTGCTTCTGTTTAGGCGTAACTCTTCCAAATACTGTATATTTATCCACAGCCTCAGTTATATCCTTCTCAGACGCCAAAGTGGAAGCATCCACATAGTTCTCCGCTCCATCTATGCCTGCCCGCTTTGCCACCTCTGATACTGTGGCAGGGTTATCTCCGGATATGACTTTTATGGCAACGCCCTGCTCTTTGAAATATGTAAACGTGCTCTCGGCATTTTCCCTTATTGGATTAGAGAGAACTATGTATCCTATCGGGCTCACCATACCAGCACGGCTCGATGCCATATCTGCTGCCCCTTTCACACCCGGGGTCTGCTGGCCTGACTTGTCTGTATCTGCCGCATTTTCTGTATCAGCCATAGCACTGCTACCTGACTGCTCCGCCATAAGAAGGACTCTGTATCCCTTGCTCTGATACTCCTCTATCTCTTCGGATATATCCCCATACCTATCCTTCATTATAAACTCCGGAGCACCAAGCATATAGTCTCCCTCGACAAATGACACCTTGCTGTATTTGTTCGCCGATGTGAAAGGTTGTGTCTTGAGCAGTGTCCTGCTGCCCTTCTCTATCTCATTCTTAGCCACATAGGCTCTGATCGCCTCCATTGTGGCATTGTTGTCCTCAATGACCGCCGAGTAATCCGCCAGCAGATGTGCAAATGCTCTCTTGTCCATCTCGGCATCGCCGCATCTGCCGCTTATCACCAGCTCTGTAACCTGCATACCCGGCTCAGTGATGGTTCCGGTCTTATCAACACAGAGTACATCGACTCTCGCGAGTGTCTCTATACTCTTCATGTCATGCAGTAACACTTGTTTCTTCGCAAGTCTTATTGTGCTGAGCGCAAGCGCAACAGTTGTGAGCAGATAAAGTCCTTCAGGGATCATTCCGAGAACCGCCGCAACCATCGATACAACACTCTTCTTGAATGTCTCTCCATTCATGATATACGCCTGGCAGAACAATATGATTCCCACTGGTATGATGATGATTCCAACCCATTTTACAAGCTTGTTGATGTACCTGATCATCTCTGACTGTTCGCCATCACCCATGGCCTTCGCCTGGGCTGTGAGCTGTGATATGTATGACTCATTGCCCACCTTGTCAAGCTTGGCATAGCACTGCCCGGACACCACAAAGCTTCCGGACATGAGTCGATCACCTGATTTCTTCTTGATCTCATCCGACTCACCGGTGAGCAGGGCTTCATTTACCGATATACTGCCGCTGAGCACCGTAGCGTCAGCACATATCTGATTGCCAGCCGACAGAATGATGATATCGTCCTTAACCAGTTCCTCTGATTGTATCTGCTGTTGTTCTCCGTCTCTCACAACTATCGAATGCGGCGCATTTAACATGCTCATCTTGTCAAGAGTCTTTTTTGCACGCAACTCCTGAAATATTCCTATAACCGTATTGCCTATGATGACCGGCAGGAACGTCAGATTCCTGAATGAACCAACGATACATAGCAGCACCGTAAGTATGAGGAATATAAGATTGAAGTATGTAAGCAGATTGGACTTGACGATCTGCCCCACTGTCTTCTGCGTACTTATATCCGTGTGATTGGTAAGTCCATTGTCGATCCGTTCCCTTACTTCCTCCGAGGTAAGACCCATGATCGGGACTCCCCGTGTATCCAGATTGTTTTCTGAGTTTGTATCCAAATAAAACACCTCTTCCTGTGTATATGGTCGGCAAATGTTATGCATCGAGCAGCATTTTGCATCGACTGTCCATGACATCTCATGATTTCTTTAACAAAGTTCTATTATAAGTACTCCAAGTAAGGTTATTCAAGGATGATGGCAGATATTTCATATTTTTTTAAGAAACCTTGTGTCTTATTAACGACAAGCGGACAACCATCTGGTTTGAGATATAGTTGATGACTGAGTCGGCTAAACAAAATGAGCATAACACATTTCCCATCTGGGTATTATTGTGTTACGCTCATTTTTTATGCAAGCCGCGAACCAGGATCCGCATCTACATCATATTCCATTATCATAGCATAAGCCATATTTGATATATTGACTGCACTATGGTCTCTGTCCCATTGCGCCCTCAAGTGTGATCGTCTCACCACTCATGTACTTGAAATCCGGTGATGCGAGTGCCACGCACGCACGTCCAATCTCCTTCTCTACGTCTCCGAAGTGTCCCATTGGCGGCATCTTAACATTTGCCTTGAACGCATCCGGATATGCCTTCTCAAAATTCTCAAGCTGTGATGTCCATGCGAGAGGACATACTATATTGACATTTATTCCGTCAGCTGCCCACTCTGTAGCTGCAACTCTTGTAAGGCCCCTGATGCCTTCCTTCGCTGCCGCATATGCGCACTGTCCGTAATTTCCAAAGAGGCCTGCACCTGATGCAAAGTTGATGACTGAACCCTTTGTCTCCTTCAGATATGGATAGCATGCCTGCATATAGTAAAATGCAGCGTAAAGACCTGAATATATGGCAAGGTCAAACTGTGCTGTTGTGTGATCTGCGATGGTAACGCCTGATGCAGATGCCTGCGCATTGTTGATGAGCACATCTATTCTTCCAAATTCCTTAACTGTCTGCTCCACAACGTTCTTGACGACGCTCTCGTTGTCCGCACCTGCGTTTACATCAGCCTGGACTGCAAGAACCTTGATCCCATATTTGCTCTCAAGCTCTGCCTTTGCATCCTCAAGTTTCTTGACATTACGTCCTGTAAGCACCAGATTGGCACCTTCCTTGGCATATGCTGTCGCTATTCCGTATCCGATGGATCCACAGCTTCCATCGCTGAGAACTGCACGTCCGCCTCCTGTTATTATCGCTGTCTTACCTGTTAAAAAACCCATATGTGTACACTCCTTCCCTAGCCATGACTACTTTCTTCACACCGCATAGATTTCTGTCAACCATAACATATATCTATAATTTCATAGCCCATGTCTATTATTATAGCCACACTACCTACCCAAAACAACACCTTCACATACCTTTAAATGAAAATATTTATGCATATCTTTACTTAACCCACTATCCTGTCCTCTTATTAAAATTTATATAAACTTGCTTGACTAAATCCGATTTCGGATTTATATTGGATAGTGGTGCTTTCCCGATCAAATATCATATATTTTAAGAAAATACTTTCTCATTGCTATGGGTTTAAATTTGCACCCCAATAATAACTAAAGGAGTTTTTTCATATTTTATGATCGCATATAAAGACAGTCATTTACAAGAACAGCTACGCATATTTAACACCCTCTGGAAAGCTCAGGACGATATCTGGCAGGAGGCGGCAAGAAACTCCGGGCTGCCTGAAACTGCTTTCTGGATAATTTATATATTGACCATTGAGAATAAAGCTGAACTTACTCAGGCAGAGCTATGCGACACATGGTTCATACCCAGACAGACATGCAACTCTGCTGTCAAAAAACTGGAAGGCAAGGGACTCATTTCTCTGACAACACACAAAGGTGCAGGGAACATCAAATATTTATCAATCACGGAAAATGGAGTCTCATTCGCCAACAAATATATTACGCCACTGACAAATGCTGATATTTCATCATTTTCGAGTTTTACGGATGAGGAAAGAGAACTTCTGCTCTCACTCATGCAGCGTCAGCTCGATTACCTTAAGAAAGGAACTGAAGGATTATGGAAATAAGACTTTCTGATTCATTTACATATAAAAAGCTTATAAGATATGTGCTGCCGTGCATTGCCATGATGATCATGACATCCATCTACAGCATTGTGGACGGCTACTTTGTCTCCAACATCATAGGCAAGAATCCATTTGCAGCGGTCAATCTGGTCATGCCTGTGCTGATGGCGATATCCGCCATAGGATTCATGATCGGTACGGGAGGCAGCGCACTGACTTCATATTATATGGGGCTCGGGGAAAAGAAAAAGGCAAATGAAGTATTCTCGATGCTGGTGTGGCTTATCATCATCTCGTCCTGCATTGTGGCAGTCATAGGATTTGTCTTCATGCCCCAGATAGTCGAGCTCCTCGGAGCCAGCGATACTATACGCTCAGACGCCATATTATACGGAAGAATACTCATTCTGTCAGAGCCGTTTTTTATGCTTCAGAACAGTTTTCAGAGTTTTCTTACAACGGCAGAGAAACAAAACCTTGGTCTGCTGGTTTCAGTACTTGCGGGTATCACCAACATGGTACTTGATTTTCTTCTCATGTTTGTGTTCCGCCTCGGCATAGCCGGAGCTGCGGCTGCCACAGTGTGCGGACAGATTATAGGAAGTGTAGTACCGCTCATATATTTTGCGACCAACACAACAGGATCGTTAAAACTGACGAAAGCAAAGTTTGACTGGAAGTGTATCTGGAAAGCCTGTGGAAACGGCTCTTCTGAGATGCTTACCAACCTGTCCACATCCCTTGTGTCTGTGGTCTATAACCTGCAGCTTATGAAACTTGCGAATGAAAATGGTATAGCAGCATATGGTGTGATAATGTATGTGTCATTCATATTCATGGCAATATTCTTCGGTTATGCCATCGGAGTCACGCCTATCATCGGTTATAACTATGGTGCCGGTAACAAAAAACAGCTGCACAGCCTGCTTAAAAAAAGCCTTGTGATCACCGCCGTCACAGCCATAACAATGACGGTTTTGTCCGAGGTTCTGGCACTCCCTATCGCAAGAATATTTGTTGGCTATGATGATACACTATGCCGTATGACCCAGACCGGTATGATGCTTTTTTCCATATCATTCCTGTTCTGCGGATTCAACGTATTTGGCTCAGGTTTCTTCACAGGTCTAGGCAACGGGCTTGTATCCGCAACCATATCTTTCCTCAGAACACTGGTGATACAGCTTGCAGCGGTGTTGATGCTGCCTATGGTGTTTGGCATCAATGGAATCTGGTGTGCTGTGGCCGTAGCGGAGGCTGTGACCCTTGTCATAACTATCACCTTCCTTATAAAAAATAAAAAGAAATACGGATATTAAACAAAATAAGCCGGAGTATGTGATTTTTAATTATCACGCACTCCGGCATTTTTACATCGCCCTATTCACTATGTTCTTAAGTTCCGGATAGCTGGACACAGCCAGTACATCCTCGTCCGTCTTGTTCTGCAGCGACAAATACCACACCGGTGTCATTCCAGCATTTTTCGCTCCCATGACATCCTTCTTGTAGCTATCGCCCACATAGATGACCTCATCGTTCTTTACGCCCAGCTTTGTAGCTATCATATCGAACATCCTGCGGTTCGGCTTTTCTATACCAGCCTCCTCGCTTGTTATCATTGCGTCAAGTCTGCCCGTAAGTCCAAGTCTGTCTATCTTCCTGAACTGGATATGCGCAGTCATATCTGTACAGATACCAATCTTTATTCCTCTGGCTTTCATATCATCTATAAACTCCAATGCCCCGGGGAATATGGATATCTTGTTCAGGAAATTGTTCCAGAAATAGTTGTACACCTGCAGGTCATACTTAAATGGTGATACCCCCAGAATCTCCAGCATCTTCTGGAAGTACAGCACCCTATTGTGCTGCGCCGCCATATCCCAGGCAGAGAGCTGATCCTTTACCATGTCTCTGCCTTCTTCAAAGGCTTTCATCACTGTCACTTCATCTATATGAAGAAGTTCATTTGCCACATATCTCACAGTGTCTTCCACTGCCTTATCATTCTCGTGAAGGCAGTCGTATAATGTATCATCTAAATCAAATACTATTGCTCTTATCATATCTACCGGCACTCCCTTCGAACTTCATCGGTGATCGTTGTTCCACCGGACTTATACCAGTTGTCCACAAAACTGTCAAATTCATCCAGATCTGCTTCACCTGTAACTATCTTCAGGTAAGTATTGCTCTCCAGATTCTCAAGGTGCCACCAGTCTGACACCATGGTCTCGGTCTCCCCGAAGTACAGAGAATCGACTTTATTTGTACGCGCATCATTGAGGATCTTGCACGCAGTTATACGGGATGTATATGCCGCCCAGTCCTCAGATGACGCATTATCTTCATTCTTGAGATATGAATCACATGCCTCATAATAAGATTGTTCCAGCAGATTCAGATCATCCGGCTGCCTTACGCCAGAGAACACATGGTTCAGCTCGCCATAACATATCTGAAGTGCATTGTTGTAATCCACGTTCATCGCAAGTGGTCTTGCGGTAGGATCCACATTGAGTTTGTAGTAATCCTTTATAGCCTGATTGTCTTTATCCTCATATCTTACATAGTCAAACAGCACACTTATTATCTTGCACACTATCTCCGGGTGCTCATATCCCTTTTTGACAACCACAAAATTGCCATACGGAACCTGGGTGTGATAACTCGTTGAACCATTTTCCTCTGTGGCAAGCAGATATGGTTCCCACTTTGCTGTTGGATCGGCCGCCACAGCGTCCATAAGAGGATTATTTGGAGCCCACCATGGTCCGAAGAACGAACCACACTGTCCATTCACTATGAGTTCTATTATGTTGCTGCTTGTCCGCATGAGGAAATTCTGATCCAGAATCCCTTCCTCGTACATCTCATGTATATGCTCCAGAGCCTTCTTTGCCTCCGGCTGTACAGAACCATACACAACATTTCCGTCCTCATCCTTTATCCACTGTTTCGGAAATGCCCCATATGCGGCAAATACAATGTCGAGCGTGTACTCGCTGCTATAACCACAACCGCCGCAGAGACTTGTGTCTGCCACCAGCCCTACGGTATTTCCTTCACCATTATTTCCCGGATCCTTCTCAATAAACTGTCTGATGATCTCCTCCGCGTCTGAAAGCGTTCTCGGAGCATCAAGTCCCAGCTTATCCATCCAGTCTTTTCTAAGCCATATCAGATTTGGTCCATCTGATATATTTGTCTCAGGTATGGCCATGATACGGTCATCAAATGTGACCACATCCATGATACTGCTGCCATAACTCTTATATATGTTCTTTATCGTTTCACTCATACAGTTGTTATAACTGTCTGTGAGATCCTCGATCATGTCATTTTCCACCAGATACTGCAGCTCATCCATGTCCTGGACGATCATCACATCCGGAAGATCCTTCTGTGCTATCACCATGGATACATTGTCATCATACTGATCATCAGCAGCCTCAAATATATCCTGGTTCTGCACATTTAAGATTTCATTTAATATCTGTGTGTATGCGTTATTTTCATACGTTTCTCCCTGTGGGAGATTTGAATTATTTGCACCGGACAGCTTTCCCAGGGTATAGGTGAGCTGTTCCGGATACCTTCCAAGCGGCGTTGTCTCCGCAATATGCATGGCAGACTCATATTCTGCATCTGTGGTCGCCTCAGACGGGTTGGAGGGGGGTGTATTGTCCTGGCAGCCACATATTATTATAAGGGTAATTGTTAGCACACATGTTATTATTTTTTTCAGATACTTCATTGCTGGCATATGCTTTCCTCATTCCACTTAGGTTTTGCAAATAATTTCATATATTATCCTTAACCCTTTACGCCTCCAGTCATGCTATCCTTGTAGCACTTCTGCATTATCATAAAGAGAATGATAATCGGTACGGATATCAGCACTGCGCCAGCCGCAAATGAGTTGAACCAGTTGTACACATACTCTTTCTCGAGCATGTTCCAAAGTCCGATGGATACTGTGTAATAATCCTTGTTGGCTCTGCATATAACCTTGGCAAACACGAAATCAATCCATGGTGCAAGGAACGAATTCAGAACCGTATAAACTATGATCGGACGGCTGAGTGGTATGATGACCCTTGTAAATGACTGCCATCTTGTAGCACCATCAAGGTATGCTGCTTCCTCCAGCGACTTTGGTATAGTATCAAAGAATCCTTTGGCGATATAGAATCCAAGTCCTGAACCGCCTGAATATACAAGTACCAGAGCAACCCTGATGAGTGAGCCTTCTGAAAGTCCCAGAACCTTAAGGATATAATACACAGCTATCATAGCCATGAATCCCGGGAACATTCCAAGGATAAGTGCCACATTCATAAATGGCTTTCTCAGTCTGAAACGCATTCTTGACATACAGTATGAAACTGCAAGCACGAACGCTGTTGATATTATACATGAGAAAATTGCTATTATCAAAGTATTCTTGAACATCTGCATGAAGTTCAGGATACCTGTGTCTGTAAAAAGCTTTGTATAGTTCGCCAGAGTCAGAGACTTTGGCAACAGAGTTGAAACATACTGTCCTTTCTCACCTCTGAAGCTTATCATGATTATCCATGCGATCGGCAGTAGCCAGATAACCGAAAGGATTGCCAGTATGATATGGACCACGATATCGCCCGGTGTCCATTTTCTTCTTGCTTTAATCCCATTATTTGATTTAGCCATTACTGAAATCCCTCCTCATCTTTATATGATGCGGTGTTGTGGTAAGTTACCAGTGACACAACAGCGAGAACTATGAATGTCATGATACCTATAACAGCACCTAAGTTATAGTACTGGTTATCAACCGTCAGCTTATAGAGCCATGTGACAAGAAGATCTGTCTTTCCAGCAGTCTTTCCAACCGGGGTAGGTGCTCCATTTGACAGAAGGTAGATAACGTTGAAGTTATTGATATTTCCTGCAAATGTTGTTATCAGATATGGTGCTGTGACAAACAACATATATGGAAGAGTGATCTTGAAGAAGATCTTCACCGGGCCTGCGCCGTCAACTCTCGCAGCCTCGTATATCTCCTCCGGTATACTCTGGAGAATTCCGGTGACCTGCATGACGGTGAATGGAATTCCTATCCAGATGTTGATGACAATTACCATGACTCTGGCAAGTGTTGCATTGCTCCAGAATGGAATAGCACTGTCGATTATTCCGTTATTTATAAGTAATGTATTGACGATACCATTCTGACTGAAGATCGTTCTCATCAGAAGAAGTGATACGAACTGTGGAACCGCTGCTGAGAGCATGAAGATCGCTCTCCACATACCCTTTGCCCTGGTTCCCTTTCTGTTGATCACCATTGCGAGTATCATTCCAAGGAAGTAGTTACTGAATGTGGCTGCCACAGCCCAAACAAGCGTCCAGCCAAGCACTGACCAGAATGTACTTCCTATTGCATCACCAAAGTTCAATATCTTTGCAAAATTCTTCAGTCCAACCCAGTTGAATATAACTGTATGTGAATCAAGCTTGCTGTAATTTGTAAATGCCATAAATATCATGAAAACCAATGGCAATATCGTAAATACAACAACTCCAAGTACAGGAAGAGGAAGAAGAAATGCATGAAGATTACTGTCAAACAGACTCTTCACATCGTCCTTGAACTTTGGAACCTTTTTGCCTATATCCCACAGGCAATACGCTTTGTATGCGCTCTCTATACTTACTACCCAAAGGCAGATGAATGCGAAAATTATAAACAGTGTTGCCACACCGTACAGGAGCATGAGCAGAGAGTTGTCACCCTGGGTATATTCAAATATACCCTTTGCATCATTCCAGACTTTCTGCTGTTCCTGACCACCCAGATGGAAGAGATCCACCAGAAGTGATGCTCCGTGCTTTATCATAAACCATATAAACAGTACCTCAAGTACCAGATACGAAAATCCCTTTACAAACTGTTTTCTGACTATGCTTCCAAACCCCAAGATCAGAAATGAAATTCTGGTAGCTATGTCTCCATTTGCCGCCGCCTGTGCAACGGTATATGGGTAATCAGATCTTCTTATTTTCTTTATTTTGCTTTTTTTATTTGTTATAGCCTGAGCCATCCTAACACCTCCGTCTCAAAGTAAATCATTATCTCTTCTTATTACAAGTGCTCCATCACCTGTAGATGAATGGAGCACCTGTTTTTGAAATATATAACTAGTATTTTTTACTGTGCTACATCAGTGTTAAGTGATGTGTTGAATGACTCTGTCATATCTGCTGCGTTGTCGTGTGTAACCTCACCATTTACAAGTGACTTACCAAAGTTCTCTGCTGGTGTCCAGTAGTTGCCCATCTTAGGAACAAATGGCTGGATGAATGCTGTTGTATCGAATGTTGCATTCTGAGCTGCTACAAGTGCATCGCCCTTAACTGCATCGCTCTCAAGAAGGCTTGTGTTACATGGAACGATGTTTCTTGCTGTGTAGTGTGACTCCTGTGATGCCTCATTTCCAAGGTAGAGTGCAAGTGCAACTGCAACCTGTGGATACTCACAGTTAGGATTTACAGCGATTGCCTTTGATCCTGCAAATGAGAGGAGCTGCTTGTCCTCACCACCAATCTTGGCTGTTGGAAGAACTGCGATTCCGAGATCATCGCCAAGTGCATCGTGTAATGCTGCATAGTTCCATGAGCCTGAGAACATTGCTGATATTGAACCATCTGTCATACCTGAGATACCAACACCTGACTCATCGTTTACAAAGTTCTTGTTGTTTACAAGATCTACAAGGTAGTCTGTAACAGCCTTGCCATTGTCGCCACCGAAGTTGATCCCTGCATCATTGTCTGTACCATCACCGAATAATGTTCCGCCATTTGCAAGGTAGAATGCTGCGATGTACCATGAGTCTGTGAGTGGGAATGAAACCTTACCCTTCTCAAGCATTGTGTCAAGGCTCTTTACATCATCCTCTGTAAATGTCTTCTTGTTGTAGTACATAAACCATGTATTTGTTGTAAATGGCACACCATAGATACCTCCATCAACTGTGATAGAATCTACAATCGCCTGTGAATTTGTTGACTTAACGTAATCTGCTGTGCTTCCGCCAAGCTCTGAGATAGCACCTGCATCGATCAGAGTCTGTAACTGGTCATTTGCAAACATGTATACATCTGCTGACGCTGAAACATCCTGTGTAACAGTCTTTCCTGCATCACCCTCACTACATGTACCATACTCAAATGTGATATCCCAGTTTGGATGCTCTTTCTTGAATGCCTCACATGTTGTCTGTAACCACTCGCCATAATCAGGTGACTGATCCTCAGCTGGTCCCCAGACTGTAAGTGTTGTCTTGATCGCCTCTTCCTCTGAAGCTGCCTCTGTTGCATCTGTAGCCTCTGTAGCCTCTGTAGCCTCTGTTGCATCACTCTTTGCTGCTGTTGTTGACTCATCCTTTCCTGAATCTCCACATCCTGCCAGCATTGACATTCCCATTACACCCGCAAGTGCAACTGCTGCAAATCTCTTAACTCTCATAACCGTTCCTCCTTAAAAATATAGTTTTGATTGAATGTTTTTAACACCTTTGCAGTACCTTTACCTTATGTCATCATTATAAGAAAACGTTTCCAATCCGTATATATCAATGATTTTAGAAACATGTTGGATTTTTTAGATATGTTGAATTTTTTTGATGGGCGGGCGCCGCTCCGGAGTGTGCCGCGGAGATCCGCCGTTATGCATTGTTATTATGTCCACAAAAGTATAAAAAAATGTACCTCTTGAGCTTTAATAAGCTTCAAAAGGTACATCCTCTCTTCGTATTCTCGCCTTTTCGTGGAATTTCTATGAAAAGGTATAATTTTTGTATAATTTTCTAGTTTTCTACTCTCTTTGGGAAGTGGAGCATTACTTTCGTGCCGGCTCCCGGGGTGCTTTCGATCTTCACCGCGTACTTCTCTCCATAATATAGCTTGATCCTCTCGTTTACATTTGACACACCGTAGCCATTGGACGACTTCGACAGGATCAGGGCGGCCTGGGTCTTTGTCATTCCGATACCGTTGTCAGATACGGTAAAGTCAATGAAATCTCCATTCTCCTTTCCCTCTATGCGTATCTCTCCTCTGCCGTCAGTCTTGACGTCAATTCCATGCCCTATCGCGTTTTCAAGCAGCGGCTGGAGTATCAGATTCAATGTTTCGTATTTTAAGATACTGTCATCTATGTCGTACACCACATCAAAGCTGTTGTCATGCATGGCAAGCTGGATATCAAGATACGACTTGATATTTGCTATCTCATCTTTGACAAGCAGGATGTTTTTTCCTTTGTTCAGGGCTGTCCTGTAGAATGTGGAGAGAGACAGGGTGATCCGGCTTATATCATCCTGCTCCGCCTCAAGGGCTTTCCAATTGATCATAGACAGAGAATTGTACAGGAAATGCGGATTGATCTGGGCCTGAAGTGCCCTCATCTCGTATTCTTTTTCCTTGATCTTGCTCTGATATACCTCATTGACAGTCTCATCAAGGCGCTTACTCATGCTGTTATAGCCATTTATAAAATCACCAATCTCATCTGTACTGTCATTTTCTATAACCATGCCCAGATTTCCTGTCTCGGTGGCCTTCATAGTCTTCTGAAGATTTTTGATTCGCTTCGTTATAAATTCTGATACCATATGTATACATAATATACCTGCAAGCATACTTACCAGAAGTGCCACCACCGCTATTATAAGTATCGGTCGAACCGATGAGATTATAAGTTTGTTCGGCTTGTATACACATATGTTCCAGCCGGTCGCCTTGGATGTCTTATCTATAAACTGATACCCTGAATTATCCACATCTCTCAGAACATCGAATTTATCCACATCCAATTCATATGCTGACTGCTCATCGGCAAATGTGTTCTTGTTGAATATCATATGTCCATACTCATCCTCTATGATAAGCCCATAATTATCAAACATTGTCTCTGTATAAAACGGTTGAAATACACTGTCATAATCCACGCCTACATACAAAACGCCCTTGGCACCTTTCTGCTCCAGCATAGCCATCCGGCTGACTGAAAATGCAGTTCGGCTTTCCAGATCAATATGCCAGTGTATATTGTTATCCAGATCATCATATGCATGCGTTCCATCCGCCAGATCTTTTAACGGTGCAACTGTTGACCCATGTTTCACATCACTGGCATCAGTATATATCGTGACCTGGTTTACATCCTCATGGAAATACATGATTGATGCCAGCAGAGGATCGATCACCGTACTGAACTGCTCATAATTCTGATATGCCGATTGATCCGCGCTCAGTATCTTTGCAATCGACTGGTTATACGATATATATTTAGAGAGGTTGTTATATATCTCCAATTCATTGTCCATGGAATCCGTGGTCTGGCTGACATAAGATTCCAAGATTGTTGTCTCCCGGGCCCACAGGATCTTTTTCATCTCCATATATGTTATACCCAGTATTATCATAACAGGCACAAGTCCGGCCAGCAGATAAATAACAACCATTTTGCCAGTCAGCTTCATATCACGAAATCTCTTCTTGACTCCACCTTTGTTCATCTACGATCCCCCTGCTTAACGAGTTCTGCAATCGTCCTTTTCCAAGTCTGCTGTATGTCTACTCACCGCCTGCAACACCGCTCTCCCTGAATTTCTGAGGGCTCACTCCATAAAACTCCCTGAAACTCGAGCAAAAATAGGATACATTCTGATAACCACACATCGCACCTATATCTACAATCTTCGCCATACTATTCTCAAGCATATCCCTTGCCCGCTCCATTCTGTATGACTTGATAAATTTGCTCAGGTTCTGTCCCGTCTCTTTCTTAAACACTGTGCTGAGATAACTTGGGGCAAGATATACCATATCCGCAAGCATATCTATGCCTAGCTCGCTCCCGTAATTCCTGTAAATATACTGCTTTACTATCTCCACTTCCTTATGTCCGGTCTGACTCTTGTCCTCAAAGCAGGCCGCGAGTCTGTCTATCGCAACCTCGACAAGACCTGTAAGGCTCTGAAAATCTGTCGTCATATACATCTTTTCAACATCCTTGTTAAGATCCGCCTCACCGGTCCCATCTATACTGCCGTATATGTCCTTCAAAAGATTTGAGTAGAGAAACTTTATATATATCTGTGAGCACTCATTCTTGTGCCTGTACTTTTCACAGAATTTGTCAAAATGTTCCCTGAGTGCCTCCACATCCTTCATCTTGATGTCCTGTTTCATCTGTTTCATGAGAGTGTCATCATCAAACTGGATCATTCCTGACGAATCGCTCTCCATATTTGGGTAGAACACCTTTATCTCCGGATGATAAAACTTATTGTCCATAAGCTCATCAAGCTCATCGACCTTCTGTTTCATGTCCTCAGGGTTCTCTATATCCGATGAAACTGCTATAAAACATTCCTCATCGTAATCACTTTTAATTATCCTGGCAAGCTCCTGGGCCGTGTAAACCGCATCTGTTTCATCGCCCAGAAAAATAAGTTCCTGCTGTTGATTCAGATTGAGGTATCTCTGTATTCCAAGTGCCATTATCTTCTCATTTTTCTTGAAATCTACATCTCGTCTTCCAAAGAAATCGTGATTAAATTCAACCAGCAGAATTCTCTTAAATCTGGCGAAATTCAGGTTCAGACCGTTGTACTCTCTGCGTATACTCTCTATATCTTCGCCATTTACAAGCATATATAGCGCATGCTCATAAAGGAATTCCATGCTCTTGCTCTTGAGCTCATCCGAGGCTTTAGCCGCCTCTAGCTCATCCACAACCTTCTCCAACGTCTCCTTAAACTCCTTCGGGTCGACCGGTTTCAATATATAATCCACAACTCCCAGCCTTATTGCTCTCTTTGCATAGTCAAATTCATTGCAGCCGCTGAATATCACACATCTCATTTTCTTCTTCTCATTTACCACATTGTCAATGAGTTCTATGCCGTCCATGAAAGGCATCTTCACATCGGTGAGGAGGATATCATAATTCTCCTGACGCATCTTCTCCAATGCATCAAGACCGTTTACCGCCTCGTCGATATCAAATTCCATATTCAGCTTTTTCAGGAGGAATCTTATCCCGTTTCTCTCTATTCTCTCGTCATCAACGATCAGTATTCTATACATCTCTCCACTGCCTTCCTTTTTCTTGATGTGAACTGATTTCGTATCACATTCCAACTTTAGTATATTTAATTATAACCGACTTACTTCCTGTTCGCCACCAAAACCTAAATCAAAAGGGGACGGAGGTGCCTGACCCCTCCGTCCCCTGCTGTGAAATAAACTAAGTTTTATATTATAATCTCCAAATGTCCTTGTTGTACTCAGCGATGGTTCTGTCTGATGAGAAGAATCCAGCCTTGCTGATGTTGACAAGTGCCTTCTTTGCCCAAGTCTTGCGATCTTCGTAATCTGCAAGTACGCCTTCCTTGGTCTTGATATAATCCTCAACATCCAGGAGTGTCATGAACCAATCCTTTACGATAAGTTCGTTGTGAAGTCTCTCAAGGCTTTCCTTCTGTCCGATCTCAAGGAGTTCATCGCTCACGATAAAATCAACAAGCTTCTTGATCTCAGGCTGCTCGTAGTAATCCTTTGACACATAATCAGCCTTTGCATAGTGGTCGATGACTGCCTCACTTGACTCACCGAAGAAGTAAATGTTGTCCTCGCCGACAAGCTCTCCAATCTCAACATTTGCACCATCTCTTGTTCCGAGTGTAAGCGCGCCGTTCAGCATGAACTTCATGTTTCCGGTACCTGATGCCTCCTTTGATGCAAGTGAGATCTGCTCTGAAATGTCACATGCAGGTATGATCTTTGCTGCCTTTGACACATTGTAGTTCTCGATCATGACAACCTTGAGGTATGGACTTACCTCTGGGTCATTATCGATGAGCTGCTGCAGGCAGAGGATGAGATGAATGATATCCTTTGCGATGGTGTATGCAGGAGCTGCCTTTGCACCAAATATTACAGTCACAGGAGTCTTTGGAAGATTTCCTGCCTTGATATCGAAGTACTTGTGGATAACCCAGAGTGCGTTCATCTGCTGACGCTTGTACTCATGAAGTCTCTTAACCTGTATATCAAAGATAGAATTCTCATCTATGTCAATGTTCTGTGTCTCCTTAAGGTAATCCTTGAGAACGACCTTGTTCTGCTTCTTGATATCCATGATCCTGCCAAGGACTGCATCATCATCATAGAACTTAGCGAGGTCATTCAGTTTCTCTGCATCCTTCTTGTAGCCGTCACCGATGAGCTCTGTGATATAAGCTGCAAGCTGCTCGTTGCAGTGGAGAAGCCATCTTCTGAATGTGATACCATTTGTCTTGTTGTTGAACTTCTCAGGATAAATCTTGTAGAAGTTGTTCAGCTCAGAATCCTTGAGGATCTCTGTGTGAAGGTATGCAACACCGTTTACACTGTGGCTATAGTGTATATCAATGTGTGCCATGTGCACTCTCTGATCCTTGTCGATGATATATACGCTCTCATCCTTGTATCTGTTACGAACCTTCTCATCCAGTTTCTTGATGATAGGAACAAGCTGTGGAACAACCTTCTCAAGGTAAGCAAGCGGCCACTTCTCAAGAGCCTCTGCAAGGATAGTATGGTTGGTGTATGCGCACACCTCTGTCACGATCTCTGTAGCCTCGTCAAATGAGATGCCCTCAGCGGTAAGAAGTCTGATGAACTCAGGGATCACCATTGAAGGATGTGTATCATTGATCTGAACTGCTGCATAATCAGCCAGATCGTGAAGATTTGAACCCTTTGCCTTAGCCTCATCAAGAATGAGCTTTGCACCATTTGCCACCATGAAATACTGCTGGTAGATACGGAGAAGATTTCCAGCCTCATCGCTGTCGTCCGGGTACAGGCAGAGTGTCAGGTTCTTTGCAATGTCTGTCTTGTCGAAGTTAATTCCGCCCGGCTCCATGATGGACTCGTCAACGCTCTCGATATCGAAGAGGTGGAGCTTATTTGTTCTGTTCTCGTATCCGGTTACATCTATATCGTACATTCTTGACTGGACTTTCAGGTTGCCAAATGTGATCGTGTTGGTAACGTCTGTCTTCTCGAGCCAGCTGTCTGCCTCAATCCAAGGATTTGCAGTCTCCTTCTGGTAATTGTTCTCAAATACCTGCTTGAACAGACCCATGTGGTAATTAAGTCCAATTCCATCTCCGTGAAGTCCGAGGGTTGCCATGGAGTCGAGGAAACATGCTGCAAGTCTTCCAAGACCGCCATTTCCAAGTGATGGCTCCGGTTCAACCTCCTCTATGTCATAGATGCTCTTGCCATTCTCAGCAAGCACCTGTTTAACCTCGTCAAATACACCAAGGTTGATGAGATTGTTCGAGAGAAGCTTTCCTATGAGGAACTCTGCTGAGATGTAATAAACCTTCTTCTGTCCCTCCTCTGAAACCTTTCCGTCTGCGAGCTTCTTTGTCATATCAAGGAGTGCGAAGTATATCTCCTCATTTGTACAATCCTTGATCTCCTTGTTGTATTTCTTCATGCAAATATCCTTTAACATAATATCCTCCTTACAAATATACGTCTTCACCCTGTTTCTTCCATACAGTCTGGTGAGATCCCTTAATTTATCTATATGTTCCTGTGTAAATTCCCATGTTGCTCCCTTGGTAAGCCGCCACTTCCAGTTGCCGCCAAGCGTTGATGGATAGTTCATTCTGGCGCTGTTGTCCTTGCCCAAAATATCCTGCATCTGAAGTATGACCGTGTCTGCTGAGCTCATATACAGCGCATGTATCATCTTCTCTGCCACATCATCCAGGCTGTCAGCCATGAGGTACTTCATCATATATTCCTGAAGCTCCTCACTCTGTCCGCTGATATAACTTTTCAGCATATCATTATCGTGGGTTCCGATATACGCCACGTAGTTCTTTGCGTGATTGTGCGGCAGATATTCATTTGCCGTGTTGCCATCAAATGCAAATTCCAACACCTTCATGCCCGGATAACCTGACTCCTTCACAAGCTTCTGAACCTCTGGCACGACCACGCCGAGGTCCTCAGCTATAACCTTGGATGAACCTATGGCACTGTCTATCGCATCGATGAGTTTCTTTCCCGGTCCCTGTCTGTAGTAACCGTCCTTCGGCTCTCCATTTGCCGGAATGCTGTAGTATCTGACTATTCCGATAAAGTGATCTATACGGATCACGTCGTAGAGCTTTGCCGATGCCGCAATCCTTTTCTTCCACCATGCAAAATCATCCTTCTCCATGACATCCCAGTCATAGATCGGGTTGCCCCACTTCTGTCCGTAGCTTGAGAACATATCTGGTGGGCATCCTGCCACAACCGCCGGTGCAAGGCTTCCGGACAGCTGGAACTGATCCGTGTTCGCCCACACATCAGCACTGTCCAGTGCCACATAGATTGGAATATCTCCAATGATGCTTATTCCATTTCTGTTGGCATACTCTTTTAATGGCATCCACTGCTCGTAGAACTTGAACTGAAGGAATTTGTAGAATTCCACGTCTTCACCAAGCTTTTCTCTGTAAGCTGCCATAGCCTCCGGCTTTCTCTTCTTGATCGCCGGTTCCCACGCAAGCCATTCTCTGTTATTATGATCAGCTTTGATCGCCATATACAGCGCATAGTCATCTATCCACTGTTCATTTTCCTTTATGAAATCTGCGTAACCCCTGCTGTCTTTGTGCTCTGATCTGCCAAATGCTTTTCTGAGTACTTCAAATCTCTGTCTGTATATTCTGGCGTAATCGATCTCGTCATCACTGTCAGCCCATTTGTAGGATTCTACCTCCTCTTTCTTGAGAAGTCCTTCCTCTATCAACGTATCCAGATCGATAAAATACGGATTGCCCGCAAATGCTGAAAATGACTGATATGGACTGTCACCAAAGCTTGTAGGTCCTATCGGAAGAACCTGCCAGTATTTCTGGCCTGCACGTTTCAACATATCGACAAACTCGTAAGCATCTTTTCCCATGGTTCCTATTCCGTACGGTGATGGGAGACTGCTTATCGGCAGGAGTATTCCTGCGCCACGCTCCAACGCTTTATTCATCTCTGATACCTCCTAAACAGTTCCTGTTATGGCTTGTATTTTATTAGCATTTTCTCTTTTATGCTTGCATTATATAAGCAATTAATTGTACAATTCTATCATCTTGATGAAATACAATATACAGGCGATGTAAAAAATGTCGAATTAACGAGCAAAAAGGAGGAGCATGATTATATATGAACAGTCTTGAATACGAAAATCTTCTGGAGAATAAGACCCATGCGGACCCGATGTTTCCGTACAATACTTACCTGTGCTCCATACCACTTGACTTCAATTCTGTGTCTCTGCACTGGCATGAATTTATGGAGATCATCTATATCAAAAAAGGCAAGGGAAATGTGACTGTGGACTTCACAACTCACTATGTTGAGGAGGGTGACATAGTCATTATCCTACCAGGACACATTCACGGAATCTCCCAGCACGAAGGCTATTCAATGGAATATGAGAATATTCTTTTCTCCGTCGACATGTTCAGATCCAGAAATCACGACTCACTGGACAGCGAGTTTTTCCTGCCTCTGCTGGCGGGCGACGTGGATATCAAGAGTATTTATGACAGGGACGATCCATTATATCCGTCTCTTTCCGCGTGTCTTAACAGGGTAGACAAGCTCTGCTCAGAGACGCCAAAGGGATACCACCTTGCACTTAAGGGATGCTATTTTGAATTCTTCTACATTCTCTATGCCAACTCCACCGCAAGGGATGAGGCAGACAGGAAGAACCGAGCCAGGGATCTGGAGAGAACAAAACTCATCCTCTCCTACATAGACGAAAATTACAAAGAGGCCATATCCATAACGGATATAGCCTCCTACTGTGGATTCTCTGAATCCCATTTTATGCGATTTTTCAAGAACACCATGGGGGTGTCATTTGTATCATATCTGAACGACTTCAGGCTGAATGTTGCCGCAAGACTTCTCTCCTCCAATGACGAGAGCATACTCTCCGTCGCGGAGAACTGCGGCTTCTTCAACCTTTCCTACTTCAACAGGATGTTTAAGAAGAAATACGGCGTGACTCCGGGCAAATACAGGGATAATCATAACCTGTAAGCGGCCACTCATTGCCTACTACGCATCAGATCTTGAATACGAGTTCTTCATCTGATTGCTGAGTTCATAGAGGACCCTGCCAAGGGTGGCATCTGCCTCATGTCTCACCATGTCTGCGGTCTCCTGGTTTGCCTGCTGGCGGAGTTTCTCGCCCAATGGCTGTTCATTCATAATATCATCATATCTGTATATTATCTCATGTGCCTTGGACATGACTTTCTCCTCGTACCTCTCGATATGGAACACCGACTTTGCATAAGATGCGTCCGCCATCGCCGCTATCATACGGCTGGTCCAATAGAAGTTGTCCGTGGAAGCATCCGCCCCTGTATTTGCCAGATACTCAGGAGTCGTGTCTACATTTGCATAGAAAGGAACCATGACATTGAATGCATTCGATGCAAATGCTATCCACTGTACAGCGCAGATATCCTCTCCAACATATGGTCTCATCTGGATCGCCGACATGAAATCCGTCCTGTTCACACCTATCGATCTATATGCCCCGCGCATCTTCTTGTCACCGTAATTGCCGTACGGATCATACGGAGTTCCCTGATAATGCGAAGAAAGCACATACTTCACATCCTCCATGGTTATCTTCTTCTCTGGTATCATGCACCATGGAATGTCATCCGAAACCGGCGTAAAGTCCGCATCCGGTCCGTCCCAAACTGCCGAATTCGGGTTGAGCGTCCTCTCCATGAACCATGCCCTCGGGGTGTTGTACACGTGATCCGCATCGTCGTGGCTGCCGAATATATCCCGTGGACAGATCGTGTCCTCCATATTCTCCACGTTCAGATGATACTTCTCTATAAATGCTGGAAGATCTGCCGAGCACATGAACTCGCTCTGCGCTCCCATTGCGTCTGCCATATCAAATTCGTCCATACCAAACTGGTTTGGCATGACAACATACACATCATCAGGAACTTTTCTCGCGATCCAATGATGTCCTCCGATGGTCTCAAGCCACCAGATCTCGTCTACATCCTGAAATGCAATTCCGTTCATCTCATAGGTTCCATATCGCTCAAGCAGGCTGCCAAGTCTCTTCACGCCCTCTCTTGCGCTCTTTATATATGGAAGTGTAATACTGACTATATCCTCCTCGCCGATACCTCCAGTCTTCTCAGGCTTATCTCCCTCCGCAGGCTCATAGCACACCAGTGGATCCGCGCCGAGCACTCTTGGATTTGAGGTTATGGTCTCCGTCGCCGTCATAGCCACATTTGCAGAATTCACTCCGCTTGCCGCCCAGATTCCTTCGCCCGCCAGCGCATTTGGAACACAGGTGTAACGCATCGGATCATCCGGAAGTTCAATCTCCACATGGGATATCTCCGACTTGTATATTCTTGGCTGCTCCTCCGGCTTCACAACCACATATTTCTTCGGCGTGTACGAACCGGCCCCCGAATCGTCATTTCTCGCTATTATTGTTGAACCGTCATAAGACGCATTTTTTCCTACCAATATTGTTGTACATGGCATGATCTATTCCTCCATTTTTTTAATATTTTTCATCTTTTTTATAATTAAAAATATAATATATCCCGCAAGGCTTCCGAGGGTATTCATAACTACATCATCGAGCTGGCAGTAACCGCGCTCCGTTATAAGCTGAACCGTCTCTATGCAGACACTGCACAAAAATCCAAACAGTACAGTGCATTTGGACAACCTGTCTACCGCCCTGCCATCGCCATTCTTACTTCCAGCCACCGCCAGCGGGAAAAGCACGCCGAACGGCACAAAGAGCAATATATTTTCTATGACAAATGCGTGCTCCTGGGGTGTCACTCCCCACGTCTGAAACAGCGTCATGTCAATGCCTTGCCTTGAGCCTGGCTCTCTGGACAGGAACACAGTAACTGCCATCACCGCCAGATACACCACCAGCAGGAACCACACTATTGACTTCTTCACACGTCCGCCGGCACTAACATTTTTCCCCGCATGGCTCACTGTATACACGAGATAGACCACGACTGCTATGCATCCGCACAAAATGCCTATCGGAAGGTAGCCCGCGACCTCCATTATATCTTTTATAATAAGTTCAAACATACATTCCCCTCAGTAATTTCTACTATACTATGTCGCACTGCCCATTATATCATGATTCGCACCTATGGTGCTTTCCGTTGCTGTCGCAACTATCATAATCCAATTCGCCGCTCGCCAATCATGCAAGCATGTTGGCTCACTTGCGCTCATTATATCATATGTCATCGTGCGCAAGCGCGATGACCTGCGCACGCATCAGCGTGCTACATTATACCACGATTCCCAACATGTGTCATTTTACACATTGTTTACATACACCGCGTCTGATATACTTTACATGTCAGTCCAACTAACCATTTGGACGGGCTGAACAAATATAGAACAGGAAATATCCAACATGATAATAGCAAAAAAAATTCTAAAAATAACATGTATCGTCCTCGGCGTGATCCTTGCGGCCGCCATAATATTTGTGGGAGTTCTCACTATAACAGAATACAAGCCAGACGATTCCGAATCCCTTGAGGTCACATCCGGAAGCACATTTGGCAAAAATGCAACCGGTTCAGCCAAGCTTTCACCATCTGTCGGCGACTCCATATCCATCGTGACATGGAATCTCGGCTACGGATCCCTCGGTGCAAATGCTGACTTTTTCATGGATGGAGGAGACAGTGTGTACACTTCCACAGCCAAGCAGGTAAACGACAATATGGAGGCCATCACATCAGAGCTGAATTCACTTGCCGCTGACATTTTTCTTCTCCAGGAGGTCGATGAACGATCATCCAGAAGCCACAAGATAAACGAAGCCGATATTTTGAGGGAAAAGCTGCCGTCATACACAAGCTCATACGCCTACAACTACAAAACACTCATGGTTCCATATCCACTTCCACCGATCGGCAGAGTGACATCAGGAATAATGACTCTCAGCTCATTTGAAGTATCGGATGCAGAAAGAATACAGCTTCCATGTCCATTTTCCTACCCGATCAGACTGTGCAACCTGAAAAGATGCCTGATCGTGTCCAGAATACCGATTGCCGGAAGTGAACACGAACTCGTCATAGTAAATCTCCACCTGGAGGCTTATGACTCAGGCGAGGGCAAAGCCGCCCAGACCAGGATGCTCGCCGACATTCTCCAAAATGAGGCTGCAGCAGGGAACTACGTTATCGCAGGAGGCGACTTCAACCAGACTTTTTCAAATGTGGATCTGTCCGCATACCCTCAGCAGTCCGCTGACCTGTGGGCACCAGGAAGCATAGATGTATCTGAATTTGGAGATTCCTTCACCTGCACCACCGATTCCTCAGCTCCGACATGCCGATCCCTGGACAAACCATACGAAGGACATGACCTCGAGAGTTTCCAATATTATGTCATCGACGGATTCATAGTATCGAGCAATTTGCAGATCAACTCCACAGAGACCATAGATCTGGATTTTAAAAACAGCGATCACAATCCGATAAGACTCGATGTTGCGTTGAAATAAACTATATTTTCAGTTGTTTCATACATGTTATTTTAATTAACATTAATTATGTATAATTTTATGTTTAAAATACATTTTTCTCTTGATTTATGCCGTTTTTACATGTATTATGGCATTGTAAATGTTATAAATATTAACATTTGTTGCTAGTTTTGAATAATACTTCTAAGAATAATAGAGAATACTCATCAGAGAAAGGAATTTTGATCATGAAGAAATTATCACAGTCACGTCTCGCCGACACTGTCATGAACGGAAGGAAAGAAAAGGGTATGACCCAGGCTCAGCTCGCCGATGCAACCGGTATCAACAGAGCACTCATTTCCAGAATAGAGCAGAAGGATTTTGTTCCTTCTATAGAGCAGCTCGAAAGTTTGTCAGAGGTTTTGAACTTCGACCTCACAGAAATGTTCATCAATGCTGGCGCACACAAGCTCGAGTCTCCATCCCCACTGAACATTGCAGTGGCAGGAACCGGTTACGTTGGTCTGTCCATTGCGACCCTGCTGGCACAGCACAACCATGTAACGGCAGTTGACATCATCCCTGAAAAGGTTGATCTCATCAACAACAAGAAATCCCCTATACAGGACGACTATATTGAGAAATATCTCGCCGAGAAGGAGCTTGATCTCACAGCAACTCTCGATGGCAAATCAGCATACAAGGATGCAGATTTCGTAATCATAGCTGCTCCGACAAACTACGACAGCAACAAGAACTATTTCGACACATCAGCCGTTGAGGCCGTTATCGAGCTCGTCCTCAAGGTCAACCCGGATGCCATCATGGTCATCAAATCAACTATACCAGTTGGATATACCGAGTCTGTAAGGAAGAAATACAACACGTCAAATATCATTTTCAGCCCAGAGTTTCTTCGTGAATCAAAGGCACTGTACGACAACCTCTATCCATCAAGGATAATTGTCAGCACAGACAAGAATGACGAGAAGATAGTTAAGGCATCCCATACATTTGCCGCACTGCTTCAGGAGGGTGCCCTCAAGGAAGATATAGACACTCTGTTCATGGGCTTCACCGAAGCTGAGGCTGTAAAGTTATTTGCAAATACCTATCTCGCACTCCGCGTGTCCTACTTCAACGAGCTTGACACATACGCAGAGATGAAGGGACTTAACACACAGGACATCATAAACGGCGTATGTCTCGACCCAAGAATCGGAACACACTACAACAACCCATCATTTGGATACGGCGGATACTGTCTGCCAAAGGATACAAAGCAGCTCCTTGCCAACTACAACGACGTGCCTCAGAATATGATGAGCGCCATCGTTGAGAGCAACAGAACGAGAAAGGACTTCATCGCAGACCGCGTTCTCTCCATCGCAGGCTACTACGACTACAACAATAACGGTGATTACTCAGCAGCCCAGGAGAAGGAATGTGTCATAGGTGTATACAGACTGACGATGAAGAGCAACTCCGACAACTTCCGCCAGAGCAGTATACAGGGTGTCATGAAGCGAATCAAAGCCAAGGGCGCAACCGTCGTTGTATACGAGCCAACCCTTGAAGACGGAACCACATTCTTCGGAAGCAAAGTTGTAAATGACCTAGACAAATTCAAATCCATGTCCGACGCTGTCATCGCCAACAGGTACAATTCATGCCTCGACGACATCAAAGACAAGGTATACACAAGAGATCTGTTCCAGAGAGACTAATCTTCAAGAAGACCTTTAAGAACATTTTTATAACATAAAAAATAACCGAATGATACGAATTAAAACTTGTATCATTCGGTTATTTTTTGTCAATATTTCTTATGAATTAGCCTGAGCCTTGAGCTCCTCAAGCATCTGAGGAAGTCTTGTATCCATCTCGTCATCCTTGAACTGACATGTACCAACCTTCCTGTGTCCACCGCCACCATACTTGAGCATAAGGCTTCCAACATCCATGGTCGCTGTGCGGTTCAGGATACTGTATCCAACTGCTGCCGAACATCCCTGTCCACCACGTCCGCTTACTATCCACGCTGACACATTCTGTTCAGGATACATACTGTATATCATGAAACGATTGCCGGTGTATATCGGATCCACTCCGCGAAGATCGCTTATGATAAGATTACCGTCCACTATGGTATGTGCCTTGACCATCTCCTTGAACTTCTCTGTCTGCTCATTATACAGAACTATTCTCTCCTGTATGTCCGGCAGGGCAAGTATCTCATCAGTGGTCATGGTACGACATGCATCTATAAGCTTCTCCATGAGCTGATAGTTTGATATGGTGAAATTTCTGAATCTTCCAAGTCCGGTTCTAGGATCCATCAGGAATCCAATAAGTATCCATCCCTTTGGATTCTGTACCTCATCGATGGTAAGATTACCTGAATCAACCTTATCAACAGCCTTCATCATATCGTCAAACTGCGGAAATCTCTCTCTGCCTCCATAATACTCATAGATTATTCTAGCGCACGATGGAGTTATACGACTCTCCCCCTTGTATTTACCCTCAAGCGCCAATCTCTCATGCTCACTTGAATGATGATCGAACCAAAGTCCGCAGCCCTCAACAAATGGCACATTTGCAAGGCAGTCATCCTCCGTAACCTCAATCAATCCGTCCTGAAGATCCTTCGGATGCGCAAACTTCCAATGATCAATAATTCCCGCTTCCTTCAGCAGTGCGCCACACGCAAGTCCATCAAAATCCGATCTTGTAACCAACCTCATAGTAAATCCTCCCTGGTATTGAACTTCAGCCCTGTAAAACCGGGCTGAATAGTTCATTTTCCGTAACAAATATATCTTAATTATATAGAAGCGGGTGGGGTATTTCAAGGTTGGATTTTCCATAAATGTCTCATTGATTAAATATTCCTATCTTTATTTTTTTGTAACACACTTTTACTCACGCTCCAAAACTCTAAAGCTCTAGCACTCCACAAATTTACTCATTATTGACTTCTTTATACATATGTAATATTATAATCAAAAACACTAAAGAGAGGTTACTATCATGGCAGATATAAACTGGGAACCATTTATTCTACTCGTGCCCACAAAGCATCACAGGCACTTCCACAAATAACGATCTCAAAAGACAATTGTCGTATTTCTTTAAATGCGACTGCCTGCGAGTTAATCCCTGGATTTTATTCATTAAAATACGCGGAGGTATATTGCGGATCTATCGAAGGAAAACTTAAGAAAATACGACTACAATTCACAAATGATAAAACATTTAAGAGTATCCCTATCTCTCGAAAGAAATACAAGGGAACATTTACAAACGGAGCCGTCATACACTCTAAATCATTAGTTAATGACATTTTTAGTACTTATCCAGATTTAGAGCGCACTAGCCATTTTAGTGTGGAACCTCTAACTATAAATGACAATATCGGACTTTCTTTTGACTTTGTTGAATCTCTTATAAAATAATTGACGTTATATCACAAGATCCCCCTTTCTTGTTGCTAAGAAAAGGGGGATCTTATATAATTCTTCCTAACCATTACCTGAGCAGGCAAACCCAATTAACTAATTTTCATTGTTTTGGGCCTTAAACATAAACGTCACAAATTCGTCTACATTCTTCCTTTCAATTGCTGTCAAATTGTAAATATCTAAATTATTAGTTACAACATACTTATAGAATTCTATAACATCATTAACTTTTTTATTATTTCTTTTTAACAGCCCGTAAAAATAATCTTCATTCGTTTTATTTTTTATTCCTTCAGAAATATACTTAATTCCTTCCTTAAATCTATCAAAGTCCTTATACTCCATGATATTGTTAATTTTGGCATAAATCAGAGCTATTGTAAAATCTATATGTGCCAATGCTATTTTTACTTTCTCATTCTCTCTATTCCCCTGTATTTCCAAGTTGTGCTTTGCTAGTTTTACGTATCTCAACGCCTCATTAATCTCATTCTTTTTATCATTACTATAATCACAATGCCACAAATAACATTTAGCTTTTTGGTGAAAAAACTGCGGTTCCGAATACAATAAATCATCTAAATCATCATACAAATTCTTTATAAGTGTTAAATTTCCACTTTGTGGTCTAAAAAATATTTCATTAATTACATCATACTTTATATAGTCTTCTAAGTCTTTGTAATTCGATCCATGATTAATCAGTAGTTTTTCTATTATTTTATGATATGCTTCTATTATAAGTTTATGTTTCTTTGGATCAGTGGCATATCCCCCTAATTTTCTTAATATCCAATATTTCGAATTTGCATATACTTTATACGATGATGAATTCAAAGTGTCCCTTTCAATCGAACTCGTATAATCCTCGTCTATAATTGGTGATAATTTGCTCAACAAATCATATATATCTCTTTCGATATTAAAGTCTACAAATTCCTGAGAAGATATCTTCTCATTTATTGCCAACAATATCAATATCATCATTTCGTATATATTCTTTACTTCAAAAGCATCTCGGTATTTATTATATTGTATTGTACTATCTCTTGTTGCCATTAGAATATTATCTAAAATTGTTTTTCTACTATGAAAGATTGGAATAGAAATTCTTCCTAAATTCTTATTAAGATTTTCTAATTCGCAATCATCAAGAATATTCTCTAATTCGTAATAGGCAACTTTATTCCCCATTGATAATTTTTTTATTGACGCTATTATATCTTTATCCGAACGATTAACGGCAATAACAAAGTTTATATTTCTATCATATAGTAACTGGGCATTATCTTTAATTTGGAATATAATGTCCTTGGGTAAAGTCGAAGTATCAAAACAAATTACACTATTATTTTTTTTCATTAACTCTTCTAGCGATTGTCTAGAAATTGTGTATCTACTGTCAAATATATATACATTTCTATCTCTTATTATTTTAGGAATTGAGGCCAGAGCATATGATTTTCCTGACACTCGCCCACCACATAAAAATTGCACGCTATATTTATCCATTTCAGGAAGTAATGAATTTAATATTACTGATCTTTGTATAAAAAATCCAGGAAAGTGTATACGCTGGTTCTGTTTATCAAATAATTTTTTTCCAAAATAGAAGTAGTCCTTATTAAGGCTAATATCCATTTCTCCAATTTCTATTTTAGGATTTTTAAAATCATCCAATTCGTCTTTTTGCATTTCTAAAGATTTTATATATATATCATACATTTTTTTATAAAAATCTTCATACGATGTTACAAGAACAATATGAGTTATACCATATGTTTCCAAATCTATTTCCCTAAATCTATCCGGCTTTGTGGAAGTAATATAATATCTAGAAGCTTTAAACATCTCTGTATCCGGTATGTTCATTGATAATAGATCGAGCTCTTCTGATAAACTGCATCCTACAAAAATCAAATTATTAAATGTGAAATCATGTTTCATTTTATTTAAGATAAATTTATTATCATCTATGCTCCTCGCATATTCTTTACTATCAAAAATGTAACATTCGCTATTTTTGTATTTGCAATAATCAACCACATCCCCATGTACTTTAAACAAGCCACTACCAAGTGTCTCTATCGTTTTTTCATCTCCGGGCTTGTTTGGCAATATTACATTCTTATATATACTATTGTCTTCTATTGCTGTATCAATATTAAAAGTATATACATATTTCCAATTAATATCTAAAAATCTTTTTTTCTCTTTTTCCAAGGATACACCAGTAAGTTTATCCATTAAATATTTTACTCTTACATCTCTAGGAACCATTTCCTTATAATACTTTGAGACTTGTTTTAAATCTCTATCTTTAATATTTTCAATATCAACAGCTTGCTCCTTTATTTGACTTAAGAAATCTTCTTTTAATTTTTTACCATCTGGAACTATTCCTCCCCTGCTTTTGCAGTTAGCAGAAAATCCAGCCCCCAATACAGGATATAAATTTCCTGCTCTTAATTGTCCTTCCATCTGTTCTGATATTTGTTCTAACCTACAATATTCCATCCATTCATACCTCCCCAATATTTCTCAATATGTTATGTATAACTAATATATATGTTTTATTATAGCGCATTTACGCAACCATTAAATACTTTTATATAATTTTATCATCATTTTCGTTATCTATTCTTTTTTATTCTCAAACAATTTTACTCATAGAAAACAAAAAGGAACTCCAAACAGGAGTTCCTTTTCATATTCAATAGCTCATCCCCATAATATATAACTTCTAACATTCCCAGTAGAGATAAACCAAATGATCTTCCTACCAATCCATATTACTTTGATTATCTATATCATACCACAATTTTTCAATACGCATCTCCGCCTCATTCCTATCCTTTACACTGTCCATGTATATTTTTGTGTCCACCGGAATAGGCAGTCCACTACTTATAAACATCATTAGGATTTCATAATTTTCTCTTAAAATCGTCCAAAACTCAGTAAACACTTTTTTTACATTAACGTAAGTTTCAAACGATACTTTATCATCTTCATTATCAATAAAACCTGGATAATATATTGTTTAAGAACGTTGTTCGCCCATTTACGAAATTCCACTCCTCGATTTGATTTTACCCTGTATCCAACAGAAATGATCATATCCAAATTATAATGCTCTACCTGGTAAGTTTTACCATCCGAAGCAGTTGTCGCAAAATTTGCGACAACTGAATGATCCAATTCTTCTTTCAATGCATTATTAATATGTTTACCAATCGTCTTAACATCTCTTTCAAATAATTCAGCCATACAGTATTATTATTAACAGCCACATTAAGTTTTATCTCCTTATCTGCCGTTTCAAACAAAACCAATTCATTTTTCATAATAGATTTCTCCTACAATTTATCACTTTGCTAAACTCACATAATTTATCATACCTTATATCGTCGGATCCCCATATTCATTTTATACCATATTTATGTAATACAAAGTTAAGTCCCGATGACTATGATATGCCTCTGAGCTGTCTACCCCCATTATATCGTCAATTACGGATTGCATTGTAATTTTTTAATTTCTTTCCCATCATCTTCATATATGAAATCAGATGCTCTCTATCTTCAAAACCCATCTTGCTAAATGTATCTATAACCCATCGTTCTTCAGTATCCTTAGCCTGCCCTGTTTCCCACGACGTTCTTTAATCTACCGTAAATATCCTTGATATCCTTACAGATAATAAATACAACATAGTTAAATCCGACCTCTATAACATCATGGATTACTTATCAAGTAACTTTCTTTCAATTTCTTTCTTCTAACACAAAAATGGACTGTGAAAAACCTCAATCGAGTTTTTTCACAGCCATTTTTATGCTCCTCAATATTATTTATCTGTCTCTGCAAATTCCTACTTAACCTATCTCCAATAATTCCTTCCAATTATCAGTAAATCCCATTGTCCTTACATCTACTTTTTCATACTTCTCTATTAATACTTCTATTTGGTCTACATATAAATTCCAGTGTTTATCATGCAGCAGAATGTGTCTCATACATAATAATACACCAAACATTCTATTATTTCCTATTCCCTGTTGGGAATATTCCTTATACAAGATAGGTGTGTCTTTAAATTCTCCACCTGTTCATCAATTGACATTGATGGTTGATGTCGTTTCAGTTCTCCCATATATTTTCTCCTTAAAATTAAAAGACCCAACGTGGTCCGCATCGTTGAGAGGCGTGTTGGGTTCTGTTGATATTAGTATATGCGATTTTCATAAAAAAAACAACGTTTTTTTCAAGTATGTGCATTACCTCGCTCTACTTTTCATCAACTCGAAATCATTATATGATGATTGGAATTTTAATGGGAAATGTCTGCTATTAAGTGTTCTCTTTCACATACCAATCCTGACTTTCCTGCTTTAACAACCATAAATATTCTGATAATGGTTCTTGATTTAATATGGGAACTGAGAATCTATCACTCTTCCCAACTACAGTTATTAACTGTTCTTGCAATCAATTCCATCTATAAACATTGCATATTTATCTAATTTTGAATATGCTATAGATAATATGCCCCAATTTTTGCCTATTTTATTCACCTTTTCTACATATATTAAACCTTATTGCTCCCTCTTTTTTTACAAAATTAATCTCATCATTTTCTTGAACAGTCATCAATACCATATGTATATCTTTACAATTTAATTCTTGCAAATAACTTATCAACTCTTTTTTCAATTCTAATGCTTCAGTAACCTTACTTATATCAGGATATATTAACAAAATATCTAAATCATTAGGCTTTTTACTAACTCTTGCAGATCCAAATAAATAGAGTTGAATATTGTATTTTGTCATATATTTATAAATTGTCTTATTATCACTCAATTGTCTTTTCAATATATGTATCCAAAAACTTTTTTCCATTATAATTAATAGCCTTCATAAACTCTTTCAATTTAAACACACCAATTCCCATAGTCTTTGCAATTTCTTTTGCTTCTGATGTATATTCGTCCCAATTACTTACAACAACTATACAGTCTACCACCTCATACTCAGATACTATTTCTCTGACATCAGCAGCTGTTAAAACGTATACATCTCCTATATAAGTAACTAGGATCCTTCCATCTGCTAGATATATCTCAAAAACCGCCTTGTAATCATCCTCTTCTACTAAATCAATCTTTTCAACTTTTTCATGCTCCATCATAACTTTCTCAAAAAATATTATTGCTGTTTTTAGCAAACGTCTTGAAGTCAACGACATATTTATCATCCACCTTTCTAATACAACATTTTATTCATATCATCTGGAAATCTAGGAGCATCAAACACATGCCCATTTCCCTCATGATTTCTAATAAATCCATTTATATGCGCCTGATATTCTACAAATATTTCTTTGTCTCTTTCTGTTAACACATCATAATTTTCAGTCAATAGCTCTACTACTTTTTTACTATTAGGAATTATATTGCTGTTAATAATCTGATTCCATATTTTCTTTTTTTCACTAGTTATATCTTCCATATTTGTTTCATTAGGTCCATATATCTCAAACAACTTTCTATTAGTTCGAAGTAAATCATGTACTGCATTCCTTAAATCCGCCTTTTTATTCTCAGTATGTGATGTGAATTTCTGCTTCTTACAATTAAATTTATATTTAGAACAATCTGGTCTGTTTAGTGATAAAAATGGATAAATTGCCCAACCACCTTGCGGAAACCATGCATGAGATTCTACCACACCTTGTCCCGAATCAGTATCAACCTCCCCAACCAGGAAACATGTTCGTGCCCCATACTCCAAATATAAATTTCCTGCTTGAAATTCATAAAATAGATCATGCTGCCTCCTCGCCAAAAGGTTGTGTTCATGCCCCGCAAGCCACATAGCAACATTATGATCATTAAAAAGAGCAATCAATTCCCTTCTTTCATTTTCTTCAATGAAATCAAAAGAATAATGAGACATTATAATTGTCATTTTATTAGCATCCGCTTCTTCCAACAACTCCTGTATTCGGTATGTTCCAACAACAAAATCTCTCTGTCGTTGTTCACTATAAAACAGCGTTGAATCAATATGAATCACATTAAAATCATCCGTTATTATTAAAAAGTGCGGATTTCTTGTATCAGTTAATTGTTCTTTATAAATCCACTTTGAGTCAACCCCATCAACAAACTTATAAAAACTTTTTTTAGCCTTGCACAAACAAACAATATCCTTTTCCAGTATTATTCCATCTTCTGACTTGTATCTGTTTTCCCCACTTAACATCCGATTAATAACTTTATTTTTTTTAGAACAATTTCTATCTATATCATGATTCCCTGGCACTATAAATAAACGTTTCTCTGGCAAGCCAATCGCATTACATATATTTTCTATTTCTTTTCCAGCATTTGAAGGGAAATCTCCACTTGGTGCATGTCGAATGTCTCCCGTAAAAAATGCATAATCAATTTTTCCAACTATAGTGTCCAAATACTCCAAAAGATTTTCGCGTAATCTTTTGGTTTCTGTTCCAGTTAAATTAAGATGTAAATCTGAAAAATGAATCCATCTAATTCTTGACATTCTTTGCCACCTTCTCCGTATATAATTCTATTATCTGAAAATGTATTATCCTCCCAATGTATTTATATATGAGTTATAATATATTATTATTCTGAATCTTAAGTTGCAACAATATGTATATTGTAATATATAGCTATATCAAAGTCTATACAATATAGAAAAACTTAAAAAAACAGAGAGACTTACATCTCTCCGTCTTTTTCAATTTATATTATATTGCAAATCTTATCATATTTGTAACCATTCTCCCATATTACATATAACACATTACAATTCCGCCCTGGCTCTTCTCCGCTTCAAGCGCCAACACCTCTCCAGCTCCAACGCCCCCAGCGTAAATCCATCATCTATCCTCTTCTTACTAACCCATATCTCCATCTGTTTCCTTGTTAACTCAATGGTAGATATAATCCCTTCATGACCGTAACATAGTTTGTAGATGCCTATATTGACCAAATATACATGAACGCAACCTCCTGTGAGGCCACTGTCGGCAGCTATACGACCGAGCTCTATCGGCTTTCCTATGATATCGGCGCCCAGTTCCTCTCTAATCTCACGGCGTACATCTTCAATCGGTGTACAATTTGGATCAGAAAAACCACGAGGGCATGCATACTGTCTTCTTCTGATTGCATGTCTGAACTGTTCCAGCAAAACATATTTTCCATTGTGCTTCGCCAGAATCACTACACCATCGTTTCCATTTGGCAGGACTCTCTCATACGCCATAAGTTCATTATCATCCTTGCGTATCGGGTCTACCACCATCATATTATATGCGCTGCTGTAAACAACTCCATATTTACGGCTATGCAGCTCCTCGTCACGGAGGATCTGTTTTCTGGCCTCTAAAGTATCCAGGGACGCTATCGGATACGATTTATATTCCGAATCCTCATTTGTTATATTCCTATCTTCACAAAGCTTTAAATATCTCTTCAGTTCTTTTGTCAATGTGTATCTTATTTTTTCGCCTTCACAAAAATGTTCAGAGTTATCTAATCCTTTCATGACCGAATTCACATATGCCTTACTTTTTCTAAAGGTAATCCGAACCATATCCCTAAGCAGTTGCCAGATTTCCGCTAAGGATTCTGATAATGACAAAGCATCAAGTCCAGGAATCTTAGCTATGAGCGAAGTCACGATCTCTGTAATGATCAGCATAACCATTGTCTGAATACCCGAAGGAACCGAATTCCAAAATGCTACAGCAGGTTTTATCCAGCTATTTTGCATAGCTTTTGCGGTCCAATAATCACCTGTCAGTTCGGGACTTATCACTATTAGAAAACACAAAATAGCAAATACTATTTTCTTCAATATTCCACATAAAAGTTTCAGTTTTCTTCTATGCTTGTCCTTCTTAGCGTTATTCTCATAATAGAATACATAATTCCTATCTATTTCTGGTTTATCCTTGACATAACCTACAATTCTTGCAGCATTAACGATCTTTGGGGGTCTATATTTTCCCAGTTTGAATGTCTTAAAATCATTTTTCTCATCAACAAGATATCTTTCATCACGTTTCCTTCCACCATCCCACGTGCGCTTCAATCGCTTAGAAAAGTCACATTCAAATGTATTCTCACCATGGCAGGCACTACCCCAATCTTCTAAATCCATCACATCATAATGCCTTGACACGTTTGATATACTGCTCTCGCAAGCATAGTTATAACACAAATCAACAATTGCCTGTGCATATTGACACCCCTTGACATTTGTGCCTGTTTCTACCAATTTTTTAAGCTTTCTGATATACACTGAACGATTATTTTCATTCTTATTTTGCTTATATATGTTATCAAGTATCGTTTGAGCACTTCCCCACAGCTCCACATTATCTTTCGGAACATATAAACGTATAACCTTATCCAATATCGAACTGAATTTCCAACAGCCCAACTCACCATCAGCCCTTGGACTTATGTATATATCATGCATCATGCTCAATTTGATCACGGTTTCCATAAAGCTATACAAGTTCTCCAATATCTCAGCCATAGCATTCCAGGATAGATTAGTCTGGTGCTCACCATTCTTGTCCACTTCAACAAATATATCTATGAGCTCATCTCGCCTGTTCTTATAATCATCATTATGCTGCTCACCATTCTCATTCTTCTTTAGTGCCAAAGCCATCTGACCGTACTCATATATTTCAGACAAATCAGAATACAGAAGGCACCTCTTCATAATTGCGGTAAGTCGTTTCTGGCTATATTTCAATGGAAGTGCGGAATATATAAATTGCTTGTCATCCTCTATCGAATCCATCAAATACTGGGACACAGTACGTATATCGCCATACTGGGATATCTTGATAACCCCACTATCAAACAATTTCAGCAAAGCCTCTTTGTATTCTCCGTTTTTTAGCAGGCTGAAAAAGCCCCTCGAATCCACCATCTGATTATAAGTCAAGACAACTATATTACCATTTGTCACAATCTCATCGTACAAGGCAGCCTGTCCCGCAATTATCTCCTCATCTGTTTTGCGCACAGAATCCAATTCAAACAAATATACATATTTACTCATTCCTTCACACTCCCGTATCCTACATTCCCCTCAACCTATCTGCGTACCACCTGATAGTTCTCCGTATTCCATCATCAAAATTCACTTCCGGCCGCCAGCCAAGAGTCTGTTCAATCTTAGTTGAATCAATAGAATACCGCAAATCATGGCCTTTCCTATCGGTGACAAATGTTATGAGTGACTCGGGCTTACCCAATTCCCTGCAAATCATCCTTACAATTTCAATATTTGTCCGTTCACAATGACCACCCACATTGTATATCTCACCAACTTTTCCCTGGGTCAATATCGTATCTATGGCACGGCAATGGTCATCCACATGTATCCAATCCCTGACATTTATACCCTGTCCATAAACAGGCAGTGGCCTGTCTGCCAATGCATTTGTCACCATCAAAGGGATAAGTTTCTCAGGGTACTGGTATGGTCCATAATTATTTGAACACCGGCTGATGGTAACCGGTGAGCCATACGTTCTATGATAAGCCATAACCAAAAGATCTGCAGCCGCCTTCGAGCTGCTGTACGGCGAGCTCGGACAAATAGGCGATTCTTCAGTGAATAACAAATCCGACCTGTCAAGAGGCAGATCTCCATACACCTCATCCGTACTGATCTGATGAAATCTGCCGACATCATATCGCATACATGCATCCATCAACACGGACACCCCCTTGATATTAGAATCAAGGAACACCTCCGGGTTATCTATAGATCTGTCTACATGCGACTCTGCCGCAAAATTCACGACCACATCCGGCCTCTCCGCCTCAAATATACGATACATCTCACCTCTATCGCATATATCCGCCTTATAAAAAACAAAATTAGACCTGTCCAAGACAGGTCTAATCGTATCCAGACTTCCCGCATATGTGAGTTTGTCCACGCACACAAACTCATACTCAGGATATTTGTCCATCATATAAAAAATAAAATTACTGCCAATAAACCCAGCTCCGCCGGTGATAAGAATCTTCATATGTTATACCTCTTTATGCAAAACAAGTTGTGTTTGGTATAAGTATAACATAAAGATCAGTAAAGCATAAGTTTTTAGAGAATTAGAAATGCATTTATTGTAATCGTTTTCATAACCAATATTGACTCTGGTTAGTGTATATGTTAACCTAATATATAGATAATTATCAGGTTTTTAATATGTTTTATAAATATGCAAAGTCACAAACCCATAATAAATTAATACAAAAGGAGATTCATACTATGAATATAAAATATACGCCAATTTTAAGATGGAAAACTGGAGAAAGAAAATGTCTTGAAAATCTTTCTCCTGAAATATCAAGTCAAATTATTCCATTTATTGAGGTTGCTCCTCCTACAGTTTCCTCAACAACCACAGACGAATCTGCCTACGAAAAAAAATTTAAAAAATTGATATCATCTTTCAACATAAGTTGGGAGGATAAATTATTCTATTTATATTTATCAGCCAGTTGGTACGCAGACGTTTATAACCCTGACGAATATTTTGATATATACAGAAATTTATTCACACTCATACATCATCCAGGAGCTATACCAGCTTTTGACATCAATGATGAAATCAATATCAGCCATGCGGCAAGTTTAGAAAATACAAATGGAATTTGCTTAAGGATACGCGTGAACGACTTTGAATCGATAAGTCAAACTCTGCAAGATTATATTGATAATTTATGGATTATTCCCGAAGAAACTGATCTGTTACTCGACTTAACTTACATCGACGATGAGATTTATCCTAAAAAAGCGGCATTAACAACTGCAATATCTGATATCCCTAATTTGTCTAATTACAGACGTATTATTATTGCCAGTTGTTCATTTCCTAAGGATATATCGAACCTTACTTCAAATTGCATAAGCGAGCGCAAACGTGCTGAATTAGCAATCCATCAAATATCTCTGAATTTACAACGTAATTTTACTTTTAATTATGTATATGCTGACTATGGACCTATGAACTTAAATGAAACACCTTACATAATTGGCATGTCTCCTACTTTTAAAATTAAATATTCTACCGAGGAAAAATATCTAATCTATAAAGGACTTCCTCTCAAAAAGGGAGGACTTGACCTAATAAATATAGTAACTGCATGTAAACAGCTCATAAACCACCCTCTTTATTCTGGTAAGTCATTCTCATATGGAGATGGCATAATAGATTCGATAGCTAACGGAACAAATAGCAAAGGAGGGAATCTCACCAATTGGGTCGAATATAGCTTTAATCACCATATTACCTTGATTGTCTCTTTAATGTAAAAAACGGAGAGATTAGAATAACTATATCTAATCTCTCCAATTCTCTCTATATTTAATTGTTTCTCGTGTATAATCTCTTATTTGTTTTAAAGAAAATTTTTCCAGTATTATTTGCCGCAATATTCTTCTATTTTTCCCAGATATTCCTTTTACTCCAGCCTTTTTCAATAACGAAATAAGTTCTTCTTTCCATAATAATTCAAGTAAGGAAATAGCCTCTATGTTTTTATTTATTTTAGCATTTCGTTTTTTTCTAATTCTATATTCTCCTTTGAATTCCCAAACTATGTATATTCCCCAATATTCAGGAATATATTCTTCTATTTTATCTTTAAACTTCTCTCCTACCACAATTGAAACCATATCAAACGTCTTATCATAGCATTTTTGTTGCAACGGAAGTCGTTCTAATGTATCTGCATCACTTTTAATCTCGTATCCACACAGTTTTCCATTTGCAACCGCAACATCAACTCTTGCTTCCCCATCACAAACAGCCAATTCCTCTACAATTCTATAATCATGTTTGGCATTTATTTTATTCAATTCATCAATCAAGGTTGTTCTTATATCATTGTCTTTCAACAAAGCACAATCCCCCTATACATTTCCTGACATATTTGAACTAACGATTAAAAAGTATAACACTTTATATAATAATTCTCAAATAACTTTTATTTGTCGAGCAAATGCCAAAGTTACTGTCAAGGAAGACTTTGGCAGACATGCTATACTCTGTATGAGTAAACTAGCATATTAAGGAGTCTTGCCCGTATGGACATGCGTTTTCTCCGTCTACTGGATTGGCAATATCTCCACACAATAATATTACTCTGGAACATCCAATATATTTACTATCTTCATTGGCCTTCACATTATATATAACTCTATTCTCCATTCACTCCACCGATTTACTCCAACATCATAACATTGACCTATTGTGCGCTTTTCTGCAATATTTTTCTAATTCTATCAATACAACTTCTTTATACTCCATTAACATTCTACCATACAATTCTATTTTATACTATATCTTTAGCATTCAAAATCAATGTGTATCTTTGATATTGTGTTTTTATATGTCAATATATAATTTCCCATAACCACCAATTGCCAGCCCCTTAAATCTCTCCTATAAATGCAGTAATAAAGAACTTAGCCTTAATCGGATCACCTGGAACCTCAGTCTCAATAACTCCGCATATACTTGCTGATAACAAATACAACATGATTAAATCCTGCCTCTATAGTATAATGAATTACATATCAAGTAACTTTCTTTCAATTTCTAATACATTGGGGAATATAAGTTTTGCGCCTTTCCTCTGGAGCGCCAACACTTTGCTTGCTTTTTCTTTTAAATCTTTTTCCAATATACCGGTCACACGAACCGGTACATTTGACCTTGCATCAAAATATTCATTTTTCATATATTTTGATGTAATAGGACACATATTTTGAATCTCTATGTGTTTGCTACCACGGTCTATCCTTATCTTTGAACTGCTGCACGAATCAAGGTCATTCTGATAATCAGAGCATTCCAACTTGACTATCTGTGACTTCTCCGATTCAACTGGCAATTCTGGTTGAGAACCTGATGCCTGCATGCACGCCGCCAGTCTCAGCTGCTTGAACCAGTAGTAATACTGATCCTTTGATATGTTATTTTCAGCAAGCCAGTCCTTTGTTTTCATGCCACTGTTCCTACATTCCTGAATAATCGCGGTCCAAGTCGCAAGCTGCTTTTCCCGAATAGCAAGGCGCGTTGCCATAATCTACTTCCCGAATATTTGGATTTTTCGCTCTTATTTTCCAACTAGTTGAGGTAATTATCGCAAAATTCGGGTAATATGGGTAGGTACCGGCTATGGAGCGTTTACATCACAACTTGTTAATATTGACCAAAAACCTAAAATAAATTTATTGAATTGTTATAAAAAGTTTGCTATAATAGATAGATTGTTTGCAAATAAAAAGGAAAGAGGGAGCAAATATGAAAAACAACTATTTAAAGAAGATAATGCTAATTTTTCCAGCGTTATTTTTAATCATGTCATGCATAGTGCCGGTAAAAGCGTATGCATCAACTTGCCCACATGCAGGTAGTGTAAGTATTAGTACAATAAAAGCGACTTGTACGAAAAAGGGGAAAAAAGTTGTAAAATGTTCTAGGTGTGGAAAGGTATTAAGTACTCAAACTACTGGTAATGCGTTAGGTCACAAGTGGAAAGTAGAACAGAAATCGGCTACAGAAAGTGAAAGAGGATATTACAGAAAGTCTTGTACAAGATGTAATAAGATTGATAAAAAAATCATATATCCAAAAATATGTAGACATGTTAATAATGGCCAGTTCACATATAATCCAAAACCAACATGTACTAGCAGTGGATATAAAATTCAGAAATGCACAAAATGTGGTGAAATCTTGTCACGAACAGCAGTGAAAAAGCTGGGACACTATTGGACAGAAACTAAGAAAAATCCTACAAAAACTAAAGAGGGCTGCCATAAGAAATATTGTAAAAGATGCAAGAAAAAATTAATTGACAAGACTTATCCTAAGTTAGAGTTCAAATATAATGGGAAATATAAGTGTGATGGTTTTGAGTTTAATGCTGCAGGTATTCTTGTGACAAATCAGAATCTCTGGGGCACAACTTGTAACAGTATTTCAGGAATGAAAGACAAATTTGTTGCAGCATATCCAATGAGTTGTAATTATAAATTAGTTGTTGAGTGTACTGGTAATTATGTATACTTGGTTAACCAGACAAAAGATGGAAAAATCTACAAGGCAACAAAGAAGATTACTTTAGGGACAAATTCCTTGGGCTTGATGGTTTATTGTGCGAAAGTACCTTTGAATTCAAAGGCGCCTAATCGTAAATGCAAAATTACTATCAAGGACGAGTTTGGGCGTGTTTTAAAGACTCTTAATGTTAAACAGAGAAATGACTATACATTTAATGGTTACAATAAGACAGACTATATAAAGGTTATTAATCCAATAGTAAAAAAACTTTGTGTTTCAAGTAAAGATAGAAACCCAGTGAGGGGCGATGTTGCAGCAAGTTATATGAAGCAAGTCCTGAATGGTGACGTAATTTCAAATAAGGTAGTTACATGTTATGGTGCTACAGAAGCATATAAGAACCTGCTGTTTGCTGCATGTACATATATTGTAGATGATGTTAATGTAAGAATTAATTATATGACAGTTAGAACTGCAACTATGCTTGATCCAAGTTCAACTTTCTATAAAACGGTTGGGGTGGAAGTTGAGAATGTTAATGGCATGTCGATTGAAACAGACCCATCTACAGCAATCATCAAGATTTCAGAGCAAATGACAAAGCATGATGCAAATACAATTAATAAGAAGAAAGATGCTCAAGCATTTATAATTAATACAACAAGTGCTGGACTTAAAATGGGAATAGGTGCATTTTTCAAAAAAATAGGTGCCGGAGTGGTAGGTAAGGGTATTCTTGCTGCTGGAAATAAATTGGCGAAATTGTATTGTGTAAAAGTTAAGAGTGATAAAACAAAAGTAAAATACAATAATGAGCTCAGATTAAAAAAAGGAACGAAACTTAAGAATAAAGACAATAAGGTTATTGTTTATTCTCTTGCCGACGCATTGGGCTATACTTATAATCTTAAGTTTGTCTCAGGAGATTATTCAAAAAAATATACAAAGACATGGACTAAATCAGGAAAATTTTAACTTGGTTATATATTATTTATGTGGAGGGGTTGTGAAATAAGTTCCTAAAAAAATAGGACCATTTGCGTAAGCGAATGGTCCTATTTGTGTGGTAAAATTAACTTGCGATGAAAACTTTACACAATAGTTATTCTGTAAACGCTCCATAGCCAGTACCTACCCATCTTATCCGAATTTTGCGATAATTACCTCAACTAGTTGGAAAATAAGAGCGAAAAATCCAAATATTCAGGAGGTAGATTATGGCAACACGCCTTGCTATTCGGGAACAGCAGCTAGCGACATGGACCGCCATTATTCAGGAATGCAGAAACAGCAGTATGAAAACAAAGTGAATAATCTGCGTCCAATGAGCCATCTGTCCGGCGGGCGTGAGCCACTATTCCGTTTTGCTATGAGCCATCATTCCGGTCACAATGAGCCACTTGTTTTATAATAGATTTATGCACATCTACTGTGTAAATCTATTATGAAGGAGGTCATCATTATGACCAAATATCGTGAAATCCTAAGATTATCAATCCCCATATTCCTCATCTTCTAAGCACTCATACATTATATTTTTAAATTTTTCCATTTTTCTTTTATTTTCCCCAGATACTTTTGCTTGGAAGTAATCCATATTTAGATACGATCCTTTTGCAATATATCTGCAATACTCATATATATATTCTGAATCACTAATAATATCATGATGATTTGTTAACATATTTATCAAATGTAAATAGCATATTACTGATTGCGAAAAGAAAACAGGCACTACTTGCCTAATATCATCAACTTTTGTAACTTCTCCTTTACCGTTCAAAATTTGGCTCTATCCATGAATCACCTATTTTCACCTTTATCTTTTTATCTTCATATTTATAATTCGGATTTATCATCTTTCGTCACCTACTTTTACCTTCTCCTTCCATATTCATAATCTCTATATCCACCAATTGCCAGCCCACCGGGCTGGCAATTGCATATCCTAATCTATTTAATTTCTACTCCACTGTAACGCTCTTCGCCAGATTCCTTGGCTTATCCACATCAAGCCCCCTGGCAACAGACACATAATATCCAAGTAACTGCAGTGGCACTACGGCCAGACTAGCAGCGAAATGTTCATCCGTCTTAGGAACATACACAGTGAATTCTGCTGTATCTTCTATTGAATAGTTACCAACTGTCGTAAGTGCCATAAGTGAGGCTCCACGACTCTTACATTCAACCATATTGCTGATAGTCTTCTCATAGAGCTCAGGCTGTGTCAGTGAACCAATTACAAGGATTCCATCCTCAATAAGGCTTATCGTTCCATGCTTCAATTCTCCCGCAGCATATGCCTCGGAATGTATATAGCTGATCTCCTTAAGCTTAAGGCTTCCTTCAAGGCAAATAGCATAATCTATGCCACGTCCCACAAAGAAAATATCCTGTGCATTTGCCTGCTTAGCAGCAAACCACTGTATTCTCTCCTTATCTTCAAGAATCTTATTAATCTTATCAGGTATAGTCTCGAGTTCCGCTATATAATCCGTATACTGTTCATCTGTAATCTGTCCACGAACTCTGGCAAACTCAATTGAAAGCATATATCCAGCAATGAGCTGTGCGCTGTATGCCTTAGTAGTTGCAACCGCAATCTCTGGACCAGCCATAGTATAGAACACATTATCAGCCTCACGCGCAATCGAAGAGCCTACAACATTCACTATACCAAGAGTCTTTACTCCCTGATTCTTTGCAAGACGAAGTCCTGCAAGAGTATCGGCAGTCTCGCCCGACTGGCTGACAACAATAACAAGATCATTCTTGTTGAGTATTGGCTTTCTATATCTGAATTCTGATGCAAGTTCTACACGAACTGGAATTCTAGCGAGATCCTCCATAACATACTGTGTTACCACTCCTGTATGATATGCAGAACCACAGGCTACAATAATAACCTGAGAAATGTTCTTAATATCATCCTCACTGAGTCCTACATCACTAAGATCTATCCTGCCATCATTCATCTTAGAATTCATAGTATCATGAATAGCCTTTGGCTGTTCATGAATCTCCTTCATCATAAAATGCTCGTATCCGCCCTTCTCTGCAGCTTCAGCATCCCACTTAATCTCAACAAGATCTTTCTGAATTTCATCTCCATCAAGATTATAGAATGTAGCCTTTCCATCAGCCAGACGTCCAAGCTCCATATTGCCAATATAATATACATTTCTTGTATACTTCAATATAGCCGGCACATCTGAAGCAATATAGCAGTTACCATCAGCAACACCTATAATCATTGGGCTGTCCTTTCTGGCAACATATATCTCATTTGGATACTCTTCAAACATCATAGCAAGTGCGTAGGAACCACGAATTCGAACCATTGCATGATTAATTGCATCTACAGGGGTATGCTCATACTTCTTGTAATAATAATCAACAAGCTTCACCGCAACCTCAGTATCAGTAGATGAATAGAAAGAATAGCCATTCTTGATAAGCTTCGTCTTCAGCTCCTGGTAATTCTCTATGATACCATTATGTACTCCAACCACATTTCCATCATCACTTGTATGTGGATGCGCATTGATCTCTGATGGCTCTCCATGTGTCGCCCATCTGGTATGACCAATACCACATGTACCAAATACTGCATGTCCCGCATCTGTCTTCTCAATAAGTCCTTTCAAACGTCCCTTGGCCTTAACTATCTTGATATTCGAATCATTGTCCCTTACAGCTATACCTGCTGAATCATATCCTCTGTACTCAAGTTTTGACAGTCCATCCAAAAGAATTGGTGCCGCCTGATCTTTGCCTACAAATCCTACTATTCCGCACATACACTTCTCTCCTCTGTATTTTATTAAAATTCCTATTCAATGAGCCACTTTATAATCACAATTTGTCTATATCAAAGGCAAAGTATTCATATCCTTGCTCTTTAACAATAATCCTTGGCTTTTCCAATACTACAGTAGCATTATCTGGGATATCTTGGAACACAATACAATTAGCCCCTATCCTAACATTATTTCCAATCTGAATTCCTCCAAAAATCTTTGCACCTGGTCCAATATAAACATTATCTCCAATTATTGGCACCAAGTTTTTTGAACGTCCAATTGTCACCTGATGTGAAATTGTGACATTATTTCCAATTTTTGCTCCCCCTGCTATTACTATTCCTTTAATGCCATGTGGAAGTATCGGATGAGATTGGAAATTGTCTCCATTTTCAGCAATTATATTTATATCCGCACCATTTTTTGCATCTACTCTACGCAAATAGAACTTATAATATGCTTTTATTATACTTGGAGTCTTTGATCCAAAAATCTTATCTCGTCTATTCCAATATTTATCGTAATTAAATCCCATTGCTATAGATTTTATATACTGTTTTAGCTCCACTTGATGCTCCTTTCTTCAAACCATAAATGAAACTTTTCCAGATACTTTCCATTTCTTAATTACTCTCTTAACCATACAATTTAGAGTTTTTCCTCCAAAATATCTGCAATCCTTTCACAAGCGTGTCCATCCCCATATGGATTACTAGCCTTACTCATTGTATTATATTCTTCCTTATCAGAGAGCAATCGACTAAATTCGTTATAAATAGTCTCTTCTTCTGTGCCAACAAGTTTCAACGTTCCCGCATCAATTCCTTCAGGACGCTCTGTAGTATCACGCATAACCAGAACTGGCTTACCAAGAGATGGTGCCTCCTCCTGAATTCCGCCAGAATCGGTCAAAATCAGATAACTTCTATTCAAGAAATTATGAAAATCAAGAACATCAAGTGGTTCAATAATATGGATACGATCGTCATCGCCTAAATACTCATTTGCAATTTCACGAACAATAGGATTCATATGAATTGGATATATAGCTTTAACATCTGGATGTTCATCCATAACTCGTCGAATAGCCATAAACATATGACGCATAGGTTCTCCAAGATTTTCGCGACGATGAGCTGTAATCATAATCAATCGACTTCCATTTGCCCATTCCAACTCAGGATGCGTATAATTTTTCCGTACAGTTGTTTTCAGCGCATCAATTGCCGTATTCCCTGTAACATATATACTAGTTGAATCTTTGCCTTCTTTTAATAGATTATCCTTAGAACGCTCTGTTGGAGCAAAGTTAAATTTACTAATAATTGAAACAGCCTGTCTATTAAACTCCTCAGGATATGGACTGTAAATATTATAGGTACGCAAGCCAGCTTCCACATGGCCAACTGGAATCTGCAAATAGAAGCAAGCCAACGCCGTCACAAATGTTGTAGAAGTATCACCATGAACCAAAACAACATCTGGATTTTCTTTCTCCAACACTTCTTTTATACGACTTAAAATATTTGTTGTTACATCAAATAGAGTCTGCTTATCCTTCATAATAGATAAATCATAGTCTGGTGTAACCCCAAATACTTCCAAAACCATATCTAGCATTTGGCGATGCTGACCTGTCACGCATACAATAGTCTGCAATTTCTTGCGTTTTTTCAATTCATTGACAAGTGGACACATTTTTATAGCTTCCGGTCTAGTTCCAAATACAAGCATAACTTTTTTCATATCGTTTTTCTCCTTATTTCATTCTTTGCATATTCACAAAAATCCTCATAACTATTAAATTGAGGCTTATTATTTTTCAGATAAAGCAAGCATTCTACGTAATTTCCATTTTCCCTCATCTTCGATTTATACAATTCTGTCAATTGTTCCTGCGAAGAAAACAAATAGAAATACTCATGAAATATTGACTTGTCTGGTATCTTACCAAATCTTTGATAATAAAGTCTATAAATATCAACAGCTTCTTTTAACTGATTATTCTCTCTTTTTTTAATATATTCATCCATCGAACATACTCGCTTTGCCGGATTACCTGCATAAACCGAATTTGATTCAAGCTTTCCCGAAGCCACTGCATAAGCACCAATAATAACATTATTTCCAACTATTGTTCCCGGAAGGACTACTCCTCCCCAACCAATAAACACATTATCGCCAATAACTACCGTCTGCTGTTTACCAAACAATCTTCCTCCACTCATATGATTTGAAACAAACACACTATAATCATGCGTCAGTATCGTTGCAGGTCCAGTAATTGCGACATTACTACCTATTTTCAGCAAATGTGGATTCAAAGTGTCTATCGTGGTACTGTGCGGAACAAATATCGTGATATTATCTCCACATTCCACACCTACAGCTTTTAAATAGGCAACATATGTTTCACTTGTCGCCTTATATTTATATATAAGTCTTTTTATTATCTGCTTTATCATAATTCTCCTCATTAAACCTTTTTCACATTAAAAAACAAAAGGATTGTCAACAAAAATTCTGCAATGCATGTAGAGAAAGCAATTCCATTCAACCCCATCATTTTTCCTAACACAACATACAAAAATATAGAACAAATAGCGCTAACTAAGAAAGCATTACTATATTCTTTTTGATGTCCCGAAGCAACTAGGATTTGAATACCAAGGAAATTATTAATAACGCTTAAAACAAACCATATAGCCAGTGGAATTAAAATAAAGCTACTATTTGCATATTCACCGCCAAACAAAAGCAAAACAATAGTATGATGAAAAATTGCAATAACAAACGCTGCTCCTGCAAACAACGGAACAACCAATGTGGCTATTTTTTTTACACGCTTATATCCAATCTCCCTCGACCTACTAAATGCCACACTTATATCAGGATAGATTGCCTGGCTAATTGGATTAAAAAACAAAGCCATGGTATATGGTATCTTATAAACTGCCGAATAAATTCCAACCGCACTACTTGTTGCCATTATTCCCAACACAGTGACACCAAATCCGCTTAACACTTTTGACATTGCCTGAGATATAAACAACGGCCAAGCATCTATCAACGAACATTTTATGTCATAAAAGTTACATAGCCTAACCTTCAACCCATACATTTTGTTTGCCATATAAAGCCCTATAACTGCAGACAAAATATATGTACATGAGTAAAGAAAACAATACAAATACACATCTCCAGTATGTTTAACCAACACAAAAATCAAAATGACCGAAATTGTTCTGGATACAGCATTAATTATTGTAATAAATTTCATATCCTGCATTCCTTGAAAAAGCCATGTTAATTGAAATGTAACACCAAGAACCATAATAAACAGAATACTCATACATATAAAATGGCTAATTTCTTTACCACTAAATGCATAGATTATACACATTGCCATAAACGAAAAAACCAATAACACTATTCTAGCTGTGATAATCTTACTAAATGTATTTTGCAATTGCTCCTTACCATTTGTTGCAACCTTACGAGCTCCCCAATAACCAAAACCATATTCTACAATCACTTGAAAGTATAATACCCAATTTAATGCAAGTGAAAAATCCCCATATCCAGAAGCCCCTAATATTCTGGTTACATATGGCAATGTAATCATCGGTACAACTGTATTAAATACCTGCAATACAAATAACCACATTCCATTCCTTAAGAGTTTTGAATTCCGTATTTTGTTCATTCTCTCCTTCACCTACACTTTTTGTTATTAAATAACAATCTTCCTTTTCCTATAAATTTAGCAATCAAAAACTGTACAATAATAAGCACCAAAAATCCTACATACGCATCTGTACTCTGCGTTACTAAGACTATTATAAATACAAGCATCAACATCTGATACGGAATTGATTTAAGCCTATCACACCATTTACAAAGAATTGGTATAAATACTATTCCTATCACAAAACCAAGCCACGAGCAATTTGCAATACACATTTCAAACCACGATGGTGTTGTACCTGCTGGAAGTTTATCTATAGAAGTACCTAAAATACTTGCTGTCAAATACATATAATGGGGATATGGTTTATTTGGCCAAATTGCACGGGGTACAAATGTCAAAAATGTTGAAAGGAATGTTTCACCTCTATAATCAAGGATTCTTGATTTCTGAAACAATTCCTTATTAATGACATATTTAATTACATCATCTCTTCCAAAATCTACTCTTAACATATCGTAGACACTATTAAACGACACATCTGACAATGGTTTGATCACAACTAAATAGTAATAACTAAACAATACTAATGCAACAAATAAAAACGGCGTATAAATCTCAAGTTTTTTTCTAGTTTTTTTACTCAAATCACTTCTCGTATAAAAAAACAGATAAACTATTAACATTAAGGCAATTATAAATCGTTTACCATTAATCCATGAAATAGCGAAACTATATAGTAGCAGAATTAAAAATCGTCCCTTAGTGACTGGTTTGGTAAAGAATTGATAGCAAAATGCATAAATACTAAATAAAATTAACATTGAAAGGAATGTTGTAAATCCTGTATCCTCTATTCCCCGCCCCCCTGACGATGCATAAATCAAATATGAGGTCATTTTTCCTGACAATATTATATATATAATTGGTGAAACAATAACAATAGTTAAAAATATGCGATTATTAAATAATCCATTTAATTTGATATCTTCATATTTTTTATATTTGGATTTTCGACGATCATAACTTCTGGCATAACAATACAGAAGTATAATGCTAACTAATATATACATATCATATATAAATGCAATTGATTCACTTTCCATACTTGGTAAAAACGACTTATACCATGATATATAGTTGTATGTTGGTATTCCTATGCAATAATTAAGCAAAATAGGGATACACAAAAAAACATATTCAACAAGCACTATAAAATGAGCAATAGATGAGCACTTATTTTTTACTATTCTTTTGTATGAATTAACGGTTATACATGATGATATTAATATCAATGCCCAATCTGCAATAAAACACATTCGATTTATTCCTTTTCTATTTTTATATCTCTGATTATATCATTAATAGTTGATTCATTATCAACGGCATTATAAAGGGATAACGAATTCGCACTATACTGTTCATAATTATCATCGATCTCTTTTATCGCTTTCATCAACTGTTTACTTTCAAACTCAACGCACTTTCCAGCGTTAAATTTACCGACAGTATTTTCCAATCCAGGAATCTTGTTAGCAATCATAGGTATACCAAATCCAGAATACTCATATATTTTATTAGGTGCACAAAAAGCTTGATTCAAAGAAAAATCATCATAAAACACCAACCCTATTTGAGCATGACTTGTGACCTCCAAATGTAACGGTGCGGGTAAGCTAGACAATTCAATTACACGTTCATATATTTTCTTCAATTTTTCATATGCATTGGTTTTGTAAAGATCGAATCCCATAAGCACAATGTAATAATCACTGTCCATTTGTGATAAGGCCGTTGCCAACGCTTTCATATAATCAACTTTCTGAAAAATCCCCTGAAATATAATAAACTTCTTTCCCCTAATAACATCAATAGCCTGCTTCGTCTTATCACAGGAAGGTTCTGCATTCTTTGTAGTTCCTAATTCATATGGTTTATTGGGCATCACATAAGGTAGTTTCTTCAACCCAAACCAATATTTCATTATGTAAGCTCTAGTCACTTCACACGCAACAATAGCCTCTGCCTTCTTTGCTAGTTTTCCAAATGTTGTACGTTTAAATTTATTTTTGTCACCATCAAGAAGTTCCAACATCGTAAGATTATAGTGGTAGTGTTGCAATACTCCATACAATGGAATTGCCGATTCTGCCGTTCCAACCCATAACAAGGTATTTTCTCTCTCGGATTGAGATATATTGTTCAACTGTCGATTTACATTTCTCCTAAATTCCATCCAATTTTTTAATTTGCCAATTAATGAATTCACACGCGGTGACTCGCCCAAACACACATATGGAATCTGTTCCTTGTCTAAAATTGTCAAGGCTGACTCATTTGATGATGCAAACCATACCTCAACCCTTACGCCACATTTTTTCAAGTATCGTATCTGCATCATACAGGGAGGATAGTAATGCAAATCCGTTTTTACAATATATATAACCTTATTAAACATTTTCTCTCGTTCCTTTCCCCAAATTCAAATTTATCTATATTTTATCATAAGTTCTGAATACAATTTTTTTAATTTATCTGCTTGATTCTCAATCCTATATTCTGATAATTCAAGACTCTTCATTATTGTTTCTCTATTACAGTCTTGAAAATTTGCAATATTTTCCGCCCATAACTTTGCATCTGTAATTGGAAGGAACTTAACAAAGCTGGAAATCTGCGTCTCATTGGTTATAGTATTAGACATCAAAACTGGAAGTGCTGCCACTTGAGCCTCTATTCCGACAACAGGCAAACCTTCGTACAAAGATGGTAAAATAAAAACATCGGCTGCCGAATAATAGTCCATAACCCTTGAATTTGCTCCCCAAAATTTTATAAACTTATCAACCCCCTTCTCCCTTGCATACTTATGAACTTCCCGCTCCAATTCGCCATTTCCGAACCACCAAAAAACAAATTCAAGTCCTATTTTGCTAAGCTCATATACAATATCTACAATAAACATTGGATTTTTCTGGCGTGTAAATCTTCCAACCGTAGTAACAACCAATTTCTCTCCACACTTTTCCTCATTACGAAGATTTTTTCTTTTTTGTTGATTATAGGAATACTTATCTATATCTATCGCATTCGGTATTAAATAATAATTGTCTTTTCCAAATAAGTAATCTCCTGCTAAATGCGAACAGGAAAAATATGTATTTGCATTTTTCAAACTGATATCACAAAACAACTTATTTCGAAATTCTTTCCACTTTTTATCACCTGTCTGGGTTGCATGACTATGTAAAATACGAACTGGAACTTTATATTTCTTTGCAATTCTTAGGATTATAGAACCACTATTCATAACATTACAATGTACAACATCATACTTATTATCCTTAAATAAACGATTCAAATAAGAGAATATTTTAAATGGTTCTTTTTTGTATGACGGCAAAAAGAACACCTTATTTCCATTTTTCTCAATTTCGGAATAATACGGTGACCCTACATCGTTGATTATTAAAAAGTCAAACTGAACATCTGAGCCAATTAGTTTTCTATAGTAATTCATTGCATAGCTTGCTACTCCGTTCGAAAGGCGCATATTTTTTACAACAAATAATATTCTCATCGATATTTCTCCTCACTACAACTTATTATTTTTCTCTAAATCTGAATAAATAACACCTTTACAAACTTCACAGTCTTTTACCGTATAACTACAAAATTTAATATAAATAATCCTACGCAACATTTTATATATTTTGCTACTCCCAATTATAACAGCTTATTTATTAATCACTCTGGTTCTTCATACTCATAATCATTCGATTGTATGCCTCTTCTAATCCAATTTCTGGCTTCCATCCTAATTTTTGAAGCTTGTCAGAATTCAGTTTCATTCTAGTATCAGCAGCATATCCAAATGAATTTGAATTTGGTATGTCAAACACTACATTTATCTTTCCATATCCACATTTTTCACATACCATTTTAGCCATTTCTGCAATTGTCATATGAGTTTCTGGATTAGAAACATTATATGCCTCCGCATTTTCTCCCTTGAGAAGAATAAACAGAAGTCCCATAATAGTATCTCTAGTATAACAGTAATTTCCCTCAGACAGCCCCTTTGTATGAAGAACAATATCTTTGCCTTCTATCACGCTCCTTGCAAACTGCGCAAAAACTCTATTTTCTCCTGGAAGAATTCCTGCACCAAACGTTTGTGAAAGGCGTGCAATTTTTACCGGCACTTTATATTCTGAATAAAATGCCACGCACATATTTTCACAGAGTCTTTTGCTCTCTGGATAATTACTTCTAATAGCAAGGGGATCGATATATCCCCATTCATTTTCTGTGACATTTCTATTTGCTTCTGCAAATGAGCCATACACCTCCATTGAAGAAACATAGACAACTGACTTACACTCATTATCTTTTGCAAATTCCAAAACATATTTTGTACCATCAACAGAAGTCAATAACGTTTCCACGGGATTACTTACCATAATCTTTGATGTAGTTATACTTGCACAATGAAATATGTAATCCACTTTCTGTGACATAAATAGTTTCTCTGTTACGTCACCAAGAATTAATAACAAATCCTTTCTCTCCAAAAGATCTCCATAAATAGCTTCTGCTTTCTCCCTATTCCTAATCAGGGCAAAAACACGAAGATTCAATTTATTGACCCTATTCACACATAATAGTGTTCTAACTAATGATACGCCTATCAGTCCCGTTGCGCCTGTAATAAGTACATTTGAATCCTTTAACTTTTCAAAATCCATTCCACTATTTGCAATATAATCTAAATCTTCCTGCAATATTTTATCTTTTCCTGCTTCATTCATACAATTACTCATCAAATCCATATATCTGTGCATTCTCCTTTGCTTCCAATATTGCACGCATGGTATAAAAGTCTTCAGGTGTTGTAATTTTTATATTCTCTCCTGGTCCGTCAACCAAATGCAAATTATACCCGTTTTCCTGCATCATAGTGCAGGAATCAATGCAATCCGTAATACCTTTTTCAAGCATTTTATTATGTGCAGCCAAGATATCATCAAGCCAAAAACTCTGCGGAGCCCTTGCAACTCTAGAATTATTTCGACTTGGGACATAATCAATTGTCGATGTTTTTGGATCAACAACAAGAATAGTTTCTTTAACAACTGCCGTAGTAATTGCCGAACCATGTTCCATCACACTCTTTATATTGTCTGTAATCACCTTATCATTTATCAAAGGCCTAACACCATCATGAATTAAAACTATACTCTTTTCATCACCAGCAATCTCTTTTGCAGCATTTAATCCGTTATATATTGATAACTGCCCAGTTTCTCCCCCTGGAACAATAGCCTTAACCTTCTCTATACGAAATTTATAGAGGAGAGATTTACAATAATCAATCCAATCAGCAACGCAAACCAATGCAATCGCATCGATCATAGGATGATTTTCAAAATACTCTATAGTGTGTATTATGATAGGTTTATTATACATCTCCAAAAATTGTTTTGGCTTTTGCTTGCTATGCATTCTACTTCCTACACCACCAGCAAATATAACGGCTATGTTCATATTTTTATCTCCTTCTCTTCTAATAGAAATTCACCTTCAACAACTAATATTTCCTATTTATCTTTTCTCCACGCTTTCAAATGATGCGTTTGTCTTTTTTCAACTGGCGGCAATTTCATATAATCTCCATAGAGGCCTATTAGATATTCATTCCAACATTTAGGCGCCTTGAAATAATGTTTTTCAAATTCGACCTCACATGAGTCCAAATAATCATTCCTATTTAAACGTTCACCAGGTCCATACCCCCAAAGTGCCCCGCCTATATAGGAAGTTTCCGTATTATTATACGATTGTGCTATTTGATTTGCTTTTTTTACTACTTTTGCTTTTCCATAAATATTTGCATATATCTTTAATGCTAGTTTTGCAATTTTCTTTTTTGCACTTTTTTCTCCACTTAATCTAGTTGTCATTGATATAACAACGGCTCGCCAAAAGCGCGTCTTTTTAAACAGTTTTCGTAAATTATCATTATCTTCTGGCAAAGTATCCATAGGAAATATATCAATCCATATACCATGTTTTGAATAATTATCATCCATTTCTGCTACTGTTTTATTATTGCAAACTTTTGCAAATGGATAAAAATAGCCTTCATCTCCCGGTACAAGCAACTCAAAATCTTTACTAATCTTTTTAGTCTTTACTATTTGTAACATGCGGTTATAATCTTCTCTCGGCATCATAACATCAATGTCATCATCCCAAGGAATAAAACCTTTATGTCTTATAGCTCCTAGTAAAGTTCCTCCAGCTAATGTATAATATAGCTCTTCATTTTTACAGAAACTGTCAAAATGGATAAGGATATCCAATTCGGTTTGTTTCACTTCATCCAATGTAAGATATTTCATTTATTTTCCTCTTTTTTTATTCTCACAAACAGTATCTCATGTTCTTTAGCAACTCTTCGAGCGTCAAACCTGTTATGTGCATCCTGCAAGCCTTTTGTTACTACCTTATCTCTCAAGCCAATCTCATTATGTATTCGTAATACTGCTTCACTCGCCCCTACAGCATCGTCAACTTCAACTAACAAGCCGTTTTCACCATTTTTTATAATATTTGGAATAGCATCAACATTACTTGCCACAATAGGTTTTCCTGCCATCATATACTCAGGCAACACCAATCCAAATCCTTCCCATCTACTCAACAGACATGCAACATCAAAAAGTTCCACATAATTCATTGGATTATCAACCCAGCCCGTAATATGTAAACTATCTATAAAGCCATTCTTCTCTGCATAACTTATGATTGTATCTTCCTGATTGCCATTACCAACTATAATAAAATGTGCATTTGAAATTTTTTCTTTTATTAACTTTGCCATTTTTATAAACACATCTGGAGCTTTCTGCTGACTTATTCGGCCAACCATGCCAACAACAAATGCATCTTCAGGTATGTTCAATTCTTTTCTGTTTATTTCACCGTGTATACCATTTTCATACGCTTCAATATCCACACCATTAAAAATAACCTGAAGCTTATTCTCTTTACAAATTTTATTATCTAATGCAGACTGTTTTTCCGCGTCCGAAATGCATATAACCTTATCACAAAATGGTGCAGCCAGCTTTTCAATAACTGTGTACATAATCCTTTTTTTTGCAGAACAACGCATATTAAATGACCAACCATGCGGGTTATATATACAGTAATTTTTTAATCCAATATTTGCTACACGAACAATTGCGCCAGCTTTACTGGAATGGGCATAGACAATATCAGGAGTATAGTGTTTTATCAAACTTCTAACTTCTTTAATTGCCTTTAAGTCATTACCTCCAATTGCTCTAGTCATTTTAACCTGTTCAAAAGAATTAACTAATTCTTTATAATCTTCCTTGTGAAAATCCTGAGAGCAAACCAGTATGTTTTCAAATCTTTCTTTATCTAAATACTTAAGAAGCATCCGGATATAACGATCTACACCGCCAGCAGCCTGTGCTACATGAAGTATCCTAATTTTGTTATTTTCCATCCAGCAAATACTCCTACTCCTATTTTCCTCAATGTGTGTACCATACTAAACCAAAGCTGTATCGCTCTTTTCGCAAGCCTTTGTGTTGGTAGGAAGTAGTCATCCATAAGTTATTTCTGTGACCTTATTTCCTCGGTTCAAAAAGCACTTTTTTACTGCTATTCTCATATCTACTTCGACCCTTCCCTACCAAGCACTACCTTAATAGTCTTCAGTACTATCCTAACATCAAGTCCAAAGCTCCAATTCTCTATATACTCCGTATCCAGTCTCACGACCTCCTCGAAGTCCGTGATGTCGCTTCGGCCGCTAACCTGCCACATACCAGTGATTCCCGGTTTCGTAGCAAGACGGCTCTTGTGGTGCATCTCATACTGCTCCACCTCAGAGATGAGAGGTGGTCTTGTTCCAACCAGTGAGAGATCCCCTTTTAGCACATTGAAGAACTGTGGGAACTCATCTATGGAGAAGTCTCTGATATACTGGCCGATTCCCTTCTTCTTGGTGCCGTCCGGCAGTATCTTGTTGCCTATGACTCTCGGATCAAAGTCCATCTTGAACATCTTCGAATCGCTCATGGTGTTCTGCTCCATGAGTTCCTTCTTGCGCTCCTCAGCGTCCATGTACATGCTTCGGAACTTGTACATCTTGAATATCTTGCCGTTCAGTCCCACTCTCTCCTGCTTGAAGAAGATCGGTCCCGGGGACTTGATGTATATGATAGGTCCTATGAATATGGTGAGGATGAGCGTGAATACGCTACCCACCAGACCACCTATTATATCTGCCGTTCTCTTGAGCAACATCTGCTTTGGTGTTGCGTAGTTCATCATGGTCGTGACCACGGTCTCACCATTTATCTTCTGGATGAGCTGCTTGTCGCCGTGGGTCCTCACGATGGATGATATGCACATGTGAACTGTGATGCCGCCCTCGATAAATGCGTCTATCAGCGTGTTCGCATATCCGTATGCTCCACGCACATCCACGTATATCTCGTCCACCCATGCGGTTCTCACATAATCAACTGCACTGTTGTAATCCGCCACCACCGGCACTCCCTGGATCTCCTGACCAGTGAGATTGGCATCTATCACCATGACTCCTACTATATCAAACCCGGAGTAGTTCTTCTCCTTGAGGCCTGCCACCACTTCATCTGCTACATGTCTGGTGGTCATGACCAGGAGCTTCTTGCCCTTGCCATGCTCTGCGTATTTCTCGAGATGTTTCTTCCACAGGCTCCTCACCGCAAATGTAGCATATACGTATATGGCCCACATAAGCATGATGGTCGTCCTGGAATATATAGATGTATCCTTGAGGACAAACACATACAGAAGGAGCAGTGCAACTATCACGAAACCGTTCTTGAAGCTGGATATGAATTCCTTGAAGTATCCTCTTCTGATGACGCCCTCATATGTATTCAGAAATATCATGGCTACTATATCCGCCAGCTCCGTGATGATAGCCAACGCGAGATAGTCTCTGTTCGCATACGGATTTACCATGCCGTGTCTGATCTGGAATGCCACAAGAAATGACAATTGAAGTACTATAAGATCCAGCAGCATGAAGTCAAAGTGCTTCAGCCAGCCTTTTGCGCCTTTCTGATACATAATTTTCTCTCCTCATCCTCTGTCGTCAGGGTCATATTTGTGCCCGCATGACCCGGTCTGTTGATTCATACATGAAATGACTCAGCCCGTGTGATTGTCGGCTGAACCTTTTCATCTGTAAACCATGATACGCATTAAATGGTCTGTTATTTATCACCCACACTGGCGGCGCGGAACGTCCTGTGGCATGGACATTCGTTTTGCGCCACCGGCTAGGGCTTGGAACTATTTAACATAGCAGGTTGATTATTTAACCTTGTAAATAATTGACTTGCTGTATGCCTTGTAGTTCTTTGTTGCAGCAACCTTAACAGTGATTCTTACCTTTGTGCCCTTCTTGACACCCTTACCAACAGTAATCTTGCCATTCTTAACCTTGACCTTCTTATTGGCTGACTTGTAAGTAACCTTTGCCTTTGCCTTAACACCAGATACAGTGATCTTCTTCTTAGAAGCATTTACCTTAACCTTAACAGACTTCTGAGCAGCCTTGTTAATTGTGTAGTAAATTGTCTTTGTACCCTTGTAGTTGTTGATACCCTTTACGGTAATCTTATACTTGCCAGCGTTCTTAGCCCTAGTTACACCAGTAATCTTGTAATCAGTACCTCTCTTAAGAACTGTGTTACCATACTTAACTGTAACCTTGGTTGTCTGATTCTTAGCATTGTATGTCTTTGCAGCAGCAGTAGCCTTGTAGCTCTGCTGTGCGTTAACTGTGTACTTAACTGTTGTATCGCCTGAATAGTTACCTATTCCCTTGATCTTAACTGTGTATGTACCAGCCTTTGTTGCCTTAAGGCTTCCTGAAACGACTTTGAAATCCTTGTTCAGGGTAAGTGTCTTACCGTTAACAACAATTGTTGTTGTCTGGCTCTTTGCATTGTATGTAAGCGACTTTGCTGTAGCAGACTTAACGTTTACCTTAGTTGGTGATGATGTAGCTGCAAATGCAACTGTTGGCACCATCATTGCGATACATACAACTATAGCCAAAAGCTTCTTTAAATTCTTCACAATAAATTCCTCCTTCCCAAAAAGTTCTATTGTATTGAATATATGATAAAACGCCCTGCACGCCACTATACATGGCGTTATATCCAAAGTGAATTATTTTGACGGGGTGCTGTCGCTGGCGGCTGCAGCCTCTTTGCCGTAAGTGCCATAACCATAGCCGTACTGGCTATAGTATTTGCCATACTTGCCGTAGTATTTCTTGTATGCTCTCCCCGTTGTCTGGGCTCTGTTGAGTATGACTCCAAGCAGCGTACAACCTACCTGGTCAAGCTGCTGGAATGACTGTTTGATGAGACTTCTTGATGTCTCACCTGCTCTGACTACCAGAGCTGCGCCATCGCACAGTGATGCGATCTGAGCGGCATCCGCCACACTGCCAAGCGGTGGCGAGTCTATAATGACATACCTATATGTCTCTGCCAGCTTGTCAAGAAGCTCTGCAAATCTAGCATCCTCCAGAAGAGCCGATGGATTCTCCAGAAGGTTCATACAAGGTACGATGTATGCATTTTCTACCTGTGTTTCATAGATGACATCCTCCATCTCGGACTGTCCCGAAAGGAAATATCCAAGATCCGGAAGCTTGTCAGCATCCTTTATGTGATGTCTGTCCTTTATGACTGACTTACGAAGATCCACATCCACCAGCACTGCAGGGAATCCTGCCTCAGCGAGCATCTTCCACAGGTTGATCGCTACGCTGCTCTTGCCCTCATTTGGCATGCTGCTGGTTATGAGTATCTTTCTTGTGTTCTTGCCACAGAACTTTATGTTGATCCTGAGACGGTTCATCGCCTCCTCCACTGCATATGGGAGTTCCTGAAACTCTATGTTAAGCTTCTTCATGCTCTGACCCTCTCTTTCCTGTTGTGTTTCTTTCCAAATTCATCCTCTGTGTCGTCTGTCCTGAACTGATCACTCTCAGGTATTGTCGTGAGCGGTACTATTCCGAAATACTTCTCCATGTCGTCTGCTGAGTGGATCGTGTCATCCATCAGGTATCCCACAATGACGATCAGGCAGTAGATGAGTGCTCCAAGCAATGCACCTATGGCGGTGTACTTAAGGTAGCTTGGTCCGACCTTCTGGTCTGCTACCCTTGCAACCTGGGCTATGTTAGGTGCGCTTGTGCTCATGGTATCCGGGAGATACTCTATCGACACGTTTGCCAGTGTATTTGCAATGTCACATGCCTGCTGCTTGTCAGTGCTTGTGACCGTGATCTTCAGGACTCGTGTGTCTGAAGGATTCTCAAGGGTTATCATCTTGGCAAGCCCCTCTGAGTCCATGTCAAGGCCGAGCTTTTCGATGACCTGGTCGAGAACCGGATAGCTGAGTATCAGGTCTTCGTAATCCTTAGTCAGGGATGAACCGATGTTCAGATCCTGGAGATTTACTATGGAATCATCTGATGCTGATACCACATACAGCTTGGCTGTCGACTGGTATGTCGGCTTGATCAGGAAGTATGCAAATGCGTTGAACAGCACCGCACCGATCAGGAAGCACAGTATGATGTATGGGAGCTTCTCAAGAAGCGCCATTCCCATGTCCAGGAGATCGATCTCGGTTTCATCATCCTCTGTATTCTTGTATGTGTTCACTGCGGCTATATGTGTGGTCTCATCCTGCACAGCAGCCATTTTCTTGTTGGAATTCATATATTCCCTCCATCCGTTTTTTGTATCTATATCCCCTGCATCAAATGTGTGATGCTAGTTATATTCCTTGTAGAACAGCTCTACGATCGCCCGCTGAAGGCTGTCCGCATCCGGCTCCACCTCGACAAATCCGAGATCATCTATGGTCTCTGTTCCAGCTATCGACACCGTTCCGGCATCCTTTTCCTTGAGAACAAGTAGCGCCAGCTTGGAGAATTTCTGTGAGCTTATGTCAGTCACCATGTAATCTCCCAGGGCGTCATATATGGTCAGTGGATATGTGTTATCCTCGCTACACTTTGCCGCCAGGTTATCCTTGAGTCCTGCCTTGTACACCTCCTGACGCTTCATTCGCTGGGTGTTGGATTCATCTCCCACATCGAATCTGTCATGGATAAAATGTACTGCCTGCTCATCGGTCAGTGTGATGGTCTCTCCCTGCTTCATGGTCTTATCCACCTTGGAGAAATCATCCTCTATGGTAACCGTGACTCCGCCAGCCAGATTGTTGATGGTTCCTATGGCCCCCATATTCACCGCTGCGTATCCGTCTATCTTCTGGCCGCCAAGGAAGTTTGACACCGCCTTGACCACGTTCTCGCAGCTTATCTCCATTCCGTCACCATTCTCATGTGCCAGAGCAAGCTGTGCCGGGCTCGTTGCAACGTAGGTTCCGTCGGGATCCAGTGTATCCTGCTCCACTATGGTATTTCTGTCTATGCTCAGCGTCTTGTATGTTCCATCTGTCAGGTCTCTGACCATCAGCATGACCACATCGCATCGGCCTGCCCCCTCATAATCGGTGACTTTCTGAACCTTGCCCATGTTGTCGATTCCCATAAAAAGATATGTTTCTATATTCTTCTTGGGAACGTATTTGACTCCGTCCACCTCGATCATGCCTTCGACCGCCTGTGTGCCCGATGCATTGTGTGATGCATTTCCTTTTGTCGGTCTGAGTGCTATCGCCAGTGCAATGCATACGACCAATATGGCTGCGATCACAAGTCCAAGCTTCTTGTATATTCTCTTTTTTTCTGATAGTGTTCTGTTCCTGTATGACATATGTATCACCTCGCCAGAATGTAATGTGCTATCTCAGGACGTTCAGCATAAGCAGGTCTGTTCCCGCTGTAGGCCACTTCTTCTCGCACACAATAAGACCACACAGTATTATGAACAGCACAATACTGATGATTATCGCTGTCTTCTTAGACATGTTGTTGTCCTCCATCTATCTGTTTATCTTTTACATGTTTCGTTGTTATTGCTGATTATGGGTGTATCTGATGTTCTTTCAGGAGCTTTGTTCCGTAGCTGTCCATGTTCTCCAGGAATTCATGTCCCAGCTTCTTCTCCAGCACCTCGCGGCCCAGCCACAAGTTTGGCACCCTGTGATGCATACCATGGCAGTCGCTTCCTATGATGTGTGCCTGTCCTTTCTTGAACATCTTGAGCATTTTGCCCTTCTGTCTGAAATCCAGAAGTGTCTCCGCATTCACCTGCACCGTAACTGGCAGTTCAAGGATCTGTCTCACATATGGCTTGTTGCCTGGTATCTGTAAGAATCGCTCTATATGAGCTAGTATGATATGGAAATGTCTCTTCTCAATTAAGTCTCGTACTTCCTGCACTACCGAATCACTCCATGTCACAAACGGCATCTCCAGCAACATGATATCAGTTCCTTCTACTTTTAGTGCGTCCGTTTTCTCCGCTCTGCTTATTCCTGCAAAGAACGCGACCTCTGCCCCCATTATAATCTGCGGTATGTCCATATTCTCAGCCATGACTTTATCATATGCTTTCTGTCTTGAATCAATGAACCTCTCCACAGTATTTGAATCAGCATAAAAGTGCGGCGTCGCTATCATAGTATCCACGCCGTGCTCTTTGCACATCCGAAGCATGCCTATAGATGTCTCGACATTCCTGCTGCCGTCGTCTATACCCGGCAGTATATGTGAATGAAAATCTATAACACCCATGTTTTCCTCCTGTTTTCTTTATAAAAAACTATAAATATTTATATAGGAAAATTCTTTATACATGCTCACACCTTAATTTAACAGTTTCTTCACAATTTTTCAATTCCATTTGCGATTTAAAATCGACAAAAATCCTCGTTGATTTTTCGCTTAACTATACAATTTGTATAAACCACTTTATTTTCTTAATCCAATTTCTTCCATAATAAAAAAACGGGATATGATATTTCATATCCCGCCGTGTCAATCTCTTCTTTATTCTATTATACATACATCTCCGAGCCGTTGCCCAGACAGTATATTCCAAGCTGTCCGCCCTTGCCGCACCCGCAGTCGATGGCAACGTTGTTGTTCTTCTTAACGATCTTGCCCTCACCGCCGAGCTCTGTGGTTGGCACGTGTCCAACGACGAGTGTTCTGTTCTTGTAATATGTCTTGTCCAGGTCTGCTGGCTCTGTGATGAAGTCCTCTGTGTCGTACTCATCCAGTTCCTTCTTCGGATCGAAGTTTCTTATTCCGGCGTGAACCAGCACAAATTTCTTTCTCGCCATCATCACTTCGAGGAACGCTTCCTCAGAAATCTCATCTATATACTCTATGACATCCTCACGCTCTTCATCGTCAAGCTGCAGGAACTCCTCCACCGCACCTGAGAGCTCTTCTCCAAGCATGGATGTTATCTTGTCTACCAGCATCTGTGGTGGCACCTCACCTGTGGACTGGATATGGTCATTCAGTGCCTTGAGTGCCTGTGTGATCTTGTACTCGTTCTCACCGACAACTGCGATGACATTATCTCTGCTCATCATATCCTGAAGTATCTTCATGGATCCGCCGCCTGCTCCGATTATATTGCCAAGGACATACAGGACATCCTCGCCCTCAAGAGTGCTGATGACTGCCTCCTCGTTCATGATGTCCTCTTCCTTTATATCGTCAAGGTTCTGAAACTTGAGTTTCTTGAGTGCTCTCTTGTATGCCTCATAATCCCCGTTAATTCCTGAAATAGCATAAAACATGTCTATCATCCTCCTAAGTCTTTTCCTTCTGCCGACTGTGAGCCTGTCCGTTCACGTCCTGACTATTATAACATATTTTCCATATCCTGTAGATATGTATGCGTATTTTTTGAGGGAGGTTTTTCGACGTTTTACGAGCGTCTGCCAAGTTCCCAGAATGTCACGGCACTGGCTGCAGCCACATTCAGGCTGTCCACTCCGTGATACATTGGTATCTTCACTGTGTAGTCGCTGGAATCTATGGTCTCTGTCTTGAGGCCTTCTCCCTCGGTTCCCAGTATTACTGCAAGTCTGTCGATCTGCTTCAGCTCCGGGTCGTGTATGTCTATCGTGTCATTTCTTAGCGCCATGGATGCCGTCCTGAAGCCCATACTGTGAAGTTGTTCCATCCCAAACTCCGGCCATATGCCATGATCTGCTTTATTGTGTGCAAGACCCAGGGTGTCAAATGTAATATATGTCCACGGTATCTGGAACACCGTTCCCATGCTGACCCTTGCCGCCCTCCTGTAGAGCGGGTCACTGCAGCCCGGCGTGAGCAGTACAGCATCCATCCCGAGTGCCGCCGCACTTCTAAATATCGCTCCCACATTTGTCGGGTTCATCACTTCCTCAAGCACCACTATTCTGGCGGCATGTTCACACACGCTCTCAACAGACGGCAGCTCTGCCCTCCTCATGGCGCACAGCATCCCCCTTGTCAGGGCAAATCCCGTGAGCTTCGTGAGGACATCAAATGGTGCTGTGTATATCGGTATATCTCCGCACCGCTTTATTATATCCGCGCACTGTCCTTCCACGTGCCTGTCTTCCAATAGAATGGACACTGGCTCGTAACCCGCATCCAGTGCCCTCTCTATGACCTTTGGACTCTCAGCTATGAACAGCCCGGAAGCCGGTTCATATATGTGCGCCAGTTGATTCTCTGACATGCGCGCATATATATCAAGCTCAGGTGCCGAAAGGTCGGTTATATTTATTATTCTCATATCTGTACCTTATCCAGTGCATTTTCAAGATCTGCTATTATGTCTTTTACATTCTCAATGCCCACCGACAGTCTCACAAGATCAGGACTTACTCCTGCCGCCAGAAGCTCCTCGTCATTCATCTGTCTGTGTGTAGCTGATGCAGGATGAAGAACGCATGTATGTGCATCCGCCACATGTGTTGCTATCATCGCAACCTTGAGTTCCTTCATGAAGGCCTCCGCAGCAGCTCTTCCTCCCTTGACGCCAAATGACACAACTCCACATGTGCCGTCCGGCATATACTTCTTAGCACGCTCGTAATACTTGCTGCTCTCAAGTCCAGGATAATTTACCCAGGCTATCTTATCGTGTGCCTCGAGGAACTTCGCAACCGCCAGTGCGTTCTCACAGTGACGTGGCATACGCACGTGAAGCGACTCCAGTCCAAGATTGAGCATGTACGAATTCATAGGTGCAGGTATCGGGCCGAGATCTCTCATAAGCTGTGCCACGATCTTGTTGATATATGCGCCGCCCTGGCCGAACTTCTCTGCGTATACCACTCCGTGATATGACTCATCAGGTGTGGTGAGTCCTGGGAACTTGTCTGCGTGTGCCATCCAGTCGAATTTGCCTGAATCCACGATTGCCCCACCCACGGTTGCATCATGTCCGTCCATGTACTTCGTGGTGGAGTGTGTGACTATGTCTGCGCCCCACTCTATAGGTCTGCAGTTGATCGGTGTGGCAAATGTGTTGTCCACGATGAGTGGTACTCCGTGTGCATGTGCCGCATTTGCAAATCTCTCTATATCGAATACTATGAGTGCCGGATTGGCTATGGTCTCGCCAAACACGGCCTTGGTGTTCGGTCTGAACGCTGCCTCAAGTTCCTCGTCCGAGCAGTCAGGATCCACAAATGTGAATTCCACACCCATTCTCTTCATAGTCACAGCAAAAAGGTTGAAGCTTCCTCCGTATATGGTGGATGATGCCACAACGTGATCTCCCACTCCGGCAATGTTGAATACCGAGAAGAATGTTGCTGCCTGTCCTGACGATGTGAGCACTGCTGCCGATCCCCCCTCCAGGGCACATATCTTGGCTGCCACATAGTCATTTGTCGGATTTGCAAGTCTGGTGTAGAAATAGCCGCTCTCCTCAAGGTCAAACAGCTTACCCATATCCTCGCTCGTGTCGTACTTGAACGTTGTGCTCTGTACGATCGGTATCATTCTTGACTCCCCATTCTTAGGCTGGTATCCAGCCTGTATACACATAGTCTCTCTTTCCATTATTCCTTTATACTCCTTTGAATTAATAACGCTCTACTACCTTGCGCTCTATATTTTCATTGTTAAGCATGAACATGTATCTTCCATTCACCAGACGTATGTCCTGCTCTGCCGCGGATATATCTATGTTCAGTGAATTCCTGACAACCACATTCAGATCTGCATTATTGCTGGACAGCATGCCTGTACCGTCTCTGCTTCCAAGTGCGAAGCACGCTTCGCCCTGAACCGCCAGCCTTGAGTTGGCGTCCGTCATGCGTATGTCTGCTATTCCATGGTCAGATCCCATGGCTATACACGAATTGCCCTTAAGGTTCATGTCCACATGTGCTCTGCTTATATCTACGCTGCATCCATCTCCGTCCAGGGTTCCGACCGCCACGTATCTGTTGCCCGATCCTCTGAGCGATATGGATGTGTTCTTTATCGCGATATCTGCGTGCTGGCTCATCGAGCCGATGGCGACTCCATTTGCAGCCTCATAGGTTATGTCTATGTCCGCCTGCAGGAGATTCAGATTCACCGGGGTGCTTATGCTTCCAATAGCAACTCCGTTCTCGCCGTTGATATACAGGTCGTATCGTCCTTTCTCTATACGTATATCTCCTCCGAGTCCGGCGCCTATTGCCACTCCGTTCACACCGTTTGTTTCTATATTAATGGCGCCCTCCTGCTTGAACTTCATGACTCCATGCTTTGAATGAATGTCATTGCCTATTCCGTAATAGCTGTTACCGTTGACGCGGATCATTATATCCCCATCTCCGATAAATGTCACTCTGGACGACTCCGGTATCTTTATTCCGCCATTCCTGCAGAAATTCTTACCCTCAAGCATGATGTGCAGATCCGTATTCTCACCGCAGTCTATACAAGGCTTGTCACGGTCGCCCGAGAAGCTTACATTCTGCAGCACTATGGTTCCGGTGAAACCATCCTTTATCTTGAGTGTCATATCTGACTTGAAGCCCTGTGCGCCGACTATGCGAACATTGTTGTCGCCACCGGCTCTCTGTGCCACAACTATCTTCCTGATTCCCCGGGATGTGAGCTTCAGAAGTGATGCACTTCTCTCATGCTCCATGACAAATATGCTACTGTTCTCAGCCACCTCTTCCTGTTGGTTGTACTGAACTATCTCATTCACAACCTGTGGGGATATGAGCTGTACCACCTCCGCGTTCGGATGGGCGGTATAGTATCCCTGAATGAGATCCGCACCGAGCTGGATGACGGTCTTCATCTCCTTCGTGGTCTCAACGCCCTCTGCCAGCGCCTTGATGTCGTTGGTCGAGGTGAATTCTATTATATCCTTGACGAAATGCTGTCTGTGTGGGTCTGCATCGATCCCTGTCAGAAGCATTCTGTCTATCTTCACATACTCAGGCATATACCTGAGAAGATTGTTTACATTTGAATAGCCTGAGCCGTAGTCGTCTATGGCGATCTCCATGCCATTTCCTCTGAGGAATGCCTTGAGATCATTCAGTTCCGCATCCGACAACTCTGCTCCCTCGGTAAATTCTATGACGATGCCTGCACACTGGAGCGTCTTCACCTTTGAAATGAATTCATTTCTGTCCTGTGCGTTGAGCATATGCCCCGGCATGCTGTTGATAAATACCTTCTTGCCCCTGAACATCTCAGGATTCGATGCCACGATCTCCACGACGTTGAACAGTGTGAGTTTTTCCACATCGTACAGTCTGTTCAGTCTCTCTGCACTCTCCAGAAGCTCAGGGGGTGACATTCTCATAGGAACCAGTATCCTCATAAGTGCCTCGTATGCAAATATGCTTCCGTCACGGGCACTTACTATAGGCTGGAAATGATATGTAAGCATGTTGTTGTCCAGTATCATAGCTACTATCTCATCTCTCTCCAGATCCCTGTTCGTTATCGTCGCTTTGTTGCGTCCCTTGGCATTGTTCTGTTCTTTTATGCGGTTCTTCTGGTTGACCGCATCGTTGATGAGGGTCTCCAGCTCGGCAGATGACTTGACCAGAGCCTTCTTACATCCGTAATATATACCGAGCTCGTAATCGTCCTTTCCGCCACCGTTTGCCGCCTCAAGCTTCTTCTTGAGTTCCTCGGCTATATATTCTCCCCTTGAAATATCGCCACTCTTTGCCACTGTGGCTATGACGAACTCGTCATTTCCCATCCTCATGGATATCTCGTATGGGGTAAGTACCTCATTTATCGACTGGGCAACATAGCTTAGGACTCTGTCACCCTCTGTTCTTCCGTAATTGCTGTTTATCTGGCGTGTATTCTTCAGATCCACCGCCAACACAAGTATCTCGGACTTCTCTTCAGCGGCCTGGACTATCATGTCATTTGCCCTGCCCATGAAGCCTCTGAAGTTGTACATTCCGGTGAGACCATCTCTTATCTGATCCGCCTCAAGCTTGTTTAGAAGTACATTGAGTCCCTGATGTCTTGCAAATGACTCCATGTCCCTGGCAACCGTCTTGATCCAGGATCTGTATACATCTTCGTACACCCTCGGCTCTGCACCGTAGTTCACCACTGCATAGCCAAAGCTTCTGTCCTGGAAGAACAATGGTGTAAATATGAACGCTGTAGGATAATCCCTGTCCTCGTACAGCTCCGGCAACAGCTTCGCAGACTCGAATACGTCGTCGTAGCGTATGTGTCTCTCTTCTTTTTCATCCGGGCCACACTTTATCAGTCTGTATACATGATCTGTGTAACCGTGGCGAAGTGCCTCATCGCCGGTCATGACCTCCGGATTTCTCCAGTAGTCGTTCAGGCACAGATGGAAGCTCTCAAATGGTCTTATCTGGTACACGTATTCCGACACGGTGTCGAAGAATGACTCCACGCTCGTCTGCGCCACAAGGTCATCCGCCATGTTGTTGAAGCAAGAGTAGAAGCCGGTCTCTGAGAGGTCTGTCTCCCATTTGTCTCTTCTGATCCTGACTGTCTCTCGTTCCCAGCCCTCACAGCCACAGGTTCCACCTATGTACAGCTCCACGTTGGACTTGAATTCCGGTACGTCATGTCCGTTAAGCTTTGCATCTATATATTTCATACAGTAGTGCCCGCAGTCATCCGCCGGTATGTCCGCAGATGTGATCGGAACAGGACTGTTTCTTCCGTCTTCTATGGAGTCATAGCCCACCACGGCTATGTCCTCGGGAACTCTTATTCCATATCTGTCAAATGCGGTGCACACTCCGATGGCCATACAGTCATTTGCACATACGATGGCATCCGGCAGATGCTCCTTATCCTTCACAAGCTCGTCCACCATGTAGTCGCCGCTGTCGTACCAGTATGTTCCATAATATATCATGTCGTCCGTAACCGGCAGGTTGTGCGCCTTCATGCTGTCTATGTAACCGGCGAGTCGCTGCTTGGAGTGTATGTGCTCTTTGAGTCCGCCCAAGAAATATATATTCTTGTGTCCGTGAACCTCTATAAGGTGATCCACGAGTTTTACTATAGGGGTATAATGATCCATCATGACCGTTGGGAATATGTTATTCTCTTTGTCGACTACCACTACCACACCATTTGCAAATTCTGACTGCAGGCGCTTCTCCAGCTTTTCTACGACTCCCGGAGTCTGTATGGTGTCCTGACACAATACCACAGCATCAAAAAGGTTAAAATTAATAAGGTTGTAGATGTTTGAATCGCCAATCTCCCTGTCTGTTGAATCCTGGTACTTCAAAAACATGGAAAATATGCAGACATCGTAATTCATATCATATGCCTGCTTCAGAAATCCCTGCATGAAGCGATTCTGTGTACTCTCTTCAACCTGTGCTGTTATAACGCATATTCTCTTCCTGTTGCTCATCTGATCATCCCCAACTGCATTTTTAAAACATTCTTTATGCAATTATATCATGTTTGCAGGCTAAAAAAAACCTTATTTATGCAATTTGACAAATGCCATAGTTTCTATCTACATTTTTAGTCTATTTTTCACCTCAAGCGCCGTGCGAGTGGTTGCAAGGCCTCCACGCGCAGTCTCCTTCAGTGTATCGGACATGTCTGCACCGATACGTCTCATGGCATCTATGACCTCATCTACAGGGATAGCACTGGTTATTCCCGCCAGCGCCATCTGCTCGTCTGCTATGTCCAGGGCATCCGGAATCCTTGTATCATCCGGCAGCATTCCCAGAAGTCCTGCCACTATGGCCTTTCTGGTACCATGCCCTTTGCCGGTCGTCAGAAATAACCCATACAGGCACATCTTAACTGCCTTATTTCAATTATAGACCACGAGTGCGGTTATTTGGAATTTATTATCTTAGTTTTTTGACTCGGATATACTGTCTTTTTTCTTTTTCTGCCCGAAAAAACAGGAAAATTTTTTCGCAAACCCGCTTACTCTGCCTTGAGCACATAGAGTCTGGAATCATAGTCTCCGCAAGGCATATCCTCTCCGACTATCTCTCCCGCCGATGTGTCGCTGGTGATGAGTCCGAGGTTCATCAGCTCATCGCCATAGCATGATGGGCCTGCGATGACATTGACTGCAGAATCCTCTCCTTTGTCTCCTGACACTTTCTCATATATCAGCTTTCCATCCGGTGTCTTGCTCACTGTGAGCGCCTGTCCCCCGAGCACATTGCAGCTATATATCGCATCAGGATCAAGGCCGTGGAGCTTCATTCTGGTGAAGCATTTGTTCGGTGTGTAGAGTGTTCTGAACCACGCAACGATGGCGGTCTTCTTATCGTCTGATACGACCATCCAGCCGCACTCCTCATCGTCAAATGGACTTGCAAGCCTGTAGAATGTTCCGTACTGGATCACCTCACGGTATGCCTTCATGAACTTGACCTGCTCCTTGACCTCCTCTATCTCCTCGGCTGTGAGCTTGTTCAGATCCAGCTCATATCCAAATGTTCCAAAATATGCAGCATTTGCACGGGTCTTAAGCGGAGTCTCACGTCTTGTCTGATGATTTGGCACAACCGAAACGTGGCTTCCCATACTGCTGATCGGGTAACACATGGATGTTCCATACTGGATCTTGACTCTCTCTATGGCATCCGTGTCATCACTTGTCCAGCCCTGTGGCGCATAGTAGAGAATGCCCGGATCAAAACGTCCGCCGCCGCTGGCACATGACTCAAAGAGTACATGTGGAAATGTGCTTGTGAGTCTCTCATACAAATCGTACACACCAAGTATGTATCTGTGAAACACCTCGCCCTGTCTGTCAGCCGGAAGAGCCGCACTATAGCACTCGGTGATACTTCTGTTCATATCCCACTTCACATATGACACCTTTGCCGTGCTGAGTATCTTTGCCATCATCTCATATATTCTGTCAACGACCTCTTTCCTGGAAAAATCCAGAACGTACTGGAATCTTCCGTGTGAGTCATGTCTTCCCGGAACTGAAAGTATCCAGTCTGGGTGCTCTCTGTAGAGGTCTGAATCTTTATTTGTCATCTCCGGCTCGAACCACAGTCCGAACTTCAATCCTACCTTCTCTATATCCTCTGCAATTCCTGTGATTCCCTCCGGGAGTCTGTCTGGATTTGCAACCCAATCTCCAAGGCCTGCATGGTCTGTGGTTCTGGCTCCAAACCAGCCGTCGTCAAGAACGAACAGCTCAACTCCGCACTCCTTTGCCTTCTGTGCGATGGCTATGAGCTTCTCTCTGGTGAAATCAAAATATGTAGCCTCCCAGTTGTTGATGAGGATCGGCCTTGGCTTGTCTCTCCACTCGCCTCTTGCAAGTCTCTTCTGATACAGCTTGTGGAAAGTCTGGCTCATCTTGTTGAGTCCCTGATCTGAGTATACGATGACTGCCTCAGGAGTCTGGAAATGCTCACCTGCATCGAGCTTCCAGTCAAATGTATCCGGATTTATTCCGGCAAGAATGCGGGCTGTATTTCTCGTGTCAACCTCTGCCTGTATCTTAAAATTGCCGCTATATACAAGGCTTATTCCAATCGCCTCTCCCTGGTTCTCGTCCGTTGTCTCTCTCTTCAATACGATGAACGGATTGTGCTCATGGGATGAATGACCACGATTACTGCCTATCGACTGTACGCCCTGCTCGAGATCCCTTGTTATTATGTTGCGCTCCCTTGCCCATGCGCCTGAGAGCTGCATCCACTGATAATCAGGATCAGGGAGATCCAGACACATACTGTAAGCAGTGGTGAGATGTACCGCCTCTGTGCCTTCATTTACATACTCCACACTCTTTGCTATGACTGGTCTGTCGCTCCATATCGTATAGAGCATTCTCGCCTTTATGCCTGTGAGTGAATCCTTCAATGTGACGATCAATGTCTCTGCCTCGTCATCATTCTCTGTGTATGTTGCCGGCAATGCCTCAAGCTTTGGCTTGCCCTCATTTACCTCATGTGATACATATACAAAATCTGATATCCTGCTGCCATTTGACTGAAGTACCTCAACCATCGGTGCTCTGTAGTCTGTGGTTCCGTACACAGGAAGCTCCTGCTTCACTGACTCAAGTGAGAACAGTCTGTCATCGTCATATACATACTGGAACATAGGTCTCTGGACAAGCTCCAACAGATGTGAGAAATCCTCTCTGTCCCTTATCGCCTTACCATAGTACAGATTTCCCAGATGTCCATTGGGGAGCACTGTCATGATGTAGCTTATCTTGCCATTTGTAAGGTGAAATGTCTTTGTTTCTTCGTGAAAAATAATACCCATAAGTGTGACTCCTTTTCTCCATTTATTTGTCTGAGCAGACAACCTCCGTTACGCCTGTGCACTGCGCACCCTCTGCTCTAAAATCTCATGTCTGACTGCTTTTAATACAGTTATTTTAATATCTGGGAATTAGATTTTATATGGAAAAAAGTTGACCAAATATGGTACCGATAATGGTTAAGTTGGGTGATTATTCTGAACTGTGAATACGCTCTGAACATTAAGACATATCTTGCATTTAATGATCCATTCACTTTGTCTATAGATTTGAGCAAAGTATCCCAAAAGTATACAGACAATGAAAAAAGCCTGAATACTGATACCAGACCAACTGTAATTTTCAATCAGTCTCCACCAATATTCAGGCTTTTTCTGCCAGCTCCGGCCTACACCGCGTACACCACAGTCTCATAAGGTCTGAGCGTACCATCGTAATCCGCATAATTACCCATAAGCACATCCGCAGTCTCAGGAATTGCATAGCCCACATCCTCACCGGTCATGTTGACAACAACATATACCGATCTGTCTGTGCTTTCTGCATTTGCTCCAGTTCCACATGCACACTCAATCTGAACCGGCTTGCGCCTGTACACTATGATTCCTGCATTATCCGTCTCCACATCCTCCAGGTCTCCGTAGATGAGAGTCTGTGTGTACTCCGAGTGATTTCTGAGCTGTATCATCGCCTTATAAAAGTTAAGCACAGAATCCTTATCAGCGCTCTCAAGCTCCACTGTCTGGAGGTCACACTGATTGTTGCATGCCAGCCATGGCTCATGCACTGAGAATCCGAAGTTCTTATCGCTGTTCCACTGCATCGGAAGTCTTGACTGGTCGCGGCTCCTGATATTTACAGATTCCATCGCCTCTGCCTCGCTGTATCCGGCTTCAATGCATCTCGCAAACTGTCCCTTGGAGTTGATATCGTCCAGCTCATCTATGTTATCAAAATGAGTGTTTATCATACCAAGTTCCTGTCCCTGATATACAAACGGCGTACCCTTCAGGAAGAAGAACAGCGCGCCCAGCGCCTTTGCCATCTGTGTTCTGTATTCAGGAATATCACCGGCTGGGAAGTACTTGCCTATACTTCTAGGCTGATCGTGGTTTTCCAGGTAATTTGCTGCCCATCCGATCTTTTTCACAAGTCTCTGATTGGTGAACAGCTTGTCCTTGAATTCCTCTATCGTCCAGTCTCTCTGGTGCAGCCAGAGATCGCCCGGATTGATATCTATATCTGTGTAGCTAAAGTCAAATATCATGGAGAAATGTCCATCTCTCCCAATATATCTGTCCAAATCCTCATTTGGAACTCCAGGAGTCTCTGCGACAGTCACAAAGTCTCCTCTGCCATATGTGTTGAGTTTTAACTCGTGAAGGAACTCATCTATTCCCGGCCTGTTGAGGCAGCATTTGCCAACATCGCATCTGCCGTCCTCGCCGTCTGACGGCATAGGCGGGAATGAGAGGTCTTTCTTGATAAATGTTATGGCATCCATTCGGAATCCTGAAACTCCCTTGTCAAGCCACCAATTCATCATGTCGTAGAGCTCTTGTCTCATCTCCTCACATTCCCAGTTGAGATCCGGCTGCTCCTTCGCAAATGAATGGAAATACCAGCTGCCATCCTCAATCTGTGTCCATGTGCTTCCACCGAAGTTGGATCTGAGATCTGCAAGTCCATCTATGTTATCCTTAAATATATAGTAATTTCTGTATTTGCTGTGTCTGTCCCGGCACGCCTCCTGGAACCATCTGTGTTGGTCTGATGTGTGATTGATGACCATGTCCATGATGATCTTGATGCCATTTTCATTTGCGCATCTTATAAGTTCATCCGCATCCTCTATGGTTCCAAACTCAGGATTCACATCGTAGTAATCCGATATGTCATATCCGTTGTCCTTCATAGGCGACTTGAAGAATGGACATATCCACACAGCGGTCACGCCAAGATTTTTGAGGTACGGCAATTTCTCAGTTATTCCCTTCAGATCTCCTATTCCATCTCCGTTGCTGTCATAGAAGCTTCTAGGGTATATCTGGTAAAATACCGCCTCTTTCCACCATTTTCTGTCCATATTTTATGTTTATCCTTTCACAGCTCCGGCTGAAATTCCCTCGATGATATTCTTCTGAAGTATGATGAATATGATCACGATAGGGATGATGCAGAGAAGTACCGCAGGGAAGATTAGCTCCCATGGATTTCCATACTGTCCTGACAGACTCTTTGCATAATATAAGCTCAGCGTGAGCGTCTTTTTGTCGTTATTTCCTATTACGAGGAATGGAAGAAGGTAATCGTTCCATATCCACACTGCATTTGTGATGACAACTGTCATGGTCGTAGGCTTTAAGAGGGGCATGACCACATATCTGTATATCTGGAATATATTTGCTCCATCGAGCATGGCTGCCTCCTCAAGTGACAGCGGGATACTCTTGATGAATCCTCTGTACAGCAGAACCGACATACTGATTCCAAAGCCTCCGTACATGAGGATCAGACCCGGTGTGTTTTTGAGTCCCAGCTTGTCCATCAGCGATACCAACGGGTACATAACTGACTGGAAAGGTATGAGCATGGCTGCTGTGTATGCGATGAAGAGTATATTTGCCACCTTGGAATCTGTCCTGGCAATTGCCCATGCGGCAAATGAAGATATGACCACGATAAGTGCCACTGCCGCAACTGTTATGAGTACTGTCTGAAGCAGGCTGCTGCCGAGATTTATCTGCTCAGCTGCATTCTTCAGATAGTCCAGATTCCATGATTTCGGGAGAGCTATTGGAGATGCTACTATCTCCTGCTGTCCCTTGAATGAGTTGACGATCAGGAACCATATCGGGAATATGGTCACGATTGCCAATACAGCGAGTATAACCACTATGAGTGCTCTTTTGATCTTGCCTTTTACTCCCATTATGATTCAATCTCCTTTCTCTTAGTGATCATTACCTGAGCTATAGATATAACTGCAATGATAACGAAGAATATAACTGCCTGTGCCTGCGCCTCTCCGTATGCCGGAGGAGAGCTCTCTCTTACTGTTTTCAGTATCATGTAGGATATCATGGTCGTTCCGAAATTGCCCTCTGTCAGTGAAACATTGAGGTCAAGCATCTTGAAGCTGTTTGCCAGTGACATGAAGAGCACTATCGTAAATGAAGGCATGAGAAGCGGAAGTGTGATCTTCCTGAAGCTTGTCCAGCCCGTAGCCCCATCTATTCTGGCAGCCTCATAAATATCCTCTGAAATATTGTTGAGTCCGTTGAGGTAGATTATCAGGTAATAACCTGCAACCTGCCATACACCAACGATCGCATATGCCAGAAGTGCTTTCCACTGATTCTGAAGCATGTTGTTGAGCACCTCTACGTGTACCACACCGTCTGTTCCGAACAGCGTCTGTGAAAATACATTTTCAAATATGAAACGCCATACATAACCCATGGCGAGCATTCCAAGTACATATGGAAGGAACAGTACCGTTCTGAAAAGTCCCTTGCCCTTGGTAAGCTTCTTGATCATGAGTGCCAGAAGAAGACTGACAACATTCTGTGCTATTACTGCGAGTACAGCATATATGGCCGTGTATCCAAGTGACTGAAGGAAATCCTTCGACTTGAATATGCTTGTATAATTCTTAAGTCCCACCAGTGCATTCCACCAGTGCTCCCCACCTACGAAGTAGGAACCTCTCCACTCGGTGAAGGAGTAGATCACACCCTCTATAAAAGGAACTATGATAACCAGCAGAAACAACACTATAGAAGGCAGAACCATAAACCAGAATTTTCTCTTGTAAAATCTTTTCATAGTTTTTCCTTTCCTACATTGAACACCAGCCATACAAAATTTGCCTTCGGCAAATGGCTGGCGCTACATGTCAGGTTTTCATAGAAAACCTGACACATCCCATTGAACACCGATTACTCTTTGATGCTGTCCTTCCACTTTGTCAGTGCATCTTCCACACCTGTTCTTATAGTGTTCTCATCCCACTGATCAGGATTTGTAAACAACTGCTCCTGAATAGTTGCACCGATGGTGTTGAGTCCCCATGACTCAGGGAAAGCATCGAAGTCATTGCCCATCACAAGGTCATTGCTCATATAGTATACAAGTGAATTGCTGAGCGGATTCTCAAGCTTCTCGCTCTCGTCTGCGTTGAATGGGACAAATGCGAATTTGTTTGTGATGTAATCTTTTCCTGTATCTGATGTGTAGAGCCATACAAGGAAGTCCTCAGCGGCTTTCTGCTCCTCTTCTGAATCCTTCTTGTTGATAACGTAATACTGTGAAACGAACTCAGGGATTGAGCTGTTCATCTTGTCAACTGTAACGCCCTCAGCTGAGATGTCACTCTGCTCAAGGTTGACCTTCATTGGGAGCATTGTGAGTCTTGATGCCTTGTCTGCATCCACACCTGCGATGGTTCCGTATACCCAGTTACCCTGCTTGATGAACATTGCCTTACCCTCGGCAAATGTCTGAACTGCCTGATCATATCCTGTCACTGTTGAGTTGATGTACTCTGATCCACGCTCTACCTTGCCGCTTGGTCCTGCTGTGTAGCTTGAAAGCATGTCAAGCTCCTGAACCATCTTTACAAGTGGCTCCTCAAGCTTATCAACATCTTCCTTTGTAGCTGCTGCCGTTGCATTGTAGTTAGGGAATACTGCATTCAGTGCGTAGTTTGTATAGTGGTTTGCATATGTCCACTTCTCAGCGCCTGCGATTGCAAATACTCCGTTCATGTTCTCTGTTGTGGCTGTCTTGTCCTTTGCTGTGGTGTATGCATTGCCTGAAAGTGTAACCTTCTCGCCACCCTTGCCGTTTATGTAATCACCGATTGCCTTGATCATGCCTGTGAACTCTTCATAATTGGCACTTCTGTAATCAGCGACAAATGCGTCTGCGTTGTCAAGTCCAAATACATCACATATCATCTGTGTATCTGCGATAAGTCCGTAACCCTCTACGTTGTAAGGGATTCCGCAGCTTGCTCCGCTCTCATCTGCGAGCTGCATGCTCTCTGGGATTGAATCGTAGATTGACTTTAATTCTTCATTATTTACTGATGTTGATGGAAGTACAAATCCGCCCTCATTCCACTCTGTGAACTGTGCCTGGTTTATCGCGTACAGTGTAGGATAGTTCTTGGAATTCATCTCAGATCTGAGTGTCTCCATGGTCTCCTGTGTACCACATGTGTAAACCTTAACCTTAACTCCTGTCTCTGTCTCATAATCCTTGCACAGATCCTGGATACTGTCTGCGATCTCGGACTTTGTGTTGTAAATATACAGATCGTAATCCTTCTTTGCTGAACCACATCCTGTCATAGATGCAAGTCCCAGCATCATAGCTGCTGAAAGTGCACATGCTACTAATTTCTTTGCTCTCATAACCTTTTCTCCTTTTCTTGCTTTGAATTTTCCCTCTTGTTAATTCTCGCTATCATTCATATTGTTCCGATAAAACACATTTCATAAGCGCTTAAATGAAACATGTTTCATTTGCATTAAGATTATCATATGAAACATGTTTCGTCAATAGGGGATTTATAGATTTTTGTATTTTGTGCTCTTAGTAAGTTTTTTATGTTTTGTACCCGCATAAAAAAGAAGTTCATGATTTTTGAGTGGCACCTCATTTTCTCTTCATGAACTTCTTTTCGTAATCATACTATAAAGTTGTATCGCCTTTTTCTACGCTCACCGGAAGTAGTATAAGATTTCCGTCTATATGTGTGTTTCTCTCTTTTGCGCTGTCGATCTGATCTGCGGTTGCACTTTCACCCTGTCCTTCGGCATCATCTTCCTCCTCCGGTCCGTCGATCATCTCCATAAGCTGGCGTACTGCCTCCTGGGCGATCTCCTTGTACGGCTGATGTATCGATGTGAGCCTTGTCGTGCTGGCGTTGGTTATGTACGTTCCGTCGTATGCCACGATCGCCAGGTCATCAGGAATCTTTTTGCCTATGGCAAGTGCCGCCTTAAGGAATGCTATCGCCGGCATGTCTGCGGCAAATATTCCGTCCACGTCAGGATACTCCTCCAGTATGCATTTTGCCATCTCAAAATATCCATGAAAATCAAAGTCGTTCCACTGTATTGGAACTCGTCTGGATTTTATCCCATTCTCGGCAAGGACTCTATCTAGTTCCTCATGGCACTCAAATGACATGATATTCTTATCTACCTTGATTCCTGATATGTGGATGACATATTTGCATCCACTGTTTATAAATTCCTGGGCAGCAAGCTGTCCGCCCATCTTGTGATCCGACACTACGACAGGAAATTTGCTGCCAACCTTATAATCCAGCATGACCATCGGCTTATCTATCTTCTGGTATTCCTTCGCCGTACATGCCGACGTTCCGCATATGATCCCATCCACGATGTTGGACTTTAACAGCTTAAAACATTCCTTCTCCCTCTGCTTGTCATCGGATGTTGAAAAAAGCATAAACTTGTATTTCTTCTCATAAAGTATCTTTTCTATCTCCGATGCCAGTGATGAGAACCATGGGTGCTGGATATTTGGAACCAACATCGCAATGGAGTTTGATCTGCCCTTGAACATGCCTCGCGCAAGCTCATTTGGAACATAATCCAGTTTCTTCATCGCATCTTCTATCTTCTTCTGAGTCTCAGGTTCAACATTTGCCGTGCCGTTGATAAGTCTCGACACCGTGCAGATGGCGACCCCCGCCTCCTTCGCAACGTCTCTTATACTTGCCATATATAAATATACTCTCCTTATGAATTTCAGACTGTAGTCCATGAAACTTGTTTCATAAGAAGAGTATACCATAATACTTTCCGTAATGTAAATTGTGTAATATGACGATAATCAGCTCAAAAGCTCCTCTATCATAGCTCCGTCAAATGTCACGCTCTGAACGTGATTTACCTCGATCTGGTAAAGCGCATGTGCAACTATGTGCTCTGCAGCCTGCTCTATATCTCTGATTCCGGTCACGCCGTCGCACTTCTTGATGACAGCATCCACGCCGTCTGGAAGGATGATGCACTCGCTCCCTTCAAGTCCGATGCGCTTGAGCACCTTCGGCAGAACAAATTTGTTGAATATCTCCTTCTTCTCATCCGGGGTGTAATCCGGTATGTCTATAACAGCAAATCTCGACATGATCGGCTTGCTGATGTTCTCCTTGTCATTTGCCGTCGCTATAGGATACACGCCATTTGTCGGGATCATGCACTCCATGTAGTTGTCGGTGAATCCCAGGTTATCCAGGAGTGTCAGCAGTACATCGGCAGGATTGCCGTTGCCCTTGCCGGAATTTGCCTTGTCCAGCTCGTTGATGATGAATACGAGGTTAGATTCTCCAGCCTGTGAAAATGCCTCCATGATGATTCCCGGCTTGGCATTGGAATATACTCTTGAACTTCCTGTAAGCTGTTCCGGATCGTTGATGGAACTCATGTCAAGGGTCGTCCATGGAAGTCTGAGTATTCTCGCAACCGCATAGGCTATCTGTGACTTTCCTGTTCCGGCAGGTCCGCAGAGCAGAAGTCCGTATGCAGGAAGTGTATGTGTACGGTTGATCTGGATGATTGTCTCGATGATCCTCTGCTTTACCTTCTCCATTCCGTAGAGTTCCTCGTCCAGTATCCTTCTGGCCTCTTCCGGATCTATCGCCTCAAAGTAATTGCTCTTCCATCTGATGTTCATCGCCATGGAAAGTGCTCTCTGGGCGTGGCGTCTCTCCTCCGGTGATACCTCGCTGGATCTCGCAACCGCAAGATTTCTTCTCGCCCACAGTCTTATATTGTCAGGGAGCGTTCTTCCGGCACAGTGCATGAAATCAATGATACTCTGCATGCTTGTGAGTTTCATGTCGTCGCCAAGTGCCTCCTCCTCTTCTTCCTCCTCGGATTTCTCCTCTTCTGAAGGGGCATCACTTGCAAGAAGTCGCTCTATCATGAACTGGAGGAATCCGTCATTTGCCGACAGCTTTGCCCCGCCGCCGAACTCGGTCTCCCTTATCTTATATACTGCATAGCCTTCCGGTCTGTTCTCTCCTGACAGACGGACGTTGATATGATTTTCGCCGAGCCATTTGAGAAGGCTTACAAATCTCGCATCTATCTTCAATATGTCGGCAGACTGAACTCCGTCCACCTCGTCAAATTCAAATGCTGTCCTTTTGATCGGATTTGTGAACTTTCCGCCGGAGTGGTGCGCCCACTTCCTGGTCGAGTTCTCCAGGAGCATTATCGGTTTCTCTGCTGTGGCTGTTCTTTCCGATGACTGAAATGTCTCATATGTAACTATGTTCTTATTCTTGTTGTCACTTCCGCTGAAATCAAATACTGGCATATTTTCCTCCCTGTTTAACGATGTTTTATTGCAAGTTTAATCATGCCTTGCAATTATAAAACATCATATTTAATGTTCGTCAAACACCCGCATCCATCTTTCCCGTTTAAGCCTTGTGGTGAACAGGATTCCTCTGAAACAGAGCTCCACGCACATGGCGATCCATACACCGTAGAGACCGACTCTAGGTGCAAGTATGGCTGCAAGCGGTATCCGCACACACCACATACTTGCAAAGTTCATGCAGCTAGGAACCAAAGTGTCCCCGGCTCCCCTGAGTGCTCCCGATGCAACTATGGATGCGGCATAAAATGGTTCGGCAAATGCCTCTATCCTCAGCACTGCCGCCCCAAGATTTCTTATCTCTTCGTTCGGTGTCAGCACACCTATCATGGACGGAGCTGCTATGTACATAAGGACTCCGCCAATGGTCATAACCGACACACCTAATCCCATTGTAATCCATGCCATTCTTCTGGACAACTGTTTTTGTCCTGCTCCCACGCATTGTCCCACAAGTGTGGTTGATGCCGCCTGTACTCCGTACCCCGGCATGTAACAGAAGCTCTCCGCAGTAACCGCAAATGAGTTGGCTGCGATGGCTATCGTTCCAAGCGGTGACACGATCTTTGTGGACATGACATACGCTGAGCACATGACCATCTGCTCAAGACCCACAGGTGCTCCAATCTTCACCGCCTTGGCAAGGGTATCCCTGTGAAATCTTAAACGTTCTCCCTTTCTTAAATGGAGTGTCCTGTTCTTCCAAAGAAGTGCAGTGACCATGATGGCACAGGTAACTGCTTCAGCAGTGATGGTTCCAAGTGCCGCCCCAGCAACGCCAAGTCCAAGTCCCGGCATGGTAAATGTCAGTCCATTCATCGAGGTTTCAGACTGCACAAGTGTTGACAAATGGGAACCAAAGGCTCCTGCCTGAACCGTTCCTGCCATCTGAGAACCAGCCAGCCTTACGCTGGATAAAAACGGAATACTTAAATTTACAATTCTTGTCGGAAATATAAAGAACAAATTAAAAATCACATCCATCACACAGCACATGACATTCAGTATACCTGGGAGTCTCATATTTCCGGAGCTCTGGTGCATACCGCCCGCTATGCTGTTCATCTGCAGAGCAGGAAGTCCCAGCATATACACAAGGAAATACTGGCTTGCCATCTTCTGTATAGCAGCTTCACCGCCGAGCCAGCTCGGAAGCGGTGTGCTTATCACTGCTGCAATGAGTGCGAGTATGACGCTTATGCACAGGGCTATTATGAGTCCCTGTTTCATGATATTTCTGGCAGATTTATCCTCACCGGCCCCCACAGCCTGGGCTATCTGCACAGTAAATCCTGTAGTCACCGCAATGCATAGCCCGCCAAACAGCCATGTCGTGGACGAAACAAGTCCGATGGCTCCCGATGCATTTGCACCAAGACGCCCCACCATGGATGCATCGATGTACTGCATGACAATGGACGAGATCTGGGCAAGGATCGCCGGGATGCTGAGCCTGACCGTAAGTCCTATCTGCTGGGATGCGGTCATCGACTTTCCAGATATCATGTCCTTCAGCAAGTTTTCACTGCTACTCATCTATATCTCCTTTTTTAGCCGCATTGTCTATGTTTACCGTCTCTGCGTTCATTTTTCTGAATGCCGTGGTTCCCTCGGCAAGTCTCTTCATGCCCTCTTCCATGATCGACCTTGGACATGCTATGTTAAGTCTGATAAATGCCTTTCCGTTCTTACCATATGAAAGTCCCGGCGACATATAGAGCCCTGTGTTCTTCCTGATGAATTTCGACAGAGCCTTGGCATTGCCGTCTTCGCCGGCAGCGCCGCAGATTCCGCTGCAGTCAAGCCAGAGCAGATATGTGGCCTCCGAATACACCACCTTTATACCCGGCACTTTTTCATCTATAAACTTCCTGACATACTGCTTGTTCTCATAAAGATACTGTCTGAGACTGTCCAGCCACTCGCCGCCATTTGTAAATGCTGCTATCGCCGCATCCACCGCAAATGCATTTGGCTCGGCTACCTCATCTGTGTTCAGACCTCTCCACATCTTGTGTCTCAGAAATTTATCCGGAACCACAATGGCCGCAGTCTGGATTCCGGCTATGTTGAATGTCTTTGTCGGCGCAATACAGGTCACGCTTATATCCCTGCATGTGTCAGATGCCGTGGCAAATGGCACATACTCCTTTCCAGGATCGGTGAGATCGCAGTGTATCTCATCCGAGATGACCGTCACACCATACTTTGCGCATAGCTCTCCCACATGGGCAAGTGTCTCCTTATCCCAGATCTTCCCCGCAGGATTCTGTGGATTGCAGAGTATCATGAGGCTGGTCTGTGGATCTGCAAGCTTTGCCTCAAGATCCTCAAAGTCCATGGCATATCCATCGCCGTCGTATTTCAGAGGGCTTTCCAATATATTTCGCCCATTGTTGTATATAGAATTAAAGAAAATATTGTAGACAGGGGTCTGCACTACAACATTCTCTGCGGGTGTGGTGAGCTTTCTCACCGCCGTTGATATGGCTGGGATGACTCCGGAGCAGAACACCAGCCAGTCCCTGTCTATCGCAAATCCGTGTCTGCTGCCCCACCAGTTCACATAGGCATCTGCCCACTCATCCGGGATGATGGAATATCCGAATATTCCGTGCTCCACCCGGGCTGCCAGTGCCTCCCTGATGCATGGAGCCGTCTGAAAGTCCATGTCTGCCACCCACATTGGCAGTTCGTTTTCCGGCACGTCCCACTTCAGGGAGCCTGTGCCGCGTCTGTCTATAACCTTGTCAAAATCAAACTTCATGTTTGTCCCTCCACTTCATGGAGAGATTCCGCGGCTGCTGTGGCAAACGGCTGACACATATAGAGTGCTCCATCACGTTCGTCTTCCCTCGCCTTGCTTTGCTTCTATCTGCACTGCGCTCTGCAAGCGATAAGGGCGTTGCTTGCGCCGCTCCGGCAAGAAGCAGCAAGGCTCAGTCGACTTCACTACCGATTGAGCACTCTATATGTGCCAACTCGTTTCACCACAGCAGCCGCGGAATCTCATTTACGTTATGATATGCCACCATGTATTTATCATCATTCTACGTAAAAATTATTATATTTCTCTTATTTATATTATCATATGCTGTCACACGTATGGGTGATGTTTTGCCTTGAATCCCTGTGCTTTAATTTAGTCCTGTACTATTATTTTTGTCTTTGACGGATCTACTTTGTCTTTTTCTATTATCAGGTTGTCAATGTGCTGGGCTTTGATGGTTCCTGATGTCGGGTTCATGACACTGTCTATCTTGCTGCAGATGTCGGCATCCACTGTTGAATATTCAAACGCAAGTGTTGTGTTGATGAGCTTGCAGTTCTTCATCACAAGGTTGTCGATGTAGCACATGCCCTGAAGGCTCTCGATGGTGCAGTTTATCAGGGTGAGGTTCTTTGCGTTCCAGCCAAGATACTCACCCGATATGAATGAATCATATACGGTCACGTTCTCGGTATTCCAGAATGCATCCTTTGAAAGCAGATTGGAATTTCTTACCTCCACATTCTTGCATCCGTCAAATGAATAGTTGCCGTCAAGCTTTAGATCATCTATCTTCATATTATTGCTGTTCATGGCAAAATAGTCGCCCTTTGCTGTCACATGATCTATGGTCACGTCATCGCAGCTCCACAGTGTCTCCTCAGCATGGGTGAATGTCACATCCGTAAGCTCCAGCCCTTTACATCTGCGGAAGTTCTTTGGCGCCTGGATGAGTGCCCGCCTCACCGCGATATTATCAGTGTACCAGACTCCGGCTCTCGCCATCTCAAACCAGTGGCAATCCTCCGCAACAATGTTCTTGCTGTACCACAGCGGATACTTCCATTTGAACATGCTGCCGTACAGATTTATGCCGCGGCTCTCCTTAAGCGGAGACTCGCCGTCGTCAAATATAGTGTCATATATGTCAAGATTCTTTCCCATGAAAAGAGCTCTCTCACCTGTCAGAAACTCCTGTCTTATGATTTTCTTTTCTTCTTTCTTATCCATCTCGTTCATCTTCCTTTTGTATATTCTCTATTATATTATTGGTCTATTATCACCATGTTATCACTTCTGGCAAATGCGAATATGACTGAGCTTATGACCACCATGAGTGGCAGTGCAAACAGTAATATATTTATTGCCTGAAATTTGCTATATTAACAGACTTATCCTCTTAAATTAAGGGATTCTCAACCAGTCTTCTTTATATTATAATCTACACATACAAGTCCGGCATGTAAATAGGGATCTCATGTCTGACATTTTGGGGAAACAACAATTTCAGGGGGTACATTATGATTTTAACATCGGGGGATTCTATCAGTATTTTTTTCAGACTATTACCTTATACGACTTACATTATTCCAATAGCATCATTCATCATAGCTGTGGTCATCGGCATTTCCATACGGGGTAAGGCATGCCGTATCGAGCGGGACTATACCAGAACGTCCGCCGATATCACATCTGTCAGAAGAGTCAGTAAAAGAACCCATATCAAATATGAATACCGCGACCAGTCCGGAGTATTGCACAATGGTTTTCTTTCCGTCCGCGGTATAACAAATTACAACTCCATGTCGTCCATCGCAATATATTACAACCCGAATAATCCATCCGTATCTTATACGGAAAGAACTATGAACAGTGACAAAAATGCACCATTCATCTATGGTAGTGCGGTTCTGCTTGGAACTCTGGTATTTTTATGGAGAAGGCGCTGATTTCTCAGCGTCCTTTTTTATTACCTCCTGATGAGATCCTTTGCCACCTCACCGGCTATTATAAGCCCTGCGACTGATGGCACAAATGCCACGCTGCCCGGGATGTCTCTGCGCTCTGTACATTTGTGTTCTGCACCCGGAGGACAAATGCAGTTGTTTCTGCAGCTTATCGCCATATCTTCGATCGGCCTTGTCGGAATCTCTTCCGAGTATACGACCTTGAGTTTCTTGACACCCCTCTTCTTCAGCTCTCTTCTCATGACCTTCGCAAGCGGACACACCTTTGTCTTGTATATATCTGCAACCTTGAACTGGCTTCCGTCAAGCTTGTTTCCCGCACCCATGCTGCTGATGATCGGGATATTCTTCTCCTTGCACTTCATGACAAGAGCGATCTTGGCTGTCACGGTGTCCACCGCGTCGACTACGTAGTCGTAGCTGTCCCAAGGGAAGTCATCCGCATTTTCCGGAAGGAAGAAACATTTGTGTACCTCAACCTCCACATTTGGATTGATGTCAAGCATCCTGTCCCTCATAACATCGGTCTTATACTTTCCAACTGTGCTCCTTGTCGCTATGATCTGTCTGTTGAGATTTGTCAGACACACCTTGTCGTCATCTATCAGGTCAAATGCTCCGACACCGCTTCTGACCAGCGCCTCGCATACATAACCGCCAACTCCGCCTATTCCAAATACCGCTACCTTAGAGCCTGCCAGCTTGTCCATTGCTTCCTTGCCAAATAGCAGCTCTGTTCTCGAAAACTGTGTTAACATTTCTTATTCTCCTACTATGATATATATCCCACTACAACTATATACAAAATAAGTTTTTTTTCAACTGAAATCTTATTGCCTCCGTCCCCGATTTATATTGAGTACATGTATCCGATTCGGTCACTGTACTCCCGGGTAAGATCGGCGATGGTTTTGTTATCAAGGACATTGTTGATGGCAGATTCAAGGTCATCCCACACCTCTCCGATGACATCGTTCATAACCATGTTGGTGTCGCCATCCTCATCAACTCGATTATCGATCGGTGATATCCTGCCCTCAATCGCCCTTAGCACCATCCCAACCGTGATCTCCTCCGCTGGCATGTTCAGACGGTAACCGCCCCTCGGTCCTCTCACGCTCCTTAAATATCCTGCCTTTAGCAGAGAAGATGTAACCTGTTCAAGATATTTGTCAGACAATCCACACCTTCTGGCTACGGCTTTGACAGTAACCGTGCTGCCACTGTTTATCGATATATCTACCATGAGTCTCAAAGCATATTGTCCCTTTGATGATATTAACATTTTTCTGCCTCCTGTTCATTGTTATATTTTGCCTATAGAATTACTATGAATTAGTTTTATTTTTTTTGGCAGGGAGAAAAAGCAGTTATAATGTTCTTACCTTATCTCCGTGCCAATTATTTTCCGTTTAATTCACTTGATTTTTATGATTATGTTTCTATGCTGCCTACCATATGTTGCTGATCAGATACTCAAGTTATACCTTCTTTTTTAATCCGTTCAGGTATTCCTCAACATAATGGATAACTGCTGCACCATCTCCAACTGCTGTCGCCACCTGGCGCACTGCCTTGGTCCTCACATCTCCCGCGGCAAATATTCCCGGTGTGCTGGTCTGTCCGGTCTCGCCCGCTGCAACATAACCAGCGTCATCAAGCTCCACAACGTCACCGAGGAAGTCTGTGATAGGGCTTGTTCCTATGGCGATAAATACACCGGCTACCGGAAGCGTGAATTCGCTGTCTGTCTGTCCGCCCACTGTTTTTGGTGTATTCACAGCAACCTTGAGATTCAGCTTGCCCGGCGTTCCGCCTATCTCTGTCACCTGTGCAAATGAATGAAATTCTATATTCTCTGTTTCAAGCACACGCGCTCCAAGTATTTTCTCGCCTCTGAACTCATCTCTTCTGTGGATCAGATGCACCTTACTGCACATCTTTGACAGATACAGGGCATCCTCAAGAGCTATATTGCCACCGCCCACAACTGCAACTTCTTTGTTCCTAAAAAACGCTCCGTCACATGTGGCACAGTAAGAAACTCCTGCCCCTGTGAATTCCTCCTCACCGGGAACGCCAAGCTTTCTGTGCTTTGCACCCGTGGCTATCAGAACCGCCTTTGTCTCTATGCTGCTGCCATCCTCCAGGCTGACCTTCTTGTGATCGCCGTGATCCTCGATGGCTGTCACCTCTCTGTCATCAAACTCCACGCCAAATGTATCCGCGTGTTCTCTGAACTTCATACCCATGTCAAAGCCGCTTATGCCCGGCAGTCCAAGGTAGTTGTCAACCTGCTCTGTATTCACGATCTGTCCGCCGGAGAATGCCTCCTTCTCCAGTACCACCACGTCCATCATCGCCCTCTTGGCGTAGACTGCGGCGGACAGACCCGCAGGGCCGCTGCCCACAATAACCAAATCTCTCATATTTCCTCCTTGTCGAAGAAGGTTGCTGTCATGTTTATGTGATGCTCCAAGGCTACGCACGACTCTGTCACCTTGTCTTAACTCCTGAATTGAACATCAGCCCATCAAAAGTCGCCTTCGGCGAGGGCTGACGCTACATGTCAAGTTTTCACAGAAAACTTGACACATTATTTGCATTCGCTCCCGCCCCCTATAAGGGCAGGGGGGCTCCCGCTCAGCAAGGAGCGACAAGCTTCCGTCGTCTATGTGCTACTCGCCTTTGGAGCATCACATAAACATGACAGCTTACTCTTCGATAACCGTTAGTTTTATTATGTTATTTCCAAACCACTCTTTTAATACTTATCTAATTATTTCTACAATATAGGAATATAAATTCCTTTTTAATGAGACATCTTCTGACCTACTAAGTCTCTCTAGTTCTCTTTGTATTTCTTTATCAGCTCACAGGTTTTGGATACGTCTTCCTTGCTGTGTGCGTAAGATACGAACATTGCCTCGAACTGTGATGGTGCAAGGTAGATTCCGTTGTCCAGCATGTATGAGAAATACTTTGCATACCTTGCGGTGTCGCTGGATATTGACGTGTCCATATCCACTACTTCCTGATCTGTGAAGAATACGCTCATCAGTGAGCCTATCTGGTTGACATGGACTGTGTCGCCAAATGTGCTTCTGACTGTGTCGGCTATCTGCCTTGTGCTCTTTTCTATCGCCGGATATATTGTATTCTTTTCCTTCTGGAGTATGCGGAGCGTTGTGAGTCCGGCTGTCATGGCTATCGGATTGCCCGACAGAGTTCCCGCCTGGTATACTCCGCCAAGTGGTGCCACCATGCTCATGACATCGCGGCGTCCGCCGTATGCTCCCACCGGCATTCCGCCTCCGACTATCTTGCCAAGTGTTGTGAGATCAGGCTTTACCCCGAAGTATTCCTGGGCACCGCCAAGGCTGAGTCTGAAACCTGTGATGACCTCATCAAATATAAGCAGTGCGCCGTACTCATTTGTTATGTCCCTGAGGAACTGAAGGAATCCATCATGCGGTGGAACAACTCCCATATTTGCGGCAACCGGCTCGACCACGATTGCGGCAATGTCTTTGCCCTCCGCCTCAAATAACTTCTTTACGCTGTCCTCGTTGTTATACTCTGCTATGAGTGTATGCTGTGTATACGACTTTGGAACTCCCAGGCTGTCCGGAACTGACTGTGTAAGTGCCGCCGAGCCTGCCTTGACCAGAAGTCCATCACTGTGTCCGTGATAGCAGCCGCGGAACTTTACAATCTTGTCTCTGCCTGTAAATCCCCTCGCCACCCTGAGGGCACTCATCACCGCCTCTGTTCCCGAGTTGACCATTCGTGTCAGCTCCATTGACGGCATGAGCTCATTTATCAGCTCTGCGATCTCGAGCTCTTTCCTTGTCGGTGCGCCGAATGTAAGTCCGTCATCACAAGCCGCCTTCACCGCATCTATGACTCTGTCATCGGCATGCCCCAGAATTCCCGGGCCCCAGGAACAAACATAATCCACGTAGGAATTGCCATCCTCGTCAAATATATGTGAACCTTTTGCTTTCTTCATAAATACAGGTGTCCGTCCCACCGAGCCAAATGCCCTGACCGGTGAATTGACGCCGCCCGGAATTACCTTCTGTGATTTCTCAAATAGATCCTGTGAATTTGTCATTGCCATTCTTCTTTCTATAATTTATCGTCCTGTGTGAATTTTTATGATTCCGACTCTAACCATTTTGCCACGTCTATGGCGTGATAGGTTATGATGATTCCTGCGCCGGCTCTCTTCATGGCTGTCATGTTTTCCATGACGATCCTCTTCTCGTCTATCCAGCCATTTGCCGCAGCTGCCTTGACCATGGAGTATTCGCCGCTGACATTGTACACCGCTATCGGATAGTCCGTGTGGTTTCTCACATCCTTGACTACATCCAGATAAGCAAGTGCCGGCTTGACCATGATTATGTCTGCTCCCTCGGCGATATCCGCCTCGCACTCTCTCAGAGCCTCCCTGCCATTTGCAGGATCCATCTGGTATGTCCTTCTGTCTCCAAACTGTGGTGCAGAATGTGCCGCATCGCGAAATGGTGCATAGTAACCAGATGCAAATTTCGCACTGTAACCCATGATCAGTACATCCGTCAGCCCGTTGTCGTCAAGTGCCTTTCTGATGTATGCGGTGTGTCCATCCATCATATCCGACGGAGCCACCATGTCTGCGCCAGCCTTTGCAAGTGATACAGCCATCTTGCCCAGATATGGAAGAGTCTCATCGTTTAGTATCTTGCCGTCATGGATAATTCCGCAGTGACCGTGTGATGTGTACTCGCACAGACAAATGTCCGCTATGACTATCATGTCCGGATACAGCTCTTTTATCCTCCTGACCGCCTTCTGCATGATTCCATGGTCGTCGTACGCGCTGCTACCCACCTCATCCTTGTGAGCCGGTATGCCGAACAGGAGAACCGCGCTGATTCCGGCGTCCGCCACTCTGCGAAGCTCCTCCTCAAATGTGTCGAGTGAATACTGGTATATTCCCGGCATGGAGTCTACCGGATTCTTGATCCCTGTGCCCTCCGCCACAAACATCGGATATACAAGATCCTCCTTGTTAACCCTGTTCTCTCTAACCATATTTCTGATGGCCTCGCTTCCGCGAAGTCTTCTGAGTCTTATCATGTTACTGCCTCTTTTCTCTAAAATAATAATCACCGATGGCTGATATAAGGTGCTCGATATCACCAACCTCTGGAACTATATCCGCATGATAACCAGCCTTCTCCAAAGCCTTCTCGGTCACATTTCCAAGTGCCGCTATGCGGATATTCTTCATTATATCATGTATTTTAAAACTGCCGTCTGTATTGTCCGTATGATCCCCACATGAATCTATATCATTCAACATATGAGCCACACCGCAGTTTTTTTTCTCTGCATCAAGAACATCTAGAAATCCTCTGACTCCTGATGCGCTGACAAATGTTATCACATCCAGATCCTTCAGATACTGTATGCTCTCCATCCTGCGTCCAACCACGTCATAAACTGGGATCTCCTCATATACCACACCGCCCTGATCAAGTATGTCAAGCATCGTCTCGCTGCCCTGGACTGCCCTCGGAAGGAGAAGTTTCTCTCCGTCATTCATCACATTTGCAAGTCCCATAGCAAGGGCGCTTGTAGTGTACTCGTCCGGCACGTAATCCGCTATATATCCCTCAGCCTTAAGTGCGTCCCTTGTTCCGGCACCGACCACTGCAAGTTTCAGATGAGCCAGTTTTCTGACATCTATATTCCATTCTCTGAGCCATTTGAAAAACAGGGTTATGGTGTTCTGACTGGTAAATGCCAGCCAGCTGTAATCTTCTATATGTTCCAGAGCCACTCGCAGCCTGTTCTTCTCCTCTGTCTGCTCCACACTCATATCCACTATGCTGTAGGACTGGCCGCCAAGTGCATCTATTGCAACTCTCATCTTCTCGCGAAGCTTTGGCGTTCCAACAAGTCCAACGTGGACATTCTGAAGCGGTCCTCTGTTTGGTGCTGTAAAATCCAACGCTGCATTTTCACCCACAACTATGATCGCAGGAGATTCAAGCTTTGCCTCGTTCACCTTGTCCGCAATTGTCTGTATATCGCCGCGGACTATCCTCTGTCCAGGCATGGTTCCCTTGGAAATGACCGCAACCGGAGTATGTTCCTCCGCCCCAGTCTGAACAAGTCTCTCCATGATCTGTGGCAGTCTGTTCAGCCCCATCAGGAACACGCTTGTCCCTTCCTGATTTCTGATGTAGTCGTAGTCATCTAAACCACCTTCATCAGATCTGTGTATGTCTGCCCGCTTGTGTCCTGTTATCACGTGAAAGCTTCTACTCGTCCCTCGGTGTGTCACTGGTATGCCACACACCTCCGGAACCGCCACTGCGGATGTTATTCCCGGTATCACCTGAAATGGAATCCCCGCTTCTAAAAGTGCGGTCACTTCCTCGCCGCCTCTTCCGAATACAAATGGATCGCCGCCTTTGAGGCGCACCACCATGTTGCCTCTGCGGCCTTCCTCAACAAGTATCTCGTTTATCTCAGGCTGCTTCTTGTAATGGCTGCCCGCCTGCTTGCCAACGTATATCCTGCGGCAGTCCGGCTTCACCATCTCCAGAAGCTGGTAGGTGCCAAGCCTGTCATATATGATTGTATCGCATTGTTTTATGAATTCCAGGCCCTTCACCGTGATGAGTCCCGGATCGCCGGGGCCTGCGCCTATCAAATATACCATTTTTTGCTCTCCATTCGCCGTGTGAGTTGGATGGGTGTCTCTCGGCTACGCACAGCTCAGTCACCTTGTCTTGCTCCTATTTGCACTCACTCCCGCCTCCAATAAGGGCGTTGGAGGCTCCCGTTTGGCAAGGAGCGACAAGCTTCCATCGCTTATGTGCTACCCGCCGTAGAGACACCCATCCAACTCACACGGCTTACGCATCGAAAAAATTCACTTCTTTACTTTTCTTTTATCTTCAATACATACTACTTCAAAACAATCTACATTTTATGTTTTTATTTATCTTTTAAATATACTGTTGCAAAACAACTTACTCTACTTTATTAAATTCTCTACCAGATGTTCCCATTCTGCTGTGTTTCCTTCTACCGTCTTTCTGTGTATCTGGATTTCTTCATCTTTCTCTTTGTCCGATGAAGCCGCATCTGCTTTCATCAGGCTTATCTTCATGTGGTCGCCATGAAGTTCTGAGTACACGCCTATCGGTTCGTGGCAGCCGGCGTTCAGGCGGCTTAAGACTTCCCGCTCGCATGTGAGCTGTGTGTATGCCTCGGTATCATTTATCGTCCTCACCATGTCGTATGCTTCGCCGTATGTTCGCGTCTCTATGGCTATGATTCCCTGGCATGCTGCCGGAAGCATTGACTCTGTACTGATGTATCTGAATGTAAGTTCGTCCTTGTGCACTTCAAAGCATTCTGTGCTGTCATTGCCTTTGTCTTCAATAACTCCCAGGCGCTCAAGCCCTGCCGCTGCAAGAATGATGGCATCGTATTCGCCATCTTCCAGCTTCTGTATGCGGGTGCCGACATTTCCTCTCAGGTTCTTGCACTCAGCATTTGGATACATGTCTCTTATCTGGTACTGCCGTCTCAGGCTGCTGGTTCCCACCACGAAACTGTCGTTTCTGTCAAATGACCTGCCACTCTTATATATAAAAACGTCCTGCGGACATGCTCTCGGAAGTGTACCCGATATCGTAAGACCTTCCATGATCTCCATCGGCATATCCTTGGCACTGTGTACCGCTATGTCTATGTCACCTTTAAGTATAGCTTCCTCGAACTCCTCGACAAATACCGCTTTGCCTCCGAATTCCAGAAGCGCTCTGCTGGTGTCCCGATCCCCCCGGGTACTCATTGTAACCATCTGAAAATCAACCTGGGAAAATCTCTCATTGAGTGCCTTTATCACCAATTCAGTCTGAGCAAGAGCAAGCTTGCTGCCGCGGGTTCCAACTTTTACTGTTTTTTTCTGTCCTCCGCTTTCGCAATCCAAATCGTCACTATTGAATCCATCTGCCATGTCATTCTCCGCAAATTTACGAATATTCGGTTTATTTTTACCATGTCCATTCTCAACTCTCATCTAACAGACTCCTAACCATTTGCTGAAACGCTTTCTTTCGCTCTTCCTCGCCGTCTATCTGTGCTTTGATCTGCTCGCGGAGCTCACCCATACGCTCTGCTATATCGCCATAACTCCTACCTAAATGGCTCTCTATATTTCTCTTGATCGTGCCCGCAAGCACTGGACTCTGTCCACCGGTGGAAACGCTTATAACAACCTCTTTATCCTTTATGATCGCTGGAAAATAAAATCCGCAATCTGCCTTCACATCAACCACATTTACAAGTATTCGCTGCTGCCTGCAAAGCTCCGCCATTTCGTGGTTGACCTTCTCATCGTCCGTCGCCATTATGACGACAAATGCACCGTCAATATCCTGCGGCTGCACGCACCTTTTTACAAGTGTTAGGCATCCAGAATAATCTGCAAAATTCTCTACAGAACCACGATCATCGCTTGTCGCTGCACAGTATTTGTCTGGCGTATTCACCTGCTCCGCCAGTTCTAAAAGCTCCGGGCAGAACTCCGGTGACACCACCGTGACCACCGCGCCAAATTCCAGCATGCTGCACACCTTTCTGTATGCAACAGTTCCGCCTCCTGCGATCAGGCATCTCTCATTATTCAATTCTATCATAAATGGAAAATACGACATCACTACCTCTAATTTCTATTATTTAGTCTCTATTAAAAAGCACAAAAAGTTGTTCCAATTATCTGACATAACCATCATCAGCCGATGATACTGCATAACCTCAGGCAAACAAGCAATATTCAGTTCTCACATCCGGCAGTCACAATACTGTCCAGCATTTTCTCAAATGCCTCATACTCAAGCTGTCCTTTGAGTTTATATACCATCTTTGCACCATCTATAGTCTTAAGCTTCGCCATCACGTCCCTGTGCTCCCTGTTGAACCTCGAAAATGCTATGTTCTTCATAATCTCGTCAACCTGTGATATGAGCCACGGCTCCATCTCTGTGATTGTTTTTGCCCTGCTTTCATTGTTCTCTCTGGAGAGTGTTCTGATATAGTCTATGTCACGCAGCACACATCCGTCCACATCTGAGACCGCAGGATCAATGTCCTTTGGCATTGCCAAATCAAGGAGCAATCTCCGCTTCGGCTGCATTTTCACAGCCTCCGCCAGCTCATCCCTGACAAATGTATAATGCGGGCTTGCTGTCGCACTGATGATGACATCCGCCCAGGCTGCCAGCTCATATCTTCTGCTGTAGTCCTCTATCCTGATCTGCTGATGTCTGTCAAATATGCTATCTGCACTATGGTGACTTCTGCTTGTGCCTGTTATCTCTATATCTGGCGCAAGATCTGCAATATCCTTGACAACTATGCTGCCTATCTTGCCTGTGGCTCCTACGACTAGGATATGCCCGGTATTTGCCTTTTCAGCATCCACACTCTCAACTTGACTGCTGCTTACCACATCACTTCGAACATCTCTGCACGTGTTTTCAATGCCGCCATTTCTTGTAAAATTCACTGCCTCCCGTGCTGACAAGGTTCCGACGGATACCGGAAGTCTCGTAGTGTCACTCTCCGTCGCCACCGCCTTTGCCGCCGCAAGTGCTCCCTGAAATGCTATATTCAGCTCGCCGTCACAGGCTCCAAGCTTCTTTGCCACAAGATATGCGCTCTTCACCTGATGTATGATCTCCACCTCGCCGAGCACCATGGAATCCATACCACACGCCACTCTGCACAGATGTAACATACACTGGAATCCCTCATAATTCATGCTATATCTTCTTATGAGGCTGACAGGGACATCCCTATCATTAGCCAGAAGCATTTCTACCTGTTCAAGCAGGCCACCTCGCCCACCGGAAGCTTCACCGCTGCTCATTTTCCCTGTTATAGCAGACCCACATGGCTCACATTTATCCGTAAAGTATATTTCCATCCTGTTGCAGGTCGACAACACGACACATCCACCCACCGCAGCCTTTAGCCGCTCGGTGAACTGTCTCTGTCCTTTTGTCGAAAATGCAAAGCTCTCCCTGACATCGGCCGGTGTATTCTTATGATTTATACTTATGCAAAACATATCTTCAGTAACTCCAAATGAAAATTTATGACAAGCCCACGTAAAGAACAAGGGCGGGTATCAAAGCCCGCCCTGTTCTTTCAAATGCCTGCTATCTATCATGATTCTATAACAAGCTCCTCTATCGTCACATTCTTTTCCTCATCTATGTTGAAGGCTTTGAGTACCGGATTGTCTATCTCCATGAGGGAGAGGATCAGATAATTCACCTTGGAATCATATGCAAGCCTCTTATCCTCCTCCGAAGGTCTGGATGGAGACTCTGGATGGGAATGGAAGTTGCCAAGAAGCTCGTATCCATTTGCACGCATATCCTTAACTGCCGCAAGCTGCTCTCTCGGGTCCATGGAAAAATGCTCGTTGCTGGCGTCAATATTTGTCAGGAGATACACCTTCCTGATGTACTTCTTGTCTCCCTCTCTGACACCGCCGATCAGACCACAGGACTCATTTGGAAGGCCTTCCTTGCAGTGTGCAAGTATCTTCTCGTAATCAGACTTTGTCATGTACAACATCTTACTTCATATCCTCCTTATTATCAACTGTAACAGGATCTGTGCTTGAGGATGCATTGTTTGTTGTATGCCCGCCCCCGACTGACAATACCATATCCGGGGTCGCTCTCGCTTAACTTGGTCTGCAGCGGTACTAAGGTGCTGCTTAAAGCACCACCTAAGTACCGGCGACCGCGTATTCCCCTGATATGGTATATGTCATCAGGGGCGACATAATAACAACCGTACAGGCATTCCTCAAGCACAGATACCTGCCTTGATCTTCTACTTACCATCACACTCTACCTGCTCGTAGTCGATGAGCTTGGTGATGGTTGGATTTGGTCCACATACAGCACATCCACAGCCCTTCTTGTGAGGGAGCTTTACTGTGTGGAATTCCATCTTAAGTGCGTCAAATGTAAGGAGTCTTCCTGTCAGAAGATCGCCAACTCCAATGAGATACTTAATTGCCTCCATAGCCTGAAGACTTCCGATAACACCGCCCATTGCTCCGATGACTCCGGCCTGCTTACATGTAGGAACCGCATCCTTTGGAGGTGGATCCTTGAATACACATCTGTAACATGGTCCCTCATCTGGAACATATGTCATAAGCTGACCCTTGAATCTGATGATTCCTGCATGTGAAAATGGCTTCTTAGCCATAACACAGGCATCGTTGATAAGGAATTTTGCAGGGAAGTTGTCTGTTCCATCGATGATGAAATCATAGTCCTTGATGAGATCCATGATGTTCTCTGATGTCACGAACTCTCTGTATGTGATCACATTTACATCAGGGTTCATGGCGTTCATGGTCTCCTTTGCGGATTTGACCTTTGCCTTGCCCACATCTGCTGTTCCGTGAATGATCTGCCTCTGAAGATTTGACAGATCTACCTCATCGGCATCAACGATACCGATCGTACCAACTCCGGCTGCTGCCAGGTACATAGCGGCTGGTGCTCCAAGTCCACCTGCGCCTATGATCAGCACCTTGCCATTTAACAATTTCTTCTGTCCCTTCACGCCAACTTCCTGAAGGATGATGTGACGTGAGTAACGTTCCATCTGTTCGTTTGTGAATGCCATTAGAAGCTGCCACCTCCCATGAAGTAGAGGAACTCTACTGTATCGCCGTCCTTGAGCTCTGTTGTTGCAAATGCATCTGAGTCAACAAACTCATCATTGACTGTTACTGTGACATAGTCCGGATTCTCAACGTTCTCTGACACGATAATCTGAGCTATTGTTGTCTTCTCTGCTATCTCTTTCTTCTTTCCTGCTATTGTGACTGTCATTTTTCTTTCCTCCTGACGATTCATTTGCCTGTCCGGCGTTGCCGGACTGACATAAAATGTGATTATATACTTTATAATTTTAATTATATAGTTTCATTCTTCTGTACACCGGAAGTAATTGACTACAGTCAAATACTCCATTGTGTCACTTTACCAACGAATTTCTACAATAATTTGCCAACTTCCTCCTCCAGCGCATTTCTCTTCACAAGGCCACGGATGCGGGAAACCTCCTCGCCTCCCTTGAAGAAGAGTATAGTTGGTGACGCCATGACTGCGTACTTCTCAGCAAGCTCTGCGTCGAAGTTTACATTTACCTTGTATACATTTACCTTGTCCTCGTAGTCATCCTCGATGCCACCAAGGATAGGTGAGAGCTGCTTGCATGGTATGCAGCTGTCCGAATAGAATTCCACGATGGCCGGGAGCTCCGACTGAAGAACCTTCGCATCGAAATCCTCTGCACTGACTCTTACTGCCATTCATTTTCTCCTTTCCTGATCAATCCTCCAATTTTTTAACTATAAGATCATAAGTGCCATTCTCGTTGTCGATGAGCTTCAGGATCTGCTGTCCTTCCTCCTTGAAGCTTCTTGGTACGTTCTGTACAGGCTCGCCGTCGTTCATGGTAACCGCAAGCACCTGTCCTATCTCAAGCTCCTCCATGGCTACCTTCGCCTTGACAAATGTCATCGGGCACACCACATCAGTTATATCTACTCTGTCATTGATTTCATAATCAGCCATTGTAAGCCTCCTTTAATACTTCTTTGAATTTGTCTAAGCCCACGCGCTCCAGGGTGAACTGGAAACGCTCGCTTGGCTTTGCATTGTCTGCAAAGAACTGTATTGCTGCATCTGTGATACGGAAAAGCTGCTCCTCAGATGTAACAACCGGAAGTAACTCCTCGCCGCGGTGGATCGTGTTACCAAATAATCCTCCGAATGAGACAAGGTATCCTGTCTCGCCCTTCCATGCATCTGTAGGACATGCCTTTGCGCATCGACCGCAATAGTTACATTTGTCTGTGTCGAGGATGATCTTGCCGTCCTCCATGGTGATCGCGCCCTCACGGCACGCCTTGACGCACACGCCACACATGATGCATGATGGCTCATCCCACTCTACTACCATTGCGCCCTTGATTCCCACATCGTTCTCCTCTGCCTTCAGACAGTTGTTCTGGCATCCTGTGACACCGAACTTGAACTTGTGGGGAAGCTCCCTTGCGTAATATCTCGCATCAAGCTTCTTTGCTATATCATAAGTGTCTATATTGCCGCTCGGACAGATCTGATTTCCCTGGCACGCTGTGACTGTTCTTACTCTTGGGCCACACACACCCGGCTTACAGCCTCCCTTTGCCAGTTCTTCCTTTACCTCTTCCACATCGTCAAGCTTAACAAATGGGATCTCGACGCTCTGTCTCGATGTGAGATGTACATGTCCATCTCCGTATTTCTCGGCAACCTCTGCTATCTTCTTGAGATTCTCTGCGGTAAGATTTCCTCCCACCACCTGAAGTCTCAGAGAAAAGTTATTCTTCTGTTTCTGTCTCATGAATCCGCCCTTTTTCAGAGCTGCGTAATCTACTGCCATATGTAGTTCCTCCAAATCATTTGTGTATTAGTCGGCAAGGGCTTTCTGGAAATCTTCTATGAGATCCTCCACATCCTCGATTCCGACACTAATACGAATCATATCATCATATACGTTGGCGTCAAGCTTCTCCTGCTCTGTGCTGTGCGCATTCAGTGTTGATTCAGGATGCACGATGAGCGTCTTTGTGTCTCCTATGTTCGACACTATCTGCGGTATTGTGAGCTTGTTCATCACCGCAAATGCCTTCTCCTTGCTGCCGACTCTGATGGTGATTATGGCACCATAACCACCGTGGAGCTGTTCATTTGCGATATCATACCAAGGACTGGATTCAAGTCCCGGATAGTTGACCTTTACACCCTCCTGACTTTCCAGAAACTGAGCAAGGGCAAGTGCATTGTGTGAGCATCGCTCCATTCGAAGCCCCAATGTCTCCATGCCCAGCATATTGTAAAATGCCGTCTGCGGAGCTATGCAGGCTCCTGTATTTCTAAAAAGTCCGTTTCTGAGCTTTGCTATGTAGGCGAACTTTCCGAACATCTTGTACTGCTGCAGAAGCGGATAACGCTCTGCGTCCCATTTGAAATTGCCGCTGTCAGTGATAACTCCGCTTATGGCATCGCTGTTGCCATTGATGTACTTGGATGTGGAATTGATGACTATGTCCGCTCCAAGTGTAAGCGGTGTGACCAGATATGCAGTTGCCACTGTATTGTCTATTAGGAGCGGAAGCCTGTGTGAATGTGCCAGCTCCGAAAGCGCCTTTATATCCACCACATCAAGCTTCGGATTGCCGATGGTCTCAGCAAATATCACTCTGGTGTTCTCATTTATCGCTGCCTCGACCGCATCCTTATCCGATATCTCCACAAATGTCGTCTTGATCCCAAATGCCTCCAGATCGTGGAACAGATCTATCGTTCCCCCGTAGAGTCCTGTGCTGGACACTATCTCTCCGCCAGCTCCTACTATATTTAAGAGTGCATTTGTGAGTGCCGCCATTCCAGAAGAACACGCTACCGAACCCACTCCCTTTTCAAGATTCGTCATCCGCTCCTCAAATGCAGCTATCGTCGGGTTGTTGATCCTTGTGTAAGAATACCCCGTCGCCTTGTTGTGGAAGAGCTTCTCATGCTGCTCCGCCGAAGGCTGATAGAATGCACTGGATTGATAGATCGGTGTAAGTGTGGCGCCTGTATTCTCATCACCAAGCTTTGCGCTGTGTAATAATGCTGTATTAAATCTCATGATTTTCTATGCCTCACTAAATAATAAATCCTATAATTCCTACGAACATGATAGGATTATAGCTCTTATACCCTACTATGTCAATAGGAATTATAAAATAAGCTATGCACAAGGTGAAAAAATATCTCCTGATCGGGAGCTTGCTCACGATCAGGAGATATTTTTTTGTCTTGTATATGGCGCATGCCATTCCACGAGCCGCATTAGCAGCGAGGGGAGCATGGCTTATTTTATAATTTCGTCCGTCTTCCACGGCGCATGCCATCCTCAGGGCCGCGTTAGCGGCGAGGGGCGCATTGCTTATTTTATAATTCCGTACGGTATACACGGCACATGCCATTTCTCTGGCAGCTTCCCCATACGTTTTCACTCATTTCTTATTTGCAATTTTCTTATACAGCATCTTCCTCACATAGAAATAACATACTATCTGCATAGCAAGGGTTATGATCCAGGACGCCGGATATGAGATGAACAGAACCGCCAGGGATCTGTGTCTCGGGAAAATCCAGTATATCCACACGATTCGGGTTCCCACCGTTCCTATGATCGAGAGGAGCATCGGAACTCCGGAATGTCCCATCCCACGAAGCGCCCCCGGGAACAAGTCCATAAATCCGCACAGGAAATATGTGACTGTCGTATACAGCAGAATCTCCATTCCGCACTTTATAACCGCGTCGCTGCTCGTATATATATGCAGCAGCTGCGGTCCAAAGAAATACGCTCCATTGCCCAGAACCATCATTGCCGCAAATGACAATATCAGGCAGTCGATCAGAACTCTCTCCATACGTTTCCATTTGCCGACACCGTAGTTCTGGCTCGTAAAACTCATGCACGCCTGCGTTACAGCATTCACCGTCACATACAGAAAGCCAAATATATTATTTGCCGACGTGTAGCCCGCCATGGCAACCGAGCCAAACGAGTTGACTGACGACTGCAGCAGTACATTTGAGAAGTTGATGACCGTGCTCTGGATTCCAGCCGGAACTCCGACCGAAAAGATCTGCTTTACATATGCACCCTTGATGGTAAGCTTTGAAAATCTAAGCTGATAGCTCGTTTCTGACCTGCACAGGCAGCGGAGGACGAGTACGCAGGATATCAGCTGTGAGATGACTGTTCCGATTGCGACCCCCGCAACTCCAAGCTTGAAAATGATCACAAAACACAGGTTAAGGCCTGTATTTGCAATTCCGGATATAACCAGAAAAAGGAGTGGTCTTTTGGTATCTCCCACCGCCCTGAGTATGGCAGCGCCGTAATTGTACAGCATGAAAAATGGCATTCCCAGGAAATATATCCTCATATATAAAGAAGAAAGTCCGATGACATCCCCCGGAGTATCCATAAGCTCAAGCGCCGGTTTTGCGCAAATCCACCCGACAAAGGCCATAATAATACCGCTGACCAGCGCCAGCGCGATCGCGGTATGTACTGTCTCTGACATTTCTTTATCTTTTCCTGCGGCATAAAGCCTTGCCGCAAGCACATTTGCCCCAAGGGATATCCCTATGAACAAATTGGTGAATACATTGATAAGTGCTGTGGTTGAACCGACCGCCGCCAGCGACTCGTTACCACTGAACTTCCCTACAACAATGATATCCACCGCATTGAACATCAGCTGCAGAATACCCGAGAGCATAAGCGGGAGCGAAAATGAGATCAGCTTATCCATGATCGTCCCGTTGCACATATCAATTTCATATTTATTTTGTTTTAATGTAGAACTCATTTCTTTCCTCACCAACTAATAGCATATATGTTCTGATAAATCACACACAGCAATGCTTATGTTCGCTCTTCTGCCTGTACATATATTCATCAGCCCGCTTCATGGCGGTCTCCCAGTCGCAGCACCTCGTACCATTGGTGCCTAGTCCCATGAACAATTTTAACACAGAGTATGTTGGGGCACAATGGAGGATGTGAAGCAAACAAAACAAGAGCAAAACATATTCCCTCGTCTACTATACAAATAGTAAAATCACCTTCCATTTCCCCCTTATTTTTCCACTCACAGCGTCACTCTGCGCTTTATAAACGCATTTGCCAAAACCTATTGACACAGCGATTTGAATGGTCTAAAGTGTGCCTACCGGCCGGATAAAATACTAAGGAGGAACACTCTTGCCAACAACAAGAAAACTTTATGACAGCATCTTCAAGAAGATTCTCACGCTGTCCTCGAAAGCTGTGATCAACATGATTAACGGCCTGTTCAACATGTTTTACGATCCGGAAAACTCAACAGTATCTTATCACTGGACTGAAAATGTTCACGATAATCAGAATTCTATGACCACAACTCTGGCCGACACCATACTCGTAATCAACAATTCCGATGCATATCATATGGAAGCGCAGATGAAAAAGGATGATTCTATTGTATTCCGTGTATTTTCATATGGAGCGGGATATGCAGATCAGACTAAGAAGATACTGCAGGACGAAGAGGGCTGTCAGGTATATCGAATTCATTTTCCTGAACCCTGTGTGATATATCTGAGCAATGTACCAAAATCAGTACCTGATACATATTCGTTGCAGGTGGGATTCGGGCATACCCAGAACATAACCTATAACGTCCCTGTTACAAAACTCACGTCCTGCTCCGTAAAGGAAATAAACGACAGGAAAATGATCATCCTGATTCCATTCTACATTCTGAAACTCCGCGAAAAGCTGAGGAATAAGAAAGCACGTACACCAGAGAATATAGCCTCATTGAAAAGCCTCATCAAAACAGATATAATGGGTAGCATAGACAAGAACGTGGAGCTTGGGAATATAACAGCTGAGGATGGAGCACAACTATACAGATTTACTCAGATGCTTTATACTCGCCTATATTCCCAGTTTGAAGAGACCGAGGAGGTTACGGATATGGTGGAACAGTCGATTATTACATTTGTGGATGTTTTTCAGGAAGAGAAAGCCAGGATGGAAAAACGTATGGCTGAGATGGATAAGGAGATTGCCGACAAAGACAAGAAGCTCGCCGACAAGGACAACGAGCTTGCCGAATTAAGGGCAGAAATAGCCAGACTTAAAGGTTCTGACAAATAAATATTTCATATTACTACTTTCTATACAAAAGCGAAGGACGAAGGCATAAAACACCTCCGTCCTTCGCTTTATTATTATATTACTACGTGATCTTTTTTAGATGTAGTTTCCATCGTGAACCTGGGCCGCGTCGTATACAGACTCCTTGCGGATCTCATCTGCTATCTCGTCTGCGTCAAGCTCGCCGTCAGCATTCCAGTCGCCACTGTAGATCTCGGCGCCTTCTACCTTGATTCCTGCGATCTGCTGCTCGCTTGCGAAGAGAAGTACGATGATTCCGGCATGATGAAGATGCTTTAATACAGCATTTACATCCTCGCGGATATCTGGAGCGTACAGGTATGTATGACGTCCGTCGATGCTGAGCTTCTTCTCTACCGACTCAACGAAATCTCTTGTGACATTGCCTGCTGCAAATGGAACTATGACAGCCTTCTGTCCCTTGATCGCTGCACGCACATTTCTGTCTATGCGTCCCTCGTAAAGTCCGGTCTCCTCAGTGTGAACCTCCTCGACAACACCGCAGGCACTTGTCATGTCTGTTACACGATCAATGAGTATGAGTTCTCCGAGAGTCTTATGCTTCTTGAACTCGTCAACCACGATCCTGTCGGCAAATGCGATCCTGCATACTGCGATACCATTCTTGGAAAGGGTGTCCGCTGATTTCTGCTCGCCTGTATTTACATCTATGGTGTAATCGATATGTGTAACTGTACCAGGGATCATTTTTGTTCCGAGCTTCACGAAGAAGTTCTTGCCATTGTACAGCTCATCGTCATCCATCCAGAGAAGTGTTGCGGTGATCGAAGATGCAACCTTTGCGCCTGAATCAACTGTGAGCACACATCCTCTTGACACATCAACCTCACGGTCAAGCTGTATTGTTACAGGCTGTCCCTTCTGTGCTGAGTCCACTGTGTCAAATCCCACATGGATGCTCTTGACCTTTGCGGTCTCGTTGCTTGGGAGTGTGTTGATCTCGTCTCCGACGTGGATCTCACCATCCTCGATCTGACCCTGGAAACCTCTGAATGTGTGGTCAGGACGGCACACTCTCTGAACAGGCATATAGAATCCTGCCTCTGTGTTATCCTCTGCGATATCTATATCCTCAAGGTATGTAAGGAGTGCTGGACCCTCATACCAAGGTATGTTCTCCGACTTCTTTGTCACATTGTCACCCTCTGTCGCTGACACAGGGATGATAGTGATATTTGGCAGACTGAGCTCTGATGACAGCTCATTTATCTGCTCAACTATCTCGTTGAAACGCTTCTCATCGTATCCGACAAGATCCATCTTATTTACTGCAAATACAAAGTATCTGATTCCCATCAGCGCGCAGATCCTTGCGTGTCTTCTGGTCTGCACCAGCACGCCCTGCTTTGCATCGATGAGGATGACTGCCAGGTCGGCAAATGATGCTCCAACCGCCATATTTCTTGTGTACTCCTCATGACCCGGTGTATCCGCCACGATGAAACTTCTCTTGTCTGTTGTAAAATATCTGTATGCAACATCGATGGTGATACCCTGTTCACGCTCTGCCATCAGTCCGTCCAGAAGAAGTGAATAGTCGATGGCACCGCCGCGGCTTCCTACCTTGGAATCAAGCTCCAGAGCCTTCTCCTGATCTGCATATAAAAGCTTTGAATCGTATAATATATGTCCTATAAGTGTTGACTTTCCGTCATCTACACTTCCGCATGTTATAAATTTAAGTAATCCGCTCATCTTAGAAGTACCCCTCCCTCTTTCTACGCTCCATGCTGCCTGCTGCCTCGTTGTCAATAACTCTGGTGGTTCTCTCTGAGGATACCGCACTGAGCGTCTCCTCGATGATCTCAGGGAGTGTGTCCGCTGTGGACTCCACGCCGCCTGTCAGTGGATAACATCCGAGAGTTCTGAAACGAACACTCTTCATCTCTATCTTCTCACCAGGTCTGAGTTTCATTCTGTCATCATCGACCATGATGATATTGCCGTCACGGTATACAACAGGTCTCTCCTTTGCAAAGTACAGCGATGGGATCTCTATGTTCTCACGCTCTATGTACTCCCATATATCAGCCTCTGTCCAGTTGGAAAGTGGGAATACTCTGACCTCCTCGCCCTTCTGGATCTTGGTGTTGAACAGCTTCCACATCTCCGGTCTCTGGTTCTTTGGATCCCAGGCATGCTGTGCATTTCTGAATGAGAGAATTCTCTCCTTCGCACGGGACTTCTCCTCATCTCTGCGTCCGCCGCCAAATGCTGCTGTGAAACCGTATTTGTCAAGAGCCTGCTTGAGCGCCTGTGTCTTCATGATATCTGTGTATGCTGAGCCGTGGTCAAATGGGTTGATGCCCTTCTTGACACCCTCCTCGTTGATGTACTCGATCATGTCAAGTCCGTATTTCTTCGCTGTCTTGTCTCTGAACTCGATCATTTCCTTGAACTTCCATGTTGTATTTACATGCAAGAATGGAAATGGCGGCTTCTCAGGATAGAATGCCTTGAGTGCCAGATGAAGCATTACCGAGCTGTCCTTTCCTATGGAATAAAGCATAACCGGCTTCTCACACTCCGCAGCAACTTCGCGGATGATGTATATCGCCTCTGCCTCCAGTTCGTCAAGATGTGATAATGTACCCATATCTATACCAACCTTTCTTCTTTTTAATATTTATTAGCTTCCTTCTTGTCTATCACTATCTGGTCTGTTGTGCCATCCATCTTTCGGATATTCCACAGAAGCAGATCTCCCTTGTTCTCCACCGACATCCGGCTTCCCATTCCGCCGATGTCAGCTCCGAGATATAATGAGATGGCGTCAAATGCACACTCCTTGATACAGGATGAGCACCCCCAGCAATCCTTAGGGTATTTCATGAATATCTGTCCATCCTCATCTCTCTTTATGAGGGAACCCGGGCAGACATTTGCACATTTGCCACAGTTTTTGCAAAGCTCTTTATTTATCACTATGCTCATATGCATCCCCCTTTCCTTGGAACATCAGCCCATTTGAAGTCGCCTCCGGCGAGGGGCTGACGCTGCATGCCATATTCCCTGCGGGAACCTGGCACAAATTAACCAGCTCTCTGTGTATCATCTTAAGCTCGCCGTCCACCATCTTTGAGTTGACAAATATCTCCCAGTCTTTACTCTTCTCCGGGTAGTCCAGGTTCTCAGCAAAGCTATGCCATCTCGTCTCCTTCCTGTCCTTCAGGTGTGCGATTACAGAGAGTGCAACTGTGAGCCTCTCCTTCACCTCATACACAAACATGAGCTCGTGCATGTCGTGGGCACTTATGTGCCATACCAGCTTCTGGAGCTGTTCTATCTTCTCCTTTGCCAGCTCAAGCTGTTTCTCATTGAACTGGTAATGGGTGGATATTCCTCCGGCGTAGTTGTCCATGACCTTCTGCATGGCCTCCTCTATCGCCTCGTATGTGAACATCTTCTCATCGGTATCGAGGAAATGATCATACTCTTCTATCTTTCTGTCAAATGCAGTCTCCTCGTCAAGCTCAGGATCAAGGTATCCCTCGTCAAGCTGCTTTACCATGGCAATGGCTGCTATCTCTCCCTCAACCATCGCTCCGGTCACATACTTCTGTGGACATCCGCCCGCCACATCTCCGGCTGCGAACAGCCCGCGTATTGTGGACTCTCTGTCGTTGTCCACCCAGTAACCGCTTGCGGTGTGGCCGCCGACTATATAAGGCTCTGTGCCCTCTATCTCCACATTCTGCTCACTCGGATTCTTGCCGGACTCAAGCCATTTGAGAGTCTGGCTCGGAGCCATGTTGAGGTATGCCCTCTTCAGTGAGTCATCCTGCTCTGGGGTGATGCCCTCGGTTCTCAGATAGCATGGACCTCTGCCTTCTATATTCTCTCTCACCGTTCCGTACACTCTCTGGGATGTGGTGAGTCCATATTTGTTCTCGTATACCTCGCCGAGTGAATTGACCTGCTTTGCGCCCACACCCTGGGCTATGGTTCCCGTAGGTGCTATGGTGTCCTTACATCTGAGTGCTATAAATCTCATCTCAAATGTAGTCATCTCCGCTCCGGCATTTATTCCCATTGCATATCCCGCTCCGGTGTTGAACGGCGGATACCACATCTTATGCCTCGAAAATCCCGGATTGTTCGGTCTGTAAAGTCCCGCCGCACCGCCTGTAGCACAGAGCACTTTCTTTGCTCTGATCTCGTAGGCCGTATTATCCTCTATGGAGAATCCAAATGCCCCGAGGATCTGATTATTTTCAACTATATAGTCCGTGATGTTGACTCTGTTCAGTATCTGACAGCTGTCAAGCTCCTCAACCGCCTTTGCAAGCAGCGGCTTCATGTTCTCGCCATTTATCTTGATATTTCTGTTGCCCCTTGCAACATACTCTCCATTCTCATCCTTGAGGATAACCAGCCCCAGTTTCTCCAGCTTGTCTGTTACACGGTTCAGCCCCTGTGACATAGAAAGCAAAAGATCTTCTCTGACGATCCCGTCAGCGTCTTTCCTGCAGTAGTCCACATAGTCCTCAGGCTCCCTGCCCTTCACTATGTATGCGTTGATGGCGTTCACACCCGCCGCCAGACATCCACTTCTCTTTATGTTTGCCTTCTCTGCGATGATGATGGAATAATCAGAATGTTCTCTGACAGTCAGCGCTGCATAGCAGCCAGCCGTACCACCACCGATTATCAAAATGTCCGTATGAAGTATTTTCCTGTTTGCAATACCCATATTTTCTCTCCAATCTTTTTTATGGGGGACGGAGGTACCTGTCCCCTCCGTCCCCAAAGGGGGTCAGGTACCTCCGTCCCCCTTCTTATTTAAATGTAGAATACATCGTTGTCCTGCATTGCCTTGTTCTCCAGCAGATATGTCTGATTCTCATCGAAGACATACAGCCTGTAGATTAGAACGTGAACCTGCTCCCCCGGCTTTACGACATCCTTCTCCATGGATCTCTCAGCGACGATCTCCACTCCGTTGACATCCACCGTTACGTCCAGATGGCTTCCGCGAAACAGCACATCCTTGACTATTCCCGACTCCGCCGCACTCTGGTACTGATCCAGTCTGCCGCTCTTGGATATCTTGACGAACTCCGGTCTGATGACTGCCTTGTCCGCTCCCGGCACTCTGTCAAAGCCCTTAAGCTTCTCGTAGTCCTCCACAACGGTTGACCTTCCGATGAACTGTGCCACAAACGGTGTGGATGGAGTCTTGTATATCTCCATCGGTGATCCCATCTGCTCTATCTGTCCGTGGTTGGTGATGATGATCTCATCCGCAACCTCCACTGCCTCGTCCTGATCGTGGGTGACAAATATGCTCGTTATTCCAAGCTTTTCAACCATCTCCTTGAGCCATGTCCTAAGCTCTGTCCTGACCTTTGCATCTATTGCGGCAAATGGCTCGTCCAGCAGCAACACCTGTGGATTCGGAGCCAGCGCTCTTGCAAATGCCACTCTCTGCCTCTGTCCGCCTGAGAGCTGATTCGGATATCTCTTCTCCATCCCCGAAAGCCCCGTCAACTCCAGTAGCTCCATGACTCTCTTCTTGATCTCTTTCTTAGGAACCTTCATAAGTTCCAGTCCGAATGCCACATTGTCAAATACCGTCATATAACGGAACAATGCGTAATTCTGAAATACGAATCCGATTCCTCTCTTCGCAGCCGGTATATCATTTACACGCCTGCCGTCTATGTATATGTCACCGGAATTTGGATTTTCAAGTCCGGCTATCATTCGGAGAAGTGTCGTCTTTCCGCTTCCCGACGGTCCCAGAAGCGCCACCAGCTTACCCTTCTCCACACCGAAGCTGACATTGTTGGACGCCAGGAAATCTCCATATTTCTTATATATATTTTTCATCTCGACGTACATGTCGTCAGCCTCCTTATTGTTTTCTTATTCTGCCACATCTGATCTATCTCTCGAAGCTCCTGCAAGCCATCCCATATGCAGACTATCTCACTTCGCCCTTTATCGGATATCGCCCTTTTTCGGGTATCGCCCCCTCGCCTCCGCTCAGCGGCAGGTCGTCACGCGCATGAGAGTTATGAACTTCGTTCATAAGCGCGTTTCCTCTTCGCTCTGTACTCAAGCAGATTTCTCAGGAACAATATTATGACCGCTATGATCACCAGTATGGACGATACAGCAAATGCTGCTGTGATGGATTCCTCCGTTCCCGACATGTACAGCGCATCAATCTCAAGTGGAAGTGTAAATGTCCCGCCCCTTGTCTTGGACAGTGCATTTACCGCACCGAACTCGCCGAGTGCTCTGGCGGTACAGAGAATTATTCCGTATATGAGTCCCCATTTCATCTGGGGAAGTGTTATCCTTCTGAATATCGTGAAGCCTTTCGCTCCCATGAGCGCCGCAGCCTCCTCCTCGTCCTTACCCTGCGCGTTCAGCACCGGGATAAGCTCCCTTGACACAAATGGGAATGTCACGAATATGGTAGCAAGCACAACGCCCGGAACTGCAAATGTTATCCTGATGTTTGTCCCCAGCATATCATTGATCCATCTGATCGCCGGATACGTCCATCCGAGTCTTCCAAATGTCATGAGGTAGGCAAGACCTACGATGACAGGTGATATGGAAAACGGAATGTCTATCAGTGTCGCCAGCACATGCTTGCCTTTGAAGGAGAACTTCGTCAGCAGCCATGCCGCACATATTCCGAAAAATGTGTTTACCACCACAGCTATGACTGTGGCAATAAGTGTGACTCCAAGCGCGCTTATCACGTACTCTGTCGTGATGGACTGCAGGTAGAACTTAAAACCCTCCTTCAGCGCACTTGTTATCACCGATATAAGTGGAACAACAAGCATGAGCACTATGAAAAGCACCGTCACGGTTATCAGTATTATCTTTGTCCTGCGCTTGCCGCGCTGCAGCTTTTCCTGTTCGCTCATCGTGCTTCCTCCTTTCGTTTGTGCATTTGCGCATCAATGATTGTCGTAACTTATTATAGGTTTATAGTAGATTTGTCCTTCTCGACTGTCTCAGCTGTACTATGTTGATCGCGAACAACAGTACAAATGATATGACCAGCATCACCAGTGCTATGGCTGTTGCGCTGGCATAGTCTATGTAGCTGAGCTTCTGCATGATCACGTATGATATGACCTGCGTCTGCTCCTTTGCGCTGTTGCCCGATATGTAGATGACACTGCCGTACTCTCCGATCCCTCTGGCAAATGCTAATCCGAATCCGGTCAGCAGTGCCGGTCTGAGCTCTGGAAGTATGACCTTGAAGAATGTTCTTCTCGGTGTGGCTCCCAGCATGTAAGCCGCCTCCTCGTACTGATTGTCCATCTTCTCAAGTATCGGCTGCACCGCCCTTATGACAAATGGTATTCCAACGAATACGAGGGCGATGGTAAGTCCTATCTTCGTGTATGCAACGTCTATTCCAAGAGCCTTGAGCGGTTTTTCAAGAAATCCATCCTCACTGTAAAGTCTCGACAGTGTGATACCGGCAACCGCCGTTGGCAGACAGAACGGAAGCTCTATGAATCCGTCCAGTATCTTCTTGCCGGGAAAATCGTATTTGACCAGTGTCCACGCTATTATCAGACCAAACACCGTGTTAACTATCGCCGCTATGAACGAACAGCCGATGCTGGTCTTAAATGCATTCAGCACATTCTTCTTCAGAAGCAGATGCCAAAATTCACCCGGTGAGAGCTTCAGCGATGACACCAGCACCGATGCCAGCGGGATCAGAACTATCAGCGACAGCATTGCAATGACGATTCCAAGTGTCAGGTGATATCCTGGAATAACTCTGGTTTTCTTTGCATTATTCAGTTTATCCTTCTTGTCATTTCCCTCTGCTGCCATCTTGTCTTCCAATCCATTTTAATAATCGTAAATCTCATCAAACTTTGCACCGTCATCAAAGAATTCCTCATAGGCTTTGTTCCAGCCTCCGAAATCATCTATGGTCCACTGCTTGATGTCCAGATCAAATACGTCTGCATACTCTGCAAGTATCTTCTCATTTGTCGGGCGATAGCCGCTCTCAGCCTCAAGCCTCTGAGCGTCATCGCTGTACAGGTACTTCAGATACTCTGTGCTGACCGACTCTGTTCCATTGTGCTTTGCGTTGTCATCGACAACCGCCACACTCGGCTGAGCCAGTATACTCACCGACGGATTAACTATCTCGTAATCCTCCGGGTATTCCCTCAGGGTTGCTATCGCCTCATTCTCCCAGGCAATCAGTACATCACCCTTGCCATTCTCCACAAATGTGGTCGTCGAACCTCTGGCTCCCGAATCCATGACCGACACATTCTGATAAAGCTTCTTCATAAACTGCCATATATCAGCTTCATCGCTGTATGTAGTTCTGGCATAGGCAAGAGCCGCAAGGAAATTCCAACAGGCTCCGCCGCTACTCTTCGGATCAGGTGTTATGACTTCCACATCGTCCTTCACCAGATCGTCCCAGTCCTTTATATCCTTAGCATTTCCCTTTCTCACCAGGAACACGATAGTAGATGTGTAGGGTGCTGAATCCTTGTCAAATTCATCTATCCAGCCCGGATCTATCAGACCATTTGCCGATATGAGGTCAATGTCATGCTCAAGTGCCAGTGTGACAACATCTGCATTACAGCCCTCCACCACCGACCTCGCCTGTGAACCGGAGCCTCCATGAGACTGGATGACCTTGATGTCCTGTCCGTACTGCTCTTTGTAATACTGTTCGAACATGTCATTGTATCGCTCATACAGCTCCCTCGTCGGGTCATACGAAACATTTGTAATTGTGATAACATCGTCCTTCTTCCCGCCACAGCCGGCAGCACCTATCGCCAGCACCGCCGCCATGGACAGAAGCAATACTCTTTTCCCAAGTCTCATATCTTTTCTCTTTCTCATAAATAGGTCAATTCATCCAATGAGCAATAATTGCTGCAACGATATTAACTTCTGCTATACAGTTTTGACATCATCCAAGGAGGGACATACGAAGTCGCCGGTCCTTAGGTGGCGCCTTAGGCGGCACCTTAGTACCGCTGCAGACTGAGTCGAGCGAAAGCGCTCCCGACTGGATATGTCAAATACTGTATACAGTTCACAACCTCTAGGCAATTATTGCGGTCTACAGGTTAAACAGTGATGTTGAGAGGTATCTCTCTCCTGTATCCGGGAAGAGAACCACGATGGTCTTGCCCTCGTACTCAGGTCTCTTTGCAAGCTCAGTTGCCGCATAGAGTGCCGCACCTGCGGATATTCCAACCAATACACCATCTGTCTTTGCTATTTTTCTCGCTGTGTCAAATGCGTCATCGTTCTGGATTCTGATGATCTCGTCCACGATGCTCAGATCCATGACGCCAGGTATAAATCCGGCTCCGATTCCCTGGATCTTGTGTGGGCCAGGTGCTCCGCCTGAGAGAACCGGTGAATCAGCAGGCTCAACTGCAATCAGCTTGACATTTGGATTGTGCTCCTTAAGTCCGCTTCCTGTTCCTGTGGCTGTTCCGCCTGTTCCTACTGCTGATACAAATGCATCAACCTTTCCGTCTGTATCTCTCCAGATCTCCTCTGCTGTTGTCTTCTTGTGGATAGCAGGATTTGCCTTGTTCTCAAACTGCTGTGGGATGAATGCATTTCCATACTGCTCCTTGAGCTCATTTGCCTTGGCGATGGCTCCCTTCATTCCTTCTCTTCCAGGTGTTAATACGATCTCAGCACCGAGAGCTGAAACAATCTTTCTACGCTCAACACTCATGGTATCCGGCATTGTAAGTATCAGGTGAAGGCCCTTTGCCGCTGATACAAATGCAAGTCCGATTCCTGTATTTCCTGATGTAGGCTCAATGATGACTGTCTCCTGGTTGATGAGACCATCCTTGATTCCCTGCTCGATCATGGCTGCTGCCACACGATCCTTTACTGAGCCAAGTGGGTTGAAATACTCAAGCTTTGCAACGATGTGTGCCTTGAGTCCAAGCTCCTTCTCATAATTTGTGAGCTCCAGAAGTGGAGTGTTTCCTATAAGTTCTGTCAACTGTGATGCTATCTTTGCCATGGTTCTTGTTTCCTTTCTTTTTTTACTTTTTTCAAGTCTCTATGGTCTTTCTTGATTCTTTACTATCTTTATATACTGTACATTATTTTCTATATAATTCTTTTAACAGGCCATCTGATAAATCTTTTCCTCTATTGCTCCTGCCAGTGCTGCATGGCCCTCAGGATTCATGTGTTCCTGATCTGCCTCGCTGCTGTCCGCCACGGATGATGCCGCCAGGAATTCCACACCAAACTCATCGGCTATATTCCTGTACACATCTGTGAGTTTTCTTGACACCTCAACGGATTCCGGTGAGAACTCAGGATCAAATTCATCCTTCCACACCTGCTCGCCCAAATGTATCGGCGATACGAGAAGTATCCTGCTGTCCGCTGAATACTGTTTTGCCTGAATGAGCAGTCTCCGTATTCCCTTGCCTATCACATCCGGCGATGCCGAGAACGCTGTCTTACAGTCATTTGTTCCAAGCATGATCACTATATTCTCCGGTTTGTGTGTCTCCAGCAGAGTAGGGAACAGCGACACGCCCTTTCTTCCCTGTCTCAGTGGATCCTCGAACACTGTTGTTCTTCCACAGAGGCCTTCCTCTATGATCCTTATATCTTTATTTGCCAGCTTCTGCTGCAATATACTGGTCCATCTGATTCCCCAGGGAAATCTCTCCCCATTCTCAGGATTGTATCCCCATGTATTGGAATCTCCAAAGCACAACACCTGTTGCATGTGTCCACCTCCTGTCTATTGAACCTCGCTCTGTTCAATGGATTTCATCATCAATCCACATATATCCTATCTGATATGTAGTAATTATCTATCAACATGTTGGAGTATACAACTTATTTCCTACTATGTCAATAGGGATTATGTGCTTTTATTGTTTAAAAAAAGAGTGAAGATGTAAAAAATATCATCTCCACTCCTTTATAAAGCACATATCCAGCCGTTAATCCTCTGCATTAGGATCACAATCTCTTACATACACATCAACCGAACTACCGCTTACTTTTATGTAATATGACTTTCCAGCTTCACAGTTATAGCTCATGTAAAAATCTTTTTTATTTGTTGTCTTGCTATGCTCTGCATCGTCCACTTCCATGAGCAGATTTTTGTTCTCATCATATAAGTATCCCTTTGGATCACCGTATGAAACAGAATAAAAATAATATGTTCCTGTTTTCTTTGGCACATACCTGTAATACATTCCAACTTCTGCATATACATCGTTAAAATTGCCAAAGTCAATAGCAAATTCATTCACATCCGCAGTTAACGTAGTCGTCTTACTGGTCACTTTTGCTGATATCACACCACGCTTACCTGAACCTTCCGCTGTCAGCTCATATGTTCCAGGAACAAGATACACATATCCGTTCCAGCCACATATTCTACCATATTCATCTGTCCATCTGCCCAGATCGTCAACCGTGCACTTTTCATTGTTAGATTTGACCGCAATCTTTGTTACATCCGCCGCAAGATCCACTTTATTCTCCCCAACGCCAAATGTACGATTGCCGATATAAGTCACATCGTCCCCAATTTTAATTTTCACATCATATGTTCCAGGAATAATTGACATATAATATTGTCCATTACGATCTACTGTAGCAAATTCACTGTTAAGTTCGTATTGGACTGAATTATCTTTGTTTATGATAATAACACTTGCCCCATCCAGTATATTGCCATTTTTATCTCTGACATACCCCATAAGAGTTGATCCAAGTATAGTTTTTATCACACAACCAACTATGGTACTTATTTTTTCGTTGTTGGCATCTGTTATTTTTACTTTGAGATTATATGTACCTTCTTCTTCTAATTTACCGGTTATTTTTCCTTTTGAATCAATGCTGAGATTATAACTTTCTCCGACAAAACTGTATGTATAACTTCCGGAACCGCCAGCCACAGCTGCAATACTATTGTTGATCCTACAGATATGGCTGTTACGTCCCATAATTTTAAATACTGGTTCATAATTTCCTGCAATCGTTGTCTGGCTGTATATATTCCATGAAATTTCATAAGTGTCCACATTTCCCAGTTCATCGACTGCTTTAACAGTTGTCACAGTCGTTCCCGCCTTAGTCGGTTTTCCACTGAAATAAACCTTATTGGCATCTCCTGGATCCACCTTGTATTTCACGCCGGCAGGGAGGCCCACTACATTGATCACACATATGCCCTTATAACCTTCAATGCTATTTACATCCAGAGTCTTATTCATACCAACATTCTGCTCACACTTATAGGATACATAAATCGTTCTATTATTCACGTCTCCAGAATAATATGTCTCAATTTTAGAATTACCTGTACCCGTAAGTCCCTTTATATATATGCAGATTCTTGCCTTTCTTGACAATGTATAGCCTCTTCTCAGTGCAATCGTATAGTTCTTATTGTCTTTTGTTGTAACACTGTCAAATGGAATATTGTAATTATAATTACCATTCATCACTGTACTCGCCTTGATTGAAAAACTTGAGGACGTCAGTTTCTGTTCAGATGACAGCGTAAGTTTAACTGTACGAGGGTTACTCATCATTGCCGATACAATTGTGACTGGTTTTTCGACCGTTATTTTGTACGAAGCCTTCTTGCCGGTGCCATCTGTAGCCTTCGCTGTTATCACCGCTGTTCCTGTAGCAGCTGCATATACATTTCCTGCAGAATTTACCACTGCTACCTTATCATTTGAAGAACTCCATGCACATTTTTTATTTGTTGCATCTGCCGGCTTTATCACCGGGCTTAGCTGCATCGTTCTGCCAACATACATCTTTCCATTTGTTTTGCTGAAACTTATCGATGATACTGAGGCCCTTACAGTCACCCTGCAGATCGCTTTCTTTCCTGAACCATCAGCAGCAATCGCTGTGATCGTCGCTCTACCGCCTCTTACTGCTGTGACCCTGCCTGATACGCTTACCTTTGCGATCTTGGAATTGCTGCTTTTCCAGATAACCTTCTTATTGCTGGTTGTGTTAGGACCTACTGTCGCCTTTATCACTGCCGACCTGCCCTTCTTGATCGTCAGCGCAGATTTGTTCACCTTGACTCTTGTGGCCGGCTGTCCGACTGTGACCTTCACCACCTTCTTGATCTTTGCGTTTGACTTGAGAGAGATCGTGATATTTGCACTACCCTTTTTCACTGCTTTTATCTTGCCTGCAGAAGATACTGTCACGATCTTTTTATTGCTTGTTGAGAATTTCAGATTGCCTGAAGTCGTATTTGTCTTCAGTGTAAATGTTTTCCCCGCCTTGAGTGTAAGAGTATTACTTGGAAGATTCTTCACCGTGATACTCTTGACGGTTGATGTGGCCGCCGCATTTGCCGGAATGCTGACACCTGTAAATGTCAATGCAAATGCAAGGATCACCGCAATGACCGCCATAAACCTGTTACTTCTTTTCATAAAGTTCCTCCTTTTTTATGTAACATTCCCTTTTATTACACCATATCATATATTAAAAATTATATGCTATGCTTGTCAATCTCGCACATGCTATTGAGCATTATTCATATCCACATAAAAAGACGTACGGGTATCCACTTAATTTCCAGGATACTCTGTGGTTATATATACCATACTGCTGTTTCGTGTAACATTAATATAGTAGACTTTTCCTGCTTCACAGTTATATGACATATAGAAATCGTGGTCATTTCCTGTGCTGATATGCTCCTGCTTGTCATCATCATTAATTGTAAGCACTTCTCCATCTGCATCATAAAGATGTCCATATGGATTATTACTCGATCCAGAGCTTGAATAGATATAGTATGCTGCCGTCATCTTTGGAACAAATCTATAGTATGTTCCCACTGATGCATTTATAGAGGTTCTATCACCAATCTCCTCATAGTCTGTCTTAATATCTGCTACAACATATGAAGTCTTGCGGTTTATCGTTGCGGTTATAGTTCCGGCTAAAGCAACCCCGCGACCTGTAAGTCTGTAAGTACCAGGCGCCAGATAAACGTATGCACCAGCTCCAACGCTGTTGCCATCCTCGTCATACCATGTGCCGATATTCTCTATATTATATCCGTTATTTTTTGATCTAACGGATATCTTTTTTACATCCGACGAATAATTTCTTCCCGAAATGTTTCCGGTAAACCGCTGTGAATATATGTATGTTGTGTCCGAACCCGAATATATCGCTATATCATATGTCCCAGGAACAATATCTACAGAATACGATCCATCTCTTTTTACATCAGAATAACAGTAATATGTATACTCTGTGGATTTGTCCCTATTCGTAAATATAATATATGCATTTGACAATACTTCTCCTGCCACATCCCTGATATATCCCGATACTGTAATTCCCTGTGCAACATTTATCACACAGTCTACAGTTGTGCTGACTCCGGCATTATCGGAATCCGTTATCCTGACTTTTATATTATAAGTACCAGCCTTATTGATGTAACCCTCCAATTTACCATTACTATAAATATCAAGACCATAAGTATTGCCAACTATATCATAGATATAATTTCCTGAGCCACCAGCTACAGAATTTATATCAGCAGCTACATGCACAGCCGCTCCACTTTCACCACGAGTGCGATAATACCTTGGGCTGTAATAAGCTGATATCACGGAGCTGTTGTATACACACCATGTTACGATAGTTGTCATTGTATTACCATACTCATCAACTGCTGTAATTGTCGTGACTGATGTGCCAGACTTGGTTATTTCCCCTGTGAAAGTAATACAGTTGGAACACATTCCACCTATTGTATACCTCATTCCAGCCGGAACGTCCTTTACAGAAACCTTGAGGTAGCCACTGCCAGATAAATTAACGTCTGTATTCACATTCGCATTCTGCTCAATTGCTCTGGCTTCATAATATGTCTTATTATACTTTCCGTCAGAATAATATGTCTCCACCTTACCGGTTCCTGTTCCAATAAGTCCACTTACGTACACACATATTCTGTCCGAAGATGAAAGCCTGTTCTCCTTGTTTAACCTGATCGTGTATTTTTTATTGTCTCCTGTAGACACATTTTCAATCGGAATGCTCTTGTTGTATATGCCGCCATTTAATGTGGTCTTTACTTTAACAGCAAAATTTGATGCTGTCAGCTTCTGTGCAGATGACAATGTAACATTTATTGTCTGCCTGTTATCCACCTGCGCCGAAGCAATCTTCACAGCATTTAGAACTGTCAGCTTATATTTTACTGTCTTTTTTGTTCCGTCTGTAGTTGTTGCTGTAATCACTGTGGTTCCAGCGCCAACAGCCACAACGAGTCCGGATGAACTTACCATAGCGACCTTATCATTCGAAGACTTCCAGGTACACTTCTTGTTTGTTGCATCTGCCGGTGCAATGACTGGGTTTAACTGTTCTGTTTTTCCCACATACATCTTACCGCTGCCCTTTTTGAACTTTATAGAAGTTACATACGCCTTGACTGATACCTTACAACTTGCCTTCTTGCCGGAACCATCTGCAGCTACTGCTGTGATGACTGCTGAACCGCCTCCGGCTGCTGTTATCCGTCCTCTGGAATTAACCTTAGCAACCTTTATATTGCTGCTCTTCCATACGACCTTCTTATTGCTTGCCTTGCTTGTTCCAACAGAAGCCTTTACCACAGCACTTTTTCCTTTTACCAGCGTCAGCTTGCTTTTAGTAAGCTTTACACTCGTGACAGGCTGTCCTGCAGTTACCGTAATAACCTTCTTTACCTTAGGATCAGCCTTCAGCGACATTGTAATCTTAGCTGTCCCATTTTTTACATTTCCTGCTTTGATCACTCCCGCAGTTGTCACGGTTGCTATCCTTCTGTTGCTGGTTACGAATTTCAGCTCTTTCGCCGCCACATTTGTCTTAAGAGCAAATGACTTTCCCGCCTTGAGCGTAAGTGTGCCGGCTGGCAGATTGCTCACAGTGATGCTCTTTACAACCGTGTTTTTTGCCGTAGCCGCCGTTGTAGCTGCCAGCGCAGTTCCCGGAACATTCATACCTGAAAATATCAGTGCAAATGCAAGAATGACCGCCACAGCCTTCATGATTTTTCTGTACCCTTTCATAACACTCCTCCTGATTTAATAAAAAATCCGCTATACTTCATAAAATCAGTATAGCGGACTTTATTTTATTAATCTACCATCAAATACTATCAATGAGTTTTTCGCTGTCATCACACATTCTGTATCCCACGCCCAGCTCATTGATGATAAAACTCTTCTTGCCCGGCTTCACTCCGAACTTCTTTCTTATATTCGCCATATTGACCTGAAGTCTCTTGGTGCTTCCCATGTCATTGTAGCCCCAGACCTCCTTGACTATAAAACTGTATGTAAGCATCTTGCCCGGATGTCTGGACAGAAGATCGACTATGTTGTACTCAGTCTGAGTCAGCTTGATCTCCTCATCCCCTATGAACACTCGTCTGGCCTCATAGTCTATGAGCAAATCCCCAGTCTGGAATTTCCCTGTCGGCAGTTCACTGTCATGTGCCTGGTAAAGCACTGTGCGGAGTGCAGATCTGACCCTGGCAACCAGCTCCTCCGAGCCAAATGGCTTGGTCACATAATCATTTGCCCCGAGATTTAACGCCTCAACTTTATCCTTCTCATCTGATCTAGCAGACAGGACTATGACCGGTGTAAAATCCGTCTTCCTTATCTCTGTGAGGAACGATATACCATCCTTATCCGGGAGTCCGAGATCAAGTATAACTATGTCAGGCCTATGAGACGCATACATCATAAGTCCACTCCCGCAGGATGTGGCTATGATCGTCTGATAACCATTTGCCTGCATCAAGGTATCCAGCAGGTTGTTGATATTTTGTTCATCTTCTATTATCAAGACTTTGTATTTGTTATTGCTCATCCGTAACCTCCTCTATCTTCAGTGTAAACCTGAATACTGCACCGCCTTCCGCGGAATTGTATGCACTTATATCTCCTCCATGTGCTTTTATGATGGTCGCACATACCGACAGACCTATTCCGGCATTTCTTCTCGGCCTACAGTCCGCGGACACCTCATCAGAGCTGTCCCCCAGAAGGCTTCCATCAAACAGGTGTTTCAACCTATCCTCCGGTATTCCATCGCCATCATCCTGTACCTCAAACACAACCCTGTCGCCATCGCATTTCACATTCAATGCCAGATTCTTCATTCCCTCTGCATGCTGTACTGCATTCTCAAGGATATTGATGATAACCTGCTCTATGAGAATTGCATCCATTGGTATGATGACCAGCTCATCGGGCAGCTCGACTTCTACCTCCTGATCAAGATATCTCTTTGCAAATTTGATAAGCACCGAATCTATCAGCTCATCCAGGGCTATCGGGGTCTTTATGAGATTAATGTCTCCGTCCAGCCTCGTTACGGACAGCAGATTCTCAACCATACGATAAAGCCACTGGGAATCCTGTTGTATTCCCCTGAGCATCTTCTCCTTCTGCTCATCCGTAAATTCGCTGCCACTCTCTATAAGTGCCGAGCTGGCCCCGTAAATGGTGGTAAGCGGAGTTCGAAAATCATGCGACACTGCACGCAGCAGGTTCGCCCTCATTTTCTCCATCTCACTTTCTTTCTTGAGCATTTCCTGATGCTTTATCTTACTTGTAAAACCACAGGTGATAAACGCTATGGCTATCATGATTATCGCCGATGTGATATTTTCAGGTATCAGGAAATCTATCTTGAAATACGGAAATGTAAATGCAAAATTCACTATTATCACACTGACTACAGATGCCAGTATTCCATACACATATCCGTCAGTGAACACCGATATCAAAAATACCGAAAACACCATGACGGCCGGTATCAATATGTCTGTAGTAAATGTTGTCTTTATTATCAGACACAATCCAACCCCTATGGCTATCATCACCAGCATTAACAGCACATTTTTTATAATGTCCTTACATTTACACCCCTTATTTTTTTTGCTTTTTTGTATATTTATTTTTTTCATATGTATCAATCCCTTTTGGATTATTTTAAAGAAAGCGCCACCAGTACACCTTATGTCACAAACGACATAGATCTTACCAGCGGCGCCCGCTTTCACACATTCAAGTGAAGTATATCATGCCTATAGTTAAGATGCAGATAAAGAATATCTACGATATGTGGAGCAGACGCATTCCGATGCGCTTCGCGCAGCGCCCGCATTATCATAAGGAATCCACCCTTATGATATATTCTTCAGTGCTTCCTCAAGGGTGTGCCATCCGAGGACCGCACACTTTACTCTGGCCGGCATGTGCGCTATATCCTTGAGCGCTGATGCCTCCTCAAGCTGGTCTATCTCCTCGTCTGTAGCCTCTCCCTGTATCATCTTCAGAAAGAGCTGTCCAAGCTTCAAGGCCTCCTCCTTGGTCTTTCCTATGATCATTCCAAGCATTATATCTGCCGACGCCTGGGATATAGCACATCCGTCTCCCACGAACGATCCATCCTCGATGACTCCGTTCTCAACCTTCAGTTTAAGCCAGATGTCATCACCGCAGTTGGGATTTACACCCTCCAGCACAACATTTGCAGCAGGAAGATCATATTTAAATTCAGGTCTCATATTGTGCTCTGTAAGGATCTCATTATAAAAATTCCTGTTTTGAATATTATTCTGCATATCCCATTCTCCTTCTCACATTTGTGACGCTCTCCACAAATGCATCTACCTCTTCATCTGTATTGTAGAACATAAAACTTGCCCTTGTCGTATTGTACACGCCAAGGTGTACAAGCAGTGGCTGTGCACAGTGATGTCCAGCCCTCACATCTATTCCATCCGCAGCCATGATCTCGCTGACATCATGCGGATGTACATTGTCTATGGTGAACGCCACTATTCCGGTGTGGTTCTCCGGCTTATCTGAACCGATGACATGCACATGAGGAAGCTTTGCAAGTCCCTCCATGGCACGGGTCGTGAGCTCCAGCTCTCTCTTTTCTATATAGTCAAATCCAACCTCTTTGATGTAGCCTATAGCAGCCGCAAGTCCCGCAGCTCCAGCCGCATTGACTGTACCAGCCTCAAACTTGTGAGGCAATTCCGCATATACAGCGCCATCTCTTGAAACCGAATCTATCATCTCTCCACCTGACATGAATGGAGGCATCGCGTCAAGCAGTTCCTGTCTTCCGTATAACACTCCTATTCCCATAGGTCCCATCAGCTTGTGGCCTGAGAATGCAAAGAAATCAGCGCCAAGCTCATGCACATCTATAGTCATATGCGGTGTACTCTGCGCGCCATCGACAACGACAACCGCGCCAAAGCTGTGCGCCCTGTCAGCCATCTTTCTGACCGGATTCACACATCCAAGAACATTTGACACATGTCCGACAGCAAGCAGCTTTGTGTGCTCGTTGATTCCCGCATTGATGGTCTCGTCAGTCAGCGTTCCATCCTTCTCGCAGTCGAGATATCTGAGAGTTGCACCTGTGACTCTGGCTGCCATCTGCCATGGAAGCATGTTGCTGTGGTGCTCCATGATCGTAACTGCTATCTCGTCACCAGCCTTAAGGTTATTCAGCGCGTAGCTGTATGCCACAAGGTTAAGGCTCTCTGTGGTATTCCTGGTGAAGATTATCTCCTTCTCAGAGTCAGCGTGAATGAAGTCCCTGACTACCTTTCTGGCACTCTCATACTTCTCTGTCGCCTCAAGGCTGAGCGGATAGAATCCTCTGAGTGGATTCGCATTGCTCTTCTCGTAGAACTCTCTCTCAGCGTCTATGACCACCTGTGGCTTCTGCGCTGTGGCCGCATTGTCTATATAAGCTGTGTCATTGTTTCTCAACAGAGGAAAATCCTCTCTATAATTCCTGTCTGTCATATTCCATTACCTCCGCAAGCTGCTTCTCCACCAGCTTCTCTGTGTCCTCGTCCTGGATCTTGCGGTAGAGGACCTCCATCTTGCCCTTGGTCATCATGTCCTCGGCTGTCTCCATATCGATTCCCCTTGACGCGAAGTAAAATAAAGTATCCTCGTCAAGCTCACCGATGGTCGCTCCATGTGATCCCTCCACATTTTCCTCTGCACAGAGGATAAGCGGTATAGTCTTGTTCACCACATCATCGCCGAGCAGCAGTACATTCTCAGTCTCAGCGCCCTTCGAATCCGATGAACCTGTCTTGAAATCTATCGAACCTCTGAATATCTTCTCCGCAGCATCCTTAAGCGTTCCATCCACCTGTATGTTGCAATTGGTCTTCTTGCCTATATGGTTCACGACAAGATTTATATCTATCACCTGTTTTTTCTGTCCCAGATAACCTATATCCATGTTGGTTGAAGCACGCTTACCAATGAGCTCAGTTCTCACGCCGTTGTACAGATTGCCCTTGCCGATAAATATCTGAAGCACATCTAGCTGCCCATTCTCCGCACACTCACTTCCCACGTCGTTGAGTATGGTCGTGTTCTCATCCTGCATAAATATCTGTACAAGACGTATGTGTGCGTCCTTCTCTATATTAAAACGCGTACGGAATGCCAGGCTGCCGCCCTCCGCATTCTCGCCAAATGTCTCTATGACTGTCATGTCTGAACCTGCATCTGCCTGCACGTAAGCATAACCGCTGCTGCCATTTGCCCCGGTTCCATTTATCAGCACGTGCACTGTCTGCCCTTTATTGGTCTCGTCCGCAACGAGTACACTTCCTGCTGCCTGCTGTGCGAAGAGTACGTCCGCATCTCTTCCTGCACCAGTCTCTATTCCATCGAAATCAGAAGCCTGCTTATCAGCTTCCTTGCCGCCATCTATCTTCACACTGCATCCCGCCATGTCCGGATTCCAGTTAAGTGCTGTGTCGTTCATGCGAAGCCAGTACCATGTCTTTGCCGGGAGCTTGTTGATCTTCATCTCGTTATTGTTCTCCATGTCACCGCACCTCCTTAACCTATGCTGCCCTTCATCTCAAGACGGATGAGGTTGTTCATCTCAAGAGCATACTCAAGCGGCAGCTCCTTCGATACATTGTCTGCAAATCCACTGACGATACATGCTCTCGCGTCTTCTTCACTCATTCCTCTGGACATCAGGTAGAACACAGCCTCGTCACTGATGCTTCCTATCTGTGCCTCATGTCCCACATTTACCTTCTTGGTTCTGATATCCATGGCCGGTATGGTGTCCGAACGTGATATCGAATCAAGCATAAGTGACTGGCAGGAAACTGCTGCCTTGGAGTTCTCAGCCTCCTTTGTCACTACAACTGATGAACGGAATGTGCTTATACCCCCGTCCTTGGAGATAGACTTTGTGTTGATATATGAGCTTGTGTCAGGTGCCGCATGAACTACCTTCGCTCCTGTGTCAAGGTTCTGTCCCTTACCGGCAAATGTAACTCCGGTGAACTCCATCCTGGCGCCCTTGCCCTTGAGCACGCTCATCGGGTAAAGGTATGACACATGTGATCCAAATGAACCCGATACCCACTCGATGGTTCCACCCTCTTCAACTCGAGCTCTCTTGGTGTTCAGGTTGTACATGTTCTTGGACCAGTTCTCTATGGTTGAATATCTGAGCTTTGCGTTCTTGCCGACAAACAACTCCACACAGCCTGCGTGAAGGTTCGCCACATTGTACTTCGGTGCCGAACATCCCTCTATAAAGTGTAGGTCCGCCCCCTCATCTACTATGATGAGTGTGTGCTCGAACTGACCCGCGCCCGCTGCATTAAGTCTGAAGTATGACTGAAGTGGGATCTCAACCTTTACTCCAGGTGGCACATATACAAATGAACCGCCTGACCACACAGCTCCGTGAAGTGCTGCAAATTTGTGATCATGAGGGGTGACAAGCTTCATGAAATGCTTCTGCACCATGTCTGCATACTCACCTGTGAGTGCACTCTCCATATCAGTGTACACAACTCCCATATCCGCAACCTCCTGGCGGACATTGTGATATACGAGTTCTGAATCGTACTGTGCACCAACTCCCGCAAGGGATTTTCTCTCAGCCTGAGGGATTCCAAGTCTCTCAAATGTATCCTTGATATCCTCAGGGACTTCATCCCAGCTGCCCTTCATCTTGGTATTTGGTCTTACGTAAGTAACTATATTGTCAATATCCAGTCCCTCGATGGATGGGCCCCAGTCAGGAACCTGCATATTGTTGTATATCTGTAAAGACTCAAGTCTGAAATTCTGCATCCATGCCGGATCATGTTTCTCCTTTGAAAGCTGCTCAACTATCTCAGGTGTGAGACCAGCTTTAAGCTTATAGGCATCTTTGTCATCATACTTGAAGTCATATATATTTCTGTCTATGTCCTCTACATATGTCTTTTCCTTCATCTTCTATATCCTTTCATACTCTGCAAATCCAGACTCGTTGATCTTGTCCACAAGTGATGCGTCACCAGTCTCTATGATCTTGCCCTCAACCATGACATGTGTGTAGTCAACGGTGAGTGACTCAAGGATCTTGGTGCTGTGTGTGATGATAAGCAGACTTCCCTTGCAGTTCTTCTGGTATTCCTCGATACCTGCTGATACTGTACGGACTGCATCAACGTCAAGTCCTGAATCTGTCTCGTCAAGGATTGCCAGTGATGGCTTGAGCATCAGAAGCTGAAGTATCTCTGCCTTCTTCTTCTCACCACCTGAAAATCCCACATTCAGGTCTCTCTCCGCATAAGATGGATCCATCTGAAGGATCTCCATGGTTCTCTCAAGCTCCTTCTTGAAATCCCAGAGACGGATTCTCTTGCCGGTCTTCTGCTCAAGGGCATTTCTTATAAATGAGCTGAGTGTCACACCAGGCACCTCTAGAGGATTCTGGAATGAGAGGAATATTCCTGCCTTTGCACGCTCATTGACAGCCTCTTCTGTGATGTTCTTACCATCAAACCATATCTCGCCCTCTCTGACTGTATATCTAGGATTTCCCATAAGTGCATATCCAAGGGTTGACTTTCCGGTTCCATTAGGTCCCATAAGTACATGTGTCTCGCCCTTGCCGATCTCCAGGTTCACACCGTGAAGGATCTGTTTATCCTCAACATCAACATGTAAATTCTTAACTTCCAATAATTTTTTATCTGACATCAGTCTGCCTCCTTTTATACCAAGCCCGGCAATTGCTTTATCACTTCTATATCCGGCGATTCAATTGTCCCGCTTTAATTATCTTTTTGCTTGTATCAAATTACTCTGCTCATTCCACATTTCTGGCTATATCCGCCAGTGTCTTACCCTGGAAATAATCCTGTATCAACCCCGCCAGTCCCTGCCATATCGGCAAAGTGTAGCACTGTCCGGATCTGTCACAGGTCATTGCGCTGTTCTTCATGCATGCCACCGGAGCAAGTCCACCTTCCGTGAGTTCAAGTATCTCCCAAAGCGTATATTCCTCAGGAGCCTTTTTGAGTCTGTAGCCTCCGCCATGTCCGCTGGCTGCCTCTATCAGATTTGCCTTGGACAGCATGCGCATTATACTCTCCAGATACTTCTGGGACAGTTCCTCTTTCTGAACTATTTCTTTTAACGGAATGAATCTGCCGTCGTGGTTTATGGCAAGGTCTGCCATGACCCTCAGGGCATATTCTCCCTTTGAAGAAATCACCATATCTGTAAATCCTCCTTACATATGAGTGTGATCACATTCCAGCCGCAAATACACGGTCATTCCAGTCATCACCCTCATCCGCCATTTTTTGGCGTAATAAGTCAATATCTGACTCGCAAAAATAGGATATTCCCATTTACCTACTATGTCAATAGGTTAATACACAAAAAATAATAGAAGGTGTGGCAGCCTTCCATTATTTTTCATTATTTTGTCTATTTCAAGCATTTTATATAATTTATCCGTGCAGCAGTCTACTCATGATATGTTATTATCAGCCCGTCTTTTCCCATATAATAGCTGCACAGCCCGCTTGCAGGTACGACGCTCACATCCGTGTCGAGCCATTCAGCCTTGATAAGATGCCCCAGCTTTTCTGCTCCCTCCTCATTCATACAGTGGCTTATGACCAGCTCTCCCCCTGCAAATCCCGTCTCCCGGAGAGTATCTATCAGCTTATCATATGTCTTCTTCATACCTCTGAATTTGTGTCTGAGTTCAATTCGTCCACCAGGTGATGCCACACCTATTGCGGATATATTGAATCTATGAGCCGCATAACCCACAAGCTTATTTAATCTGCCCGCCTTTATCAGGTTGTCCAGACTCCCCAAGGCAAACATTACCTGCGTCTCCCTCACTGCTTTGTCGGCAGCACTTACTATGGCATCAAATGAATCACATTCATTAATACCTTCATATATTATATTTGTCAGCTGTTCCGGGAGCCCCCCGGCACCACATGTGTTTATCACCGCAATATTCCTGCCGGGATTCTTCTCAAGCGCCATGTGTCTTGCAGCTATGGCACTGTTGTAACTTCCCGATAATGCAGCTGACAACGTAAATGCAATAACATTTTCCGCATCCCCCCACGCCTCAAGCCACGCATGGGGTGAAGGGCAGCTAGTTCTTCCGCCTGACCGGCAATTTGCAATATGTTCAAGCATCTTCTCTATATCTATACCCGGTTCGTCTATATAATCTGTGTTATCAACAGATATTGTAAACGGAACCTCAGCATGATCTATATCTATATCTATTCCAGCCAGTCCATCCGGTCCATCCGGCACGAGCAGACTGCAGCCGGAATCTGAAACCAACTTCCATCCATGATCATTTCTTTTCATCTCAACAACACCTCCATGCGCAATATGCATCACACAGGTATTATTAGATATTTTTTCTGTATTTATACATTTTAGACATTTTTTCTGGGAGCATAGATTTTACAAAAAAAGGTATGATCAAGCTGCACTCAACGCAACCTGATCATACCTTTTATTTATTATATAAATTATCAATTCTTAACCTTAACAACATCCTTCTTCCTGTACTTCTTCACCTCATACAGCTTCTCATCTGCCATAGTCATGGCATTCTGAAGACCTTTCTTGTTATATTCTACGATCTGACAGTTTCCAAGCGATACACTCACCTTATAAGGCTTATCACAGTGCTCATTAAACTTCTCAAATGAACTGTATACTTCCTCAGCAAATGCATCTGCAGCGTCAGAGTCCTTAAGGCCGAGTACAAGACAGCAATACTCGTCGCCGCCTATTCTGCCTACGATTCCATTATCGCCTACAGATTTGATCAGAATATCTCCTATGGTTTTAAGAGAGAAATCACCCTCATCATGTCCATATCTGTCATTGATGATCTTGAGACTGTTCATATCAGCGTAGAATACCGTAGCCGTCCTTTTCTGCTCCTCACATTCCTTGAGCAGCTGTAATGATCTGTCAAAGAAACCTCGTCTGTTCATGATTCCTGTAAGGGGATCCTGTTTTGACAGATTGTCAAGCATAATGTTGTTTTTTTGCAGGATCGCCATACTCTCCTCAAGGCGCTTCATGATCTCCTCGTTCGTCTTGAGCAGATTGATCATCTTGACAGCAGCTGAGACCTGGTTTCCAAGAAACTCCCCATTCACCAGAACTCCTTCCGTGAGATCACACAGAAGAACTCCATAGAGTATTTCGTTGGAATACAGCGGCAAGAGTACATATATTCCAGCTCCTTCCACACCGAGGCTCTCAAAATCATAGAGATTTGATGATGACACCTTCTGGTTCACAGTGATCACACTGCTGACCTTCTCTTTAAGATCCTTAGTCTTGAGATATAACTGGTCAGGCAGTTCAAATGGCTCACCGATCAGATGTATTATTGGCTCTTTATATAAGAATATAAATGCATTCTCTATGTCCAGCCAGTCCATGGTGCCAAGAATCTCTCCATAACTTCTGTCGTTGCCTCTGTCAAAGCTCAAGACCTTCTGGATAAATGTCTTCATCTTGAACTGAGTCTTATTCCGCTCTTCCCACTGCTCTGAGAGCATATGGTTCATTGAGAGATATCCCTCAATGACATTCTTACTACGTTTTCTTGATCCGCCTTTTTTACAGAATGAATCTCTTCTGATAAACTCAGTAGGAAGTATCTTACTCTCAACCTGCTTGCCATCAATGAGCCTGACCATAAGATTTACAGCCTCTGAGCCAAGTTTTCCCGCGTCTGCACGCACAGTCGAAAGCGTCGGATATATCTGTGTAGCCCACTCAATATCATCGTAACCCATGACTGATATATCTCTTCCCGGCAGAATATCCCTCGCCTTAAGTTCTTCATAAAAACCAGATGCACAGGAATCATTCACACAGAACACTCCCTGCATATCCGGATTTCTGTCCAGAATATCTCTGAAAACCTCTTTTGATTCCGATGTAAGATTGCCCTCCACATAAAGTCCCGGATCAAACTCTATTCCATGAGCCTCAAGCACCTCAATGTAGGTTCTCCTTCTCTCCTTTGCATCATAATTGGAGTCCGGACCGCCTATCATGCCTATTCTTGTATAACCAAGTTCCTCGATCATGTAATTGAGTCCTTCTCTTATGCCTGCTCCATTGTCATATCTGACACAAATCTGATCCGGCTCATCTGCAGCCACTATCACGCACGGCATCTGCAGATATCTTTTCATAAATTCGCTGATACGCTCCTTGGTTGCAAAGCAGCCAATACAACTCGATGCAACAATAACGCCGTCCAGATTCTCCTTTGTAGCATAGGAAAACAGTGTCTGATACTGATATTCATAATATATATCTGACGTTTCTGGGTATTCCCGGTCAAGAAACTTACCCGGAATAACAACTATATTGACATCAAGCGTCTTTGCTCTCTCTATAACCCCATGACAGAGCAGCCTCGTAAAATCATCCGTGATTCCACCTACCAGAACACCTATCGTCTTTCTCTTCATAACTATCCCCCTTGACATTCTCTTCCAAAGGCAGGATCTTACTTGCTGACTGTGGATGCTACGATCTCCATATTGCCCTCAAACACTGGGTTGCTGTATCCGTTTGGCAGGATAAAGTGATCACCCTTCTTTATAGCGTTTCCATCCACTGTTCCACTTCCCGCAACTACAGACATGATAAGGAATGGCTTGTCGCCCACATTCAGCTCTGCCTTTCCCTCAACATCCAGCTTGTATACTGTGTAATACTTACAGCTTATAAGCTCACAGAGTTCATTTGCCTTATCTGCCTTGACACTTATAACGCTGTCCTCAACCGGCTTTGCAGGAACTGTTATAACATCTATGCTCTGCTTTACGTGAAGATCTCTAGGCTTTCCATTGCTCAGTCTGTCATAATCATAAACTCTGTATGTGATGTCACTGTTCTGCTGTGTCTCAAGAAGTGTGATTCCTCCTTTGATCGCGTGTACTGTACCGGGATCTATCTGAATGAAATCCCCCTTCTTAACAGGGATCTCTCTGATAAATTCCTTCCATTTCTTACCTTCGATCATATCACATAATTCTTCCTTTGTCCTTGCATTATGACCAATTACAAGTGTTGAATCTTCCTTGCAGTCAAGAATATACCAGCACTCCATCTTGCCAAATGAACCATTCTCATGTTCTGCTGCGTATGCATCGTCCGGATGCACCTGAATACTCAGATCATCTTTTGCATCGATTATCTTTATAAGCAGTGGGAATCTGACACCGTCTATGCCGCCAAACAGCTCTCTGTGGCTGTCCCATAAGTCGGCAAGCGTCTGACCTGCAAACTCGCCATTTTTCACTGTACAGTTGCCATTCTCATGTGCCGCAACTCCCCAGCACTCGCCTATATCATCGCCCTCAACATCATATCCATATTCTTCTCTGAGCTTTGTACCGCCCCAGATATTGTGCGTAAACACGGGATTTAAAAAAAGTATTTCCTTGTTCATTGTCATTTTCCTCCTTTTGACGTACGGCAATTGTGTGCATATCCGTACGGTGTACACATCCGACTTGTCTGGCTCGGAACGCTCCCGCTCGTTTCGCCCTGCAGCGGATACTAAGATGCCGCTAACGCGCCATCTAAGTACCGGCGGGCTCAAATGTCCGAACCATGACAATGTCGAATATGTACACCTGTTACTGATTACACCATTCCCCAATTGCCTGTTCTATATAAGACGTTGAAGGAATCATATTTTTACATTGACTATGACTTCTTCACTCGTCATTTCCATGATAATGTATGCCACTGTTATTTTATTGCATCTGTTGCCTTTTTCTATACATCAGAGTCCTTTTCCCGGCTTATTAGATCCAAAATCTGTCATATGATTGCCAAAGCTCTCAGAACCAAATTCAGCCCGGCTTACTGCCAGGCTGTCATAGTCTAAAAGTTTTGGCAATCACCTGCCATTACATTTCTTTTTAGAGGGGCCCCGAAGGCGGCGGGCACCGCCTTGGGAAATGAGAAAAAAATAATACAATTGCCGCGTATGAGTAGGGGCTCATAGCGATCTATAACTAACTATCTTCTACCGATCTCGGTATCAGAAGTTGTTACCACACTGTGTGACTTGATATAATCTACGATCTCATCAAGCTTTGTGAACGCAAGGCCAACATAGCTGTCAGCTGCACCGTAGTAAATGGCGATCTTTCCAGACTCGCTGTCGTGAATAGTAGCACATGGGAAGCATACATTAGGAACAAATCCACGCTCCTCGTACCACTCTTCCGGTGTGAGAAGGAAGTTCTCACACCGATACTTAACGATCGATGGGTTGTCGATATCAAGGATTGCTCCACCGATTGAGTATACATAACCGTTACATGTTCCCGCTACTCCATGGTAGAATAACAGCCATCCTTCAGAAGTCTCAATAGGGGCTGCACCGCCGCCAATCTTGAGTGACTCCCACCACTCGCTGCTCTTGCCCATGACATGTCTGTGCTTACCCCAGTAAACCATATCAGGACTCTCACTTACGAATATATCACCAAATGGTGTGTGTCCACTGTCACTTGGGCGTGACAGCATCACGAAATTACCGTTGATCTTTCTTGGGAAGAGAACTGCATTTCTGTTAAATGGAAGGAATGGGTTCTCGATTCTCACAAATGTCTTGAGATCCTTTGACTTTGCGATGCCTATCGCTGCACCATAGAAATCCTGGCACCAGATTGCATAATATGTATCCTCTACCTTTACAAGTCTTGGATCATATGCGTATATAGGCATGAACTCTTCACCGTTCTCATCAACAAACTTGATCTTCTCCTCGCTGATATTCCAGTGGATAGCATCCTCGCTCTCTCCGAGGTAGATGTATGGAATTCCATTCACCTGCTCACCTCTGAATACTCCAACAAACTTTCCATCAAATGGAACTACTGCACTATTGAATATTCTTGCAACACCCTTTGCCGGATTTCTTCCTATTATAGGATTCTCTGTATATCTCCAGATTGGAGCGTCATGATTGTCATTTGCCGGTCTGTCCTGCCATGGCACGTTTGGCACAGGCTCGCTGAACATTTTTACTTCTGACATAAGTACCTCTTTCTTCCGGCATCTTAGCCGGATTTTTTATTTTATTATCACGTTATATGGTATCTGCACAGGCAAAGGGCATACTAACCAACGTGCTGTTTCATCTGGCAGCCCATATATTATACTTTCTTACTTGTCTGTATTCTTAAGAAACTCCAGGTTCTTCTTGATAAGCTCACATCTCTGTGCTACGCACTCTACACTTCTTCCCGGATCAGATGGTGTGTTGAATACATAATCGATAAGTCTGTCAACTGTTGTTGTTGCAACATGCATTCTTGTATCGCTTGATGCGTAGTAGATGAACACTTCGTTGTTCTCGTTTACGATGGCGCCATTTGTGAATACAACGTTGGATACATCGCCGACTCTCTCCTCACCACGAGGTCCGATGAGCATTCCTGATGGCTCAGCGATAACCTTTGAAGGATCATTGAGGTCTGTTGCAAATGCGTAGAGTACATATCTAAGACCGGCAGCTGTGTTTCTCACACCATGTGCGATGTGGATCCAGCCCTTGTCTGTCTTTATTGGAGGTGCACCTGCACCGTTCTTTGCCTCTGTTATAGTGTGGTACTTACGAAGACTTGTCATCTTCTCCTCGTCTATAACCGCATGCTCTATATCATCACAGAGACCGAATCCTATTCCGCTGCCGCTTCCTGTCTCGATGAAATCATCCATTGGACGTGTATAGAATGCGTACTTGCCATCCACAAATTCAGGGTGAAGTACAACATTTCTCTGCTGTGGGGAACGAAGAGTCTTGAGGTTGTCAAGGCGCTCCCAGTGCTTTAAATCCTTTGTTCTCACGATACCTGCTGCTGCAACTGCTGCTGAGAGGTCATTTACAGTTGTATCCTTGCTCTCTGAACAGAACACACCGTAGATCCATCCATCCTCGTGCTGTGTCAGTCTCATATCATATACATTTGTTTCCTCAGGACATACATCATCCAGAAGGATTGGATAATCCCAGAAACGGAATCCATCGATACCGTTGTCACTCTCAGCTACGCCGAAGAATGACTTTCTGTCATTTCCCTCTATTCTTGCGACAAGATAATACTTGCCGTTCAGGTAGATAGCACCTGAGTTCATGACAGCGTTAACTCCGAGACGCTCAATGAAGTATGGATTTGTCTCAGGGTTTAAGTCATATCTCCATGTGAGAGGTATCATCTCTCTTGTGAGTACAGGGTACTCATATCTGTCATAGATTCCATTATAGAAATCTGTCTTCTTATTCTTTCTCTCAAGAAGCTTGTTCAGTTTGTCAAGCTCTACATAATATTTCTCATTCATCATTTAGGCATTCTCCTTATAATTTGAAAGCAATTGAATGCTATTTATTTGCCGTCAGCGAGTCTGTTCATAATCTCAAGGCACATTCTGCCGTTGTGGTATGGGCACTTCCATGGCTCAACTATAGGACGTCCGACTCTTGGTGTTCCATCCGCATTCAGATCCCAGAACCACTCTGATCCCGGTCTCTTGTCTATGAAGTATTCCTTTATATACTCCCACACCTTCTCGGCAGCCTCGTAATACTTTTTATCACCCGACTTTTGATAAGCATTTATAAATCCTACTATTGATTCCGCCTGAACCCACCATACTCTTACCGTGTATGGCACGCCCTTTTCACATTCTGTCAGAACTGAATGTCCATCGAAAGCAAGCTCATATATCTGCTCTGCAAGGATATCTGTTATCTTTGTAATCTTCTCTGTGTACTCTGCCTCTCCAAGCACCTCGGTCGCCCTATCCAGGAGCCATGATGTCTCAATGTCATGTCCGTATGAGTACAGATCGATCAGAGAGTTATAATCCTTATCAAAGAACACTTCCTGTCTCTTAAGCTCCGGATTGTATACCTTATCAGCAAATACATCGAGCAGCCATTTCAGGCGCTCCTTTACCTTGGAATCCTTGGATACCTTATAAAGTTCTGTGTAAGCCTCAAGTGCATGGAGCAGTGTGTTCATTGTTCTCTCTGCGAGAACACCATTCTCAGAAAGCTTATCATTTGACTCTGGCTTGAACTCTCTTGTAAATGCCTCGAGATAGCCACCTTCGTCAGTACATTTCTCTTCTATTGTATGGAAAAGCTGCAGGGCCAGGTCCAAAGCTTCCGAATCACCGGAAGCTTCGTAATAGGCGGATAAGGCATATATACTAAATGCCTGATTGTATGTGTGTTTTGTCGTATCTTTGGGTGAACCATCGTAATTCATGGACCAATATATTCCGCCATATTCCCTGTCTATACAATATTCTTTCAGAAATTCATATCCATGAGCAGCCTCATCTAGAAGCTTCGGGTCCTTGAGTGCCTTATACGCACTTGCGAAGAACCAGGTAATTCTACTGTTAAGAATACAACCCTTCTCAGCCTTTTTATCAAGGTTGAGGTCATAATCCATATACCCATAAAATCCGCCGTACTCATCATCCCTCAGGGCCTCCCAGAATGGGATGATAGCATCTATTAATTCTTTTTGAATTTCATTTCTCATATTCATGAACTCTCTTCTTCTAATAAATTATTAACCCTTTACAGCACCCTGTGTAATACCACTATAAATCTGTTTCTGACAGCAGATGAATACTATAAGTGCCGGTATGATCGATATGATAACACCTGCACAGATCAGGTTGTACTGACTTCCCATAGGTCCTACGAACTTGTAGAGTGAGATAGCCATTGTCTTGATCTCCGGGCTTATGAGGTAAAGGTTTGCAGCGTAGTACTCGTTATAGATTACAACGCCTTTCAGTATACAAGCAGTAACGATAGCCGGCTTGAGAAGTGGAAGTATGATCTTCCAGTAGATGGTCCAGTATGATGCACCATCCACGATAGCTGACTCGTCAAGAGATACTGATATGTTCTCCATAAACTGTATAAAGATGTAGATCGAGATAACATCTGTACCACAGCTCATGATGATGTAACCATATAAGTGATCTATGAATCTCAGATCACCCATGATGTTGTAGACTGTAACCTGCATAGCAACTGCAGGGAGCAATGATGCCACAAGGAAAAGTGTTCTGATAAAGCCGTTTCCCGGGAACTTGAATCTGTTAAGCACATATGCAAGCTGTGTTCCTATTACAACTGACACGATAAGTACGCATACCATGACTATTACTGAGTTGAGGAATGCACGTCCCATGTTGGCAGTCGTGAATGCCTTTACAAAATTGCTGAAGTTCAAAAAGCTTTCAGGAAGTTCCATTACTGAAGTAGCCTTATACTCATCTGTTGTCTTGAAGGCTGTTGTAACACATGATATAAGAGGTACAACCGCACACAGTGAGAAGAATATGAGTACAAAGTACTTGAGGAAACCTCTTACATAATATCCAACGGTTCGTTTTTCTTTTATTGGTGCTATGCCTGGCACATCTGTCTTTCCTCTTGCCATGTTACTTGCCCCCCTTCGCAGAAGCAGCCATCTGCTTCACGTATTTCTTGGTATCTCTCTCCTGTTTCTTGCGAAGCTTCTTTGCCTTATAACTCTCATCATCTGAGCTTGAATCCTTGAAGATGTACTCAAAGAACAGCTTCTGAAGCGCAGCACATATAAGTATGATAAGGAGAAGTACAACGGCCATTGCTGAAGCAAGACCGACCTTCTGGCTTGTATGTGCTATCTTGTTCATGATGATGAAGTAAGTACCTGTTCCGTTTGCACCTGTTGTGATAACGAAAGGCTGCTCGAAAGCACTGAGTGATCCTGTTATCGCTAAAATTACATTTAATGTAACGATTGTCTTGATACTTGGCAGTATGATATATCTAAACTGCTGGAATTTATTTGCACCATCAAGCTCTGCCGCCTCATAAAGTTCTGCATCTACCGACATGATAGCTCCAATGAAGAGAACCATCATCTGTCCAAGGTATCTCCAGACCGAGGTTGAAACCAGTGTCCAGTTGTTGACACTCTGGTCTTTGAGCCAGTATGGAAGGTTGTCTAAGCTAAATCCACACAACTGAAGGATTGAGTCAAACACGAATCCTCTTGTGAAGAAGAATTTGAAAATGAAACCTACAGCGATACCACTGATAAGATAAGGGAAGAAAATAAATCCCTTGAAAAGGTTACCACCTTTTACTTTGAAACTCAGAAGAGTTGCAAGGAAAAGTGCAAGCACTAACTGTACAAGTGCTCCTACGATGTAATACAAACTGAGCTTTAATGCACCGAAACAGTCTTTTCTTGTGAATACATCGATATAATTTGCTAATCCTACGAATTCTCTCTTTTCTACAGGCGTCGTATATTTCATCTTGTAGAAACTAAATTTAACCATCTCTCCGAATGGTATATATGTAAATACTAATAGCAAAAGCAATGGGATAATTGCGAAGGCTGCGCATATTATAACCTGCTGCCCCTTCCTGCTTGACGCCCATTTACCAAAGCCGGATTGTTTTTTGTTAGCCATACTCATTCCACCGCCTTTTTATAATCATGAGCTACACTGCTGGTAGCCTGTCATCAAATACTCGTTTGATGACATTTTTCTCAAAATAAACCGGGGCGGGCAATCCCCGCCCCGGTCTGTAGCTTATTCTTACTTATTTATATTGAAATCTTTATTACTTCTCAGTAACTTCGATTCCTAATGACTCCTGAGCATCTGACCACTTCTGATTCCACTCAGCCATGATATCATCGAATGACATGTCGCCATTTGCAGCATGCTCGATGATGGCCTGGATCTTGTCGTTACCACCATTGCTTACGTTAAGCTCTGACTCTGAATTGAGCTGATTGAGGTAATCCTCCTCGCCCTCAAGAGCTGGCTCGTCTGCAACGAAGTCAACACCGTCGAATGAGATCTTTGACTCTGAACCAGGAACAATTGCAAGTGAATCCTCGTTGTAAGCATATCCTGACTTCTCTGTCATCCACTTAACAAATACAAGAGCTGCCTGTTTCTCATCATCTGAAGCGTTTACGTTGATACCGAAGCAGTAATCTGCTCCTGATGAAGCGTACTGCTTACCATTTACTGAGATAGGGAAAGGAATGTATCCTATATCGTCTGCGTTAGGTCCGCCTGCTTCCATCTGTGGGTATGCCCATGAACCAAGTACCATACATCCGATCTCGCCGTTGTTGATCATTCCCTTACATGACTCCCAATCTGTTGTTGAGTAATCATCCTCTGTAAGTCCCTGTGATACTGCATCGTAAAGGATCTTATATACTGCATAAGCATGTGTATCGTCGCCATAGTTCTTGAATGGATCCTTTGTATGGGCTAACTTCTGGTTCTTGTATGTAGCATCGCCTGTTGCTGTGATCGCGATATAATCATCCCAGGCTCCCATTGTCCAGCCTGCTGCATAGTTTGTGTAAAGTGGAATACAATCCGGATTCTTATCCTTGATTGCCTTGAGTGCCGCAATGAACTCCTCTGGTGTCTTAGGTACGTCTGTCACACCTGCATCAGCAAATACCTTCTTGTTGTATACGATACCCTGTGTTGTAGCTGCAAGAGGTACACCATATACCTGACCCTGATACAGCCATCTGTTTGAGTAATTTACAAGACTGCTCATTGTATCATAATCGCCATATGACATGAAATATGTTGAAAGGTCTGCCATGTCAACTGCTGGGATACACATTACTGTCTCGTAGTTTCCTGACTGAAGATGTGTAAGAGCATCTTCTGCATAGTTTGTATCTGTGATGACATCAACCTTGATGTTTGGATACTCCTTGTTGAAGTCCTCAAGATACTGCTTCCAGTTCTTTCCGCCGTAGTCATCTGAGTCCATATCAGTTCTGTTGTTGTAGAACTTGATCTCCGCTGAAAGATCTGTGAAGTCTGTTCCTAACTGGATGTCTGCATATGACTTGATTCCCTCAGCATCAGCTGTTGTGTCATCTGCTGAATCACTTCCTGCTGCCTCTGTGGCAGCCTTTGTTGCCTCTGTTGTGTCCTTGTTATCGCTGTCTGAGCCTCCACAACCTGCAAGTGATGCTGCCATAAGACCAGCCATTGCGATACATGCAATACGCTTTGATTTCATAGTTTTGTCCTCCTTAAAACCTTCTTTGTTTTTAACTTTATATTAAGTATACATTAATTTACTTTTTAGTCATCACTCAATTTTGTTTTTAATCACAGTATTTTGTACTTTTCGTTAATTTTACCATTATCGTTATTTTTTTTCAATATCGTATAGACATTTTATCTATATATTTTTATCTTTAATTAGCATTTTATTGTTTTTTTAGCTAATTAGCCGCTAATTTATATCGCTTTTAGCTTGTGATGATTGTTTAATAATTGTATTATTATGGATAGGAGGTGGTTTACATGTTAGCTAAAGAATTAATTTCCTGCACTGTACTGTCAGGTTACAATATTCAGAAAGATATTGAGAACGCAAGATTCCACAGTGCGTTCTTTACATATGAAGAATCAATGATTAACGATGGCCTGATTCATCTTCTGGCCAACGGCGATATTTCTTTTGCTTATTCATGCAGTTATACCTTCTCTTTCATTCCGTGTTACCATTTCTTCTATATATATGAAGGAACTCTTACAGTAACATCGGGCAACAGCAAATCATCATATTCCAAGAATACAGCCGCGCTTTTTGAGGCAGGATCAGAAATAACATACGCCACGAACGGCAAGTGTCGTTTCTACGATGCATTCATCCTCGGAGCTCCACTTCGCCTGTATCACGAGTTTCTCCCCGAATCCATATATTATAAAAAGGACTCTGCCGGAGCCTCTGTACTCTGGAGTCATCTTTCACTGATAAGCAGACTCCAGGGGGAGTTGTCTGCCACCGATATTTTCAGAATTTCCAAATGGTTTAATGATATCCTGACCGAATTATGTGTATTTATTGAAAACTCATCCAAGAAGATGGATTGTGTGCCTTCTTATCTTTTATCGATAAAGAATCAGATGGATACAAACTACGCCGAACCGATGTCGCTTGATGACCTCGAGGCAACTTACAGGATCAGCAGATACAGGATATGCAGAGAATTTTCATTTCACTTCGGTGAATCACCTATGCGCTATCTCAACAGTCGCAGGATCGATGTTGCCAAAAGGCTCCTTCTCACAACAGATCTGTCCGTCCACGAGGTCGGATCCCAGGTTGGAATCGAGAACACAAACCATTTTATAAATCTGTTCAAAAAAGACACCGGTACAACTCCGCTGTCTTTCAAGCAGGCTGCACCGGTGTCTATTTCCGATTTGCATTACAATTAATATGTAGTTTTATTATCGTTCTATTCTGGCAACGCTATCCTTTACCACGATTCGTCCATCCACGACAAATATGCCATCAGTATATTTTTCGTTGGATATCTTTTTTATAATCTTATGCATGGTTCTCTCTGCCATCTCCTGCATATTGATCTCGTATGTGGTCACGCCTATATCGCAGCTTCCAGGATACATGTAATTATCAAACCCCACAACGGACACATCCTCAGGAACTCTGTAGCCCGCAGCATTGAGTATCTTTATGAGCGTAGCTGCCGCAAGATCACAGTTGCACACAAACGCTGTAGGCATATTCTTTGGAAGTTTAAAACAGTTCTCCTCGTCAAACTGACCCGTCTTCACATCTCTGTCCGGAATAACCCAGTCTTCTCTGAGCGGAATATCATGCTCCAACAAAGACTTTATATAGCCCAAATATCTGTCAGTTATACTGTTCGTTGAACCTATCGTGCCAACATATGCAATATCTCTATGTCCCATATCATACAGATAATTAGTCAGCATATAGCTTCCATAGAAACTGTTTGCTATAACCGTGTCTATCGGTCTCGAATTGTCATAGTAATCCACATATTCTACAGGAACCTTGGCTGTCTTCTCCAGCTTTTCCAGGTATTCCTTACCCATGGAACCTACAACAACTATTCCATCAACCTTGTCGTCCTCCAAGAGCATAGGCATCTCAGCGTTCAATACACTATCTCTGGAAACAAACTCCAGCATAGTAAAGCAGCCTCTTGCCACCGCCTTTTTGTTAAGTACCTGATATAACTGCCAATAGAACGACGGATACTTTCCAAGGTATATCTCTTGAATGAGAACACCAATATTATACTTTTTCTTTGCCGTCTTCTTTCTGATCTCAGATGGTGACTGGTATCCCATCTCATCTGCCAACTGTTTGATCTGTGCTCTGAGTTCCTCGCTGACACCCTTCTGATCTGAAAGTGCCTTTGAGACCGTCACGGTACTCACGCCAACAATGGCAGCTATGTCTCCCAATTTTACTGATTTTGCCATAACTAGTCCTTCTCACTTTATTTTTTCACGTGGTTAAATAACTTAATTTTTATTTTATTTTTAGGTTAAACTATTGTCAAGTACAAAGTGATACAGTCTGCTCATATAATCTCCACGCATAGTTTCAATGAGCATTCCGGCATTCATGAGGAGATCTCCCCCATACACTTTCTCCGTTCCGTCAAGTCTGTAATCTGCAGCCACGTCAAGCCCTAAAAGTTTTATCTTTCTACTGTGTACGTTAGGTCTTCCAAGCACCTGAACGTAAGTCACCAACGCCTCACTCTTATCCTTTGCAACAACCATCCAGCAATCATACAGTCCATTTTCCCTGTACGATGCAACCCTATAATAATCACCCTCCCTTACAAGATCATTATATTTATGATACATAGACACCTGCTCAGGGATCATCGCACGTTCTTCTTCACTTATTTTTGTGATATCGAGTTCATAGCCAAATGTTCCCGCCAGAGCCACATGTGCCCTGGTCATAAAAGGTGTACTCCTTCCAACTGTGTGATTAGGGCAATCCGACACATGGGCGCCCATGGTCGAAAGCGGATATATCAGTTCCGTTCCCTCCTGTATAGAAAGTCTCTCTATGGCATCCGTGTCATCGGAGCACCATATCTGCGGACTGTAGTAAAGCATGCCAGGGTCAAATCTTGCACCACCGCCCGAGCAGTTCTCAAGCAAAAGATCTGGGAAATCGTTAACAAGGCGCTCTTGCAGCTCATATACTCCAAGCACATACCTGTGAGCCAATTCTCCCTGCCTGTCTCCGGTGAATTCTACGCTGCCGATATCCGTGAGCTGTCTGTTCATATCCCACTTAACATACTCAATATTTGCTGATGAGATCACGTTATGCACACATTCATACACGTAGTCTCTAACTTCTTTTCTCGAGAGATCAAGCACATACTGATTTCGCGATAATGTAGCCGTTCTCTCCGGAACCGCAAACGCCCAGTCGGGATGCTTTCTGTAAAGTTCAGAATCAGGGGAAATCATTTCAGGCTCCATCCATATTCCAAATTTCAGTCCCAGCTTATTCACCTCATCGACAAGATGTTTCAAACCGCCCTTGATCTTGTTTTCATTTACAAACCAGTCTCCAAGACTTGTGGCATCATCATTTCTATGTCCAAACCAGCCGTCATCCATGACCAGCATCTCTATTCCATGTTCTGCCGCACTCTTTGCTATCGCAAGGAGCTTATCGGTATCAAAGTCAAAATATGTAGCCTCCCAGTTGTTGATGAGGACAGGTCTCTTCTGGTGAAGATATCTGCTCCTTATCATGTGGCATCTGTAAAAATCATGAAGATTTCTAGTCATCTGTCCAAGTCCATCATGGCTGTATGTAAGCACAACCTCAGGCGCTGTAAACGTCTCTCCAGGCGTGAGCCACCACTCAAATCCCTCTGAATGTATGCCCATGACTGCGCGTACGGAATCAAACTGTGATTTCTCTATCTGTGCGATGAAGTTACCCGAGTACACAAAATGCATTCCATATACATCACCCGTAGTCTGATCTGTCCCCTTTGTCATCCATGCCATAAACGGATGGTCCTGGTGGGATGACTCACCGCGGAGAGAGCTTACACTCTGCTTGCCATAAGCTATCGGGCGTCTATCGATCTGTCTCTCCCTGGCCCATGAGCCATGAAGAGTAAGCATCTCAAAATCCTCGTCATCCATGTCTATACATGCAGAATATACCTTTGTGAGCCTGATATCCTTATCACCTGCATTTTTCACGCTCACACTTCTGGTTATAACATCCTCATCCTCAAACACAGAATATATCAGGTCAACATCAATGCCACATCCCCCATCCATCATATGGACAACGAGAGTCTGAACCTCCTCTTCTCCCGCAAATGATGCCGGAAGGCCACTAATCCCCGGTTTTCCATTTACAATATCGTAATCCACAAATTTCAGATCAACGGTTCTGCTGCCATTTGCAGTCTTTACTGCAATACAACTCTCCCTGTAGTCTCCTATTCCATTTCCGGAATACTCTGTCGGAAATGTATCCATAAATGAACATCTCTCCCTGTTATTCTTGGACGGAACAAAAGGAGCCTCACACGTTCTCAAAAACTGATCACATTTCTGCGGACGAATCTTCTGTCCATAATATATATGTCCGACAAACCCCTCTTCATCGACGATTCCGATCCGGTAACTCGTGTTTCTCGTATCAAGTTCAAATATTCTGTTTGCCTCATCATATCTTATGCTCATATGTATCTATAGTCTCCTCGTTTTATTTATGGGTATCACTCTCTGCTTATGTATTCAAGAAATTCAAGTGCAAGATCCATATTCTTGGCATTCTCACCAAATCCCACTGCAACATCCATTTCATACCAACCGGTATCCTTCACCCAGGAATTATCACCGATCTTTATTCCGACAGGTATCTTCTCTCCCGTTTCAATAACCGTTGCATACACAAACGAATCTTTATACTTTTCTTTCAGTTCATCAGTCAGCACCTTATCAAGATCCTGCATATATCCGAACTCTCCAAAACTCATGACAAGGTCTGTGTCGGCAAAGAACACGTCCACCGCATTCGCCATGAATTTGTTCTGTATAAGCTGTAGACTATCCTGACTCATGGCATCATTCGGATCAGTTGATACGCCGATCCCTGTACTTATGCTGACATATTCCTTCTCCGCATCAAGGCCATTTTCACTGAGGAATTCCTCATAATATGCCTTGTCATTCGCCGCAGATTCCTGTTGTGTAGTGTTGACCGCAAGGATGTTGAGTGCAGCAGATTCCGCCGTAAAATGTTTTACGACAAGGAATACAACTATGCCAACAACAACAAGTGCAAATAGAGCCTTCGGGGCATAATACTCCAGTATGTATTCCTTTTTCTGCTGTTTGTTCATAAGGCTGAGTTTCTGTTTCTCAGACATATGCTCATCCACATCCAAGACGCTCTCCGGCTCTCGTTTCTCTTTTTCATCGGTTTTCTCATCGATGATATGTCCAGCGATACTTTTTATATTTTTCTTTTCTATTTCTCTCTCTTTTTTTATTTCTTTTTCTATTTCTTTTTCTGGCATATAATCTCCTATACTACTCCTATACGCGTTTGCCACACACTGCCGTTACTTTATACATTGTAGCATTTTTTAGTTAATTTTTAAACAGGTTTTTAGCATTTTTAACTATATTTTACTTTCACAAAAGGGACCTCAGCCTCAAAGCCGAGATCCCTCTTGTTCAGCGCATTGGCTGGAAAGTGCATTCGTATGTTAATTTTTGTAGTATATGGAAGGAATGTTTTTATTTTTCGGCAGTAAATTCTGCCATACTTTGTGATTGTTTATTTAACAAGCTCCTGCACACATGCTTTCATCTCGTCTATCTTTGACATGGCATTTTTTAGGCTGTTTTCATTCACGCCAAAGTAGAATTTGATCTTTGGTTCATTTCCGGAAGGCCTAACCGCGAACCACGCATTATTTTCCAGCTCATAGTACAGCACGTTCGACTTTGGAAGGCCCATATTCTCCTCCTCGCCATCAAGCGGCTTGCGGATTCCGCTCACATAGTCCCTCATGCCGATAACCTTGATACCTGCAAAGGTCGTAAGTGGATGGTTTCTGAAGTTCTCCATCATCTCCTTAATCTGTGCTGCACCATCTACACCCTTTAGAGTTATCCCAAACGCACCTTCAAAGTAATAGCCATATTTGCGGTAAACCTCTTCCATGGCATTACAGATGGTTTCTCCCTGCAGCTTATAAAATGCTGCTATTTCACATAAAATGACAACGGCTGCGCAGGCGTCCTTGTCACGAGTGTAGTCTCCTACCAAACATCCAAAGCTCTCCTCCATTCCGAAGATGAACTTGTATGTGTTGTTCTTCTCAAAGAGAAGTATCTGCTCACCTATGTACTTGAATCCGGTGAGTGTCTCTATATATTTCAGTTTGTAATTCTCTGCTATCGCCTTTGTAAGATTGGTGCTGACAACCGTGTTACAGATAGCTCCGTTTGCCGGCAGCTTGCCGACTGCCTTCTGCTCGCGGCATACATATTCTGCTATCAGGGCACCTGTCATATTGGCATTGAATCGGACATATGGATATGCCGGATCATCTGCAAATTCCGTGTCCTTCCAGATTCCCGTGCTGTCCTTGACGTATATTCCAAGTCTGTCTGCATCAGGATCTGTGGCCATGATAACGTCCGCATCAACCTTCTTTGCCAGTTCTATTCCCATGGCAAATGCTGATGGTTCCTCCGGATTTGGTGACTTGACTGTACTGAAGTCCCCGTCAGGAACAGTCTGCTCCTCTACAACATATACGTGCTTGAAGCCAAGTCTCTTGAGCACTTCCCTTACAGGTACATTTCCTGTTCCATGAAGTGGTGTGTATACTATCTTGATATCGTCTGCAACCTTCGGAATTATGTCGCCGTGGATGGTCTGCTTTATGAGCGCCTGATAATAGTTCTCATCAACACTTGCAGGAACCATACAGAACAGACCGTCTGCAACCGCCTTGTACTTGTCCATGGTCTTGACATCCTCGTATCTCTCTACATCCGCCACATGCTTCAGGATATCCTGATCCTGAGGGGATACGATCTGGCTGCCGTCCTCCCAGTACACCTTGTAGCCGTTGTACTCAGGTGGATTGTGGCTTGCTGTTACCACGATTCCGGCTATACATCCAAGCTCTCTCACTGCAAATGAAAGCTCCGGTGTAGGGCGGAGTGCATCAAACACATAAGTCTTTATGCCATTTGCATTGAGGCACAGAGCTGATGCCTCTGTGAACTCTGCTGACATATTTCGGCAGTCATGTGCAATTACTACACCTCTCTTAGCAGCCTCAGGGCCAACCTCAAGTATGTATTCTGCAAGGCCCTGTGTAGCCTTTGTAACTGTATATATATTCATTCTGTTGGTTCCAGCACCCATGATTCCGCGCATTCCGCCGGTTCCAAATTTCAGATTCTTGTAGAATCTGTCCTGGATCTCTTTGTCATCATCTGCGATACTTCTAAGCTCTTCCTTGGTCTTCTCATCAAAGCAGTCTGACTCAAGCCAGAACTTGTATTCGTCCATGTAACCCATCTTTTTTACCTCCATCTTGTAATTATTTTTAGTCGCGACCGCGATCTTAGAACCTATTTTCTGCTGACATTTATTTGCCAGCCATTTCGTTTCTTACCAATCATCCCGTTTTATGAGAACATCGCCTTCACATTTGCTGCAAGCTCGTCAAGCTGCTCTGCCGCATCCTCCTGTGAGTTTCCCTTTACCCCGAGATAGAACTTGATCTTCGGCTCTGTGCCTGAAGGTCTCACAAGGAACCATGCGCCATCCGCAAGCTGATAATATATCATGTTGGACTTTGGAAGCACCGCCGCCTCGGACTTGCCTGTCGCTGCGTCTGTCTCTGTTCCAAGCTTGTAGTCGTAGATCTTCTCCACGCTGTAAGTTCCGACCTTCTGCACCGGATTATCTCTCAGCGTCTGTATCATTGACTGTATCTTTGCAGCACCCTCGCGTCCGTCAAACTTCATGGTCTGAACCTTCTCTTTGTAGTAACCATATTCCTGCCACAATTCAACCATTCTGTCCCACAGAGTCATGCCACGGTTCTTGTAGTATGCCGCAGCCTCACAGAGAAGCATCAGCGTTCCAACCGAGTCCTTGTCCCTTGCATATGTACCAGGCAGACATCCAAATGTATCTTCAAGCCCGAACACATAATTGTGTTCACCTGTCTGCTCATAAGCCCTCATTCTCGATGCTATATTCTTAAATCCGATCAGGTTGTTGCAGTCACAGAAAGTGTCGTACTTCTTACATATCTCCTTGACCATATTGGTGATAACAACCGTAGTTACAATCGCCGGATTCTCAGGCAGTCTTCCGCTCTGGGATCTCTGCATCAGCACGTAATCACAGAGGATCGCACCGAACATATTGCCCGTAAATTCTTTATATTCATTATTCTTGCTGTCATATCCATACATTCCGAGTCTGTCAGCATCAGGGTCTGTGACAAGAATCAGCTCGCCGCCGACCTTCTTCGCCAGCTCAAGACTCAGGGCATACGCCTCTGCGCCCTCAGGATTTGGAGATTTCACAGTTGGGAAATTACCATCTTGAACAGCCTGTTCCTCAACGACATGTACATCCTTGAAACCAAGTTCGCTGAGAACTCTTGTAACAGGCTTAAGGCCTGTTCCGTGAAGCGGAGAATATACGATCTTCAGATCTCCCGCCTTCTGAATCTCCTCCGGATTCATGACAAGCTTGTGAAGCTCTCCTATATATGCGTCATCGATCTCCTGACCGATCACATTCAACAGTCCTGCATCTATTGCAGCGTCCTTGTCCATAGTCTTAACCATGGAGAAATCTTCTATATTGTTGACCTCTGCAATGATCTCCTTATCCTGAGGAGATACGATCTGGGCTCCATCATCCCAGTAAACCTTATATCCGTTGTATTCCTTTGGATTGTGGCTTGCCGTTATATTCACGCCGATATTGCAGTGCAGATGTCTCACTGCAAATGAAAGCTCCGGTGTCGGACGGAGCGCATCAAACAGATACACCTTCACGCCATTTGCACACAGGCAGAGAGCAGTTTCAAGCGCATACAGCGAAGCATTGTTTCTGTTGTCAAATGCTATAGCTGCCGACGGCTCTGATATTCCGATCTTCGCCAGGTAGTTAGCAATTCCCTGTGTTGCCATGCGAACCGTGTAAATGTTCATGCGGTTCGTTCCCGCTCCCATCACGCCTCGAAGTCCACCTGTTCCAAACTCAAGGTTTGTGTAAAATCTATCTTCAATCTCCGCTTCATTATCCTTTATGTTTACGAGCTCCTGCTTCGTAACATCATCTACCTGATCGCTGCCAAGCCACATCTCGTATCTCTGCTTTGCGTCCATCTTCTACCCCTTTCCTGACCTCACAGGCCACACAGATTTTTCCTTTTTTATCTATCCACAATTTATCTTCCGTTCATTTTATTAGGCTATTTTTAGCTAATTTATTGTTATTTGTATAATATATTAAGCAGTTTTTAAATTCAATATTTAATCTTGCAATTTATATCACTTTGTTGCGCAGATGTATATTGCAGCCGTTTTATTATGGTGGTATTAACTAAAAGAATTATATTTTCTGCAATTGACTTGTAATATAACCGACCTTTTTTATTCCTTTACAGAAGCCATTTGTGATCTGCTCAAGATCAACCTGAGCGTTGTAGCCGGATTTGTGTACAGCAAGATCACGGAAGCACAGAAGGATCAGAAGGAGCTCGTAGTCCAGGTGGCATCCAGGGATCTGAAGAGCCGAATGCCGGAGTATGAACTGATCAGTATCATCGGTATACTGATCGATAATGCGCTTGAATCGACCGCCCCATTTGGCACTGCATATCTGTACCTGGACAGCAGGCAGAACCAGATAGAAATAAGAACAAGAAACAAGGGTTCCGTCAAAACCAACGAATTCCGCCAGAATATGTTCTCACCGGGATATACCACCAAAACCGGAGACGGACATGGCCATGGTTACAGTCTCTACAACCTGAAAAAACTGACCGACAAGTACAATGGTAAAATATATCTCGACACGGTAAATACCGACCAGGGAGACTACATACAGTTCGACGTCATCGTATAATGACAGCAAAGCGCCGTCCGGTCACCAGACCAGACGGCGCTTTTTTGTATTTGCTATATATTATTCTTATGCTACTCTGCCAGCTTGTTGAGCTTCTCAACAAGTGCTGTCTGGAGAGCTTCAAGCTTTGCATCTGCATCATCAAGGCTTGTTCCCTTGATTCCGTAGTACAGCTTGATCTTTGGCTCTGTTCCTGATGGACGTACACATGCCCATGCGCCATCCTCAAGGTCGTAGTAGAGAACGTTGGACTGTGGAAGTCCTGACTCTGTGACCTCTCCGGTGGCAAGATCTGTGATCGTGTTCTTCTCGTAATCACGAACCTTGAGAACTTTGAGTGTATCGATCTGAGTAAGTGACTCAGCTCTGAGTGAGGACATGATCTTGCGGATCTTCTCTGCTCCTGTAACACCCTTGAGCGTTATTGTGTAGAGGCCTTCCTTGTAATATCCGTACTTCTCATAGAGATCAAGCATGTGATCCCACAGAGTGATTCCCTGGCTCTTGCAGTATGCAGCAGCCTCGCAGAGACACATAACTGCAACCGGAGCATCCTTGTCTCTTGCATATGTTCCAACGAGACATCCGTAGCTCTCCTCCATACCCATTACGAAATTGTATGAATTATTCTGCTCGAAGAACTTGATCTGCTCACCGATGAACTTGAAGCCTGTTAGAACCTCGATGAGGTTGACATTGTAATCTGCAGCCAGTGGATCAGCCATATTTGTGGTTACAATAGTCTTGACCATGGCCGGATTCTTTGGCATGAGACCGCATTTTGTTCTCTCTCTGAACTGGTATTCAGCGATTATAAGTCCTGACATATTTCCTGTAAATGGCATATACTTGCCTGTCTTTGTATCGAGTGCGTATATTCCAAGACGGTCTGCATCAGGATCTGTAGCGAGAACTATGTCCGCATTCTTCTCCTTTGCCAGCTTGAGGGCAAGCTCAAATGCCTTTGGATCCTCTGGGTTTGGATACTCAAGCGTTGTGAACTCAGGGTCTGGAAGCTCCTGCTCAGGAACAATGTATACGTTTTTGAAACCAAGCTCGGACAGGACTCTCTTTACAGGTACAAGACCGGTTCCGTGGAACGGTGTGTATACGATCTTGATGTTCTCTGACTGCTCCTTGATGATCTCAGGATGAATGATCTGCTTCTTGAGTTCCTCCATATACGCGTCATCTATCTCGGCACCTATGATAGTGAGAAGGCCCTTGTCAAGTGCCTCCTGCTTATCCATGGTCTTTACTGTATGGAAATCTGTTACAGCCTTAACCTCTGCGATGATCTCTCTGTCCTTTGGAGCTGTGATCTGCGCGCCATCCTCCCAGTATACCTTGTAACCGTTGTACTCTGGTGGATTGTGGCTGGCTGTTATAACTATACCTGCTGTACATCCAAGCTTTCTGACTGCATATGAAAGCTCAGGTGTAGGTCTGAGTGACTCAAAGAGATATGACTTGATTCCATTTGCACACAGGCAGAGAGCTGCTTCTGCTGCAAACTCTGGAGAATACTTTCTTGAATCGTATGCTATTGCCACGCCCTTGTCCTGCGCATTCTGCTTCACAATGAAGTTTGCAAGACCCTGTGTAGCCTTGCGGACGGTGTAGAAGTTCATTCTGTTGGTTCCCGCGCCTATCACACCTCTGAGTCCACCAGTTCCAAATACAAGATCACGATAGAATCTGTCCTCGATCTCAGCCTCATCATCAGCTATGGCTGCAAGCTCCTTCTTGGTGTCCTCATCGAAATAATCATCTGTCATCCAAAAATCATATGTGTCTCTGTAACTCATCTTTCTACTTCTCCTTCTTTTTTCTCATTTAGTATGCCCTTTTATGAACGTTCTGCTGTTTGAGCAATCACTGCTCAGCGCTTCCTATTTTCTCAGGAATTCTAGTGGATCTCCCTCAGCCAGAAAATGTGTCATGAGATATGCTCCTCTGAGCGACACCTGTTCCTCTGACAGGATTCTTCTGACCTCACCTCGGTCTGCGAGTATGACCTGTATGTCCTCTGTGCTCTCCTTGCTGTCGAGATTTGGTGTTCCTGTAACTGTTCCAAATACAGCACTGCTCATCTCATCCGTAAATCCCGGGCCCATATAGAATGGCCTTCTGTAGAGTTCTTCTCCGCCCTCATATACATCAAGGGTAAGCCCTGTCTCTTCCTTCATCTCCCTGACTGCTGCCTGCGCCGGAGTCTCATCTCCGTCCACCAGTCCTGCAGGAAGTTCATATATATACGCATCGAGTGGGTATCTGTACTGCCTTATGAGCACCAGCTTCGGCTCATCTTCCAGCTTAACTCCATATATAACTATTCCTTCCGGTTTTACATCGTGGGTCTTTATCTTGATGTCGTTCTCTTTATTCCTTGAAGCAAAGTAATAATTGAAGGCTTTTCCAGCCGTGTCAACCGCATCTATATGATAGAGGTTGAGGAACGGATTGTCTGTGAGTTTTTGTACACCTTTGTATTTCTCTTTCACTTCATCACATCCCTTCTGTGTATTTTAATGTATTCAGCCGACCATACATTCGCAAAACCGCACGGTTCCCGTGCTCTTTCGCTGCTGCGCAGCTATTTTGCTCATTGTATGGGGCGGTGACTCTATTCGAGTCACCACAGGATAAGAACACCTGATTCTTACATGCAAGCATGTCGAATCCGCTGTTCTTATCCTGCACGGCTGAATATTTACCTTTATTCAAAATTAGCATAGTTTTTACAATATATCAAATTCTTTTTTAAGTAATTTTATCATTTTTTAGCTATTTTTAATGCTTTTTAGTATATTTGCGTCATTTTGCCATATTTTTCTATGTGATTCCTGGTTTTGATGCAGCTATGTTCCTCCTGATTCTGAATATTTTTTACTCAAAAAATCCGGGCACTTTGATCTGCCCGGATTCCAAAAATGTTATGCAATTTATACTCTACTGATTCTCTGTCGATACCAGTTGATATTCTGCATCTCTCAACCTGCAGTAATAAAATGTCTGTCCAGCCTCCTCTGTGTAGGTTTCAAATACTCCCGTAACGATCACCTCACTCTGGTCCGCCGGGTAATCGCCTGGATATACTGCACCTCCACCAAGTTCAAATTCAAGCCCCTGACTGCAGCATGCCAGAGCGTCGGCTATGAGACAATAATTATAATATTTGTCTGTTATCGGATAATAGGATGCATAATACTTTCCTTTTATCCTTATCGTCTTGCCCTCATATTCCTCAGGCTTTGACATCATCTGATATACCGTCGCATATACAAGATCGCTTCCCATAAGTGTGAGATCCACATCCACACCCTCAGACTTGTATTGCGCTATAACTGAGCTGTCTCCATTCACGACCTGCCCATATGTAGGTTCTGATGTTGCCTCAGTTACAGATGCGGATTCTGTCTCTGTCGTGGTTTGCATTTCTGTTGTGGTCGTCGTCTCTGTTGTGGCTCCCGCCGACGACTTGCTTTCCACATCACCATCGCCTGTTTTCTGATTAAGCACCTTATCCACTGCATTCTGTGTGTTCAAACGACTGCCCGCAGTCTGAGATGCTCCACCACAGCCTGTGACAGTCAGCAACATACTCAGCACCAATATTGACATAATCAATCGCTTAAATCTGTGTCTGCATCCATGCATTCTTCTATTTCTATTCATATACATATTCTTATCTCCTCATCACTTTCCCTGCTATACTGTTAAATGCAAATATAACCATATCGCATGCAACGATCGTAGATCCTACCGGTGTTGAAAATAATATAGATACCAGCATTCCAGCCAAAGTTCCCACAACTGACAATACAGCCGAATATAATACCACTGACCTGAAACTATACATAACTCTCATTGCCGAAAGTGCAGGGAATACCAGAAGCGCCGTGATGAGCAGGGAGCCCACCAGATTCATTGCAAGCACTATTATCACAGCGATTATCACCGCCAGCGCCAGATTATATGCCCCTGCATTTTTCCCGATTGCCCTGGTAAAACTCTCGTCAAATGTGACTGCAAATATCCTGTTGTAGAACAAACAGAAAAACGCTATTACACATATTGACATAACTATACACAGCCACACTTCTCCCATTGTCAATGTAAGTATTGAGGTTGAACCAAACAACGTAGAGCACACATCCCCCGATACATTTGCTGACGTGGAAAATACATTCATTATCAGATAACCTACGGCTAAAGCACCGACAGACATCATGGCTATCGCGGCATCTCCCTTAAGCTTCGCATTTTGTCCCGACATAAGTATGAGAATTGCAGCAGCCACAGTCACCGGCATCACTATGATCGTGTTGTTTGTCAGTTTCAGAACAGATCCTACAGCCATTGCTCCAAATGCAACATGCGAAAGTCCATCGCCGATAAATGAAAATCTTTTCAAAACCAATGTTGCACCGAAAAGTGACGAACACAATGCTATAAGAATACCAACCACAAGAGCATACTTAACAAATGGATACTGCATATAGTAAATTAACTTATCAACAAGCTGCACTCTGTCCACCACCTTTCTCATATTCTACCGAAATGATGTTCCAATATCTGCTGTTCTTATATTCCTCTCTGCTGCCCCAGAACGAACCCTCATGATTCATATGAAGCACATGTCTGGCGCAATCTATTGCCCTCAGATCATGTGATATCATGATCACTGCCACACCATTTTCATTTAACTGCTGTATCATCTGATAGAACTGTGCCGTTGCGACAGGATCAAGGCCAGTTACCGGTTCATCAAGCAGAAGAAGATTCTCAGTTGCACACAGGGCTCTCGCCAGAAGGACGCGCTGCTGCTGTCCTCCCGACAAATGCCTGTAACATTTCCTGCGTATATCCCATATTCCAAGTCGTTCAAGTTGAGATTGTGCAAGCTGCTTTTCCTTTCTGCCATAAAAAGGACGTGCTCCGCACTTAGGCAGCGTTCCCGACAAAGCCACCTCCCATACAGTCGCAGGGAAATCCTTCTGCACAGGTGTCTGCTGCGGCAGATAGCCTATATCACGCGATGTCAGATCATCGCCAAACTTTATCTCTCCTGAAACCGGTTTCAACAGGCCAAGCAGAGTTTTTACCAAGGTACTCTTTCCCGCTCCGTTCTCTCCAACTATACAGAGATAGTCTCCCTTGTCTATACTGAAATTAAGACCTGACGCAACTGCTCTTCCGTCGTACCCGACTGCCAGGTCTTTGCACGTTATATATGACATTTGTTTTCTCCTATAAATCTAAATTTGTTTTATTGTTCAGCAATTAATTCAATGCCTGAGAAAGTACGTTCAAGTTATCTTCCATCACGTTCAGATACGTCTCACCATCAGCTACAGCCTTTGCAGTCACAGACTGCATGGAATTCATCGTCAGGATCTCCTGATTTTTCGAATCTGTTGTCTTCTTTATCGACTCTGCTATACTTTGATCTGCACCCTCTATCGTCAGAATAACCGGAAGCTTTAACTCATCCACCTTCTGCGCAAGGAATGTTATCGTCTCAAAACTTGCCTCCGACTCAGCACTGCATCCCACAAATGCAGCATAGTAAGTAAGCCCATAATCATCCGCCATATATCGGAAAGGGAATCTGTCGCCAAACAGAATTGCCTGACGTTTTCCCTTAGAAACTGTTAGTTCGTACCTTCCATCAAGATCATTGAGTTCATCAACGTACTTGCCTGCATTCTCCATGTAATCAGATTTATTATCTGGATCAAGTGCCTGGATATTATCCGCCAACACATTCGTCAACGCCACTGCGTTCTTGAGTGAAAGCCATACATGTTCATCATACTCCGGGCCTTCCTCTCCTCCCTCTTCTTCCTCTGCCTGCATGCCTGGAACTACCTCTTCCTCTTTGACTGCAGTTCCCAAAGCGTCAAGCATATTTACAACCTTCATATCCTTATTAGTCGCTTCTTTCAGGGCACTATCCACCCAGCCATCAGACTCACCGCCAACATACACAAACATATCTGCGTCAGCTATCTTTGCTATATCCTCTGCAGTTGGCTGATAACTGTGAAGATCCATCCCCTGATCGAGCAGCATAGTAAGCTGAAACTTGTCGGAATCACCGCCTATAATATTGCGGATCCAGTCATACTGAGGAAAAGTCGTACATACAATGCTGTACGCCGCAGCATTTGCCGCATTTTCAGGCACACTGCCCCCTTTCTGATCAGCATCTGCTGCCGTCATTGATGCTCCGCAGCCACAAAATGCTGAAACAGTAAGTACCGATGCCATAACAAGGCCAAATATTCTATTTTTCATAATGATCAATAAACCTCCGAATTGATTGATAAAATTGACAGGCATATTTTGATGCCTATAATTGGGTAAATTTAATAAACTGCCTCTAGATCAAAAAACACCAATAATAAGTATTCGCCCTTATCTTTAGATGTATTTCCAGACGCAATTCTCAGTCAATATCCGTACTTTAAATCAATTCAGCAATTCCACCTTCAGGGAAACGAGCGTATCGGTACAATACTCGTGGGTATACACCAATACAACTCCAAGTGTGAACACACTTAAGAACGCCAGGAACACTGGCGTAGTTGACATTGTCTTTATATTTGAAAGGAACTGTGCAGCCTGCTGCAAATGCATACATATAGGACATTCCTGTCCCGTACAGTCATGCTCCACATTGCGCGCAATATAGCCGTAAGAGAAAAGTACTCCCGATACAAAGAACACTATAAGAATCCATGACATTATTCTCTTTTTACTCATTCTGCACACCTCCTTTTCATGTTTAGAAATTGGGGGATATATAGTTTTCGTTGTGACCGTAACGATACAATCCCATCTGTAACAATCACGTTTAGTTTAGACTACAGCGACTCCACAACGCCTCTGACAATCTTTGCAAATACCACATATCGACGATCTGTCACAGTCAATCATAAATCCATACCTCTCCTGAACTCCTTTAGCTATGTGATTCATGGTATCGCGGTCAATATGTATAACTCTTCCGCACTTAACACACTGCATATGAAGGTGTTCGTGACAACTATGATCAGCCTTTTCCATTCTATACATACTTGAACCACCATCAGCACTCTGATACTTTATCAATTTGTCCTGGGTAACCATGCGGTCAAGATTGCGATATACAGTTGTTGTATTCGCATCTATGCCATTCTCATCCAAATACACACTTACATCAGCCGCGCAAAACCCTCTGTCCTGCCTCTCTGCAGCAAATGCCTCTATAGCCTGACTTATTCTCGTTTTATACTCCCTCGCCATAGTATTCCTCTTTTTTGAATTTGCAAGTCATTTGCATTTTACTGCATCATAAACGGCTTTTAACTTTATGTCAACACTTTTTTATCACTTTTCCATCACTACTATCTTGTTTGATATATTGCTGACAAATGGTATTTTGCCAATGACTTTATATACCGGTATGAACTCAGCCATTCCTTCTACAAGACTGTGCTGTTCTATGTATCTGTATTTCGGTATGATCTCCGCCAGCTTCTTTCCATTTGACACACCCCAGGAAAACCTGGCATGGCTTCCATGGATGGATTTCTCCTTGATATGCTTTGCCATGAACGGAGCCATAGTCTCTACGAGCACCGTAGCATGAGTAAATTTCCTGTCTATTATGTCGAATATTTTCTTCACATCAGCTTCTGTGAGATACATCGTAAGCCCCTCTATGATGACCAGCACAGGTTCACCGGCATACTCTACCATGTCAGCCCATTTGCCGTCCATGGCGGATTCCGCTATCTGGTACACCGGTCCATCCTCCTGCAGGAACTTTGCCCTTACAGTCATGGTCTCCGGGAGATCAATGTTGTACCAACCTTTATATTTACCCTCATTTCTATAGCAACGGGTATCAAGACCACAGGCGATATTCACAACCACAGCACCCTTATGCTTTTTCAGGTATTCTGATACAAGCTTATCAAGAACTATAGTTCGCGCTATAACTCCGCTTCCCATTGCCAGATCCTTGTCCGCCAGTGAAAAGTCATAATCCAGGCTGTCAACTATCTCTATGGCCTTGCCATCGTATATGGCATGATCCGGTTTTCTTGATTCTTTCGCCCTGGCATAGAGTGTCTGGAGCATCGTCTCCGGGACTCCCGTTATGTCGACCTTTGATCTGCTTACTGTATTGTTCTGTGTGCTAACCATTTTCTCATTTCCTCCTGCTTTTTAATTGTGCAAACACATGAGAGGCGCTGCGCGCGGCGTTTACATAAAATATAACATTTGTCATGTTTTGTTATGTTCATAAAAATAAGAGGTTCATCATCGATGAACCTCTTTCTTTAAACTCTCTATCAACTTTTCTGTACCGCCTGTGGCATGAATGCCAATCTTTTCTGTCAGATACATTTTCTTCTCCACATCTACATCCTCGTTCAGTATCGCCATGGCTCCTTCAAGCCGCATCTTAGCCAGCACGCGAACCAAAGTCTCATCCGGCTCGCATCCAAGCTGTGACCTGTAATATGCCGCAAATGAATGTCTCATGAACTCCTCAACCCTCTGGTGATAATTCTCATAGCAGCTGCCGTCAGCGCCATGCATGATGATCATTACCTCTTCCCTGTGTGCCAGAAGGAATTGCATCATGATCTTATCTGCATCTACGCCCGTGGCGGGGTTCTCAATCTCCCCCTTCATAAGTTCTCCAAGCAGGGCTTCATATTGGTTCACAAGCGGTTCAAGTATCGCCTTGAACAATGCCTCCTTACTCTCAAATGAAAAGTAGAAGGCTCCGGTGGTAACTCCCGCACTCTTGCATATCATTCTAAGACTTGCCCTCTGGTAGCCATTTTTAAGGAATTCCCCTTTACCTGCTTTTTTCAGTTTTTCTATCGTTTCACTGCGCTTGTCGTTTTCCATAACACATGTCATGTTAGCACAAACTAACCAATCTAACAACCGCTTTTTTTGTAAAGTATTATTTGTAACGCCTTTCTTTACGCTCTGGCTTTTTTACAGCTATCCACTAACTGACAGAGATGTAACCATTGTTCCTGACTTATACAAATCCTTACTTTTCCTACTATCCCCCAACTGACAGAGATGTATTCTACTGCTTCTGCAGGTACTTCACCGGAACTGCTTTCGTAAGCCACACGCCATTCTTCGAAAGATAGAACTTATATCCATCCCTGTACATCTCTCTAGATCTTACAATATACAAAACCGGTTTTCCATGTCGCTGTCCCACCTTAAATGCTGTGTCTCTGTCATTTGACAAGTGGACATACAGACGGCTCTTAGGCAGAAGTCCCTCTGTTTCTATATCCTGTACATACTTTTCACCCGTGCCGTGCCACAATTCTTCCGGCGGACTCACCTCGTCCAGCTCGACATCAACAGGTATAGAATGTCCCTGATTTGCTCTTATAAGAGTCTTGTCTTCGTTGAATGAATACCTCTGTTTCTTGTCAGCACGGACAATCTCTTCCAACATATCCATATCGATTGGGTGTTGTTCTCCAATACCAGACAACAGCTCGTCAACATTTGCCCAGCCATGCTCATCCAGACTGATTCCGATACTTTCTGGTCTGTGTCGAAGAATCAGACTCATAAAACGGCTGAGCTTATTTAAATATTTTTCATCGTATTCCACGCTCTTCTCCTCCAGTCAACTACAATCATCAAGGTTCATTTGAGCCTTTTATTTGGATTATTTTTTCATAAATCACTTTACGATATCTGACAAACGTCAGCTCTTTATAGGCATCTTCATCGTGAGCCAACGCTACATGCAAAATTCTTTCAGTCACATTAATATATTCTTTCGTTCAAGTATTTCCCTACCGTCTCAAGCCCTCCAATTGGCACGCAGAACTTCTGGTCATGATTCTTACATGCCTCATAAGTGTCCTCAAGATCAAACCAGCACACTCCGTCAAGCTCTTCCTTCTGTATTGTCAGATCTGCTATGTCCACCTGTTTCTGATACACGAACACAAATGCCACCTCATTGTCCCTGAACATTCTGCCATGAAATTCCTTCTCATACTGGATCCTGAATGTCCCCGCAAAGTCAAGGTCAGAAGCCTCAGCCTTGATGCCAAGCTCCTCACCGAGCTCCCTGAGTGCTGACTCCAGAGGTTCATCTCCCGCCTGTATGTGCCCCGCCGATGAGGTATCATACCTTCCTGGAAATGAATCCTTATTCATTGCCCGCTTCTGCAGGAGAACCTTATACCTTCCATTCTCTTGCTTCGCTATCCAGATATGGGCAGTCCTGTGACATATGCCTTTTGCATGTGCCTCGCTCCTCTCCACTGTGTCTCCGGTAGGGTTGCCCTGTTCGTCGCATATATCAAAAAGTTCCATTATAGTGTACCGTCCTTATTTCATCTTATATAACAACATTATTATTTATTGATACTATTTTGCAAAAACATCTTCTCATAGCACAAACTTCTCAAAAAGCAACAGATAAATTGACTAATTGCCGCCAGAAATATAACAATTCTATCCATTTTCGTTATGTCGGCTTGCTCAAGCACACCCATCGCAACGCTCATTATATCATATAGTAATGGAACTGAGAAATCGACTCTGCCTATTTATAACTATTCACAAATCTTATATCAGTTTTTAACGTTTACACAAAACTTGAAACGGTATTACAAAATCTACTGTTCACACAGTCTGCTCGGTTTTCGACGTCCGCTTCTTATCAACGAATCTCATGATACATCCAACAACCATAATACCAAATGCAACATACATTATTGTAAATGCACAACCTTTATCACCTGTTCCAGGCACTACACGCCTATCTTTAAAGTCCCACTTAAGGAGTTCATAGACAACTATTGTTAATATATTAAAAACTATCATCCCCACAGGCTTAAATCCAATATTCATTATCAGATATAATATTACAAACAATGCCATCAAACCTACCATTCCAGGAACAAATATCTTGTAGAATGTCGCCATTGCAGCGTCATTCCAATCTGATGATGTGGACGATAAATACACCTGTGCCATTCCCACTAATGACTTACTTTCATTTTCATTTTTTGCAAATGGCAAGAATAACGAAACAATCGTTAATCCAAAGCCTACAATTCCTATAAATAATCCTCTTACTTTTTGCATTTTCATATATTTCCTTTCTTTCCTCTAAATCACCCTTTAACAATTTATAATTATATGACTTAGTCTCTTGTCAAATTTGAAGTTTGGGGATATTTTTGATTTCTCTGCAGCAAAACAATTCAAGCTATTCTTCTTTTGATACCCGTACTTCAATTTCATAATCATCATAATCATATTCCAAAGTAATAGAATATCCTTGTTCATTATTTGCGCTATACCTGTCATCTTTCTGGTTTTTTTCATCCGTAAAGCCTTTTTCCTTGCATGCATCAACATACTGATCATATTGATCTTTTGACATTCCACACACGTCAAATTTAAATAAATCTTCATCATCCAGGTCAACCTTTATCATCTCAGCCTCTGGCTTATCCACTTCATTTCCTATATCATAATTTGACCACTGCACTGCTTTTTCCGTCTTATCCTCAGTAGAATATTTTTTCGATATAAAATCATAATATTCTGTATACACATTTCCATCACTTATGTACTTAATCGTAGCTATATCTGGCTGCATCAAATTATAATGCGATATATCATTTAAATAATAATACCCCGAATAATAATAGCAACGCACTTTATCCACAGACTCTCCCGGATTTACTACTCTCTCCGAGCCGGTGCTCATAGATATCTCTTTTTCCTTTAATTCAGACATGTCATCATCACTAAATTCAAAACTCTTTTGAATATCTTGGTAAAACTTCTCTTTTTCTTTGTCTGTAATGTCATTTTTCGCTTTGAAACTTAATTCAAAATCAACTATTGTACAATTAGAATTATTGGTATAGTCGAGCACCACGCACCTTTTTTCATCAACAATATTCTCGTCAATGTTCCAATCAACCTCATCTATCTTGACCGTTTGCGGTTCATTACCTTTGGTCTCCTTATTGTGAGTATCTTTTTCCGAATTTTCTGCAGAACAACCCGTCATCAATAAGGACAACACCCAAATACACAACATAATCATTTTTTTGTTCAATTTCATAACAACTCTCCTCCTTACGATATTTTCTCTATCAACTCATACGCCTGATCTATGTATTCATCGATTTCCACTTTCCGCTGTCTGAGCCTTAATATATGCGCATCAACCTCTCTCCTCACTTCATCTTTGCTAAGATTATCCAGTTCCGCTATCTCCCTGATGGAAAACTCCAGATTCTGAAGGAGCTTGATCATCCTGACCCTGTCTTGGGTTTTCGCATCGTACAGCAGATAACCTCTCTCATTTCTTGCTGCCGCAGACATTAAGCCGGCCTTTTCATATCCCTGAATCGCCCGTCTGCTGACCCCAGTATGTTCACACAACTCCCTCAATGTCTCCACTCTTTTTATCACCACCTCACGCAGACATTTTTTTAACTGTAAAATTGCACGTTACGTGCAGTCAACACATTGATGCCAGTCCATAACATATGCTGCCTTCGATGTTGATATTGTCCCATAGTATTTTCAAAAGTGGATTTGTCAGTGCAAAAAGGCACTCTGAATCCAGCCTGTCATCTGTCTTCAGAGTGCCTTTTTCACATTTCATATATAATTTATCTTAATAATTATGTCTTACCGAAAGTCAGTTTACGACCGCCGTCCGCATCGTGCTAAAGCTCCCGGATTATTTGCCCAAGCTCTTCCTTCTTTCTGTTGTATGCATCCAGATCACTGTTCCTTTCACATAATTTTACTGCCCTCTCCAACCATGCAATGCACTCATTTCTGTCTCCAAGCTCAATATAAATATTTGCTGCAGGAATAAGCATATAATTTATCAGATCAAGCTCCGAACTGCATGTTCTGCTGTAAACCTTCCATGCTTTGTGTATATTTCTGTCTACCTGACACGGATTGACATCTATATATGTATAGAACCATCCCTTAGTTATGTAATACGACAGCCAGTTTTCAGCATTATCTGTAATTCCACCGGTCTCTGAATTATCTATCTGAGTCATGATCATCCTGGCTCTGTTCAGAAGATCTACGGCCTTTTTTCTGTTTCGCAATGTGAAATTCCCGTCAAAGCAGGATCTGACTGTATATGTCGCTGCCGCAATGATATCTGCAGCAAGCTTTAACCGTGCATCCGTCGTTTCTGCTTTTTCATAGCACGCTATCGCCCTATCCATATATCTCATCTGAAGAGCATACATTTTTTTCCCTTCTCCTGTCTCCGGTTCAAAGTTTCCGTCAAGAATTGTGTCCAGATAATCCATCCAGATGTCGCAGACAAAGCCTTTTATATAATGACTTTTTCCTTCCGACCATTTCTCAAGATATCCTAATATCTCCTCTGTATCGCTATACCGACCCATATCTGCATATACATGAGCCAGCTTGTCACACACTTCAACCATTTCCCGGTCTGATATAAGTTCGTCTGTACGTCTGGCCATTTCCCATATTCTTCTTCCATGAGTCAGTATAAATTGTTCACTTTCTATAGGCAGCATCACAATTGTCTTTGCTGCAAGGCGAAGATATTCCCTGGAATCACACAAGTTATCCACATTCATACAACAATTTGCAACAGCCACGCATATCGATACCACAACGTTATCACCAGCGATCAGATTGGCAAGGCACGCTTTTACGGGCTGAAGCTCTTCTGTTTCTGGCGGCATGTTCTTCTTATCCTGTATATCTTCCCATTTTCTGCCAAGCTCCCTTCGTACCGCCTGGCCTATAACAGGATGAAGTGCAAGTTTTTTATGACGTTCAACCCAGCCAATATCAGCCAGTTCATTTATCATATTCTCATCTTCAGCATCAATAAGGCAGGAAAAATCCCTAAAATCTACACCGCTGTCTCCAAACAAGGCCAGACTCATCAAAATCCCTCTCTGTTTCGGCGTAAGGCCATCCATGCAAAACAGCGATGAGATCATATCTGTCATATGCCCATATACATTCCGGCTATCTATGGTGCAACCTGTTTTCACCCCATCCAGTGCCGTAAATCCTTGTTCCCGAACCCAAGCACACGCTTCGTCAATTGACAGATACCCTCTGTCTATCTGTCTTGCCAGGATCATCAGCATGAGTGTGTGTCCATTCACCCTGTCTATCAGTTCGTCCAGTTTCTCATACAGATCAGCATCTGACTTTGATTCAGTATTCCGCATATTTGACAACATCAGTTCATACATATGCCGCCTTTCAGAGAATGCCTCAATCTGTATATGGTCATAACACTCCGGAATAATCCCCCCTCGCGTCACTACTATCAGCCTGCATCCTGTCCTCACAAGTTCTGATATCCCATCATCCATGTATATATCACTGTTATCCAGAACCGGAACATTATCCACAACCACCAGGCTCTCTTTTGTGTTCTCCGATACGCACTCCCTGAATTTCCTGAGTTTTCTGTGGAAATAATCAGCTTCGTTTTCATCAGCCTGTCTGCAAACTGTATTTATATAAAACATATCATCATTACATACAGTTGAATAAAACGAGTTTGAATAATTCAGGTACAGCACCGTATCTAACCGGTCTCTGACATCTATGACAAATCTCCGAACCAGTGTACTCTTTCCGATTCCTCCCATTCCTGTTACAAATATACAAGGCTTTGTCTTTTCGGAAAACCAATCCGTAAGAAGCTTTAGTTCATCCGTTCTCCCCACTACATTTTCAATACAAGCCACCGGACTTGATACAACATATGCTCTTGTCTCATCAGAATTCCCATACAAAGAATCCAGGATCATGAGCAGTCCATCCATTGTCTGATATCTGTCCGACCAGTTTCTTGAAAGAGTTCTGTGCAGACATTCTGCAAGTTCCATGGCAAATGAATCCCTGTAGAAATGCTTTTTATTATTTGCCGGACACGAAGAATCTACCGTTGATCTATACATGAATTTCCCAACGTCATATACTGCATTCTCGTCGCAGTCAAATACATCCGGGGCGCGTCCGAACAAAAGGTAAAAAAGCACCGCTCCAACACCATACACATCACTCCACGTCCCAACATGTTCTATATCTCCTCTTCTCAGCTCATATGAAGCCCACTTCGAAGTAAATCTTAATATATTATTCTCAGCACAACTTCCTCCTGTTACACTGCATTCTTCAATATCTTTTTCCCTGATAACCGAATCGAAATCATATAATTGAACCCAGTCCCGCGTTCCCTCAAGTACCAGCACATTTTCTGGTTTCACATCCAGATATAAATATCCTCCGTCATGCAGCAGCTTCAATGTTCTTGCAAGACTCCTTACTATGCCGATAGCATCCTGAACACTTTCAAATCGGCATTTGTCCAAAGTCGTGCCATCCTGATATGTGGTCACAATATATATTTTGTTCTCTTTTTCGTAGATCTCATACGTGTTTACTATGCGATTTGCGAGTCCATCAGTATCAAACAGGCTGTTGTTCAAGTCAAAAGTACATCGTAAATGTCGTCTTTCTTCCTCGGTTTTATACTGCATTTCCCTGATCCTAACCGGTCGCCTGACACCAGAGTTGTTGACATAATATCCATCATATACTATAGACGAACTACCTCTGCCGAGTTCTCCTGTCAACACATACTCATATGGGCAGTCTTTAAAAGTAAGTATTACATTTTCTTTCGTATTGTAATCCGCATCATAATTCGTTTTGTAGTCCATATTCCGTATCCTGCTTTTTCATGAATCTCTGTTATAGCCAGCTTTTACCGCTGCGATTGGCTGTCGAAATATATCTCCTGCATAAAATCCTCTCTGAATGTTGTAAGAGGGTCATCATTTTCCAGCGCAAATAAAAATATCCAGTCATATGGATTGCCTGCGTAAAGTGTCTGATACCCGGAGCTCAACAGAATATCATTTATCCGCAGCCGGCAATTCTCTGCATCTCTGCCACTCACCATTCTGCCCCCACACGCAACTGCTTTCCCCGCCAGGTACTCATAAAACGAGAGAAGGATAAGCAATTTTCTCATTCTCTCATCTGATATGCGCACACCATTAATCACTTTTTCCAAACCATCCCGGTCCGGATAACAATACACGGCAAACGCATGGATCAGCCCGCTGTCTGTGAGTATATTTCTGATATTTCTTCCACCAGCCGCTTTTCTGACATTCGGTCCATATAGACCTATCATTTGCAGATAAATAGTCCACACCGACAGTGAGGTTTCAAAGCCATTGCTTTTGCCGCCCTCAGGAAGCTCCACTTGAAATGCCCTGCGCTCTGCTGCGGCTATTCCATTCTCACCCGATATTTTCAGCCACATTCTCTTTAACATTTTTGTCGCAGTAACATGCTTATAGACAAATCTTTCTACATTTTCGGATATATATACCACAGTTTCTTCCATAGATGAAATATTCTTCACCTCACCGGCTATATCGCCTGTATAAAACACTGTATCATTGTCTGGAATCCTCTGAACATCCACATCCGGCAGATTTTCCAACATCATTTGCAGCGTCTTATAATCCGTTTTCATTTTGATCGCCATATAATACACGATCTCTTCCATATCATGAAGATCAAATCCCCTCGAAAGGCAGATCCTTCTCAGAAAATCCTCAGTCTCCTCGACTCCCAAGCCAAATACAAAGCTCAATTGCAATGCGGTACTCTTATTGATATTAATATCTCCAGAAAACCACTTTGACATATTTCTCGGAGGCATCACACCGCGCACTCTATATCTTTCCTTTATAAAATCTGTTTTACTTCCCACATCATCCAGGCTCCCGGTATAACCTTTCTCTATAAGAAATATATCCAAAGCCTCTCCAAAATTTCTGAAGCGCTCCATCTGGCAACGCAGTTCTTCCAGATAATTGTCATCATATGGGGTGATTTCACTGCAGCGAGCCAGCATCCTGTCTGTATATTCTTCCATTTGTATCTTCCGACTTTCCATAAATAATTATATATTAAATAGTATGTTGTTATCCTACTCATTGTCAATATATCAATATTAGGGTTGTCTATTATTGTCATTTAATGTAGAATTAATAAAAATGTGTGGAGGAATTTTCAATGAAAAAGCTACTGATTGGTATCGGCATTATATTAGCTCTAATTATTGTATTTTACCTGATAGTACTTATAACTGGATGGATATAGAATTTTTATTATGAGGACATACATATGAAAAAAATAAGCACTTTTTTACTTAAAGCATTTATTCTTATTTTATTTTGTGTAATTACATTTTTTATAACCCGATACTTATATATACCAAAGGGGCAAAAAATCGAAAAAACCGATTCGGCTATCGGTAAAACAATTGAGTTATCAGGTGAAACCATACGTTCTAATATTGCCAACATTGGTAAACTTGCAACAGCAGAATACACATATACTCATGTTGAACATTTTGATAGTTCTAGAACTATCGGCGATTTTAAGATTCCACTAACAAAGACTTCTTACATATTTAGCTATGACGGAACCATCATCGCTGGTGTTGATTTTACCAAAACAAATGTCAACAAAAATGACACAAGCAAAACTATTACTATTACTTTGCCCGAAGTTGAAATTATCAGCTCTGATGTAGATCAGGATAGCTTTCAATTATATGACGAAAAAAAGAACATTTTTAACCCTACTGATATAACTGACTATGTCGAATCTTTTGCAGATTTAAAAACCTCTGAAGAGCAAAAAGCAATTGACAAGGGGTTACTCGATAATGCAAAAACAAATGCCTGTACTATCATCAACTCTTACATGGCATCACTTAATATACCAAACTACACAACAAATATAACATTTTCAGACACAACCAATTAGCCAATATACACTTTGTATACTTTTATTAATGTTTTATAAAATATCAGTAATTACACTTGATATTGATCACTTTTTAGGATATTCTCAGATCACTATACGTTACTAAATAAGTCAGCTCTAATTGACACTAACATTATTGAATGTTAGAATTCTTGTATGATATGATTATGGTAACCTTACCATGCGAAATGGGAACTTTAAGAGATGGGTGTTCTACCATATAAAACAAATGAACAATTTTAATATGGATGTTCTACCATACAAAATGGAACAATTTTATGGGAGCCCTACCATGCAAAAAGGTTTTTAAGAGCTGTGCATTTTAGCACAGCTCTTTTATATTCTCAGAAAGGCGATAATGGATATCCTAAATTTTTACTATATTGATTTAAAATACATAAGAAATCTGTCTCGTGCAGATGACAACGTAATGTCAGTCTCCCCTCAGGTAGGTAAGGAGAATCGACCATTTCTTGGAATAATCATTCTTATAGGTGGTCAGAAATATTGCATCCCCCTTACCTCACCAAAAAAGAAATTTGAAAATATGAAAAGCCAGATTGATTTCATCAAAATATTTGACCACAACAGCAGGCATCCTGAGTATTCTTCTAAAATCATAGGAATTCTCAATCTAAACAATATGATTCCAGTTAACAACTCAGTTATATCTAAGGTCAATCTGAAATTAAACCCTCACGATACCATAAATCAACAGAGCCAATAAAGTCCACTCTCTCATAACTGATTTTCCCGACAAAAATCGTAACCTTACCAAAAGATGTGTAGACTTTAATAAACTTGAGCACATTTTAGCCCAATACTCGGATGACTAAAATTCCTACACCACCAGCCGGGCCTTCGCCCTGCCGGTTCTGTCCTTTTCCACCACGATCTGCTTGTCAATCTTCTCCTTGAGTTCAGTCACGTGCGATATTATTCCCACCAGCTTGCGTCCCTCGGTCACGCTGACCAGCGCTTTGTATGCCTGTGGCAGAGTCTTTTCTGTGTCCAGTGAGCCAAAGCCCTCATCCACAAACATCGTATCTATCTGTATGCCGCCAGCCGAAGCCTGCACCTCATCGGAGAGTCCAAGTGCAAGGGAGAGTGATGCCATGAATGACTCGCCCCCAGAAAGAGACTTAACGTCTCGTCTGCTGCCGTTGTAATGATCCACAACACAGAGGTCAAGGCCGATCTGGCTTCTCTTGTCACTGCTGTCCGTCACACGCCCCAGCTCATACTGACCATCTGACATCTTCAGGAATCTCAGATTTGCACGCTGAATTATCCTGTCAAAATACGACATCTGTATATACGCCTCAAGGTTTATCTTGTTCTTGCCGGATACATTTCCTGAGGCAGTGTCATAGAGCGACTTCACGCTTACATATTTCTTTTCTTTTGCCAAAAGCTCATCTGACTTTCTGCTTATATTCGCCATAGCCGTTTCATTTGCACGGATGCGGCTGTTTCCATCCTGCATGAGAAGTCTGATCCTTCCCAGCTCATCTCTCACTGCGGTTTTATCTTCCTCAAGCTTAGCAAGTTCGAGCTTCTCTGCTGATTCCAGCGTGTCTGTCAGAGCCTTTATCTGCCCCTCCAGTGTCTTAATATCCTGGATCACAGCATTATATCTCTTCTCAGCGGTGTCAAATGAATCCTGCAGTTTCTTTGCTCTGCCAAGAATCTCGTTCATCTTCGTTTCCGCCTCACTCCGATTCCTGAATCTGAGCCCCGCGGCCAGTTCTGTCGCCTGTTCTCTGTCTGAGACAACCTTTGCCGTGAGCGCCGATATATTTCTCTCAAGCTCCGCCAGCTTAACCTGCATCCCGGCAAATGTTTCTTCTTCCTGAGGAAGTTTTGCAGCAAGCTCATCCCTTCTGCTGACCCTTTTGCGTTCAGCCTCGATCTGTCTGTCAGCCTCCGCAATCTTCTCATTATAGTATCCAATATTCTTCTCAACCTTTTCCGGCAGAACATCTATATCCTCCGGATCGTCAAATTTCCTTCCAGCCTGCTCAATAATGCTGTTTCTGATCTCCATGACGCTGGCAAGCTTTACCTTTGCATCCGTAGCACTGGCATTTGCCCTGTCGCGGGCTTTGTCAGCATCCTTCTTCGCATCATCTAACTGTGCATCTGTCGGAGCCTCCTTTGGCAGCGATGCAAGGAGTTTGTGCTCCGTCGCACCGCACACAGGGCACGCCTGTCCCTCCTTCAGATCCTTTGCTAGGATTCCCGCCTGGGCATTCCTGTAGAGCGTGCTCATATGCTCATACATATCCTGCTTTCTGGTATACATATCATTATCAAACAGATACTGCTTCTGTGCTTTGTCCACCGCCTGTTTTCTTCTGCTGTATTCCATGAGCAGTCTACTTATGTCATTCAGATAGTCAACAGCGTCAGCCATCTTCTCCCTCGATGCCGTGATTGCAACTATTTTCTCCCCCGCATCCGCAAGCTGTGTCTGCTCCTGCCTCAGCTTTTCTATGCTCTTCTGTTTGTCTGTCACAAGCATTCTGCCCTTCTCTGCCTGTTCATTTTGCCTTTGCAGGAGCTGTTCCTCGTCTGCAATATTTTTTCGCTTCTCGTCCAGTTTCTCATAGTTTGGAAGCTCGTTATTTATAACTGCTGCCTGCCTTTGGAGCTCTTCCGTCTCTGGGAAAGCTTCCTTTGTCCTGTTTAGCTCTGCCTCAGCAGTAGTTCTGTCATTCTGTACATTTGCAAGCTCCAAATGTGTCTTTTCAAGCTGCACTCTGGCTTTCTCTGTCTGCTGTGCCTTGCCTATCAGCGTGTCAAGTTCCCCGACCCGGGTCTCAAGTGTACTGATCTGCTTCTCATATGAATCCGTTCTTGCCTTCTCCGTTACAATAAGCTTTCCGATGAGTGTGATCACCTCATCAATTGGCATCTGGCCGTCCTTCGCCTTTTGAACACTGAGCCCAAAAGGGTCATCCTCTCCGCAGACTATCCCGGATATATACTGCTCTATACTCTTCTTCATATCGTCGCGTTCACTCTGAAGCCTTCTCGTCTCATCCTGAAGACGCTTCTGCAGAACAAAATACCTTGATGTGTGAAAAAGCTTGCTGAATATCTTCTGTCTGTCCCCGGACTCCGCCACCAACAGTTCCTTGAACTCACCCTGAGCAAGCATGGATATCTGCGAAAACTGCTCTCTGTCCACACCCAACAATTCCTGAAGATATGAATTTACCTTCGTTCTGTTGGAGATGACCGAGTCATCCGGCAGATACAGTTCTGCAGCCGCATCCTGCATGGTAGTTCCTTCACCTTTTTTCTTACGTCTCTCATAGGAAGGATTTCTTTTAACTCTGTAAGTCCTCCCCATATGATCAAATGTCAGTTCAACGTAGGTATCTGTGTCCACATCGGCATACGTTGATCTCATCATCCTCGCATCACGGCTCGCTCCGCTCGGCTCATCATACAGCGCATAACAGATGGCATCGAATATCGTGGTCTTTCCCGCACCTGTATCCCCAGTCACAAGATACAAGCCTTCAGCCCCAAGCTGGGCCATGTCAAGCATCTGGACTCCCGCATATGGCCCAAATGCCGACATCGTAAGATTAAGTGGTCTCATAATCGCTCCTCTCTTTCACAATGTATCGCCCCTCTCGCCTCCGCAAGCGGGGCAGGTCGTCGGAGCGCATTTGAGTTATTCGCTTCGCTCATAAGCGCTCCTCTCTCCATACAGAGTCTATAATATTCTGAACAAAACTCCTCTGTTCATCGCTCATTTCCTGGTTGTTCTGCTTCTCATACAACTCTCCAAACAGATCTATAGGCTTTTTCCCTTCAAGCACAGCGCCATCGTCTATCGTCTGTGTCACACGGGTTCTGGTGTTGTCGTATCCAAGCTTCATCACATTTGGATAGACCGTTCTGAGTTTTCCCAAAGCATCCGGCACGTCATCCTCGTCCGTGAGAACCACATACAGATAATCATCCACAGCCGTCCCCTCATAGTTTCGCCTGTCCATCAGCTCGTCAAATGTTCCCTTCACCTCACGCAGCTCATGCATCGGAACAAGCGGAACAGTCCTTATCTCTATTTTCTTGTTCTCAGGGATGTCAACAACTGTCACCGATTTGGTGTGGTTAGCCTCCGAAAGTGAATACTTAAGCGGTGTTCCACAGTATCTGACAGTCTCCCTGCCCACCTTCTGCGGCCCATGTATATGCCCCAGCGCCACATAGTCAAATGAGTCGAATACCGACACATCCACATTGTCCAGACCGCCCACATTCTCCTCCGACTCCGAGCGCACAGCCCCGGTCACGAACTGGTGGGCCACAAGGATATTTGTAACCTTCTCATCAACATCCATGTGCTCCACCGCCACACGGCAGGCATCCGTGTAATCATTTATACCATCTACCTCATCAGGGAACACCGATCTGACCATTGCCGGCTTCACAAATGGCAGCATGTATATGTTCACCATCTGTCCTTTTCCATTCTCCAGCTTATATGGTCTGACCACCCCATTTCCCATCATGGCTATCTGTGCCGAATCATATACCGGCGATATATGGATTCCACTGAGATCAATCAGACTTGATGCAAATGCCAGCTTGGCCGCCGAATCATGGTTGCCGCTGATGATATATACTTGCAGCTTTCTCTTTGCAAGCGAAGTCAGGAAGCTGTCCAGCAGTTTCACCGCCTCCTCGCTCGGCACAGACTTATCATATACATCCCCGGCTATGATGACTCCATCCGGCTGCTCATCATCGATGATGCCCAATATTTCTTTTAATATATACTCCTGATCCTCCAACATAGAAAATTCATTTACACGCTTTCCTATGTGAAGATCAGATAAATGGATCAAACGCATATGTACTTCCCCTTTCTTACTCTCCCGGCTTTTTCCCATATTGATTGGCACTTAGTCCTACAATTATTCATCTTTTGCCTTTTTTAAATGTTTTTTTAATTGTTCTTTCAACAAAAATACAGGCAGGTATGTAAGACTAAAATCAAGCAACGCAGTCAGCATCAGCCATTTATTCGGTGAGAAATAACCTGCTATCAAAAAGAATACAAAAGCTGCTCCAGGCACTCCTGAAACATGATGTCCCAGTTTCCTACTTTCAAGAGGTGCCCCAATGTAGGTAATGATCCAGCACAACACTCCTATCATCCAAAAGACACCATCTATTACCCACATTACAATTGGATAATGTTCATACAAGCTACTCATATGTCCCCCCCTTTAAGCAAAACATTCGTTGAAATGATTATAACATCACCGACAATATATCCCAATTATGTTTATCTTAATTTCGTTGATTTCGGTTTCTCCGCTACATGAAATACCATATTCGTCATATACTATGTAATATAGCACTAGTTTTCATCGGAGAACGCTCTATGGCAACTACTAACAAACTCAATTTTTTTCGTTTTTTCTTCATATCGATCCTCGGAGTGCTACTGCATTTCACCTACGAGTGGTCAAATGACAATCCCGCTGTCGGACTATTCTCGGCAGTGAACGAGTCAACCTGGGAACACCTGAAACTTATATTCTTTCCAATGCTCCTGCTGACAATGATGGAATTTCTCTGGGCTCATATAAAAGATAAGCCCCTGCCGGAACATTATCTTCCAGCAAGGACTGTCGGTATCCTGTCAGGTATGGCTTTCATTGTGGTCGGTTTCTACACTCTAAATGGTGTACTGGGCAGGAATTATGAGTTTCTGAATATCGCACTTTATTTCGCCGGGGTTGTATATGCATTGCGCACCGAAAACAGATTAGAATCCAGGCAAATGTGCATAAATGACTACGTTGCCATGACCATCCTGGCAATTCTCGCGGTTGCATTCTTTGCATTTACCAACTATCCGCCTGAACTGGGGGTATTTGCGGTTCCTACAACAGATTAACCACACACATCAGAAGCACCACCTGCATTACAAGTATAAGTGGCACTCCAACCGAGAAATAATTCTTCCTTATCTTGTGCCTGAACACCACCATTCCAAGCAGAGCACCGATACTTCCACCGGCAAATGCCATGCCGAGCAGGACAGCTATAGGTATCCTGTATCCGCCCTTGACCGCTCTGTATTTGTCAATTCCGAACATGACAAATGTTACAACACTCACTGCCGCAACGAACCAAAGTGTCCATCTGTATTCCACAAACACATCCCAGAATGCAAAGCTCCATTTGCCCACAGGTCTGAGCTTCCACGTCATGAACACCGCAAGTTCTATCACACACACGCACACAGTGAACACTCTCAGCATCATATTCGTCTTGGAGGCCGTCCTGTCACACAACGCAAATGCTATTATCATGCCAGGGGCACCACCGGCAATGGCTATGATCCCCAGTAGAACACTGAGCGCCTTATGGCTTGTTCTCCTGCGTCTCGCAGCCGTCACTCCATCAAGGACAGCTCCTAGTATATTTATACATATCAGATATATGATCAACTTATCCATTATATATACCCACCTTGTCTACTGACATTGTATACATAGTTCCACTCTCCTATATACTTCTACTGATCTGCGATGAGCACCTGCGGCTGAACCTTTCTGATGTTCCCCGCTCTGATAAATGCTACCACAGAGAATAACACGCTCATAAATACCAATGGTATAACCAGTGATATCACGCTTGTACTTAAATTAAAACTGTATATTCCAAATGATTCAAATCCTGCCTTGAAGAATGGCTTGCTGACGATAAGTGCCAGAACTATACCAAGCAGCGAACCCACAACTGCCGTCACGATAAAGCGAACCGCAAGCTGGCATCTGAGTCTGAAGGATGTAAATCCAAGTGCCTTGTATATTCCGATATCCTTCTGCTCACGCATGAGAACCTTGCCACACACGATTATGACCGTGACTATCACGAATACAGCCCCTAACATATATGTGAGCAATGTGAGTCCCTGTATTGCAATGTTGACTGTACCCGCCACTCCTTCAAAATCATCCTTTGCTGAATGTATTGAATACGTGATGCCCTGATTATCGCCATATCTCTTATCTATCTCCTGGATTATCGCATCACATTCATCAGTATTGTCAAGATCATAACATATTCCTTTGCCGCTCCATTCCTCTTCATCTGAACTGATTTTGGCAGCTCCACTGACACCAGACTCACTTACGGTCTCTTCGCTGGCAAACTTACTATATGCAGCCTTACTAATTGCAAAGTTCTTGCCCATATCATTTGCCGAATCGTATATGCCGGAGATCACCATCTTCCTTGCCACTCCGCCGCGCTTGACTGTGACTGTGTCACCTACGTTCATATGAAATCCATCAGCCACATACTGGGTTATCAGCACTTCATTGTCATATGTGCAGGTTCTTCCCTTTCTTATCGTGTTGATCATATCAGGGTCCTCCACTATATAACAATACATCTGCACATCATCGAACAGAAGGTACTCGCTGGACATTTGATATTTTCTATACGCTGTGTGTTCTGATATAACATTCTCTATATCCTTCTGCGTATCCTCATCGACAAACGAAGCAGTCAGGTCATACTTCGTGACTGAAAACATATCCACCAGCATATTCTGTGAATTAAACCAGCGCATCATATCATTCATAAGTATCATGAACATGGCAAGTATAGCAGTCACTATGATGGCTGCGGCATACTGTTTCTTCTCAGATATAAACTGTCTGTATGCAAGACTCACACCAAGTTTCTTGCCTGAGACCGGAAGCTTCAGAACGCTTGAGAAATGCACACTGTCCCGTCCACCTCTTATCGCCTTTATAGGTGTGGCCTCGGATATTCTCCTTGTCTTCAACATGATAAATGCTGCTACCAGAAGCAGTATCACCAATATGACACACAGCACAAGTCCTACATTAATATCAGACGGAACTTCAAGTCCTGAAGAAGATCTTGTGGCACTATTTATAATTTTTAGTATCGGAATGGCCAGTGGTATTCCAGCAAACAGTCCAGTCGCCACAGTGCACATATACCCGGCAAGCAACGCCAGCTTCACCGATGCATTTGTCATTCCGACCGCTTTGAGTATTCCTATGTTAACAAAATCCATCTCTATGCTGCTGCCGATGTTGTGTCCTAGAACTATCATAGCCGCCACCAGAAGCAGCACAACAAATATAAGCAGCACCGCGGAGAATACCTTTGTCATAAGAAGCATGTAACTTCCCGCCTGCTCCTTTGATAAAGTTATCCAGCAATATGACGCGAAATCACTCACATTATTCAGTTCTCTCTCAAACTCCATCTCCGTGAGGTCCAGGCCCGGCTTTTTATCTATTATGATAAGCTTTGACAATTCAAAGGATCTCTTGTCATCTTCCAGTCCGCTTCTATGATCTTCCGCAGCCTTTGCCTTGAGATCCGCAAAATCCTCATCTGAGATCAATATCGTCTTTATTCCCATGACCGAAGATCCCATATATGGATCCTCGAAAAATGACGCAACTTTGAAGGTATAAGAACCGTTATCATTGCCCAGCTCGACTGTATCACCAATCTTGCAGTCATACATACCTATGAAACTGAACGGCACACTTACCTCACCTTTTTCAAGCCGGCGATCTGTCATTTTGTTATCCACATCATACTGATCATATGTGAGCACGCTGTCTGTATCATTCAAAACGAAGCTGCTGTTTCCGCCTTTTCCATTGCAGTCCTTAAGCAGCAGATATACAACATCTGCTGCTTTCACTTCCTGCACCGCATCACATTTGCCAATATTCTTTATTATCTTGTCTGCACTTGTTCCATAGGCATCCAGCCTGTTCTCCCCGTAAAGTGCGGCAAGCATACCTCCATAACCAACCTCTTCCATAGCTTCCGAATCATGCCTTATGGAATTCGTGTAGTAAGAAAGCACTGAACAGAATGCCAGAGAAATGATAAGCATGAGCACGAACACACTTATATGCACGCCCTTGTTTCTTCTCATATTTCCTCGAAGAACCATCATGATATATCTCATCCCGGCACCTCCTACCACTGCATGGAACCAAGCCATGCATCTATCTGGCTCTCACGGCTCTTGCGATCTTCTTCAATATATTGTGACAGCTTCAGCTCACCTATTATCCTTCCGTCCTCTATGTAGATGATCCTGTTCGCCCTGATAGCAGCCCTCACATCGTGGGTAACCATGAGTATGCTCTGTCCCTCCACGTTGAGCTCGGTGAGAAGGTCCAGCACATCCTGGGTATTCCTGCGGTTTAATGCGCCTGTCGGCTCATCCGCGAAAAGGATACCCGGACTGTTGATGACCGCTCTGGCAATAGCGCCCCTCTGTGCCTCTCCGCCGGACACCTGTGCCGGAAGTCGGTCAGCAGCACTTTCTATATTCATCTTTTTTATGAGTTCATCAGCCCTGTTTTCAGTCTCTTTTGTTCTCGTATCCTTATTCATATAACCCGGCACAAGTATGTTCTCTCTAATGCTGAGGTTACTAACAAGATGTATCTGCTGAAACACAAATCCAAACTCATACACCCTGAGTTCTGCCATGCGCTTCTCATTGTATTCTGTTATATCCTCGCCATCATATATGACCTTTCCCGAAGTCGGTCTGTCCATCCCGGACAGACTGTAAAGCAGTGTGGATTTTCCCGAGCCTGACGCTCCCATGATGACTGTAAAATCTCCCTTATAGATATCCAGATCCATGTTGTTAAGCACATGATTCTGCACGCCCTCACTGGAAAAGCTTTTGCAAAGGTCTCTTGCCTGAAGAATTATATCTGCCATTTTTCTCTCCTTTTTATAGTTGTAGCACGGGGGCATTCAGACATCCTCTACAGATCTTCACCTCGCCACCGTGCTACAACCATATCACCCTATTTATTAACAAGTCCTTAACAAACCTTTCTTGCTGCAAAATATAACACTGCCTCCAGGCCATCAGCATGATTTACAAGTTCCACATCTCCGCCCATTCTGTCCATGAGATAATGGACAATAAATAGTCCAAGGCCCGCTCCAGGTTCATCACCGGAGTTTTCCCCTCGATAAAACTTCTCATATATGAACGGCATGTCCTTATCCGGGATTCCTGTTCCATGATCCTTTATGGACAGCCTGTATACCATATCAGCGCCGCTCACATGGACATTCCTTGGAAGTTTTTCGGGCGATATACATTCCGTAACAATACTTATCTCTGTGTCTCTGGCATACTTAGCGGCATTTGACAGTATATTTTCTATCACCTGAACCACTCTTCCCGAATCTGAATGCTCAAGCACTGCCTCGGTTATATCTCCATTCACCACGATATCCATTCCGAGACCTATATCTGACAGGACCTGTTCCAGCAGAGGTTTTATCTCAACCTTATCACTCTTCACCACCAGTCTGTCCAGATCATGCAAGGAATGAATAAACATGTCATTCGTTATGGACGTAACCTCATCACATTTCTTCATGATGACCGACGCATACCTCTCCCTGCGCTCCTGGGTGGCATCCATATTCATGACCAATGCCTCCGCATATCCTCTTATAGATGCGATCGGAGTCTTTATATCATGTGACAGCGTGGCTATAACTGTCTTGTTGTTCTCTATCGCTTCCTGCTCTCTACGCCTTGCATGCACTATCTCCGTTCTCATATGGTCAAATGCCCACGTGAAGCTTCCGAACATATTTACCCGTCTGTACTTAAGTTCGGTGTCCATATCCCCTGCTGCCAGATGTGATGCATAATCCTCCAGCTCGTCAAATGGCCTGAGAACACACACGTATATGTACAGGAATAATACAATCACAACACACAAGACAACGATATACATGATCACTATATTCCTAAGTCCTGACTTGCCGGTATCTATCTTTTGTTCCCTGAGTTCATTCATTACAGCGTCAAGCTTTTCGTCAGCATCTGTGGATCCCGAATCATACAGTTGTTTCACTTCATTCAGTTCCACTATATACTGCCCATATTCATCATCTTTTATCCGCCGTGTCTCGTCCTGCTTCTCCCTGTAGAACAGCCAACCAAAAACTATGGTTATAGCGCACATGAACACGATCAGCATTTTTATTATATTGCTTCTTACTGAATGTCGCTTCATATAAACTCCCTATAGCTGCCAAGTGGACATCCACCTTACAAGCTCATATTATTCTCACTGTCTTTGTCTATTCACTATCTCCCAGCACATATCCCGTTCCCCATACCGTACGGATAAGCTGCGGATGTGAAGGATCTGTCTCAAGCTTTTCCCTGAGCCACCTTACATGCACCGCAACCGTAGATGGCTCCACATCGCTGTACAGCCCCCACACGGCACTCATGATCTGTTCCTTGGTCAATACCCTGCCTCTGTTCTCCGCCATGTATACAAGCAGGTCAAATTCCTTCGGCTTCATATCCACATTACTTTTGTTTCTGCTCACAGTCCGTGCGTGCCTGTTGATCTCTATCTCGTTCCCGTCTGTGTTCAGGGTCAACATCTCAGACTTATTGTCATCAACACCATAAGTTCTCCTGAGTATCGAACGGATACGAGACATAAGCTCTTTCAGTGAATACGGCTTTGCGATATAGTCATCTCCACCCATATCAAGGCCATTCACCTTGTCATCCTCACTCGTCCTTGCACTTGCAAATATGATTGGCACCTGCGAAGTATGCCTGAGTTCTTTACAGAATGAGAAACCTGTACCATCGGGAAGATTGATATCCAGAAGTATGAGATCACATTTGTTATCTGTCAGCACTTCATATGCATCGTCTATGCTGGCTGCGTACAGAAAAGCATAGCCGTTGTCCTCCAGCATATCCTGTATCAGCATAGACAGATCAGCGTCATCATCCACTATAAGTATTGTTCTCTTGTCTGTATGCTTTTCTGTCATCCTATACCCTCCAATATCTTCACTGTAGACAATTCATATTATATGACTCTAAACTGCCCACATATCGTCTGTAATATCATCCGCAAGCAGTGCATACAGCCAACTATTTTTCTTTATTCACCAGCATATCATATGTAACACCATATTTCTCCGCTATGTCACTGGCATATGATTTACCAGCAGGTGGCGCTATCTCTATCTTGTATGATCTTTGTGAGCCCTCGTTGTGTACGATCAGCGAATATACCTTGCCCTCTGTACGCCCTTCATTCATCTCATCCACATCAAAGCCCAGCTTATGCATATGCGTGTTGTATATCGTTCTCGTTCCCTTTGTCAGAATAGCTCTCACGGAATCCCTGGCTATATAATAGCCCTCCTCAAATGATGTGGTTGAAAATGTCTCATTGAGAAGTATGAGACTGCGATCATTCGCACCGTCAAATATCTCCCTGAATCTCTTGCACTCCTCACCAAGTCTTCCAAGATCCAGGGTCTTGTCTTCGTCAGCAGGGAAATGTGTAAATACGCAGTCCACAGGAGCAAATTCAAATTCATCACCTGGGATATATATACCACCCTGAGCCAGTACAAAAAGCTGACCTATCGTCTGGGTTATGGTCGTCTTTCCACCCCTATTTGCTCCTGTCAGAATATACACTCTGTGCTCGCTGTCAAAGTCCAGATCATTGGTCACTATGTGCTCCGACTCCTCCGTGTCAAATGCCGCAAGCTTGATATTGTATATGCCACGAGCCTTCATATAATATCTGCTCTTGGAATTGGCTTCCTTAGATGTACCTGCGTCCGGCTGATATGCAGAGTTCACAACCTTTGCCTTGGAAAATGCTGCGCCGCGTTTCTGCAGTTTTTCTATGTACTCAGCCCATCTTATATAGTAAGTGAGCTCAGGTATGAGATCCGTCATATCAGTTATGGTAATCGACACGTACTTATTTAACGTCTCCCTCATCCTCTTGACAATTCTTGTTATGAGCTTGGTGAATACCCTGTCTGTATACCGCGTAATATCTTTGGATTTGTCAGAATCAGGAATACCAACCATTCCTGCCGCCAAGTTATTTGCACCTCCAGTTACCACTCTTCCCTGAAGTTCCTGCTGAAATTTGGATAATGCTTCATTTACCGCATCTAACGGCTGAAATCTGAAGTCACTCTTAGCGTCGAGGTTGTCACTTATCTTATCTCTGGACATCAAATGACCGTAGAAATTGCTCAGCACACCGCCCCTCGTAAATTGCTTACTATTTACAGATATCAAGCCAACGCCATCAGCCTCATATCTGCTGTTCAGATTAATTCCTATAGTTATACTTCGAACCTCACCACTCACCTTTTTCAGCTCTGATATGTCCTTCTTCAGCTCACTGAAACCGTTGTCCTCATATATATTCTGAACATACTCCTTAAGACCTGTAAATCCCTCTGAATGCAAGTTTTTATCCTTCAGGCAGGAATATAACGAATCTACGCATTCTATATAATCGTCTATCTCATCAAGTCTGTGCATAAGATCCCATATACCTGAATTCTCATCATAATCGCGTTTAAAGCTGCCGTAATCCTTGAGAAAGCTTATCTTCCCAAGAATCTCCATCATATCGTCTCTGAGTTTTTTATTTCCAATTATGTCGTCAAACACACCACCTCTGTACTTTGTAACAGATGGATCTGCATATATCCGTGACATAACTCCCATTATATAATTCTGTTCAGACTCATTTGCCGACAGTTGTCTGCATATCATATCAAGCCCAAGGTCATGCATGACCACAGGGCTCAGTGCCCTAAATGAATACTCACCATCCGGTACCAGAAGGCTGTATTTTCCTGTTGTATTTTTCCCCATATCTACACCTTTCAAGTAATGCCTAAAGCCTGTCAATCCAGCTCATACCATATATCTTCCGCCAAGCTCAATTCTAATTTCTGCCTATCACCTTCATATACGCTGAAACCATCTCCACGACGCCGTCCACGCCGAGCTTCGCCTCATCAAGGCACAGGTCATAATGTCCTGAATATCCCCAGTTCTCTCCTGAGTAATAGTCATGATAGCTTCTTCGCTTGGCATCAGTCTCCTCCACAAGACTCTTTGCCTTTGATTCTGATATGCCATGCTTGTCCATTATCCTCTTTATTCTGCTGTCTTTATCTCCGCACAGGAATATTCTCACTGCATCGTTCCTGTTCTTGAATGCAAAGTCCGAGGCTCTTCCCACTACAACGCCATCCTGTCCGTCAAGCAATCTCTCAAGTACATCCTCCGGGGTCTTTCTTCTCTTCACGACAAAGTCATCTGACACCGACTGCATCATAGAATCTATAGCCTTCTCTCCAAAGAAAAACGGATATTTGTCATACACACCCTTCTCCTTTGCCAGCCTTATTATCTCTTTCTTTGTGTAACAGGCTATACCATATTTTGAGGCAAGTCTTGCTGCCACCTCATCGCCGTCACATCCACACTCTCTGCCTATTGTAATTATCATTCTGTGCGCCTCCACTCGTCATTCTTATATAATAGAAATGTCTCATCTCTATAACTCATCAAACAATACACCCCCATTATATTACAATATAGCTGCAGCTGCATCCTATAACTTGCAATATCTACCTCTTTAGAATTCCCGTTCCATACATACAAAATGCTTATCAAAAAGATCACACTCTCCAACCGTTTCAAAGCCAATCTTGGCGTATGTCGAAAGCGCCACCACATGTCCCTCTCTGACAAGTATATGAACGCCCTTCATGCCTCTGCTTTTCAGGACATCACAGGCATAGTTCATCATAGTCTTCGCAATTCCCTGTCCCTGCATATCCTTCCTGACGCACAGCCTTGAAAGTTCTCCCGATGGAGCCAGATCTGCTCTCCAGCACGTAAGTGCCTCAACAGCATCGTCGTGATCTATGGATATTGTAGCTACAATCTCTTCTTTGTCATTCTTCATAACAAACAGATCCTCGTTCTTCAGGTCAAATGCTATGGTATTCTCGTCAGGATAATTCTCGCTCCACTCACATGGTCCGCCTATCATGGCGTGATAGAGTGAGAGCAGTTCTTCTTTGTCTTTTGGTGTTGCATTTATTATCTTCATATGTCTGATCCTCTTTCTAAAAATGATTACAACAAATCAAGCAGTTCTTTATTGTATATACTATCATCCAGTTCTGGTTCATTCCAATCTGACGCACACATCTCTGAGAATCTTAGAACTGCATTAGCTATCTTAAAATCATCCTCATCTGTACTAAGCAATAGTTTTAACATCGTATATATTTTATTACAAACATCAATATTAATTGCTTTCATACAACTATCCGGTATACCTCTAAAATAGTCTTCCCCTTCGCATTCCCCCGCATGTACATCCTCTATCTTTCCATTTCTGTATACAGCCACACTTAATGCTTTTGCCAACCTTTTCAACACAATATCTCGTATAATTCCTTTTCTTTCAATAAATTTTATTTCTTCATCCGTTTTTAATTTCTTAATCTCGTTTACTACTTCTTTTTCATACAAACTGTATATAGTTTCAAATACCATTATCTTCATACCTCATTATTGTCAATCTATTGTTAATCATAAAGTAATCTATCACTTTCTTTTTAAACGTATCGATTTCGATCCCTTTAAGATGAATAATATTTTTCTCACTCCACTATTCCCTCACCGTATCCTGTGAAAAATACTCCTTAAGCAGAGTTATTATCACCTTCTGGCTCTCCCTGCTATGTGTGATTGCATAGTATCTTCTGCCAAACTTCGCTTTCCGCTCTTCCTCACGGATTCCAATCTCCGCCCCTTTTGAGGTAACCCGCTTCGTCTTGCTGCCATCATCCATGTCCAGTTCTTCAATGTAGCCATTTTGCTGTAGCAGACCATTGATAAATGCCGCTGTCAGCTTTTTCATGCCTGTGATTCCCTGTTTCTGATTCAGTTCATTTATACGATTCGCCAGCTCAGAAACAATACATTCATCGACGATCTCCACATCATCAAGCATGTTCGGATCAATATAGAACTCTTTCTTCCTGACTGTTTTCTCTTTTCTGCGCTGCTTTTCCGATTCCACACCTTGTGTCCCTAAGTCACCAAGATTGTCAGAATCCAAAGCTTCCGCTTTCATGCTCTCCACATATTCCGTATGTGCAAGGCAGAATTCGTCTATAATCTCTGCAAATGTCTCTCCATAACTCTCCGTCTTCTGCACTCCCATACCATATACGTTCTTCATATCCTCACTGTTTCTCGGCAACTTAATGCACATATCCTTGAGAGTCTTATCCGAACAAATGATAAATGGCGGCACATTCTGCTTCCTTGCAAGCTCCAGGCGTCCAGCCCGGAGAAGTTCAAACAGTTCCATTCCCTCATCTGTCAGATCAGCCATCACCGCCATCTTTTTCACAGCACGTTTGTCAGTTATGTATGACTGCTCTGTCTCTTCCTCCGTCACAACACAATTACTGCATTTGTCACATGTGCAAGGGCTTTCATCTCCAAAATACCTCAGTATATACTGTCTCAGGCACTGATCCGTTTCACAATAACGTATCATTTGATTCAGCTTCCGCTGGTCATTTGCCCGCAGTTCATCATCGTCTATGCCTGCATTTGCAGAACTAACCTTATGTTCCAGCAAACGCTTGTTTATCATGATATCCTGCTTTGAGAAGAACAGTACGCACTCCGCTTCCTCACCATCACGTCCGGCTCTTCCAGCCTCCTGATAGTAATACTCAAGGCTCTGCGGCATATTATAATGAAGCACATACCTCACATTTGACTTATCAATACCCATGCCAAATGCATTTGTCGCCACCATCACACTGAGCCTGTCATATGTAAAATCCTCCTGACTCCTCTTGCGCTCCTCCATCGATAATCCGGCATGATACCGACCTGCAGATATTCCATGTGCCACCAACAATTCGTGTACCTTCTCCACATTCTTCTTGGTAGCACAATATATGATCCCGCTCTCTCCCTCATGTCTCTTGACATAGTTCAATACACTGTTGTCCGTCTCACGTCCGCCTTTCCTGTTCACAACCTTGAAGAACAGATTCGGTCTGTCAAATCCTGTGACAATCGTGACAGGAGATTCAAGTCTAAGATTCTGGACGATATCCCGCCTTACTATATCTGTTGCTGTAGCGGTAAACGCACTCACAACAGGGCGCACTGGCAGCTTATCTATAAAATCCGCTATTTCCAGATAGCTTGGTCTGAAATCCTGTCCCCACTGGGATATGCAATGAGCCTCATCAACTGTCACCATTGCAAGACTTGCCTTGCCGGCAAAATCCAGAAACTGCGCAGTGCCAAGTCTCTCCGGGGTAACATACATGAGTGTATATCTGCCCTGTCCGGCATATTCCAAAGCTTTTCTGATCTGTCCTTCTGTCAATGTACTATTGATATACGCAGCGTGAACTCCCGCCTGGTTCAGTGCCTTAACCTGATCCACCATAAGTGATATTAGCGGTGAGATAACTATCGTTATGCCCTTACCGGAAGCACCCATCATGAGTGCAGGGAGCTGATAACACAGCGACTTACCTGCTCCGGTTGGCATAATTCCAAGCACATCCCTTCCTGCAAGTATTCCATCTATAAGCTCCTGCTGTCCTGATCTCAGACTGTCATATCCAAAATAGTGTTTTAATGTCTCCTGTAAATTCAATCTATATCCTTTCCAGCCTCTTCAAGCTAAAATAAATAATATTTACAAATCCGAAACCTCCGCCTCAAATGTCTGTTGACTTTTTCTTTAGCATGATTTATTCTTTACTTATTAAGAAATGGGTTTTCTACTGGGTAGGGTTTTACACCTGACAAGGCTTGCTCGTTTCTTTTTTTATTTCTAAAACATCGTACAGATACATTTTCCCAGAAGCGGCATGTCTGATCAATAATCTTGCACTAAACACATTGTATCGCTCAACCTCACCACTTTCATCGTAAACCGGTAACGCAAATCTGGTATCATATCTATACCATCCATTTTTAGCATTACGGCTATGTTTCTCTTTTTTATTTTCTTCCACTGTTTTGGATGTTGCTATTTCAATGATCTCCGGAATTGCCTGAGCCGCATTTGCCTTTGCTTTTGCCACTGTCCCTTTAATATGTTTTGTGTAATTAGATCCTGTATACTCATCTGGCAGATCCGTACCAATATAAACTATATCTCCAGTCTCTGCTATAGAATAAAACTCTCCCACATACCGGCGCAGATATTTCTCAACATCAGACCATGTTATGGATCGTTTTCCTTTAAAAATAATATCATTGATAACTACAATATTATTCCCATCCACATCCTGTATAACGGCAACATTCCTCTGTGGTGTCTTCATCTCATTTGGCTCAACATTGTCAATGAGCTCCATATATCTAAGCATATGTTTTCTCACCTGGTCATCCGACCTGCGATAACACTCGATCAGATATCTCTCCTCGGCACTATAATCAACACTGCTGTTCTCCGTCTCATCATCGCCAAGCAGCTCTGCCAGCGACATATCAAATGCCCTACAGATAGCAACCAGCTTATCCGCCTGTGGATTGATCTTCTTCTTTTTCCAGTCATTTATCGTGCTGGTGGAAATCCCCGTTCTTCTCGAAAGCTCTGATTGGCTCATATTCAGTTCGTCAAGCCTTGCAAATATCTTCTCATATACCTTCACAATGTACCCCCGTTTCACTTCCGACTTTTCGGATATTGTAGCACATATCCACCTTTACTGCAATATCTTAGATTCGATTTTCACTCCCGCCGTGCTATATTGTTCTCAGCAAATGAATGTACAAAGGCGCACAAGCTCCCAACGGAACTGTGCGCCTTTGTATTTTAAGGGAAAGGACTAAGTAGTAAATGGTTGTACAAGCCATTCACCAGACTCTGTGACTTTGTAATATTTGTCCTCATCAGTATCAACTAGAAGGACCGGAATAATGCCGCTGTCCAGCACCGTTCCATCAATGTAATAGTGCGATTCACCGTCGTAATAAACATCGTGAAATCTTGGATCCCCGGAGATCTCTGCTGTGCCAACGTGACCGGCTACAACCTTCATATCAAGTCCTTCTATCTTCCCGGTCTCCGCCGGATACTTGTTGACATAAGTGTCCTCGCTGGTCATCCATTCCCACATGTCACCGGCTTCCTCATCAATGCCAGCATGGACAAATATCGTGTTGCCCTCTGTAAAATACCTCGGAAGATTCTCGATCCATCTTATATATCTGTCATCATCACATTCCCGGACGTCATCTGCATCGTCATCAAAGACTCCGATCAGCCGGTTTATACTCGAGTCTCCCAGAAGAACAAATTCCTCATGGTTACCCATAAGAGCAACTACCTTATCAGGACCATATTTCTTCTGCAGATTCATTATCTTATCCAGGACTGCATAACCATCTGCACCTCCATGAATATAGTCCCCAAGCAGGCAAAGCATAGTATCAGGCTCATCCAGGTGATCCCACACCAAAGCTAAAGCATCCACGAATTCAGCTATGCAGCCATGAATATCACTCATACAATATATCCTCATAAGCACTCCTCCCTGTTCTCTTGAACATCAGTCTCCTGTGTAAAATTCTTTGCCGTCATCAAGCCTTATCGCCGCAAGCCGCCCGCTTCTTCTCACCGCACCGCAGTCGATGGCGATATGATTATTCTGTCTGTATATGTATCCAGGTCTGGGATTACCCGGTATGCCTTGTGTCGGGGTATGGCCTGTCACTACATAAGTGTCGTCAAAATACTGAATATCATACTCCGCGCTTGCCCAGATAAGTTCCTCAATCGTGTAACTCTCGATCGGTTTACCAGGATAAAAATCCCCTAGCCCGCCGTGCACAAGTAGATATTTCTGTCCAGCTACCGATATCTCCTCTATCTCTGGCATATCCTCTATGAAGTCAATGACCTCTTGCTGCTTCGCTCTGTCCAGTGCCCGAAACCCGTCTATGGTCGTCTTGCTGCCATTGTACTGCCATGTTACCAGGTTCTCCAGCATCTCTTCAGACACCTCAGACAACGACTGTTCCGTTATCTCAGTAGTCAAAAACTTCAGGCAATCAAGTGCCATGTCCTCATGATTGCCAAGCATGCAGATCACATTTGACATGCTCATTATCTTGAGCAATGTTTTGATCGGATCTGGTCCCCTGTCCAGAACATCGCCCAGAATGTAAAGGGTATCCGTCTCTTTCAATTTAATCTTGTTCAAAAGCTCAATGAATTTGTTATACATTCCGTGAATATCTGAAATAACATATGTAGCCACTTAAATCGTCCCCCCAATATTTATAATATTAATCCCACCATATATGAAGCTCGCCTTTTTCTCTTATTATTTTTCGCATTTCTTCATATCCGCCGCTACAAGCCACATCTGCATGAAGATCCTCACATTCTTTGATCAAATCCTCTATTTCTATATCAGATAGCTTTCGGTTCAATACAAAATCAACGCTGTTATATGATAATCCAACTATCTCCGTGCCAAATCGCTCTTCCCATTCCTTAGCTCTATTATACATCTCTGCTGCTGTCGGCGTAGAGTTCCATCCTCCCCAATAATTTCCAAGTACTGCAAATACTTCATAAGTGTGATCAATATTTTTAAAATCAACAACTACTCCCGGATTAGGGTTACTGATATCAACAACCCTGTTATCACAATAAAATTCGTTCTTGTCTGTCTGGTGTATATACTTTTTAAAGAACTGGAACATACAAGGTTCATCACTCGCTTCAATATTTATCTTTTTTCCCATATGTATTTCCTCATTTATTATTAACCTCTTGACTGCCCAATTCATGCATAGAATCTCTCACCTGTTTCCAAACATATGCAGGCCAGCCTCCCATTTGGCAAGCCACATCCGCAATCCAGCATGTACACATTTTCCAAATCATTCGTCCAAATTGAATGTTGTCCATCAAGATATCTACCATGTGAATTGTTATACTGATAGCTTGAATCTGTATGGCCTACAAGTGATACATACCCTTTCACGCCCTGGCGCCAATACTCTTCCATGTCATAAAGACCTTCCAGATACAACGTATCATCCTGTTCTACAAGTGCTGGATCAAATGTCATGGCATGCGCAAGAAGATATTTCTTTGATCCAATATTGATCTCTATCTGCAGGGGCAGCCCCATTATCAAATCAGCCAAATTCAATAGGTCAACCTGAGTAAGTCTATCCTTCATCATATCAAATGAATTATATATATATGGTTGTATACTACGCCTCTCTTTCTCACACGCCCCATGATATGAGTAGATATACTCTGCTAAAAACTGGTCGTGGTTTCCTCGAATCCACCTCAAGCTAGCCTGCATACCCAGCCTGCAAATTCTAAAGTAAACACCAACTGGATCAGGAGCGTCGCCTCCTCTATCAAAAGCATCCCCAAGCAGGACGATTTCATCCTGTCTTGAGGGGGCTATCTGGTCTATTATACTATTAAACTCTTTTATCGAATTATGTATATCGCCAATAATATAATGTCGACAATGCATATATATGTCCCCTTACCACTATAATAATCTTCCAGCAATTTTTCCTTCATATCATCATACCAGGCTCTCTATGTAGATTGGGAGCAGTATAGTTCGTCTCTGCCATTTTTACGTAGTTCTTCGTTGGTCATAGGTCTGTGATGTGATTGTACAAATGCCACTGCCCTCTTTATTTCTTTCACCATTTTGATTTCCTGTTCTGAATATTCATCATATTCCGTCACGATATCTACATGTTCCGGATCTTGCAAAACCATAGCTAACACGCTATCGAATCCATGGACGTGATCCATCTCGCCATTATACATCAAATGATATATTAACCCCATTCCAGAGAACTCCGTTGCAATATAATTTACATCTCCACTTTCAAAACCATATCCCATCTGCACACACCATTTACCAGTAGCCTCATCTTGAACCGGGATATAATTGCCAAGATATCTTTGCTCTAATAAATCATCAGAACCACCCGCATATTCAGGCTTACTATTATCGTTTTCACCCATAGCATCCTTTTTGCTATATAAATTCGTAAGATAATTGAGATATGCCCTTCTTTCATCTTTTTCATTTAAAGTTATACGCTCAATGTATATTGGATTAATGTGCTCGTGTTCAAACTCTCCCTGATAAGCTGCTCCGTCAAACTTAATATCTACACAAACCTGAACATCTGAATAATCCCCTTTAACATTTTTATAGAACTCATATTCTTTATCAGAATAATTGAGAATTATTCCTACTTTTTCACAAAACTCAGTTGTATTCCAGTCACCATAGAGGCATCTTACAATATCCCCATGTCGAAAGTCATGTGGAATAAATACAAAGTCAAAAAAAGATTCATTATAAGATAAATTCTCTAATGCCTTTGATATTCTATCTTTTAACGCGTCATCAGATATTTGGTGCATAAAATTATTTAGCCATTTTACTTTTTCTTCATATGAAATCATAATATGGTTTGCAACAATCGTTGCCTTCTCCAAATCCGTGAATTCATAATGAATGCTATGCAGGTAAGCTCTTGTATCTTTTGACGGTATAAATTCATCGATAAAATCTTTCCCCATTCTCTTATTCTCCTTTCGCACGTACAATATAAAAGTTCCTCCCTCTATTACTTGTGTGTCCAATTACAGCCAGCAGTATCCCATTATTTCTAGAAAAAGTCTCCCAGCCTTAATGTAATCTTCCTCGACTTCATGCTCCTTTTCTTCAGACCAATCATAATCCTCTAAATATTCTCTGATAGATGGATTTAACCTGCAAAGCATTTTCCCTTTAAACGGATGTCTGGTTACATAGTCAAAATGTGTATCCAAATAGTACTTATACCGCAAATATTCACCGGTCTTTTGTATGATCCAATCTATAGCTTCCCCGATAGAAAATTCATTTCCCTCAAATATAACAGTATGCAATTCTTCATCATGAATACTATTCTCTCTGTACATGCGCATATGTGAATAGAGCCACTCAGCAAAAGATGCATCTATGTTAAAAATATCTCGGTAATCAAATCCATATTTATATCGTTGATACATTCTATATCTTTTTTTCTCAGTAACAAAATTCCCAGCATATATCGCTCTTGAAATGCCTAATTCAGAAAGATATAAATTTTTTCTCATCTAACGCTTCCTTTCATCTTTTTCTCTCTTTAGTCTACAGAAAAAACCCTTTACTCGTATATCAACTATTAAATCTGTCAATCACTCCATACCGAATTTCTCCCGGACAAGCTGCATTGCGGTCTCAACGTCTATCTTGCCCAGCACCAAAAGAAATATAGGAGCACTAAGCTCATTCAATATCTGTGGCATTGACACCGTAACCGCATCCATAACCTCCAGCGGCGCCATATCGCATATATTATAATCGATCATCGTTGTCGCAGTTATATCATAGCTGTCATCCTCAGTAACATAAATACGTGGACATATCAGGCAATTTGCACTATATAATGTTCCATCTGCTCCATCGTGGCTCTGAGGCCAGACTCTGGCATTGATAAAGTTCATAAGTCTGTAGAGGGCATCCTTATTAGTTGATTCCTCCACCCAGGAAGCTGCGTTCTGAGTATAGAACACCCTTGCCTCAATGCATGAATCATAAAAAGACAGCTCCGCCTCTAGCCTTTTGTCCGGACAATCATAGCAATGTGGCAGTGCCACTACTATACCCGTACTGCCATTATCTGTATCTAAGCACTCATGAAATTCCAGTGTGTGCTGTTTAAGATAATCCACACACATCTTCTTCGCCTTTAATTTATTCATCATCAAATTATCAAATTCCTCCTTTTCAAATGTATCACTCAATGCTTATTCTAGCTTACAGCAATTTTATGTATTTGTATGTACGCATTTTTTAACACATTTTCATCATTTTTCTCATTATTAATGTATCATATTTGTGTCACTAGTGATATAATCTATAAAAAGCTAATTTAAATGCATCGATATTACGCCAATAATATGCAAAATCAACGGAGAAAATTATATGGGAAAGCACAGTCTGAGTGACACACATACCAACAATTTTATTGAGTTTAAGAATCGTTTAAGTAAAGCAAGAAAGGGTATAGGTATGACGCAAGCGAAGGTATGTGAATCCATAAACCTCAGCAATCGTTCCACCCTGTCCAATTTTGAAAGTAAAAAGATGGAAAGGCTCCCTTCACTTGATGAATTTGTGGATCTATGTGATCTATACAATGTGGATCCCAACTACCTGCTCGGATTTGATGAGGTAAGAAATTTTACAGTAAAGACCTGTTGCGACGAACTAAAGCTTGATGAGAATGCTGTTATAACTATCATGAAGAACAAGATGGCTCCCATCCTGGTAAACGAGCTTTTTTCTGGTGATTCCTATGCAGAGATAGAACAATATGTAACATGGCTGAATTATTACAACAAACTGAGGGATGTGATCACGACAGCTTTCACCAGCTCTTTTATATCCAGACTGGAGCTGCTTTTCAGCAGATATTACACCTCCACTTTTCCACTGGACTACTCAGAAAATACATTTATCCGTTTTTTGAAATCAGAGGAAATATTTAAGAAATACAAGGATATATACGAATTTATGGACAAATGTTTTCTCACAGAAGCAAGAAATAATCTCACCTTTTCCTATCCAGACTTTGATAATCTGAATGAATCCGAACAACACGATGCAGTACTTTCTATCATTGCATTGCACTCATATGCCTATCTCATGAGCAGGGTTCATTTCGAAGATGTAGAAAAAAGGCTTATGGAGCAACTGACAGGCGTGATCCGCAGAGTCTCGCACGAATACCCTTTCAGGACGGTCTAAGTTTTTTCTTATGTTGCTTTTCAATCCTTAACTGCTTCCAGAAAAAGCATCGCCTCAATCGCCGGTGTCTTTGAAGCATATTCGGCATTCTCTATGCCATTGGTAAGCAACAGCCGTTCCCAAAGCTTAGGATAATTGGAGAAATCAAATGTGTTGTCATCCAGTATCACGTATTCATCTATCCCAGGATGTTCCGCCAGATAGCTCTGGATGCCCTCACCTCTGCCAACCCAGACATCGGTTGTCTTTCCAGACAGGCTTAGTCCAAATTTGCCCAGCATAGATACAAGATATGAGAAGTCGTCCCCGTCTTCTCTCATAAGCTTCCAATCCGAAGTCAGAACGATCTCCGCCTTGCCAAACTGTTTTAACGCCTTTTTCAGCAGCCTCACTCTGGACTCGTCTATCCCTGTTCTCCCACTGGGCGCCCCCACAACTGTCGTCCGGGTATTCAATACACCATCTATGTCCAGAAACAATGCAAAGCTCATATGGCTTCTCCTTTCTTGTGAATGCCAGCACATATATAATGCGCTGGCATTTACCATTTATAAATCTCTCTTATCAAGATCAACTTATATCATATACACTTCTAAGTCTCAGTTTATCCGCACTTCCACTTATAACCTTTACAGTCTTTGAATCTGCATTCAGGTCAAAATAATTGATTAACAGTCATAAACTGATCCGTCCGCGTACACCTCGCCACAATAGCAAGGTAGAACGCAGACATAGAAAAGATCAGGAACGCTTTTATAATCAGGTAAAGCTTATAAGTTAAAAATCGTAGCTATTATCATACACCTCACCTTTATCCTCTTCGTCGTACCCTCCCAGCACCTCATTATAATAATACTCTAACTCCAGAGCCTCCTCTTCCAATTCTAATTCGTCAAGGGCCTCATTTTCGTCAATATACTCTTTATTCTCTTCGCTATACTTCGTTATGAACCCCCTCAACAACACCGCAGGGATTTTCCTCTCTGCTCTACATACCCGCTTGAAGTTCCAGTATTCCTTTTCGTTTACTTTAAAAGTAATTGTGATATTATTATTCTGCATCTTATCTCCTTTATATCATATCTCCGCTCTTGATATAGTTTGTTTTTACATTTTCTTTCGACAAACTTCTCGGTGTCTCTGATGACTGTTGCCTTATTCAACTAAGAATCCGATAGATAGCAGCTCGATTTCCACTAGTTCTTTTGGGCTTACCATTCTGCAGTAATACCTGCTCTACCTTTTGGAATCTTCCAGGTAGCCCAATCTCTCTGGCAAATTTTTTACCAATCCTTGCCTTTACTACTTTAGGCTTTCCTGCATATGTCATATCGATTTGAGTATAGGTTGCAGATGCTGCGTTGATATCAAATTCAGTTCCAGCATTTGCCGAATCAGAAACATATGCGGCAATCTCATTTAGTACATCTTTTTCGATCTGAGCTTCTGTTTTGGAATTAGGGCCAACCAAACCATAAAACTTGTTAAGAACATCAATGACAATAATACTCACATTGACTCCTTGACTTGCAGCCTCGACCTTTAACTTCTCTTCAAGCTCTGGTCCTGGAAAAAACTGGATCCTCATAGACTTCACTCCTTTCTTCTATTATTTGTATATGAGTGGTAGCTACTGCACTCATATCGTATTTTCACTATACCATAAGCTGTTTATGAGTTCAATACCCTACACTCATATTTTTATTCTTTTTTTACTAGTAGTATCTTTTTCTTTATTATTACGTATTTTGACTCACAATATCCGAAGAACTCATCAGTTCCCTCGTCTAAAAATCCCTCCATGACAAGAGCTGTACCATCTTAAAGTCTTTCCGGCTTTGTTGATACCACTCCTGTCTATTCTCATTGCAAGTGTGTGGTATATGTGCATTCACAACTCGGAAATATCCGTAATCAGTATCTATATCTACGTACTCATATAAGATAGAATCCTCTAAGCCATCAAGGATCCTAGTATTATGTTCGTGATAGCCCTCCGCATTGATAAGTAGCACATTTATAGCTGATCTAAAATCATTTCTATAAGCCTTCGGCAATACCATTACATAACCTTGGAACTCGCCTCTTAGTATGTCCAGATATTTATTGTCTTTTCCAGATATCACTTCCGAAAGCCCGAAAAGCCAGGCCTCTGGCGCCTCTTTTTTATGCACTTGCAAGCCCTCTTAAGGCGATCTCCCTAAGCTTTCTTTGGTTGCATTCTAGGTATAGCCTGCTAGATTCCAAGATATAATATACTTCTCTTTGTCCATATGTTTCCTTAATTCTCTTTTTTACTCTTGATTTAACACTCTTATTGTAATATGCTCAGTTTGTTGTGTACTCGCAACAAACTTTTAATCTGTTGTCATTTTGCGACAAATTCTTGGCCAGTTCAAGTATTTTTTCACAATTTTTCGAAAGGAGTTTTACACACATGAGATTTTCAACAAAATACACCTTAGCTTTACAGATCCTCATCATATGCTATTTACACAAAGATGAAAAAATAACAAGCAACTTTATCGCTGCTCACACAGGAGCTGATGCATCTATTATCAGATATACCATGCTGGACCTAAAGAAAAAGGACTTGATCGTTTCTAAGCCCGGTCCAGGTGGGACGAACTTAAACTGTGATCTGTCCAAGCTCACCCTTTATGATGTTTATGAACTGGTAGCAGAGCCTTCTGACAATTTACTGAAATTTTACGATTTTCCTGATACTGCAACTACCATCGATAAACAAATTAAAGAATCCGCAGATGTAATATTTGAAAACATCAAGCACCAAATATTTAATACAATGAAAGAAACCTATGTATCCGATATCTACAAAGATATAAATCTCGATTGATAACCATACCACAGAGATAATAATTAGGAATTCGAACATTATCTCATTTCTATTAAACTACCAGTTGATTGACCAATCCGGGCAAAAGGATAGATAATTAGTATACTATAAAATATAGAGAAGTGAGGTGGCCTCTGGTATGGATAGTTCAATGCTCGAGCAGGAGATAAATGTATATTCAGATAAATATGATATAAAGGGCGTCATAAAGGACTACGGCATGGTGATCAAGCTGGTATTTTCATATAACGGACGCAGGATAGTGATGGGAATGTCCAGACCATTTCCGGGAAGCAGCTATGAGCTTCTAGGACAGCAGATCATCGATTCCTATGTTGACAATTTGGTAAATGATAACGAAAAGCTCATGCTTCACTACTGGTATGTTGAGTCATTTGTATCAGATGGCGAACGATACCAGATGGGACACGGCGTCGTAACCGGACATCAAAGACTCACAGATGGCACATGGATCCATACTTCGGTTGTAAATGATATACATGTAGATACCGAGGCCGAGGAGCTCGTTGTCACAACTATGAACAGCGTGTATCACTGTCCTCTTGCGTACTGCGACTGGGAACATCAGAATGAGTACTCAGATGTTATTCCAGACTATGAAGTCCTGAAGATGAAATATAAAGGAATGGACACGCTGCTCAGACCTGTTATAGAACCGGGAAAAGTTCTTCTTGTACTTGCCAATTTCTGTGAGTATTACTTTCATTCACTGTATTATGTGCCAGAAGATTCTGAAGACAACACTCCCTGCGAATATTCGGCATACCCGCACGTCGGAACATTTCAGGACAGCTTTCTGATAAGTGCATACAATAAAGGGCTGGAATGCAATGAGCTTGTTGACGTGAGATATTTCCCGCATTATCAGAATATCGAGTTCTACTCCGAATATACAGACGAAAAGCCATTATATGTAGAAAATATCGGCTACAGCGTGATCTATGTACAGTCAAGTGCCGGAACGATCAAGCTTGCCCCTGGTGAACGCAAGGAAGTTATACCTGAGAATGCCGAAAAAGAGCCACCTGTTCTTCCGGATGGCGATATGTATCCTGCGGGGGTATACTAATTTATCTCTCATCTTCGAAACTATGAAAATTGAGAATGCCAGCGCATTTTAAGCGCTGGCATTTACTATCTGTAACTCTATCCTATCAAGGTCAATTTATATCATATACACTTCTAAGCCTCAGCTTATCCACACTTCCACTTATAACCTTTACAGTCTTTGAATCTGCATTCAGGTCAAAATAATTATCCGACAGGATCAGATCCTCTTTCTGGTTCAGGATCTCCACACTCTTCGCATAAGCATCCGCACTGATTGTGATATAGTCGCCATCCACTGTCGCCTGCAAATGAGGCTCCTCGTAGCAGAAATACTTCGGATATGAGAATATGACAGTCCCCTCTGATATTACCTGTCCTTTCATGCTTGCCTGATAGCTCACATACTGGTGGTAAATGTCGATACCAGGAAGTTCAACCTTGTCAAGCCATACGCTCGTCAGCGCTGGCGCAGTGATCTCCTCCTCGTGGGATTCAAGAACACGAGCTGACGCGTCCCTCAACTGCCAGGACACAAGGAGCTTCTCCATATTCATGGCTTCATTTGCCACGCAGAGGCGTATGGACTTCGGGAATTCAAATGGAAGTCTCACCAGCTCCTGTCCACTTCCAAGCATGCCCTCCTCTTCACAGGAAATCATGATCGGAGCAAAGAAACGTCTTGCATAGTAGTGCAGCGCCTTTAAGCGCTGGCAGTAATCCACACTGGACCAGGATGTAACCGGCCAGCAGTCGTTGAACTGCCAGTACACTGCTCCCATGCACCTGTCATCATTTCTGTTTCTTCGAAAATGCTCGACGCCATACCTGATAGCATCCGCCTGCAGAAGCTGCGATGCGTAGATAACCGTCTCGAAATCAGATGGATATCTATATGTCTGCTGCATATAATTCATTATCTTTCCATTTGCCGAGCCATTTCTCTGATGCCGCTCCATAATGTATGAAAAGATATTCATATCACGCTCATCATCCGTAAATGTCTCAACAGTCTTCTTTGAAGGAAATGACTGGAAACCGAATTCGGAAAGATATCTGAAGTAAAACTTTCTGTACTCAGAAAATGGCTTATCACCATGCCACACAGCCCAATAATGCACATCACCACGGTTCTCGTCTCTCGGATCATCAAATGAACCACCTGAGGACGGGCTCGCTGGCCAATAAAATACCTGTGGAGCATACTGCTTCATGATCTTAGGGAGAATTCGCTCGTACATAATAATATAGTCCCGCACCTCGCTGTCCTTGCTCACCCATTTTCTCTCCTTAACAAACTGCTCCATCTCATTATTGCCACACATAAGCCCGAGTGACGCATGATGGCGGATCCTCTTTAAGTTGTCAATAAATTCCGCGGTGATATTTGCCTCAAATTCTGGTGTGAGATCGTAGACAGCACACGCAAACATGAAATCCTGCCACACCACAAGTCCCATCTCATCACACATATCATAGAACCAGTCGTCAGGATAATATCCACCGCCCCACACACGTATAGAATTGAAGTTCGCAAATACCGCCTTCTCAAGCAGAGTCCTTGTAGTCTCAGGTGTCACACGACCAAGTAGATGGTCCTCCGGAATGTAATCGGCACCCATGGCAAATATATTTACACCGTTTACGCAGGTGGCAAAGCTCTCACCCCATTTGTCCTTTGTGCGGTCCATGGTTATTGTCCGCAGGCCGATCTTTCTCGTCCAGTTGTCAACCACCGTACCATCATCTTTCACAAGGTCAACGGAAACAGTGTAAAGGTTCTGTTCACCATACCCACGCGGCCACCAGAGCTGTGGGTTGTCTATATGTATTGTCTTGCTGTAAGAACCCTCACACGTGATTTCTATTTCATTTTTTGATTCCATAGAGTCTATCGCAGCCATATTGGATTCACTTGTAAATGTATATATATTCTTCGTGATATCTTCATTTAATATTCTATTTATAATTTCGTTTCCAACCGGATCTACTACTCTAACTTTTACACTCAGCTGTCCCGTCTCTGATCCAGAACCAATATACTTCCGGACAAATTCTATCTCCGGCTTTATATCAAGTTCCACTGAGTCCTGACCATGATGCTGCAGGATTTCAACAGAATCTATCCGTGCGGTATCAATGCCAAGCAAGCTGACCGGCCGCCATATTCCTGCATCTGGAAGATGTGCGCCCCAGTCCCAGCCAAACATGCAGTGAGCTTTTCTGATATGTACAAATCCGTTCATGGCATCCTCGGTTCCCCGTGTTGGAGCCTTCGCAAATGCATCTGCGATGAACTTTGTCGGCGAATAAAAATATACACTTAATATATTATCCGTCTGCTTCAGGGTATCCTTTACCGAATACTCCCATGTCCTGTGCATATTGTCGGCGTGTCCAAGCTTCACACCATTGAGCGTGATATCCGCAATGGTGTCCAGCCCTTCAAACCGAAGGATAACCTCATCCGATCCCAGCAGCTCATCATCACACGAAAAGCTGGTGCGGTACTCATAATCGTAATCCATCAGCTTCAGTGCTTCTATCTCATTGTCCTTCCAGAACGGATCTTCCATCTTGCCCGCCTGCAGCAGATCCCCATACACCGATCCCGGCACTGTCGCCGTGATCCAATCGTCATCGCCTACGCGATGCATTTCCCAATTGTTGTTTACACCAATTTTTTTCATTTTTTCTCCATGGGGACGTTCCTACTACAGCATCATCTCTGTCCACTCTTTCTCTTTAAATCCAGTCAGCACGAAACCTTCAGCAACGACAAGCGGTCTCTTCACCAACATGCCATTTGTCGCAAGAAGCTGCAACTGCTCATCCTCGCTCATGTCCGGAAGCTTGTCCTTCAGTTTCATCTCCTTATACAGCATGCCGCTCGTATTGAAGAATCTCTTGAGCGGAAGTCCACTCTTCTCATACCATTTCTTCAGTTCCTCATATGTGGGATTGTCATTCACAATGTGGCGCTCCGTGTATTCGATCTTATTCTCGTCCAGCCATTTCTTTGCCTTCTGGCAGGTTGAACACTTTGGGTAACATATAAATTCCATCATCGGTCCTCCTTTTCCAAATACTTATTTATCTCTCCAATATTTCTGACAAATGGCGCACATTCCCATGTCATTTACTCTCAGTGGAGAAAAATACTTCTTTATGTTTATTGAAAATACAGTGTTATATTCTCCATTGCCATCTCTCGAAGTAATCTTGTCCGGCATATCCGGGTTATAACCCATTGAGCCACAGCAAATGCAGGTATTCATCCATTTTGCCATCTTGGGGTATTGTTTCAGGTAGTTTAGGGCTTCGGTTTTTCTGTCCAGGGAGTCTCCTTATCTTCTTTATCCTTTTTAGGCAATGCTAAATACTGCATTGGCTATATTACAGCCTCATTTTCTTTGTGCTCATTTACAGAAATATTTCCTGTCAAGTCCTCACCAATCTTGTAAGTGGATAACTTATCGATTGCCATTTGAACCTGAAACTCATTTAATTCGATCTCAACATCGTAAATATTTCCGCTTCTTGGCAGTCTGACATGAATAACTGCAAAATGCTGATACTCCTCCGTATTATAAATTCCCTCCTCGTACTTCTTAAGGCGTACTATTTTTCTTGATATTCCCTCGACCAACCGATAATCTATTGCATATATTTTTTTCTCTGTGAACCCGTGTAAATGTGTAGTTTCAAATGCTAATGCATTTGTTTTATAGAAAAGCATCTGACTTTTTAAATATGACGCTTCAAGCTCTTCATAATCAATATCACCCTTCAACCACTTCCGTACCGGCATTCCTATATACAGTGAAAACTCCAGCCAAAACAGGAATCCGAACAGGCAAAGTCCTATAATAGCCATATAATAACGCCCTAAAGGAATAAGGCACAAGGTACAAAACATTAGAAACAATGGCAATATCATTTTGACAAGATATTCCCGTCTTTGAAATCTTTTTAATAAATCCATTTCCATGCTTTGATATTTAGGTTTCTCAAAATGGTGCTCATTGAGATAGATCACATATTTCTCATGCCACTCAGAGCTTTCAAAATAGCTGCCATCCATATATTGCACTTTCGTCTCCTGGGCTTTCATATCTGCTTTGCTTTCCTTGCAATAGGCATAGATTAAATATACAATGATCATCGGACAAGCAATACATGCCGCATATTTTCCAGCCATATCTCCTCTGACAAAAAACAGGAGCGGTCCTATAAGCACTATAGAAGCAATATACACAACCAATGATTTCTTGGTCATGGCAAACGGAAATTTGTCATTTCTCCCCATATAATTCTATTTCCTCCAACTACAAACTCATTTCCAACAAAGAGTCCATCTGTTCGCAGACAACCAAATATCACCGATACTATTCCAACAGACAATCGCTGCATCTACAAATTTTTGCCCCTTCTTTAATTTCTTTATTCTATAAACATTTTTTCCTGCCAAAAACACAGTTACATAATCTTCAAAAAAGCCCTCTAGTCCACTTAAACTAGGACTTTACGCGACAGTAAGCAGACCATTTCTGTGTGTTCCGTCCACGGAAATAAATCCACAAGCGCGATTTTCTCCACTTGATACATCCGCTTGCGTCTCGGTGTGCCACAGGTACAGGTTGTAACGTATCTCTCATTTTCAGAGGGACTCTTCTTCATGACAAAAGCTACGTCACCACAATATTCTTTATTTAACAAAATAATATCTTTATTTACGAAAATCATAATTAAGATATTTGTTTAGTATTGATAACCCACTTTGAAAAATCTCCAAACATTTATTTTTTTCATCAACATTAAAACTAGGATGATATTCTTCATTTTTTAGAAGTTTCAAATTACTTCCATAGAATAACTTATTATAAATATCAACAATTTCTTCATCATTATAATCTCCTACAAATTCTTCATTTAGTGATTTTGATAAATCACTAAATAAATGCCATGTATCTATTAAACTTTGACAATTTTGCGATATTTCTACATTATCTATTAACTCGGTAATTTTAGATAGATAAAAGACTGTTATTCCTTTTTCAAAAATAATATGTTCCTTATCCGCAAATATATTTGCTTCTTCGACACTAGAAAAAACTAACAGCCGTTGATTAAAAAGCAAGAAACCATCTTCATCGTTGCTATACCATATAAAAAAATAAGTTAATCCATTATAAATAATTTTTGTCAAATAATATTTCGTCATAACTTTGTTCCTAATTATTCCAAATCTTCTTTTGTTGGTAGTCTGCGGATTTCTCTTCCATCTGTGCATTTGCGCGGAACATCCGATATTCCGGCGGACAAGTTTTCAAATACTCGGATTGACAAATCATCTAATTCTGTTATAAAATGTATCTAGAAAATGAGTTTTACAACCGTACAGTTTTTACTCAAGCGGCTCACTCGTTTCTTTTTTTATTCATTTTCTTTATGCTCGTTTACAGAAAGATTTCCTATCAAATCTTCACCAATTTTGCAAGTGGATAACTTATCAATTGCCATTTGAACCTGAAACTCATTTAGTTCGATCTCAACATCGTAAATGTTTCCGCTTCTTGGCAGTCTGACATGAATAACTGCAAAATGCTGATACTCCTCCGTATTATAAATTCCATCCTCATACTTCTTAAGACGTACTATTTTTCTTGATATTCCTTCCACCAACCGATAATCTATTGCATATATTTTTTTCTCTGTAAATCCATGTAAATGTGTAGTTCCAAATGCTAATGCATTTGTTTTATAGAAAAGCATCTTACTTTTTAAATATGACGCTTCAAGCTCCTCATAATCAATATCGCCCTTCAACCACTTCCGTACCGGCATTCCTATATACAGTGAAAACTCTAGCCAAAAAAAGAATCCGAATAGGCAAAATCCTATGATGGCCATATAATAACGCCCTAAAGGAATAAGACACAAGGTACAAAACATCAGGAACAATGGCAATATCATATTAACAAGATATTCCCGTCTTTGAAATCTTTTTAATAAATCCAGTTTCATGCTTTGATATTTAGGTTTCTCAAAAGGGTGCTCATTGAGATAGACTACATATTTCTCATGCCACTCAGGGCTTTCAAAATAACTGCCATTCATATATTGTGCTTTCATCTCACGAGCTTTCGTATCTGCTTTACTTTCCTTGCAATACGCATAGAGCAAATATGCAATGAGCATCGGACAAACAATGCATGCCGCACATTTTCCAACCATATCTCCTATGACCAAAAACAGAAATAGTCCCAGAAGAACTGTAAAAACAATATACACAACCAATGATTTCTTTGTCATAGCGAATGGAAATTTGTCATTTTTTCTCATATAATTCTATTTTCTCCAACTACGAACTCATTTCACAACAATGGGTACAACTATTCGCGTACACATTATCCGTCAGAACCACCTAAATACCGCATAAACTCAAGGTTTCTTGCTTAGCAAGCAGACGGTCTTCACATGAAAAGACAGCACTCTATGAATTACCGATTTGTGTCTGGAAGTTACTCATCCGAACCCATCCACATCATCACTGGTTTCATGCTACTTCTTCGCATTCTCTTCCAATTCCAACATGTACTTATCAAAATCAGACATGAACAGCCTATCCTGAATAACACGATATTTTTCAAATTCAGTTTCAGCTTTTGCCTTGGCAATCTCAGCAGTGATTTTGCCTGCATCCTGAAGAACATCTCTGTCGTCGGCCATCAAGAATAAATCCAAACGCTTTGCCCAATCCTCCATCGTCATTGGAATATGACGTTCCGCCCGATCCTCTGCCAAATCCAGATAAGCAGATACAATACGCTCTAATGAACGCATTTCCTTCTCTGAAAGATAATTCTTCGCAACACTCACATCACTTTTTACAATCTTGCCTTCCGGCGCTGCTGCCCAAGTAGTTAATCCCATGTGTGGCTTATCTGCATCAGCCCGCTCATAAATCAACTCTGCTGCTGTATGTCCGTGAACTGCATAATGCATCTTGTTTTGAACCTTTGCAAAGAACTGCTTTGTTGTTTTTGCTGTTCGGTCATAATCAAGAGCTGTAGCATAGATGTCCGTTATTTTCTGATAAAATCTCCGCTCAGAGAGACGGATCTCACGAATCTGCTCAAGCAGGCGGTCAAAGTATTCTACTGTAAGCACAGAGCCACCATTTTTCAGACGTTCGTCATCCATGACCCAGCCTTTAATAGTGTAGTCTTTCACGATACCATTGGCCCACTTGCGGAACTGCACCGCTCGCTCATTATTAACCTTGAATCCGACCGCAATAATCATTTGAAGATTATAATGCTTTGTATCACGAGTCACCTGACGGGAACCTTCCGTTTGAACTATCCGGGAATTCCGGATAGTTGAATCTTCCTCAAGCTCTGAGTCGGAATAAATCTTCTTAATATGCTCATTGATTGTACGAACATCCACATCATACAATGTGGCCATCATCTTCTGTGTCAGCCATATATTCTCATCCTCATAGCGCATCTCAAT